>BNJT01000322.1_pt1 | contig 527335 bp, 811 predicted proteins | sample 8540491 | NCBI WGS metagenome assembly BNJT01 (sample SAMD00202455, study PRJDB9452) | human saliva metagenome | host: Homo sapiens | reverse complement strand
GTCAGGTATCTTCCTTTTTTTATTAGATTGTTTTTCGAACAATAATTTTTACTTACTAAAACTAAATACTTCCATATAATAATCTATCTTCTTTTTGTCATAATCATCAAGATCATCAAAATATTTACATATTATTTCATAGTTAGGATCAGATTTAAAAAAAGTTTGAATAACTTGTAATCTTTTAAATCCGTTTTCTTTGTTTGATAGATTGTATCTAAATGTTTTGTTATCAATTTAAATAATTCTGTCAATTTCTGTTCTAAATCATCTCCAGTATAATTTGTAATCAGCAGTCCCTTAATATTGTCTTTATGCAAACTTTCTATTTGATGCCTTCTGCTTGTATATCAATAGAATTTAATTTATCCATTAATGCATCTGTCTTCCAGTAATTAGAGTCCTTAACACTACTGTCATCGTTCGGAATCTCTGCTAGGTAATGGTCTAAAAATAAGTTTAATTATACTGTATAACTTTTTAACACTTAGAGAGGTTCCCACCTCTGTATTTTTCAGAATTCTCTTCAAAAAGAAATGTTTGTATACTTCCAGTCAGAAAAAGTCATAAGGAGTATTTTTGATTCACTTCTTTTATTTAAATAATGAATAACACTTGCTACCATAAAGAGTGTTCCATATTTTTGCAAAAACTATCTAGAAGTTCTTTATCATTTTGAGTAATCTCATCTTTTTCTGAACAATAAGAATCAATAAGCATTATAAAAATTTGTTTTTCGATTTTCCTTCGTGTATAGTTGTATCCTCTAAATATTTTTTTTCATACTCATAGCAAAAATTTACAGGACTATAATATTTTAGAAATTCATTTTTAAACTTATCAACATTTCCATCATCCCATGGATCCTGTAACTCTGATACAAATGTACCTGTTTCTGAAAGTCTAGGCACAGTCTTCTCCACATTATCGAGTGATTGTGCATTTGCATCACTTTCTGATTCCTGCGAGGATTTTTTTCTAATCTAAGTAAGGTTGCATATGACATGCTTCTAGATGATCCCGGTTGATTTTTGTAGATAGGCTCTAACAACTTTTTGCAAAAAAATATCTAACTGATATAATCTGGAATAGATGCTAGAAGTTTCACCTCTTCTCACAAAATCAAAAAAATTAAATTTCTAAGCTTATTTTTCTTTATTTATAATTTTTTTCTTTTTTTCACTTTTGCTGATACCACCATCTTTAACTATATTCTCTATATCCGATTCATTAAGTATATTTACTTTTTATTTCTTGAATATTTTTTTAACAAAAATTTGTCATAAAAAGCTAAATCAGATTGTTTAATAGGTTTTTTTGCTTGTTCAACGAAATTGTAACTTTCTCACTAAATTCTCTAAATTTCCTTGCTAATTCTGCTTTCTTTAACGTATTTTCTTTCTCTGAATTTTTCTATATTATTTTTGTCGGCTATCTCGTTCTTCATCTAATCCACTATTATAAAAGTAAACTCTCAAAAATCACATTCGGGTTTTTTTCAGGAATTTCCTTTCTGATTTCTTCATTTCATAGCGCGCTTCACTTACAGCTTTTAATAGTTTGTGCACCATTTATAACAGATATATCTTGTAAATCTTTTACTGAAAAACTTTATGCAGTTAAATACATCCAAATCCAAATCACTTGTTGACTCAATTAACAAACTTATTCCATTATTATAGAACCAAAACTCTTCAGGTGCATTGGAGTAGGTATTTTTTTAATTGCATCATCTACTCCCATGTTGTCTGTAACACCGCCTATTCGTACATTTCTGTCAAATAAATCATCACCAAAAATCATTATATAATTTTTATGATACTATTTATATCTGCCGTAAATACATATCCTTTTATTTCGATACCATTATCTAACTTATAATTCTGTTCAAGACTTCGTATTCTATCTATAATATCAATTTTGATAATACTCTCTTGATTTGGAATATCCGGGATCACAACACTCGTATAGTTTATGTCTCTTAGCAAAAAAATTTTTTTCGGTCTTCTTTTTTTATCAACTATCTTTTTGACTCTTCTTCTCAAATTATTTGGGTCTAAGTCTGTATTCCCTTTATACTTCTGCTCGATAGAATTATAAACCATAATTAATGTAATATTCTTAAATTCAAAAATCTCTATCAATTTCTTCTATTCTTTCTGTTACCTTATTTGCAATTTCAGTTGCATCATATTTTTGAGTTTTATCATTAATTACAAAGAAATAATCATCTACTGCCTTCTGAGTTCCATGTTGCTTTGATAGTCCTCCTACATCTTTCGATGAAAAAAATTGAAATACCTTCATTTTTGTTTATCAAAAAAATATGTGTGCAGTTGTATTATATTTTTTTCTAAATCTATATAATCAAATTCGAGAATCTTTAAAAAAATTTAGTAAATCATCTGAACAATTTTTTTATTTAATTTCATACAGTCTTCTTTCTTCTCCCTTATTTAAAAAGATCTGGGTTTATTACATTCCCTTCAAATCGCTTAAACATTAATGTGTTAATTTCAAAAGATATTTTTTTCAAGTATTTTAATTATAGATAATTTATCTTTCTCGCAAATGTTATCTCGCACACCGACATTATCTTTTAATGACTGCAAATATATGCTTAATCTATGAAAAATAATAATCCATATCCATTATTGCATTTTGTAAGTTCCTTGGAAGATGAGTTATCTGCCAGTCGAATAATTTTATTTTTTTCTTACTGATCAAATCCAGTTCAATTTCCTTTGTAACTATCTCATAATAATTTACACGATTTTCGATAGTTTTTGCTCTATTTGTGATATGGCTAACCCGATTATTTGGTTCTGGATAAATAGTCCCCATCTCAATTCCAAACAATGATTTTAATTCTTCTCTCAAATTTTTTTCTTACTCTCAGAAGGAATAATAATTTCCCTATATTTCCACTCCGGTATCGGAATAAATTGATTGCCACCAAACAGGATAAATCCACCTTGTTGAGCTTTTAATACGACTATTTAAGTCAACAAAAATCTATTAACATATGAAAAATGTGCATCTAAAAATAGTAGAATATTTTTCATCTATAATTTGCTTATAAATATTTCGTATTGCCACTGTATTAGATGTTGTTAGTTTATCTGATGCATAAATTAAAACTCTTCCATCAATTTTATCATGTGCGGTTTCTTTCTCATTATAGAAAGGTGTTACTGCGAAAAATAATGCAACTAACGAATTAAAACTAACATCTAAAAGTCTACTTGAAATCCACCGTGTTGTGCATCCATCGCAATCTCAAGATACTGATCACTTCCAGATAGCTTATTTGATTTCATTTCGTCAAGGATATTATTTTCATACCATAAACTGTGATTCAAATTTCCGACCTGATTTGGTCTAAAAATATTTGGCATCCCTCCTTGAAATGGTATTTTTGTTTCTGGATCATGGATACAATCTTCTCCCCTATAGCAAAAAATTGTATACCCTGTACATTTTTTTAATTCCTCTACCTTATCCACAATAACTTTTAAATAGTCAGATATATTTTTTTAATTTCAGATCCCATATAGCTCTACACTTTCCCTATAATTATGAATTATTTTTTTCTAGAATACTTTAAATTTATAGTTTGATTTCATTCAATTTTTTTATAGTCGATTTTATTTAACAACTTTAAAAATCAAAAATCTTAAATAAATTTAATGGAGCATAATAAATGATAAAGAAAAATATACCTACTTTTTAATCACTAAAGTAGGTATAGATATAATATTAAAAATTACTTATTTCAATTATCTCATTCCCACTCAATTGTTCCCGGTGGCTTGGATGTGATATCCATGGCTACACGGTTAACATGTTTTACTTCATTTACGATACGTGTGGAGATCTTATCGAGTACGTCATATGGGATTCTTGCCCAGTCTGCTGTCATACCATCGATAGATGTAACTGCACGGATAACGACTGTGTAGTCGTATGTACGTTGGTCTCCCATAACACCTACAGAGCGGATATTTGGTAAGCATGTAAAAGTACTGCCAGATATCTCTTTCTAGTCCCTCGCATTGCGTATTTCTTCACGTAGGATTAAGTCCGAATCACGAACGATTTCTAGCTTCTCTTCTGTGATTTCTCCAAGTACACGGATACCAAGTCCTGGTCCTGGGAATGGCTGACGCCATACCATTTCATCTGGTAGTCCTAACTCTGTACCTAATACACGTACTTCATCCTTGAACAACTTGCTTAATGGTTCAATCAGTTTGAAGTTCATATCTTCAGGTAAGCCACCTACGTTGTGGTGTGACTTGATTGTCTGTGCTGTCTTTGTGCCTGATTCAATAATATCTGTATAAAAGTGTTCCTTGTGCTAACCACTTAATATCTGTTCCTTGTAAGAGTTTAGCTACTTCATCACGGAATGTGTAGATGAATTCACCACCGATAATCTTACGCTTTTCTTCAGGGTCTGATACACCAGCAAGCTTATTCAAGAAACGTTCTCTTGCGTCAATCTTAATGAGATTGAGTGACATGTTACGTGTGAATGTTTCCATAACACCTTCTGCTTCACCCTTACGTAATAGTCCGTGGTCAATAAACATGCAGTATAGGTTCTTACCGATTGCCTTATCTAGTAAAGCAGCTACTACAGATGAGTCTACACCACCGGATAATGCTAGTAATACCTTATCTTCACCAACTTGTGCTTTAATTTCTTCTACCTGTTGGTTTACAAAATCTTTCATTGTCCAGTTATTTTCAGCCTTGGCAATATTGAATACGAAGTTTCTTAACATATCTAGTCCATACTCAGAGTTACGTACTTCTGGATGGAACTGTAATGTATAGATCTTCTTTTCATCGTTTGCACTAGCAGCAAATGGACATGTATCACTACTTGCTACGGAATGGAATCCTTCTGCGAGTGTGGATACTTGGTCACCATGACTCATCCATACAATTTGCTTTTCAGGTAAACCTGCAAATAATGGAGATGTAGTGTCTACTGTAATCTCTGTACGACCATATTCCTTCTTGTCAGAAGGTGTAACGTTACCACCATTCATGAAGTGTGTCATCTGCATACCATAACAGATACCTAAAATAGGTAATCCTGATGTGAAGATAGCTGGATCACACTTAGGTGCATCCTGCTCATAAACACTGTTTGGTCCACCAGAGAAAATAATTCCTTTTACATCTTGCATTGCAACGATTTCTGCAAGTGTCATATCTCCTGGATGAAGTTCACTATAAACTCCAAATTCACGAATACGTCGTGCGATTAACTGGTTGTATTGACTTCCAAAATCTAAGACGATAATTTTATCTGCCATTCTAATCTCCTACTCTCTTATTACATTACAAATATCATACATGATAATTGTATTTGTTGCGCTGTGTTTTTTTGCAATTATATGAAAAATCACAAACAAAAAAACCATGCGAAATATTCACATGGTAATGTTTTTACTTATTCAGCTGGGATAACGGAACCATCAGACCAGTTCTTCTTGATGAATTCACGAATTTCTTCAGACTGTAATACCTTAACTAAAGTTTGGATCTTTTCATCCTTTTCATGACCTTCTTGGCAAGCGATGATGTTTACATATGGGTTCTTTGAATCAGCCTTTTTCAAGGATTAATGCATCAGAACCCTGGCTTTTAGACCTGCATTAATTGCGAAGTTACCGTTGATAGCTACCAAGTCACCTTCACCATTTTCATAAGCTGTTGCGAGTAATTCTGGTTTTTACTTCCGGAACTTTTAAGTGCTTAGGATTGTTTGTGTCGTTATCGATATCTGCGATTGTTAAGTTTAATACATCTGCATTTTCTGGTAACTTCACTAAGTTTTTCCTGTGCAAGAATTGCAAGGATACGACCGTTGTCTGCTACAGAGTTAGAAATAACAACTGTTGAACCATCCTTGATATCAGAAACTTTCTTGATTGTCTTGGAGTAGATTCCAAATGGTTCGATATGAACTCCACCTACATTGGCAATCTTGTAGTTCTTTTCATTCTTTTCCTTGTTAAAGAATGGCACGTGCTGGAAGAAGTTTGCGTCTGCTTCTCCGTTAGATACTGCTTCGTTTGGAATGAAGTAATCATCTGTGATTGTTACTTCTAGGTCGATGTTGTACTTTTCCTTGAGGATTGGCTTAGCTTCTTCAAGAATCACTGCGTGTGGGTTAGCAGTTGCGATCACTGTTAACTTTGTGCTATCTGAAGCTGTTGTTGATGCACTTTCCTTCTTTGATGTTCCGCAAGCTGTTAAGCCTAATGCGAATGTTGCTGCTTTGCAATAATCTTTTGTAATCTTGTTCATGAGTTTTCTCCCTTTTCTTTTTTTATATATTTATCGTTTGTCGATTCGTTTTTACGATTGCATCACCCATCCACTGTATTGCAAATACAATGACGATAATGATGATGGTTGAAGTATAAAGTATTAAATCGTTTCTTCTTGCAAAACCATATAAGTATGCTAGGGTTTCCAAGTCCTCCAGCACCGATGGCCCCTGCCATTGCTGTATATGAGATTAAGGAAATACCTGTTACTGTGATTCCTGAGATCAAGGATGGTAATGCTTCAGGAAGTAATACTTTCAAAATAATTTGCCAATTGTCTGGCCCCCATTGCTTTACTTGCTTCAATGGTACCTTTGTTTACATCTTGAATGCGATGATGCACATTCGTGCATAGAACGGCGCTGCCGCAAATACCAGTGAAGGTAAAGGCTGCTGTAGCTCCTAACATAGAACCTACAATCAGCTTTGTAAATGGGATTAAGATAATCAGTAAGATGATAAATGGAATTGCACGTAATACGTTGATAATTACATCAATCACTCGATTGATAATCTTGTTTTGGAATAATCCACCTGTTTGTGTACAGTACAGTAGAATACCAATCAGTAATCCTAAGACTGTCGCAAGTATAAGTGATACGGCTGTCATATAGAGTGTTTCATTGATAGCTTTGAATAGCTGATCTAAATTTAGTACGCCACCTATCATTAGAGCACCTCCACTATGACATTGTTGTCAGTTAAGTATGTCACAAACTTGTTGTAGTCACTATCGACTCCACCACTAATGTGAATGTAGGTTACACCCATTGGCCCAACAGAGGATTGTGAGATGTTTGACTCTACAATCGATATCTCAAATGGTACAAGTCTAGCAGCGTTGATAATCGTTGGCTGCTCTGCGTTATTTCCTGTGAAGGATAAACGTAGTAACTTACCACTTGGATATCTCTCTTTTAAGCTTTCTGCCAATTCTTCGATTGTTTGGTTAGCCTCAATATTCTGTACAAATCTTCTTGTGACTGCGTGTTTTGGATGTTCGAACAATTGTTTAACGGTTCCTTCTTCCACAATATTTCCATCGCTCATCACTGCCATTCGTGTACATATCTTTTGTACAACTTCCATCTGGTGTGTAATCATCACGATAGTAATTCCTAAACGACTATTGATTTCTCTTAATAGTTCAAGAATCTGTTCTGTTGTATCAGGGTCTAGTGCAGAGGTTGCTTCATCACATAGTAGAATTCTTGGAGAATTGGCAAGTGCTCTTGCAATACCAACTCTTTGTTTCTGACCACCTGATAACTCACTTGGATAGGCGTCCTCTCTGCCAGTTAAGCCTACCATTTCAATCAGTTCTGCTGCTCTTTGTTTTCTCTCTGCTTTAGGAACATGCGCAAACTCTAGAGGAAGTTCGATGTTTTCGGCGACTGTTCTACTCCATAGGAGGTTGAAATGTTGGAAAATCATACCGATTTGTTGACGTTGTAAACGTAGTTCTTTAGGACTAAGTTCTTTGAAGTTTACACCATTGATGATAACATCACCAGCTGTCTGTACTTCTAGTTGATTGATCAAACGAATCAACGTACTTTTACCAGCACCGGAATATCCGATGATGCCGTAGATTTCACCATCATTAATGGTGAGTGAAACATTGTTTACCGCATGGATGTTTTCCTTGTTCGCTTTGAATGTTTTAACTATGTTATATAACTCAATCATCGCTGCCTCCTATCTATATAAACAAAAATCCCGCACTTACACTTACATGTAAGGACGGGATATATAATCTCGTGTTACCACCTTAGTTTATATGTACTTCACAATACATACCTCATCGAGTACCAACATACTCTATGTCTATAACGGAACATCCCTGGTACCCCCTACATTTCGGAAGTACAACTCCAAGACCATCTTCACTAAACCTTCGTATATCCTCTTCTCAGCGCTCGAGGACTCTCTGTGATACTATCTTTCAGCTACTCTTCTTATCATCGCCTATGGTTATAGTTTATTTAGAATTTAATAAATGTCAATAACTTTTTTTGAAATTTATTTGCAAATTAGGTTTTTCAACACAACTAAACTTTTTAGTAATAGCAAAAAAATAGCTACTAATAAAATAATTGTAGTAATTATACTGCCTTCTAAACCAAAAACTGCCACCATTAATAATCGTAGATATATCACTTAGTTTTGAAAAAAAGACAACTTGCTGATTAGCATTGCCTGATACAGCAACTCCTAACAGCGGTCCTTGTACAAAATTCCAGGCAGAATGTAAAAGCACCTACGAACCATAAACTATTTGAATGATAGCGAACTAGCGCAGCAAAAAAACGCCAAATATAATAAGATTAATAAATGCTAGTACTGAAATCCCGGGATTCCTCAGATGCATTACAGCGAATAATAAACTCGATAAAGCAATTACCATCGGAATCGGAAGGAATGTATTTAGTCTTTTGTAAAGGTATCCTCTAAATAGTACCTCTTCGTTCATCCCCTGAAACAGATAACCAACAAAGAATAGGAAAAAAACATAAATATATTTCCCTGTTTAAATATCAGTTCAACCTCGAAACCGCCAAGCCCAAGAGAAATAAGCCAAATAGATGTAAATAAGATAAAACCAGAAGTATACCCTTTGATGTATTTTGAAATGCAATTCTTCCGTTCAAACGGCAACATATCTGGTTCTTTACGATGATAGATTACATATAAAAACTAATATTAAGATAAAATTGAGTATAAGAAAGCAACCGATTAATACCGGATCATTTTCTAAATCACGAAAAATAACTAGTAATATCACGTGAACTTATGTTTTTTCCATATAATTGCAACATTTTAATTGTAAATAGAACGCTTAAAATAATAATACTAATCAGCCCAGTTAACAATTCCCATAAAACTGTCTTAAAAAAGTTCCAACATACACGTAATCCATTATTTACATACTGCATAAAGTTATCCTTTTTGTAGTACTACAAATGAACTGGCCCCGATTGTAAGAGTTATTTCATCAATTGATGCTTTTCCAATCGTATAGATAGGCTTATAACCTTGTAGCTCATCAAGAGAAATTGTCTCCTCTAATCCACTTGGATTGATTGCTAGTATCAACTTTCCACGTTTGTATACAAATGGCATCTTCTCCTTCTCTGCATAAATCACATTGAAGTCTGCATCAGCCTGTAGGTCTGCATACATATGACGTAATGCCACTAGAGATTTTGTTGTAGAGTATAACGAATCCTTATCGTGTAGTTGATTTTCTACGGTTGGAGCGTCTTTAGATGGGTCAACTGCAAGATACAATTGTTGTGCTTCTGCTGTTGAAAAACCCTTATTTACGCTATTATCCCACTGCATTGGGGTACGTGATCCTGTACGATGGAAGCCACCTTCTTTGGAGCGAATATCCTTCATATAGCGCATACCAATTTCATCACCATAGTAGATAAATGGAACGCCTGGCATTGTTAAGATAAATGCATATGCAATCTTTAACTCTTCTGGAGTTAGAGTATTGGCAGGACGTGGTGTATCATGGTTGCATGTAAACATGGAGATATAACCATTTTGTTTTGTTGCCTTGTATTTTGGCATGTAGTCATTTAAGAAAATGACAGATATCGCCTTTACCACTCTTTAAGAAGAAGCTATTATCTTCCCCGCCTGTTTCATAATCACGTAATAAAGTGTTATATCCATTGTGCCAATGATCTAAGTAGAAATCCATATGGAAACCACCACCATTGATTGCCTGTTCTGGATTGGACCATTCACTGACAAGTGCTGCCTCAGGATACTCTTGATCTAGCATATTACGAACATCTCTCCATATTTTCGCAGTCGCTGATTTCTTGTTATCATCATTTTTTACAAGTGAGTCTGCCATATCAACACGGAAGCCATCTGCACCATGATCTAGCCAGAAGCGCATCACATCTTTCATCGCTTCTTTGGTAGCGATAGCTTCTGGACTATCGACTGCAGACATCCAACTCTCTGTACGATCTAACCAACCGTAGTTTAGTGCTGGTTGAGACGCAAAGAAGTTTAACATATAGGCACCATTTCGATCAGACATTCCTGCCATATATGGACGATCTTTGATACCTACAAAGGCACCGTTCGTCCATACATAACGACTGGAGTATTCATTTTCCTCTGGTTGCTTACTAGCGTTAAACCAAGCATGTTCATCAGACGTATGGCCAGGTACTAAATCTAGCAATACTTTGATACCACGCTTATGTGCTTCTTCAAATAAGCGATATGCATCTTCATTTGTACCATAACGGGCTGCGACCTTCTTATAATCCCTAACGTCATATCCTGCATCCATAAATGGTGAGTCATACATTGGATTAATCCATAATGCATTACAGCCAAGTTCTTTAATGTAATCTAACTTCTGGATGATACCCTCTAAATCCCCGATACCATCTCCATTTGTATCATAGAATGACTGTGGATAAATTTCATAAAATACTGCATCTTTTAACCATGTTGGCATAACTTATTCTCCTATAATTTCTAAAATATCCCCTGAAGTAACAATTTGATACTGAAAGTTTGGATATTCTTGTTGTAACAATTCTATTTCTTTTTGAATTACTTTTTCTTTGCGATGTGCTGTATTTAATAATATACCAGTTACACCACAAGATGCCGCAACTTGCATATCACTACCCACTTCATTACCAATCATGACACAATCACTTACATTTAATTTATGGTCATCTAGAACTTTTTGCATAAATGCTTTCTCTGGCTTACGGATTCCATAATCCGCAGAGATATACATATAATCAAAGTATGGAATTAAATCACAGATACCCATCTCCGCTAGCGCAAAAGAGCGCTGTGCATTGGATAGTAAGATAATTTGGTGCCCTTGTTGCTTGAGTGTTTCTAGTGTCTGAATGGTATTGAGATATGGTTTACAACGCACTCTTGTCAAACGTCTAAACTCTGTTTCCACAAAGAGTAACCAAGTCTCTATGTCTTGGATTGGTACTACTTCTCTATGCATTGGAGCTTCATCATATAGACGTTTGAATACTTTTTAAATTGAATATCAATATATGTATCAGGATGAAGTGTTTCTACACGATTCCACTCTTCTTTATTACACTTTAAATATGCTTGTTTAAACTCTTCTGGTGTATAGATAGCACCATAACATGCATACATGTCTGATAATGTCTTCCATATCTTACGATTATGTAATTCTGTATGGATATCAATGAGTGTTCCATACAAGTCAAAGATATATGTTTTCACGTGAGTTCTCCTGATTCATATCTATCATACTACGATTTTACAAAGTAAACGGCAGGACCAAAAGGTTCTGCCGTTTTTGTTTTGTTATCCTTTAACAGCGCCAGACATTCCTTCAACGTAGAATTTCTGCATGTATACGAATAAGATTGCGATTGGAAGAGAGATAATAACCGCACCAGCTGCGAAGCTTGTGTACCATTGGTTAATATATTCCTTCTGCAACATGTTCCATAAACCGATTGCGACTGTAAATTGATCTGCGTTAGCACGAACAATAACTTTCGCAAAGATAAAGTCTACCCAAGGAGCGATAAATGAAGTCATGACTGTATAGATAATGATTGGCTTTGATAATGGCATTGTAATTCTTGTAAATACTTGCCATTGTGTAGCACCATCCATAATCGCTGCTTCATCGACTGAACGTGGAATTGTATCAAAGTAACCCTTGGCAATTTGGAAGCCTAAACCAGTACCAGCAGAATATACGATGATAAGTGCTAAACGTACTGCAGAACCTTCTGTTAAACCAAGTGCCTTTAAGATATAGTATTCCGCAATCATCGCCATGAATCCCGGGAATAAACCAAGAATCATTGCTAAGTTCATATAAGGCTTACGTAGCTTGAAACGCATACGAGATAAACTATATGAAACAGATAATACGAAGAATGTTGAAATAATGCATGTGAATACCGCAATGATGAGTGTATTTCCAAACATACGTGGGAAGTTCAAGACATTACGGTCTGTAAATAACTTAATGTAGTTTGCAAGTGTATATCCCTTAGGGAAGAATGTACTTACATAGGATCCCGGTTCAGCTCTAAAGCTAGTTAGGATGATCCAGAAAATTGGTAATACCCATACCGCTGCTAGCATTGCTAGGAATACATGAACGAAGAAGTTACCAACACGACTAGATACGCTCTTTTTATTACGCTTTACTGTATTCATACTCATTACATGAACGCCTCCTCATTCTGATAAGACTTCGATCTACGATATGTGATCAATGTGACTGTTGTTAAGATAATGAATGTCAAGATACCGATAACTGCACCTAAGTTATAGTACTGTTGATCGATTGTTAACTTGTACAACCATGTTACGAGCAAGTCTGTTTGACCTGCAGTATCTCCAACGTATGTTGGTCCACCACCTGATAAGAGGTAGATAACGTTAAAGTTATTGATATTACCAACAAATGATGTAATCAAGTATGGTGTAGTAACAAATAACATGTAAGGAAGTGTAATCTTGAAGAAGATTTTCACTGGTCCTGCACCATCCATACGAGCTGCTTCATAGAGCTCGCCCTGGAATGTTCTGTAAGATACCCTGTTACCTGTAACATTGTATATGGAATACCAATCCATAAGTTGATTACGATAATTGTGATTCTAGCCCACATCGCATCTGTTAAGAATGGTAGTGGTGCACTAATTAATCCATTATTCTGTAGTAACACGTTGATTGCGCCTGATGGTTGTAACATAATGTTCATAATCATCAAGGAAATAAACTGCGGTACAGCAATAGATAATACAAAGCAGAAACGCCAGAATCCTTTTGCCTTTGTTTCCTTACGGTTGATAATCATCGCAAGGATCATACCTGTAATGTAGTTTAAGAATGTCGCAACAAGAGCCCAAACAACTGTCCAAGCAAGTACATGCCAGAACTGTCTACCCATGTTACCACTGAAGTTTAAGACACGCTTAAACTGTGTTAGTCCATTCCAATCGAACAACTGTAAGTGTTCATCTTCTTTGGAATAAGATGTAAATGCCATACTGATCATATAAACTAGTGGCACGATATTGAATACTAAGATACCTGCGCAAGGTAATGACATCAATGTGATATGTAAGTTTCCATCTAATAGAGACTTCAAATCTTCCTTAAAGCTATTGATGTGTTCATTATTTTCCTTCTTTAGTTGTAGTTTGTATGCATGTTTAATCTGCAATACCCATAATAGGATAAATCCAGCGATAACAAATAATGCTACAACTCCAAATAAGAGAATAAGTTGTGAGTTATCTCCGACAGTATATTCAAAAAAATTTGTTTTTGCTTCATTCCACACTTTTACCCCGCGCTTCATCACCAAGTGACGGTAGCATTGATAAAGCATGAATACCAGAAGTAGCCATATATAAGAAGAACGCTACTTCTAGAAGGAATATGAGGCAACCTTTGATTTTCTGCCCTTTCAAAAATATACCAAGTCCCATGAATGGGATGGATAGCTTCGTTTGTAAATCACCTGATGTTATCGCTTTTAACACTGTGACTTTATCCTGAATCTTTTTATTTTCCATACGATTACCTCAATTCTATAAACGAAGAAGAATGCGGTTAAAATAAGTATCTCAACCACATTCTTTTAATCAGTAATGCAATATTATTGAACGGAAGCAGTGTTCATTGCCTTGTTCATGCTCTCTGTCTTTTCAGCAGCATTTTCGTGTGTTACTGTACCGGCAACGATTTCCTTACCCATTGATTCTGCTGGTGTCCAATATTGACCCATGCCTGACTGTAGTGGCTGTACGATTGAAGCAAAGTCCATTGTATCCATCTGTGCCTTAGCCAATGCATCAGAAACATTCAATGATGTATCTGTAGGAATGATATTACGTAATTCGTAGTGAGCCTGTTGAGCCTTTGCACTACCTAAGAATGAAGCTAATGCAACTGCAACTTCTGGATTCTTACTTGTTGGGTTAACACCAATAGCCTTAGAACCTGCGAATGCTTTTAACTGAACTTCCTTACCGTTTAAGTTGTACTTAGGAGGAGCTACGATACCAACGTTTTCTTCACCTAAAGCATCAACAACTGCCTTGTAATCCCATGCACCAGAGAAGAATGCATTGATTGTGCCATCAGCTAATGTGCTTGGTGTTAGACCAGCCGCATCCTTAAAGTTAGGATTCTGAACTAAGTCAACTAAATAATTTGTAACTGCTGTACCCTTATCGCCACCGAAGTCGATACCAGCCTTAGCATCTGTTCCATTAGCACCGAATAATGTGCATCCGTTAGCTGCATAGAATGCTGCGATATACCAAGAGTTAGAGATTGGGAAGCCAACCTTACCCTTTGTAAGCATTGTATCTAAGTTCTTTACATCATCTTCTGTGAAAACACGCTTATCATAGTACATGAACCATGTGTTTGCTGTAAATGGAACACCGTATACAGAGTTTTCATAAGTTACTGTATCAACAGTAACATCACTGTTGTTCTTCTTGATTGCTTCTACTGCAGATCCACCTAATTCAGCGATTGCGTTAGCCTTTAATAAATCTGGGATCTGGTCATTTGCGAACATGTAAACGTCAGCTGCTGCTGATGGGTCAGCTGCTACTAATGTCTTCGCATCACCTTCAGGACATACACCTGTGTTGAATGTTAACTTCCATTCTGGGTGAGCTTCTTGGAAAGCATCTAATTGCTTCTTGAGCCAGTTGCCCTGTTCTTCTGATTGGTCTTCAGATGGTGTCCACACTGTAAGTGTAACTTCCTTAGAATCTGAAGTTGTTGTGTTTGATTCCTTCTTGCTGCCGCCGCATCCTGCTAATACAGAGACACCCATTAAAGCAGCTAAACCAAGTGATACTAACTTTGTACTTTTCATGTTATCCTCCCGAAAAAGTTTATATATTTGTAAACGTTACTGGAAACGTTTACAACACTATAGTTTTATTTTTATGCAAAGCGCTTTCAAATTTCAATATCTTTTTTTATGAAATTTTTAAAATTAATACTCTAAATTCTGATGAGATTCTTTACCAAAGAGGTGCATGACATTACCACCAAATGTAAAGTTGATCTTATCGCCAATCTTGAATGTCTTGCCACCAAGGTCTAATGTTGGAACGATGATAATGCTATCCTTACCGCATGCATTTACGTGTAAGTGGATTGCAGATCCCATCATTTCACTCACATCAACTGTTCCTTCGATTGTCTTTCCACTTTCACCACCAAGTGAGATATGTTCTGGACGAACGCCTACTGTAATTGGCTGTGGTTGTACATTCTTTTCAGCTAAGATAGCTTGCTTCTCTTCAGAAACTTCCATCACAGCACCATCTAACTTCACACAGTACTTGCCCGCTTCATTCTTTAAGAGCTCACCACTGTAGAAGTTCATCTGTGGCATACCGATAAAGCCTGCTACGAACTCATTGATTGGGTGATCGAATAACTGTTGTGGTGTTCCCACCTGTTGGATAACACCATCCTTCATGATAACGATACGGTCACCAAGTGTCATCGCTTCTGTCTGGTCATGTGTTACATAGATAAATGTTGCCTTAATCTTCTGTCTTAACTTGATGATTTCAGCACGCATCTGGTTTCTTAATTTTGCGTCTAAGTTAGAGAGTGGTTCATCCATCAAGAGTAACTTTGGATCACGCACAATTGCACGTCCGATCGCAACACGCTGTCTTTGTCCACCGGATAAAGCCTTAGGCTTACGGTCAAGATATGGTGTTAAGTCAAGAATTTCTGCTGCTTCTTCAACCTTTACCTTAATTTCATCAGCTGGAACTTTATGCATCTTGAGTGGGAATTCAAGATTCTGACGAACACTCATATGTGGATATAGCGCATAGTTCTGGAAAAACCATCGCAATATCACGATCCTTAGGAGAAACGTTGTTCATTAATTTTTCCATCGATAAACAATTCTCCACGTGTAATATCTTCTAATCCCGCAACCATTCGTAATGTTGTAGATTTACCGCAACCAGAAGGACCTACTAATACAACGAATTCTTCATCGCCGATTTCTAAGTTAAAATCATCAACCGCAACCACACCTTCATCTGTGATCTTTAGGTTTGTTTTCTTTACTTCGCCCTTCTTTTTTTCTTTTTTTACCTCAACACTATTTGGGTAAATTTTTTTGGACATGCTTTAGACTTACTGTTGACATCTTACTTTTTCCTCCACTGGTTTTTTTGATACTAATACTTTTCTCCCGCTAATACATGGAATGGAATAATTTCATGTATTACAGGTTTATTATAATTTAATCTTAATAACAAGTCATCTACACTTCGTTTAGCAAGTTGTGCTGCATCTTGTTCGACGGTAGCCAAACGTGGTGTTGCATACCTTGCAAAGTCGATTCCATCGTTACCAATAATCGATATATCTTTTGGAACCTTTAACTTACAATCATTAATTGCACGTAGTGCACCAAGTGCTACAACGTCACTGACTGCGTAGATTGCGGTGACTTCTGGATAGCGGTCCAATAGTTTCATGGTTCCGTTATATCCATCTTCAAGTGAAAACTTTCCCTGGTACGAACTGCTTGCGTTTATCAAACGGTATCTTGTGTTCTTTAAACACTGCAATTGCACTCTCTACACGTTTAGAGCCAATTAATCCCGCTTCAGAGACAGCCGATCCACATACAATGCCAATCTTTCTGTGCCCTGATCGGATTAAGTATTCCGCTGTCTGCACGTGCAGCTTCTCTATCATCTGTTGTAAAACTGAGAGATTACTAAACTTCATCCCTGCTGCACTTTCTGAACATAGTACGCATGGCACTTTAATACTCGCAAATGATTCACGGAAATACTTTTGATTTCCACCCAAGAAAATTAAGCCCTTTGGTTTCTTCTCACTACATATGCGTATTGCCACTTCAACTTCGTTTTCAAGTTCATCTAAATAGACAACGGAGACATCTTCTCCACTTTCCTGCAGATAACTTTGCATCTTTTCGACAATGATACTGAAGAAGGCATTATGCAATCCCTTAATCAAAAATCGTAATTGCGGATGCTGCAGATTGCTTTTAAAAGTTTTGCATTAGAGTTTGGCTCAAACTTTTCGTCCTTGATTACCTTTTTCAATTTTTCTTTGCTATCGCACTAACATCTGGATGGTTATTTATAACTCTGGAAACTGTTCCAATGCTATATCCTGATATGCGTGCAATATCTTTTATAGTCGTCATTCAAACCCCTTTTTACTCGTAACCGTTTACGGAAACGTTTACAGGATACATCAAAATAATATGTTAGCGTTTACAAAGTGTCAAGAGAAAAAAACCTTCTTTCGAAGGTTTTTTTCATTTAGTTTATTTTCCTTGTTTTAACTTACCTGCAAGAATCAGTGCAGCGATACAGAATGCCCCAATTCCTATAGCACCATACATCAATATGTTTGTCGCATCAGATGTCTTTGGTGTAGGTTTACTTGGCACTGGTGTAGGCTGTACAGGCGCCGGTGTAGGTGTTGGTACATATGTATTTGTAACCGTAAAGCCGTCTGTTAGATTGCCTTCCACGCTTGCAGTGTAATTAGTATATGTATCTTCCGTTACACTGTAGTTAATCACATTTCCTTGCATATCAGTAACTGGCATTGTAACTGTCTCTCTCCAGTTATTTGTCGCGTTTAATACAATTGGACTACCTGTTTCAATTCCATTTGCTAAAACATGTAATGTTACTTCATCAAGTGTATGAGTTGGATCTGCCCAAACTTTCTTTACTTCAAATGTCTTTAGTTGACGATATACAAAGATTACTTCAATCGTTGTATTACCGATGACTTTACCTGTTACATTAGCTGGTGTTTCTACAAGTTCATATCCAGCGATTGTCTTTTCTGTTGCAGTATATGCCGCATTTTCAAGACCATTTGTAATGACTGTTTCCTGTGGAGCCAATTCATTACCTGCTTGATCTACGTACTTACTAACGACATTACCTCTAGGTGCACGTCTTGCATTTGAACTTAATGTGCCACCATTCACCGTAAGATTATGCTGTGAAGTCTTAGGTGCTTCATTATTAATTTGTGCTTTGAGTTCTACTGGAAGGGTGTTATTTGTAACGGTGGAAGTATCCTTTACAATTATTGGTAAATCTGGTCCTAAACGATATTGTGCCGCAATATTTTCGTCATCCATACTAATAATTTGAACGACCACCTTTGTTGGTTCAATTGAAAGAATCTTTGTCTTTACCCTCCTCTTAGGGAAGAATACTACACCATTTCCATTTGCACGTGTGGCTGCTGTATCAGCTGTCATAAAGCGGAAGTTTTGAGCATTTGCTTCTGTACCTACCGCAATACGTGTTGTATCGAATTCAACTTTTCCATCTGTTAGTTCATAAGTCAGAACATCACCTGGCTTTAGTGGTGTACTATCCGGGTTGTTACTGCCTGAAGAATAACCACTTGGTGTCAGAGTTGCAGCACGAATTTCATCTGAGGAGTTTGTCTCTAAGTTGATTGTGCCATCCAACACCAAGAATGTTGGAACTTTATTTTTGGAATGTACGTCCCGGAACGTTTTGTGAATTACTCGCTAGTTCTGTTCCATCATAGAGAATCTTCGCTACACGGTTATGAGCTTGATTCTTAATAAAGTGATTCGAGCGAACGTTTCCACCAATATCAAAAGTTAACTTCATCATATTCACCATTGAAGGTAACAGTTAAGTATGTATTCTCAGTATACTTATTGTCATAAGTTGGATTGATGACATCACTAAATGTATCTACATAGTGATCTTCATAATGTACACTCAATTTACCAATTACCTTTTTCGCACCCGTCGCGTCTGTCGTTGTAACATCAAGTCCATTTAATGGGTTAATATTAATGTTTTCAAAGTCATAGCGAATGGTATCGCCCGCATGAACTTGACCTGTTACTTCAGCGTGGATATTAAATTGGATTTGTGATGAGTAGTCGTTTGCTTGGGATGTCTGTATCGTTGCGGTATTCGTTACAGTGAATCCCGGTGCCGCATTGGCACGAATTCCACTTGTATGAAACAACATACCTATCGCAAGCACTAGAGCACTTAGCGTGCGGATTAGATTTTTTTGCTTTCATTGCTATCTCCTTACGTATCTGATTGATTGAAACTGTTGTGTAAATCTTTTTTTGATTCTTACAAATTCTTCCATTCGTAATCATCTACATACTTGGCATGTACAACATTTTTTTGCATGAAGAAAAAAACGCTTACATATATACTCATTTATCATATCCGAACATCAATAAAATAATACTTGTTTCACATCGCAAAAAGTCATTCTTAATAGTTAATTAATAATTGGTGTCACATCTAGATACAAATTATAAAAAGGTGATTCACAACATATATGAATCACCTTATATTCGTTTACACGAATGTGGATAATTTTTTTACTATTCCTGTGCTGACTTAATAAAGTTACGCATTTGTTCTTCAGATACATAGCCTGGTACATATCCTAAGAATTCACCAGATGGACGAACAACATACGTTGTTGGATAACCACTAACCTTATACGTTCTTGTCATCTCTAAAGTTGTGTCATACAGAATTGTAAAGTTATATCCCTTTTTCTTCATGTACTCCTCAACGTAAGAGACAGTACCCTCACCATTCAGGCCAGGAGCCGCAATCATGAGTACTTGAACATCATCCTTCATCTCATCACTAATCTTCTGTAAACTTCCAAATTCTTCGTTACAGTAATGGCACCATGTACCAAAGAAGTTCATGACAATTGTCTTTCCCTTGTAATCGCTAAGATTATGAATATTACCTTCACCATCTACTAACGCGAAGTTATACTTTTCAATTGCAGTTTGGGAAGATGAATCTGAATTTTCTTTTGAAGATGTATCTTCCTTGTTTGAAGTATCTTCTTTTGTAGAAGTATCTTCTTTTGTAGAAGTATCTTCCTTTGATTTGGAATCATCTACTGTTGTTGTTTCAGCTGGTGCTGAAGAACCACTATTTTGGAGAACATTCATTGTGCTGAAACCACGGAATAACATAAAGCATCCCATTGCCAAGACAAGAACTCCACTTGCGATACCTGTATACTTCACAACACTCTTATTACGTTTGATTAGATTCAATATTTCTTCTGTAAAGAATCCAATGAGTAAGAAGATAACGATGAATCCTAATGCATAAGCCGCAATATATAGCCAACCAAGTCCGTTTGTAGCAGTAGATGCTAGTAAGATTGCTTGTGCCAATAATGGACCTACGCATGGAGACCATGCAAAACTAAACACAAAACCTAGCGCAAATGCTTTGAAGAAAGTCATTCCACCTTCTACACGCATTGTCTTTTTGGTGTGTCTGATTCAAGAAAGGAATATTGATAATGTGTAGATTTGCTAGACCAAGGATAACTAGTAATACACCACCTGCAATTTGAAACTGCAATGTGTATTGCTTGAATACAGCTGCTAATGCACTAGATCCAAGTCCTGCAATCACGAACACTGTCGAGATTCCTAAGACAAATCCAATTGTTAGAATAAGTGTTTTCATTCGATCATAACGTACCTGTCCATTTTCGTCTGTCATCATGGACCCCTGTGTAAGGTAGCCAATGTATAACGGAACAAGTGGAAGAATACATGGTGAGAAGAATGATAATAACCCTTCTAAAAAAATAGACCGCCAAGAGTAATAATTTCTTTCATAATACCGCCGTTCTAAGCTATAAAGCGTGTAATGCAGAGAATCAGGACGATAATTCCGAGAATAATACGATATATGCCAAATACCTTGAAGTCATTCTTACGAATGTAATTCATTAAGGTACGAATCGCAATAATTGAAACGATAAAGGAAACTACTGTACCAATAAGTAAAATCATCAGTGGCCAAAAGCCGAATGAGAAGTCAGCTTTGATAATCTTTAAAAGGCTTGCACCAAACATTGCTGGAATTGCCATAAAGAATGAGAACTCTGCAGCTGTTGCACGATTAAATCCTAATAAAGTTGCACCAAAGATTGTACTTCCAGAACGACTAGTTCCTGGAACCAAAGCTAAAATCTGGAACATACCAACACCGAAGGCTTTCTTAGGTGTGATTTGACTGACATGTTCAACCGTAAACTTCTTTTTCTCTATTCTCCATCCAGATAAACAGGATACCGTAGAGAATCAAAGTAATACCGATGATATATGGTGCACTCATCACATTGTCAATCCAATCATTCAGTAACATTCCTGCTACTAATGGAATGGATGCCACGACAACCATTAGCCACGTGTGGTAGATATTCTTTTTCTTAGGCTCTGATACGTTTTTTTGCCGAATGGGCATAAACGCTTCCAATACAACAACAGTACAGACAAAATACTACCGAACTGAATCACAACCTTATACACATCCCAGAAGGCTTTATTTTTTTCAGGATCCGCAAAAAGACATTCAAAGGCATAAACGTCTGTAATAAAATTAAATGACCTGTTGAACTGATAGGTAGAAACTCTGTTACACCTTGTACAATTCCAAAAAAATTACAGATTTAATAATATTTAAGATAATATCCATTTTTGTTAACCTTCTTAGTCGTGATTGATACGATCAGCTCGTACTAAGTCTAACTTGATTTGTTTGATACGTTTCGCAAATGCGCGTAAATCTTTCATTCGCCACATCCAGTTTGGAGCACCTACGCTACCGGGCATGTTTAAGCGTGCTTGGCTTCCAGCATGGATCCAGTCTGACATCGGAATAATTACCATGTCCGCATTACTATCCAACGAATAGTCAATCACATCATCGACAAAGCTATGCTTGCGATATCCGTGTTTCCATAGGTATTGACGCATCTTTCTTCTTAAAGAAGCAGGTTGCTGGCAGTACCATGAATATGTCGTATCGTTGTCATGAGTCCCAGTATATACCAGAAGATGCGTTTTATCTTCTTTCATGCCCTCAGGGTCAAATGTAAATTGAACAATACGCATACCTCTAAACTGATAGTGATCTCTTAATTCCAATACTTCTGGACGTAAATCACCTAAATCTTCCGCAACGATAGTAAGGTTTAGGATATTGTTTGAATAATGCATCAAACAACTCATATCCACAGTGCTTCAATCCACTCACCTTCAATCGCGGTTGGACAATCTGCTGGAATCTTCCAATATGTATCAAAGGCACGGAAGTGATCGACTCTAACAACGTCGAACAACTCTCCCATGTAGGACATACGATCAATCCAGAATGTGAACTTATCCTTCTTCATAAAGTCCCAGTCATAGATAGGATTGCCCCATCTTTGTCCTGTCGCTGAGAAGTAATCTGGTGGAACACCGACGATAAACGTTGGTCTACCATCTTGATCTAATAAGAAGTTTTCACGGTGTGCCCAAACATCTGCAGAATCAAGTCCTACATAGAATGGAATATCACCCACCATCTGAATGCCTAAACTATTTGCATACCTTTTAAGTGCATGCCACTGTTGGTACAACACAAACTGCAAGAACATCTGGTATGCAATTTCATCATCATACTTTGATAAATCTAATTTCTGATTGATAGGATAATCTTTCTGTTCACTGTCCCATTCAATCCAAGGTCTTAAGTGATTCACAACTTTAAAAAGTCTTAAAGATTGCATATTCTTTTACCCAAGGTTTTTTTGATAAAGGATTCGTATGCCTCATCCTTTTCAAACTTCTGATAGGCAAGACGCAAGTACTTGTCACGATACTGGCGAACTTTCTCATACTGAATTTCATCATCGTTACGATGATAGGAAGGCACCTTCTCTAACAAACCTTGTTGTGCTAATACATCTAATGATATATAGAGCTCATCAACCGCATAAGATGAATACGGCTGATAAGGTGAATTTCCATATCCTAAAGGGTTTAATGGCAATAACTGCCAGATGCCCAGACCCGACTGGTGCATCATCTTTACAAAATCATATGCTTCTTTTCCAAATGTACCACAACCGTGGCGGCCGAGGCAGAGATGCGACTGGCATTAAAAATTCCTGCTTTTCTCATATTACTATTCATTTTACTCCGCTTTCAGTTTAAATATTAACCCATGATGTAATATTTTTCCATGTCAAGTGAATGGAATTCACTTTTTTCTCATTTATGGTATAGTTGACTATGATCTTAATTATTTTGATAAAGGAGATACTCATGACATTAGAGAAAAAACTTGAGTCAAGCTTGAAAAAGCAGATTAAAAATGCTACTGACAAAGAACTTTATGATGCGATTGTTGCTATCGTAAAGGAAAAAAACAAAATCAGGTTAAGAAGATTACAGGTGAAAAGAAGCTGTACTACATCAGTGCAGAATTCCTCATTGGTAAACAGTTAGGTAAGAATTTAATTAACTTAGGTCTATACGATGAATTAGCAAAGTTATTATCTAAGAATGGCAAGTCCATCCGTACAGTTGAAAGTTTTGAAAAAGAACCTTCACTTGGTAACGGTGGTCTAGGTCGTTTGGCTGCTTGTTTCTTAGATTCCATCGCTACATTAAACTTACAAGGTGATGGTATTGGTTTAAATTACCACCTCGGTTTTATTCCGCCGAGAATTCAAAGATAGAAAGCAACATGAAATTCCAGATGAATGGTTATACGGTTCTACAGTATTACGTGATACAGATGTATCTTTCCCAGTTGAACTTGCTGGAAAGACATACTACTCACATATGTATGACTTAGATATCATCGGATATAAGACAAACAAGAACACATTACACTTATTTGACTTGGATACTGTTGATGAATCTATCGTTCACGATGGTACAAAGTTCGATAAGAAGAATATCGATAAGAACTTAACACTATTCCTCTATCCAGATGATAGTGATAAAGATGGTCAGTTATTACGTATTTACCAACAGTACTTCATGGTAAGTAACGCTGCTCAATTAATTATCAAGGAAGAAAAAGAAAAGGGACACAGCCTCAACGATTTAGATAAGTATGTATCTATCCAAGTCAATGATACTCACCCTTCTATGGTAATTCCTGAATTAATTCGTTTATTGATGAATGAAGGTATCACATTCCGTAGAGCAGCAGATATTGTCGCTAATACATGTGCATACACAAACCACACAATTCTTGCCGAAGCGCTAGAAAAGTGGCCTTTAGATTATCTACAGGAAGTTGTACCACAGCTTGTTCCAATTATCGGTGGTTTAGACTATGCCGTAAATATTGCCTTCAAGGGTGATAAGGAGTTAACAATCATCGATGATAGCCACCGTGTACACATGGCAAGAATGGACATGCATTTCAGTAATTCTATCAATGGTGTAGCAGCACTTCATACAGAAATTCTAAAACACCAAGAATTAAAGCCATTCTATAACATTTACCACTCTAAGTTTAACAACAAGACAAACGGTATCACATTCCGTAGATGGATCATGCATTGCAACCCAGATCTTGCAAATTACATCGACACATTAATCGGTGATGCATGGCGTAAGGATGCTAGTAAGTTAGAAGACTTATTGAAGTATATTAACGATACAGCAGTGCTACAGCAGTTAGATGATATCAAGTACACAAACAAAGTACGTCTTGCGGATATGATTAAGAAGGAAGAAGGAATTGAAATCAATCCAAGCTCTATCTTCGATATCCAAGTAAAACGTCTACATGAGTACAAGCGTCAACAAATGAACGCATTGTGGGTAATCTATAAGTACCTACAGATCAAGGCAGGTCAAAAGCCAGCTCGTCCTATTACCGTAATCTTTGGTGCAAAAGCAGCACCTGCATACATCATGGCAAAGAACATCATTCACTTGATTATTTGCTTACAAGACTTAATTAAGAACGACCCAGAAGTAAGTCCATACCTAAAGGTTGTTATGTTACAAAACTATAACGTAACAAAGGCAGAAACAGTTATTCCTGCATGTGATATCTCAGAACAGATTTCTCTAGCTTCTAAGGAAGCTTCCGGTACAGGTAACATGAAGTTCATGTTAAATGGTGCTATCACATTAGGTACAAATGACGGTGCTAACGTTGAAATTGGTGAATTAGTAGGTAAAGATAACATCTATACATTCGGACGTTCATCCGATGATGTAATCAAACTCTATGAAACAAGTGGTTACCACGCAGCTGATTACTACAACAACAGCAAACTCATTCATGCATGTGTAGACTTCATCACAAGTCCAGAACTAATTAAGTTAGGCGACAAGCAGATGCTATCTGACTTACGTGATAACTTAATCAACAAGGACTGGTTCATGACATTACTTGACCTTGAAGAATACTGCAGAGTGAAGGACCGTGTATTAGCTGACTACGAAGATCGTCTTGCATGGAAGAAGAAGTCTTTAGTAAATATTGCTAAGAGTGGATTCTTCTCAAGTGATCGTACAATCTTAGACTATAACCGCGATATCTGGCACTTAAAAATAGGAGGTTACCATGATCATACTTGAAATGAATAATGGCAAAGTCATCAAGTTAGAACTTGATGAAACAGCTGCCCCAAAGACAGTTGCTAACTTCAACAAACTTGTAAGTGAAGGTTTCTACGATGGATTATCATTCCACCGTATTATCCTAGGATTTATGATCCAAGGTGGTGACCCTGTTGGTAATGGTACTGGTGGTTCCAAGGAAAACATTGTTGGTGAGTTCGCTTCAAACGGATTTAACAATCCTATCAAGCATACTCGTGGTGTTATTTCCATGGCTCGTTCAATGGATCCAAACTCCGCAAGTTCCCAGTTCTTCATCATGCATGCAGATGCTCCACACTTAGATGGAAACTACGCTGCATTTGGACATGTTGTAGAAGGTTTGGAAGTAGTTGATGAGATTGCAAATACTCCAACAGACTTCCGTGATAAGCCAACAACTCCAGTTATTATCAAGCGTGCTTACATCGCTTAAACTATAAAACCTGTGTAATCAAATACACAGGTTTTTCTTTTATCTTTCAACATTAAAAAAGAGCGGTTATCCCGCTCATTAAATTACTTAACTAAGTCCTTTAAAGTCTTACTAGCTTTGAACTTTGGAGCCTTAGTAGCCTTGATCTTAATCTTTTCGCCTGTAGCTGGGTTTAAACCAGTGCGAGCCTTCTTCTTAACTACTGTGAACTTACCAAAGCCATTTAATGAAACTTCGCCACCCTTTTTGATTGTTGTAGCGATTTCATCAAATACGTAATTAACTGCTTCGCCAGCAGCCTTCTTTGTTAAACCGTATTTTTCTGCTAAATCATCTGCTAATGTCTTCTTTGTAACGACTTTTACTGTTGCCATGCTTATGGCCTCCTTTTTATTTTGATAATTTTATTGTAATTGATTTTTTTATGTATTTTCAACCTTTGAATCTTAAAAAAAGTGTTTATTTATGCATGTTTTTACGTTTTTTTGATGAGAAATTGTTTATTTTTTTACAAAAAGAAGGCATATTGCCCTCTTTTTTTAATTACTTAGCTGCCTTCTTTAAAGCTTCCTTAGTTGCTGTAATGATTGCGTTAGAAGTAATTGTAGCACCAGAAACTGTGTCTACTTCAGCCTTGTTCTGCTTAACGATAGCTCTTTGGAACTTCTTCTAAAGCGCCATCAGCGATACCAGCTGTTTCTTTGTGGTCTTTAACTTCTACCTTTTCAATCTTTGAATCTGAAACTGTAACTGCAACTGTAACGTCGCCATTACGTCCTTCAGCTGTTGCTTCATATGTACCGGCCTTGTAAATAGCCTTTGATCCGCAACCTGCTAATGAAAGGATTGTAGCTGCTGCTAAAAATGCTCTTAACTAATTTCATGTTCATTTTCTCCTTTAGTCAAATGTATTATACATAATTCTCGATATTTTTTTGGTATCCATTTATTCTTTTTACATAAATTAATTCTGCATAATCAGTTGATGATCACCCGTGTGATAATCGATTTTTATATTTGGTTGAACGTTATAACAGAACACATTGAAGCAGATACCTTCTCCACCATCCTCTATAGAACGCGCTTCAATTAACACACCTGTTACCACTAGATTATCCCCTTCAAAGACAGGTGTACATCGATACAACACATGGTTTCCTGTGCGTAAGATATACCATGCTGTCTTATCCTCAAACGGTTGCATCCCTTCCACATTCATATAACGAGTACCTGTTATCAAATTCTTCTCATTTGCATTTTCACCACTTAGTTCATACGCAATCAAGTGACAACGATTATACAAATACTTTCCATCAATAAAATCATACTTGGCTAAATGCCAACCAGTTGGTTTTATCATGGATATCGACCCACGCTTCTGCGTTGGCATCACATCAATTCCTATCATCGCTATCGCTCGGACCGCAGCGACCAAGATAATCCAATTCACTATACGATTCGTATTCATCGCCCTTTAATTCTTCTTCTCTAAAGAATGGAATATTATGATTCACTTCTACGTATGGTGATGATGTATACGCTGGAATATCCGACACTGAAAATGACGCATGACGATTCACTGGAATCGCAGAAAAGAATGCTTCCCATATCATCACTGCTGATAATACTAATAAAAGCAGTGATGACAGAATACGTTTACGATATCGACGAAAAGACTTATGGTATATCATATTTGTAATGCATATCACTAAGTATGCAAATACCAAAAAGAAATAATCCAATTGATAGATATTTTATATATGACAGTCTGGTTATACATACTTGTATTATACACACATCTATTCATCAAACTTTAAAAAAAGCGAGAACTCTCGCTTATAAACTCTGCAATACTTGGAAGACTAGATTTGCACAATGCTCAGCTGCCTGTGCTTCAAAAATCCTCATAAGATATTGTACTTTCTTCATCTGCTTTATCAGAGATTGCACGTACAATTACAAATGGAATGTGATAGTCCGTCGCAACATGCGCAATTGCACAACCTTCCATCTCACAGCACTTCGCACCAAAGTTTGAAATAATCCAATCTTTCTTTTCTTTTTTTGTCCTACAAAAAAATATCACCACTGGCAACACGTCCTTCAAAGACTTGAATTTCTGGAGCGACCTTTTGAATACTATCAACAACCAACTTACGTAGAGTTTCATCTGCAGTAAAAGAGATTGTCTTTCTACCGGTACCATCCCTGCAGGGATAACCAAATGGTTCTACACTAAAAATCATGATATACCGCATCGGTAGAAACAACGATATCTCCAATATTAATTTGATTATCCAAAGATCCTGCAATTCCCGTATTTATAATATGTGTAACATCATACTTTACACACATGGTTGTAGCACAAATTGCGGCATTTACTTTACCAATGCCACATCTTGCGACAACAACTTCTGTATCACCAATTTTTTTCCCAAACAATATGTGTTATCTCCGACTTCTTCAATCTTATCGATTGTCATGCGTTCTTTGATAGATGTCACTTCCACATCCATCGCACCAATAATACCTACTCTCATCATTCTGCGTACACGAGGTGTGCCTCGTCAATCTCCTTTACTGTATTCTCTAAATAACGATTGGCAAGATACTTTGCCATCGGTAAATTCTGGTCTAAATAGTTACCACAATCACGTGCTTCTGCACCAGGGATAGCTCCCTCAAAGTCACGTACAAATTCAAATAACCCTTTTACAAGTGGAACAATTTCCTTTGAAGTTAAATCCCTTCACACAGTAAATAGAAACCTGTACGACAACCCATCGGACCAAAATAGACAATACGATTTTTCCAAACAGGATTATTTCGTAAATACGTAGCACCCAAGTGCTCTATCGTGTGCATTTCTGCAGTATTCATCACCGGTTCTTTATTTGGTGTTGTCATTCTTAAATCAAACGTCGTAATCGTCACATTATTAAAATGATCTTGACGAGACACATATATACCAGGTTCTAAAATTAGATGATTGACTGTAAAACTAGCAATTTTTTCCATAATAGCCCTCTTCTATTCTATATAAGGTTATATCATACTTAAAAACTTAATGGGAAACTTTCCAAAGTCTAAGATATAATAGACTCATGAAGAAATTAATGACAAGATTATTCGCATTAACATGTGCACTATTGATTACCTTAACAATACTATTACCAGTTAGCGCTAGAGAAGATGATTTTTGATTTAGGTAAAAACCTTTATAGTACAAACTATATCTTTCTAGATGCAGATACAGGACAAGTTCTAGACGCAAAGAAACAGGATGAACAAATTAGTATCGCATCTCTTACCAAAATGATGACTGTACTTCTAGCAATCGAAAACAGTTCCTCACTCAATGAAAAATATCACAATTACAGACGAAATGATTGTTTGGGCTATATGAAGAACAAGCAAGTGTTGCAGGATATATCAGTGGTGATGTGGCTACTTTGCTAGACCTATGTTACGCTGCGGCTGTTCCATCTGCAGCAGATGCCGCAAACGCACTTGCATTACAGATTGGTGGTAGTTTTGAAAAGTTCTATCAGATGATGAACGATAAAGCCGCAGAATTAGGAATGAATCACACTGTCTTCAAGAGTGCACATGGTCTTGACCGTGATGGCCAATACTCTACGGTTGAGGATATGTCAAAGTTATTACGTTATGCATTACAAAATCCAACCTTTAAAGAGATCTTCTCCACAAAGGAATACACAACCCAAGCCACAACCTATTATCCATTTGGCATCCCACTTGCTAGTACGATTTGGGCATATGCGGATACATATGGATACGATTTAACAAATCTATCTGGTGGTAAAACTGGTTATACATTAAAAGCCGGCAGATGTATCGCCTATTGGGCAACTGTTAATGAAATGAATATCATTGCGGTAACAGTCTGGAGCTAGCACTAACGTTGAACAATACTCCAACCTTAGCGATGCACAAACTGCCTTAACTAGCTTAGCTTCTTGGCATAAGAAAACAATTCTGAAAAAGAATGATGTTGTTAGTACGATTGAATATAAATCATTCATGCATACTGCAAATATCGACGTAAAGATGGATAAAGATATTACTCTCGATTTACCTGCAAATGTAGAATGTACATATGAAATTGATTTACCAAAAGAAATTCTCAGCAGAACTATACGACCAAAAATATTCAGGCCACAATAACATTTACAGCTGATAATAAAGTCATCTACACAAAAACAATTAGTATCACACTTCCACAGGAAAAGAATATATTCGGAAGAATCATTCTACATCTACAGAACTTTATAAAAGGTTGATTGGCACTAACCAATCAACCTTTTTATTTCCTATTCCATCTTTCACTTCAATGATACGATCACAATATGATAGTGTAGATAATCGATGTGAAATCGTCAGAATCATTTTATCTTTAAATTCCTTCTTTAATGTATAGAGCAGCTCTTTCTCGTGCAATACATCTAAAGCACTCGTAGGCTCATCTAAGATAATTACATCAGGTTGTTTTAACATGATACGTGCTAGACCAATACGCTGTCTTTCACCACCTGAAACACGCAAGCTCATCTGCCCCATATGTGTATCATATCCTTCTGCTAAAGTCATGATAAAGTCATCAATCCCAGCTCTTTTCGCTGCTAGTCGAATTTCATCCAATGTAGCGTCTGGTTTTGCGATAGCGATATTTCCTGCAATTGTATCATTAAATAGATAGGGTATCCTGCTCTAATACTGCAATATGGCGATGTAATTCTTCAAATGAGAATTGGTCTAAAGAGATACCATTCATACGAATATCCCCAGTTTGAATCGGATAATATCTCAACAACAATCTTAAAAGTGTTGATTTACCAGAACCACTTTCCCCGATAATACCGATATGTTTGTGGTTCTGTATGGATAAATGAAACTGCTTTAAAATCTTGCGATTTGTCTTTGGATATGTAAATGAGACATCTTCAAAATCAATACGTTCGACGTGATCAATCTTCACGGATTCACTTGGATCAATCGTCATCGGATTTGCGTCTTCGATTAAGAAAATTCTCTCCGCTGCCGCAAAGGCCTCCAGTAAATGAGAAACAACAAACGTAAGTGAGAATGTAGAGGAGAATGATGCCGTTGCGATAAATGAAATTAAAATTGTACCAACTGGATTACCAATTCCTCTCGAAAGTAAATACGCAGCCACAACCAAAATCATGATTCTACCCAAATAGACAAAGAAATTTGGGGCAGAAGATAATGCTTGTTTATGCATGGTCATCATATGCATATCCTTGTTTACTTGATTGTTATACTCCATCACCTTCGTAATCTTCGTATCTTGGGCATTATAAATTTGAATATCCTTTATCGCATATATGTTTTCAAGAATCGCTGCCTTTAGTTTACCCAAGTCTTTACGATATTCTTTGCCAATTCCTCTTCCTAAATACAATCCAACAAGAGGAATCATTACGCTTATCATTAGATATACAGGAATCAATACATATGCATACAAAGGGTTAAATTGTAATGCGATGAGAATCGTTGTGACTGGCAAGAGTATAACCGTAAACATTGGCCCAATTATATGGGCAAAGAAGTATTCTAGGGTTTCAATATCACCTACCGCAATGTTAATCACATCACCTATCTTTTTGATCAATGAGATATGCAGGTGCTAAACGATTGATAGATTTAAATAAATCTACACGCATCTTTGCCAGAATACCATACGCACCTAGATGCGAGAATACACCCTCTAAATATCGACAGACTGCGATTAAAAGACCACATACAAACATCATGCATGCATAAAAACCATACATTACCACTTGTCATAATATCTGCAGCTCTCATAATCCATAGTGCACCAAATCCCATGACACCCATATGCGATAGATTACCAATAATACTTGCTAGTGTAGATATGGTAAGATATTTTGCGATTGGTTTTGCTTTCTTAAATAATCTTGATACTAGAACTGGAATTGAATATGCATATTTTTTCATGCTTGTACCTCCAGTTTATTTTGTTCTTCTACAAGTTCTCGATAGAGTCCATGAATCTTCATAAGTTCATCGTGATTACCAATTTCTTCCACAATACCTGCACGCAATACAATGATTTGATCTGCATTTCGTATCGCAGAAAGACGATGTGAAATAATAATAAGCGTACGTTTCTTTGATAATTTATCAATGCAGTCCCATATTATCTTTTCACTTTCAGGATCAACTGCAGAAGTCGCTTCATCAAAGATGATATACTCTGCATCTGTTAATAGTGCCCTAGCAATACCCATCATCTGCTTTTTGACCACCAGATAAATTTGAACCAGACTCACTAATCATCGTATCTAAGCCATCAGGCATTCTTTGTATATGCTTATCTAGGCTAACCTCATGTAGCACCTGCCAAAGTTGTTCATCGTTTGCGGATGGGTTTGCGAGCAATAGATTATTACGAATTGTATCGTTAAATAAATTGACTGTTTGTGGGACCATTACAATATGTTTGCCAATTTCTTTTGCGATTCATGCATGCATAATCTCTTCCGTTTAAATATACATTTCCACTTGATGGATAGATAAACTTCATTAACATTGATGCAATCGTACTCTTACCACAGCCAGATAATCCTACTAACGCTGTAGTCTTTTGATTTTTTTAATCTCGATATTTACATGATGTAATACTTCTTTTTCTTCCTTCATATGAAAAAGGAAACATCCTTTTAACAAAATCCCTTCATGATAGCTATCTTGTTTTTTTCTGCTTTTTATTTTCTTAGATTCTACCGCAAGAATTTCTCCCCTGCACGGGTTGCGGCAGAAACAGCTGTTAATGCATCGTGTGTCGCAGACATTAATTGACGAATTGAGCCAAAAATAACTATATCCTAACAATAAAATCATCAGTACATTACTTAGATCCATTGTTTTATTTACTAACGCATTGATCGCAATAAATACACAGAGAAATAAAGTAATGTAGATGATTCCTTCTGTTACTAGGAATGATGTGAAATTCACCTTCATGAATTCATTAATTTGACGATTCAGATAGTCAGCTTTTTCCCCCTAATTCTTCCGCATGTTTATCCGATTGATCAAATAACTTTAGTGTAGAAAGCCCACGAATACTATCGAGGTAATACCCTGTCATATCTTCTAGTGATTTCCAATACGATTTTCTAAGTTTCTCAATCCGATAACGAAATACATTATGTAATGGTAATAACACAAAAGATACTATAAGTAGTATGCATGCGATTAAGATTGAACTTGGATATATCTTTGTAAACAAGTATATTGGCGCAATCACACTAAAGATTAAACTTGGCAAGTAAACGCTAAAGTAAACTTGCATCTGTTCTACACCATCAACAGCTGATGTGATTGCGGAATTTGGACCAATCTTTTCGATATAACCGGCGTCGAGCGACATCGTTTTTTTGTAAATAACTTCTGACGAATAGATGAACGTGCTGCCGCTTGTGCACGGTATTCTAATTCTCCTGAATCAATTGAAAGACAAAAATTAGTATCGATACGATAATAATTTGAATGACAACGCTTTGTATTTCATCATGCGTGAATGATGGATTCATCATATTTCCCAAGAAATAGGAAATACGACTTGCAAAGTTTGTTATCATCACAAGCGAACATACACGTATCACCACTAGTGAAACAATCCATATCCAAAGACCTTTTGTCATCTTTAGTAAGGTTTTTATCAAGTAATAACATTCTACCTCCCTGGTCTACTTAAAAAAAGGAATCTTTGATAGATTCCTTATCAAAAAACTATTTAGCAGCTTCAAATACTTTTACGCACTTGTTCCTTGCATTCTTCATACTTTTCGAATAAATGCGCTTCATAGATTTTCTGATCACCAATCCACATACATGGAACTGCATGATAATCATACTTTTCAATGATTTCTGGATGTTCATTTTCCTCAATCATATCGATTTCAATGTTGTTATATTCTGGATTCTCTGCTCTTAACTCTTCAATTGCCTTATTCGCATTCTTGCAATATGGACAGGAATTTAGATGGAAATAAGTAATTTTTCTTCATAGTATTCACCTCTATGTATCTATTTTTACTATTTTTTTAGTCTTTTTTTATACTAAAAATGCTTTTTAGTTTTGTATTTCGTTCAATGCGCTTACGACAAGTCTTAGAGAAGATAATTGTCTGTGCTTTATATAGTCCCGAATAGCCAGAAACAATATAACTAATCGCAACCGCAATCAATAGGAATGAGCTAGCTTGAAAGTTAAATAACTCAAATCCAATTAGTAACGAAGTGATTGGACAGTTTGTTACACCACAGAATACCGCAACCATACCTACTTCAGCCCATAAGCCGGCAGGCAGTCTAAACACTGTACCGAATGCACTGCCAAGTGTAGCACCAATAATTAAGGATGGAATGATTTCACCACCCTTATAGCCAGCAGATAAAGTGATTGCCGTAAAGAGTATCTTAAGTAAGAATGCATAGAGAGGAACATCCCCTTCTAATGCACGTTCAATCATATGTGCACCAGCACCATTGTAATCTTGATTACCTACTAACAGTGTTAATACGATGATAATCACAGCACCTACAATTGCACGTACATATGCATTTTCAATCATCGCAAATACATGGTGTGTCTTATGCAAACTATATACAAATAAGCGACTAACTAGACCAGCTAATAACGATAGAACAATTACTGCAATCGCTGTGATTGCGTCTAAATTTGGTATTGTTCCAATATGGTGAATCGGTTCTACAAGATTCATTGCGATAGCTACACTTTGACCAACTAGTGATGCGATAACACATGGAAGTAATGCCACATATTCCATATATCCTACATGTACAACTTCAAGTGGGAAAATAGCTGCTGTTAATGGTGTTCCAAATAAAGCTGAGAAACAACCAGACATACCAGCCATGATTAATGTTTTTTTATCTTCTTCTTTTAAATGAAGTGTCTTTGACACAAAACTACCAACGCTACCACCAATCTGTAACGCCGCACCCTCACGTCCAGCAGAACCACCAAACAAGTGTGTAATAACAGAAGAAACAAAGATAAGTGGTCCAACACGTACTGGTAAATGTTGTTCAGAGTGAATTGAATTGATTACTAAGTCTGTTCCCTGCATCCTTATATTTAGCTAATTTATATAAGAGAACAATAACAATACCACCGATAGGCAAGAAATAGATTAACCATGGGTGATTGAGTCTTATTTGCGTAACGGAATTTACACTAAATGTAAACAACGTTCCAAGAAAAACCTCGCACTCAAGTCCAACTATTGCTGCATATATCAGAATACGTATAAAGTCTATACTTTTGATTCAGATTTAACTTTTTATCATTCATATTTATCATAACTTACTCCCTCTTGTGTACCATACTATAACAGATTTATTTTCGGATTGTAAAACCGTATTAATGATACAACCAATCTATAAAAAAAGTACGCATGAATTTAGTTTTTCATACATACTCCTTTATAATTATTTCTGTAATGCATTTACAATTTCATCTGCGACATATTTTCCAGACACAAATGCCCATGCAAGTCCTGCTCCACACGGCATCTTTTTCTCCAAATACATTTCCTGCAATACTACCTATCGCAAAAACATTTGGATTTGCTTGTCCACTACCATCTAATAGATTTAAGTGGTCGTCCACCTTTAAAACCACCTGTTGTCTCATAGCGATATTTATTGAGTGGAATAATGCATGTTGGCTTTTTCTGGATCTATCTTACCCATCACATTCGTACTAGAAGCCTCTATTTCAAGGTTATGATAGCTTATCGTTTCTGATAATTTCTGCGCATCTAAATCAGCAGAAACTGCAGCTTCGCTTAATGTTTCTCCACTAAATGGCACAATAGCGTACATGGACTGTAAATACTTCTCTTCTGCCTTTGTGATTGTCGCAGTGAATAGTAGCTTCTTCTTCCAGTCTTGATATACTTCCTCATTCATTACAAGATAGGAAGTCGCATTATTCTGATTATGAATTGCTTCTGAGATTTGGTTGTATGGTTCTGTTTCATCGATAAAACGTTCTCCAGTATTGTTGACTAATGCAACACCTTTAGAAAGAATTGATTTTGTCGCAAGATAGGTATCCAATGTAATATCACGTACACTATATCCCAAATAATTATATATAACCGAACCATCTTCTATTTGATACGGATGTTCTGTATCTTTTTGCTAAAGCTAATGCATCACCTGTATTTGTAGAAAGGCCTAAATAATTCGAGTTATGATCACGATCAGGTAACATATTTAAATTACCTGCAGATGTACCAGTTGCTAAAACAACATACTTTGAAGTTGTTTCAATAATATCACCATTCGATTTTTTAGCTCTTACACCGATGACCTTACCTTCCTCATCATAACGTAGTCCAATGATACCTGCATTCGTATGAACACTAGATCCAGAGACTTTCACTTCTTTTTGGAGTAATTCATCAATTTCACCACTTGATTCATCATATAACATGACAGAATTGAGGGCTAAACCATCTGTAGGAATGTATCCTGTCTTCTTATCGAAGGTAATACCAAGAACCTTCACTTGCCAATCGACCGTATCACCGATATTATCTTCTAATATCTGTGTTAGAGCTACATTATTTGTCTGATTACTATAGGCTGCGATATCTTCCGCGAGCGGCTCAGATGGATCAATATCAAATAAGTTTAGTTTGGTAGAGCCTGCTACAATTTGACCACTATTTGCATAGTAGCGTAATGAGCCACCAATCTCACTATCCTTTTCAATCAGACTTGTCTTATACCCTTTTTCCTGCAATCGTAGTACAGTCGCGATACCTGCTGCACCACCGCCCACAACTGTCACATCTGTATCTTCTTGAATAATTTTTTCTTTATTCTTACCTGTGCAATCCTTCTGCCACTCCTCGACGTTGCCATTAGCAGCAGTAATTGCATTACCAATCGCTTCAAGTACTGCTTTTGAAGTTTGGGTAGCACCTGTAGAAATATCTACATTTAAGGACTGCTCATTAATGACATATTCTGGAATCTTAGTTAACGCCGCATCAGATACTGCTTTTGTCTCTTGTTGATCTGTAATAATAACATTTGTTAAAAAACCATTTCGAAAAGAAGCAGATACTGTCACATATCCATTATAGCCAGTACCAATACCTGTATAGTTACCATCATTTACTGTATGTGTCGTAACAGATTCCTTCTTAGGCGCACAACCTATCAATGACACACCAAGCATAAAAGCTATGCTAGTTTTACAAACCTTATTTAGTATATTCATAGAGATATTATATCATTTAATAAATCTAGTGAAATATGTGATTCAACACATCATTTGTTCAGACAATGTTCACATAGTATTCTTATTCTTTTTAACATATAGACTTTATAGTAATAACTGTAAACAGAAAGGAGAACTTAGAACAAAGTTACTAAAGAGTAACTAAAAAATGCAGTAGTAATTAAATTATTTCTTAAATTCATAAATTCCCCCAATTTATAAAAAAATAATAATAATAAAGTTTTACTTAACCATCGGCTCCCCACCGATGGTTATTTTATGTATAATACAATTTAAGGAGACAAAATATGAAATATCCTAAATTTATAAAGAATGGTGGTACAATTGGTGTCTGTGCTCCAAGTTCTGGCGTTGGTAAGTTTGTGCAGAAATTTCAATGTTCCATTGATAACCTGCATGCGTATGGCTATCAGACAAAAAGAAACTGCATCTGTTCGAAGTGAAAGTGAACCGAGTAATTCTTCAACCATTCGTGCAAAGGAAGTCGAAGCGTTATTACTTGATAAAGATGTAGATATGATTATGGCCGCAACGGGAGGAGATTTCTTATTTGATATCCTACCGCATTTAAATCCATCTATCATTCAGGAAAATATAAAGTGGATTATGGGAGCTTCTGATCCAACAGGACTTGTTTACCCAATTACTACGAAGTATGATATCGCAACACTCTATGGAGAAAACGCTGGTGATTATTACGCAACACCTACTCCTGACTATTTAGAAGGAAATCTAGCAATATTAAAAGGTGATTTAGTCATACAAACGAATTATCCAAGGCGCATGGAACAACCACCATTCTTTTGCGATGATATCATCTATGACAAAGAAAATGTTTGGAAATCTACATCGAATACGATTAATGTTGAAGGAAGATGTATTGGTGGATGTATCGATGTACTAAAAGATTTAATTGGCACACCATATGATGGTACATTAGATTTTATCGAACGTTATCGTGATGATGGTATTATTTGGTACTTTGATAACTTTGCAATGAATAGTGAAACACTCTATCGTACCCTTCTACAAATGAAGTATATAGGATGGTTTGAAACAACCAAAGCTATCATCATTGGAAGAACATGTTTTGAATCCAATAGTACCGGCTTAAGTTATGAAGACGCAATTAAACATGCATTACATGATATACCAGTTATTTATGATGCGGATATTGGACATACTGTCCCACGCATCACAATGATTAATGGCGCTATCTTACACTTACAGTATGAAAATGGAAAAGCAGCACTACAATTCAAACTAAAAATAATAGGGTCAACACCCTATTATTTTTTTATGCATAAATTTTTAAGATATTTGGTAAGTCTGAAGTTGTGATAATACCGATAGGTTTTTCACTAGGCTTTCCAGATTCAGTGATGATGATTGCTAGTAAAGTGACACCCTCTTCTCGAGCCTTATCAAAAATAACGCAATACAACATCTACATTATTACTCTTAGAGCTAAACACAACCCTAGCATTCTTCGCAGAAGATACTACATCAGATACGACTGTATCATCTGTTTTTCCTTGCATCGCAACTTTCGCAATTTCGTCTAAGGTAATCATTCCCACGAAATCCTGTCCTTTATATACAGGAACTTTAGATGTGTCCATCTCTTGCATAAGATGAAACGCATCACGAATACTTGTATCGATATGCACTGTTTTTACTGGCATGCTTGCATACTTTAGAATATCATGTGGTTCTGTTAATAACTTTGCGATTCGTTCAATATCTTCTGTAACACTATCACATGGTTCAGCGATAATTTCTTTTTCACTTCCACGGATATGAACGATTGCATTACGTAATTCATTATATTCACGTAGAGATTGTCTGGTTAAGTGCGACAACTCTACTTCGGTTAGCACAACGAGCTACAAGTTGTGAAAACGGAACGTACTTTGGCTGTTCTGCTAATTCAGCCAATTTCTTTTCACATTGCGCATAAGCATTTAAAAATCTCTCGGCATTTGTCATAGATATATCCTTCTTTACTTGATTTTACCTTCCAAAGCTTCTAGAGCACTATCTGCACTCATGTGATCGAGTATCATCTTCATCAATGTTTCCATTTCTGAACCTTCACTGTAATCTGCTTTTACCATGTAGTTTGCACGCTCTTCACGGATTAGTTTTTCCGCAATCTTTCTTGCTTTTGCGGACTTCTCGTTATAGACCGCCACAGAACGGCCACCATATTCTTTTACAAGACGCATACATGGTACATCTGTTAAACCGTCTGCCACATAAACCATCTTTGTAAGCGGAATTGGACGTAGCTTTGGATCAATATAAGTATTTAAGTCTTCCGCATCATTTTCATCTAAAACCTGTTTATTGATACGGAAGATATATTGTGTCTTTGTCGTGTAGTTTACGATTTGTGCTGGCCATCTTGCAAATCCATTTTCATCGTAGAAATAACTACATGCATAGATATGCTTAAACTCATCCGCAACTGTTACATTCTCAATGATTTCTTTCATACCACTAGAGATGATGTAATGTTCTACTTCAAGTCCTAATTTCTTACCATACTTGTTAATACGCTTAAACCAAGTATCAACCCCATTATATAAAAACAATGCCCTTTCCTACGCCTTCAAATTGTTGTTTTGTAAGTGGTTGACCCATCTCCTCATACTTCTTCTGCAACATATATAGATATGCACTAATCGCATCCATATGGTGTTGCGAAGCCAATTCTGTTACTTCTTTCCAGAAATCTTTTTGGGTTATCATAGCCTAAAGATGGTATTAAGCTATATTCCTGCATGTCTTTCCCACACAGTGTTTTATCAAAATCATATAAAATCGCTACTTTTGTCATGTGACTATTATACCACGCACCAATCTTCAAAGAATATTAGATAAATGAAAAAGACAGGCTGCTTTACCAGTTCCTGTCTAATGTATTAGATTGCTAAGAGTTTTAGAATTGCAGCTACATAAATTTCTGCTTGTAAGAGTAATTCATTAATCTCTACATATTCATTTGCGTCATGAATATGATAATCCTTGCCTTGGAATGCGCATCCGAATGCGATTGTATTATCAATTCCCTTTGCGTATGTTCCACCACCTAATGTGATTGGCTGTGCTTCCTTATCACCTGTTACCTCACGGTATGCAGAGCATAACGCACTAACAAGTGGAGAGTCAATTGGGAAGAAGAGTGGTTCATGTACACTGAGTACTTCAATTACACCGTTTTTCATCCTCAAGATGGCCTTCCATTAACTTCAATACCTTACGAGAAGTTAAAGTAACTGGGAAACGGATATCGATAGAACCTTCAATGACACCATCCTGCATTGAGATGACACCATTGTTTTGTGTTAACGCTCCATATTCATCAGAGCAGTTTGCACCAAAGCCACTTCCATCTGTCGCAAGACCAAAATGCTTACAATAGAAATCAACGAATCCATCTTGGAAACCAGCTTGCTTTAAGCCATCCATTAAGTAGGATAATGCATTCTTACCAAGTTCTGGTAAACTTGCATGTGCAGCGATTCCCTGAACAGAAATCTTAACATCATTTTCACCAACGTTCTCAATGCTAAATTCAAGATTTTCGTTATTGAAATAATCTTCTAGTGTCTTACGAGAGAAACTATTTTTATCGATAACTACATAGCAGTTACGACATACGATATTCTTAGCAGTACCACCCTGAATATCCTTAATGGCAGTATTCTTGGATAGGTAACGCATGGCAATCATACCCTTTTCACCATGTACACCAGGGAAGTCTCCATCTGGTGTAAAACCATAGTCTACAGAACCTTCTTTTTCAACATAGTGCTTTAGGCACTTCGATCCAGTTTCTTCATTTGTACCAAAGATTAAGCGAATTCTCTTTGTAAGTGGAACATTCATGTCTTTGATTACCTTTAATGCAATCATGCTGGCAACCATAGCACCTTTATCATCACTTACACCACGTCCATATAGAACACCATCTTTTTCTACCATTTCAAATGGATCACTGTTCCATCCATCTTTTACATTAGCAGGTACGACGTCTAAATGTCCGATAATACCAATCAGCTTTTCCCCTGAGCCAATTTCTGCATAACCAATATAGTTATCCAAATTCACTGTATCAAAACCATCTGCCTTCATCATTTCTAATGCTGTTTCTAAAGCGACCTTAGGTCCCTTTCCAAACAGTGCATCTGGTTCTGGAGTTCCTTCCACACTATTAATTGATATAAGTTTTCCTAATCTACTTAATAGTTCTTCCTTATATCCATATACCATAGATTTTACATCCATGATCTCACCTCCGTAATTCTAATATGTACTATTTTATTACAGATTGATATTTAATCCAACTGGACAATGATCAGAACCCTCTGTCTGATCAAATATCAATGCATCTTGTACATTTTGCTAGTAGACGTTGACTTACTAAGAAATAGTCAATCCGCCAACCAACGTTTCTTTCGCGCGCTTTCATGCGATAACTCCACCAAGAGAACTTCTGTGTATCTGGATAGAGCTCTCTAAATGTATCACAGAAGCCTGAGCCTAGTAATTTTGTCATCGCTGCGCGTTCTTCATCTGAGAAACCAGGATTCTTATGGTTAGTCGCCGGATTCTTCAAGTCAATTTCTTCATGTGCTACGTTTAAGTCACCAGTATAGATAACTGGTTTTTTCTTATCTAATTTCATTAGATGCTTGCGTAACATTTCTTCCCATTCAATTCGATATGGTAGGCGTAACAAGCCATCTTTGGAGTTTGGTACATATGCACATACAAAATAGAAATCTGGGTATTCAAGGGTAATCACTCTACCCTCCTTGGTTACATCCCCTTCAATTTCATAAGTGACACTAAGTGGTTCATGTTTTGTATAGATGAGTGTTCCAGAATATCCTTTTCTTTCTGCACTATTCATGTACATATGATAACCATCAAATTTCATAGAATCTTCAAGCTGATCCGGTTGCATCTTCGTTTCCTGTAAGGCAAAGAAATCTGCGTCCTGTTCCTTGAAGAAATCTGCAAATCCCTTCTTCATTGCAGCTCTTAAGCCGTTTACATTCCAAGATATGAATTTCATGCACGTGTAATCTTTCCAGTAGCTTTCTTTAAGAAGCTCTTTTCTTTGCCACTAAGAAGTGGACCAATCTTTTCCCAAATCATCTTGTGGTATGCATTAATCCAATCAATCTCTTCATCACTGAGATACTTTGTATCAATCGCATCACGGTCATATGGTACGTAAGTAATATCTTCAAAGGATAAGAATTGTCCATAGAAATTCTTTTCTTCCTTTTGAACAATCATCTCATTTTCAATACGAATACCTAGCTTATGAGGCATATATACACCTGGTTCATTCGTAACAACCATTCCTTCTTGCAGAACTACTGCTTTACCATTTGCAGGCATGCCCCAACGAATTCCGTGTGGACCTTCATGTACAGCTAATACGTGACCTACACCATGACCTGTACCACATTGATAATCAATGCAATCATTCCATAATGGGTTTCTTGCAAGAATATCTAAGTTATTACCTGTTGTTCCATATAAGAACTTTGCATGCAATAAATCAAGATGTCCCTTTAATACCTTTGTATATAACTTCTTTTCTTCTGCTGTTAATTCACCAACAGCGATTGTTCTTATTATATCTGTTGTTCCATCCTTGTATGTTCCACCAGAGTCAACAAGCAAGAAACCTTTTGGTTTCACTGCTGCATGTTTTTCTTTTGTTGCAGTGTAATGCATCATTGCGGCATTTTCTTGATATGCACAGATTGTTTCAAATGATGGTTCGATGTAATCCTTCTGTTCTGCACGTAATGCATATAAATGATCTTGTGCTGTCACTTCTGTCATCTTGCCTTTTGCAACATTACTCTTTACCCAAGAAATAAACTTCACCATTGCAACTGCATCCTTTACGTGTGCGTTACGAATGTTCTTAATCTCTGTCTTATTCTTGATTGCACGGAAATAAGCAACTGGTGAAATCGCATCATAGATCTCATTGCCTACTAATGCTTTATACAGATTGGAATTGAGATGTCCCATATCTGCCCAGATCTTTTTACCTTCTAATTGTTTTTAGATCCTTCATTAACGCATTGTATGGACGCACTGTTACCTTATTGTCCTTGAAGTACTTTGCAACCTTCGCATTAATCTTTTTAGAATCTACATAATAGTAGAGTTTCTTATTTGTGATTGCTGCGAATGCATAACTCACTGGAGTACATGCAATATCGTTACCACGAATATTTAATAACCAACATGGATCTTCTAAAGCAGTAAACAAGATTGCATCACATTTGCTTGCCTTCATTGCTTCTCGTGTACGTGCAATTCTTTTCGGATGCTTCTTCACCCGTATACTTCTTAGGAAGTACATATAATTCTTCCGTTGGCATAGCAGGTCTATCTTTACCCCAAACCATTCCAACAAGATCTTCTGTTGTATATAACTTTGCATTCTTTTCCTTTAATGCTTGGGTTAGATGTAAATAATTTCTAGCAGAAACAACTGCTCCATCAAAACCTAACACACCATTCTTTGGTGTATTCGCAATTAAGAAATCAATTGGATTTGGTACACCTTCTTGACGTAGTCTCATTAATGTAACACCAGTTCCCTGAAGTTCATTTTTCAGCCTGTGTAAAGAATCTTCCGTCTGTCCAAAGACCTGCAAAAATCCTTTGTGATAATTGTGCATCCAGATTCACCACTGAAGCCAGACATATATGATTTACACTTAAAATAATCAGCTGTATATTCATCAGAAAGATGGTCATCCTCATTTGGAATGTAATATACATCAATCTTACGTTCAGCCATCAAAGCTCTTAATTGTTTGATTCTATCCTGTATCATAATTTAATCACCTCGTTATAATTATACTCAATATTTTTTTCAAACAAAAAAACAAATCCGCTTCAATTCTGTATTTTTTTGTTAGAACAAACTAACCTAAATATACTAATACAGTTATAATTACAAAATTATAATTTACAATTCAGTTGTAAATAGAGACAAAAATATCACTATTTTTGTATAAGAATGATATAATCCTTAAAGGAGGAACATTTATGGAAAAGAAAAAGGATTGGCTTGGTATCGTCTTTTGGTACAATTTGGTTTCTATACGCAGCCTTTATCTTAATCAACTATCTATCTGGGAATCTAAATGGCAGTTTCACTGTACCACGTCTTTTAGTAGTGATATATGATATCTTCGGTGTTGTCCCCGGGTTCAATCATACAGATGGTTGTAAGTGCTATTGTAGTAATCTTTAGCATTCGTGGAAGATAATTTTTATTCACAAACACATGGAATCCATGTGTTTTCTTTTTATCTATCACAGAATTTACATTCCTATTCTGTTGATAATTTTGTAAAAATATAACAGAGGACATCTATGGAAACAATCAGGCAAACATTTTTCAGTCGCAAATCTGTATTTGAATGCAAGTGCTGATACCATCTATCAACACTTAATGAATACGCAAGGAATCGTTACTGTAACGGTTGCTTTAAGCGACCGCAATGTGACTGTCGAGTTTGATCCATCGATTATTACAGCAGATATTATTATTTCAAAAATTAAAGCATGCGGATATCAAGCATATACACGTGAGATTCCAACTTCAGAGATGCTGATGCCACAAGATAATACAGTTTCAATCAAACCCAATTACCGTATCTTGTTTATTTTTTTGTAGTTGAAGTGATTCTACTAGTCATTCTATGGATCATGCATATAACACCATGGATTGGACTAATATTCTCTCTATATTCCCTATATGTTGGTCGTTTAATATTCATGCATGCAAAAGAGGAAATTCAAAAGAAAAATCCATCCTCAGCCACGATTGGTAGTATTGCCGTTTTGATTACATTTTTTTATACGGTATTTATCTTACCATTCAAAAATACTGCAAATGCATACCCATTTATCATTTCTATGATTGCAATACTTGGTGCAAACATCTATAAAACAAAGTATTTAAAGTACATGCATCAATGTTCTTCTACTTCGTTGAATATTAAGCAATATATTCCAGAAAATACAGCTGTATTTAATAAGACTGGGGAAGTCATCGAAGAAACAAGCCAACTCAAAAAGAATCAGATTTTGATTATTAGACCTAATGAAAACATTCCTTGCGACGGTATCGTCGTAGAAGGATATGCATCTGTCGATGAATCTACACTGACAGGTGTACTGTCAAATATCACAAAAATCCGAAGGCTCTTATGTTTATGCAGGCACACGTTGTTTTGCAAGGTTCTCTACAGATTAAAGTAGAGAAGATTGGGGAAAAAGACAACACTGTTGCAGTTTGCAAAACTCGCAAAAGAAACAGCGAACGATAAATCCTTTGATTCACCATTTAAGAACTTCTCAAAATACTTATTTGCATATTCAATTATTACTGCTATTATCTTATTCTTTGGTTGGATCTTAGTTGGGAAGTCATTCTCTATTGCGATTAGTGTTTCTGTTGCAGTACTAGCATCTGTCGCAATGAACGCACTAACAATTGCCTCAGAAAAAGAAGTCTTAGAAAAGGCCATCTACGCTGCTAAAAAAACCATGTGCTATTCCGTAATGTGGACGCATTAGAAACAGCAGGCAAAGCAGAAACATTATTCCTTGAACAAGATGATGTATTGATTGCTTCAAAACCTGAAGTAACTGATTTTATCCCTGTCGATGAAATAGATTTAAATATCATGCGCTATATTGCATATACACTATCTAATAAACGACATGACAGTTATTCAAAAAGCGATTCATCGCTACCTAAAAATCACAGAAGATTTCATCCACAAACCTAAGTGTTCTAACAAATTTTCAAAAGACACATCAAATTGATTTGATTCAAAGCACATACAAGTTATGTAATATCCACGATGTCTCAAATCATGATCTACTAAATGATTCAACAAATCACCAGATTGATGAACTCATGACTCAAGGAAAGACCGTGTTCATCTTAATTGGTGAAGAAAAGGTTATCGGCTTAATCGCAATGCAAAAGCCTATCGTGCCAAATAGTTTACAAGCAATCAATTCTCTAAAAGAGCTCATAGATGTTCATCTTTTTGCCCACGGTAATACAGAGGAGATTCAACATATTCATGATTCGTGTAATATTAAGAACATTCATGCAAATGTAGATACGAACGAAAAAGAAAATCTGATAAAATCATGCTCGCATGACTCTATCAGTATGTACGCAAGTGCAGATAGTTTCTGTACTTCATCTACAGCTGACATTAATGTTCAATTCGGTATTCATCATAATCTAGATTCTAATGATAACGACATTATATTAACGCGTAAACGTTTAAGTGATTTAATATTCGCTATTCAAACGTCCGCAAAACTAAATCAACAGATTCAATTTAAGCAGATTGCAATCATTGCATATCATGTCTTGGCAGTCATTCTATTTGGCTTTATTACTCCAATCTTCTTCGATATACCATTACCAGCAATCTTACCATGTATTACTTCAATCTATGTAGTACGTTTCCTATTAAATTATCACAAATAGAAAAGGTCTCGATTAAACCCTGCTGTTTCAATTCAACGGTTTGTTTTGGCGAGACCTTTCTTGATGCTATAAATTTGCTACATTATCTTTTTGCGATACTTCGCTACTGAAATACGAATTTCAGAACTATTTGTTATTCACAAATTATTTTATATATTCTATTTTAATTTAAATTGTCCATTGGTCTGTCCTCAACTTTTCTTGAGAAACATTTCATTTAACGATCACTTTGTTAAATGTTGGAGCGTAAACTGTAATTGAGTAACACTTCCTTCATGAGCTCGTACCTCCTTATCCTTTCTTATAGGGTACTTCTCTTTGCACCTTTACTATAGCATCCACTTTTTAAATTTAATAGTCTTACAATTAAAAATTTTTTTGTTCTATAATATTATTGTTGGTCCGATAAGGACCATTTCTTATTTCCGGAGGTTTCCAGATGATTCAAGATATTTACCCACATATCTATAACAATACGTTTTGAGCACGGTGTTAAGCTCTTCAAACGCTGATATTATCTTTTTCATTTGAAGAAGACCAAGTCTTAATGAAAGATGAACATCAGTTCTACCACTATCATGAGATTTCCAAGGAAAGTATTTGTTATTATCTATTTTCAATCGATGATATCAAATTCTTTCTTGCAGACTTAACAAGTCTTAATCATATTAAAGTTTCGTTCCGCACAATGCGCACCTTTGAAAAATCAGATGTTGGGTTTTGCGGCTATCACGGCTTGGCATCTTTATCGTTGGATTCAGGATAATAAGTATTGTGGTAAATGTGGTCATCCAATGGATTTTGACCAAAAAGAAAGAGCTATGCGTTGTCCACATTGCTCAAATATTGTATATCCTAAGATTTCACCTGCTGTTATCGTAGGTGTTACCAATGATAAGGGCCAGATTCTAGTCACAAAGTATGCACACGGTCATTACCAAAGTTACGCCCTCGTTGCAGGTTACTATGAAATTGGTGAAACAATCGAAGAAACTGTAAAGCGAGAGGTAAAAGAAGAAACTGGACTAGATGTAACTGATATTCAGTACTATAAGTCTCAGCCATGGTCCTTTTCATCCTCATTACTACTTGGCTTTTGGTGTAAAGCGCATGGTAATCAACCAATTCAGATGGATGAAAGTGAGTTGCGTGTAGCTCGTTGGGCAGATTGTGATGAAGAAATTAATACACTTGATAATGCTTCACTTACATCTGAGATGATTCAATATTTCAAACAAGGGAAAGTAGTCTAACTACTTTCTTTTCATATCTTCAGCTAACGCTATTTCTAGTTCTAACTTCTCTTTACTAAAAGGCTGTAAAAATTTTACTCTTGCACAATGTAAGGCTGGTCTGTTAATCCAATCTGTATTACCACCATATAGTGTATCACCCAAAAGTGGATGTCCTATTCCGGCAAATCCTGCACGTATTTGATGTGTTCTACCTGTTTTCAAACAAACCTTAATCAAGCATTCTGTAGAATATCGTTTGGTCACTTCATATTCAGTGACACAATCTTTACCACCTTGATTAAAGGATTGCGTCATCTTTCCTGTTTCCTTCTTCAGGGAAAATGAAAGTATTCCATAATCATCCAGTTGTCCTTCTACGATAGCGTAGTATTCTTTTTGAAGTGTTCTATCTTTTCTCTGTACTGTTAATCTAGCTGCAGCCAACTGATTTAGCATATATCATAATGCCTGATACATCTTTATCTAATCGTCCTATTGGACGAATCACAAAATATTTATCTTGGTAATAATTTCGCAGTAGTGTTCCCATATCATCCTCTAAATGATGATGGCTTGGATGAGATGGCATACCAGCTGGTTTATTTACAACAACTACATCTTCATCTTCATATAAGATTTCTGGTTCTGTACTGATGGGATGTAATTTGAACTTTTGTATATTCAACTCCTCAATCACTAACATATCTCCAGTATGTACAACTTGATTGACCATAACTGGTTTCTGATTTAAATACATTTGATATGTTGAAAACTTGAAGCGAGAAATCTCATGACGACTAAAACCCAGAGACGATAAAACGGCCTTTAGCGTAAGACCGTTTTGTTTATCTGTGATTTGATAGCGCAGTACTTTATTCATCTGCCTTAATCATACTACGTAAGTAACTATCAATGAAACCATCAATTTCGCCATCCATGACAGCTTGTACATTACCTGCTTCATGACCTGTACGTAAGTCTTTGACCATTGTATATGGCGCAAAGACATAGGAACGAATTTGAGAACCCCATTCATTCGCCTTCACTTCGCCTCTTACCGCGACTGCCCGCTCTTCATTCTCACGAATCTTGAGCTGTAGTAGCTTTGACTTTAACATATTCAAGCACGCTTCTCGGTTTTGAATCTGGGAACGCTGGGATTGGCAGAATACTGTAATCCCACTTGGAATATGTGTCATACGTACTGCAGAGTCTGTTTTATTGATGTGCTGTCCACCAGCACCGGAAGCTCTCATCGTGATAACTTCCAAATCCTTATCATCAATTTCAATTTCAAGATCATCTTCAAACTCAGGCATAATTTCTACTGACGCAAAGGAAGTATGTCTTCTTGCGTTAGAGTCAAATGGTGAAATACGTACCAAACGATGAACACCACTTTCTGCCTTCAGATAACCGTAAGCCATAGGACCTTGGATCAAGACAGAACAGGATTTCATACCTGCTTCTTCACCTTCTTGATAATCCATTAGTTCAATCTTAAAGCCTTTCCTTTCAGCCCAACGCATATACATACGATATAACATTGCGGCCCAGTCCATCGCTTCTGTACCACCAAAGCACTGGGTGAATTTCTAAAATGGCATTGTGATCATCATACGGACTAGACAATAGAACTTGAATTTCAAACTCTTCAAACTTCTTCATTGTCTCAGTGTATTCTTCACTAATTAACTCATTCATATCTTCATCAAAAGAAGATGATAGTTCGCTGATACCTTCGCTTAATTCCGCAAATGCAGACAGTTAAGGAATGGTGTGTTTCGATTAAAGCTTTTAACTGATTACTCTCACGAATAATTTTCTGTGCCTTCTTCTGATCATTCCAGAAGTCAGCTTCTGCCATTAAGGCATTGTTTTTCTGCTAAGCGTTTCTCTTTCCCTTCTAAGTCAAAGAGAGTGGCCAAGCGACTCCAATTTTGCTTGGCACTGAGAAACACTCTGTCTCATCTCATACAATTCCATGATTACGCCTCCTGTTCAGGACCGTCCACAACGCGAATATTCATACAGAACGCTACAATTTCTCGTGAGATTGTACGCATCATATCTTCAAATAGATTAAACCCTTCTGTAACATATGCCTGTAAAGGATTGCTTTGTGCGTAAGAACGTAAAACCAATACCATCACGTAACTTCGACATTGTATCGATATGGTTAGACCATGCACGGTCAATCATACGTAAGGAAACTTCCTTCTCGATTGGTAATACCTTATCTTTTACCTTTTCAATCTTCTGTTCATAATCAGACCAAGCCTGTTCTAAACAGATATCAACGACATCATTTTCTGCTCGTCCTTCGATATCTTCTACGCGAACAACACCCTTAAATCCAATACCATCTAAAAGCCGCAATCAATTCATTTAAGTCTTGATCTCTAGCCTCGCTATTGAAGTGTGCTGCCACAATATCAGAGATAACGCGCTTAAACATATCGTGAATTACTGCATGAACATCGTCATTTTCAAGAATATAATTTCTTGTCTCATACATTGTTTCGCGCTGTTGACGCATTACATCATCATATTGTAGTAACTGTTTACGAGCATCGTAGTTTACACCTTCTACACGGCGTTGTGCACCAGAGATTGAACGTGTAACTGTCTTAGATTCAATAACTGTATCACCAAGTTTCGCAAATAGTGCTTCCATGTGTTCTGCACCGAAACGTACCATTAGATCATCCTGTACAGATACATAGAAACGTGACATACCTGGGTCTCCTTGACGACCAGAACGTCCACGCAACTGATTATCAATACGTCTTGATTCATGTCTTTCAGAACCCAATACACAAAGACCACCTAACTCACGAACACCTTCGCCAAGCTTAATATCGGTACCACGGCCAGCCATATTAGTCGCAATTGTAACTGCACCTCTTTGACCCGCCTTAGCGATAATATCTGCTTCACGTGCATTATTCTTAGCATTCAATACTTCGTGTGGAATATGACGTTCCTTTAAGTACTTAGAAATTAATTCAGAAGTTTCGACCGCAATTGTACCTACAAGTACCGGTTGGCCTGCCGCATGACGTTCTACAACCTCATCCACAAGCGCATTAAACTTTGCCTTCTTAGTGCCATATACAGCATCTGGATAGTCAATACGTGCAACTGGACGGTTTGTAGGAATCTCATAAACGTACATATTGTAAATCTCTAGGAATTCTTCTTCCTCAGTCTTCGCTGTACCAGTCATACCGCAAAGTTTGTTATAGAGACGGAAGAAGTTCTGATAAGTAATTGTCGCAAGCGTTGTTGTTTCTTGTTTGATGGAAATACCTTCCTTGGCTTCTACTGCCTGGTGTAAACCATCAGACCATTGTCTACCCTTCATTAAACGACCTGTATTTGGATCGACAATAACAATTTCATCATTTTCTTCATCAACAACATACTCAATATCTCTTAACATCACATAGTTAGCCTTAGTGCTTGATTAATGTGATGCAATAACTGTGTATGTGCTAGATTAAATAAGTTTTCAATACGGAAAGTAGCCTCTGCTTTCGCAGTTCCCTTTTCTGTTAACTGAACTGTACGTGACTTAACATCTAATTCATAGTCTTCATCTTTCACCAAACGCTTTACAAAACGATCAGCTTGTAGATATAGATTGGCAGTATCTTTCTTACCACCAGAAATAATTAATGGAGTACGAGATTCATCAATTAAAATGGAGTCAACTTCATCGACCATCGCAACATTCAAGCCACGAAGTACACGATCTTCAACACGAGTAACCATGTTATCACGTAGATAGTCAAAGCCAAGTTCTGAGTTTGTTGTATATGTAATATCACAGGCATACGCTGCACGCTTTTGTGCCTTTGTCAATTGGCGAAGGTTCAAACCAACTGTCAAGCCTAAGAAACGGTGAATCTCTCCCATCCATGCAGAGTCACGTTCTGATAGATATTCATTTACAGTTACAACGTGAACACCTTTACCTTCTAAGGCATTTAAATATACCGCCATAACAGATGTCAAAGTCTTACCTTCACCCGTTTTCATTTCAGCAATATCGCCACCTTGCATAACAGCAGCACCCATGAGCTGTACAGGATACGGGAATTCTCCAATGACTCTTCGGCAAGCTTCACGTGCTGTCGCAAATGCCTCTACAAAAATATCATCTAGAGTAGCACCAGCCGCAAGCTTTTCTCTTAGGTATGGTGTCATTGCTTTGAGTTCATCATCACTCTTTGCTTTATATTCTTCCTCCAGTTCTAAAAACTGGTTTGATTTTTCTTTTGAATCTGTTTTAACTTACGGGCGTCTTCGTTGAATAATCGACTTAAAAAAATTTGCCATAATGCCTCCATATTTTTTTATACTAAATAACTATTTTTATTATATATTTTCGGCCTATAAAAGGCAATGAGACAAGGCTAGCCAATCCCTTAGGAATCTCTTTATTTTCTGAATATTTTACGTTTTTTAAGCCAAAGTCGGTTTACACTAACCACATAGATTACAATCTTACAGTCATAACCCTTCAAACAACGTAACGCCCCTAATAAAGAAGCACCTGTTGTAATCGTATCATCAACCAACAAAATCTTCTTTGGCACAACGCAGTTTTTTTCTTGAGTGCAATATTATCTGACATCTTCATGCGCTCTTCTACACTACGATTTTTTTCTGATCAAAATCATAAACTTTTTTTCAAAGAGATCTAACTGTCGCAAAGGCAAGGTAGAAAACATCTTTTCAAGATGATGGAACCCACGTTCCGCGATTTTTTTCTTTTAGAACTTGGTAAATAACAAACTGTATAACCAAAAAAATCGTAATATGAACCACCACCGAAACGGATACAGAAATACTGTTTTTAATGCTTCATCAAAACATTCTTTGTATTGAATCAATATTTTTGCAAAGGCATCATCGTAGATATAACTAGCATACAGTTTATGTCCGTGAAACTTCATATGAAACTTAATCTTACTTAAATGATTTCGACAGGCATGACACAATGGATCATCGTTCTCTAGTATATCGATGAAATCCCCATCTCCTTTTTCTATACCACACATTAAACAGCGCATATTTGATTCGCCTCGCTCAATCTTATTTTTTTACAAAGCTGTACTAGTTCTGTCTTTTTCACTACATAAAAAAACAGTATATCACCTTCTGGAGATGTAAAACTTCTTCCTGCTCTACCTGCCATTTGAATCAATCCAGCCTCATCAAAGACAGAATGATTCGCATGCCATACACAGATATCTGCCTTAGGGATAGTTACACCTCTTTCTAGAACTGTCGTCGCTATTATCACACCTAACGGGTTTTGTTTAAAATGATATATGATTTTATCCCTATCTTCACTTTCACTTGTGCAGACATCACATTGCATAAAGATGTTAAGAATAAACCCTAGTATTTTGGCAGATCTAATTGTAGGCACAAAGATAATTCTAGGATTACATGCATGTTTGTTTATCCATCGTAGTAGTATTAGAAATAATAGTAATGATGGATAAATAAATAGTCTTGGGACTGGCAAGTCATGTCCGTGTGGACGTTTATTCAATATGATATGATGCATCATTCCTTCTTTCACTCTACTTAAAAGATATGCATCTGGTGTAGCTGTTAAGTATATTATATTTCCAATGCATGCATGTTTTTGCAATACCATGTAATACTTCATCTCCACGATATGGAAAAAGCATCTGGTTCGTCTAAAAATTAGCAAGGAGAATTGACCTTGGTAACGATATAACTGATGCGTCGTACATACAATTAAATCACCGTCAGTTTCATCTATATGTCCACCACATACCGCAACGATCTTTGCTTTTTTAAAATATGTTTTTAATCTTTCAGCTAGTTCTAATACGACCTGTCTTCTTGCAATCGCAAAACATACTTTACGTTTTTCATTTAACGCATCTGCTATACTAGCAAGCACCATTTCCGTTTTACCAGCACCACAAACACACTCCAACAATACATCTTGTGTTCGAATGTATTGTTGGCACTTTATGGATACTGCTTCTTGCAGTTTTGTCAGGGATATTGCATAGTATATTCACTACAATCATCGTGAATATCCTCAAGTTTACAATTTATTTCCTCTTCTAGTAACAGCCTTCCAAATCCTATACATTTTCGGCAATAATAGCCATGACTCCCTTTATAAAAATATGATTTTTGTGTATTACCACAACGTGGACATTTCATTTGGTCACCTCTAAAAATGTATACACAAAATATCATGAACAACCACAAAAAAAGGTTGATAGTTTGAACTACCAACCTAAAGTATTACTTATTGTTTATTAGACTTAAATCTCTTAACTACTGCAAATCCAAATCCTGCAAGAGCGATAATCACTGCTCCAACATAGATTGGTAAATGAGAGTTATCACCTGTCTTAGGTGTAGCTGGCTTTACCGTTTCAGGAGCAGCTAAGTACTTCAATGTAAATGTAATTTCATTGCTTGTTGGATTTGTTGCATCAGCACCTGAAGGTAGCTGTACAGCATCCCACTTCAATGCGAATGTTACAACATTACCTGTTGCACCATCTGTAGCCTTCGCCATCAATAAACCCATCATAGAACCTGCTACTGTGTAGTTTGTATTTGGACGAGCTGTGCTATTAAAGTGTACACCATCCACCACAACTTCCATTGTATTTTCCATTCCAAGTACTGCATCCTTAAGTTCTGCGAATGTAGTTACTGGAGTGGCAACTGTCATTGTGACTGCGATAGTATTACCATATATTGTTTGAGAAACAATTCTATACTTACCATTGTCATGTAGTAAGGATACTGTTGGGTTTGTATCAAAAATTCATTTCACTTGGAAGTGTCAATGAAGCTGTAAATGTTGCACTGTAATCTGTTAAAGCAATTGTAGTTGGATCTACATTCGCTCTATTAAATGCATTCTCAATCTCGCTCATCTTTGATTTAACAGAAGAAACATCTAAGGAACCTGTAAACGCAAGATTCGCATCTCTTGTTGTTTCGTACACTGCATTATGCTGTGTTTCATTTCCAACAAGAATATCACCGGGAAGTGTCATCACTTCTTCATAACTTCTTTCTAGTGGAGCTGGATAGTTTACTGTTAAGGCAATCACACTTGGATTGTTTACACTTGCTCCTGCAGCCATCTGCTTACCAACCCACTTCAAGTCAAAGTTGATTGTACTTCCAGAAACGTTACTTGTAGCTGTAGCAGTTAAGTTACCATTTACAGTACCGATAACTTCATAGTTTCCTCCACCCACAGATCTAGCATCAAAGTTTGCGGCTGGAACTTTAATCTTCATATCATCAGCCACTGCATTTACTGCATTCTTTAAATCTGTAAAGTTTGTAATGTTTGCTGCGTTAACAAGTTCAAATGTTACCGTAGCACTCTGCATATTACCTGTCACATTGCTAATGACAAATGAACCATTTGCACCTTCTAAAGTTGTATTTGCTAATGAAGGTATATCCGTAAAGCTTAAGCCAGTCGGCAATGTAATTGTTGCTGTGAAAGATGTATTTAAGTTTGCTAAGCTGATTTGATTTGCAGCTGCTGCGTAGCTTGCTTCAATAGCAGCCATCTGATCTTTAATTGTCTTTGCATGGAATAAACCAACAAAGTTAAGGTCATCTGTCTTTTGCTTTGTCACTGCATTATTTGCAGTATTATTATCAATTAATAAGTCCGCATCAACATCTACTGTTACATTTGAATTCGTAACAGTTGGCTGCTCGAATACATTACTAGTCGCAAAACTATTTGTTAATGAGATTGTAGCTGTATCAGCTTGGAATTCTGTAGGAATACGAATAAAGCTACCACCTGTAATAAATCCAAAGCTACCAGTACTAGTAATCTTTAAGTTCTGATCGATTGCATTTGCTGCTACGTATCCATTTGCGTTAATACTATATGGAATTGTTAGAGTTACTTTTCTATTCTGTGTACCAGCAGCCACATCACTTTGATAAAGTGTATTGATACCAGCCCAGTTTTGTTGTGCTAGAGGTAAATCAAAAGTGACTACATTTCCTGAAACGGTATACGTAATTGTTGTTCCTGGGATAATTGCTGATGTACTAGCAGTTGTTGGAGTACCAAGTGTAACTTCTGCAGGGAATGTAACACTATATTTGATACTAGCTACCTTGCCTGCTGTTCCATCGATATTCCATGGATATGCAGCACCGTATGTTGTCATAAATGGAGCTAACTCTGACATAACATCAGCGATTGGTACATCTGCCATCCATGTACCATTATATGTACCATTATTGCTTCCTGTTGCTCCACTTACGGAACCAGAGTTACTAACATATTGCGCAATTTGTAAAGTACTTGCCGCGTTTACAACAGTCATATTTGGCAGAAGAAAACCAATTGCAACCATCAATGTTGTAAATAGTGTAATAACTTTCGCAAAAATTTTGCTGAATCCTACATTTCTTCTCATACATAAACCTCCATTTCTTATATATTGATAAAATTTATCAATGAAAATCGATGAAATTTTACTCGGAGCCACATCATATTACAAGTGTTTTACACTTTATTTTGTGTCTTAATTATACATTATGCCTTCATTATCTTTTTGTCAACATTCACAATAAATGCAGCCATTAATGCGATACTCATCATAATCGCATACATTAACATATTATTTTGATCACTTGTCTTAGGGTGTTGAAATAGGTGCCTTATATACATTTGTAAATACAGCTTCATTTATAACTGTGCCATCTGCCTTTTCAACATGTGTATCTGCCACAAGCTGTCCAGCCACATCTGTTACCTCAAATGTGATTGTATATTGGTTTGTATCATATGTGTAATTTGTGATACCATCATTGATTTCACGAATAACATATTGATATGTACCTGCCTGTGTGATTTCGAAGATGCCAAATTCTACTTCACCACTACCGATGACTTCAGCTTGTTTTACTCCATTTACACTTCCAGTTGGCATTGGATCAGTTGGATTAACAGCTCTCATCTCAAAGTGGAATGTGGATGGATTTGTTGGATTACCTTCTACTATCTTCTTAACTGGTGGATCAACCAATACTGGTTTTGGTACATATGTATTTACAATCTTTGTATCATCATAATGAACTGTAAAATCTCTACCGCCAATTGTGATTGTACTTCCTTCTTCCACAACATTACCATCACCATCAAGTTCCTTTTGCAGTATAAATATTTGCAGCAGAAGTAATTGTATCTGTCACTGGTAAATTGGAGAATGTTGCCGTAAAGTGATTGTTCTTATCCACGATCACTTCTTGTACTTTATTGCCATTTTTATATAGAGCAATTGTAGTAGAAAGTGTATCAATCTCAGTTTGTGTTAAATTAGACCATTCTTTTGTAAACGTCTTTTGTCATTGTTGCGAGGGACAAGTGGCGTTACTTCTAAAGACTTCTTATTCGTAACTGTAAATCCTTGGTCTACATCTCCCGTTACAGTTGCAGTATACCAAGCATTATTAATCTTGATCTTGCTAGAACTATCTACACCTACTTCTTTAACTGAGTATTGATAGTTTGTACCAGTTGTTGGATTTACTAAATCAATATTATCAAAGGAAACTTCCCAGTTATTCGCTGCAGTAAGTTTCTTCTTTTCTAAAACTGTTCCATCACGATATAGCTCTACTTCTACTTCACTCACTGGAGCAGTAAGTGCAGTACCATCATAATTCTTCCAATCCTTTACAACCTTGATTGAAGAAGTATGATATGTCATCGCAGCGAGCTCTAGCGTTAATGTTGCACGGTTACCATTGATATCATAATCCAATACTGGAGTAATCACGTCTATCTTATCGTTATGCGACATTGTTAAGTTATTCTCAGCCTTATATGTCACCTCAATTCTTCCACCATCACCATTACTTACTGTTGTCTTAGTCACCAACATAAGCATATTGGCATCTCTTGGATCTGTAACAATATCATAATCTCTCGGTTGAGGGGCGTGATTAAGCGCATATGTCTTGCTCGGCTTTTAACTTAATATACTTCACTTCAAAGTTTGGTGTCGACTCCACTTTATCCAGTTTTAATGGTAACTGATTTGCACCTTCTGGCATGAATGCAGGACCAAAATCCAGATTCTCATTTAATAGAGGAATAAATACATTTGCGTAGTTAATATTTGTTCCACTATTATTTCTGAGTTTAATGCGCATTGTTGTCGTATCACCTTTTTTCTAATACGACTGTTGTATCTTTTCTTCGTTGTCGCAGAAGTATTGTCATAGACGATTTCTGCACCTGTATCTTTATCAATCAAAGTAGAATGTGCATTCACTTCAGCTGCCTGATTCACTTTGACACCAGGTCCTTCAGACAAGGAAACCATTGTCTTACCAGAGTTTACAGTTGTACCAAATACCGTAGTGTATTTGTCAGTATTCCAGTTACTTCTATCCCACTTTTCAGGTTTGATGACTGCACCAATCGCGTCAAAGTCCTTTGTCGTAATTCCAAGGAAGTCATTGATATGGTATGTCGCAACCTTTACCGTCTTATCCGCATGAACATCAAACTTGATTGTCATATTCTTGCTTGTGAAGTTTGGCTGGTATTGACCTCTTGTTTCTTGGCCAATATCAATAGAATACTTCCAAACTTTGATCTTCTCACCATCTTTTTCAAACTCACCTACATAAGTTGGTGTACTCAGTGTTCCGTTTGTTACCTGTAAGTTTGAATATGTAAAGCCTTCTGGCATAATCATGTAAATCTCAGGTTCCTGTAGTGGGTTCCAATCCCAGTTTGCGTCATCAATACGTCCAGATACTGTAAAGGAATTTCCACCAAGAATTTGTGTCTCATTGATTGAACCAACACCATTCTTTACTTCAGGTACCTTTGGCTTACCAATTAGAGTATATGTATCTCCAGCAGTTGGTGTAGTGCCTGTATTGTATAGTTTTACAGTTGTCTTAACATTATCGTTAGTACCTACCTTCCAGCTTCCATATACGCCATTTTGGAATATAGGACCAACCATAGAATTCACCATCCGCAATAAACTTGTTATTTGGATTCCATGTATCTAATAAATCACGTTGTGGACGAATACCATCATACTGTCCGAGAATTTGACCAATGTCAACCTTGATTGTTTTGATAGAATCATTAATATCAAGTCCTAGTGCTGTATTTGTGATTAATGCAGATACATTTGACTTCTGTAAAATGCTTGGATCAGCTACACCACTAGCACCACTAGCAGATGTCCAATAGATATTTCCATATACCATATCTGCGTGATATGGAATTGTAACACCACGAATGATAGCTGTATCTGTTTCATCAATTGTCATTTCAAGTGTCTTTGATTTTGTCGGTGTAGATAGTTCATTCTTAATTAATAAGGAACCCTAAACGAACATTATATGTATCATACTTTTTATATGCCCAGTTTACTGCTGTATCAATTAAGCCATGAGAAGATACCTGTTCTGGATCTAAACCGTCAATTAGCTTCACTGTCATTGTAGATACATTGCTAGAAGTGCGATCCACGTTTGGAGTATCATCCCAGATTGTCTTCTTAAAGTTTTTTTAGAGTAATTGTAAACGAAGAACCATTTGCACGTGTACTATTTGACGGAACCTTTACATGAGGCACAAACTTTGGTGTTCCAGAATAAGAACCTGGTTCATTCCACTCTAGTTTTGTGGTCTTAATTCCACCACTCTCTGTTGTAGAAACAACCGTACCATTTGAGTGATATAACTGTGTCTCTTCAAGAGATATAAATTCAATATCACTAGGATATTCAATTTCAACCGTTGTCTTACTGCCTGCTTCTGTTAAGGAACTTCCACCTGTAATAGAAGCGAGCAGTGTTGTCGTTGTGTCACCCTTACTGATAGTCTCTGTTGACTGTTCTGTCCAGAAATTATATCTAAACTCTTCTGTAGACTTCGCATTAAAAGAACGCGCATCTATGGATGAAGTAGAATCTGTACTTAGACTCACCTGAAATAAATTTGCAAGAATTTGATTTGGGTCTTGGTTTAGATATGCACTATCAATACTGAAACTAATTTCTCCTGCAGAAGCCACATTTGTCAGTGATGTCTTTGTCTTAAAAATTAATTCACCATTTCTTGATTGAGCAGATCCCGCAGTTGGATATCCATATGGGGAAGTACCTGTCCCTGTAGGTGTCTTAACCAACTGTTCAAAACCCGTTGCAGTGATTGGACCTTCCGTAAATGTTGAACCTGGAAGTGTAGTAATATATGCTCCATTTCCAAGATTCAAATGAAAATAGGTATTTGAAAACTGCAAGGATGATGGAACAGAATATTCTACATCCAATGAGTAAATAACCCCTGTCTTTAGTTCAGGAACATCACCTGCCAATAAATCGGCCACCTGTGCTCCAGTAGATGAGTCCTTTACAATTAGTTTATTAAATTTAAAACCGGTTGTATCCTCAGCTTGAACGACTGCTTTTCCAGGAATAAAACCGGCAATTACGATTACAAGTGACAATAGAATCGTAAAAAACCTCTGTATTCCCTTTACAAAATGATGATTACTATGCATAGATTTATCCCTCTAAAATAGTTCCAGCAGCGTTTTACTTTGTGCGAGGTATTTTGCTAGAAATTATGAATTCCCACGATCAACGCTACTTGGCAATGTGGTTTCACTTTTGTTTTAAATAGTCTAGACTAGCAATTCTTCGTATTCAAAGGTAGTGTTAAAAATAAAAAAACAGCATTTGTTGCTTATTACAATTTTTAAGTCAGAATTCAAAAATATTTAAATACTATATTTTTTTAAATTTTTAGTTAAAAAAATTTTTACATTTTAGTAATAAAAAAATGCATATAGTTATCATTATTAAATAATTGAATCTAATTTTACATTACCTTGTATATAAATCTTATCACTTAAAAAAAGACAAATCCTTTGAAGCATCACTCCCAAAGACTTGCCTTTTTTTATGATTCTATCCCTTTCAATTATCAATTAATCAATGACTGCACGAGCAGCTGCATCTTTGTAATACTTAAATTCTGTAAATACCTCTCCCTTATATGGGTTCTTCTTTGTCTTCATGCAAGTACGGATAATATAGATAATTGCGACAAGATTTACTACAAGTGCCAGAGCACTAATAACTGTCATCATTGTAGGATTTGCGTTAGCACTTCCTCCAGCCCACAATTCCATTCAATGTTCCATCTGCGTATAATACTGGTAATGTTACCCATGGGAATGCCTTTGTACCATCTGCTAATGTTTCTTGGAATAATGGGAATACCTGTGCAAACATACACCAGATACATAAAGTATTTGCTCTATTTTGAATCCATCCACCCTTGTTCCATAGTAATGCAGGAATTGTAGGTGATAGTAGTAAGGCAACACCACAGAACCATGTATGTGTTGGTAAGCAGTTGTATGTATATGCGAAATTCCACACATCATAGATTAAGATATATACCCAAATCATATCTGGCCAAATCATATCCTTTTCATCCTTGGAAGAATATACAGCCCACCAACCTGTCATACAGAAGATATTGATCAAACCAGCTAAACCATTGAAGACGTTATGCCAACCACCATATAACCAAACACCTTCAGAAGATAACCACCATTTATACCATCCGTTGATAGCTGACTCAAAATCACTCGCTACTGCAATCAAGATATTAATAGCAACAATCGCAAATGGGAATGCACGGAACCAATGTTGTTTTCCAATACCCCATTTATATTTGATCATCATAAAGCCGATACATCCTGCAAGTGATGCATAGAGTTTTGCATAATGGAACCAACCATTCATATATAGATATGTTTGGTTATGTAGTGCCCACTCTGCACCCATTCTCGCTGATACATAAATTGCGATAAAATAAACCGTCAAAATTAATGGTAAAACAAAAAACATCAAGATACCGCCAAACTTTGTTCTACGAGAAAACTCATTCAACAAAATCAAACTTGCAAGTACTCCTAGCATTGCGACCCATTGGTATATGGCCGTATCCCCGCTAATGTGAAATAACATACTATCCTCCCCTTTTTATGTCCTCACTTCATTCAATTATGCATGTATATACATGTGATTAATTTCACTTATATTTTATAAAATATCAAAATGTTAGACAATGCTTACCCAATATTTATCTGCTAGGATTTTGACAAATATAAAAAAATTGGATAATTTTTACCCAATTTCTATCTGATATCTTCTGGTGTCGTAATTTTATAGTTAGAATACTTACCTTCAACAACAGCTACTTTTACATCTGAATACTTTTCTACCAAGGAAGCATCATCCGTACCGATAAAGTGGTCCCCTTTGGCTTTATGCATGCATGCGAGTAATAAATTTGTCTCAAATGCCTGTGGTGTTTGTGCACATTGCAGTGAACTACGTTCATAGGTTTCTACAACATATCCATCCTTCACATGCTTTACAGTATCCTTGCAAGGGACACAAAGTAACGCAGCTTTCTCTGTTTCCATCATCTTCTTTATCTTCTCTAATGATTCTTGATCGAGGAAAGGCCTTGCACCATCATGCACAAAAACAATATCTGCTAGTACTGCACGCAAGCCATTATAAACACTATCTTGACGTGTTTCACCACCACACGCAAATACAACTCTACCATCTTTTCTTCCATGTACTTTTTCAAAATGTTCTGCACAATCTGTAACCAAAACAATTTGTATACAATCACTATCATTGAGAAATACAGAAAGAGTCTTATCCAAAATGGTTGTTCCATCAGGCAGTTTGCATAAACCTTATTATATCCAAGCTTCATTCTTGTTCCACTACCTGCCGCAACGATTAGAGCACTGTATTGCATAACTTTCTCCTTCTTTTTTCATATATTAAAACATAATCAGATGTCATACGCATCAATAAAATGTATAATAATCAAAAAAAGGAGATAACATGCGCTATAACGGAATTATTTTTGATTTTAACGGCACACTATTCTTTGATACTAATTTACATATTCAAGCATGGGATACCATCGCTATGAGAGTCATTGGAGAACATATGACAAAGGAAACTCTCGTACAGAAGTACTGGGGTTTGGCAAATGTTGATTTAATTCAACGCATGACGAATAATACACTTTCTACAGAAGAATGTGAATGTTTGTCAGTCGAAAAAGAATCCCTTTACCGCCAATATGTCAGAAATAATTCTAGTGCCGCACTAGCTCCGGGTGTCATTGAATTCTTTAACTACCTCAAACAACACAATATTCCCTTTACGATTGCTTCTGCATCAATCAAAGAAAATATAGATTTCTATGTTTCTCATTTCCACTTAGACCAATGGATTGACCCAAGCATGATTGTCTATGATGATGGTACATATAACAATAAATATGAAATGTATATAGAAGCCATGAAACGCCTTCACTTATCTGAACATGTACTCGTCTTTGAAGATTCTATCAACGGCGTTCTCGCCGCAAAAAAAGCCAACGCACATGTTATTGCGATTACTAGTGATTCTCTTGAAGCACATGATCTTCCATTCTTATCTGCGACAATCAATGATTTCCAAGGGATTGTTGAACTACTTGATACTCTTCCTGAATAATTCACTATAGAAAAAAAGGTCTCATATGAGACCTCATCCAAATACTGCACCTAATAATCCATAAGATACTAGTGTCATGATTACTGCAGCCATCGCAACTCCAATCAATATTGATAGGGTTGCTTTTTTTAAATCCATTTCAAACAAGGCCGCAATCAAGCATCCAGTCCAAGCACCTGTACCGGTAATGGGATACCTACAAATAATGCTAATCCCCAGAAACCATACTTATCGATTTTTGGCTTATTCTTAATTGCTTTCTGTTCTAACCACTCCGCAATCTTGGATAAGTGATGTGTTGATAACCAATGGATTAACTTTTTAATACCAAATAAGATAAAAGGAATTGGCAAAATATTACCAATGACACACAAGAATACTGCTTCCCACATAGGGACGCCTAGCATCTTGGCAAGTAATAGACCACCACGTTCTTCAATCAGTGGTAATAAGCTAACTAAAAAATTGATAATTTCGGTGATAAAAAAACTTTCCAATTGTTCCTGCCCACCAGAGAATAAAACCTTCCATGCAAAAAAACCTCCGCATATCCTTGCTAACTTTATCATAGACCACTTTTTCATCGCAATTCTCACTAATGAAATTCACTTAAATTCGACAAAATTCTTTCTTTAAATCCTGTTTCTTAGAATTCAAAAATTATTTTCTAAAAAAATACAAAAATGTGTTGACACTCTGTGTTGTGGTTGATATTATATTAAAGCATTCGATGAAGTTGGGCCTGTAGCTCAGGTGGCTAGAGCGCACCCCTGATAAGGGTGAGGTCGCTGGTTCAAGTCCATTCAGGCCCACCATTTTCGGAAAAACTCATCGAATTGATATACATGGGGTTATAGCTCAGTTGGGAGAGCACCCGCTTTGCAAGCAGGGGGTCAGGAGTTCGATCCTCCTTAGCTCCACTTATCAAAAATACCGTAGAAATGTGGTATTTTTTTTATTTACTGAGAAGAAATTGAGATTAATAAACTAAAAAGCAGATTTCACGTGTGTGTATGAAATCTGCTATATTTTTTTATTTCTCAGGTTTTGCTAATACAAATAATGCATTACGTTCATAGTCTTCTTTTCCTTCTTCTGCGAAGAAATCATACATAGACCAGTTATAGTAGAAACGTTCTGCACCATATACAAAGTATCCATCTTGATTATGATCTGTTGTATCATATGGATCTGCCATAATCATAACATCATCCTGTGTTGTTTCTGTTCCCATATCATCATAACCAATAACGACTTGCCAGTGTCCACCCCACTCAATCCAACAAACCATTACAGCATTTCCTGCTTGGATTTCTTCCTTGAAACGTGACAGAGGGAATACTTCATGTGGATCTTCACCAACATGATCATAGTTTGATTCAATAGTATATCCGCCAACACCTTCAAACATTTCAACTGCTTGTTTTACAGATGTAGGTCCGGAGTCAAACCATTAGAACGTAGCTTCGCAATATCTTCTTCGCCTAAATTTCCACGTTTACCATAGAAATCCATTACCATTAAGGCAGATGCTACGCCACAACTCCACTCACTAGATTGTTGAATTGTTTTAAACTTTGGCAAAATAGAAAGTGATCCACTACTTGTCATGTTGTAATAATCTAAAGATGTAAAAATAAGGACTTTGTTTATGATCTCCAAGCACGTTCAACGGAATCTGAACCAGTCTCTGGATCTAAATCTTCATTGTCCTCAATCTTCATTTCATCACTGTAATTACTAGTATTGTTTGTGGCTGTTTCTTTTTCAGAAACAGCTTTTGTTGTGCACGCTGTCATAAGCAATGCCAGTAAAACTAAATAAAACTTCTTCATCTTTTCCCTTTCCCGGTCCCCAACAAAAAAGGCAGTATCAACCAATACCACCTGTATGTATCTATTTGTCACACACTTATCTATAAAAGACGCTACAGGCACAGAGTTGATTTGCTCAATATTGCGGGAAATCCCGATTAATCAGGCAGTCCTTCTGCCCTGCTGCATCCACGATGCAGTCCCTGCTTCTTCAACAGGTCTTCGGCATTTGACCCGGCCGTCCGTGTAGCCTCAGCTTATAATAAGCGGTCAAGCGTGACATATTTATCACAGTGATAGTTTACAAAAAAGCAATATACAAAAACAAGTACATTTTTTGAAATTTTGTATCATGCATGAAAAAAATAAATTACTACAATGCTTAGTATTTTAATATAGTTATACTAATTTTAACCTGAATGTATAGTATCGGATATCATATTGTATACCATTTGCTATAATTGAGTATGTTATAGAAAGAACTTTTTATGAAAACAAACCAAACAAAAAAATTATGTAATAACAGATGATACTATAAAAAAATATTGTATGTGGAATATTAGTGTTAATCTTTCTCATAATTCTGATTATTGTATCAGAATTATGTTACCGAAAATCTGATATTAGCACCTTTTTATTGTTCTTGTTCCCTGCAATTTTATTGTCTATTAAATGGAGTTATATCTTATTGCACCGCGGAATCACTAACAAACCAATTTGTACATTTTCTAAAGATGGAATTATTATTCCTAACTATTTTAAGAGTAATCAACTTTTTGAAATATCAATCAATACACAATATTCGAGTAATATCTACTAACCCTCAATTTGTGGATATCCTTATTCATAGTGATGAAGTAAATCATCCATCTAAAAAACCTACACCTACGTTTACATTACCCATTTAAAAAAAGAGCTTCTACAAGAGAATATCTTTAAATTTACAAATGCATGTTCTAACTTTAAATTAAAGTTTGTGATTGAAGAACATGAAAATTCGGAGAAATAATATGGAAAGTAATACATATAAGACAATACATCTATTATTAAATACCCCGAATATCACTATCCGAGAAATGATTGCAACTGAGAATCTAACGGAGCGTCAAGCTCGTTATCGTATAACAAAAAGTAAATGAATTATTAAAAGCAGAAAAATAAGAAAAACAATTACAATCCTCAAAGGAAATAAAATTATTCTGTCTGATGAAAGTAGAAATACTTTTAGAGACATTGCTCTCCGAGGCTCTTACAGCCGAGCGTTTCCTCTTTGATAAAGAAGAGCGCATTGTATACATGTATCTTTTATTATTCTTGAATCTTGAATATATTTCCTTAAATGATTTTTATGGATAACTTGAGTTCTAGTAAATCAACATGCTTAATGGATTTAAAAAGCACTCGAACAAGAACTCACAAAAAAATGGTTTAGTATTGGATTATAATCGTACCCGTGGCTATTTTATTAGTGGAAGTGAGATGGATATCCGCCGTGCAATGATGCGCTTAATTATCTATAATCGCTTTACAAATGTATATAACACTATCATTGACGATTACCACCTTGATTTGTATGCATATTCAAAATTAGTAATTCAGGAACTTGCCGAAAAAAATAATATTCAATTTGTTGAAGATCGTTTACATGAATTTATTTATATTTTCACTTTCCTTAAAGCACGAATTCAAAAATGGTTGTAGTGCAGCAAAGGAAATCGAGAAATTACCTAATATTGATATCCTGTCTACAACAAAAGAATATCATTTTACACACGACCTTCTATTGAACTACCGTCATCTTGAGAATTTTAAATCAGCAGATATCAAGTATATTAGTTCATGGATTTTGGGGATTTCATATGGTGATATTAACGACCACACACAAGATCGTACATATATTTTTTTGATTTAGTAGATAAAAATTATGGGACGATTTGAACTTTTAAGTGGTGCACATTACACAAATACAATAGATATCTTCAGGCAGCTTTATTGTCATTTTAGACCTGCTTACTATCGCTTATTATTTAAACTACCTATCTTTAACCCTTTAACAGATAATGTAAAAAATGAATACCGAGAGTTATACGAAATTGTTAGTGAGACAATGAGACCATTTAGTTCATTATTTGGAGAAGATATACCAGATGATGAAATAGCATATCTAACCATGCACTTTGCGACAATTTACTCAAACCGCAAAAACTTCAGAGATTCCTCAAAAGAAATGCGCTTGTTGTATGTTCAAATGGAGTAGGTTCTTCTGCAATTCTTTATAACGAGTTGAAGAGAATGTTTCCATATATGAACTTCTTAGCACCAATAGAGGTATCACAATTAAAAAAACATTGATACTCCAATCGATATTATTTTTGCTACACGCTTTGCAGATATAAGTCGTAACGATATTCCTATTATTCGTGTAAATCCTGTCATGACAGCAGAAGAACAATATCAAGTACTACATAGCGTTCGTATGCAATTGAACATTCATGAGCCAAATATTCCTAGTGTAGATAATATTCTAAATATTATTCAGAAATATGCAGACATAAAAAAATATAGAGGCTTTTAAAAAATGACTTGCATTCATACATGATTCACATGGATGACCATGCAGGAATGGTGTATACCACTGAAAACGAAAAACATTTAAAGGATATTATCCAGCCAGAATATATTCTTCTACATCAAAACTTTATTAATTGGAAACATGCAATAGAGATTTCATATTCTCCACTCTTAAAACATGATTGTATTACCGAGGAGTACATTCATCATACAATTAAAGAATTAGAAAATAGCCCTGGGTATATTGTCATCGCACCACATATTGCACTCGCACATTCTAAACCAGAAAATGGAGCAAAAAAATTGGCAATGGGTATTTCTGTCTTAGATACTCCAATTAAATTTGGAAATGATACTAATGATCCCGTGAAATATATCTTCTCACTAAGTGCGTTGGATAACCATACACATCTACATTGTATGAATGAATTATTATCACTATTAAACAATCAGCAATTCTTTTGATCTATTAGAATCAGCAGCTGATAGTTCAGATATTATTTCTTTCATCTCTTCTAATAAAGAGATTATATAATCTATCCTTCTCATACTACTATCAATATAAAAACCCTGTTCCTATATTATATAGAACAGGGTTTATTCCTTTTATAAAGCAGCTTTTACTTGTTCGTAAACGCCTTCACCATCTAACTTATACTTAGCCATTAGCTTATTAGCATCGCCAGATTCAGCATATGTATCCCGGATACCAATACGACGAATCTTCTTAGGGCACTTATCTGCAGCGATTTCACAGATGAGTCCACCTAATCCACCGATTACGTTATGTTCTTCAGCAGTAAATACTACATCATACTTTGCTAGTAATTCAGCAATCTGTTCTTCATTGCATGGCTTGATAGCACATACATCTACTACAGCTACTTCCTTACCTTCTGCACTTAACTTTTCAGCTGCCTTTAAAGCAGATTGAACCATCAAGCCACAAGCAAAGATAACAGCATCCTTGCCTTCACGAACTACGTTTACCTTACCAAAATCAAATACTGTATCTTCTGTATATACATCCTCAACAGATGAACGACCAAGTCTTACATAACATGGCTTATTTGTAGATGCAACATGTCTAATTACAGCCTTTGTCTGTGCAGCATCACATGGTACATATACTTCCATTCCTGGCACAACACGCATTAATGCGATATCTTCAATTGCTTGGTGAGATACACCATCTTCACCTACAGTAATACCAGCATGTGTTCCACACACCTTAACATTTAAGTGAGGGTATGCAACACTATTACGAATCTGTTCCCATGCTCTACCTGTACAGAACATAGAGAATGAAGATGCGAAAGGAATGAATCCACTTGTCGCAAAACCAGCTGCATGACCAATCATATCGGATTCTGCAATACCCATATTGAAGAATCTTTCAGGTGCTACCTTTTTCGCATTTGCAGTCTTAGTACTGCCTGAAAGGTCAGCATCTAATACTACAATTTTTTTATTTTCAGCTACTAATTCAGCTAACGCTTCACCGTACGCTTCTCTTGTTGCCTTACCCATGACTACTCTGCCTCCAATTCTGCCATTGCTGCTTCAAATTGCTCTTGGTTAGGAGCCTTTCCATGCCATCCAGCATTGTTCTCCATAAAGGAAACACCCTTGCCCTTAACAGTATGAGCGATGATTGCTGTTGGCTTGCCCTTCACTGTCTTTGCTTCAGCAAATGCAGCTTGTAATTCTTCCATATTATGTCCATCAACACAAATTACATGGAATCCAAAGGCTGCAAACTTCTGATCTAATGGTTCAGGGCCAATAACGTCAGCAGTATTGCCATCAATCTGCAATCCATTTACGTCGATGATTGCACAAAGATTATCATTCTTATAATGAGCAGCAGCCATTGCAGCTTCCCAAATTTCGCCTTCTTCTGTTTCCCCATCACCAATTAAGCAATAGATACGGTGGTCATTACCAGCTAACTTATTTGCGAGTGCCATTCCATCAGCCACCGCAAAACCTTGACCTAATGAACCAGTAGACATATCTACACCTGTTACATAGTTCATATTTGGATGTCCCTGTAACTTAGAATCTACTAAACGGAATGTCTTTAATTCTTCTTCTGCTAAAATACCCTTTTCAGCTAGTACAGCATATAAGAGTGGTGATACGTGTCCCTTTGATAATACAAAAACGGTCACGATCAATTCCACTAGCATTATCCTTATTGATATCCATTACATCAAAAATAAAGCACTGTAAGAATATCTGTTGCACCCAAAGATCCTCCTGGGTGTCCAGATTGTGCAGTATACACTTGTCTTAAAATATTTTTACGAATATTCTTCGCGTGTAATTTTAAATCTTCAATTACCATTATACGGCCTCCTGTTTGTCCTATCTCTTATATTATCATGTTCATAATAGATACAAAAAGTTCTTTTTAACTAACTTATCTTAAGATTATAGCGTGTTAATAATTACAAATTAAATACTTAAATATATAAATGCTCATTTCACTAAATTTATGATCATTTCTTTTTTTGAAATTCTTAGCATTCAATTTTTTTAACAGAGTTTAATTTTTTTGTTGTAAGTGGTTACAAATATTGTTCCTAATTCTATTTGTACTTCTTATGTCTATCGTTGATAATACAGTTGTAAAGAGATATAGCAGTGAAAGGAGATTAAATAACATATGTTAAAAAGATTTATTGGATGAACGTCTAGTTCAACTCCGTATTCATGCAGACAACTGGGAAGATGCAGTGCGAAAAGCTGCTGCCCCACTAGTTACAGCCAAAAAAATCAAAGAGAGTTATGTCGATGACATTGTTAAAGGTGTTATTGAATTTGGTCCATATATCGTAATAACAAAACACGTTGCATTACCTCACGCTCGTCCTGAAAGTGGAGCACTAGAAACAGCAATTGGTATTACTACATTAGATGAACCAGTTGTTTTTGGAAATGAGGTCAACGATCCTGTTCGTTATCTCTTTTGCCTAAGCGCAACGGATAATAATAAACATCTATCTGCTTTAGCAGATTTATCAGAATTACTAGAAGATGAAGCATTCTATGCGATGCTTGATTCTGCAAATAGTACTCAAGAGGTATTCAATTACCTCAACAATAGAAAGGAGGCTTAACATGTCAAAGGTATATCACGCACTAGTTGCATGTCGTGCCGGAATGGGATCTAGTACTCTATTAAAGATCAAAGCCGATCAAGTTATTAGTGAGAACAATTATCCAATTGAAACAGAACATGGAAATCTGGACTCATTAGCATTCTTCAACGGCGATTTAATTATTACTATGTCCGATTTAAGCGAAGAGCTAAAAAGGAAAAAGTTCCATATGCTTGCGGAATTACAAACATTGTTTCTAAGCAAGAAATGAAAGACCAACTAGATGCATATCTTCGTTTTGTTGGTGAAGATCCTGAAAGTTTTAAAAAAATAGTATTTATTCCATAATTGAAAGGGGAAAATAGAAAAAAATGCTAAATGTTATTATTAATCAGACTAGAAATACTGCTCTGATTATGGGTGTGATTGCCCTTGTAGGTTTACTCTTACAGAAGAAATCAACTAAAGATGTTGTAAATGGAGTTGTAAAGACAGTAATCGGATTCATGGTATTTAATATCGGTTCTGGTGCAATGAACGGCGTTATTAATAACTTTATGAATTTATTTAATGCAGGTTTCGGTATTCAAGGTGTTACAACACAGGTTGAAGTAGCTACTGCATTAGCTTTAAACACATATGGTACACAAGTTGCATTAACAATGGTAATGGGTTTCGTATTCAATATTGTTATTGCTAAGTTTACTAAGTTTAAGGCAATCTTCTTAACTGGACAGCACTTCTTATACTTCGCATGTGTAATTGCATTAGTATTCATCGCAAACGGTATGCCTGATGTAGTTACTATTCTTGTTGGTGGTCTAGTGCTTGGTTTCGCTGGTGCAAAGATTACCTTCATTGGCTCAACCATTTGTAGATAAACTCACAGACAATAGTGGTATTGCTATGGGACACTTTTAACTTAATTGGTTATACATTATCTGGATATATTGGTAAGTTAATTGGTGGTAAGAATGGTGAACGTAGAGGTAAGGATGTATCTGAACTAGCATTACCTGGTTGGTTAAGTTTATTTAGAGACTTCGTATTCTCAGTTGCATTATTCATGGTTGTATTATTCTACGTAGCAGTAATTGCTTGTGCTGTTAAAGGTGGCGAAGCATTTGAACTTGTTACTAAGGCATCCGGTAATGATATTTGGTTAATCTGGCCATTCCTACAGGGTCTACAATTTGCTGCTGGTATGAGCGTATTAATCTATGGTGTTCGTCAGTTCATCGCAGAAATCACAGCTGCATTCGTTGGTATCTCTGAAAAGTGGATTCCTAACTCCAAACCTGCTGTTGATTGCCCTGCTGTATTCCCATTTGCTCCTAACGCTGTTCTTATCGGTTTCTTAGGCGCAATTACAGGTGGCTTAATCGCTACTCTTTCGGAATGGTTATCTTAAAGAGCCCAACAATCATGATTCCGACTGCCGGTATCTGCTTCTTCTCAGGTGGTACAGGTGGTGTATTCGGTAACATTTACGGTGGAACAAAGGGTGCATTTGTCGGTGGTTTATTACTAGGATTTACTACAACAGCACTTCCATTAATTCTATACCCAGCATTCTCTGCATTAGGAATCGCTAGTGCTTCCTTCCCTAACGTTGACTACAACGTATTCGGTGCGGTATTAAACTTTATCTTGGGTATTTTCCACTAGAATATTTTAGATTTGAGGGCAGGTTATTTCACTTGCCCTCTTTCACTTGATACATAAATTTAAAACTTATTATCTGAGTTTAATACTCATTTAATTACTACTAAGATAAATAATTTAGAAAGAAGGAAATGTATGAAGACTGATAAAGAACAAGTATTAGATTTTCTCAGTATTATGACTACTCAGATTAATGAGTTTATTTCTAATATTGATCACTCACAATTAACAAAAAGCAAAAGAATTAATCCTTTCTGCAGAAGCAGATAAGAATCGCGTGCATGTAACTGGCATTGGTAAGCTCGGACACGTAAGTGGATATGCTGCTTCCTACTCTCCTCCACCGGAACACCTGCTTATGAACTTCATGGTACAGAAGCAGTTCACGGTTCTTCTGGCCAAGTATTACCGGGAGATGTTGTTATTGCAATTTCAAATTCAGGAGAAACATCTGAATTGAAGGCAACAGTCACAACTTTAAAGAATAATGGCGCAAAAATTATTTCTGTTACTGGAAATGGAAATAGCTGGTTAGCACAACAAGGAGATGCTGTTTTAGTGGCTGGTGTAAAACAAGAAGGCGACTCTATGAACAAGCCTCCACGTGCTTCTATTATTGTTGAGGAACTCATCTTACAGAGTTTATCTGTATTACTACAAAACGAAAAACAACTAACTTCAAATGAATATGTAAAATGGCATCCAGGGCGGATCTCTAGGAGAGTCTATTTTAAAGAAACAGAAAGAAGGAAACTAACTATGGCAATGTTTGAAGGTGTTATTACCCCTATTGTTACGCCATTTCATCGTGACAAAGAACAATCCATTAATTTAGAAGCCACAAAGGTTCTTATTGATTATTTGATTGAGCATGGAGTAGATGGAATATTCCCTTTAGGATCAAACGGTGAATTCCATGTCCTAAATGATGAAGAAAAGATTGATTTCATTAAAGAAGTTGTTAAAATTGTTGACCATCGTGTTCCAATCTATTCTGGTGCAGGAGCATGCTCTACAAAAAGAAACAATTAAGCTTGCTAAGGCAATGGAAGAAGCTGGCTGTGATGGCTTATCCGTCATTACTCCATACTTTATCAAACCAACTGATGAAGAGATTTACCAACACTATGCAGATGTTGCTAGTGCAGTAAAGATTCCTGTATTGCTATATAACATTCCAAAATCTACAGGCTGCAATATCCCTGCTAGTGTTGTTAAACGCCTAGCAAACGATGTTCCAAACATCTTAGCTATCAAGGATAGTTCAGGTGATATGGAAAAATCTTAAAGGATATCTAGCAGCTGCCGAAGGAACAAACTTAAAGGTTTTAGTAGGATCAGATTCTAAGATTTCCGAAGCATTTAAACTTGGTGCAAGTGGATGCGTTGCAGGGAACAAGTAATCTAATCGTAGATACTGTCGTTCCTTTGTGGAAAGCATTACTTAAAAAAACGATACTGCTACCTCAGAGAAGTTACAAAAAGATATCGATGTATTAAGAGGTATCCTTAAGTTAGGAACAGTACCTTCTATGTTAAAGCGTAGTATAGAATTATCTGGCATCGCTCCAGTCGGTCCTGCAAGAAAGCCTGTATTTGATGCAATACCATCGCAAGATGAACAAATTCAAGATATGCTTGCATACTATAATCTCAAAAAGTAAATCATAAATATTAATCAGATTCATCAATGGAGGAAGTGAATATGGAGAGAATTAAAAAGGCTACAATTACACAACGCATGTACGATATCTGTGCATTTGCAGTCGTACGCGCTAACGTAGAAAGAACATTAGAGATTGCTGAAGGTCTTGTAAATGGTGGATTACCATGTATGGAAATCAGCTTTACAAACAATGATGCTGGTGAATGCATTAAAGCAGTAAAAGAAAAGTATGGTGATCGCATGATAGTTGGGGCAGGAACTGTCTTAGATCCTGAGACAGCACGTATTGCAATTATGAATGGTGCTGACTTTATCATCTCTTGTACAGCTGATGAAGATGTAGCAAAGATGTGTAATCGTTATCAGATTCCATATGGACCTGGTTGTACAACAATTACTGAAGCAATTAATGGTTTAACATGGGGTGCAGCATTCATCAAAGCCTTCCCTATTTCAAATTTCTATGGTCCTAAATTAGCCAAGATTTTCAAGACACCTACACCATTTATGCCTCTTATGGCAAGTGGAGGTATTGATCTAAACAATATCAATGAATGGCTTGAAAATGGTATTGATTTTATGGGCATGGGTTCCCTACTTACAAACGGAAGTTCAGAAGAAATTGCTGCGAATGCTCAGAAGGTAAAAGCAAGCAATTGACACATTCAGAAATAAATAATAGTTAAAAAGAAAAAAAGTTGTGGGTTATCATTCGTGCGAAAAATACATCTTACAACTTTTTTTATTATTTCGTTTTCTAAAAACGTTATAATGATTCCATAGAGGTAATCTCATGAAAAACAGTTTATTACAAGAAATATCTATCCATGCATTTACGGAATTCAAACTAGGTAGTGCTGAATATCCAGACTCTAATACTGGCTGCACAGTCATCTTAAGTGAATCAGGATATCCTACCGGAATCGATATTCGAGGAGGTGCTCCTGCTTCTAGAGAAAGTGGATTACTCAAATCCACTCGCTGATAATGATAGCGTGCATGCAATTGTACTATCTGGAGGTAGTGCGTTTGGGCTTGATACTGCTAGTGGCGTTATGAAGTTTCTAGCAGAACGCAACATTGGTTTCCCTACCGCTGCGGGAGTTGTACCAATTGTATGTGCTTCCTGCTTGTTTGATTTAAATGGTAATCCAACACAGAAAATATCCCAGACGCAAATCCTAGGCTATCATGCATGCGAAAATGCATATCAAGGGAATCTTTGAAGAAGGAAGACATGGAGCTGGTACTGGAGCTACTATCGGAAAGATATATGGCCCTAAACAATCATCTCCTTCTGCCTTAGCAACCTACGCAGTACAACTAGGAGATTTAAAAGTAGGTGCCATTGTTGCAGTTAATGCTGTTGGTAATATCTACGATCCAACAAGCGGAAATACACTTTCTGGTATTCGTAATTTTGAAAAGATGGCGGTTTTTATCGATGCTGAGGAGGCATTATATACCGCAATCTTAGGGTCGTGATTTATTCCATCAAAAATACAACCATCGGAGCAATCATCACCAATGCTAAGCTAGATAAAACAGCACTTACAAAAGTTGCAGGCATGGCACATGATGGATATGCACGTGTTATTAAGCCTGTGCATACAACATTTGATGGGGATTCCATCTATGCAATGAGTTCCTGTAGTGTTAATGCAGATATTAATGTTGTTGGTACAATCGCTGCTTATGTTATGGAACAGGCAATTATTAAAACTGTTGATTTTAATAAATAGTAAGGAGCATATCAATCGTGAATGAACGTTTACAAAAAAACAAATGGATTTCATCCTAGAAATCGATAAAGAAAAAGAATATCTTCCGTCAGACCCATCTATCCAATCATGGAAGAAATGAGAATGACGCAGAACATGCATGGCACATGGCTATCATGACCTATCTTTTAAAAGAACATGCAAACGAAAAGATTGATATTGCTAAGACAATGATGATGTGTCTGATTCACGATATTGTGGAAATTGATGCAGGTGATACCTATGCATACGATACCGAAAGTTTAAAGACACAAAAAAAGCAAGAGAAGATCTTGCCAAAGAAAGAATTTATTCACTTTTACCAGATGATCAAAAAGCAGAATTGAACTTTGCAACTCTTTGATGAGTTTGAAGCAAATGAAACTCCAGAAGCAAGGTTTTGCACATGCAATGGATAACTTCCAACCTCTTATTTTAAATAATTCCAAATGATGGTGGTGACTGGAAGGATCACCAAGTCACCGCAGAAAAAAAGTATATGGACGTCAATCAAAAAAACAAAACTAGGTTCTGAAGTTATCTATGAGGTAACAGATCAAATTCTTCAAAACCACATAAATAAAGGTAATCTTAAATAACTTGCATGCATATAAAAAGTCTCCTAATCAACTAAAGTGGACCCCAAATTGCAGCACTTAAACTATCTTCTCAAAATAATTTGTGCAGAATTTGATTTTTTATCAATTTAGAAAAGTAAAGATGTTTCAACTACAAATCATCTTCTGAAAATAGAGTTTTGTAGTTGACTTCTTTTTAATCATATTTTGTTAAATTGTAGGTCTGTACCACTCTCATGGTATTTTGAACATATGTTGAACTTGTAGCATATCCCGCTTGTTTAATATATGTCAAATACTCTTCTGGAGTTGTAGCTGTCTTAATCTTCGCGTAGTTAGGGAACTTCGTAAATTCGAAATACCCACGTACACCTTCCTCTATACTGTTATATGCTCTGAAGTTATCACGAATATTTGTATAAGTTCCTGGAACATATTCTTCCTGCGTAGCCATATTAATAGACTTACCCGTCCAATATGGTCCAGCCTTCAATCCAAAGTAGTTATGATACTTAGCAGATAGTGTTGATCTTCCCCAATTACTTTCAAGGATAGCTTGAGCAAGAATTCCACTATTTACCTTAATACCATACTGTGCTGAATACTTACGAATGTAATAAGCCATTACCTGAATGAACTCTTCATTTGTGTAATTTTCTCGCAATGTTTTTGGGGAAGCACCCTTTCCGTATTCGAAATATTCTTCTTCTCCATTTTCTATCTGTACCCAACCATGTGCATAATATCCGTTGAGTGCATACACACCATTGATCCAGCCGGTAGCATATTCACCATCCTTATAAAGACGCTGCTCTCCACCATAAGTCTGAAGCCCTTGGGCAAGAATTCCATTTAAGTATAGACGTTCATCTCCGTTAGCATCGATTCCTTTGCCAGTAAGACGTACCCCATCTTTATAGAATAGATAATATTTACCATCAATTGGCTCGTTATGACGCACCCAACCATTGGCAAGATAACCACTTACATAATACTTGCCATCCCTAAATCCTGTAACAAGATTTCCATCCTCATATAAGCGATATTCATCTTTATAATTTTGTATGCCTTGAGCTAAGATTCCGTTTATGAATAGATGATCTCCATTTCCATCAGTTCCGATACCTGTTAAACGCAATCCATCTTTATAGAATAGATAATATTTACCATCAATTGGCTCGTTGTGACGCACCCAGCCATTTGCTAGTACTCCATTGATATAGTACTTCTCATTGTGCATATCAATCACATTTCCATCCTTATAATACTGATATTGACCAGCATGATAATTATATCCCTGTGCTAATAAGCCCTTGATAAACAAATGTTCTCCATTTGCATCTTTGCCAATGCCTGTTAAACGTACACCATCTTTGTAGAAATAATAGTAATGCCCATCTATTGGTTTTTGATGGAAGTACCAGCCGTTTATTACATCCCCATTAACAAAGAGACGTTTTGCACCATCGTATTCATATACACCTTGTGCAAGCAAACCATTAACGTAATAGTGCTCTTCATTTTTAGCATCGATTCCTTTGCCAGTAAGACGTACACCATCTTTGTAGAATAGATAATATTTACCATCAATCGGCTCGTTGTGACGCACCCAGCCATTTGCGATATAACCACTCACATAGTACTTTCCATCCCTAAATCCTGTTACTGGATTACCTTTCTCGTAGAAAAGATTAACACCATTGATATTTTGCAAGCCTTCTGCAAGCAAACACCATTAACGTAATAGTGCTCTTCATTTTTAGCATCGATTCCTTTGCCAGTAAGACGTACCCCATCTTTATAGAATAAATAATATTTACCATCTATTGGCTCGTTATGACGTACCCAGCCATTTGCGATATAACCACTTACATAATACTTGTCATCCCTAAATCCTGTAACGAGATTTCCATCCTCATATAAAGCGATATTCATCTTTATAATTTTGTATGCCTTGAGCTAAGATTCCGTTTATGAATAGATGCTCTCCATTTCCATCAGTTCCGATACCTGTTAAACGCAATCCATCTTTATAGAATAGATAATATTTACCATCTATTGGCTCGTTATGACGCACCCAGCCATTTGCTAGTACTCCATTGATATAGTACTTCTCATTGTGCATATCAATCACATTTCCATCCTTATAATACTGATATTGACCAGCATGATAATTATATCCCTGTGCTAATAAGCCGTTGATAAACAAATGTTCTCCATTTGCATCTTTGCCGATGCCTGTTAAACGTACACCATCTTTGTAGAAATAATAGTAATGCCCATCTATTGGCTCGTTATGACGTACCCAGCCATTGGTAAGATAACCACTTACATAGTACTTACCATCTCTAAATCCTGTTACAAGATTTCCATCCTCATAGAAAACGATATATCATCATTGATAATTTTTGCAAGCCTTGAGCTAAGATACCGTTTAATGAAATAGATGTTCACCATCTCCATCAGTTCCCATACCAGTTAAACGTACATCCATCTTTATAGAATAGATAATATTTACCATCTATTGGCTCGTTATGACGCACCCAGCCATTGGCAAGATAACCACTTACATAATACTTTTGCCATCTCTAAATCCTGTAACAAGATTTCCATCCTCATATAAGCGATATTCATCTTTATAATTTTGTATGCCTTGAGCTAAGATTCCGTTTATGAATAGATGCTCTCCATTTCCATCAGTTCCGATACCAGTTAAACGTACACCCATCTTTGTAGAAATAATAGTATTTCCCATCTATTGGTTGTTGGTGGAAGTACCAGCCATTCATTACATCCCCATTAACAAAGAGACGTTTCGCACCATCGTATTCATATACACCTTGTGCAAGAATTCCATTAACGTAATAGTGCTCTTCATTTTTTGCATCGATACCCATACCGGTTAGACGCTCACCATCTTTATAGAATAAGTAGTAGTACCCATCTACTGGTTGTTCATGGAATACCCATCCATTAGCAAGAACATCACCAACATAGTATAGTGAACTTGTTTTTAATGCCCCTAATACTCCTTGCTGTCGGTTTACGTATTTTGCCACTTCAGATGCATGAACTTCATATAACTTTGCAGTTGATGAACAAAAAACTGATGCAATCATCAACTTAGCAAAAATACTCACCGGTGTAGTCTTCCTCATTCTTTCTCTCCCTTACATTTAACGTATATATAGCACACTTTGCGATAATGTGAACACATTGTATTATTAAAAAAATCATAATTGTCAAATACTCTAAAAATCATCTCTACTCTTCTTTTTAGTTATTGATAATTCCAAATTTTATAAAAATTATAGTTTTTTTAGTAACCATGAAAAAATCTAGAGTATATAACATCTAGATTTTTTAGGACATTACCTTATTTAACTTATGCCTTGTAATAGGATTTAATTGCTTTTACAAAGAGATCATTATCCACTTCATCTCTAATTGCAACTCGTATAAATTGCTTATTTAGCCAGTTAATCTTTGGCGTTAAATCTTTAATAAAAGATATTCTTTTCAAGCATAGATATACACAATTCCTTCTGAAGTACCTTCCAGAACTTCAATCGTTACATAGTTAGCTTCGCTAGGAATAACTCTAAATTCCTTTACTTCTTTGAAGTTTATCAATAAAAATCTTTCTTGCATGCTTAATATTTTTTTCAAAGCAACGGCATAATCTTTCTTATATTTTTCATAAATTTGGAGGTAAAACTCTCCGAAATGAATTAATATTCCAAATTGAAACATCCTTTTTAATATGATTAATCAAATTAGTGTTTGGAAGTGCATAACACTCCTAATCTCACACCAGGAACGCCATATGATTTTGAGATACTCTTTACAACAATAAACTTGTCATATAAATTCAAGTATTCCTCATTTATGAAAGGATGAATCTTCTTCCTCAGCAAAATCTACAAAACTTTCGTCAAGTATAAAAGTAATGTCTTTTTCTTTACACCAATTAAGTAGTTCAAGAACACTAGCTTTCTTTATATAGTTTCCTGTTGGATTATCGGGATTAATTAAATACCAATGACTTGATATCTTTATCTGAGTAGAACTGAATCAAATCATTTGCATCATAACTAAAAGTTATTGTTATTTGGAATATAAACAATTTCGTTCAATTTATCATATCTATTCGGATATTCCTCGAATGTTGGTCTAATAAATCCAACATTTCCTTGAAGTGTTCCCATCACAGATTTGATGAGTTCTGCGGCACCATTTACCAACAACAATCTTATCTACCGAAACACCAAATATTTTTGCACATAATGATGAATTCACTTTTAATCCTGAAGGGTATTGCTCCAAGAGAGTTTTAAAACTATATTGAAACTCATCAATCATCTTTTTAGGCGGGAAGTAAGGATTTACGAGATAACAAAAATCTAGTAGTTTTGGATATCTCCAGTACCCACCATATCTTTCTTGCATTTTACCAAGCTTTCTTTTTCACCTTCTGAAAAGATAGAACTTGCAATATCTAAATCTTGTTCATCATCAATCTCATACCATTTAACTGAATCCCCAATACATTTTGCTTGGATATGATTCTTACCAAGTCCGATGATTATTTTTAAAACTGCTTCATAGTAATCATTTTTTCCATTGGTACTCATAAACGCTTCTAAAAATGGGAAATATGTATTCGTTGAAAAGTCCTTAGAGAACTTATAAATATTGATTGTTTTATAGTATTGATCAGCATCATGAAAGTTAAATTCTTTCCCTGATATAAAAATCTAAAATTTCTTCTTTTTCATTAATCTTAAGACAAGTACCATCCATCCAAGGTTCATACTTTGCTACTAATGCAAGATTATCTCTAGTATCATTTAAAATTGTATCTATCATCTCGTCATTGAAAGATAAGATCAGATTCTAATGTTATTGTATCTTCCTTTATCATTTCATCTTTAGCAAGATACATTGAGTAGATATTATTGGTTTTTATCGTAAATATCATTATTGATAAATACAATTTCTGTGGATAGATTTAGACCATTTATATATTGGATGAAAAAAATCACTTTTTATATCCAGTAACCACAATAATTCTTGATAATTTTTTTGAATCTAAAAATACGTAGCATTCTTTCAATTAAAGAAACACCATTTACTTCAACCATTGATTTAGTGTTGTTTTCAGTTAGTTTTTTTAATCGACTGCCCATTCCAGCAGCTAATATTAATCCTTGCATATCATTATCCTTATCTATATTTATTAAAAAAATCAAAAAAATGACGGAAACTTTCGGAACGAAGCATGTTGACTTAGGAGGTAATATACATCCACTATCTGATAGTTCAGAAAATTCTTCTAAAGATAATGCTGTAACTTCTAATAGTACATCTTTACTATCTAAATTCTTTTTCTTATTCTCCAAATCATATTGCATCACATATTCGACATTAGAGAAGTTTAAAAATTCTAAATGCTGTTGAAATAATTTGTGTATTTAATCTATACACATCGTTATTCCAGAACAAATCTCCCTCTACAACTTTTTAATTTTTACTAAGAATGAATCATCTTGATATGTGATTCTAACATATCCCTTTTGATAATTCTTCATCTGTTGAGATTCCCTAGCATATTTACCATAAAATTCTTTGCTTTTTCAAAAGATGAAGCATCAACATTCTTAATTACTCTATTAATTGGCAGAATTTGAATTTCTGAAAATCCCAAAAAGCAAGTTAGAATATTTTTTTTGTTTCGTACCATTGATGTTGTATATAGTCTATGATGTCCATCAGCTACATACATTGTCTCAATATCATCATATTGTTCTAGAATCTTTTTTGCCTCATCACCAACAAACTCAAATAATGTGATATTCTGATATTCATATTTATTTATAAATTTCTCAGATGTAACAAATTTCTTTAAAGTCAATCTTTTTTTGATGTGTCACCAGAACAGGTGCAGTTTCAGAGTTATAAATATGAGAGTTAGCAATCATTCCCTGTACAGTATCAGGTAAAATCAGTTCATGACACTTAATTCTCTCATCAACATACTCTTGAATCGGAAGGGATGCAACCAAACCATAAGAACCGTTACAATCAAACATATAAATACATTCAAGGTTTTTTTCTTTATGGGTTGTTCATTTCAACTTTTTCTTTCTTTACTTTCAGAAAGAAATAAAGTATTCTCATCAAAATTTATTTTTTTCCGTCTTTAATATTTGCTAAATTTATAAAATCTGAATCATAAATATTACCAGAGATATTTACATAACTTTCTTTTTATTAAGTCTATTTTCATTTCTAATCTCCAAAAAAATTATTCGTTATGATTATACCATAAATGATTCTGTTTATTGAACTTCCAGCAACTGATTTTATCAACACCCAAAAATAGCTCAACTAACCCTAATTTTTTTCACAAATAGTATTATTGCAATTTAAAAAGGGATGTCTACGAATATATCTTTCATCCATATGACATCCCTATTACATATTTCAAATTAGCTATAGTTTTTTTAAAGTGGTTTCTATTATATGAAATATATCGCTTGCTCTCTTTCCACGTTCAGCAGATCCAAATTTAAGCTTTGTTGTCTCTAGAATTTTCTTCCATTCATGTATGACTTCCTGGATTATCTAATACATACTTCAAAGCTTCATACAGACTATTATCATCTAATTGACATACCATTCCACATTGACTATCATCGATGATTTCCTGAGCACCACTTACAGCAGTTGATATAACAGGTATACCTTGTAAAATAGCTTCTGCACAAGCAGTACTATAACCCTCGCTAAAAGAAGAGCATATAAATACATCAGCTTTAGAAGTGAATTTATGTGGATTTGATTGAATTCCCAATAACTTTAACAGTATCTTCTAATTGTTCGCTATTCACCTTATCTACTAGTTGTTGGTGTTCTACACCATCACCAATAAGCCAAAGTGTAAAATCATAGCCATCTTTTTTTAATCGATTTAGCAACATCAACAAGACGTAAAAAACCTTTTTCTGGTGTCTGTCTACCCACTGCCACAAACACAGGTTTTCTTGAAGAAACCTCCGATATTTTTTCTTTTAGATGCTTCCAAGATTTTACTTTCATCAATGATGTTATAGCAGCATTCAACATTGACTGTGCCATTTGATTCTTTACGTAACCGCTCTTCATTAAACTTAGAAACACAGAATACCTTATCAAACTTAGGATATTCATTTCTTAATGTTAGCCCTTCATCATAACCATGCATCCATGCATAGTGCTTCGCATTACGATTCGTTGAATTTGCTATCATTCTTGTCGCAAGTCCATATTGGAATGCAACTTCAATATCATAATTTCCACCCACTATTTTTTTGATAAAGAAAGTGGATTGGTAATGCATTTACTATCTTATCTAGTCCCCCTAAAAATAAAAATCCCAAAGTTTTCTGAATATGTATAGTAGGCTTTTAAGAGTTTAATAAAATCTGGATCGCATCGATAAATTGGAATAATCGTAATATCAAATAAATTTTCATCCAAGAAATTACATAGTTCAACTAATACCTTAGCCACTCCATCTGCGTATTGAAGATTATTTAATACAAAAACAATTCGCTTTTTCATTATCTACTCCGCATAGTCATATAAATATTCTGGTAGTTTTTTCGCAATTTCTTCAGCTTCTTTTTGATATTCTGGATGGCTAATCCATAATTTTGTATTCTTAATCGATTTTCGCAGGATCAAATCCGGATTTCGGGGAAACATGTTGTTCCTTTGTTAAGCCCAGCCAATCCATAATTCTTGATGTTGTTTCATCATACTTATAAATCAAATCTTCAAATTGAACTAGAATTGCATACTTTGGATCATATACTTCTGTTTTTCTATGTTCACGAATATATGCAAACCATTTGCAAAATTAAAGTCTACACTCTCACATGGAACCACTGGATCTTTCCACATATATTTTGTAAGGATATATAAATCTCGTGGATCACGATCTACAACAATCACCTTAATATCATTAAAGTATCTAACAAATCTTTGAATATTTGATGGTGGTACAATTTGATCAACCATTAAATAAGGTTTGTGTTCCTTGTTTGCAATCGTCAATAACTCATCAATATATTCTTTTGTATATGTTAAAAACTGTTCTTCCGTCGGATGTGAACAATAAGTAATCTCATTTGGTAGTGGGTTTGTAAATACAACGTCCTCTGGGCTACCATGTAATTTACTCATAATCTTTTCTGGAAGACGTGTCAGGTAATAATAGAATGTTCCCTTGTCATATAGATCATAAAACCAATATCCCTTTAAATGTGAAATCTGTTAAACGATCAATATATTTGTAAGAAATCTTCTTATACTGATTATCAAAAAATGGTTCATATCTCTTATTAAACTTTTGTACCTGCATTAAAGTCTGTTAATCTCTTAAATCTCTTTAATGCATGTCCAGAATTATGACGATTATGATTTTCAACTAGATTATATTCTAGATCTGAAATTCCATCTGGATCTTGTACGAAACGAAATTCATAATTTGTCATTGAATAAACATTATCGAAATTCGCTTAAAAAAATCTGTAATAGCACTAGAACCTGTTCCATGGTAAGAAGCACAACTAATAACCTTCATATTTATTTTCTCCCTCTTCTCTTAATCATATTCACATATCCAACAAGTTCTTGTCTGGAATCAGGAATCATATAGAGACATCCAAAATAAATCACAATACATAATACGATTGATATATAAACATTAATATATCCTGCTAAATAGTTACGACAGATAAACGCAAAGGCAACCATCACTATAGTAGATAAGATATAGTTTTTAAGTTCCAAGAAGATATCCTTAATTGAAATATAAGACATTCTTGAAGCAATAATTGTCTGCATGATTGGAAGTTGTAAACGAACAATACAGCTGACGATTACAACTGCAGTAAATCCATACTGTGCCGCAAAATACAGCGAAGGTATTAAGATTGCCGCTTGTACCATATTGGAGAAGAAGATGAGCTTTGGCTGTCCTTTCGATAAAGTCACAACACCACTCATATCATTGAAGATTACACTTTCCGCAAGGACAAAAGCCCCATAATGCGATTAATAAATCTGCATCTGCCCACTTACTACCCAATAAGATACTACGTACAACATCGCCATACATTAAGATACCTGCACCAAGTGGAATCACGAGAATACCAATCATCTTCAAGAATTTGAAATACAAATTCTTGTATTCATCATAGTTATGTTGCACATGTGATAAACCAGCAAACAATACACTGATTGTCGCACCAGAAATTAATGAAGTAATCTGGGCCACCATGGTTGTACCTGTCTTATAAATACCTAAGTAGTACTGAGAGAATAATGTTCCAAGAACAAAAATACCAGAGTTTGTAACTAGCCATGAAGAGATTGTTTCCATCAAACTCCACATACAGAAATGTAACATTTCCTTTAACTTATCAAAGCGATAAATCAAATGTGGTTTCCATGTTGAGAAGTATGTTAGCAATAATGTATTACATAACTCACCTGCAATATTACCGATGATGAGTGCCCAATAAGAGAACTTCATCAAGGCAAGAGGAACTGTTACAACTAATGGAATAAACTTTACGATAATACGGATAAAAGGATAATTCCTTGTAGTTTAAGTTCTTTCTAAAGATTGCAGCTTGAATACTACTGAATGATGTCATCGGTAGGATTGCAGCACCGATGTAAATCACTCTGCCAAGTCCAGGATTACCCACAGCTGTCGCAATCTGTTCTGCAAATAAGAATATAAACAACCACAATAATATTGAGATTGTAATATTCGTCCAGAATGCAACATTGATTGATAAATCTTCATCTTCTTTTGTTTTAAATTGATGCTGGACAACATATTTCTGGAATCCTGCATCTGTAAAAATATCCGCAAACGATACAATCATCGTCACCGTCGCAACAACACCAAATTCTTCTGGCACTAAGATACGTGCCAAAATCATATTTGTGATTGGAGATATAATCTTTACAATAATTTCTGTGAAGATAGACCACTTTGCGGCACTACCAACACGTTCATTGATGTTACTCATGAATCCTCCTTACTCTGTTACTGGCTTTTTCGTATCGATTGCTATACTGATTTTTCTTAACAACCAGAACACAAATACAAAGTAGAACAGGTAATTAAATAAAGTCATAGATTCCTCTACGTGGCAATGTAAATAATGCATATGTCATTGACATCTGTACATAGTAACGGAATGGAGAAAGCTTTTTCTTTTGTACAGTTCAAAATCAGTGCCACAATTACACCAATAAAGAATATTGCGATGACTCCATACCATGCAAAGTTATGATATGCCTCTGCAGTTAAACTATAACCAATACCGAAAGTTGCTTTTGTATATGAAGTTAACCAACCTTCATTTACAGAGTCCGTAATTGTTCGTAAAAGTCCACTTGGATCAGCAAATGATGGGAAGAAAGCCCATAATAGATGCTAAATAAGATAGACCATTGGTGAACGGCATTGACTCTGGTGAGGCTCCAACAACAACCATCAATGGGAAACAGGACCATCCACAACTTCCTATAAAGTTAATTACACCACTCAAAATTGATCTTGAGCCACCTATATCTCCACCATCTGCTAAACGTGCATTCGCAAGATAATTTGATAAGCCCATCAAACCAACTCCTAAAAAGATAATAATTAGAGTTGTACTAAACTTCATCTTTCTTAGCATTATTCATCTTCATTAACATGAGTGTACCCGCTAGACCAAGTCCAATTGTTCGTTGACCAATCACAAGGTACGCAAGAATATGAACAATCATCAATAATTCATAGATGATTTGTGTTTTCTTTTTTTATTTGTGTTTAATATCCACAATAAAATCAATGATGGTGTATAGAAAATAGATAAACGATTAAAGATACCTAGACTACCCAATATTGCACCCTGTACTACCAGTTCGAAGCGCTTCATAACCATAGCGAACCGAAAATAATACTTGCACAGCAGTCATAATCATTGATGCAGGCATAGAAATCCAGAATAATATTTTACCAATTCTCTTCAAATGATATGTATTTGTCTGTTCAGTTAATACAAACTGACGTTCTTTCACACCAACTAAAACACCCGCAAGCATAAGAGCTTGAATTGATAATAATGTAAACTTCACAACAATCCACATGTGCTTTTTCCAATGCAAATTTAGAATAGAATGGATGTTCAAATACATAATCATATTTGACTCCTAATCCATACAAATAAAACTGCCCAAATTGGAAAACACAGAATGATATAAAAAATAAAGAGAATGCAGTGAAGATTTTTTGATTAATCACTGCATATGTAACAAATAAAACAATACTAACAAAAAGACCGTATGCCCCCCAAAAGCGGAGACTATCAATCTTGAGCCCAAAGGTCATAAATAAACTCAATGCGAGTAACACCAAGTTGATATATACCCCAACCACTCGATACTTTGTTGTATGAATCTTAGGCATCATAGGTTCTTACCAAACTTTCTCTTATGATAGTAACGGATGAGTGCCTGTGGAACGAGTCCGTGAAGAATATGCTTGAATGCATAGTAGTTTTCACTGACAGATAATCCTAATTTCTTTCTCCAATGAAGTGCTAGTTTACATGCGTCAACGCGGAATTGGAACTTACGTTTCTTCATTGAAGTTCTGATTTTTCACGATAGTTTAAAAACAATCTCATCTAGATTATACGCCTTTTTATTGGCATACATTAACTTGCACCAAAGATCATAATCCTCTGTACGGTTTGTTAAAGGTGAAACAGTATAGCCACCTACTTCCACAAGATCTTTCTTACGAATCATCACGGTTGGATGAACAATAGGATGATAGCGATAGATATTGCGAGCATTGAGTTCAACAGAACACTTTCTGACACCCCAGATACCATCTTCATCAAATAACTTGATATTGGCTGATACAAGAGATACATCTGGATGAGCATCCAAATACGCAACTTCTTTTGCGAAAACGTTCTGGTAATGAAACATCGTCATCATCCATGCGTGCAATATATTCACCACGTGTATATTCAATACAACGGTTTAAAGATGCAGCTAAACGCAAGTTCTTCTCATTATGAAGAACTTGGAATTTATCTGGATACTTTTCTGCATAACCCTTTAGAATCTGATATGTGTTATCCGTTGAACAATCATCACAAACAACCAACTCCCAATCTTGGAATGTTTGGTCTAAAAGAGATTGAATCGCATCACTAATATATTTTTCGCCATTATAACTGGCCATAATTACAGATACTTTATACTGACTCATTCAATCCTCCTTTACTTAATCTTTCTCGATTAATGAATAAATCTCCTTCATCTTCTCCATAACTGCTTCTAGAGAGAAGTTTTGAATAAATGTTTGATTGGACGCTTTGTAACTAGCCCAATCACCATCAAGCACTTTTTGAATTGCATGTAAGCAACTTTCTGTAGAGAATGGATCAAACAGTTCTCCACGACTTTCATCGATTAAATCTGAATTTCCACGAATCTTACTAACGACACATGGTAGTCCTGTTGCCATCGCCTCCATTAAACTAACAGATAAGCCCTCACGATAGGATGGGAATACAAAGATATCTGACATCGCATAGATTTCTGATACATCTCTACGATATCCCAGTATATGTACCCTATCTGCAACTTTTAACTCTTCTGCAAGTTTTTGGTTATAGCCATCTAAATGATCAATACCAACAATTGCATAATGTACATTCTCTGGAAGCTGTGTTAATGCATGGATGACACGTTGGTGATTCTTATTCTCATTGAGTTCACCAACGCTAAGTAGTAATGTACAATCCACAGGAATATTTAATTCTGAACGTTTCTTTTGTACATCGATTTCTGCTTTACCAAATTTATTTAAATCGATGCCTACACCAGGTATATACATCGTATGTTTTGCATGCATATGATTCTTTGCACGCATGTAATCTTCTTGATTGATTGTAATTAGGATATCCGTCATAAATGATGCATACCACTCTGCTGGATACAGTAATACCCAGTTTTTCTTTGGAGCACCTTTGAAGAAATGGAAACCCATGTGCTGTATACATCACTTTTGTATGTGTACTACGTCCCACAAGTCTTGCGATTAAACTGGCAATTGGTGTATGGCAATGGATAAAGGAAAAACTTTTCTTGTTTGACGATTCCCTTTAATTGCTTATAGCACTGATAATTTTTAGGATCTGTGATTTTACGTGAAAAAGGAATTTGGTAAAATACCACATTCTTTTCCGTTAGTTCCTTTTTAAAAATCAGCAATCTCTTCATCGGAGATATTGTTTCCATCCACAAAATTACACGCAACCTGTACTTCATAGCCCATCTTTTGAAGTAAATCAATTAATGGCATACAGAAGTACTTAATCATCGATGCAATTGTAGTAACAATCAATACTTTTCTTTCCATTTAATCCTCAATTTATTTTGACTTATCTTTGAGAGTACCTGTACCACCCTCAACAACCCCATCGTGTCTTGCGACACTAAAGATTGTCATAATAAAGCATTTACAGTCCATCATAAATCCCATCTTCTCAACATACTCACCATCGAGTTTTGCCTTAACAGGAATTTCTAATTCATCTCTACCATTTACCTGAGCCCAACCAGTTAGACCAGGAGTAATATCATTGGCACCATATTTATCACGTTCTTCAATCAAATCATATTGATTCCATAACGCTGGACGTGGTCCAATGATAGACATCTTACCAACGACAATCTGTAGAATCTGTGGTAGCTCATCTAAACTTGTTTGACGCAAGAACTTACCAATCTTTGTAATATACGCATCTGGTGAAGATAATAGATGCGTTGGCATATCCTTAGGGGCATCTGTACGCATTGTTCTAAACTTCCAGATATTAAAGTATGTCTTATTCTTACCAACACGCTTTTGTTTGAAGATAACTGGACCTTTAGAATCTAGTTTTATCGCTATCACAATCGCAATCAATAATGGAGATAATACGATCAATCCGCATACAGACAGAACTAAATCTATCAATCTCTTTATTGGTAAATAACATTTCTGTTTGAATGTAAGTGTATGTTTTTGATTCATATTCCCTCCACTATCACTTATTCACTAATCTTTTGGTACGTATGTAGGCACCATATTTGAAACAATCTGTTTGATATTTGATGATTCAGAATTGGCTGCCTTTTCTAGTTCTTCTAATTGTACCATGAACTCTTCATCGTCCATGGAGATTGGATGACCGATACTAATCATCTTATTTTCGGTTGTCTGCATACCTTCTTCATCCATCAAAGCGCTCTTCATAGAGCTTTTTCACCTGGACGTAAGCCTGTATACTTCACTTCAATATCAACATCTGGGATATAACCGGATAAACGAATGAGCTTTCTTGCCATATCGTCAATTTTCACTGGATCACCCATATCTAATACGAATACGTCTCCATCATATTCCTGAGCATAGTAAGCTGCTTGTAATACCAAGGCAACTGCTTCAGGAATTGTCATGAAGTAACGGATAATATTCTTATCTGTAACTGTAACTGGACCACCAGCTTCAATCTGTTTCTTAAATAATGGAATAACAGATCCACTTGATCCAAGTACGTTACCAAATCGAACAGCAGAGAACTTCGTATACTGTGTTAAACCCTTCTCTTGTGCTAGACGATGAGAACGACGGTTCATCATCTGAATAATCATTTCACATAGACGCTTAGAAGCACCCATGATATTTGTTGGGTTAACCGCCTTATCTGTACTGATTAATACAAACCACTTTACGTTATGACGGATTGCGGCATCCGCAACATTGTATGTACCCATAACGTTGTTTTTGATTGCTTCGTTAGGGCTATCTTCCATTAGTGGAACATGTTTATGTGCAGCCGCATGGAAGATAATATCTGGCTTGTATTCATCCATGATGCTATCAAGACGAGACATGTTACGAACACTACCAATTAAAGTAATTAAGTTTAAGGAACTACCATACTTCTTCTTTAGCTCAAGTTGAATCCAATATGCATTTCCTTCAAAAATATCGAAGATAATCAAAGCTTTTGGTTGTTTCTCAGCAACCTGACGACATAATTCGGAACCGATACTTCCGCCACCACCGGTGACTAGTACAACCTTATCTTTGATAAAATTACCAATTTTAGATAAGTCTGTTTCAACTGTATCACGACCCAATAAGTCTTCTACATCAACATCTCTTAAATTCTTGATGGATACAGTACCATTTAATAATTGATATACACCAGGGATAGTCTGCACACGACAAGAAGTAGAAGAACATACCTCTAGGATTTCTTTCTGAACTCTCTTAGGAGCAGATGGAATCGCTAGAATAATCTTATTAATATCATATTTATTTGCTAAATCTGGGATATCTTCACGTGTTCCTTCAATTGGAACCCCGTTGATATACTTTTTAACCAAGCGTGCATCATCATCCACAACACAGAATACCTTAGCCTTCAAAGAAGTACTGTGCATGTATTCCTGAATAATTTCACGTCCTGCAGCACCAGCACCAACGACCATAACTCTTTCTACGATTGCATCATCAGATACACCATAGTCTTTGAATACACTAAGCGCACGATACATAAAGCGCACCATCGTAGTGAATCCAAAGGACATTAAACCACCGATGATATAGAAAGAAACAGGCATCTGAATACGTGTAATAAAATAAACAATCACTACACCAATCTGTGCAAATATCCATGCATACACAGAACGTAGAAGTTCATATGCACCAGCAAACTTCCAAACTGATTGGTATAGGTGGAACATATGTAGCATTATAACGTCAATGAGGATATACCAAATAATGACACTGGCATACCCTGTTGTGTAATAACGATCAATCCATGAATAATGGAAATCAAAGCGAATCATTAAAGCAAAGAAATAACTCACTGCGATAATTGCCGCATCTAAAAGAGCCATCGCAATCGATACGTGTTGGATCTTATTTAGTATGCTTGATAGTAAACTATTTTTTTCTTCATACTATTCTTACGAGCCTCCTTAGTTATTCATCAGACTTTTTCTTTGGATACTGATGATCAAACAATGCTAAAGGCAACTACGATTAAGAAAGATAATCCAAATCCTGCCATAAAAGCCTTTTTAGACCAAAAACTCTTTAGTGAAACTGGTGTAACACGAACCTTTACCAGGAGCTGTTACAACTTTAACTGTAGCTTCCCTTTCATAAGTTCTGTAATCTTTTCAGGTGCGATTTCTGCAAGTATCTTCGCTACTTCTGCGGTTTGTCTTTCTCATTTGGCATGACAACGGATACTTCAACAATTTGAGTGGATACCTTTACAGCTGTTTTCACATTGCTATTTCGTACCATCTGTGCTGCATCCATTTCAAGATTTGCATTCTTAATCACTTCATCTAAGACTTCACCACTCTTTAATAGTTCAGCTGCGGTATTTACCTTTCAAGATTACATCTGCGCTTTCATCCGGCATGATTTGCTTTTTCATCTTTCTCTGGCATAATATACATTGCAAAAATTTGCTTCATATGTTGGCTTCTTAGTTAGCTTTTGCAAATCCGATACCAGCGACCATACCTAAAATAGCAGCACCAATAATCCAGAATTTCTTCTTGAAAAATATTGCTGATTAACTTTCTTAGGTCTAATTCCATATCCTCATCAAAATCTAAGATTGCCTTTATTGTTCTGTTCCATAACATCCTCCGTACTGTTATTTTTAGTTTTCTGTTTTTCTCAATTGTTTCTTGGAAGTTATAGCAATCTACCAAATCAACTTGCTCATAAGTTAAATCACCGAACACCTTTGAAACAATACCTTTTTGTATATTCTTAATAAATATATTAAATAGTTTTTGTAAACCAAATTTTTTTTTACCATGGATTCTCGCAATCGATTCAACCATCTCTTTTGTATTTACATATTCCTTATTCTGTGGGAAGAAGATTCCTTCCATCTGGTTTGTAATAACCTGATGCACAAATTCGGATAAGTTATCTACAAATAACATACTTCTCTTATTTGTATAATTTGGGAAAATTGGTGACTTTAGCGCAAATTTGCGTAAACTCTGATAATTTCCCTTGCAGCCCTTTCCATAGATCATAGGCGGTCTTAGAATAGCTACCTTGAAGTTTTCATCTACCAACTTAGAAATCAGATGATCTGCTTCTAATTTGGATTTTCCATATGCATTTTGAGGATCTTCTTTTGTCTGTTTTGTGATATGACCAATTGTCTTACCATAAACAGACATTGTACTCAGCATAATAAACTGCTTTACACCCGCTGCTTTTGCACATTCTGCGATTTTAACTACCAAATCACGATTTACTACATAATAAAGTTGGCGATTTTCATCTGTCTCTTTAATATGTGCAATTCCAGCCACATTATATACAACATCATAACCTATAAAGTCTTCTTTTTTTGGTTCATAATTCTGTGTTGGAATTGTATCAATCTGATATCCATACTTTTCAGTTAAATAGGTCTTTGCCTTTTCACCGATGTAGGAGCCAGCACCTGTAATTAAAATCCTAGTACTCATATAATCCTCCGATTAATTGCTTGTAAATGTTAATAATGTACCATTTTGGTCCGCAACCCATTGGTTGTCTTGAATGCAGTACCAAGTATATCCATCTGCTTGTTTTGTTTCTTTTACGTAGAACTTTTGTCCACTTGCGGCAGTACCTACAACTGCACCATTAACACTTGGTGTACTTCTAATATTTAACGCATCTACCTTAATTGTAACTGTTCCAGTCGTAGTGCCAGTCGTTTTGGAATCCGTAGTCGATTCAGTATTGGCTGGTGTATTCTCAGTTGGAATTGGTTGTCCATTCATCATGAGATTATATTGATACTGATATGCATTCTTCTCTGCTTGGTCTGGATAAACAACAGATAGTTGTTCATTTGGTGCAGAGGCTGTATATTCCATACCATCCACACCACCAACATGAGCTGTGATAATTTCCCACTTAATACCTTCATCAAGTGTCTGTGCAGCTAACTGATTAATCTTAGATACATCCACATTTGTTAAGAAGGAACCTGCAAGTGAATCCAAGATTCCTGCAAAAGTTTGGAATCATTGCTGGACTTGTTAGTTTTTCAATGATTGCTTTTAATACAATCTGTTGATGTGCATTTCGTCCTAAATCGCCATCTGGTAAGTTATATCTCTCACGCACATATTCGAGTGCCATTGTAGAGTCTAATGTAATTTCCCCAGCAGGGAAGTAATTACCTGTCCAATAGCCTGTGAATTCATAAGGATTGTAAACTGTAACACCACCCAACTTATCAATAATATTCAAGAATGTTGAGAAGTTTACAATGAGATAATCTTCTGCGTTTGTACCATAGTAGTTATTAATTGTATCTACTGCATTCTGTACACCCATAACACCCGCATGCGTTAACTTATCATATCCACCGAGCGCTACGTTAGGTACATATGAATCACGTGCAAACGAACCAATTAAAATCTGACGTGTCTTTGGATTAACAGTAACCATCATATTTACGTCGAAACGACCCTCTGGTAGTAACTCTCCATAATCATCATTACCACCAACAAACACCGTAAATGGAGCAGTATCAGCAGCCTTAGGCTTCTTTACGACCTCCGCTTCAATATCAATAGTCGCAAGAACTACTGTCTCATTTTCAAAATTACTGAAACTTTTCATAATTCTTTAAAGCTGACTTATATGTTGTATTAATGAGGAGGGCTGAAACTTCGTTATTATAGAGAGCCTCAACCGCATTAATAATTGTCTTTCTCTTATCAAATTTGAGCTTTGTTTCAAGGGTCTCATCAATCCAAGCAATCGCTCTATCCTGGTTCTTTTGATCAGAAGCAGATTGTGCTGCAATTGTTTTATCAAAGTAATCCTTGATTTTATCTGAAGTTGTTGTGTCTTGGAACACATCTTTATGTTGTTCCTTATATTCTGATTTCAACGCAACAATTTCATAATGTGTTGTATTGGAAGCGTTATTTGCATTTAATACATTCATTAAACTTCGGTTTGTATTGTAGATATAAACCGAAGAAATAGTAAATGCCACTGCTAAAATGGCATTGAATGCCAATACAACATAATTCTTTCTGGATTTTTTCTTTACGATTCTTCCATCCTCTTTTTGTAGCTTTCTATACTTAAAACGCAGTAAAGAAAGAATCAAAGCGAACATTGCAATCGCTAATGATCCAACAATAATCATTGCTCTCCAGCGAAGCGGAAGGAAGGCTAATCTAAAAACAACTGTATCAAACAGAATACATCCTATGAAAGCAATAAACCAAGTCACTAAGGAAATATTCACTTTTTTCTTTTTCTTTTTATCTGACATATGTCTACTCCAGTTAAATTTTACCATAGTGATTATACAACACATCGCTGTATAACAAAAATCACCTATTTATTTCACATTATCTCACAAATTTAAACTCCACCTTTATTCGGTTAAGAGTCAGTATTTTTCTCAGGTTCATTTAGGTAGAATAGAGTTATCCATAATACCCAGAATAAAGCTTGCCGATAGTTAACTAAAAACATGCTCTCTATCAATATTGTTATAAAGCAAACCAAGCTTACCGCATTTAGCCCCTTCAATCTCTTTTTAAACCATCCCATCAATATTGCGAATGGTATAAGTCCGTAAGAGAAGAATAGATTAATGAACGAGGAATGTATCTCATTAACCGGTTCCGGATAATAACGTTCGTAATTTCCTTCTCCGGCACCATATATAAAGTATTCAGGGTAATTAATAATTTTCTCTGCTGCACGCTCACGTAATATATCTTTAATTCCATCTGCATAGATTACGTTATAGATTTTATAGCGGATGCGATTTACAGTTGTATACTCAACATCTTCAATACGGAAATCTGAAGTTGGGATGAAATAATAAACAACCCCAGTTGTAGTCAAAATTAACATCACACAAAGGATAACTTTATTAACCCGGAACTTTTCGCTAATAAATCGTAGAAAGCTAGAGTGTATAGAACTGCAAGCCCTAAGAAAGCAGCTAATGATTTACTCTGAATAATAAGAAAGATACCCATTGCACTTGTAATTGGAAACAAATATGTATCCACCTTCTCGTGCTTCGTCAAATATGCAAACAAAAGAACAATGAATATATAGAAACCAAATTGATTAGGGTCCGTAAAAGTTCCCGTATATCTTGTGGCTCCTTCTTCCCAAAGTTCGTAATATAGCCTACCTAGACCACTAGAATAAACCAGAAATTGAATCATTAAATTTGCATATAATATATATCGAATTTTATCTATTAATTCCTTATTAATCCCACTGTCATAGGAATAGACTACAACTCCCATATATACAAGATATAATGATGAGAATAAAAACCTTGGGATCTGGAACCACCTTATGATAAAAAGCATTTATCATAATTGCCAAGACTAAAAAAATATAAAAATAATTTATTCTTCTTTATATTTGGTATTAAAAACTTCTGCTTTGAAATCTCTATATACCGTGCAAAAAAATAGAGCATGAGAAAACCATCTGCAGGCTGAACTTGCCCCGATGCTCTGACATAAAAACGGACGTAATAATATAAATAAAAAGTAATAGGATATTTGTCATAGTCCTCTCATTCTATCTTATAAATTTTAGACTATTCCTGTTAAATGAGCAACCGTAAATCAACTAGACCAATCACCTTTTGAGTAATTCCCATCTGAGTAATCTTTAAGATAATTTTTCTTCATATAATTAATACACTAAACCAATACTTTATAGCTAAAGAAAGCAATAGATATAGCATACAAAAAACAGCCTTTTCATATTATGTTTTCCTTTCAAAAAAATATACCAATTTATAAAAAGGGCTTTCATGCATGTAGAAAATGTAGTACATCTCAAATAATTAGCTATGATAAGAATAGCTTCCGTTTATCAAGCTCCATAGGTTCCTCTAATTGCACATACTCATCGTACTCATTAATCACGATACAATCGTTTATGAATAAGGTGGTGGAATAAACTGACATGAATAATTATCCTCCTCTTTACTATTCATAGAAAAAGATACAACTATTCTAACGATGTATCTTTAGAATAAGATTGTATCTAATCAATCATTTTTCTCTCTTTAGATATATTTTTTTCTGTTGCCGATATAATTAGTGTTAACTTATCACCATCAAGTTCATAACTGATTGTTTGATCTCCACCGGTAATCTTTTCCATCTTTCCCATGTGAAAAGGTAATCTATCATTTAACATCATAAATGTGCCTGTGCCATCTTCGTTGAAAATGATAAACCCTGTCACATCACTATTTTTTTAATTTCATCTTCTAGGATTGCGGTATTGTCTTTCTCTATTCTTGTTAAAAATATAGCGACCAACTATATCTTTTCCCTTTGAATTATGATTACAACCTACAAGTAGCCCAACAAACAGGAACATTGATATAAGAATCTTTGTCATTTTATTTTTTTCATAAAGACAATGTTAACCTATATAACTCAAGAATTCAAAAAAACTATTTGAAAATTACAAGTTTACTTGCAATGTAGTTGAATATAACCACAAAACACATTTGAAATAATCTTTACAACCATTGCCGGGAAAAACAATATATCTACAAACACAAACATAATACCCAAATCAATTACTCCAGAAAGAAGTCTAGCTCCAAAAAAATGTAGGAATCTCATGCAGATAAAAACTTGTTTATCAAAAAGAACGACTTTCAAAGACCCATAACTTATTTGTAATATACGCAAATAATACAGATATCACCCAGGATAATATAGTAGAAACTACATTTGAAAAGACCCAGAAAAAGTATAAAATAGCCAATATGACGCAACATTAATTCCTGTTGTACATACGCCAAAAAAATAAATACATTAAAAACTGACTTATATTTTTTTCAAGTATACTTTTCATATTACCCTTTCTACTTAAATACTTTTATATTGAATTATTAGATTTCAGTCACTTCCACCTTTAGGTTTATCTTTTTTTAGGTATTAACTGATTCATAAAATGGCTTAAATCATACATTCCCATTGATCCAATCATAATAAATAGCGGAACATAGGTATAGAGATATCTGGCTCTTGCCTCAAACAGCATTTCAAACAAGAATAGTCCTAACAAAGATAGATACAGAACACTATAGATATCATCTTCCTCATCACATCTCTTTTATTCGTATTGCCTTAATTACCATTAATATTAAACAAGATATCCATACAATCTGTTGAACTGTTTTTGTAATATGATAGTGATTACCATCTTCAATTTCATACTCTCCATTGTATACAAAACTTCTCAAGATTAAGGAGAATGGATTATCCGTTGGAAAGACCTCTCGATAGAAACCACCTTCAAAAACCCCATGCAAATGTTCCATCATTGAATATACTGAGAGCCTTCTTGCGCATAATTTTAGCTACTCTCTTTGGACCATACTGGTGTAATCTTTCATTCAATCTAGTAATAATTGCTTCCTTTTTTTCTTCTACTCCATAATACGATAATGTATATTTTACATCATAGACATAATATCCACCATTTTTAGCTTCATTAAATCCCATCATTAAGAAGTGATGAATTGGTGTTTCTAACTTAGGGTTCAGTTTATACCCCATCCTTTCAGGTAGGTTTTTGTATGTGGAAGAGGAAACAAATAATACTACTAGCACAAGTGAAAATACACCAAAATTATTCTTCACTTTCTGTCGTTTCTCTGGTTTCAAGATAAAGTTAATACATGTAATCATTACAATCGCAATAAATACAATAAAAATCTGTGGTTTTATGTGATAGCCCCAGAATCCCAACAAAGTAATGGATGGCCAAACAATATATTTATTAAATTTATTTCTATTTTGATAAAACCATATAATCAATGTTGGAAAAATTAATCCCATTGCATCTGAATACACAATGCCTGTCCAGCCAGAGAAAATAATTAATACAACATACATTCCAAATCCCAAACCAAGCAGTAGTAAATGATTTTTTTGAGATGATAGATAATACGGAATACTAAATACGCAGTTATTGTACATAAAAATACTCTGAACAATTGCCAAACCGAAAAACTGTATCTGGATACTCTACAATACCTATAAACTTCTCTACTTTCATAATTGTCGCAAAATATATAAGTCAATAGTATATTATTTGGATATAATGAATAATAATACTGATTTAATTGATCAATTTTTAAATCCCTGTAGGAGATAGGAATCCGTCAGAATAATATTTGAATCCCATCCAGTTAAGAAAAAAACGTATTCTTTAAGTAATATAATTTGAAATACAAAAAGATAAAAAAAGTACTATTAAAAAAATAGTTTTTTTCATGATTCAAATGTATCACTGTTTTTCTGAATAATGCATGTGTTAAAGAGACAAGTATAATTAGTACAACAGCAACTATAAGTACTGCTTTAGCTGATAAGTCAGTTGTTACTTTACAATAATACTCAAGATTACTGAAGAACGTATTATTAATGATAATAGATGCGAAAACAATGAGAAAAGAATATAGCGATCAATCTTTTTAATATCTTCTCCATATTACTGATCGTTCTCCCATGTTCGTTCACTAATGATATAACGTGGTCTGTTTTTTACTTCTAAATATACTTTACCTACATATTCTCCAATCACACCTAAAGAAATAAGTTGTACTCCTCCTAAGAAGCACATAATCGCTAGTGTACTTGACCAACCGGTAATTGTTGTTCCTAAAAAACGAGATACAATTGCCCAAATAACACCTACAAAACTGATGAATGATACAATTAACCCAAAATATGTAATTAGACGGATTGGTTTGATACTCAAGCTAGTGATACCGTCAAATGCCAAAGCAATCATCTTTGATAACGGATAATGTGATTCCCCTGCAATACGTGTGTGTCTTTCATAAAGAACAGATGTGCTCTTGAATCCAACAAGTGGAAACATACCGCGTAAGAATAAGTTTACTTCTTTAAAATTAGCAAACTCTTTTAAAACACGCGATGAAACTAGTCTATAATCCGCATGATTATAAACAACGTCAGCACCCATATACTTTAAAAGTTTATAGAATGACTGTGCTGTAAATCGTTTAAAGAATGAATCTGTTTCTCTTGAACTCCTAACACCATATACAATTTCACAGCCATCATGATACGCATCCACCATCTTTTCCATAGCTGTAATATCATCTTGGCCATCACAATCAATTGTGATTGTCATATCTGCTTTATCTTTCGCTTCCATTAACCCTGCTAATACAGCATTTTGATGTCCTCTATTTCTACTTTGTGAGATTCCAAGAAAATGTGGATTACTCTTTGATAAATCTTTAATAATCTGCCAAGTATTATCCTTACTTCCATCATTTACAAATAAAATTCGACTATCTTTGCTAATCTTATTCTTTTCAATTAATTTTAATAATTCTTCCAAAAATAATTTAGAAGTAATTGGCAAGACTTCCTGCTCATTATAGCAAGGAATAATAATATATAATGTATCTTTCATTTGTATTCACTCAGCCCAGTCCCTATCCCGTTATAAAATAATAGTGCATAGATTTATTTCCCTATTATATTTTATAGGCTTTTTTTCATCTTTTTGGAAAGTAACAATTCTACTATTATAAGTTTTACGTCTGATATAAAAGTTGTATTTATCAATATTATAAAAAAATGAAGGAAGTTTTTAACCTCCTTCACTTTTATTTATGAAAACAGTATCGACTACCATCTCTTCATACTGACGAGTATAAAGTTCATAGTAGTATCCCTTTTGTTTCATAAGTTCTGAATGTGTACCACGTTCAATAATCTTACCATCACGAACGACTAGGATTACATCCGCATTCACAATTGTAGATAGACGGTGTGCAATCACAAAGGATGTTCTACCCTTGATTACTGTATCAATCGCATCTTGAATTGCCTTTTCTGTAAGAGTATCAATGGAAGCTGTCGCTTCATCTAACACTAAGATACGTGGATCCGCTAAGATTGCACGAGCGAAGGATAGGAGTTGCTTTTCACCAGTGGATAACATTCCTCCACCTTCACCAACATCACTGTCTAAACCCTTCTCCATTTTCTCAATTACAAATGTAGCAGACACAAGATCCAATGCACGCATGATTTCTTCATCTGTCGCATCTGGCTTACCATAACGCAGATTATCTCTGACTGTTCCAGAGAATAAGTGCGGTGTTTGTAAGACATACCCAATATTGGAATGTAACCAAAGTTGTGAACGCTCTCTGCATCTCTTCCATCAATGAGAACTTGTCCTCTTGTTGGTTCAAAGAAACGACATACAAGGTTTACAAGTGTTGATTTTACCAGCACCTGTTTCTCCAACAATCGCAACGTTTGTTCCATGCGGTACTTTGAGATTAAAGTTTTCTAAGACCATCTCATCGCCATCTGGATACTTGAAATCAACATCCTTAAATTCAACATCACCAATTAGCGGTTCCCAATTTTCCTTCTTTGGATTGAAGGTATCTCCATACTTAGCGATTACTTCTGGAGAATCCGCAACATCTGATTCTGTATTCACTAATCTATCAAAGCGTTCAATATTTACCTGAATCGATACAAGTGAAGATATTGTAGTAATGACGCTATGTAGTGGATCCATAATACCCAGTGCATAGCTCATAAACACAGATAGTGTACCAATTAACATCATGTTATTGACTGTCAGGTTACCACCCTGCCACATTACAATTGCTAGAGCGATAGAACTCATCATTGTAACTGTAGAATAGAAGAATGCCTGATAGCGTGCAGCCTGCACGGATACTTGACGCATCTGTTCTGTATCTTTTCTAAAACCATCTCCGATAATATTTTCGATTACCATTGTTTTAATTGATCTAGCACCTGTAATGCCTTCATTAAAGTCACTTGTGATTTGAGAATTCAATTCACGTATGTGGCGATTTAGTTTTACAAGTCTCTTCTGGAAGAAAGCGATAATGAATATCGCAAATGGGACTAGCACAAACACCATGCACGCAAGTCTCCAACTAATTCTTACCATATTGATCATGACGAATAGGATATACGAACCATTCCATACAACATCCATCATGCGCCAAGACATGAGTTCGCCAATCTTACCACTATCACTCATAACTCTTGCATGAATATAACCTACATTATTTTGGTTAAAGTACGCAAAGGATAATTCCTGTAAATGATTGAAATGATGTATTTCTAAAATCACGATTTAAATCTAGCTCTGTCTTTGAAACCCAAAATACACTAATAAAGTTCAGTGTAACTTGGACTATCAATATCCCAATGTAAAGCATGATAAATAGTCCAAGCGTATCTAAAGTTTTTTCACCAACATAGTGATTTAATGCATACTGGTTAAATAATGGATAACATGAATCTACTAAACTTGAAAATAATCCCATCAGAATCATCGCAATGATTCTCTTTTTATATTTCTTCGCAAATGGTAGAATCTTCGGAATGCCAAAGTATGGAAGTGATATATTTTTATTTTCTTCTTGCATACGTTACCTCCCTACTCACTCTGTTGTGATTGCATATCATAGATACGACGATAAATTCCCTGTTTCTCTAACAGTTGTTCATGTGTACCTTCTTCTACAACCCTACCCTTATCTAAAACAATAATATGATCAGCTGCCATTAATGTTGTAATACGATGTGAAATCAAGATGACAGTTGATTCAGAAATATTATCTTTGAAGACCAGCTCTAATCTTTGCGTCTGTTTCCGCATCAACTGCAGAAAGAGAGTCATCAAAAATCATAATCGGTGGTTTACGAATTAACATCTGTGCAATCGCTGCACGCTGCTTCTGTCCACCAGAAAGTGTAACCCCACGTTCTCCAACGTATGTGTTATATCCTTCTTTAAAGTGTGAGATAGCTTCATCCAATGATGCAATCTTTGCAGCTGTACGAATTTCCTTCATATCTGCAGACTGCTTTGCAATCTTGATATTCTCTGATAAAGAACGGGAGAAGAGATATGGTTCTTGTAATACCATACCGATATTCTCACGTATCCATTCAGCCTTCATATCTCTAATATCGACACCACCAATTGTGATTTGACCATGATCGTCCGGTAACTGATATAAACGGTCTAACAGATACATTAATGTAGACTTACCTGAACCCTGTACCACCTAGAATACCAAATGTTGTACCTGCTTTAATTTTAAAAGATACATTCTCTAATACTTCAGCAGTACCATTTTCATACTGGTAAGATACGTTCTTAAACTCGATATCTTGTAGTAAATCTGGTGTTACTGCATTTGGCTTATCTTCTTCCATTTTCGGAATTCATAATATAACGTAAACGCTCGATGGAAATACCGGCCTTTGACATATTCGCAATTGTTCTTCCTAAAGAACGCACTGGCCATAATAGTAATGAATTATATGCAATAAAAGCAATATAGTTACCTGCAGAAATTCCACCATTTACTGTGATGATAGCACCATATGCAATAACCACTAACATCTGTAAATTAGAAATCATATCAGATGACATCCAGAACGCAGATAATAGTCTCATCAAATGCGTCCACATATTTGTGTAGTGTTCATTTTGTTTTTCAAAACGCTCACGTTCGTAAGCTTCACGTCCAAACGCACGTACAACACGTACACCCGTTAAGTTTTCCTGGGCAATAGAAGATAATTTACCTTCTTCTTCATCCGCTACTTCAAATGCATTCCCAATTTTTGCGTGGAAGAATAAACTATATCCCACAATAATCGGAATGAAAGCAGATGTAGCTAATGCAAGCTTTTACATTAATAGAGAACATAAAGAACAACACCAACACAATCAAGATGACAATACGAACAAGATAAATTAACTGTTCAGACAAAAATCCTTTGATTGTATCTACATCTGATGTACATCTTTGAATGATATCACCAGTATGATTTTCACTATGCCACTTAAATGGTAAATGCATGATATGTGTAAATAAGTCATCACGCATTGTCTTTACCAACTTCTCAGAACCCATCGCTGTAAAGGATTGGAAGAAATAGCGACATGACACCGCAAGTAACGCAACAATCATGACAATGATTGCGATTACCCAAAGGTTATGACGCAAAAATTCAATTCCACCAATCGCATCGATACAATTTTGAATTCCTTCTGGTAATACAACTTCTTTATGATCGATTACTGAGTCTACAGTAAACGCAATAATTCTTGGATTAATTAATTCTAATAACGAAACAAGACAGGCAAAGAGGATAGATAAACCAAAATATCCTTTGGAACCCCTTAAAAAATGCCATATCATGCTTAATTTCGTCGGGAATTTCTCCTTCGACATATTCTTTCCCCTTCTTCTGATAAATTCATATTTTATCAAATATAACCTCAAATGGAAAGAAGGCTCGATCATCCTTTTTAAGAAACTAGAATAGAACCACCAATGAATTCACGAATAATAGAATTATTCGCAATGATACTGTCATCATCAATTGACTCAAAGCAAGAAAGGAATTGTAACATCCTCTGTGCTTCTGCATATTCTGCTTGATCTGGGTGTACTTTTTCTAATAGTGGTGTTGCGTATTTCTTTAATACTGCTAGTTCATAAACACATTGGCTATTAAAGAATACGTCTGCTTCCTTATTGAATGGGAAGATATACTTTTCCTTCCCCATGACGTACTGATGGCCATGATGAAATCGTAACTGCACCATCACGTCCACGTGTACGATTATCTCGAACCATTCTTCTTAACATGCGTGCATCTGTCGTTGGGATACGATGATGTGCATCAAGATTAATCTGTGTTAAAGGACTGATATAGATTTTAAATTTCTCACTATCATCAATTCCTTCTGTAAGTTGTGGATTGAGGCCATGAATACCCTCAATTACAATCGGTTGTGAAGCATCAATGGAAGTAATTCTCTTACCAAATACCTTCTTACCAGTAATAAAATCAAATTCTGGTAAGTCCACTTTCTCTCCATGCAGTAACGCATTCATCTGTGTTTCAAAAAGATGTAAATCTACTGCTTCAAGTGCTTCAAAATCTAATTTACCATTCTCATCTGGAATCATTTTATCGCGATTGACAAAATAATCATCTGTTCCAAGATACAATGGATTTAAGCCTATTACTTTTAATTGAATACATAACCGTTTCGCAAATGTAGTTTTTCCTGATGAGGATGGACCAGCAATTAAAATAATTCTCTTCTTTGCGCTTTGAATTTGTTCCGCAATCATCGCAATCTTCTTTTCATGTAAAGCTTCACTTAACATGATGAGATCTTTAGATTCCTTCTTTTCAATCATACGATTTAAATCAGACGCAAAGCTTACCTTTAATAACTTCTCCCATTGTGTTTCCTCAGAGAAAGCATCATACAATAACTTCTGTTCCTCATATGGAGGAATTTGATCTGGAAAGTTTGGATGTGGGAAACGCAATAATAAACCATTACGATAACGACGCACTTCAAAGAATGGTACATAGCTTGTAGATGGTAATGCATGTACAAAAGTCATCATCTTTTCATCCGCAAGTGTAATTACATATACATTCTTTAAATCACTTGCAGTATTTAATAGGTCTACACTCTTCTTATCTTTTGCGTCCTTTAGAAGTTCGATAGCTGTATCATGGTCTACATATTCTTCTGTAATTTCTATATTTTCTTCTACAAGTTCATGCATGCGTTCTTCAATTTCTTTTGCAAGATCATCTGTCACATTTCCAGCATGAATCACAGTAAATAATCCCTTGGATAATGAGTTAGCAATCGTAACTGTTACATTCTTGCCCATAACATCATGGATTGCCTTCAAATATAGAAGTGTCAATGTAGATTGATAACAAGTATTTCCATACGATGCACGTATATCTTGTAACTGTACAACATCTTGGTCATGTACACATTCACTAAAGTGAACATGTTTATGATTGATGAGTGCAGCGTAGATACGATGTTCCGTATTCACTTCTTGAAGTAATTCAGCAATCGTTGTATTTTTTGGCACTTCTAAAGTAAGTTCTTTTTCAGATGGAAGAATTACTTTAATTTGACATGGTTGTTGATTTAATTTCTTAACTTCTTCCATCTCAAAAGCAGTAATATGACAATATCCATTTGGATGCTTATCAAGATAATCCTGATGATATTCTTCCGCGGTATAAAAGTTCTTTAATGGCTCTAATTCTACAAAGAAACGGTCATACTTTCATACGCTCACTTGTATATACCGGTTTAATATCATCCAAATCTTTTTCATCAACATAGTAAATTCCTGCTTGGTATTGTGAACCTATATCATTTCCCTGACGATTGCGTTGTCGTGGATCAATGCATAAGAAGAATGCACGAATAATTGTGGATAAGGAAACTACATTTGGTTGATAAACAACCTTTGACAGCCTCCTTATACCCTGTTTCATTACGGCAAACTTCTTCATATGTTGGATTATCAGTGGTTTCCGTTTGCGTATCCTACTGTTGTTTCTACAACACCATCTAAGGCTTTAAACACTTTCTCAACACCCCAGAAACATCCACCCGCAAGTACAATTATCTTTTCATCTTGGTTAAATGTATCCTGTTCTAGTTGTTTTGGCTTATATGCATACACATACTCATCCTCTTCTTGTCCAAGTCTTTCATATCCATTGTGTTCTAACACACGTATCGAATAGATATTATCCACATGACAATTTGCATGTATGCATGTTACACCATAATCTTCAATCAATTTCTTTGTCAGAAGATACACACTATTTTTAGCATATGTTTGATGGCGATATTTCTCGACAATCATATAGCCAATCGAAAGTTCTGATTCATGAATATCGTAAATCTCAATAATACCCTTTAATTGTTCATCTTCTTTCCCAAAGATACCAAGAATGACTTCATCCTTATCTTGATAAGACTTTTCATAATTCTCAATTGTCTTTTCTGCCTGACGTTTTGTCAGTCTTTCTTCATATACTTCCGAAAGATATTTTGCGTCTTCCTGTACAAAACGACGTAATACTATAAACCCATCTTCATACTGTGGGAATTGTTCAAATATTTTCATTTTAAACACCTCAATTCTGTATGTTTATTATACCCCTGAAAAGATAAAACAAAAAATGGATATCACATTTCTGTTTTATCCATTTCTATGATTGTAATAATTGTTTTGTAACGTAAGTCATTCCCTTTTCTGTTAGAGAATATAGCTGATGTATATCGTCACGCATAACATATGTCCGCTTAATTAATCTTTCGATACGTTCATCTGTTATTTTAGATGACCAATTTAAATGTTGATGAATTGTTTGATATCCAAGTTCAATTGTATTTCCTTGGTGACGATAGAGATGGACTAGTAATAAATCTTCACAGAACTTTTCATGATTCACAAAGGACTTTGCCCATTGTCTTAACATACCATGACGATGGAAAACAATGCCTAATAGTACTGTTACCATTCCTACCAAACTGCACATACCAGAAACCGATACATTCCACAAAATTGCGATATGATATCCCAGCCAAGAATTGATAATCGCAAAGAGAATGGATACTAGTATTGTTATCTTTAAATCTTTTGTAATCATGCATGCGGCAGCAGCTGGTGCTACAAAGTACGAAATAACTAGGATACCACCAACACTGTTAAATGCTACAACACAGGTAATCGATACCAGTATCATCAAAACACGATACAGATACGTAACAGGAATGCCTATTAATTGTGCATACTCAGGATCAAAGATTGCGACCTTTAGTTTCTGGTAATTGAATAATAAGAAGATCCCATTCATCGCAAGAATTACAAGCATTTCAAACATTGACTTCGGCATTCCGAATTGGCGAATAAATGGTGTAAAGAGCGGATTGCCCATTAATACCACTTCTACATCCAAATGGGTATTCCGAAAGAACTTTGTAATTAAGAGTACAGCTAATGCAAAGAATATCGGAAAGACAATTGCGAGTGCATCATCCCTCTCAACCAAACGATGACGAGATAATTCTTCAACCAGCCATACTGTAAATACACCAAAGATTGATGCACTGATAACTAGCCATATCGAACGTAAATCAGGCACAAAGAAGAAAGCTACTACAATACCTAATAGTACCGAGTGAGATAAAGCATCTGCAGTCATCGCTAATTTTCTTAAAACTAAAATTGGTCCAAGGATTGCACATCCAATCGCTGTCACCATCATCGTTAACAACACTTCTGACATGATTTTGCATCCTTTCCAAGTCTTTTTTGTGCGACTAAACCATACTTACCAAATACCATGGATAACACTGTTAAGATACCCATACAGATGATTACCATCGGACCTGTCGCAATACCACTATATGCAGTAGATAAAAAAGTACCTATAAAGGCAGATATACCAGCCATACTACCTGCAATAAATAATACTTGTTTCAGATTTCTAGAGTGTTGATTTGCACATATACACGGCATCGTTAAAAATGATGAAATTAGAACTGCACCAATAGATTTTAGTCCAATAACAATAAACATCACCATCAGCAGTAATAACACCGTATTTACAATCGGCATTGAAATACCGATTGCACTTGCAAATTGTGGATCAAAAATACTAGCCACTAACTCTTTATAAAATAAAACCAATAATATTGTTGCGATGATTGCACATATCGCAATCATGATAATATCTTCTTTTACGATAAATGCTGCAGAGCCAAAGATATAGTTCTTTAAACCTGCTTGTGATGCACGCATGTATAAAGGGTTTCCTTGTAAATAACTCTTTAACACCATACCTAATCCAAAGAATCCAGTTAAAACAATTGCTAATGCCGCATCAAAATCAATCACACTATGCTTTCGTATCAATTGGATCGTTAGATATGCAAGAATACCAAATACCGCAGCTCCTAATGTCAATATGACGGAACTACGGATACTAAATAACATAAACGCAACCACAACTCCAGGATAGGACGCATGCCCCACAGCATCTGCCATCAAACTCTGTCCTTTATATACACTAAAACAACCTACAATCGCACTTGGAATCGCAAGTAAAACGGTACCTATCGCAACAACTAAGAAATCATAAGAGAACAGTATCTGTATTAGATTTTCCATCATGATACGTCTTTCTAATGTTTTCTTCTGTTAGTACATCTTCTGTTTTACCACTTGCCACAACATACTTGTTTATAAATACAACATGATCAAAATATTTTTTCAATGTATGTAAGTCATGGTGTACACAAACAATCGTCTTACCTGCCTTTTGCAATTCCTTTATTTTATCCATGATGATTTGTTCACTAGTTTGATCTACACCTGCTAGTGGTTCATCCATAATAATCAAATCCGCATCATGACATAATGCTCTTGCGATAAAAACACGTTGTTTTTGTCCTCCAGATAGTTGTGATATCTGTCGGTTTTCAAACTCTTCCATTCCCATCTCGCAAAGTGCTTGATGTGCTAATTCTTTATCCTTTTTACGTGGCCACTTTAGCCATCCTAGGCTTGCATATCGGCCCATTAGGACAACATCCTTTACACGGATAGGGAAATTCCAATTGACTGCAGAAACCTGCGGAATGTACGCTATTTCCTTTCGTACATCCGCAAGATCTTTGTCATGAATTTTAATTACTCCGGATATGGATTTTACAAATCCCAAAATACACTTTAGCAACGTTGATTTACCAGCGCCATTTGGGACCAACAATTGCGGTAATTGCATTTCTTTCGATATCAACATCAACATCCCAGAGTACTGGACTTTCTCCATACGATACCGTCAAATCTTCGACGTGAATATAACTCATAAATACCTCCTTTATTTGAGGTTTGATACGATTAAATCAACATTATGTCGATACATATCAATATATGTATCACCTGCTTGTCCCTTAGGTGCTAGAGAGTCACTAAATAGTTCCTTTCCTTCACCAGCAACAACTGTTACATCAAACCCCTTCGCTTTACATGATTCCTTCAACTTTTCCATACGTGCAGGGTCTGTTGTTGTTTCCGCAAAGATAGCCTTTATCTGATGCTCAACAATATACGCTGCTGTTTCAGCCATATCACTATTTGATAATTCCGCATCTGTACTAACACCTTGTGGTGCTTTTACCGTAATATCATAGCGACGTGAGAAATAGTTAAACGCATCATGCGGTGTAATTAAGATTCTTCTATCTGCCGGAATCATATTGAGCTGTTCACGGTTGTATGTATCTAGTTCATCTAGCTTCTTCAGATATGCTTGCAAGTTTTCTTCAATTTCATCTTTTAAATCAGGTAGTTTCTCTTGTAGAGCTTTTGCGGCTTCTTTTGTTGCTTGTTTATATAAATCAATATCAAACCAGAAGTGTGGATCGATCACTGTTTCACCATCTTCTTCCATACGACCTATCTTTGATTCATCAAAGTTCTGGGATACAGATACTGCATTAATCGCTTCTAATAATTCGATCATCTTACCTTCAAAATGTAGACCATGATATAACACTAAATCCGCATTCTGTAATTTGGTATTATCTTCTGGCTTTCGCCTCATAAGTATGAGGATCTTCACCAGCCGGGATAATGAGTTGTGTATCTACCTTATCACCTGCTAAAACATTTACCATATCCTCTAAAAATGAGGTTGTTACAACCACATTTAACTTCTTTGATTTTTCAGTTGGACCAGAAGTCATATTTCCAGCATTTCCTGCGCACGCAGTCATCATAGTGACAGCTATAATCATTAATAGTTTTCTAAACATCATTCCTCCATAAGTTAGTTCATGCTAACTAACTATAACAAGAATATACTGTTTGATAGTTAGTGTCAACTAACTTATTCATTTTATTTTTGGAATTAAGAAAAGATGGATGTTCATTCACCCATCTTTCATTGCTTATTTTCCAAATCTTTCCTTAAGACGTGCTAATGCATCGTCCATGGATACTTCTTTCTTCACTGGCTTATTGTGCTTTGGTCTTTGGTTATTATGCTTGCCAGCAGCTTTACGATGACGATATGCTCGCATCACGCTGTTCTAATTGATCTAATGGTAGTAAGGATAACTGTACACGATTTCTAGCTTCATCGATTTGATATACCCAAACCTTCACAATATCATTGACTGCCACACACTCAGATGGATGAGAAATTCTCTTCATCGACATATGAGATAAGTGAACTAAGCCATCTTCATGTAGACCGATATCCACGAAAGGCACCAAAGTCTACAACGTTTCTAACTGTACCAGATAATTGGTCACCTACATGTAAGTCAGAGATGTTCAGTACATCACTCTTGAGTAGTGCACCATCAAACTGGTCACGATAGTCACGTAGTGGTTGACGAATCGCTTCCTCGATATCCTTGAGTGTGTATTCATCAATATCTAGCTCTGCTGTCTTTTCCTTAGGGAAAGAGATATCTGCTTCACCAAGCTTTGTAATGCCACATGCCTGCATGAGTTTACGAGCAGCTTCATAACTTTCTGGGTGGATAGAAGTCTGATCCAATGGTTCATCACCATCTGTGATACGCAAGAAACCTGCACACTGTGTAAATGCCTTTGGACCTAACTTCTTAACCTTGAGTAATTGCTTACGATTCGTAAAGCGTCCATTTTCGTTACGGTAGTTTACGATTTCTTGTGCTGTACCACTATTTAAACCAGAGATATGTGTGAGTAACTCTAAGGAAGCTGTATTTAAATCTGCACCGGTACGGTTTACAGACTTCATTACAACTTCATCTAGTCTTTCTGTTAATGCCTTCTGTGGAAGGTCATGTTGGTATTGACCTACACCGATTGATTGAGGATCAATCTTAATTAACTCTGCAAGTGGATCAAGTAAACGTCTTCCAATAGATACTGCAGAACGTTCTTCAACTTCAATATCTGGGAATTCCTTACGTGCAGCCTCTTGTGCTGACCATACAGAAGCACCTGCTTCAGATACGATTGCGTAAGAAACATCTAACTTATGCTCATGGATTAGTTCTGCAACTAATTTCTCACTTTCACGAGATGCAGTACCATTACCGATTGCGATAATCTGTACATGATACTTTTGAATCAGTGCTAGTAACTTCTTCTTAGAAGTTTCAATATCTTCGCCCTTCTTTGAGAATGGGAAAATCTTACTTACTGTTAACATCTTACCAGTTTCATCGATAACTGCTAACTTACAACCATTAAAGAAACCAGGGTCAAAGCCTAAGACAATTCTTCCCTTTAATGGAGCTTGCAAGAGTAACTTCTCTAAGTTCATTGAGAAGATTTCAATAGACTTATTCTGCGCTCTTTCACTTAATTCGGAGCGAATTTCACGTTCAATAGATGGGAACAATAAACGATCACAACCATCTACTACCGCTTCATATAAAACATCTTCAACAATTGTTGTTTGACCCTTAAGTAGTGTCTTTAATGCACTCTTCTTTAATTGTTCATCATCGAAGACAAAGGAAACTGTAATAACCTTCTCCTTTTCTGCACGGTCAATTGCCATGATACGGTGGTCAGCAATCTGAGAAATCTTTTCACTACGGTCGTAGTACATCTCATAGACTTTATTTTCATCCACAGCATCCTTCTTTAACTTTGTCTGAAGAACACCTGCCTGCATGATTGTATCCTTAAATGCCCAACGCTGCTTTTGCATTATCACTGACAACTTCAGCGATAATATCCTTCGCACCTTGAATCGCATCCGCAACAGTAGGAACTGCCTCTGATAAGTATTTTTCTGCCTCTGCTTCTAAGGAACCTTCTGTAGGTAGAGCAAGCATCCAATCCGCAAGTGGTTGTAAACCATTCTTAATAGCAGTTGTTGCACGAGTCTTCTTCTTTTGTGCATATGGACGGTAGATATCTTCTACCTGAGATAACTTCGTACATTCGATAACAGATTGTTTAATTTCCTCTGTTAACTTACCCTGTTCTTCGATTAATTTTAGAACATTCTCTTTTCTCTCAGCTAATTTTTGTTGATATTCGTATTGTTTCTGGATATAGAAAATCTGTTCTTCATCTAAACCCTTTGTGGCTTCCTTACGGTAGCGGGCAATAAATGGAACTGTATTTCCTTCCGCTAATAAAGATAGTGTATTTTCGACCTGACTGAGTTGAACCTTCAACTCTGCCGCAATCGCCTGAATGATATTTTCGTTCATGATGTGACTCCCTTCATCCTTACTATTTTATCACTGATTCACTTTATTTTAAAACTCTAGTAGAGAATCCCTTATCGTTCTAATACTTTTTAGATAAAAGTTATAAAATGTCTTGATAATATATTGACTTGTGGTCAAACTACGAGTACGATTATGTCATGGATAAAACGATTATCCGTCACCCATAAGGAGGGGATATTAAAATGGAACTCATTATTATTCCGGCTATTTTCTTTATTTTGGCAATCGCACTTGCAGTATCATGTGCAAACATCGTTCCACAGGAAAACGCATATGTTATCGAACGTTTCGGTAGATATCGTACAACTTGGGATGCAGGTATTCACTTCAAAGTCCCATTTGTAGATCATGTTCGTCGTAGAGTTCTTCTAAAGGAACAGGTAGCTGACTTCGCACCACAGCCTGTTATTACAAAGGATAACGTAACAATGCAGATTGACTCCGTTGTGTACTTCAAGGTTATGAACCCACATGATTATGCATACGGTGTAGAAAATCCAATCATGGCAATGGAAAATCTAACTGCTACAACATTACGTAATATCATTGGTGATATGGAGTTAGACCAAACATTAACATCTCGTGAAGCAATCAACTCTCAAATGTTACAGACAATTGACTTAGCAACAGATCCATGGGGAATCAAGGTTACTCGTGTTGAGTTAAAGAACATCCAACCACCAACAGCGATTCGTGAATCCATGGAAAAGCAGATGAAGGCTGAACGTGAAAAGCGTGCTGCAATCTTAACTGCTGAAGGTCAAAAACAAGCAATGATTCTTGAAGCAGAAGGTAAGAAAGAATCTGCTGTGTTAAATGCCGAAGCTGAAAAACAAGCTACAATCTTAGCTGCTGAAGCTGCTCGTGAAAAAGGAAATTAAAGAAGCTGAAGGTCGTGCTGAAGCAATCCGCGCTATCCAAGAAGCTACTGCTGATGGTATCCGTGCTATCAAAGAAGCAGGTGCTGATGAAACAGTCATTCGCTTAAAGAGTTTAGAAGCTTTCGCTGCTGCTGCAGATGGTAAAGCAACAAAGATTATCATCCCTTCAGAAATTCAAAGTCTTGCGGGTCTTGCAAAAGGAATTACAGAAAGTATTAAAGAGTAACTATTATGTCAGATGGTTTCTTTACCTTTAATTCTTCTGACTGGTTGTCACATCTGCTCATTCTTAATTGGGCTTTTCCACTAAGTTACAACAGGCAAACAACCAACAGAGAAAGACTTTCAACAACGACTATATTCCACCAAAGTCACCGCTAGATACACCTTTACGTACTACACCACGTCATATCCCAAGTATTATGGAGCCAAATCATACAGATGATATCAATGGTAAAAACATTATTCATCGTGAGGCCCCAGAAAAAGGATATGTTGTTTTGAATGGTGTAAAGCGTAGAATTCACGAGTGCAAAGATTTATAAAAACATGAAAGCTAGTATGCATGCATACTAGCTTTCATTTATTGTAAAGATGGGATATATTTTACTAATGCCTTTGCGATACCATCATGATTATTATCATCCGTAATGTAATCTGCAACTGCTTTTACTTCATCTTGTGCATTTGCCATCGCAACGCCTACTCCAGCAAACTGCAACATTGAAATATCATTACCTGCATCACCAAATGCTATACAGTCTTTTGCTTCAATGCCAAGTTTATCTAATGCACTCTTTCAACGCTGCGCCTTTATCAATTCCTTGCGAAGTCATCTCATAGAAGAAGTTTGCACTAAACATCATAGACAGTTTGCCTTCAAACGGAGCTGAGATTGCCTTACAATTCTCACGTAAATACTCAGGTTGTCCAACCACTAAAATCTTATTCAGTGGAAAGTCTACATAACTTGCAAGATCACTTACCTCTTTCAACAAGTAGTTATTCATACGTACTTCATATTGAATCCCATTGAATGTACGACCCTTATCCGTAATCATGCAATCATATACATCTTCAACAACCATATAATCATCTTCTACAACAATTGGACTTACATCAAATTGTTTTAGATGTTGTAATGCCTCTGTCACAAGTTCCTGTTTCATGGTTGTATTTACTAACACTTCCCCCGTTTGGCAATCGATTACCTTTGCACCATTGAAACAAAGGAATAAACCATGATGCTTATCCATTTCTAGCATCTTGCCATACTTTTCAATTCCCTTTGCAGGACGACCACTCGCAATCACCAAACGGATACCCTGTTCTTGCGCCTTCATTAGAATTCTTTTTGTTTCAGGCGTGATTTCCTTTTGATCATTTGTTAGTGTACCATCAATATCTAATAAAATAGCTTTCATGATTACCTCACTTAGCGTATTTCAGGAAATCCTTTTGTCACAAAATAAATCCAAACAAGCATCATAATAGGAACACCAATCTGGAATATTAAATGCTTTGTCTTATGATGGAAGATACGCATTCCTAAATATGCACCATAGGCACCACCAACTGCGGCTGCTCCTAGTAATGTCTTTTCAGGAATTCTCCACATGTTGTTCATTGCACGATATTTATCTAAGCCATATAGACCAAATGTAATGACATTAATGACTGCTAAGTATGCTAAAACTGCTACTGACATCTTTATTACCTCACTTTTCGCATGGATATCATATAGTATCCTTCCTATAAAATTGAAGTAAATTTTTTATTAACTTAGCTACATAGTGCTATGATTAACACAAGAATAGATTGGAGATTATAAATATGCCATGTACAACATTACTCGTCGGTAAAAAAGCTAGTTATGATGGTTCAACTTTAGTTGCACGTAAACGAAGATTCAGGGAGCTGGTGAATTTACTCCCAAAAATTTATCGTTGTTCATCCCTAGTGAACAACCCGAAGTGTATAAATCTGTTTTATCTCATGTAGAAATCCCTCTACCAAAGAATCCTATGCGCTATACTTGTATGCCAGATGCACTTAATGATAAAGGTATTTGGGGTGCTGCAGGTGTCAATGAATTAAATGTATCTATGACAGCTACAGAGACGATCACTTCAAATGAACGCGTTCTTGCGGCAGACCCATTAGTAGAATACATCCCTGCACAAGGCAAAAAAGGTGATGAAGTTTATGTCCCAGAAGTCGTTGGTGGTATTGGGGAAGAAGATATTGTTACACTTGTACTTCCTTATATCAAGAGTGCTCGTGAAGGTGTTCTTCGTCTTGGAGAAATCTTAGAGAAATATGGTACATACGAAATGAATGGTATTGCCTTCCAGGATGTTGATGAAATTTGGTGGCTAGAAACAATCGGTGGACATCATTGGATTGCAAAGCGTGTCAAAGATGATGAATACGTTGTAATGCCTAACCAACAAGGTATTGATAGCTTTTGATTTAAAGGATGCTTTTGGTAAGCAAAAAGAACACCTATGCTCTAGTGACTTAGTAGAATTTATCGAGAAGAATCATCTAAACCTCAACCAAGATAGTAAGAAGTTTAATCCACGTTACGCCTTTGGTTCACATTCAGATGCAGACCATGTATACAATACACCACGTGCTTGGATTATTGGACGCTACTTCAATCCAACATCCTATCGTTGGGATGGTCCTAAGGCAGATTATCGTCCTGATTCCGATAACATTCCTTGGAGCTTTGTGCCAGAACATAAGATTACAGTTGAAGATGTAAAGTATGTATTATCTCACCACTATCAAGGCACACCATATGACCCATATGGAAAGCATGGTGATTCCTCACTACGTGGCTCCTTTAGACCAATTGGTATTAACCGCAATAACTTCCTAGCATGCGTGCAGATTCGTCCATACGCTCCAGAAGAAATTCGTTCTATTGAATGGATTGCCTATGGCTCTAATACATTCAATGCATTTGTACCATTCTATGTAAATATTGATGAAAACACCTGTCTATACAGCAAATACAGATAAAACTGTTACAACAGATAACTTCTATTGGGCTAACCGTATTATCGGCGCTCTAGCGGATGCACATTACAGTACTACAAGTTCTGCTATTGAGCGTTATCAAAATGCTGTACAAACAAAGGGTCATCAAATTATCAAGAAGTATGATTCTGCATTCAATCAAAATGTAGACCCTGTTATACTATGCCAAACAGCAAACCAAGAAATCGCAGATATGGCAAGACAACATACAAATGACCTATTAGATAAAGTTCTCTATACTGCAAGCATGGGTATGAAGAATGGCTTCTCTAGATCAGATGCCTAATTTCTACATAACACCAAACATTTATCACTAATAATATACAAGTAAAAGGATGACGATTCATACCGTCATCCTTTTATTGTGTTTCTATTGAAACTTACTTTTCCTCTTCTTCTTTCTTTCTACGCTTCCAGAGGATAAAGAAGAATATTGCAAATCCAGAAAGAAGTGTAGCTAAAGTTCCAGCAAATACAGGTCTATTGTTTACAAAACGAACCCATAGATTTGTTGTTACGAAGAAGTTATCAATTTCTTCTTCAATTGTATTACCAGCTGCGTCAGTCAGAACAATCTTCACATTTCTAGCATAGTCGGCACTGTCAATCTCTAATGTATAGTCTCCACCATTCTTGATGAGTTCTTCTAGTTGTGCTTGATCTAAAGTCGCAACTAGTTTGCCATCTAGATAGATTTCAGCCTTAGATAGTGCTAAGTTATCTGCTAACTTGATTTCTGCTTTATACTTTTCACCAACATATACCTTGTTCTTGTCGATATTCTTGAATGTAACACTTGGTGTTGTCTTATCGATACCGAAACGTAGGCTCATCTTCTTTGTATCTAAAGTATTCTCAGATACGTTTCCAGCCTTATCTTCAGAATATAGTGTAATGGAATATACAGCGTCATCTGTAAATAGTGAACGATTAATTCTATATGTGTAGTGGTACCACTTTCCGTTTCCACCTTCAATTGTTACTTGATAATCCTTACCCTTTTCAAGAACAACTGTCTTATTATTCTTGAATAGTGTAATCTTCACGTTATCTACTGGGTCAACGTTTGTTTCATAGATGACAATATCACCAACTTCACGTACATACTTACCTGAAATTGCCTTTGTATTCTCATCAAATCCATATGTAGAACCAAAGCGGTTTACAGAGAATGTAATTTGCTTTTCTTCAGTATTACCAGCCTTATCCGTAATCTTTGCTGTTAATGTGTAAATATCATCTTCATCTTTCACATTTGCGAAATCATAGTATGTATAAATTTGACCATTTTGAATTTCAGTATAGAAGCCCTTATTCTCAACACGACCTCTCATCGCACCTGTAAGTGTAATCTCAACAGTAGAAGGATCAAAGTTTGCATCAGAATACTGAATTACAGGAGCAACTCTACCCTTATTTGCGGATTGATCCACAATATCTCTAATCTCTAATTGAGGCTTTGTTAAGTCGATGAAGAACTCATCTCTTGGATAGTCTGTAGCTGCGTTTCCAGCTCTATCTTGTACATCAATATCAAATTGATACTGTCCATCAGTAGAATATGTAATCGTAGCTGTATGAGAATCCCCATTATCAGTCCAAGCACTAAGAGCTGGTGCTCCATTTGTACCACTTACGTTTGCAATCGTTGCAGTTACTCTCTGTGGATCGAAGTTACGTTCAACAACAGTAATTGTCGCAGTTCTAGCTGCGTTATAGTAGTTACCATTTCTAGCATTGTTGTTATCATATGATACAGAAATTGTTGGACGAACTTGGTCAATTGTAAACTCTTCACTTGCGACTGTTCCATCAACATATGGATTACCTTGGAATACATTACCTGCAGTATCTCTACCCTTGATTGAGAATGTATAATCATCATCTACAGTATAGTTGATGATTGCTGTATGTTTAGCATCATCACCATTGCCTGTTCCTGCTGTATGTGTCCAATCAGAAATCTGGATTGCACTTCCAGCAAGAGCTTTTAACTGCATCTCAATGTAATCAGCACTAAAGTTACGCTCATAAACAGTAACAGTAGCTGTACGTGGTGCATTGAAGTACTTACCATCACTAGCATTGTTGTTGTCATATGCAACACTGATAACTGGTGCAGTTGTATCAATCTGAATGGTTTGTTTCTTAACAGAAACATTACCTGCATTATCTACAACTGTAACTTCAATTTCAACTTCGTTACTATTATTTAATTGACTAGATACTACAAAATTAACATCCTTACTTGCAATCAAATCTCCAAGTTTCAATGTCTCTAATGTTTCAGCCTCAAATAATACACCATCATCTTGTCCTTGTGTTTGAGTTCCCATATTTCTTACAACATAACTAATCTTCTTTAAACCAGAATAAGAATTATTTGTAATAGGCTCAGATACATGTACATTTACTTTTACATCACCATTATAAACCGTGTTTAGAGAAGCTTCAGGATTGATTGTGATAGAAGGAACTGTTGATTCAATTGAAGGTTTTTGTTCATCGACGATTAAACCAGATGAACTTACATAAGTTACGTTACCAGCCTTATCTACAGCCTTCACATATACAACGTATGTTCCTTCTTCTGTTAATTCAAAGGAATCACCTTCTTGCCAATCAGATACTCTTGCAAGTTCAGCTTCAGTTAAAATCTTCGAATTTGGTTCATTATTTGAATATTTTTTTGCATAGTAATAAATATTTGCAATGGCAGATGTTTCATCATCAGCAGTTAATCTGAAAGTAATATTTTTCTTTGCAAAATAACCTAGATTCAACTCACTCTGTAATCCAGACCAACTCTCCTTTATGAAGGAACCGTTATCTGCCTTAATATCAGAAGTAGCTTCAATTTTAGCAGTTGGCTTATTCTTATCTACTACGAAGGTAAATGCAGCCTTTTGATCATCTACGTTAATTGGCTCATTTTTTTATTACCTGCAGTATCTGTATATTCGAAAAGTCAAATTTGATATACTGCATCACCTGTATATTTAATTTCAATTGTGTGCTTATCTTTATCAGGTGTATCACCTGGTGTTGTCTTCCATTCACCAATTGTATATTGTGGCTCAGCAATCACTTCACCCTTACCATTTAAATTGCTTTATAGAAATATTATTTTTTTAGCGTTATTCTTATTAAAAATGGTCACTGCGCTCTGTTACTGTTAGAGTAGCTATACGCTCTTTGTTGAAATACTCACCATTTTGCGCATTATTGTTATCATATACAAGATCAACCTTTGGAGCTACAGTATCGATGTCGATATCCTTAGATATGATTGTGGACTTACCACTTAGAAATTCTGCTTTTAACATATAGTTTTTTTAGCCCCGTTATTTTCGGCTGCATCTATTGTAAATGAATGATCTATTGGTGTACCTAGTTTTTCTTCATTTGTATAGCTTGTTACATTGGTTTCAAAAATTACATTTGCATCACCATTTGGCTCTTCAGAATCAAACCAATAAGTAATACGCTTTAAACCTGACAAATTTTCATTATTAGCATTATTAACTTTTGCATATAGTTGTATATTTTTTTATTATATCTTAGTACTATCAAGGGTGTTTCTATACTTAAAGCAGGTCTATTTCCTTCCTTCACAAGTTTAATTTGATTACCAATATCGACATTATACGGTATGTCACCGATTGTTCTTGATTCCTTAGGCTTTAGATATAGATTAATCTCTTTAATAATTCCACCTTCAGTTAATTCAATGCTATTTGTGCCTTCATAAGTATTCTCATTCATATATACTACTTCTATGTATACATCCTTACCTTCTGGCAAATTTTGAATTTTATCTCTATTAACCTGGATTGTTGTTGGCTGATTAGCAAAAATAATCTTATCATCTTCACTTGCATAATCTTCTGGAGCAATAATTGTAATTGCGTTAAAAGCTATTTTTGGTATTGGTGAAAAACTCTGCATGAACTTTAATATTTCTATCAATATTACTTATAGTCCATGAAAATGCATTATGTGGTAATGCATGAATATTTGAATCATTATCAACATCATGCTTAGTACCATCATCCTCCGTATAGAAAATTTTATTTAGTCTATAATCTGGATCTGGAGAAAATGTCATAGTTGCTGAACTGCCATGTTCAAAACTGTTATTCCCATTTCCTCCATTAAAAGTAATACTTCCACCCTCAGATGGCTGTACTAAATCCACAGTATACTTATCTATCTCAAAAGAAACTTGTACCATAGTATTTCTACTAATACTATGAATTGTATACTCATTTGGTGCATTCGTCGGTGTTGCTGGCACGCCATTAATAAGCACCTCTTTAATGTGATAATTTGCATTTGGTATCACTTTAAATACAAAATCTATACCGGATAAAGTAGGATATGTATATTTAGGTGAATCCCCAAAAATCTAAATCTGTAGAATCAACCTGTATTTTTACCATTCATACCATCAGCAACTATAAAATTCGACTAAAAATTTTTCCCCAATCGTGGAAATCAATATTAGTTTCTTCTGCCAAAAACTTGTACTGGAATTAATGTGATAAATAAAATTGCAGAAAATATTAAGCACTTTAATCTCTTAAAAAACATATTTCATTCCTCTTCCCTTTACTCAATAATACCTTTTCCTGCGGAAAAGCCTATTTCGTACTCAACTCTAAACTCTTGTTTAATACTATTCTGTATACTGCTTTGCGTGTTATCTTGAATAACACTTTCTGTCAGTACTGTTGTTTCACTTCCAATATCATCTAGGGAACTTGTCTTCCCACTCTCTCTACTAGAAGAAGTTTCTGTTAAGACTGTCGTTTCTTCTGCATCGAGAGTTGGTATCATCTGAGTAACAATCTTTGCAGTCATATGCATACCAGAAGTATGCCTTCCCTCTTCACTATCACGTTGAATACGTGCAATCTCTTTTCGAGAGTTAGCACCCGAAACCTCCGCAATTAAGAACGGAACTTTCCAGCGGATAAAGAGCAAGACAGCAATGAGTAGTAGAACGATGCCAATAATGAACAAACTGACTGATATTGTACGTAAGAAATCAATATTCATCGTTCACCTCCACCGCTCTCATATGCTACTTTTACCGTTTGTCTAGTATCTTCAATCGACTGCATCGTTTGAATACGCATGTTCTCTGTTAATTCTGTAGTTGTTTTGATACTTGATACAAATTTCTGAATCAAATCTAAATCAGAATTTAATTCTTTCTGTTCAATACCATCAACTTTTAATTTTGTTGCATACTGTTGAATTGTATTACGAACCATTTCAGCTAGTTCTAATCGAACAATTTCTGCTTCTGATTCATTTGGTACAACCTCTGTTAGAAGTGTATGCAAGCTTTCATAGAATGGTTTGTATTTACCAGTATCATTTGCTTCAGTAATCTGCGTGGCGATATCTCTATAGAACTCACCAATCTCGGCATATGTTTTTGCCATACCGATATTTTCATAATCCTCAGAAGCATGTTGAAGTACTTCTTTAAACCAAACAACCGCACTCTTTGCACGAGTTATCTGGTTATCTGCACCATTTCCGTAATCGAAGTAATACCAATAGAGTTTTCCTGCCTCAAAGCAGATATCTACATAGTTATCTGTCTTTTCAAGTTTTTCTCTATTCAAAGTAATCAACTTCTCAATTTCTTTTGCTTCCGCAACCGTAAATACCGAATCATTCATCTTATATGCTTGCATGATTTTGATATACGGTTCTTTCTTATCCTCATATCCGCTTACCTGTAAGGCAGATATGTAATCCTTAATCTTATCCGCATAGTCAGAACTTAAGTCTGCCTGGTTCATATATGATTGATAAACTGCTTCTGACTGTGACATTTCTAAGAATTTAGCAGCACCTGCCGCAATAAACATCACAACTGCAAGTACTGCTGTTAGGATAAATACTCCTAACTTCTTTTTATATTGTTTATGTAAACCTTCATCTTGATCCTGATAGTGTTCAAGTGCATATGTCAACTCTGACGTGCTTTGATAACGTTTCGCAGGATCCTTTTCTGTACATTTGAGAATGATATCTTCCAATCCCTTTGATAGTTTTGGATTTAATCTGTCTTATTGGAACCATCTCATATGGTGGTTCACTAGGATTTTTTCCAGTTATTACGTGATATAGTGTTGCACCTAAACAGTATATATCTGTTCTTGCATCAGTTTGACCAATACCACCAAATTGCTCTGGTGCTGCATAGCCAACCGTACCAAGACATGTTGTATCTGCTAAATTTTTTTCCTTGAACTCTCTTGCAGTACCAAAGTCAATTAGTGAAATCTTACCGTCTGGTTTTAACATAACGTTAGCCGGCTTCATATCACGGTAGATAATCGGCGGTTTACGTGTATGTAAATAACCCAATACATCACATAACTGTAGCGCCCAATTCACAACATTCTCTTGTGACTGAGCGCCGAACTTCACTCAATATTTTGTCTAGATTATTGCCTTCAATATAATCCATTACAATAATCAAACTATCATCTGTATCAATTACGTCGATGATGGATGGCAAACTCGGATGTTTTAAAACTTTTAAGATATCTGTCTCGCCAACTAATCCCTGTCGTACAGCCTCAAAGTTGATAACACCATCCTTACGAACCTCTTTAATTGCCCATGTTTTATTGGCTCTTTCATTTAGCGCAAGCCAAACAACACTCATTCCACCTTGCCCGATTTTACGTAGGATACGATATTTCCCTTCGAGCAATTCATTCTCTTTTAACATACTAATCCCCTATCAAAATGTACGAATTGCCGCGCAAGTAATATTGTCCCTTTCCTGACGCTGCTTATTCAAATTGATTAACCCCTTAATATTTGCGGTCATATCTGCTGCATTAACCATCTTTGTTGGATTTAAAGCAGCGAAAATCTCATTTTCTTTTACAACATGACGGAAGCCGTCTGTACATAACATATAAACTGCATCTTTCACCACACTACCACTAAAGAACTGTGGATAAAGATGTGGTGTAACACCAATACCTTGTAAGAGCACTGCTCTTCTTGTATCAGCTTCTGCTTCTTCTTCCGTTATCTTTCCATCTCTAACTTCTTTTGCCACAAGAGTCTGATCATCTGTAAGTCTTACAATGCTTTATCAGTTAATTGATATGCACGTGTATCACCTACATTGACAATATATAGACTGTCCTGTGTCAAAAGCATTGCAGTTAGTGTTGTTCCAATTGCAAACCCTTGTTGCTTACCAAATGCAGAAATCTTTTCATTTGATGCAATAATCAGATTCTCCCAATCCTCTCGAATTGTACGTTCATTGATCTTTTTTTCAGCAGTAATCAGCGGTAATCTGTTTAATACCCATTGATTAAAATCATGTACGACGGTAGCACTTGCAAGCTCTCCCATGGAAAGTCCGCCCATACCATCACAAACAATTGCAAAGACCATCTTTCCCATAGGTGTAGAAATAACTTTAACGTTATAACTATCTTGATTTGTCTTTTTTACGTTACCGATATCCGTCGCTCCAGAAACGATAAAATCCATATTATCTTCCCTGGCCTATCTTGTCTTGAATGCAAACTTCTCATTCGCTAGACGAATAACATCTCCGTCTTTAATTTCAACTTTAATATTACTTGTAATCATTTCATCATTTACATATGTATGATTTGTAGAGTTCTTATCCACAACATAGTAATGACCATTTTCTACGATAAAATCAGCATGACTTCTACTAATTGCAGTATTATCACCGATAAAGTAATCCACGTAACTCTTCTCTTTTCCAAGACGTAAAGACTTCTTATCAAGACGGATAATATCGTTATTCTTGACACGAATCAAGCGAGGATTAATCATCATTTCTTCCTGCATTGCTTGACTCAGTACTGTTGTTTCTCCGTTTGCTGTACCACCACCGATTGCATGCTGTAAGTCTACTGTTTCACCATGCATATTTTGGTTAACAGCAACAGTATTAAGGGAAGGAACACCAGAAGCTACTTCAGTTTTTGCTACTGGAGCTACCGGTGTAGCAACTGGTTCTGCTGGTTTTTCATTTGGTACCGCAAAACTTGTAGCATGTGAAGTTGCAGGTTTATCCATACCTGGAATATCAAATGCATAATTTTCTTTAGCAACTGGAGCTTCAGCCTTCTTTTCAGTTGGTGTAAAGAAACTGTTCTTTGTTTCTACTTCCTTTTTCTTAGGCTTGAAAATATCGAAGAAAGAACCCTTCTTTGCTGGCTTTTCTTGTTTCACTGCTTCAACTTCCTTCACTACAGGCTGAGCAACTGTATGTTGTACAGCAGGCTCTGTAATAGATGGTTGTTCATATAGATGATCTGCCTGTCCATTTGTATGTACATCAGATACCACCTTCTTATTGGAAACTTCTTGCTTACGTAGTGTATCAATTAACTCATCAAATGAACCTAAATTGAAATCAGCCTTTGCAAGATACTGCATAATTTCATAATAATATTGCTTATCTTCCTGTTCATCTAATTGTACACGTAACATAATCTTTTGGAAGAAGTCATGTAAATTTGGCTTTTCATCATTTACGACTGGAAGATACATGAACTTAGCAGTACCTTCACTTACATCACAGTAGATATATTGTGTATTGAACACAAACTCATTTAATTCAAGCAAATATTCATTTGCAGATAATAATGTTTTTACCATGCAAGAAAATATCGTCAATAATTTTTTACGGTAAATTGGACGTTCTAGCATGTCCTCTAAAGTTACTTGTGCTGAGATATTAAATACTAACTTACGGTCTAGATTAAACTGTGAGAAAGTAATTGGAACGATACCCTCAATATTGTTGTTTTGTAACATACCTAGACCAACACGATCCAGTTCTTCCTCCTTGAGCATTTTATAGTTCAAATAGGAAGCTGATGCATCATTTTCATAAGAAATTCTACTATCTAAGTTAAACATACTATCTACCCTCTCAATCATGATTTAGTCTAATCAACTGTAATAACTGCCAACGACCATTGTCGTTCTTTACAAAGCCGATTCCACTTTCGGAAATTAACCTTGCATCCGCGAAGGTACATGGAATGACAATTTTACCTGTCATATCAATATATCCCCATTTTCCATTTTTCTTAACTGCCGCAAGTCCACCATTAAATGAACTTACTTCTTCAAAATCACCAAGATCAACTTCTTTTCCAGTAGGGTCAATAAATATCCACTTCTTGCCCTTCTTAACAGCCGCAAGCGTTGTATCATTAAATCCCTTAGCATCTTCATAGACTTGATCTGATATTTGTTCGCCCTTCTTGTTTACAAGGATATAACGAAGATCCTTTTGAACAATTAGCGAATCATTTCTACAAGGAACACCTCGCTCATCAACAACGATGGAATCAAACTTCTCATCAGTAATTGGATTTGCTTTACTATCTAACAGTGCCCAATAGCCACCATTTTTAGTTGCTCCACCAACACCATTTGTAATGATTGTTGCATCCTTATAGTTCTCACTAATCTTCTTATAAGAAGTCGCATCGTAATATGCCCATTTGGATCCATCATATGCCAATATGACATTGCCAATCTGTTCTTTAAATTGTGTAATCTTCTTTAAATCAGAATTAGCATCATATAAATATTCAGGAGTAAGAATTACATCACCACTTGCATTGATGTACATTGGTTTATCATTCTTTACAACAGCTGCCGTATCACTAAAAAACTCTTCAGCTTCTGTATACATGTTTGATATACCACTTGCATATCCACTTTGATCGACATATGACCATGTTTCACCTTGCTTAACAGGTGCCAATTTCTGTTTATCAGAAAATGCCTTCACATCTTCAAAATTGCCAATTAGTTTGTACACATACTTAATCTCATCCATGATCTTATCCACTGCTTCAGACTTTAAGTTTCTCTTTTGGAAAGACTCATACAAACTAAACGCATCACCAAACTTCTTTTTCTCAATATATAGTTGTAAACCATATTCATACGCTTTGGTTCTAATGGATAAGCAGAGATTACTTCTCTTTCGTACCATCTTTCAGCAGCACGCAAGTCATCATTTGCTTTATATGCATCGCAAATTTCCAACTGAATATCTAATGAAGGTTTGATATCCATGGCTTCTTTATATTCTTTTACAGCCTTCTTAATCGTACCGTTTTTACTAGCTTGTCTAGCAAGTGTTATATGTTGCTCATATTCTTGCTTAGTAGTTAAATTTGTATTCACTAGCGAGTAAATACTCGCAATAGAAATAAGTACGATTCCTAAAGGTATCAATATTTCTTTCTTCATTCTATACCCCCATTGAAATAGCGGAAATAATTAAACCAGCGAAAATAAACGGTGCTAAAGGTAACTCACTATCACGAGTTAACTTCTTTAAAAATAGTCCAATAACAGATACAAAGAAGATACATACCATACCTGTTATAACCATATGGAAACTATCATTTACACCTAAAACAATACCAATCACACTGAGTAACTTAACGTCACCCATTCCGATTGCATTCTTATTCATAAACCGACAAACTACGCCTATGAGCAAGAATGCCAATCCAGCAATCAACATATCTATCAGGATAAACAGAGCAGATATCTCTTTTGCTGTAAAAATAGTTAATAGTACAACTATTACTTTAATACCAAGTAAAGTAATCAATGCTCGATTTGGAATAATGTGATACTTTAAATCGTAAAGAGTAATAACAAACAAAGCATTTACTAATACCATCGTATTTAAACTATCTAAAAATGTATTCTGGTAAAACAGTAATAACATGCATGCAATTACAATATCCAAGCAGAACTTTACAGATAATAATTTAATATCAAATGAATCAGTGATTTTTGTAATAATCTGATTCATTTTATCTTCAACGTACTTCTCGTTCTCATCATACTTTTCAGATTTTGATACATACAGAAATAGGAAACATAAACCTACTGACAAAATAATGAGGCCAATTACCTGAGTTATCATATCCATGATTATCTACCTCCCCAAATCTCTGTATAGGAAAAATGTGCACAATCTATACCCTTTTTAATTTCTAAGTTAAAAAAACTTAAATATTGGCAGTTCGATTGTATACTTTACAACAATTGCCACCTGTCCATTAGCGGTAGGGGTATCACCGTTATACATAATATTCGTGTCACTTGTATCTATATTTTTTATATGATACATCGACATAAATGTATTCGCATCCATCTGACTCGTCTTCAAATTCAATTTGATTAATTGTAGCGCAATAACATCGCTAACCTTATTTGCTATCGATGTAGAGACACTGTCATTTTTTAAACTACTTAATAAATCTGCAGCTTGTCCAGTCAATGTCCCAATAGTGGTTCCAGGGAAATATCCTGAGATTTGTTCTAAAGTGCTAATCACCATGTCATTCGCCAATGCGTTTGCAACTTTTGAAGTAAATTCCCGAGCCATCAGCTTTAACATTTCCCGGCACACCAGACGCATATAAAATATGTGAATATTCCGATATTTCTTTGGCAGATATATCCGAAGCAATCGCTACTCTTTCCTGCGTATATGCCAAACGAATAACAGAAAGGATAGCATATACTGATAGCATAAAAATCATAAGCGAAATACTTGCCTCAATAATTACTGTACCTCTTCTATTTTCTTTTTTCATCGTGCTGCCATCCTTTCTGTTAATAAAAATGATTATTTAGTCATTTACTACTTTAAGTCCGATATTATTGGCAACTTCTTCAGCTGCTGATCCTTTTGGTGTATGGATTTCTACATCTGGGTTACAGTTATCCTTACAAAATAGAATACATTTGAAATTTCTGTTACACTTGCTGGAATTGTAATGGATTTAATTGACTCTGTACCCCAGAATACTAGTGATCCAATACTCTTTGTACCTTCTGGGAATACCACAGACTCTAAACTGCTATCAGAATTAAATACACCCTTCTCCACAGTTTCTACAGAAGTGCCTAAATAGACATACTTTAGACATATCGTCAATCGCAAATGCACCTTCTCCAATATACCGGACTGTATCTGGTAATACGATTGCCTCACAATGTTCCAAGTTCGCAAGACCACGTTCTCCAATTGCGATAACAGGTTTTCCTTTAATTTCCTTTGGTACACGAACAACCTTATCGTCAGATGTACAACTATAGATAACATAACCTTCTTGCCATTCATCATATGTGAAGTACTTTTCATCTGTCTCTGGGAAGTCTTTGAAGTTCTTCTCTGTTACTTCAGAGTTGTTTGTTGTAGTTGTGGTGTTGTTTTCTGTTTCCTTTGTTTCGTTTGTAGATGTATTGTTGTAGTGTCTTGTTTTGGTTCCTTAGGTCCACAGCCTACTAAACCCACAAGCATGATTCCTGCACATAATCCTGTTAATAATTTCTTGTTCATCATTATTCTCCTTTTCTATATGAATAACCTTTTTATTTGCTTAATAGTAAATTCTGCCCACTTAGTTGTCTTAATAACATCTTTGGCACTTTTTCCTTTAGCATCAAATGACTGTATGAGTGGCAACGTCAACATTAGTGGTTCTACCTTAACTTGTCCTTGCAATTGATAATACATAATACAATTATCAATTTTCCAATCTTTTCCCGTCATTAACTTCATATTCCCTTCAACTAATTTACCTATTCTAGTCAATAATGTCGTATACGACGAATTACCAAGGGATTGTTGGATCAAAAATATGTACATGTAATCGGAATAGCGTAATCCATATTCATCCTCAGGATTATCGCCACCTGTATCATCAATTTTGCCGTTGTCATTCTTTCTCTTAGTTGAAGGAGCTGGATTTATCGCAAACTTCCATTTCGTGTCATTGACTTTATAGAAAGTCACTGGTAAAGCCCTTCTTAATAACCTCTAAATCTGAGGCGCTTTCCATTGTAGATAAAGCTAAAGATTAAATATACTCTTTTGTTAGTGCTGCAGGGAATGATTCCTTGCGTTGCCGCTTGAATTGCTATTGCAATACCACTAATAGTCGCAGCTGTTGTATTTTTATTTTCATTCCAGAAATTAATAAATCCCGACAATGTATTACTTGCGAATCTAATCTTGAAGATGTCACCAAAGGATGCTTCAAGATTGTCTTTTACAGTTGGTTTTCCATACAAGCAATATTCAACTTCCGCTAGATATAGAGCATTATTTTTTTATTGGAAATAAGCTGATTTGTCAATGATACGTTATCGGTAAAATTATATAAATCAACTTCTCCGAATTTATCAGCATACCTTCCTTTTAAATTATCCCAATCTTTTGCATGCATATATTCCTTATTAGAATTTTCTTCACGTGCATACCAGGCTTCATTACTGTAAGTAGCATGTGAGAACATACTCATAATATACTCAATCACAAACACCTTATCTCTTAAATCTGCAGCGAAACCAGAGCCACCGCCTTCAGCAATTTGTTTGACAGTTTGGAATAAGTCTCTAAATTGAGATAGTATACCCGTATTTCCAGGTTCTTCAGGAAGTGTTCCAGTTCCTGGATAAACTAAATATGAATCATATTTTAGAGCACTCTTTTTCTGTTCTTCACCTTGCTTTTTAAAAGCCTCATTCTGCTTCTTATAGTGATCAACATTATCCTCAATTTCTTTTGGCTCTTTAAAGTGTTTCTTAAGAACCTTATATAAAGGTGGAATGTGATCTGTTGGATTTACATTATCTAGATTCGGGTCGTTACCTGTTACCGTACGACTAATATCATGATTCTTATACAACTCATTTTGGCCCGGCTTCACAAGTGTATCGTTATAAGAAGCCGCAAAGTTTGCCAGATTGTATAGACATTGTTATCTGTGATGTATCCGCAGGAACAACAGATTTTGTACGTTCAATTAGTATTTCTCCAGTTGAAACCTCCGATAGCGGTAAACCGCCATACGTTTGTTTCTCTAAAGCCTTTTTCGCATCTTCCAATAAACTCACACTATGCTGAAGTCTTTGTTTCAACTCATTTAGAGCTTCAATCGTAATACTCTTTTCAAGATTTGCGATTTGAGCTTCTGGTGAATCCGGACTTAACTTCTCATTTTTCTTAATACCTTCTATTTCATCGATATCTTCTTTCCCATGTGGATTTCCCGGAATACCATGAGCCTTATCGCTCCAGTCATTTTTAGTGGATACATACTCATCCACAAGCTTTCTTAAATCTTGTAACTTTGTTAAATCTTTATACTTACCATCAATCTCAATATTTCCTCCGTCTATGACTACATTGAGATAACCAATCATTGTAGTAAGATAACTAATTTCTTTAGAATATCTGTCACTAACTTTATTTGTAAACTTTTCAAGTGTAACTTCTTCACCCATAAACTCTGATGAAAAAGTATAACTTCTATCATTTACTTGCTGAACTACATTCTTACTAACAACTAATTCAACATATTTAGCTGTTGCTGATGAAAAAAATTCACACCATTATCAGTTACTAGATTATTTGCGAAGTATTTAGCTTTTTGGAGTTTATTTTTAACTTCTTTTTTCCATTCATCTGGTAGCGATTCACCTTCTTTTGGTTTAAACTCATAAATTACAGTTAATTTCTTCGCCATTTCAACAAATTCTTCAACTTGTTTTCCAAAATCTTCATCCAATGTTTTTCCACCAACTGTTAGGGCTTTTTGCACCTCAATAGCATAAATTGCTCCATTAACATCACTAACACCAACTATTTTTTCATTTACCGGACCAATCTTCTGCGCAATTTGTTCTGCTGTACTTGTAACTTTTTGATAGGCTTTATCATAATCACGCATAATGTCATCATAGATTTCTTCTGTTAGATAATACTCACCGTTTTCTTCAGTGGTAATTTCATCTTTTATTTTCTTTTCTTCAGTGGCATTAGCTATATTAAGATCTGTGCTCGGTCTTACCTTTAATAGTTTTTAAACCATCTGTAGCAATATAGCGTAATGTTGCAAGTTCATTCGCTTTTTTGAAGTCATTCCAAATCTTATTAACATCCGATTCCAGAGACTCAAAATGGCTAGCTAATTCATTACCCGAAATACCAAATAAGTCCTCGTATTGTTTAACAACCTCTTGATATTTGAATAATACATAGTAAGTGTTAAAAATTGCTTCCATCAATTTGCCTTCAGCTTCTGAATACTTTTGTTTTGCTTCCGCTGTCGGTTCATACTCTTCTGCTTGTCTCACTTCTTCTGATTGATTACTGAAATTCGTAAATCTATCTAATAATTTTTCTGACAATTACCGGAATACCACGATACTTCATAAATTCCACAATCTGATCTTCAAGCAAGACAGGGTTAGTTAATTTACCGTTTTCTGCAGCTGTAATTGTCGGCTCTTCATTAAATGACATCTTTAAAAAAAGTTGGATGGCTTTCCGCTTTCTCCACTAATGAGACTTTTAACTGCATCCATAAAGAGTTTGCTCTGCGTACCATCAACTTGAGCTTGCTTTTAACATACCAGCGAAATATTTTTTTCCGCTTTTTTTCATAAATTCTTCTGGTGATTGCACAGAAGCCATCATCCCATAAAACTCTTTTAGGTCCGGGTCATAATTTGCTAATACTGCATTTAAAGAGAGATCTGCAGCAGATACTGCACGCGCTTTCGCAAGTTCTACTCTACTTAAGTCCGTGAATACACTAGCAAACACAAGACATGGTACTAAGATAACTGTTAAGAAGACTGTTATAGCCCCTTTTCTTAATCCATCTTTTTTTCTTTTTTTCTAAATATTTTTCATTGTACTCACCGTTTAATTTATAAACTTCCCTATTTTTATTCGCTACTTTCTCGATGTTACCCAAAAAAATCCATAATGCCCTTATGACGCTCTGCCTCATCAGCAATCATCGATACGTTTCTTACTAATTCTGCCGGATCTCCTACAAGAATTGTATATTCATCATAATAATGAACTTTTAATGTTTTGTTTGAGAATGGATATTTAATTGGCATTGGAATGTTGTAATCATAGCTAACTTTAATTTGAGACATAATAATTGAACTTTCATAAGCCACATCCGGATCAATTGCATCTGGAGCGATACTCTTAATAATAGAATATTCTTTAATCTTACTAATTCTGCTAATCAATAAGCTTTCCATTTCCTGTGCCACTTCACTTCCATGCCCTGATAGGATGTGTCTGTATGGTTTAATGGCCGCCTTATTTCCAATATCTGATGGAATACCGCCATCATTTAAGTATCTTTGACCTGCATTGGATTTTCTGCAGCAGATGCTGCATCAATTGCAGCATGTACAACTTCAAACTGTATACGTGAATGAATGTAATATATATTTCCCAGCACTATCATCATAAAGACCACAATAAAGACAATAGGAAATACAATTGTAGCCTCTACAAGAGACATCGATCCCTTTTCGGATTTTAATGTTTTGTACATCGAAATTCCTCCTTCTAAGTGCTGCTAAACTCTATAGAAGCCCGCCTGCGTTTAGACGGGCATGTGTAAAGCAGTTTTACTGAACAGCTTCTTGAGCTTTTTGATTCATTGTTTCGAATAATTTATCTAACAATTCACCAATCTGTCTTCTAAATAACGCTGCTAATACCAGAGCGATTGCAATCAAAACAACGATTACAACTAAGTCAACAGCACCCTTCTCTTCTTTCATAAAAGAGTCAAATGCGTTTTTAGCTCTGATTAAAGTAACATTAATCAAATCCATCATGTCTTCTTTCTCCTTTCATTAGACTCACAATCCAATATTGCTGAAAATCGGTACCACTACCATTATTAATATTGCAATGAATATCAATAGCATTGGCAACAGCAATTTACTATTTGCAGCTTCGCCTTTACGACGAAGATACTGCTGTTTTAATTTCCATTGTTCTTTACTCTGTTGAATTAACATCATCGTTAAATCTTTGTTACCCTTTGTTAAACCCTGAACAATGGTGGAGATAAACTTCTTTACCTCCTGTACCATGGAGCGTTGTCCGAACTCATATAAAGCATCTACTTCCGGTATGCCGTTATTCATGTTATCAACACTAATCTTCATTTCTCCGTAAAGGACACCCTCATTAGAGTTTGCTACCTTTTCCCAAGCTTCATGAAGCGTCATACCTGCGTTAACTAGTAACGCCAGCTTTGATATAACTTCGGTAAATTCATCCAGCATCTCATCTGAGCGCTTCTGGATTTTTTCTTTCATTACCGTTCCATAGTAGTAGAATGCTACACCGCCTATAACCATGCACAATAAGAACATGGATAAACTTCTAGTAAAGCAATATAGCGGCATCGCGAATGTCATTAGCGTCAACATCATTGTAAAACGCTGTGCATATGACACTCTCAAGTAGTAATCAATATATTTCTCGCCATATAAAATCGCGATCTGTTTTCTGGCTTCTCTATCTTCCTTACGACGGAAGTCTAGCCCCAACATATTTACCAATGCATATCCCACAAAATACAATTCATGCATTGGATAATCTTCATCTCCTAAAGTCGCAAATAACGCTGCATCTTTCTTCCCCTTGAAATAAAGATATATATAGAACAGAAGAAATAGGATGCCTATCGCAATGACGACAATATCAGTTATTGTAAAAAACCCCATATTCCCTCCATCATTAAATCTTAATATCTACAATCTTCTTCGCCATCAAGTATGCTACGATGACAATCGCAATTCCGACAATCTCTGATACAAGACCAGTAACAGAAGCGTAGTTATTCGCAAAGTCTGTACTTGTAAGCTTCATAACAATAATCATTGCTAATGGAAGTACCAGCATCATATTTAACTCGATCTTTGTACCAGCGTACATTGTGATAATATCTTCTCGAACTGTAATCTTGTCACTAATGACATCGTAAGTATTACGAATAACTTCTTTGATGTTACCACCCTTGCGGTAACAGATTTCAAATACATTCGTAAAATCCGCAATATCATCAATACCACTTCGATCAGCGAAATCTTTTTAGTAATTCTTCTAATGTAATACCATTGATCAGACCTGTATTAATCACTTCTAATTCATTCATGATCATCGCACCAGATTCGTATTGATTCCCCAAATCGTCATACGAACTCTTAAATGCATCCGTTACGTTTTTACCGGCATTTAGCGAAGTTGTTAATGCTTCGAGCATATCTCTAAATTGTAAAGTCAATTGACGTTTACGATTTTCACAGAGCTGCTTTTGTACGAATTGGTAAGTAGAAAGCGAGCTGCCAATGCACCAAACACAACAAATAACAGAATATCAACAATCAATGTTAGTTTTGTTGCTACACCAAATTCATCTTTAAACTGGCCACCAAAGAAGGCATAGCCTGCAAGGCCACCTACCACAAACCCAAGTAATGTATACAGAATCATTTCCTTCTTTGTCATGTAATAGACTTTATAATTTAACGTCTGTATGTTTGTCTTTGAGCGATAGTACTGAGGTTCCTTTTCAACAGCAGGCTTCTTTACTTTTACCTTTGGCTGTTCTTTTTGTTTCTCTTCTTTTTTCTTAAAGTTAAACAGCGGTTTCATCATCTACCTCCAATAAAGCAGGCAGTTTTAATTCCGGCCAGCTGGAACTTCTTAGTCTTAACAAATTTATTCTTAGTACGTTTTTAGTTCACCCACAACATGTTCAGCAGAAGTTCCTTCGCCTTCTACGAACGTGAAGATTGGGTTTAACATATATTCCCCATTTGCATTTACACCTAAAACCTCTGTAATTTCCATTGTCTTACGAGAGTGGTCACGCAAACGAGATAGGTGAATCACAATATCCAATGCACTACCAATCTGCTGACGAATTGCCATTAATGGCAATCCTTCTGCACCTTGTAGTACCATGGTTTCCAAACGATTCATCATATCGAAAGTAGAGTTAGCGTGACCTGTAGATAAACTTCCATCATGTCCAGTATTCATCGCCTGTAACATATCTAGTGCTTCTCCGCCACGGACCTCACCTACGATGATTCTATCTGGTCTCATACGCAAACTAGATTTAATCAAGTCTCTGATGTTTACTTCACCAGCACCAGATGAGTTAGCGTTTCTTGTTTCTAGACTAACTAAGTTCTGTACACCTTCAATCTGCAATTCCGCAGAGTCTTCGATTGTAATAATACGTTCATCCTTTGGAATGAAGTTAGATAGAGCGTTCAAGAATGTTGTCTTACCTGAACCAGTACCACCACATACAAAGATGTTATAACGTGCTTGAATCAATAACTCTAATAAACTTGCAATTCCTTCGTTCAATGAACCATATTCAATCAATTTCTTCATTGTCATCGGTTCTTTTGAGAACTTACGAATTGTTACGATAGATCCATTTAATGAAATTGGAGGTAACACAACGTTTACACGTGAACCATTTGGTAAACGTGTATCGACGATAGGGTTCGCCTCTGTAACTTCACGACCTGCTTGTGCAACGATACGCTGAATAACGTCACGTAGTTTACGTTCACTTTCAAAGGTGCGTTCAATCTTTCTTACCTTACCTGCTTCTTCGACGAAAATATTCTTTGGTCCGTTAATCATGACTTCAGTAATGTTGTCATCTGTCATGATGGAATCCAACAAACCAAATCCGCGGATAGAAGAATAAATTTGTTCAGCGATCGCTACTCGTTGTTCGATAGAAACATATACGTTCGCTAGTCTGATTTCTACTAGATTTTCAATCTTTTCGCGCAGTTCATTATCTGATAATTCCTTCAAAGGGAAATTATTCATTACTTCATTTTTTAATCGCTCGACAAACTGTTCAAGTTCTTCCGCTCTCATATTCCCGTTTTCCCCCAATCATTGTTTATAGAATGTGATCGAATACATCTAACTTAGATACCCAAGAAACAACTTGCGCTCTATGATCACCTTTCACTTTATTGATATAACCAACAACCTGTACATCATTCATCTCTGCAGCGTTAGACTGGCTTCCAAACTTGGAGTAAAGAACCTTTGTCTTACGCATGAGATGTTCAACTTTGTTATCACTGATATTTTGTAATTCAAATAACTTATTCTGTAGTTTATTTCTGCCGATTTCAGTTCCATCCGCAACCATCACTACACAATCAGCCAATTCAAATAATGTATCTCTAATTTCATCAGAGCATACATCTGTATCTACGATTACACGGTCATAATTCCCCGAATTACAAATGACGTGTAATAGTGTCTTAACATCTTCAGACTTCATTTCATTAAAATCCATGATTGTCTTAAATGGAGCATAATACGCAACACCCTTATCATTGGATACATATGCCTCTAACTTTAGACTTAAATTTGCACGATTGCTCTTAATCGCATACAACACTTCTGAAAGTGTTGTGTTTGAATCCCTGTACAAGTACATCTCTTGTATAACCATTCTTCTCTAAATCTAAATAGAAAACTTTATGTCCCTGTTCAACCATGTGAAGCGCAGATCCAATCGCAGCTGTGGAAGTACCTAAACCACCACTCGCTCCATGGAATAAAATAATAGGACTTTGAGAACCCGACAAACTATATGAAACCTTTGTATCAAGTTCAGCACATAGGCTTTTAACTTCTTTGCAAATGAGATCGACACGTTGGTATTTACATACTGCAGGGAATCCACTCACCTCAGTAATGTCTAATGATTCTGTCAAACACGCAACCTGTGTATTCTCTCTTCTTAAATCATCCCCTAAGAATTCTTCGTTTACTAAAACGACATCCATTCTTTGATTCTTGAAAATTTCAATAAATGCATCACGCTTTGAGAATGTGTATATCTCAATTTCATTTGGATACTTCTTATTAAACACAGAAGAGATTTTACTTAAATACTTCTCATCCGTATCAACCATTGCTAACTTGATCTTCATAAGTTCGCCTCCCTTATCTATTTATTTTAATGCAATTTAATATATGATTCAAAGTTAATTTTGATATCCCTGTTGTACTTTTTTTACATAAATTCAAATTTGTTGTATTCTACAATCAGCAGTTTAAATTTCAGCCCATTAATACTAGCTTTTTTTGGCATCACTAACTTTTTTTCAATCAGTTTTCATTTATTACAGTTTCCAAAAACTAATTTTATTAATATTTTATTAAGTACCCTCAAAGTAATGGATTTATACTCTAAAAAAATCATAATACCAACTACCATCTTTTATGAAGTTTTTCTATTCACTCACATTTGCGGAGTTATAATATATTATTTGTGATTTTTTTTAGTGACAGTTTCCAAATGCCAAATCAAATTTATAAACTATGCACTTCCTAAATTATATTCAAATTATAATTCAGACATGTATACGCATGCATCATTTTGCGTACATGCAATCATATAATTGCCTATTCTTTCGTAAATAACACTTCTTTACATACTTTAAAGAAGTTTGGCTTATTGCCATAGTTCAATGTTCCCCAACGATAGATACGAATAGATAGTCTTGCAAATAAGTAGATAAATATCACTGTCAATACAGTTGAACCTATTACTTCATATACCGCAACTGTTGTAATTGCATTACGTATCGGCATTACCATAACTGAGAAGAATGGAATCCATGAAGAAATCTTCAGAACGACCGAATCTCCACCCTGTAAAGCAGACATCGCTATCATATAGCTTGCAGCAAACAGGAATATCACCGGACTAATCGCATTATTTACATCTTCCATTCTAGATACTACAGAACCTAAAGCCGCAAAGATAAACATATATAGTAGTAAGCCAAGAATAAAGTAGAACACATACATTCCTAACATAGATAGATCTAGCATCTTCTTTGTCATCATCTGAATGTCAATTGGATACATATTTCTGAAAATGAAATAGGATATCCCCGCAGAACTTGCGATAATAAGCATCTGCATGACAGAAGCACAAGTAACTGCTAATACCTTTCCGATAATCAGATTCTTTGGATTTGTCGTTGTGATTAATAATTCCATTGTTCGACTATCTTTTTCTCTTGCGACTGCTGTGGCTACGATAGAACCGAACATTAAGATTACAGAGTATAGTGTAAGAATGTACGCAAATGCAAGCAGGAACTGTGTCGATGTATCACGGCCAAGTACCTCTTCCTCTGCATTAATTTCAACATTATTCATGGATTGATACTCGTTATAACTGATACCCTTCTCACTAAACTTTTGTGCAATTAAATGATCTCTTAATACAGAGTTTAGTGATTGATCCATACCACTTACAAAACCTTTATCATGGAAGTAAGTCTTGTAGTGGTCATAATCATAGATTGCATAACCTTTTGTTTCTTTACCACTCTTTACTGCTTCTTTTAAAGCATCTTCAGACGGGTATAAACTTGACTCCTCAATATGAAGTTCTTTAACGATTTCTTCGTTAGGAACATAATATCCACCTGGAACATATTCGTTGAGATATGAAGCACCTTCAGAACTCTCAAATTCCGTTTGCTTTTTAAATTGATTCAGAATTGCTGGAGCTGCAGCTCCACCAAAGGCAACAATCGCTAAGATAATTGTAGAAATAATAGTAACTCTTTTTTTGATCTGTTGGAAAAATTCAAATTCAAATACAGTTCTAAAGTTACGCATTTGCTTCACCTCCTACCTTGTTTACAAAGATGTCTTGTAAACTAGGACGATATTGTCCAAAGGACACAACTTCATGTACATGATTTAATAATTCCTGCAGAATTTCATTTGAAGTATATTTAGTATTCTTTGTAATCAGATACTCTCCATCCACTAGCTGAAACTCTAAGCCTAGCTTATTCTGTAAAATATCCTCTACAACTGTAGAATCCTCAGGATTTACACACAGTACTAATTTATCTTGTCCTTCTTTCTTCTTAATTTCTTCTAAGTCACCAGAGATGATGATATTACCATGATCAATGAGTGTGATTTCATCACACATCTCTTCAACATATGCCATCTGGTGCGATGAGAAGATAACTAGTTTTCCTTTCGCAACTGCTTCTTTGATTGCATCTTTAAAGATTTGTGCATTGACTGGATCTAAGCCAGAGAATGGCTCATCAAGAATAATAATTGCAGGGTCATTAATAAATGCTTGCGCAATTTGAATCTTCTGTTGATTACCTTTGGACAATGTTTCTAACTTTTTGTTTGTATAATCTTTAAGTCCAAAGTAATCAATCCAATACTCTGCTTCTTCAGCAGCTTTTTTATTATCTGCCCCTTTTAATTTTGCAAAGTATGCTAATTGATCTTTTAGGGATACCTTTGCATACATGCCACGTTCTTCTGGCAGATAACCAATATGGTTTTTGATTTACATCAAAAGGCTTACCATCCAACAAGAATTCCCCTTCCGTTTGTTTAAATACATTCATCAAGCAACGGAATGTTGTCGTTTTACCAGCACCATTTCTCCCAAGGAAACCCATTGCTTTACCGCTTTGCACAGTAAAACTGATTCCATGTAAAATTTCCTTCTCATCGAAGGATTTTTTTATTCCTTTTACTTCTAGTATCATAAATACCCCCTTCATTTCCATGGAAATATACAATTCATAGATAGGAATACTCGTATATCATACTACACAAGTGCATTGTTATAATTTGATTGTATTCTTTATTTGACCACAGGTCAATATAATTTTATACAAAACATTTATGTTTTGTCGCTGATTTAAGAATTCCCTAGAACCTAAGTGTATATGATTTCCATCCAATAAATATTGTTTTTATGGCACGTTGTAGAGATGTATCTTCTGCTAAAGTAATGATAGTCACATTCAGTTGTTTGATATACAAAATCTAAAAAGATATCTCTGAATACAGTCATATCCTTCAGAAACGTCAAACAATTCATAAAACTGATAAATGTTCGAATCTTTTGAAACCAGTTTGATGAATCTCAGGGACTTAACAACCAAGAATCACAAACATATTGTGAGTTCTTCAATCTTTGAAATACGTTTGATCATATCTGCAGAACGATGCAATGAATGCTATAACTTTTCGAAAAACTTTCAAGTTTCTCATCAGATGGAATATGAATTTCGAACTATCTGTTTTATCAACATATTCATATTGTAATCGTCCAACTTCCACTAGGCGCACATTGATAAAGTATGTCCCCCAAATCATCTGCGAAATACGTATTGATTCCAAATTTTCCTTTGAGATAGATATCCTTTGTTAGTACTTCTTTTCACTCTCAACTTATGAATGGTTCGTTGTGTTTTATCGAAGTGAAGCATCATCATATTTCTTTGATGGATATGACATCCACATAATAGCGCAACACAAGTAACAAATGGATGCACTGGTTCATGGAAATAAATCTTCAGTAGATTTTGAATTGACCACAAACGATTTATCTTTCTTTGTGTTCTATCAACATATAAAAATATCCAGTAGTTCTTGAAATGTATGTTTTAAACTCGCACTATCATGAATCATCATCATGCATGCATAGCATTGGTCGTCGATACCACGTATCTTTAATATCATAATAAGATAAAAGCACTATCTATCATTTCTTTATTCATACAAATCTACAATCTTCAACAAATCATCCACAATCATTGTATCCTCATATAGTGCTGTGACTGGTGTATTTTCATCTAGGAATAAAATGCGTTTTAATCCCTGCATTCTTACCAGCTTCTTCATCCAGCCTACGATCACCCTAACATATGTACAATCATCTGGTTTTAATTTTGATATTTTTTTTTATTAAGATACTGTATTCCTTCAGGATTTGGTTTTCTTCGCAAAACCATCGTCACCTGTAATTGTGTAACTGAATGTAATCTGCAATCCCCTAAACTCTCTAATACGTCTTGGGCAGTATGGTCTTTATGTGTATACACGAAGTTTCTAATACCTTTTCGTTGTAATAAAAGCAGTGTTTCCTTTGCGTTTTTGATTAGTTTTACTTTGTCATTCCCCACATCCTGTAAAGTTGTGTAATATTGATAAACCGCTTTTCAAACTGCAATCCCTCTTTCTGTGCAAACTCCTGAATGAATTCATGCACAGATTTTAAAATGACATATTCACGAAGATATTCGCGGTCATATGTATGACCGTAATGTCTCATTGTAGCCTGCAAACTATCTAAAATAACCTCATAGGAATCTAATAATGTTCCATCCAAATCCCATATACATGCATGTATTTGCTTAATTGGAATTCTTGTATATACTTCCTCTTCATCTTCGTGATGAATATACGCACCATTTGCGAGTTGAACATGCAAGGAGGCTGGATTATCTTTGTGAGATGCCATATAGATTTCATCCTCTTGGATTATATCTTTGGCGATATCAATTAATAATGCTAGGCCTTTCTTTGCATAGCCTTGATTTCTATATGCAGGTAAAATTCCATAACCGATATGTCCAGACCCATTTTTCAAATTCTCATTGAGATAATGTCTTAACTTATATACACCAACAATATGCTCATCTTCCCATAGGAAATAGTATGTCTGTGGTACATATTTTGGTTTTAGATTGATACCATTTGAAATATCCATTAATTTTGGCATTGTTTCTTGCATGAATGTTGCTTTATCAATGCCATGGTATGGATTCATAAATCCATTTTCATCCTCAGGTAATTTTTTTAATACTTGGTAAATCGCATCTGCATCTTGCCAATTTAGTTCTCTAATTTTTAACATGCTTTATTCCTCATTTACTACCTTCGCAACCGAACCGCGACTACCATGTAAGTCTTTTGTAACGATGATTCCTTTATGGATACGCTCTTTTAGTTCCTTCACATGCGAAATGATACCAACCAATCGATTCTCACCAGATAAGTTCATTAATGTCTGGATTGCGTTATTGAGCGAGTCTTGATCTAATGTACCAAAGCCTTCATCAATAAACATGGTATCGATTTGAATACCTCCTGCTTGAGATTGAATTTCATCTGACATACCTAACGCTAAAGCAAGAGATGCGATAAATGATTCACCACCCGATAAAGAACTGACTGGACGTACTGAGCCATTCGTATAGTCAATCACATCCAAATCTAATGCTTCATGGCTTCGCTTGTCCTTACTTCCTGCACTACGCACAAGTTGATACTGTTGATTAGACATAGATAAATAGCGCTCATTTGCCTTTTGAATCATACGGTCAAGATATGCAATCTGAACATATTCTTGTAAAGTAATCTTCTCTTTACTAGAACGACCATTACCCATTGCGACATCCGCAAGTTCTTTTAAGCTACTATAGCGAGATAATTTTGTTTGATATGCTTCATTTTCAGATTTAATTTTCTGTTTCGTATCTTGTGCATCAGTTTCATACAACTGCACATTGTGAATATTCTTGAGATTCTCTTCCTGTTGAACTTGTAGATTTTCGATTTCAATCTGAAGTGATTTCAGTTGGTTTTGTTGAAGTGGAAATCTCTTCAATGGATAGAGATACCTTTTCCTTCAACATATCGATCTGCGCATTTACATACACTAGTTCATCCATTGCCTGTTTGTTGCATTTGTTAACTGATCGATTTGTTGTTGGTATTCTAAAGATCTGTTTTGCGTAATGATAGACACATGGTTCTTCGCTTCTGTTTCAGAAGAATACTTTCAACTTTCCAGTAATCTCTGCTACTTGTTTTTGAATCTGCTCATGTTCAACAGATAGCTTTGCCTGTGTAATTTCATTTTGACTTACTTCGCTAGATACAGCAGTTAATTTTTGTTGTAACTGTGGAATCAGTTTTAGTAATTCCTGATAACGTTTTGACTGCAATTGTAGTTGCTTGATGTGAGTTGATATTTCAGCTTGTTCATTTTTGAGTTGTACTGTATGTTCATCAATAAACATCTGTACATCTTCAATTGGAATAACTTGTTCTGTAACAGACTTCAACACTAAATCTAGCTCATTTCTTTCAATGAACTCATCTTTAGATTTGCATCTGCACATGCTTTACTAGCCATCTGGTATTCTTTTTCAGCTTGTTCCACTTTCTTTTTATATTGGTTAATTTCTTCTTGTGTAACAAGCTTATCACTATGACTTGCAGGATGTGGATGTTCTAAGGATCCACACACAGGGCACGGCAGTCCTTTGCTTAATCTTGAAGCCAGTAATCCCGCTTGATTTGCGAAATAGGATACCTGTGCATCATCATACTGCTTTTGAATCTCTGCCTTGGCATCTGTGTTCTTTTGTAGAGACATTGTTTTTTTCTTTAAATCTTCTACTGCAATTTGATATTCTTTTTTCATCATGCTTGCATGATGAAAGGCAGATATCTTCTTTTGCAGTTCTTCTTCCTTTATCAAAAGTTTATTCAAATCCAATTCACTATCCGATAGTGTCTGTGATTCCTTTTGCTTTTAAGATGATATCTTCATCTAATTGTTTCTTTTAAACTTATTTTTCTCTTCTAAATCTTTTCGTTACAGAAAGATAGTTGTTTTTTTGATTTCTGATAGTTTTGTAGTCAGTTTCTGTTAGACGGACATATTCAGGGAGTTCATGTTCAATTTGAACCTGTTCCTTCTTTAGGTCATCTATCTGAAGCTTATACTTTTTCACCATCAACCTTTCAATTTCTCTTCAAAGTAGATTTACCTTTTTCTTCTTTTAGCAGGGCTTTTTTTCCTTCATCAGCTTTTCAAGCGATAGAAGATCTTGTAGTTGTTTTGATTTTTTTCTGCTTTCTTCCTTTTCGATATTTCTGTAATTGTTTTTGAATTATGATCTTTTTGTTTCTGAAGGATTTTTGTTTCTTCATTTTGCATTTGCGATAATCTTGTCTAACAAATCATATACTGGCTGTATATCATCCATCGCAAATGTTTCTAGTATCTGTTCGTATTCTTCTTGTAAGATTATAGGAACTCGAATATCACTAATGATTTGTTGTAAACGTAGTTTAGCTTCGTTCAGTTTTGTAGAGCCTTCCTTTTGCCATTTGATTTAAACGATCCATGAGGATAGAGTACTTGCTTGTCATGAATACTTTTTCAAATAACTTTCCACGTTCTTTTGTGTCCGCATTTAAAATTTCAAGAAAGCTTCCCTGCGCAATCATTGCAATCTGACGGAATTGATCTCTCTTCATGCCAAGTAGTTGTTCAACTCTGTTTTGGTAACTTCTGTCGGTTTTACAATACGTTCACCATTTGGCAAGATGAGATATGCATCTGCAGATTTACTACGTTGTTTTATTTCACCATTCTTTTGTACATGCGTATAGCTATACTCAGGGCGTCGATAGATATGATATTCCTCGCTATGATAAATAAAATCTAATTCTACATAGGTTTCAATCTCTTCTTTTGCATATTCACTTCGTAATGTTTTTACATCACGAATATCTCCACTTGGCTTACCAAATAGAGCGAATGTAATCGCATCAAAAATAGTAGTCTTACCTGCACCAGTATCACCAGTAATTAGATAAACTCCATTTTCACCTAGCTTTTGAAAGATCTAGTTCAATCTTGGATGCGTATGGTCCAAAGGCGGAGAGTACTAGTTTGATTGGTCTCATTCTTCATCCCCCTCTTTCCATATTCTTGTCACAAGTTCATCTAAGATTTTTTCCTGTGTATCATCTAGCGCATGACCTGTATATTGTGCGAAGAAATCACCAAAGATTTCTTGCGGTGTTTGATTCTTTTGTTTTGTATAACTAATGCCCTTGTTCGCTTTGTTCATACGCAGAATTCGGATATGAAATTCCCAGAATATTTGGGTAGCGCAAACGCAGTGTATTCATTGCGTCAAATACCATGCGTTCATCTTGTAGTTGAAAGTATACATAGTCATCATTCTCTGTATTCTTTCTTTGTAGAATATTCGCAAAGGTATCCTTAATGACAACGACATCACGTAGCGGTTTTAAATCAACCGTATAAACTGTTGTATTCCCTTTCTCTTTCATATCGATGATAGTAACTGATTTTGTTGTATTCGCTTCACCGATAGAGTATTTCAGAGGGGTTCCACAATATCGCATCGTATCACGTAAGATTGTCTGTGGACGATGGATATGTCCTAGTGCAACATAATCAAAATCATGGAAATACATTTCCATCCACATTATCTGTACCACCAACACTTACCTCTGAACCTTGTTCATCGGTTACAGTACCTGTAATAAATTGATGTGATAGGATTATATTACGTTCCTTTTGATTGAGTTTGACAGTTTGTAATGCATGTTTAACAGCTGCTGTATACCCTTCAACAGCCTCAGTCTCATCTAAATATTGATTAACATAGATTGGACGTATATATGGAAGGCTATAGAAATGAACTGGTCCATATTCATCTTCAATCGTATTGCATGCAAGTTTACCTGTATATTTTCCGGTAATATGAATATTGGAATCCGCAAATATCTCCGCCCCATAAGAAAGTCTTGTGCCATTATCATGGTTTCCTGCAATCATGATCACATGGATATCTAAGTTCTTTAACTCCAACAAAAATGCACTTAAAAGAGCGACTGCTTCTGAACTAGGATTACCAGTATCATAGATATCACCAGCCAGTAATACTGTAGTCACTTTTTCTTGTTTTAGAATGTCAATGATTTGTCGTAAGATATATTTTTGATCTTCGATTAGCGAATATTCCTTGAGTCTTTTTCCCTAAATGAAGGTCTGATAAATGTGCAATTTTCATATCAACTCACTTCTTTCTTAGACGTGTGCTGTTTGATTCTGTAAAATTTTGTATAGAATCGCAATGATCCAAGCATAATTTGAAATTGAATTTGGTGTGTAATACTCTAACAAAAGAATACATGCATGTAGTTCTTTGGCGTATTCGGAAAAAATGCCGTATCCCTTTTGGTATTTTAAGAAAGTAGTAACTTCCTTATAATCTTCCTGGATACGATCAAGTGAAACTCCCTAAATTCGCTAAAATCGCATGTAGTACAAAGTAATGATAATTTAATGCTCGATCAAAACTACTTGTACAAGACTGGATAAATTCCATCGCACGTCTTACTTTTGTGGTTGCTGTTCCTTCACACAATGCTAGGATATAAGATAATAATCTTGCATAGTCATTATCGAGGCGATATTCATGAATTAATAAGTCATCCATGATAACCAGCTCATCAACCACATCATCTTTTAGATTTGGTGATAATGCTAAAAGTCCTGCATATACTACATCCGTATCACTCGTCAAAAAGCGATGTAATTCTTTCATCTGATTATAAATAGAAAGTGCTTTATAATATACACTCTTATAATCTAGATTTGGTATACTAGCAGCACTAAACGAGAGTAAACCAAGACCATTAGTATCCGTAAAACTACGATTGAATTGTTCTTCGAATGCCTTGGCATGAGAAATAAATTCATCTGGTTCAATATCGGTTGCCGCAATCATCGCAGCATATACCTTTGGCATACTAATGCGATATGGCGATGTAAATGAGAATGACTTATTAATGATTCGTTCACAGATTTTGATTGCGTCATAGTTAAGATCTTTTTCAAAGTGTGTATAGATATAGGCTATCGCTACATTTTCCTGCTCTAACGAGAAGATATTTACGACTTAGTTCATTTTCTATCATCTACAAATTTTTGTACATTTTTCTAATAATAAACTCATTCATTTCATTTACCTCTTCTGACTAATATTATAAGCAGAATATGCTTTTCCCTCAATCAATGTCATTAAAAACAAGTCCTTTGATAAGACTTGTTTATATATGTAGTAATCTTTGTCTTTGTTGTGCAAGAGCTTTAATTAAGGCAATTGTATATAGAATCGCATTTGTTAGAGTATAAATAGAAGTATTATTTCCTACATAGTAGCTTAATAAAATCATACATGCATGTAAAGCTCTTTCTGGTTTGGAAAATAAACCATATTGTCTACTTGCCTTTAGGTACTTCATAACTTCTTCATAATCTTTTTGGATTGTGTAAAGAGGAATCGAAAGATTTGCAACTACTGCATGAAGAACATAGTAGATATAACCAACATGACGATTCCATCTACTTGTGATAGGCACGATGAAGTCCATTGCATTCTTTACTTTCTGGGTTGCAGTTCCATCACAGAAAGCTAGTGCATAGGAAAGTCTTCTTGAAAAATCCTTAGGCAGCTTATAGTCATGTACAAGTAAATCGTCCATGATGACTAGTTCATCCACAACATCCTCTTTGATGCTTGGGGCCATTGCTAGTATGCCTGCATACACTACGTCCAGATCATTTGTTAATGAGCGCTGTAAATCTTTCATCTGATTATAAATCGCAAGTGCTTTATAGTAGATATTTTGATACTCAATTTGTGGCATTTCAGCAGCGCTAAATGCAAGTACTGCTAAACCAATCGTATCTTGGAAGGTACGATTGAAGAGCTCTTCAAAACTCATCACACGATTAATTACAATATTTGGTTCAATATCGGACACATCCATCATAGCCGCATACACTTTGGTTAAGAATTGGTACTGAAATGCACCAAAAGGAAATGACTGACGAATCATATCTTCGCAGAAATTTCAATCGTTCAAAGTTAATTTCTCTTTCATGAGACATGTAGATAAACGCAATATCCGCAATTCCTTCTGGGACTATATAAGAAATATTTACGACGTAGCGCTCTTCGATTATCGAGGAAGGTATTACATTTTTCTAATAACAAGTCATCCATCAAAATCACCTCTTATTTTAATATTGTATGCATAATTCTTTATTCAATCAATCTATTATCAAAAAATAAGCCTTCCCTTCGGAAGACTTATCGATCATTAACGAAGTGTAAATACACCTTCTCCTTCATCCACGAAAGTGAGCGAGTAGAAATGTGACAGTGCTTCTACAAGATACTCTGTATCCTTTGCACCTGCTGTTTCATAAGATGAATGCATTGCAAGTTGTGCTAGTCCAATATCAACGGAATTCAGTGATACATGAGCATTTGAAATATTACCTAATGTAGATCCACCTGCCATATCAGAGCGGTTTGTAAATGTCTGTACTGGAACATTTACTGCCGCACATACTTCCTTGAATACCGCTGCAGATACTGCATCAGTTGTATACTTTTGGTTTGCATTGTACTTGATTACAATACCCTTATTCATCTGTGGTCGGTTAATTGGATCTGCCTTTTCTACATGATTTGGATGTACAGCATGTGCATTATCTGCAGATACCATAAAGCTAGATGCGATTGCACGTTTTGCTTGTTCAGGATTCTTACCACAAGCTATCGCGATTCTCTCTAATGTATCCTCAAGGAATGTAGAGTCTGCACCTTGTTTTGTGCCTGATCCAACTTCTTCGTTATCAAAGATTGCCATAACAGGTACACTTTCGCTATCATTAGCACCTAAGAAACCATATAGACAGCCAAATGCACACTGTAAGTCATCTAGGTGACCTGCAGATATAAACTCATTTTGATAGCCCCAAATCGTACCTTTTTCACGTGTGTATAGATATAAGTCATGACTGAGAATATCTTCTGCCTTTACGCCAACAGATTCAGCTACAACTTCCATAAACTTACCCTTGGCATCTTCTGTACCAAATATGGCAACATATCTACCTGCGCATTATAGGATACATTTGAATTTGCTTCACGATTCATATGAATCGCAAGATTTGGAATTACTAACAAGTCCTTATCGACACGTACAAGCTTTGTAACAAGCTTACCATTTTCTTTTACGATCACTCTACCTGCTACAGATAATGGACGATCAAACCATGGCGCACATAACATACCACCATACTTTTCAACATTTAGTTTTACCACACCATTACCAACGATTTCTGGATTTTCTTTTACCTTAAATGTTGGAGAATCACTATGTGCTGCACCAATCATATAACCCTTATATTCTGTTGTTGGAATACGGAAGGCAATAATACTGGATTGGTTTCTTACCACAAAATATCTTCCATCTACTTCTAGTTTCCAACTTTCAGCCTCTGATAATTCACGATATCCCTTGCTTGACTAATATCTCCTTCATTTCATTGATGGCATGAAAACAAGTTGGACTCTTGTGTAGAAAATCTAATAATTTTTCGTTGATATCTACCATAAAATCTCCTTTATACAAAATTGCATATTCTATTATAAACGAAAAACCACCATAATTGGTGGTTTCTCTATCTAGATTACAAAATTACCATTTCTAAATACTGGCACAACTGTACCGTCTTGTTGGATACCATCAATATTCATTTCCTTGGTACCAAACATGAAGTCTTCGTGTTGAGAAGATTCATTTCGCACCTGCAGCCTTAAGCTCTTCATCGCTCATGTTTCGCACCACCCTTTACATTTTTCAGGATATGGCATACCTAACGCTAAATGACAAGCAGCGTTTTCATCAAATAATGTATTGAAGAATAAGATATTAGAATTTGAGATTGGGGAATCATATGGTACTAAGGCAACTTCACCTAAGTATCTAGAACCTTCATCAAAATCTAATAGACTCTTGAGTGTTTCCTCTTCTTGTTTTGCGCCAAAGTCTACAACCTTTCCATTTTCAAAACGGAACCAGAAACCATCAATCACCTTACCACTGTAACTTAAAGGTTTTGAAGCATACACGATACCATTAACACCTGTCTTCTTAGGCATTGTAAAACATTCTTCTGTTGGAATGTTTGGATCAAAGTAAACTCCCTTTGGTGTCTTATCTCCGCCACCAATCCATACATGATTATCTACAAGTTCTACTGTTAAATCTGTTCCAAGTTCACTTGTAAAATGTAACTGCTTGAAGTTTAATTCTGTTAACTTGCGTGCATGTTCTACCAGATTAGCATCATGTATACGCCAATTTTCTAGTGGATCACTATCCTCTGTAACACGGCTTGTCATAAAGATTGCATCTTCTAATTTCTCAAAAGCTTCTTCCTCAGAAAGTTCTGGGAATACAACCTTTGCCCATTCTACAGAAGGAATCCCAATAACACACCACTGTCCTTCATTATTCATTGTGTACTTTACGTAAGTCCTTCATCTTCTTACTGTAAGCCATCTGATATGCACGAACCTTAGATTGGTCTACATCCTTTAGAGCACCTGGCATATCAGAATTGATACGTAAATAACATGCACCTAAATCATGTTCACGCTTTACCATATCATATTTCCAATCTGGAATATCAGTTAATGTCTCTTCGCTTTGATATGTATAATTTAGTTTTCCTAATTCCGTATCCGTCCAGTTCATAATCACTTCTCTAGCACCTACGGCATACGCTTCTTTGGCAACCATGCGTACAAACTCATAGTCACGTACAGATGCGGTAATTACTAGTGGTTGGTTTGGTTGTACATTCACACCACGTACAACTGCTAATTTTGCTAACTTTTGATACATTGCTTTACTTGCACTCATAATAAGTTCTCCTTTAATCTTTAAATAATTCGTCATAACCAGGAACCTCCTGAATATGACGCATAAACTCTTTTGTTATAATAAATGACTTTGGCCCAAATGGATTGATAACGATTGAATCATATTTTGCTGGAACTAAGTGAAAACATTCTTTCATATTGCGTACTTCCAATTGAAGCTCGTCTTCTTCAAGTATATTGCTATAACGTAGTAGCGCATCCCAATCTGTAAATAGTACAAGTACATCTTTGCTTGGGTCAATATTGAGACGAACTGACATAAATCGCTCATCCTCTTCCTTTTCTGCCGTGTATTTTATGAGATAGTACTCACTCATACAGATTTCATATACCAGTGTACCAATATATTCTTGATCCTCAAAAAATTTACCATACTCGCGAAGCACTCCACTTAAGCCTGGATTTTCGACAATTGTTGGATCTGCATCATATTGAATACTACTGATGATACTATGCTTCTGTAAGAAACCTTTACAGGAGTGATCAAGCTTTATTGTAACTGTCTGATTTCTTGCGGAAGTTACTGACTTATCATTACAAATAATCTCTATAATCTTTGCGTCGATATCTCCCTTATCACTACAGTGAAGGCAAATCGCATCATTTACCTTCATTTCACCATAGACAAAACCCGTACAGATTGTATCTTGATTCGTTTCAATCACCATCATCGTATAACGTCGCTCACCGTTTAGAATGGCAATCTTCTCATATTGTCTTAATTCTCTTTGATGTTTAATTTTTGTATATTGTTGTCGCACAAAGATAACAACTGCAATTCCTATTGCGACCATTGTAAGATACAGCTGCATCATCTCCTTACTGGAAAGAGCACTTGATTGTCCACCAATCAGACGACTAGTAATGATTAGACGCACAATTAATACAGCAACAATACCGATAAAGCATAAATTTTTAGACCAGATAATTCGCTTGAGTCGAAAATGTGGTTCGTTACGAAATCTTTGACGATATACATATTCTGCCATCACAAATGTTAGTAATGCCATGATTCCCCACGCAAGTGGAAACATCCCCCTCAATATCAACCATGGAGTAATTGTAATCTCATCGGAAATATAAAATTGAGATTATGAAAGAAGCCATATAGTCCTGCTACATAACCAATCGTTGCAATAAACATTACTAGTAACAACAAATATTTCTTCATCGACTTCCTCCAATAGAACAAGTTTATCACAAACCCCAAATGACGCTATCAAAATAACCACAAAAAACCAATAAAAAAGCTATCGCAAGAAACGGTCCCAAACGCAATACACTTCTTCTTAGAAAGATACAACCATAAGATTGCTAGAAAAGATGCTATAGATAATACCAACCACAGCTTTTGAAAGGAAATAAATAAGCTCATACATGATATAAGTTTTACATCTCCACCACCGATACATTCTTTACCAAATACTTTTTCACTCATTACAATAGCTAGAAACCCACAACCAAAAATCATAGCCATACGTATCCATGGTTGTATACTCATCTCTTTTTATCATACATGCATGTATGATATATAAAACTATCATACTAAGATGTACCAAAATCTGGTATCTCCATGATTTGATAGTCGATATAAAAAGACAACCCATAGCAGTAGGAATAGAATCATTCTGACAATCACATTCCCACTCAAAAATAGTAATATCCCAAAGAACTAAACACACATAGTATCCCTGTTACTATCTCCGCAACGATATATTCTTTTTGAAAAGTTTTCTACCACAATATCGACATCTTCCTTTTAAAAAGATATAACTCAATATTGGAATTAAATCATACCAATGCAGTACATGATGACATGCATCACAATGACTGCGTAATGGAAATCTTCGTTGAAGATAACTATGACACATACATAATAAAAAGCTTCCCTAAATGGAAGCCAAATATTCCTATTAATATTCGATACATTTTATCACCCCATAAAATATACCGAAATCATTTCTACTATCCTTACAATTTCTCTAAAATCTTATCTTTGTTAAATAAGATAACCACAACAGAAATAACTTGAATCGCAACTGCAATCGCAGATACAACATAGTTTCCTTCTGCTAAGAAGTGACCCTGAGATACAGCTTAATAGAATCTGTATCCAGCTTGAGCAGAAGATTGCTAATGAGAAATCCCTTAGACTAATTTTTGCGTGTGCTGCAACATAAGGAATGATACCGTTTGGAATTCCCGGTAACATACATGACACCGCCACAACAAAGATTGGTTTTCCTTCATTGATTTTCTTCATTAGCCAGTTTTCTTTTGGGGTGTTGTATTCTTCATCGCAATACGAATTGATTTACCCACTCCACGTAGTATTGCAAATACCAATATATTACCAGCAGTAAAACCAAGCCAGCATAACAGGAAAGCTCTCCACCAACCAAATAGGAAGGCACCCGCAAACTGGATAATCACACCTGGTAAAATTACACTGACCACCTGAAGCACACTAATCATAAATAGTGCGATGTAGGCACCGTAGTGTCCCTGTTCCTGGATATAATTTGCTAAATCTGACTGATTTCCTGACTGCAATATCTGCCATACTTCTAGGACCACAGGTCCAAAGGCACGGTATACTAGCCAACCAATGATGGCGATAATCACCAAGATTAATAGTATAATTGCAGGCTTTTTTAGTCGCTTGATTTTTCTAACCATGTTCCCCCTGTAATGAAATACAATTTAACAGGATAACACATTTAAAATATCGTGCAACCTAAATTTTCTTTAAATAGTCTGATTTAACGCTATGTTTCTTTAAGAAATCTCTAACTTCATCAAACTGATCTTCTTCGAAGAATAATGCTGTTGTTATCTTATTCTTCATGAAATAAATACTATTATCAGAACGTGAAAGCGTTACTTGCCCAGCTTTATGAAATTTAATCAGAGAGCCCATCATCACGATACCCTCATCTGATAAACCAGACTTCATGAAAAGTAATACATGATTCCTAAAATAATTGGAACAATAAACTGTACAATACGGAAAATACCTTCATAACGTACAAAACCAATCACTGCTATCGCAAGAAATAAAACTGGAATCATCCACTTCATTTTATTTCCAACTTTTGTCTCTATCTTTACGGTATTTGAGACCATCAACATTCTCGCAAAGGCAACTAACATCACTACATCAAATATATACAAAATCAAAGTCTGAATATCCATAAGATCCTCCGTGTTCTTTATTCTATCATAAAAGGTTCTGCGCTTGCAGAACCCTATTTCTTCTACTTTAGCCAGACAACAGTCTTACCATCTGTAGTTGTTTGAACAACATTGGTAATATTAAATCCAGCATCCTGTAAAATCTTTGTCATCTTATCTACCGCAACTTCACCTGTTGCCTTAACAACAACCTCAGAGCCACGGTCTGTATGATATACAGCGATATTTTCTACGTTGGCATTCTCTTGTGCAAATAACTTCGTTACCTGCGCAAATACACCAGGCTTATCATCAATCAACATGACAAATCTTGTACCTTGACGCTTTAAACCCATTAAGTCAACGAATGTTAAGAAGATATCCTTTTCTGTGATAATACCAACTACATGATTTTCTTCATCCACGACTGGTAATACATTGACAGTATTTTCTAACATGACTTCCGCAGCTTCTTCCAAGAAAACCATTGGGGAAATCGTATGTACATCACGAATCATGATGTCCTTTGCCTGTGTACGAGATAACAGGTAATTCAATTCATAAATGGATAAGGAAGTTGCGTTCTTTCCAGATGTATCATTTACCAAACCCTCTGTAATCAAACCAATGAGCTTTTGATTTTCATCCACAACTGGTAAGCGGTGGAAATGATTCTTACCCATAATTTCTAGTGCTTTAGATAACGGTGTATCCGCAGTAATCGTAACAGGATTTACCGTCATATGATCTTTAACGTACATTGCTTTATCCTCCTAGATAAACTTTCTGAACTTGCTCGCTAGCAGCCAACTCATAGCCACTACCCTCTAATGTTATTTTACCTGTTTCTAATACATATGCACGATCAGCTATCGCTAATGCCATCTTTGCATTTTGTTCTACTAATAGTATTGTAGTACCTTGTTTGTTAATTTCTTCAATAATTCTAAAAATTTCTTTTACAAGTAATGGTGATAAACCCATGGATGGCTCATCCAATAATAGAATCTTTGGTCTAGCCATTAACGCTCTACCCATCGCAAGCATCTGCTGTTCACCACCAGATAAGGTACCAGCTAATTGTTTTTTACGTTCCTTTAAACGTGGAAATAACGTATACACACGCTCTAAGTCTTGGGCAATTCCTTCTTTATCTTTTCTTGTAAAGGCACCAAGATCAAGATTTTCTTCAACGGTTTGTGAAGCGAATACTCTTCTACGTTCAGGAATCTGTGCAAGTCCCATCGTTACAATCTTATGGGCTGGGATCTTTGTAATATCAACCCCATCCAGTAAGATAGCACCCTCTGCTGGTTTTAATAAACCGGAGATTGTATGCATGGTTGTTGTCTTACCTGCACCATTGGCACCGATTAGAGTAACGATTTCACCATCATTGACTTCAAAGGAGATACCTTTGATAGCTTCAATCATCCCGTAACGTACAACTAAATTTTCTACTTTCAGCATATCATCACTCTCCTAAGTATGCCTTTACAACATCTGGATTTGTACGAATTTCTTCTGGTGTTCCTTCCGCCAGCAACATACCATAATTCAATACAGAAATCTTCTCACAGATACCCATGACAAGCTTCATATCATGTTCAATTAATAAGATAGCGATATTGAAACGATCGCGTACCAGACGAATTGTTTCCATAAGGTTCTTTGTTTCCTGTGGATTCATACCTGCTGCAGGCTCATCCAACAATAATAATTTTGGATGTGCACCTAAGGCACGAATGATTTCTAGCTCACGCTGTTTACCATATGGCAAATTCTTTGCAAGTTTATCCGCATCCTTTTCCAAATGGAATACTTCTAATAAGGACATGGCTTCTTTGTCCATATCTTTTTCCTGTTTTAAGGAATTTGGTAACTTAAACATACCTGAGAATAATCCATAACTTGCTTGTGTATCCAAAGCGGCTAAGACATTCTCTTTTACAGTCATATCTTTAAACAAACGAATATTCTGGAATGTACGCGCAATTCCCAAACGAGTAATCGCATATGGTTTCATACCATTAATCTTCTTACCCTCTAGTTTTACTGTACCATCCGTAGGTGTATACACACCTGTTAACATATTAAATACAGTTGTTTTACCAGCTCCATTTGGTCCAATTAAACCATAGAGCTGACCCTCTTCAATCTTCATTGAGAAGTTATTTACAGCACGTAAACCACCAAAATTAATACCGAGTTCATCAACTTCTAGAATATATTTCTTCTCACTCATGAATGAACCTCCTTATTCCTTTTGAAACGATGGAGAAAATGCCTGTAATTGTGGTGCATGTTTCACTAGCATCATCAAAATTAACACAATCGAATATACGAGCATACGATAATCACTTACACTACGTAATACTTCTGGCAATAATGTTAGAACACTTGCCGAAACGATAGAGCCAAAGATATTACCCATACCACCTAATACAACCATTACCAAAATTTCAATCGACTTATCTAATGTAAATACACTAGGTTGTAAGAAGCCCATGTAATGAGCGTATAAAGCACCACCTACACCCGCAAAGAATGCAGAGTATAAGAAAGTAATAATTTTATACTTCTGGGTATTAATACCAGAAGATTCAGCCGCAATCTCATCCTCACGAATCGCAATGATAGATCGACCATGTCGAGAATGAATCAGAGATAACGATAAGAACACCGTAATCGCAGCTAAAGCGAATGCCCATGTAAATGTAGTATTCTTTGCGATTGCAGAATAACCACCAGCACCACCCAATACTTTTCAAGTTAATCAGTACATTACGTACAATTTCACCAAAGGCTAATGTAATAATTGCGAGATAGTCTCCACGTAAACGTAGGGTTGGTAAACAAACAAGAAGACCTAAAATCATCGCAACGATACCACCGATGAGAATCGCAATTGGAAATTCGATAACAGGTAATAGACGCATCGACTTTGTGAATACTGCAGAAGCGTAAGCACCCGCTGCCATAAAAGCCGCATGCCCTAACGCAAGTTCACCAAGGAAACCTGCTGTCATATTTAAAGATACCGTCAAGATTACATTGATACAGATTGTAATCAAGATACCTTGCCAATAACTCTTTAATACACCAATACGCATTAGTACAACGAGCAAGATATATCCTAGTGCAGTAATGCCAAATTCGAGTAGGAGTCTGTTTTTTAAATTGAGTTTCTTCATCACTTACACCTTCTCCTTTACATTCTTTCCTAGAATACCAGCCGGTTTAAATACCAACATCAAAATTAAAATCGCAAATACAATCGTATCTGTTAACTGAGAGGAAATATATGCCTTAGTCATCGCTTCCACCATACCAAGGATAAACGCACCAATTACCGCACCTGGAATCGAACCAATTCCACCAAGTACCGCCGCAATAAATGCCTTTAATACCAGGTAAAGAACCCAGGGTTGGATTAATCATTGGATAACAATTCGCATAAAGAATACCCGCGATTGCCGCAAGAGCACAACCAATCGCAAACGTTAAACTGATTGTAGTATCAACGTTAATTCCCATTAGCTTCGCTGCACCCTCATCTTCCGATACAGCACGCATAGCCTTACCCATTGTTGTCTTATTGACGAATAACGTTAATAAGATCATTAGAACTACAGATACACTAAATGTAATATAGTAGTTTGCCTGAATTGAAATACCACCAAGATTTAACGCTGGTAACGTAATAAACGCATGATATGGCTGGGGATTTGCGCCAAAGATCAATTGGAACACATTCTGTAGGAGGTAACTAATACCAATCGCAGTAATCAATAATGAAATACGACTTGCGTTACGTAAAGGCTTATACGCAACCTTCTCCATTACAACGCCTAAAACAGCACATGCGACGATAGAGATAATGACCGCAAGCCACCATGGTAACCCAAACTTCATACTGATAAAACTAATATACGCACCGACCATGATGACATCACCATGCGCAAAGTTAATTAACTTCGCGATACCGTATACCATCGTATATCCAAGCGCAATCAGTGCATAAATTGAGCCGATGTTTAATCCATTGATAAATTGCATAAAAAACTGATTCATGCATGTTCCTCCTTACCACAAATAACGAAATAGGGAGTATTGCATCCCTATCTCAAATTTTTACTTCTTATAAGTTGTATATTGACCGTTCTTAATTTGAACGAATACTGGTTCCTTAATTGGATCACCATTACTATCAAAGGAGATACTTCCTAAGATTCCCTTGTAGTCTGTAGATGCAATGCCCTTTACAATATCACTAGCCTTAAGAGAACCAACCTTTTCGATTGTCTGTAATAGTAACATTGTTGAGTCATATGCATTGATACCAAATGAGTTAATATCTGTACCGAACTTTTCCTTGTACTTCTTCATAATATCCTGAACACTCTCCATATCTGGTGAGTATTGGTTGATGAAGATAACATCTTCAATTGCGGAAACATCATTACCAGCTACGCTAGTAGCTCCATCCCAACCATCAGCACCAACAATCTGTGCCTTAATGCCAAGATTTCTTGCCTGCTTTGCAATCTGTACATCCTTTTCATAATAGTTTGGAACGAAAAATACATCGATATCAGAAGCCGCAATCTTTGTTAACTGAGAACTGAAGTCCTGATCAGCAGTTGAGAATGCTTCAGAAAGAACAACCTTTCCACCTTTACTTTCAAATTCAGCCTTGAACGCTTCTGCTACACCAGTTGAATAATCATCATCACTATTATAGATGATAGCAGCCTTCTTTAAGCCTAATGTTTCATATGTAAAGTCAGCTACTTGCTTTGCCTGCTGAGGGTCTGTATAGCATGCTCGGAATACGTTTGCGCCACCTTCATCAGTAATATTCGCTGCAGTACCACTAGGTGTAATCATTGGAACACCAGTATCCTTACTCTGTACAGCAATCGCATAAGATTCACCTGAAACTGTACCACCAATAATACCTGCAACCTTTGTATCTGTAACAAACTTGTTATAGATATTGATTGCCTGTGTCTGATCACCTTGAGAATCCTGTACATCTACCTTGATATTTGTACCATTTGCAGCGTTGTAATCTTCTACCGCAAGTTTCACTGCATTTGTAACAGCTAAACCATATACTGCATAATCACCTGTTGTTGGTCCTAATGTACCAATTGTATATGACTTCAAATCTCCAGCCGCAACATAATCAGAAGTTGTTTCTGTTGCTGTAGAATTACTAGATCCTTCGGACGCTTCACAAGCTGCTAGTGATACAGCCATCAGTGCCGCAAGTCCACCTTTGATTAATTTATTGAAATTCATCATTTCCACCCTCGCTTCTAATCTCTTTTATTTAAGATGTTCTTATTATATTGATGTCAAAATCATAAATCAACCATTATAAACAGATTTTTACACATTTCTTTCACATTTGATGTAAATTTCTTTCAAAAATACAGATTATTTTTTCAATGTATAAAATTTACTCAAATTCACAAACCAATCATTTGTTTGCATTTAACACCATACATACAATACACGTAGGAGGATAACGCAATGCACGACACATGGAACCCATGGCGCGGGTGTAAGAAAATTAGTGAAGGATGCACAAACTGCTAGATGTATTTTCTCGATCAAATGCGTGCTCAAGATGGCTTACTCATCCACTTAACAAATAATATGAAAAAACCCTTAGCGAAAAATCGCAAGGGTGAATATAAGATTAAAAGCGGTGAACTCATACGTGTATGTATGACCTCGGATTTCTTCCTAGAAGAAGCAGATGCTTGGCGCACACAAGTTTGGGATATCATGCGTATCCGCAGTGATATAAAATTCTTCCTACTAACCAAACGACCAGAACGTATACTCTCCTGTTTACCATCTGATTGGGGTGATTGATGGGAAAATATCATAATCAATGTTACAGCTGAAAACCAAAAGCGTGCAGATGAACGTATCCCTATCTTATTAGATTTACCCTTTAAACATAAAGGGATTATGTGTGCCCCGCTCTTATCAGAGATACACATTGAGCAATACCTATCCGAAAAATCAAACAAATCATCGTCGGTGGAGAAAACTATAACAGCAGTTGACCTTACATTTACGAGTGGGTTAAAAGCCTATATCACCAAGCTATCAAACACGATATTACCTTTGCATTTATTGAAACAGGAACATACTTTGTAAAAGATGGTAAAACGTATCACATTCCATCCAAAACTATTCAATCTAAACAAGTATTTCGTTCTGGTTTACAACACCAAGGAAGAAAACCCAACTACATACTTGTCGACCAATTTAAAAACCACATACCTGAGGAACAGAGATACCAACATCAATTTGATATCGACTGTACAGAATGTGGTTCTAAACTCATATGCAATGGAAATGAACTAGGATAATGTACGAATTCTACTTAAAAGCAAAAATAGAATCACACTTACAATTACTAGAATACCCGCTACCAAATACATTGCGAAAATAAAGATTTATGACTAAACCAGTTGAAAGTAGTATCGGTAATCCAACCATAAATAAACTAGTCAACATCGTTAAGCCAACCTGTAAATTTTGCTTAATTGGAACAACTTCGTTGTCCCAACTATAATTCGCAAATCGATAGTCTAGCGCAAATCCCAAGATTGCAGTAAAGAAAGAATATACTAATGGAATAAGTAACACCGCAATCATCTGTTCGACTGATAGCGAAAATCGTAAGAATACTGCGATGATTGCGCAAACATATCCTATTAGATGTAAAGATAATGTTACCGATATCTTACTAAATATAATATCTTTCATCTTGATTGGAGCAGTTTGAATAATCCATAAATTCTTCCCTTCTAATGATAAGGAAGAAGCTGAAGGGAATGTGAATGCCAGCATCCCTGCAATCACAAGCGGAATATAATCCACCACATTTGCAGGGATTTGCGACACTTTCAACATAGAAAACAGCATTGTTGGTGGCACAAACACCAACAATACACTCCCTATTACTAACATAATGACACCAAACCCCTGATTGATTACTGCTAAATATGAGCCAAAGAAACGTTGCACTTCTTTTTGATATAACGCATGGAATACTGAATGATGCTTAAAAGTTGCATCATGGTATATAACTCTACGTTTTGTGGAAAGCTTATGCAGAACTTCATATTTCCATGTAAGCATATAGAAGATTAATACAGAAACGACGATTGATATGCATGCATATAATAGGTTTGACTTTAAAAAAATATCAAAGATAGTGGGTATATCTGTATCATTTGTAATCCTGTCATAGTAGATAAACCGCCGACACTTTGAAGCAGAAAGATTCCTACCATCAAACCAATAAACAATAAAACAGATAATAGTACTTTTAATACTGTTGTATGTTTAGCAAAAGATGCTACATAAAGAATGCCCACACTAAAGATAATTGCAATTCCTATCGGTATTACCGGAACAAACACAAGAGAGAGAATACCGAATGCAAGCTGTAAGTATGCATGTGTAATAAGTACATGTGCCACCATACCTGGTAACATCATTCCACAGGTGAAACAAAACGCAAAGATATAAACAATCAATAGTTTACTTGCGATAATATCTCTTTTAGAAACTGGCAGTGACTGCAACATTTCATAATCATTACTCTCAAATAATAATGCATTTAATGTAAACAATAATAATGTTATTAAAGCGACACTCGTTAGCGACAACAAGCTTGCATACACATATTCCACAAGTCCTGTATGTATCAAGTTCATTGTTGTCGTGACAGAAAATGCTCCCATATTTATTGCCATATAGACAATAAACAAACAACGAATAATACAGCTATATTACGTTTTTTTGTTTATTGTTTCCGCAAAAATCATTTATGGGTAGTGTATTTAAGAGTTTTGCTTTTGATAAATGAATGATTTGATTCATTATGCATCCACCTCCATAAAGAACTCTTCTAATGACTTTGTTCCCTTTACGGCATCCGTATTACCACATGTAACAAGTTTTCCTTTATGGATAATAGCAATTTTATTACAGAGTTTCTCTGCTACATCTAAAACATGCGTTGAGAAGAAAATTGTACATCCTTTCTGTGTCATTTCTTTCATAATATTCTTGAGTTCAAATGTAGCTTTTGGATCCAACCCTACAAATGGTTCATCTAAGATTAATATCTTCGGTTCATGTATAAGAGCCGCAATAATTGCAGTACGCTGTTTCATCCCATGTGAATATGAAGAAATCATATTTCCCAGGGAATCTGTCATTTCGAAAAGATTCCCATATGTTTGTATGCGATTTTTTCTATCTTCAGAAGACACATGATACAAATCAGCGATAAAGTTAATGAATTGATACCCCGTTAAATGCTCATATAAATCAGGATTATCTGGTATATATGCCACTTGTTGTTTACATAAGATTGGCTCACTTTGAATAGAATGACCATTTATTAAAATTTCACCTTCATCAAAACCATGAATTCCAACGATTGCTTTTATGGTAGAAGTTTTCCCTGCACCATTAGCCCCAATAAAACCATAGATATCTCCATCAGAAACAGACAAAGATAAGTGCTCTACAGCAACTTTCCCATCATACTTCTTCGTTAAATTTTTAATTTCAATCATAAGTCTTCCTCCCGTAAGGTTTCTACACAGAACACTTTTTTATTACAACATGGACACGTCAACCTTCTAGTATGATACGTGTGTCTCGCCCATAAAACCTCTTTTCCATTTGGCCTAAAAACGGTATGACATTCCGGACAGATATAGGCAACAATATTCATATATTTTTTGAATAAAATTGATCCAAAAATAATTATCAATACCTCAACAACAAGATATATCCACCACTTTCCACTAAATAGCGAATACATAAAAAGATGCACCTTGTATGATTCCAACCATAATTCCAATAATGAAAAGCTGTATCCGGTAATGTTTCAATCGTTCTTTCCGTTTCAAAATATACGCAATATTTGACATTGATGCTGGTGTTATCACTGGTAGCGCCTTTAATTGTTCACGGAAAGATTTCGCATCTTGAAGTTTTATTTTTTGTTCCTCAACTTCTTTCTCTATCGCAAATATACGTTCATCAATTAAAGCCTTAATTATATTCTCACCATTGTCTTGCTGATAAATACTGGCAATATCATCAATAGATAATCCTAGAGAACGCAAATAAATTAATAATCTTAATTTTTCTACATCTTCGGAAGTATACATGCGTCTACCACCTTCGCTTAGTTCAGTAGGAATTAGTAATCCACGTTGGTCATAATATTGAACAGTACGAACTGTAATACCGCATAATTTCGCAATCTCACCTGTCGAATACATCTTAAGTTTATTTCTTTCGATAGTATCACACATATCACTCACCTCATAATAATGATAGTTTATCACGCAACGTCACAAGCAAGTCATTTTTTTAATTTTTTTCTGTAAAATTGCGAAAAAAAGTCAAAACGAAAGAAATTTATCTTAAAAAAACCTCTTGCAAAGATAAAATTTAAATTATATAATCATAAAGCATTAAGCGAGATGGTTTCTTAGCTCAGTTGGTAGAGCAACTGACTCTTAATCAGTGGGTCGAGGGTTCGAGCCCCTCAGAGACCACCATAAACAAAAGGGAAGTTCCGAAAGGTTCTTCCCTTTTTGTTATTCTATTTCTTTCATTTATTTCATCAATATAGCAGCGTTAGCTTCATTGTGAATCTGTTCTGAGATATCACGCATCGTGATAATCGTTACTGGTATTAGATAGAGTACCGCACCAAGCCATGCACTTTGATCAGCCCACGTAATCGCATTGAATCCAAAGTCTGCTACCAAGAATACACAGACGGCTGTTCGACAAATCATCTCAACAACACCACAATAGATTGCACGCATCGCATATCCTAATCCTTGAATACTCATACGCACAACATTCAAGATACCTAATAACCACCAAGCATATCCCATTCTTCTTAGATATAAATCTGCCGCAGATAGTACTGTTTCATCACCTGTAATAAATAAAGTACTGAGTACTTTTCCAAATAGAATCATGAAGATTCCTGCTAGCACACCATACGCAACACCAACATAAGTACCCTTTCGCAAACCTTCTTTGATACGATCTTCTTTCTTTGCGCCGTAGTTTTGTGAGACAAAGGTAGAAACAGCAGTAGCTAAAGCATCAAATGGGCATAATAAGAACTGCTTAATCTTGACAGCAGCAGTAAAGGCAGAAACATACACTGTTCCTAGAGAGTTATTTGCCGATTGCATAATCATTGAACCGATGGCTGTGATTGAATATTGTAAACCCATCGGAATTCCCATTATCAATAGTCGTTTTGATAGTTCTGGATCAAACTTTCTTTCTTCTGAATGAATATGCAAGATTGGAAATTTCATCACAATTAAAATCAAGCATAGAACAGCTGATACAGCTTGTGAGAATACAGTCGCAATCGCTGCTCCTGCAACACCCCACTTCAAGTTAATAATACAGAAGATATCCAAAAAGATATTCAATACAGCAGAAATTGCCAGGAAGATAAATGGTGTTTTAGAGTCACCAATTGCACGTAAGATACTCGATAAATAGTTATATAAAAGTGTAAATGGTATGCCAATAAAAATAACAATAATATAGTTGTATGTATCCTGATAGATTTCAGCTGGCACACGCAATAAATCCAAGATTAATGGACAGAAAGAAACAAGTTGCGGCAGTTAAAAATCACCGCAATAATAAATGTCCAAACACAACCTTGAAATTCAAATCTCTGCATTCCCTTCGGATCATTTGCGCCAAAGCGTTGGGCAATCGGTACCGCAAACCCTGCCATTGTACCAATACAAAATCCCAATACCAAAAACTGGACACTGCTAGTTGCACCAACAGCCGCTAACGCTTCTGGGCCTAGTGTTTGTCCCTACAATTGCGGCATCTGCCACATTATATGTTTGTTGGAATAGATTTCCTAATAAGAGTGGAATCGCAAATTGTAATATCAGTTTTAAAGGGTTTCCCTCTACCATACTTTTTCTCATCACGTTCCCTCCCTTCAAAGAATACCGTTCATTATATAACAATTCATCTAAAAAAGAAGAGTAGATTTTGATTTTCTACTCTTCTGTTTCTGCTTCAACTTCTTTAATAACGCATTCATCACCTTTTACAAGGTATGTCTCTTCACTACCGCAGTATGGACATATTCTTCCATGTTTTACTGTCTCATATTCTTGTTTACACGATTCACAAAATGTCACGGCAGGAATTGTCTCAAGTTTTAATTCACACTCTAGTAATAGAGGATATTTTACTTTGAAATAATTCCAGCAATCTACGAAGTAATCCGTCATAATACCCGATACTTCGCCAACCTCAAGGGTTACGGAACCATATTTTGTGACCTTATTTTCCTCTGCCATTTCGCTTAGAGATTTTGCAAGGTGTGTAACAATCCCCATCTCATGCATGGTTTGCACTCTTCTTCTTAAACAATATCTTTAGTTTACGTTTTGCAGCGTAAGGAAGAACAGCCTTGATCTTATCTTCACAACGATACATTCTAGAAGCGTCTGATAAATCTCTTTGTAAGTGAATTGCATCGAATTCGCAACGTGTTGTACATAGACCACAACCAATACACTTATTAAGGTCCACAAATGTTGCGCCGCAGCCTAAACAACGTTTCGCTTCTGTACGGACTTGTTCATCCGTAAATGCCAAACGCATATCATTGAATGTAGCCTTTGGATTTCCTTGTTTATGTCCAGGAACCTGTCGCTTAGCTGTATCAAATTCTTCTAATACAACGTCATCCTTATTTAATTCAATGAAATGACGTAGGTCACGATTGATTGTCATAGATTGTCCTGGATGAACGAAACGATTAATGGAGTCTTCTACGATTCTACCAGCCGCAATCGCATCAATCGCAAATCTTGGACCTGTGTATACATCACCACCCACAAAGATATCTGGATCAGCAGTCTGTAATGTGACTGGGTCAGCCTTAGCAGTATTGTTGCGGTTAAGTTCAACTTTTGTACCTTCTAAGAGCTCACCCCATTCAATCGATTGTCCAATGGATAATAATACATTCTTGCATGGAACTGTGATTGTTTCATTTTCATCATATTGAGGATTAAACTTACCATCCGCATCCTTCACAGATAAGCACTTCTTAAATACAACAGCTGTGACATTTCCATTTTCAGTTAAGATTTCCTTTGGTCCCCAACCATTCATAACAGAAATATCTTCTTCCTTGGCTTCTAGTACTTCATCAGCCGCAGCAGGCATTTCCTTTTCAGACTCAAGACATAACATTGTAACTTTGCCTTCTGTTAAACGAACAGCAGTACGTGCAACGTCAACCGCAACATTACCACCACCGATGACGACTACATCACCTTCTAATCCATGTCTTAAAGCTTCATTATTTGCCTTTCGCAAGAACTCTACACCTGTTTGAACACCATTTGCGTCTTCACCAGGAACACCCGTCTTACGTCCACCTTGGGCACCAATCGCAATATAGAATGCTTTATAGCCTTCACTACGTAATGCAGGAATTGTAGTGTCCTTACCAATTTCAATATTGTATTTAAACTCAACACCCATCTGACGTAGGACATCGATTTCAGCTTCGATAATATCTTTTTCTAAGCGGAAGGATGGAATACCATTTAGCAACATACCACCTGCACGGCTTTCCTTTTCAAATACTGTTACAGGGTATCCATGCATGCGTAGATAATACGCTGCAGAAAGACCAGCAGGACCAGCACCGATAATCGCAATCTTATATTCATCAGACCACATTCCTCCATCATCCTTTTCGCATAAAGGAACGAAACGTGTCTCTGCGTTTAATTCTTGTGCAGCGATATATTTCTTGATTTCATCAATTGCGATAGGTTGATCAACCTTACCGCGTGTACATGCATCTTCACAACGACGATTACAGATTGCACCACATACTGCAGGGAATGGATTATCCTGCTTGATTAGTTTGAGGGCATCCATAAATCTTCCTTCAGAAGCCATCTTTACATATCCTTGTACTGCTAAGTGAGCAGGACAAGCTGTCTTACATGGTGCTGTACCAGTGTCATAACAGTTAATCTTAGAAGTTTCACGATAATCTGGATTCCAATGGTCTTCGCCCCATTCTGTCTCATCTGGGAGTAATGTTGTTGGATACTTGATTGCGCCTAAACTTGTACATAACTTCTGACCAAGCTTTGCAGCACCTACTGGGCAAACTTCCACACACTTACCACAGGCAACACATTTTTCTTTCTCAACATGTGCACGATATGCGGAACGTGATAAGTTTGGTGTATTGTACAACTGTGATGTACGTAATGCATTGCATACACCAGGTGCACAGTTACAGATACCTACAATCTTACCTTCACCATCAATATTCGTAATTTGATGTACAAAGCCATGACGTTCACCACGTTTCAAAATTTCTAAGACTTCGTCATAGGAAACATAACGTGCTCTACCACGATCAACCTGATATTCAGCCATGTCTCCAACACCAATACAGAATTCACCATTGATTTCACCAGAGCCTTCACCGCGCATCTCTTGTTGGCGACGGCATGTACATTGACTAATTGCGTACTTATCATACTTATCCAACCAGTGACTCAAGTGTTCTACAGATACAGATTGGTTTACATGTTCAATTGCCTTTTCTACAGGAATTACATGCATACCAATTCCGCCACCACCAAGTGGAACCATCGGTGTTACAGGTTCTAGTGGCATCTGTGTCATTAAGTTAAAGAATGTCGCAAGGTTTGGATGTGCTTCTGTTAGTTCATCATTCATCATCATAAACTCAGCAGAACCTGGAACGAAAATAGGCACATTATACTGTTTCTCATTCTCTGGATTTTCACGGTTCATCTCAATCAAAACCAATCCAACAGAGATGGTCAATCATCTTCTGTGTTTCTTCTAGCGTCATATTATTTTTTTCTTCGCTAGAACTTCTGGTTTATATCCAACACGAGTCTTCTTGAACGATAACATGAACTTTACTTCTTCTTTTGTAAGTAGTTCATCTAACATCCAGTATTCTGGATCTTCTGTTTTTAACAGAATGTGTTAACTTTGCCTTGATACGGTTGGTAATCATGCATGCAAGGTCTAGTAGTAGTTTTTCCTTTTTCTGGATCTGCAGCTACATAATTTGGATCTGGAACGAAATCACGTTCATTTCGTCATTCTCTTTCTTTTGGGGCAGTTGTCATAATTATCTTCTCACCTTTCCACTCAACTGTTTCTTCTTGTAACCAGTCTAGCCACTCTTTCATTCCCTCTTTGGTTTTTAGCACTCACTGGAAATATCTGAATATTTGGATTCAAACGCTTTACACGTTTGATACATGTTTCTAAATCAAAATCAAAATATGGTAGCGCATCAATCTTACTGATGACTAGGGCATCACTCTTTTCAAACATCAATGGATATTTGAGAGGTTTGTCATCACCTTCTGTCACACTTAGAATCATGACATTCTTTCCAGCACCTGTATCATATTCTGCAGGACAAATTAGATTTCCCACATTCTCCAAGAATGCTAAATCGATAGCGTGCTCCTTCATCGCATCAATACCTGTCTTTGTCATCCCTGCATCCATATGACACATACCATCTGTATGTACCTGTACTGCTACAGCACCTAACTGTTCGATTCTTTCTGCATCGACTGCCGATTCAATATCAGCTTCTAAAACTGCAATCTTAATATCAGATAACATCTGTATCGTTGAACTTAAAAGTGTGGTCTTACCAGAACCAGGAGAACTCATTAGGTTGATAAGCAGTGTTCCCTGTTTTTTCATTTGTACACGTAGTGCATCTGCATCCATGTCATTTGATGCAGTAATACTCTTATGGAGTTCTATGATTTTCATTCAGCATTCCTCCACGCTTCGATACGTTTGCGTATCGCAGTCATCATGTCATCAAATCCTTCACCAGTCTTTGCACTGATTGGATAGAATTCCATATTTGGATTTAGCTTACGTACATGGTCCTTACAGCGTTCTTCATCAAAATCAAAGATAGCCTTTGTATCAATTTTATTAAAAAGTAAGATATCCCCCACCTGAAACATCAGCGGATATTTTAGTGGCTTATCATCACCCTCTGGAATACTTAGAATAACTAATTTTAAATTCGCACCAGTATCAAACTCAGCTGGACATACCAAGTTACCAATATTCTCCAAAATCACAACATCTAAATCTTCAATGTTGAGTCTATCCATTCCGCGGGCAGTCATATCTGCTGTCATATGACAACTACCACCTGTATGGAGCTGAATTACTTTTACTCCTAGATTAGAAATTGTCTTTGCGTCCACATCAGAATCGACGTCCGCTTCCATCACACCTACGCGGTAATCCTTCTTCAACTCCTCTATCATTCTGACAAGTGTTGTTGTCTTACCTGCACCTGGCGAAGCCATTAAATTAATGAGATATACACGATGATCTTTTAATGTATCACGTACTTTTTGGGCTTCCAAGGTGTTATCTGCACTCAACCGTTCTTTGGTCTCGAAAATTTCGTACATATTTACTCCTTGTTGTTTATTTTTATACATTTTAATATTTAATTAGTTTTTTTCACAAGATAACATAGTACTACAAAATCCTTTGAAAGTATAAAAAAGAATGCCATTTTTTGACATTCTTTCTTGTATGCATGGTTTGATAAAACTAACCGAAAAAGATATCGATGAATATCATCGATATCTAGTTGTTACTCAATTCCTGTAACTGTATAATCTTCTGCTTCAACAGCTTTACGTAACTCTTCATTAGATACTTCTTTATTTAATGTTACGATAGCCTGCTTACTAACATGTGATACTTCGGCAGATGATACACCATCAATCTTTTCTAGTGCATTCTTTACAGCCTTTTCACAATGACCACACACCATACCTTCAATCATAATCTTCTTTTCCATTTGTTTTTCCTCTTTTCTTTCTATATGTTTTTCTCTTTGAATATGTTTTTCTTCAATATCTTTATCAATCTTAAATAAATTTAATCTTAAAGCATTCATGCATACTGTAACACTTGATAAAGCCATCGCTGCAGCACCAAACATTGGATTCATTGATAAGCCAAATAAACCAGCTGCTAATGGAATACAAATCAAGTTGTAGAAGAATGCCCAGAATAGATTCTCTTTAACATTACGTAATGTTGCTCGACTCAGTCTAACAGCTCTAACGACATCTGTTAATGTAGAGTTAGACAATACGATATCTGCAGAATCAATTGCGACATCAGTACCTGCACCAATCGCAATACCAATATCTGCTTTTTGTCAGTGCTGGGTGCATCGTTGATACCATCACCAACCATCGCAACTTTTCCTTGTTTTTGAAGTTCTGAGATAACTGCTTCTTTTCCATCTGGTTTTACACCAGCCACAACACGGTCAACACCTGCAACCTTCGCAATCGCACTAGCAGTACGCTCATTATCACCCGTTAACATAACTACCTGCATACCCAACTTCTTTAACTTTGTAATTGCGTTGTATGAATCTTCTTTGATTGTATCTGCAGCGGTAATCATACCTATGAGTTTTCCATCTTGTGCAAAGAATAGTGGTGTCTTACCTTCACTTGCATATGCATCTGCTTTCGCTTGGATGTCTGATGAGATATATCTGTGATTGTACGTATATAACTCATTGATCCTGCTTGCATCAGATGATTGTTGAGTGTCGCTTCGATACCACTACCAACAACATTCTTGAACTGTTCTGTTGGTAATGCTTGAATATTTTCTTGTTGGGCTTTTTCAACGATTGCTTTGGCAAATGGATGCTCAGATTTCTGCTCAATAGAATATGCGATTTGCAGTAAATCATGTTTCACTCATATCTCCAATTGGATAGATATCTTTTACTGTTGGTTGTACAGTTGTAATCGTTCCCGTCTTATCGAGTGCGATAATATTCATCTTGCCCATTTCTTCTAATGATTCAGATGTTTTAAATATGATACCATGTTGGAAGCCAATTCCATTTCCCACCATGATGGCGACTGGTGTTGCTAGTCCTAATGCACATGGACAGGAAATAACGAGTACCGAGATTGCACGTTCAAGTGCATATACAAAGCTAGCTCCAGCAAGTAACCAACCAATCATTACAATAATGGAAATGGCAATGACCGCAGGCACGAATACTGCAGAGATTTGGTCAGCTATCTTAGCAATCGGAGCCTTTGTGGCAGCCGCATCACTAACCATCTGAATGATCTTAGAAAGTGTCGTATCTTTTCCAACATGCGTAGCCTTCGCTTGTAAATATCCAGAAATATTTAATGTACCTGCACTAATCGTATCATTGACACTCTTATCCACTGGTACCGATTCACCTGTTAAAGCGGATTCATTGATGGAACTATCGCCTGAAATTATCACACCATCTACCGGAATACTTTCACCTGGTTTTACAACGAAGATATCATCTAACTTCACTTCATCGATATTAACGATTGTTTCAACACCATCACGAATGACCGTTGCCTTTCTTAGGTGCTAACTTCATTAAACTCTTTAGCGCATCTGTTGTCTTACCCTTCGACATCGCTTCTAGCATCTTACCAATTGTGATAAATACCAGTATCATTGCGGCAGATTCAAAATATAACTGATTGTGATAGAGTGGCATCAATTCCATGTTCTCCACACCGTTTGTAATCTGCACTGTCATCACAAACAACACGTATACTGACCAAACAAAATGATACAGAAGAACCTAATGCAACTAATGTATCCATGTTTGGAGAACCATGCATGAATGACTTAAATCCACTGATAAAGAACTTCTTATTGATAATCATCACAATTAATGTTAGAAACATCTGTGTTAAACCTAAACCAATATGATTGTGATTTAAGAAGGATGGTAATGGCCAACCTAACATGCCATGACCCATCGTGATATACATTAGGATCACTAAGTAGCCTAGTGAATACCATAGACGCTTCTTTAATTTTGGCGTCTCATGATCCTGTAAAGCTTCCTCTTCTGCAGAAACACTAGCTGTATTTTCTTTTTCAATATTAGTCTCTGACTGTAACTTTGCACTGTAACCCGCATTCTCGACAGCTTTTATAACCGCATTTGGATCTGCGTTACCTTCAACTCCCATGGAATTTGTTAGTAGACTGACTGCACAGGATTGTACACCATCTACCTTGGATACAGCTTTTTCAACTCTGGCTTGGCAAGACGCACAAGTCATACCTTCTACAATATATTTTTCCATAAAACCTCATTTCTAATTACTTCATTAACTTCTGAAGTACTGTTACGAGTTCATCAATTGACTCATCTTTTCCTTGTCGTATATCTGTTGCGACACAACCACGAATGTGGCATGCCAATAATTCTTTATTAAAACTATTTAATGCACTTGTAACAGCAGATACCTGAACCAAGATATCTGGACAGTATAAATCATCCTCGACCATCTTCTGTATTCCACGTACCTGACCTTCAATCCGCTTTAATCTTGTCACAAGCTTCTTCTGCTCATCAGCAGTTCTTTTTTTATGTCTTACTTCACATTGATGCATCTCACACCTCCGTTTTACATATCTGTTATATACCCCTACAGGGTATAAGTCAACTGCTATTATCTCACTAAGCGTTTTGTCAAGTACCTTTTTATATTTATGGACACTTTTTTTATTTTTGACACTTGATAAAGAAAAAAAGCAATAAATCGATTTGGTTTACTGCTTCATAAGTTACTATATTATTGTTTTTTTATTTAATTATTTCATTTCGACAAATGGGATCTATCAGCCTCAGCTATCTTTCTCATAGTACACTATATCCATAATATCGCTGATATTATCTATCTTTCCGATTCTGTGATATCCAAGCTTTTCATAGAGATGACAATTACCTTTTTTTCCTGTAAAATAGTGTCTAAACACCAATTTTTCACCGCCATGTATTTTTTTCAGCAGCCTTGATGGCTTGTTGAGCATATCCTTTATTTCTGAACTCCGGCATTATCCATATTGGAGCTATTTTCTTCCTGCTTCCATCTTTTCTTATCAATGATACGAACTACACCAATTCTTTCGGAATTAGCAACAATAAAATAATAAGTTGTCCATGGCTGTTCAAACCTTGCCATTACCTCGTCAAATGTTTCAGCGGCAGGGCTTATATCATAATCATTATATTTTTTTCCAAAAAGCCCTGCAAATGCTTCCAGTTGCATCTTCCAAATAATCTCCATATCTTCTTTTATTGCTTTTAATAAGTTCAAGACCCATGTCCATTACTCCCCCACAACTTCAAATTTATTTTACGCAATATTGGTAATATTATACTACATTTAAGCCAAGTTTTTATAGGTCTAACTCGTTCCTCTTTACCTGTGTTAGTCGCTCTTCTTGTTCCTGTAACTGTCTCTATACATGTTTTTAATTTTTTTTCTGCCTGTTCTACTTCTTCTCGTATCTTTAATATTTGATTGTAAATACTTTTTCTTCTCTTTATTCAAAGTGGCAACATCTAATTTCCATTTAGATATATTTAAGGTTTTGCTTTCCCTCAAATGCTCTTTCAGATATTTTCTTGCACTCTCAAATAAAAATAATCTCTGCCGTATGTTCGTTATAAAAAAGATTCCTGTTTACTTTTTCTTTAATTTGGTATATGTTTTGTAGATGTCTTTATGTTTCAAATATTTTTCAGCTTGGTCTATTAGTTTGGTGTTATCATCAATTCTCTTTTCAATATCTTTCAAGGCTCTTATGGTTTTTATAAATCTTATCTCTTAAAAGCAAGTATATTTTCTTTAAGCTCGGATAATGAAGTGATATTTTTCTCTTTTAGAAACTGAAAGCTTTCAATGTATTTCTCTAAGTCTGCATTATTGCTATCTGCATTTTTGATTAATAAGATTTTCAAAAACGGATAGCAGATTATCTTTTGCTGGGAGGGTGGCCTTTATATTTTCTGTTTCTGCTGTTTCTGCTTTTTTTCTTCCTTTCCAATTTCTCTTATCCAATTTAGTAAGGCTTTTTATTCTTAACTTTATTTCTCTTAAAATCATATTTTTGATATTTGATTTCTCGGTTGATATTTCCTCTATCGGTGGCTATGCCTTTCTTTTTCCATTTGACTTGCTGGTACTCCTAAATGAATGGTTGGTATTTGTTCTATGTCCTGTCTTTTGATAAGAGCGGTGATCTACTTTTTCCTGTATACTATTTTTTTCAAGATATTTGTTTTGTAATGTTTGCCCATGCTTTTCGCCATTCTTCTGCCTTTGTCTTGTTCGTTCCAATCCACTGTATTGATTTTTTTCTTGTCTTATAATTTCCATTTTTGAGTTTTACTTTTTCTCCGTTTTCATCAAGGATATATTCTTTTTGATTTTGCTCCCCATGTTGTATCTTCATTTAACGGTCGCATGGTAAGTAGGATATGTGCGTGTGGGTTTCCATCTCCTTTATCGTGCAAAGCAATATCGGCACACATACCGACTTTTACAAAATTTTCTTTTACATACTCTCTTACAAGCTCAATCTGTTTTTCCCTGTCTAATTCTTTAGGCAATGCAATTTCTATTTCTCTTGCAAGCTGTGAGTTTTTACTTTTTTCGATTTTCTCTACACTATTCCATAATGTTCCTCTATCTAAAAATTCCTGTGGTGCATTTTGTGGCAATATAATTTCGGTATGGACGATTCCACCTTTTCTTGTAAAGTCGTGGACTATGCCGTCATATTCATTTTTTATCTTTTCGCCACTACGATAAGCGGAAGCTGCTACTGCACTTTTGCCTTTTCCTCTTGAGATAATCTTTATGCAAAGATGATATATCGCCATAAGAGAAAACCTCCTTTCGTTTTTTTCTGATGCTTTGATGTGGCGATAGATAAGACTTTCCTAAAAAATCGGATAGCTTTTATCCGATTTCTTTTTGGGAAAGTACACAAGGGTAGGAAATTTATTTCCGTAGGGGAGTGTAGCTCCCCTGTATCAGCGTTCAGCTGATATGCCCTCTGCTAAAGAGCCTTCGGAGAACGCACGCACCTGTTAAGGTGTATATGTGCGCCCTTGTAAACAAGGGACTATTCCTCTGTTTCCATTACTTCCTCTTGTTTTTTTCTGCAATTTTGTTTTCGCTTTGTTCTCGCTTCTCTATGATTTTTTTAGGACTTCTTGATTGACTATTTCTTTGATATTTGGAAATGTGATTAGCTGATAGAATTCATCTTTGGTAAAAATCCTTGCTTTCGGTAAAGATACTTTCAAAGACTGCTCCTTTTTCATAAATGCGTCTATCTCTTTTTTTCGTTCTTCCTGTTTCTGTTGACTGATGAGCTTTTTTCTTTTGTTTTGTAACTGCTTGATTTCTTCATCTGCCATTAAAATTTTTTCTTCTATGTTTTTCATTTTCCTTGTCCTTTCTTTCTAATTTTGAGCAATAAAAAACAGTAAACCGATTTGATTTACTGTTTTGTGAACTACTATGTTACAGCTTGTATTTAGTTGTTTTAAGTTAGATAAAAACTGGGAGTTGTCTATCCAAAATGGAATGGAATAATAATATTAAACAGGAATGCAAGAACGATACTAATTGTTCCCATTAATGCAAAAACTCCTCAATGTATCTCTCCTCAAAACAATAAGTCCAATAATAAATACTATCAATTCCAGCACTGACCATGGACTAAAAATACCAACACCCATATACAAAGCACATATTGAACAATACTGCCAAAATCAGCACCGACAGTATAAATGCCAGTTTGCTTTTCCCCTTTGCATACCAACAAACAAAAGCCAACATTGGAGATATAGCTGTAAATCCAAACCAAATCATCGCATAACTTCTTGGGAAAAAAATCCTGCAATATAGTTTGAATACAAATAGTAACTTCCAACCATACCAACAAAGAATATAAAAAAACATTGATGCTTGCTCTTTTTGCAGAATTGCTATAAATAGAGATACACAATGCAATCAATATCCAGATTGCAAAACGTCCAAGAAAATTACCAATATCTAATGCTCCATTTATTGCCATAAGCACACTCGGAAGTTCAGCTTGACTAAAATCCAAATATTTTTGAAAAAAAGTTCCCAAAAGCTATTCCAAGAAACAATAGAACAATAGTATTTATAATTTTTTTTATTATTAGATATTGGATTTTTCAGCATTCCTTATATCATTCAAAAACCCTTATCATAAATACCCCAAAAATTCTAATTTTTTTCTATAAATCATTTGAAAATATTATACCATTTTCAATGGTTTTTTTCCACTGTCAGATTTCCTACTTGCCCTCAGGAACTTATCAGGACATACAGAAAAAAATAATAGAAAAAGATAGATACAAAAAAATTATCTTTTTCCTTTATTCTTTCCGTTCCGCTTGCACTATCTTTTAACAGCCTATCTTGAAAGGTATCCTTGCTCTCTTTATCAAAAATATATCTCGCTTACAAAGGTCTTTCCTCTAATCTTTTTGTTAAAATGCCGTCAGGTTTTTCGGGGTATGGCTCGTTCTTCTTTGGTCTGTGCTTCTTGTTTTTTTCTGTCATTCAATCCTCCTTTTACTTGCACAAAAAGATTTCCTGTGATTTAGGAAACCTCTTTTCGTCTTGGTTGATATTTGGTTTTTAGGTTGTGGCTTTGCAGCTTTTTTTCTTGCTCTGTATTCTCGTGCTTTTTATCCGTTCGTACTCTCTAAACTTTTTCAAGATTTTTTTAGCTCAGTATTCTTTGGAATATGCCCTATGATATACTCGTGATTTTTCTTTCTTGTCTTCTTCTATTTCTTCTCTCATCTGTATCATTTCTTGTTCTGTCGGCTCTATCTCTTTTGTAAGTTCATTTTCAAATTTTTCCGATATAATTGAAATAGACTTCAATACGCTGAACGGCATATTTTTGCTCTTTTAACATCTCTCTCATGCACTACAATTTTACTGATAAATTCATTGATGGCGGTAGGGGTAAGTTCTTCAAAAATCTGAATAGCTTTCTGCAAGTTTGATAAAGTTCTTTGCTCTTTTGGTTGGCGTTTTCAAATTCGGATAAGCGTTCCTCTATTTTCTCTTGCTCTGCTTTCAAAGTGTAATATTCTTCTGCATACTTCCTTGATAGCAGTTCATAGCGTTTTTGGCCCGATATTTCCCAGTGCATTATCTTCATAGAGTTTATTCATCACTCTTTCTATCTGTTCCATTCTGTCTGTGATTTGTGGTATACGCTTTTGCTGTTTCTTGATTTCTTCTGTCTGTTCTTTAGCAAGACTGCTTTTTACCAATGCTTCAAATTCTTCTTTATTTGCCAATGAATACTGTGCTATCTTTCGCAAAACCTCTGTGAGATTTTTCCATCACATCATCGACATCAATACGGTGGGGAGAATGGCATTTCGGGTGTTTGGATTTTCCTTTGGCATATTCACTGCAATAGGTTACATGTTGCACTTTTCCGCTTTTGTGTATGGTACGGATGTGCATTTTTGTACCGCAATCTTTACAGTACATCAGTCCGGATAAAGCGTAAATTTCTCCATCTCCGTTTGGTCTTTTTACAGGTGCGTTTTTTAATATCCTTTGTACATTTTCATAGGTACTTCGGTCTATGATTGGCTCATGCACATTTTCTATTATCTGCCACTTCTCTTTATCTACATAATGGTTTCGTTTGTCTTTGTAATGCTTTTCGGTTTTGAAGTTGACTACATCGCCACAATACTCCTGCCTTTTCAGTATGTGTGTTAGGGTTGCTTTGTTCCAGTTATAACGGTTTTCTTCATTCAGCTTTCTGTTTTTCGCCGTTCCTCTGTCTTGCTGTTTCATATAAAAAGGTTGGGGTTAGTATTTCTTTTCTCTTTCAAGTAAACGGCTATCTGATTTCTGTTTTTCCCATCCATAAACAGTCTAAAAAAATGAGTTTTTACAACTTCGACAGCTTCTTTATCGACTATCCAAAAATCTTTGTTGTTAGGGTCTTTTATATAGCCGTAGGAGGCTTCTGTTGCAACAGGCTTTCCGCTTGCTCCTTTGGTCTTAATGCCTGTTTTGACTTTCTTGCTGATGTCCCTTGCGTACCACTCTGACATGATATTGATAAAGGGTGCAAATTCCAATGTGTTTTGGTCTTGGCTGTCGATACCGTTATTGATAGCAATAAAGCGTACATTGTTTCGTCTGAATATCTCCATAGCGTTTCCTACTTGAAGATAATCTCGTCCCCATCTTGTCATATCTTTCATAATGACAATGCCGATTTTATCGCTTTCACATCGTTTATCATCTGTGTATAGGCACTTCTATCAAAGAACCTACCGCTTTCATCATCGTCGATATAGTGGCGAATATTCATCAATTTGTTCTGTCTTGCATATCGCTCTAAAAAAATGCCTTTTGATTTACAATACTGTTGCTTTCGCCGCCGTCCCTATCCTCATCACCAACTGAAAGGCGGGAGTATAGCGCTGTGATTTTATTTGTGTATTCTATCATGGCGTTATCCTCCTTTTTTTATGTCTATATATCACTCCTGTTCAGTTAATATTATGCAACCCAAGAAAAAAACGTAGATTTCTCTACGTTTAAAATTTCGCATTGAATCTACCCATATAGGCATGGTAATCATTAATCACTTGATCACACCATGCATCAAAGTCAAGATCTTCAATTCTTGATTCACTATGTTCCCAGATATATTGTGTATAAAGTTCAATTCCCTTATCTAAATTGATTAAGACATTTAAAATCAGGAATTAATGTATCTCTTACGATATCTGTGTATAGATTAGAGAATTGTTTATCCCCTGCAATCTGTTCGGAAAGAGGATACTTTGTACTCATTGCAAGCGTTTCAGATGCGATATGTACTTTCTGTACTTTACGATTCAATGCCTTTCCTAAGGAATCGTAAATCATATCCCAGGTTACAATCTCTGGATTAACGAGATTAATAGAACGATTGATTGCATTCATATTTCCAATCAGTTGAATAAAGTTATACGCAAAGTCATAGCTATGCATCATATGCCAGATGGATTGGCCATCACCATGAATAATCACTGGTTTATCATTCAGAATTCTCGATACGACGCTCCAGCAATTCTTTACCCTTTACACTGAGTGGGAAACGGTCAAAGCCATAAGTCTGTGAAGGTCTAACGATAGTGATTGGAAAGCCCTTCTTCGCAGCTTGGTTAAATACATCTTCACAAGCCGCCTTATCTCTTCCATACTTTGACAATCGATTCTTTTGTACAGAATCTTCATTGAGAATAAAGTTATTTTCATGGTTGAATACAACGACAGTGGAGATAAAGATATATTGTCTTGTATGATTTTGGAATAGATAGACGCGATCTCTTGCTTGGTCTGGTGTATAGACCACGAAGTCAATGACCGCATCAAATACAGTATTGCCAATAATCTTCTGCATCTCAGCTGTATCATTGGCATCACAGATAATATGGTTTGCTATTACAGGTAATGGACGATGTCCACGATTGATAACATATAGTTCTGTATCACGACTCTTCGCTAGCATTCCTAGTACAGCTGAAGAAATGACACCAGTACCTCCGATAATTAAAATCTTGCGTCCACTCATCCTTACCTCCCCACTATCTAAAACTAGATACACTCATTATATAAGAAAACCCCATAAAGTTGTTATCAAACATTACAGGGTTTGTTTTAATTTGTTAGTGATAACCAAGGGTTACTTGGATCTGGATCGGTTGGGTCCCATCCACGATTTGGATTTGTTACATCAATCTTAGTCTGCTCAGGTAACCCTAGTGGTCCAGGATTTTCTGCATCATCATAGATTTCAACCGTTACACCTAATGGACAGTAATCATAAATCCACTTTACATCCTTCACCGATAGACGAACACAACCTAGTGAAGCTGATGTTCCTAACTTATTAAACTCTTCGTACTCTAAATCACTTGGATTCTGTGTAAAGTATGGGAACAGAGTGGAATAAAATATCATTTACGATATCTGTTACATATTGACCATATACATCACCATACAATGGACGCCAACGACTACGATTAAAGGTATGGAATACACCTGCTGGTGTTTCTGGTCCCACAGAACATAACATTGCCTTAACAGGAATTGTACAACTACCTGTTGTTTGATCATATGCATAAATTGTTACGGTATTGAATACACGATTGACACGAATCATATACGGTGTACTGATTGAAGGGATCTACAACTGTCACATATGAAAGTAGCTGCTTGTTTCTAAGCCATTCTTATCCTTTGCAGTGACAGTTACAGGGTATGTTCCCATCGTATTTGTATCTACTGTTCCACTGATTGTATAGGTTCCATTTGATAGTTCGGTGCTATACGACAAACTCCCATCAACAGGATCACTCACAGCGCGCACAACTGATGAAGCCTGAAAACTCTCACCACGATTTACCGCAACTGCAGTATCCACAAGTGTAATACTTGGAGCTATATGGTCTTCTACCGTAACAGTATATTTATATTCCTTTTGAACATCTTTGTCTTTTAAGCGGTAAACAATCGGATAACTACCTACCTGATTTGTATTTACTGTACCTTCAACTTCCAAATCCCCAACAGAGTCTAAAATAATCTCCTTTGGATCAAATGTAGAACCATATTCCACATTTAACTTTGATTCATCAATTGATAAGGTTATACCTGTAGTCATTCTACGGAATGCATCATAGACGAAAGAGAATCCATATAACAAGACACTACCCACTGCCACAAACAACATCACAGCAGCGACTAGCACTAATATTAACCTTTTAAAGTCTACTTTCCTCTTTTTCATACCAAGTATTGTAACATCTATCGTTTTATTTCGCATCGTCAGCGATTTCTCTCACATTTTTTCACAAAAAAAGCCAAGAACATTCTTGGCTTATATACTACTTGTCATATTTGTCCACAAACTTCTGAATTGCCTCAAAACCGATGAGTTGTTCCATTCCATCCTCATGATGGACTAACATCGTTGGTGCTATCATAATGCCTAAATTTCTACATAGCTTCATATTCTTCTCTGCTTCTAAAACTTCATACACAAAGTTTCTTTGTGACATGTATTCTTTGATAAGTTTGCACTTTGGACAATTTTTTGTCGTGATTAATTGTGGTAGTTTACTCATCTTTCGTTAACAGCCTCTTGATAGAGATATCCTTCAATTGGATAATCACGATTGCATGTATTTAACGTAATATATGGAATTGTATAATTTTCCATAATACGTTCTAAAAGTACAGCAATTCCTTTTGCGTCATACTCATTTTTCGCAAGGCGTACATTGAAGATAGTTCCACCAGTATAGATTTCCTGCATACGATTCTGTATATCTAAGCGTGTAAATAGATCTACATTTCCATCAATTGGCAGCTCTGTACTACCTGTATAGTACGGTGTATCACCCTGCATCGCAATCATCATATCAGGATATTCTTTTTGATCCTTTAGCGCAAAGCGATGAGAGATATCTCCAGCAGCCACTGCCTCAATACTAAAGAGTTCATGATGGTCTGCTTGATATTCCTTGAGACGCTTACGCACATGCATGAGTACATTCTCTGCAAAATTCTGTGCTTCTTCTGTATCTAATCCTTTTTGAATCCACTTTGCATTCATGCATGCTTCATTCATTCCCACAATTCCAATTGAAGAGAAATGATTATCAAAGCTACCAAGATAATGTTTTGTATAAGGATATAGTCCTGCCTCTAAAAGACTTGCAAGTACTTGACGCTTTGTACTTAATGAACGAGCAGAGATATCTAATACCTTATCTAGATGCTTTAAGAAATCTTCTTCATCTTTTGCAAGATAGGCAAGTCTAGCCATATTGATAGATACAGTTCCTATCGTTCCTGTATTCTCTCCATACGCAAATAAACCACCTGTTTTCTTAAATAGTTTCTTTGCGTTAAAATGTGTGCCACTAAAGATACTACGTGCATTCTTTTGCTTTAAATCACCATTGATGAAATTCGCAAAATATGGAAGTCCTGTCTTTACAGTTACATCTAGTAATAGCTTAGCATTCGCATCATTCCAATCAAATTTCTTTGTTATTGCATATGTTGGAATCGGGAAAGCTAATGTATTTCCTTCCGCATCACCTTCTAATAGAACCTCAAGGAAGGCACGGTTAATGAGTGCCATTTCATCCTGACAATCACCATATGTAAAGTCTTGTTCAACACCACCAACAATTGCTGGTCGCTTTGCGAGATCTTCAGGAACTGTCCAGTCAAAGCAGATATTCGCAAACGGAGAAATTGTTCCCCAACGAGATGGTGTATTTAAACCATAAATTAATGTCTGCATGTTTTGCTTCACTTCATCAAATGATAAATGATCCATACGTACAAATGGAGCTAAGTATGTATCAAAAGATGAGAACGATTGCGCTCCTGCCCATTCATTTTGCATAATCCCAAAGAAGTTTACAATCTGATTACATATTGTAATGAGATGCTTTGCAGGAGCGGAAGAAGTCTGCTTCGCTACTCCACCCAAACCTTGTTGGATTAACTCTTTTAAAGACCAACCTGCATTACAACCTGTTAACATATTCAAATCATGAATATGAATATCACCATCACGATGCGCATTGGCAACCTCTTCGTCATATACTTCACTCAACCAATAATTGGTGGTGATAGAGGCAGAGTTTGATAGAATCAAACCACCAACAGAGTAAGTTGTATTCCCTTTGTTGTGTTGATTTCCTGTATTGATATAATTGTCCACAACAGAATGATAATCAAATGTTGTGTTTGTAATATTACGTACATTCTCACGCTGTTTACGATAGAGAATATATGCCTTTGATACATCCGCATATCCAGATTCACTTAATACTTTCTCTGCACTATCCTGAATCTTTTCTACATCGATTAAACTATTCTGAATCTTCGGTTCAAAATCACTTGTAATACGAAGTGCAATTAAATCAATGACGCTATCGGTGTATTCACGATCACATGCATCGAACGCTTTGCGAATCGCACTTGCGACCTTCTTGATGTTAAACGCTGCGGTACTGCCATCTCTTTTCTTTACACGATACATCACTTACACCTCCTTCGCTAATCTTAATTCTACAGTCTTCACATATGGTTCAACTGCTTTCTTCATTTCTTCCATCTCTTCTGCAGTATATGCATGCAGGTCAGGCTGAATGACTGTATCTGAAGAAACAAATTGTTGTAATACATAATGTGCATCACTACCAATAAACTTTGGCAATCTTTATCAAATCCTCAACCGTATGAAATTCTTTGACAACGGTTGTTTTAAATTCATGTTCCACTTTATATTCTTGCAGTAAGCTTACGCTTTCTGTAATAGGATGCTTGTATTCTACGTCTGATTTTAGACCACAGGTTAATGGATACTTACTCGGCGCTATTCTTCATATCAAGTGACACAAAATCCAACAAGCTTTCTTCCAATAATATTCCTAACTTCTCATTGTTTGTGCCATTTCGTATCTAACTTCACTGCATAGCCAAGTTCTTTAATCTGACGAATAAATGGAATGAGCTCCTCTTGTAATAAAGGCTCACCACCACTGATAACCACACCATCCAATAAACCACTACGCTGGTTGAGGTATGTAAGAATTTCCTCCGGTGCGATATAGCGATATTTCTCTGGAATAAACACAAGATCTTTCTGATTACAGAATGGACACTTCATATTACATCCCGCTGTATAGATTGTCGCTGCGACTTTTCCTGGGTAATCTGTAATTGTTGTCTTTTGTAGAGCACCAATTTTTAGTGTATGGAACGCAGTTGGCTCACTCGTTAAAATATGACGAGAGTTTTCACAGGCAACGTTTAGCATCTCTTCAAACTGGTCGAAAATCAACACCACTAGCTAGTGCTGCACGACATTGATTTCGGAAAATCATATACGGCTGTCATCATTGCGGAGGCTTTATCTGTCGTATGTAAATGCTTCATACGATGGTCTTTTTCATCTTGTACTGCACTTACATATCCCTGCTCAATAAGACGTTGAATACTCTTTGTTGTGGTACCCTTTATCCACCTCACTGATACGTGTAACGTCCTGCATTGTAATACCTTCATTCTCATTGATAATCAATAAAAATGTTAATTGGCCGGAACCAATATCATATGGCGCCAGCATCTTATCAAAATATTTTTGTGTATTGCGAAACAATACCGATAAATTCAAAATAAAATTACTCGTATCACTCATTCCTGATTGGAGCTCCTTATAGTTAGTATTTTATCATATTATTCTCTATTCAAAACCTTGTTCAAATGAAAAGTTCCGAAACATTTACTGTTCTTCGGAACTTGATTCCACATTTGGTATAAAGTGTTCAAAAATAAAGTAATCAAAGTACTTACGATTATCTTCTAACTCCTGCTTGGAAGCGGATTGTCCAAGCAATCGCTGGATTTTTAAATAAGCGATGACACAACATGCGTGAAAGGTTATGGCGGTTGTGATGGTTATACGCAATAAAGTTTGGTCGCGTGATAAAGTTTGTTAAAAGATACTGCATAATTTTCATTGCGAAAAACATCTTTCCTTTTGCTTGTGTGTTAGGATGTTCCGCAAGCTGTCCACGAATAATCTCTGGACGATTCTTACGATACCAGTTGACACAAGCTGGATGAAATGACTCTACGCAATATAAAACCATGATACTTTTTGTAATAACTAAATCAGCCTTACTACATAAAGCACTTGTATCCATCGATGAATTCGCTACCTTGAGTTCTACAATCAAAGGAACTTTTCCATCTACTGACTTTAATACATCTTCAAATAGAGGGACTTGTTCTTTACTTGTTAGTAAGTGGTATCTCTGCAATTCTTCTAGTGTGAGTTCTGTTAGTACTTTATTAACCACCGCACCTTTTTCATCACGTAATAGTCTTCCTGTCTTTACATCGTGAAAGATAACAGGTATACCATCTTTGGTTAGTTGAACATCTAGTTCAATTCCATATCCATTCTCTACTGCTTTTAAAAAAGCAGCCATTGAATTTTCAGGAATATTGCTTTGCACATCATGTAAACCTCGATGGGCATAGTAATGATGACGAAAACCCTTCCACTTTTCAGCTTTGAGATTTTGAGGATGAATCATCCATAAATAGAGTAAGCAAATACCAATCAAGATAATAATAACAATCATTCTAGCTTACTCCTGACTTACGAACACAAAATGCGTATCATCAGAGAGTTCTTCTGCGAAGCGATAATGTTCACTAAATTTCTTGATATCCTCTGGATTCGTGATATGATTTTGTGCCATATACCAAATCATATCACCACGTGCCATCTTTGCCTTAGTTGCCTTTGTGATGAGTTTTCCATTCTTAAATTCACCAAAGACAATATGAATCATTCGATCATTTTCTTGAAGATAGTCTTTGATACAACGTGAATATTCTTCTGAGGCAAGATTGATAATCACATTATCATTGAGTTCACGATAGAGCGCATCATTCCAATAGTCATATAAGTTACTGCCATCCGGAAACACCGATAACATTTCCAAACGATATGGTGTAATACCATCCATTGGCTTTTAGTACACCATAGAAACCAGAAAGAATACGGAAGTGTTCTTGTAGATAGTCTAGCTCATCTTGGCACAGAGAAGTCGCAGATAAATGCTGAAATGCAAGACCACTATAACTGAATAATGCAGGCGAAAGATTCTCATACAAGTTCATCGTTTTCAATACGCTTGATATTTTCAGTCAAGATCTTATCGTTACAACGATACATATGTTGTAGTTGTTCAGCACTCATACTACGTAGTTTTTCTAGTAATTTCTCTGTTTTCGAAAGAAAAACTGGTGTTGTTTTTGGGGCTAAATCTTCATCTTGAATCATCTTTTTTGTTGGTGAGAATATTATTTTCATGTTCCTATTATATAATAAATGTAGAAATGGTGAGGGTTACATGCAAAAATTTAATTCATTAACAGATACAACGATAGATACAAAACTAGAAAATCTACTCTTACAGCGTAAAGCACCTCTTAGTGAAGAGGGTATGAAAAAGGTACTAGAAGAGTTAACACTTTATATGGCTGGCGATCGTCGATTCTATATTGCCTTCTATCCAAAGGAAGACGTCATTACAAACGATTATATTCAAGCATCTGATATTGACCGCGTTGATTTGATGCAGGCAACCGATGATGAAAAGTATCTTCCTGTATTTTCTACATTAGAAGGTCTACAAGAGTTTAAACCAACATTACAGAAAGATGAGCATATCTACGTTGTCACAAAACAAGACTTATTAGATTTCTTAAATATAAACACAAAGGTTGCGGCAGCTGTACTCAAATCCACTTGTGGATGATTTACTATTGTATCGCATGCAGCTTCAGAATCTGATTCAAGTACAAGCAGAACAACTTTAAAAGCCCGGGAAACATCCTGGGCTTTCCTTTAATATTTACTTTCTATATCCATGTATGCATGAAAACCACGGAATACATCTTCCTGGAAAGATTCATCATCTTGGCTGATTTCATCTTGTCTTGCAAAGAAGTTTTGTTGAGCATATTGAAATACTTTCTGCTCAAGGCGTATGACTTCTTTGGAAACCTGTGCATTTGGACATCTTGTATCAAACATATGGAAACAACCTTCATACTCTTTTAACATGATTGTAACACCTGCTTTATACAGATGTTTCATATAGGTTACTGTTTCTTCATGGAATGGTCCTAGTGTTCCCTACAACTGTAAATGTTGGTGGAAGATTTCGAAAATCCTTTAAACGTGCTGGTGCACAATACACCGGCACATCTTGAAGATTACGTTTATATAACTGCCAATGGAAATACTTTTGTGAAGTAGTCCAAGCTAATGTCTCTTGTTTATTTTGACTTGATGGACGATCATCAATCATTGGATATAAAGGCATCTGGAATGCAATCTTTACTTCATTCATATCACGTGCATACGCAGATAACGCAGCCACTAGACCACCACCTGCACTTTCACCACCTACAAATAGTTGGTGGGGATTAACATGTAACTTGCATGCATGTTTCTTTATCCACTTAAGCGTTAAGTATGCATCTTCTAAAGCAGCAGGATATGGTGCTTCATAACTCTTGCGATAATCCGGTAACACCATGACTACGTTTCCGCTTGTTAGGAAACGCTCCGCATATGGATAACACTCTTCTGGTAATGCTGTTCCATATCCACCACCATGAAGCCATAAAAGTCCCGTGCATTCTTCTCCACTTAAATGATTTGGATAAACAATACAGATACGCAAAGAAGATCCATCATTTCTTAGGATCTCTTTTTCTTCCATATGGGTATTTTTACCAAACCACTTCCCATAAAACTTACGTTTTAAATTTCTATCACGTTCCCTAATTGCAGTAATAGAATTGAGTGATACTTGGTTATTCAACACCGTGCTTGCATATTTGCGTAAATCACGATGTATCATATCTGTTGTTATTTTCATCATTCCCCCGATAGCGTATTTATTTTATCATAAATCACTATCCCAAATGATGTCATTCTCCTTGTCTTAAAAACATCTTTAATTCTTCAAGTCTCTTCATTGCTGTTTTACGACCTTCCTCGTAAACTGCACGAATCCGCTTACGGTCATGTTCGATTCTTCCGATATCTAGCTTAGCTTCTGGTTGAATGACAAATACATTATTTTTTGCAACCTCTTCTTTGATATACGCAATCGTTTCATTATACTTTTCATGACGTAACTCTAAATCACGAACCATATTGGATATTTATGATACTTCGCACGAATTGCTTTCATCATACTCTGTGGTTTTTTTACGTAGTTTTCTGGTTGCGTTAACACCACAACATTCTTTTCATAACCCATCTCTTGAAACTTCTTGATTGGAATGGAATCAGAAATACCACCATCAAGATAAACATGCCCATTGATATGTACTGGACTTGCAAATATCTGGCATTGACGCAGATGCACGTACAAAGTCTAATGATTCATCATTAATATCTTTTGCATCGTAATAATAAGGTTCTCCACTTTCAATATCAGTTGCGACCAAATAGAACTTCATTGGATTTTGAGAGTATGTTACAGCATCCATTGGGTCTAACTTTTCAGGCAATGTATGATAGCAGAATTCCGCATTGAAAAAGTCTCCAGTTTTAATCCAGGATTGAACACTTGCGTATCTTGGGATCTTTTGCATATTTCATGTTATATCGGAATGCACGACCAATTTGTTTACTCTTGATATTTACACCAAAGCATGCACCAGCAGATACACCAATTGCACCATCAAATGTAATCTTATTCTCCATCAAGACATCGAGAACGCCTGTCGTGAAAATTACCACGCATCGCTCCACCTTCAAGCACTAGTCCTTTTTTCATACTTCATCACCTCAATGCGATTAGTCTAGCATATTTTATTTAAAATATTGTTTAAAATAATATTCACAAAAAAACTTTATGGTTATTGTTTCTCCATAAAGTTCTTTATTAATTCACGATATTCTTCGATAATTTCTTTCATCTCACGAAGTGAAGAGATAGAAGATAAACGATTCTTATACTCTGATGCATGTGGTAATCCAGCAATATACCAACCCGCCATACCACGCATCATACTAATACCATTTCTTTCACCCTCATATTCACAAAGCTTCTCTGCATAATGATATGCAAGATCTAACTTCTCATTATAATCAGGTTCTACATAAGTACCACCATTTAGATATGCATCTACTTCCTGTAAGAAGAATGGTCTTCCTAAAAGTCCACGACCAATCATAATTGCATCACAACCTGTTTCTTCTAACATACGTTTTGCATCTTCTGGTGTACGAATATCACCGTTACCAATGACAGGGATATTCACCGCATCCTTTACTGCTTTGATATATGCATTGTTAGAATGTCCTGTATATTGTTGCCCTCGTGTACGACCATGTACTGCTACGGCACTAACACCAGCCTTCTCAGCAAGTTTTGCGATTTCCACACAGTTAATATGATTACTATCCCATCCTGCACGCATCTTCACTGTCACAGGACGATCTGTATGTGTTACCACTGCACGCATGACCTCATATGCAAGCTCTGGTGTCTGCATTAAATAGCTTCCAGAATGTGCCTTTACAACCTTCTGTACAGGGCAGCCCATATTGATATCAATCATATCGCAATTTGTATTCTTAGTTAGATATTCTGCAGCCTCAGCCATTGTCACAGGGTCACTTCCAAATAACTGTAAAGCTACTGGATGTTCACCCTCACTGATACGGCACATATCCTGTGTCTTTGCATTTTGATAGTGCAATGCTTTATCACTGATCATCTCACTTACAACAAGCCCCGCACCATAATCATGCATGATTTCACGATAGACAGGATTAGAGATACCAGCTAAAGGTGCTGCGATAATCTGATTCTTTAATTCTATATTTCCAATCTTAACCACGCTGCTTTAACTCCAATACTTCTTTTAACTCTTCTGGTGTAAATTGATATTCCTTATTACAGTATTGACAATGAATATCCGCACCTTTACCATCATCAATCATTTCCTGTAAGTCATGTTCAGAAAGTGTTGCGAGTGCATCCTTATAATGTTCATGTGAACATCCACAGTGCCAACGTACATCCTTATGTTCTAAGATATTTGCATCTTCAAAGTACATATGAATGATATCTTCAATCGACATTCCCTTCACTGATTAATGTAGATACAGGTCTCATCTTTGCGGCAACCGCTTCACATGCACTGATGACTTCCTCTGTTGCGTTTGGTAGTAACTGTAAAGATAAATCCACCTGCAGCCAAAATACTACCATCAGGATTTACCAACACACCTACATTTACAACAGAAGGTGTCTGTTCAGAGATTGCATAGTAATACGCAAAATCATCACCAACTTCACCCGTCTGAATATTTACCATACCAGAGAAAGGATCTTTCAGACCCATATCACGGGTTACTGTTAATGTACCATTCGTACCAATTGCTTTACCAACATCCAAATGTCCATCCTCACGTACAAGATAGATTGCAGGATCTCCAATAAAGCCCTTCACATTTCCACTACCATCCGCTTGCGCAAGAACAGTACCAGCTGGACCATGTCCATTAAAGATACACGTTACTTTTTCATAGGAGTTCTTTAAATCACTACCCATGATGGCTGTAACCGTTAATGTTCTACCTAAAGCTGCCGCAGAAGTAGCCATACAATGATGTAATTTTCTAGCTTCTTCCACGATATCTGTTGTATCCACTGCGTGGATTCTAACACTACCACCCAACGCATCAGCGATAACAATTTGATTTCTCATTTCTTTAACCTCCTCATGCATCGTTGATTAAGATTACGAATTCTCTTCTCATCTAACTTTCACGATTTCACGGTCCGCCGTCATAATACCATTGCACTCATCTTCCACATCCGTTAACTGTGTAAATACACAAGCAGTCAACCCCTTTGGAATATTGCGAATAATACTATCTTCATATAACTTTCGAATCGCCGTGTTTAAGTTTAACTTATCTGTAAATTTTTTGTAACCATAAAGCTTTTGGGCGAGACTATGTCCTGGAATCAGATACGAATAGCCACCAAATTCAGATAAGATTGACATTCTCTTTTCATGATTCTGTGGATTTGTATAGGTATGGAAATATACATGGCGACTGTAGAAGTCACCAGCACCTTGATCATGCCAACCACTAGCACTGTCCACAAAACGTGTTAAGTCCATCAATTGAATATGTTTGGTTACCTTAGCACTATCAAACTGTCCCCAACCTTCATTGAAAGGAACCCATGCAAAGATAGACACAACATTATACAAGTTATGAATCATCGCATTTAATTCATCATAGTACGCTTTCTTACCCCACTCGTCGCCTCTTCCGAGATGTTTTTGCTTTTGGTCATTCATACGCGTGATATTCAAGTGTGGTAAATATAAAGTGGTTAATTTACTTGGTTGACCACCATTAGGCATATCCTGCATCACAAGCATCCCCAATCTGTCCGCATGATAATACCAACGACGAGACTCCACTTTAACATGCTTGCGTATCATATTAAAACCTAACTCTTTTACTTTCTGAATATCATAAATCATCATCTCATCATCAGGATATGTTAAATTCCCCCTCTGGCGTATAACCTTGATCTAGCACACCGCTTAAGAATACTGGTACGTGATTCAAACAGAAACGAGGATAGCCTTTCTCATCCTTTTCACAGGTGAAACAGCGCATACCAAAATAACTCTTAATGATGTCATCCTCTGTTTCAATATATAAGTCATATAAGAAAGGATCTTCCAATGTCCATGGATGCATGTCCTCCAAATAGATTTCATTACGCATCTCAGCAGTCATTTCATGATAAATCATCTTCCCTGCTGCACTGATTGTAATTGTTGCATGATTAAAATCACCTTCCATCTCTAGATAAACAGTTTGTCTATCATAGTTCGGTGTAATCTTTAATGCATGTACCCCGTGTAAAGGAATATCTTCTAACCATACCGTTTGCCAAATACCCGACATTGGTGTATACCACATACCACCATGTTGAATTTTCTGCTTTCCATATGCATACTCACCTGTATCACTTGGGTCAGTACACTTCACGAGCAGTGCATTTTGATACTTGATATAACTTGATACATCTAAACTAAACGGCTCATATCCACCAACGTGTCTACCAACTTCTATACCATTTAGGTAGACAATACATTGTTGATCAACTGCTTCAAAATTTAAATGAGTGTGATATTCTCCTGGTTTATAAGAGAATTGTTTTTTATACCACATTACTTTCCCAGGTAATAAAATCTCATCACTACCAGAAAGCTGTGAACCCAAAGGAAAAGGAACATTGATTGGCTTCCAGAGATTTGCTTGAGGTGCTTGATCACTATCCGTAATTTGGTATTCCCAGCGGCCATTCAAGTTCGTATAGCTACCACGTTGCAACTGCATACGAGGATATTCCTGCAAAGGGCTCTTTAAATTCACATTCTTGCCCCAACGACTCATTACTTTCATGCCAACCTTCCTTTCTAGTTATTGTTTCTTTGTTCGATAACCAATGAGCGCTGTAATTACAGCTGCTAGTCCATGTACCTTTAGAATATATACTAAGATAATTTGGAACATCTTCATTGGCTCTGTATATTGTGCAACACTATTTGCGACTGTCCATCCGTAAATTAAAGATAGTACAAATGAAACACCGATCATCCCCAAGGATATCGCTGTTGTTGGAATCTCATAGTTTCTTAAAATAGACCAGAGCTGTGGTAATGTAACTAACAAAAATCAAGCCTATCATTCCATTGACAGATATTATTTTAAAGTTACATAGAATCATCACAAATGAGGTGACTACCATCATCAAGATTCCAGATACAAGTGTAATTAATACTTTTAAAATAAGACTTTTACGTAGTTCTTCCATATTTTCTCCTGCCACTCATTATAGCATAGTCACCACCATACCTCACTTTTCATCAATATATAGAAAAAAGAATATCCTCAGTTTTCCCAAAGATATTCTTAGAGTTTTAAAATAATTGAATTAGTTAAGCTTAGAAGCAGCAGCGATAGCTGTTACAGTAACCTTCTGTAGAGAATCAACACCCATTGTGCATCCTGTCATAAGGTCCTTATCAGCTGGTACAGTCTTACCAGCTTCATTAGTAGTAACTTTCATACCACTGATTTCGTTGCTAGTCTTACCAACTGTCCACTCATCGAAAGCCTGATTCTGTTCGAACCATTCCTTACCGATGGAGGAAGCCTTCTTCATACCGTATTCATCCTTCTTTTCAGCCTTTGTAGGTACAGCCATTGCCTCACCATCTAAAGCACCAGCTGTTGTAAACTTCACAGCGTTTTGTGCTATGTCAGTCTGTGTGAATACAACCTTACCATCCTTGTCTAACGCAACTACACCATATGTTGAGTTAGCATTTGCTTCACCACTCTTTTCAGGAGTAGCGTCCTTACCAGAAACTTCTGTTAAGATTGCAGAACCTACAGAAGCTACATCCTTCACTTCAACAGCGTTCTTAGCAGCTTTCTCTAAAAGCCTGTTGGAAACCAGTTACGCTGATTGTGCATCCTGTCATAAGATCCTTATCAGCTGTTACCGTGTGCTTTTCATCCTTCTGTGTTGTAGGCATATTGAGTACTTCTTCAACTGTCTTCCCAACAGCCCACTTCTCTAAAGCCTCAACCTGTTCGAACCATTCCTTCTTGATTGGAGACTTGTCCTTCATTCCATAGTTATCTCCTAAATCCTTCTTGGACATAGAAGTTGTGTTATCAGAAGTAACATGACCAACCGCATCATAAGTAACCTTATCTTGAGCTACATCAAAGTATACATACTTGATTACATTACCTTCTAATACAACTGACGCAAATGTTGTATCGAACTGTACTTCTGTATCAACAGCCTTCATTTTATTTTTGCCTACTACGTTAGTAACAGAACCTGTACCAACCATTACAGTAGCAGCTGTTTCTTCCTTTGTAGAAGTTGTATTTGTGGAAGACTTCTTGGATCCTCCAGCTGTGCAACCTGCCAGCATTGCAACAGCGCATAAAGTTGTTAGAACCTTTTTCATTTGTAAATTTCCCTCCGTCTAACTTAAGCTTGCTTATTGATAATAACTATCAATATCGAGTTAGTCAATACAAAAATGATAATTTTTTCACAAAACTTTAAAATTGTATAATAATCGTATCTATACTCGATAAAACACAATAAAACCGGTAGATCTCGTCTACCGGCATACATGTGAATAACACTCTATTTTCACATATGAATACTGTTATTTTAATCAATTTATAATAGCGCTGCTGCTATCGGATATCCAATACAGGTAGATAAAATCACTGCCGCAATCATAATGATAAACCCATATACCATCATCTGTTTTGTATTGGTCCATCCACTCGAGACCGCTATTGCTACACAAGGCATCGCTGGAGGTGTTGCAAACGCAAATGCAGACATCATACCAATATTTACAATTAGTGCTCCTACATTCACTGTTGTGATACTTGCTGTCACCGCCAAAGCAGCGGCAGATACAACTGTAGCAGTTACTATATTGCTAGATAAATTTGTTTGAATTGCAGCCCAAAGGATAAAAATGAATACCATAATCATCACAGGTAAATGAGATGTTATTGGTGATAATCCTCCAGATATCCATGCAGTAACACCAATATCACTATTGGTGATTGCTGCACCCAAGTGCAGTTGTACCCGCACACATAATTAATGATGGCCAAGATACACCCTTACTCATAGCTTCACCAAAATTTAATAATGGTTTGCCTTCATCTGTTATCACAGATAATAGAACGATACCTACAAGTGGTGGAAATGCAGTTCCTAGTTTATCTAAATATTTGAGCCCATTAAAGATTGGTCCTTCCTTAATGATATGCATGCATAAGTTTGGTAAAACCCACATGCATACAACTAGTATAAATATTGCTAGTACCAGATTTTCAGATCGTGTTGGTTTATCATTCTCTAAATTAATCTTCTTTGCTTCGAACTTTGCGAAAGATGATGTATCTGGCTTTACTACATAACGGAATAGTACTAGTGCTACAATCGCTGTTAAGATACCTACAGGAATTGCAGCTAACATATAGCTACCATAATGAATCACTGTACCATATAACTCAGTATATGCATTCATGGCAATCACTGGGAATACATGTGCAATCGGTGTCATACCTGATGAAATACCACACATAATTACTGTACCCATCATTAACACTGAGGCAAGTTTATCTCCCTTTTTCAACTCCAGTAATGCATATATTTCTTCAAGAATTGGAAGATACACAAAGAATAATACTGTTGGTGATATAAAACTGCCTATCACAAGAATACTTGCAAAGTACAATGTCACAAACATCCACGGACCCTTCATCGCCAACTTCGAATGAATAAACAATAGTGCAATACGTTTAATGTAAGATGTTTTTGATAATGTATATGTAACCACAAAAGTAAACATCAAAAATACAAAGATTGTCCCACCATAGGCACCAGATAAGATTGTGCCAATCTTTAATTCAGGTACAAATGCAAGTGCGCCAATTAATAGAATTGATGGCCAATCTATCGCAATGGTTAACCATAGTAATAATGTCCCTGCAAAGATTCCTAATACCTGCATACCAGATGCGGATAGACTAGGTAATGCAGGCACAAAACGCATACCAAACATCAATAACATAGAAATGAGAATAATTATGTTTCTCTTGTTATTATTCTTATTCATAGAGTTAAATTCTCCCCTGTAAATCACTACACCAAATAGTATAACGCAAAAATATTTATTTTTGATTCACCAGAATCCTATAAGATAAAAAAACCTTACTCTTTCTAACTAGAGTAAGGGAAGTACTTATTAGAAATTTATTCACCAAGAGTAATTCTTTGATCTTGATACATTTTTATTTGTAAGTAATTCTGGATTATCACCAACAAAAAGCACCAGCTGCTTTTTTTGGTCATTCATTAATTGCCAACGGAACCATGCAATTACATATCCTCCAGCAGAATACATCATATGGTCATGATCCATACCAGTACGTCTTGCCATTACCTTTGGTGCTGTAATCTTATCATACTGTTGTTTCAATAATTCGAATGGAATAACTGTCTTAGTTTCAAAGTCCCCTTCAGTTCCTGTAAGAATCAGTATTGGGCACTTTTACCTTAGATGAATCGTACGTATAGTCTGTCGCCAAAGCAGTCATTGCTTCACTAACAGGAGATAATGGAGCAGCCGCTTTGAATAGTGTTGATTCCTCGTATTTTGTAATGGCATTAAATACTGCAGCCCCTCCTTGTGAGAAACCCGTAATACCAATATTATCAATATCAATTTTTTTGGTAAAAAAATGCTATTTGGATTATCATTTTCAGCAAGCATATATTGAAGCGTTTTTTTATCGTAGTCTCTCCCTGTACCAGTTCCTTTATCTTGATTTCCGATGATAATGAAGCCCCAAGATGCAAATAGTTCAAACTGTGGTTCATATTTGCTTGCCTTTCCTCCCGTGCCATTTACCATTAAAATCAATGGATATTTCTTATTATCCTGTTCTATAATCTCAGGATAATATATAGTATATTTCTTTATTGGAGCTTCTGCTTTTTGTTATCTTCTTTACGTTAAAATTGCCGAATTGAAGGTATGTACTTTCTATTTCTCCACCCGTTTCAATTTGTTCATTATATCCGGTTCGAATATCCACTTTATTGTCAGCGTAAAGATATACTATTCCAAGCGCTAATGCTATAATCGCAAGAATTACTAAAATAATACACAACACCTTCTTCCACATTTTTATATGTTTCTTGTCATTTTTCATACTAGTTCATATTTTAGTTTACAGGCATATACTTATCTAAGTACTCTTCTACAGCTTCCATCCATTGTCTGGAAACTGCATAATCGTTTTGTAATCCGTGTCCAGAATGTTCTAGTACATAATATTTGTAATCAGCATGGTTCTCTTTTAATGCTGCCTCTAGTCGTTTAGATGCCGCAAATGGTTGTACACGGTCTAGAGCTCCATAAGCCACAACAGTTGGAATTGGATTGTTTTTAACCCATTCTGCACCGGATATATCTTTCATCTTTTCTAGGTAAGTTCCGTCTTTGATTTCATCTGGAGTAATTGTTTTCCCACTCATTACACTAAATAATATAGAACCTGCAGTCCGTGATTCATCTGTATCTGAACCAATCCCAAAAATACCCCAGTCTTCAACATGATAACTAGATGGGCCAACTGCACCATATGTAAATACAACTGGAACAGGTGCATCTTTACCATCTCGATATGCATAAATCATCGCTAATGCGTGCCCAGCCGACCCACCAGCGATAGTCATCTTCTCAATATTGTATCCTGCTTTCTTCGCAGCATCCACAACTGCTGGAATCGCTGCTTTTATCTCATTTGACTGATCATAAACACTTACATTATTGTTATCTGTGCGTAATGTATAGTTAATACCAGCTGCGACATAGCCCTTGCTACAGAGCCATGCAAGAGTAGACTTATCATCTGTTTTATCTCCGGATGTAAAACCACCTGCATGTAAATATACAACTAAACCATACGCGTGCTTTGTATTATCTTTTGGTAGATATAGGTCAAATTTATTTGCTTCTCCTTCTCCATAAGATAGATCACTCTGAAGTGTTCCAATTCCATCATTCCAACTTACTTCATATTTCTTCATCCAAGACGGCTTAAGCAATCCCTTAGATATTACTCCTGAACCAAAAGCCACAATAAATACTGCTATACCAATTACAATTGACATAAGTTTACCCTTTTTCTTCTGCTGACTCATAAGATATTTCCCCCAAATAGAGTTCCACCTAACATTAGATTCAAGGCTGCTCTTACAGCTAATCTCCCTAGCACAAAACCTATAACAGCGATCAATAAGTAAATCAGTATTTTTTTCGTCTCCATATTTCTCCTCTAAGTCACTATTTGACTTTTCGATGAAACAAATGTATCATCATTATTGCAATTAAACAAGGTGTTTCATCAAAATGAGACATCAAGATAAGGAGTGTATCATCACATGAAAATGAACAATCAAGATAGAAATAACTTTGTTAAAAGAGAGATTACTTCTACATTGATAAAAAAATGATGTCAGAAGTACCATTTGATAAAATTACCATCAGTGATCTAGTGACTAAAGCGCAAGTTGGAAGAGCCTCATTCTATCGTAATTTTATAGATAAGCAAGACGTGTTACATCAGGAGTCAAATAGGCTAATGATTGAATGGGGTGGGAAATTCAGGTTTGATGGAACCGATAAATCCAGTTCAACATTAATTAGTTTCTTGGACTTCTTAAAAAAGCATCAAAGATTCTATATTACACTCTTTTCTACGGGTCATGACGATATTATTCAAAAAAAGCAATTCTACAACAATTCTCAATTTCCGAAGACTCTCCAAATATAATTGCATACTTAGCCTCTTCTATTGGTTATATGACTTATGGATGGATTTATGAATGGATTAAGCGTGGAATGCAAGAATCTGGAACTGAACTCGCCAGAATGTTCGAAGAAGCACAAAGAAATAAATAAACAGGCTAAGTTTATACTTTACCTGTCTTTTTTATGATGAAAAAAGGCACTCATTGAGTGCCTTATGCAAGTAATTGAATTACTTAACGATTTCTGTGATAGAACCAGAACCTACTGTACGTCCACCTTCACGGATAGAGAACTTAGTTCCTTGTTCTACAGCGATAGGAGCTAATAGAGTTACGTCCATAACTACGTTATCGCCAGGCATGCATAATTCTGTGCCTTCTGGTAACTGGATAACACCAGTAACGTCTGTTGTACGGAAGTAGAACTGTGGACGGTAGTTAGATACGAATGGTGTATGACGTCCGCCTTCTTCCTTAGTTAATACGTAAACCTGAGCCTTGAACTGTGTATGTGGAGTAACTGAACCTGGCTTAGCTAATACCTGTCCACGTTCGATTTCTTCACGGTTAACACCACGGAGCAATGCACCGATGTTGTCACCAGCCTGAGCGAAGTCAAGAGTCTTACGGAACATTTCAATTCCTGTAACAACTGTCTTACGAGTAGGCTTAATACCAACTACTTCTACTTCGTCGTTTAAGTTTAACTTACCACGTTCAACACGTCCAGTAGCTACTGTACCACGACCTGTGATTGTGAATACGTCTTCAACTGCCATCATGAATGGCTTGTCGAATTCATGTACTGGAGCTGGGATATAAGCATCTACAGCGTCCATTAATTCCTTGATTGCTGGCTCCCACTTTGGATCGCCTTCCAAAGCCTTTTAATGCAGAACCACGGATTACTGGAGCGTTGTCTCCATCGAATCCATACTCAGAAAGAAGTTCACGAACTTCCATCTCTACTAAGTCGATTAATTCTGGGTCGTCAACCATGTCGCACTTATTTAAGAATACAACAATCTTAGGTACGCCTACCTGACGAGATAATAAGATGTGTTCACGTGTCTGTGGCATTGGTCCATCAGTAGCAGCTACTACTAAGATAGCACCATCCATCTGAGCAGCACCAGTGATCATGTTCTTAACATAGTCAGCGTGGCCTGGGCAGTCTACGTGAGCGTAGTGACGTGTATTTGTTTGGTATTCAACGTGTGCTGTGTTGATTGTAATACCACGCTCCTTCTCTTCTGGAGCTCCGTCAATCTGATCGTAAGCTTCGAATTTAGCCTTACCATCTTCTGGGTGTGTTGATAAATACTTTGTGATTGCCGCTGTTAATGTTGTCTTACCGTGGTCAACGTGACCGATAGTACCAATGTTAACGTGTTCGAGCGACCGGTCGAAATGTTCCTTAGCCATAATATTTTTTCCTCCTGGTTTTTTTCTACCTTTATAAGCTGTTTCCATTTTATTAGAAACAGTACTTATTTACAATCATTTTTACTACTTAGTTGCGTTTTTCTCAATAATTTCCTTAGCAATATTCTTAGGTACTTCTTCGTAGTGGTCCATTTGCATAGAATAGATACCACGACCCTGTGTAAATGAACGTAAGTCTGTTACATATCCAAACATTTCTGCTAATGGTACGAATGCACGTACCTTAATTGCATTACCTGTTTCTTCCTGTTCACGAATTTGTCCACGACGCTTTGTGATATCACCCATTACAGAGCCCTCGAGTAATCAGCTGGAGCTGTTACGTCAACTGCCATGATAGGTTCAAGAATTGCAGGATCGCACTTCTTAGCTGCTTCTCTTAACGCAAGAGATGCCGCAATCTTATAAGCCTGTTCAGATGAGTCGACATCATGGTAACTACCGTCGAATAAGACAGCCTTGATGTCTACGATTGGATAACCAGCAACTAAACCGTTGTTTAAGGATTCTTCTAAACCTTGTTGTGTAGGCTTGATGAATTCCTTAGGTACTGAACCGCCGACTGTTTCATCAACGAATTCAAATCCCTTACCTGGGTTAGGACTAAATCTAATCCAAACGTCACCATACTGACCGTGACCACCAGACTGACGTACGAACTTACCTTGTACTTCAGCTTCCTTACGGATTGTTTCACGGTAAGCTACCTGTGGTGCACCTGATGTAGCTTCAACCTTAAATTCACGTCTCATACGGTCCATGATGATATCCAACTGCAATTCACCTACACCGGCGATAATTGTTTGTCCAGTTTCTTCATCTGTATAAGTTCTGAATGTAGGGTCTTCTTCAGCAAGCTTAGCTAACGCTTCATCCATCTTCTGTGAGTCACCCTTTGTCTTAGGTTCTACAGACATCTGGATAACTGGTTCTGGGAATACCATGGATTCAAGAATGATTGGATGTTCTTCATCACATAATGTATCACCTGTAGTTGTGTTCTTAAGACCAACTGCACCAGCGATGTCACCAGCATAAACTTCTTCAATATCCGCACGGTGGTTTGCATGCATGCGAACCAAACGTCCGAAACGTTCACGCTTTTCCTTAGAAGCATTTAATACATAACTACCAGCCTTCGCAATACCGGAGTATACACGGAAGTATGTTAAACGACCAACGAATGGGTCTGTAGCTACCTTAAATGCTAAGGCACTAAATGGTTCATCATCAGAAGGATGACGTTCACTTGGTGTACCATCTTCTAATGTACCCTTAATAGCTTCAATATCTGTAGGTGCAGGTAGGTAGTCTACAACTGCATCTAGTAATAACTGAACACCCTTGTTCTTATATGCGGAACCGCACATAACAGGGAAGAATTCAGAAGTCATAACACCCTTTACGGATAGCAGCCTTCACTTCTTCAACTGTTGGTTCTTCACCATCAAGAACCTTCATCATCAATTCATCGTCATAGTCTGCAACTGCTTCTAGCATTGCTAAATGCATCTCTTCAGCCTTAGCCTTGAATTGTTCATCAATTTCACTAACTTGAATATCTGTACCGTTATCGTTAGTGTACATGTGCTGCTTCATTGTTACTAAGTCAATGATTCCACGGAATGATGATTCAGCACCAATTGGCATCTGAATTGCAGCTGCCTTAGCACCTAAACGATTTCCAATAGAAGCAACGCTCATTTCAAAGTCAGCACCAGTCGCATCCATCTTGTTTGAGAATACGATACGTGGTACGCGGTATTCTGTAGCCTGGCGCCAAACTGTTTCAGTCTGTGGTTCTACACCAGCCTTAGAGTCTAATACTGTAACTGCTCCATCCAATACACGTAAAGAACGTTCAACTTCAGCTGTGAAGTCTACGTGACCTGGTGTATCGATAATGTTGATCTGGCAATCCTGCCAGTGGCAAGTTGTTGCAGCGGAAGTGATTGTAATACCACGTTCCTGTTCCTGAGCCATCCAGTCCATCTGAGACGCACCTTCGTGTGTTTCACCGATTTTATGAATCTTACCTGTGTAGAAAAGGATACGTTCAGTTGTTGTAGTTTTACCAGCATCGATGTGAGCCATGATACCGATATTACGAATCTTATTAAGCGGGAATTCTCTAGCCATTGATTGCTCCTTCCCGATTAGAAACGGTAGTGAGCGAATGCTTTGTTCGCTTCTGCCATCTTATGAGTATCTTCTTTCTTCTTTACAGATGCACCTGTTCCGTTAGCAGCATCCATAATTTCATTGGCAAGACGCATTTCCATTGTATTTTCATGGCGAAGTCTTGCGTAGTTAACGATCCAACGTAAAGATAATGTCAACTTACGTTCAGCAGATACTTCTACTGGTACCTGTAAGTTTGCACCACCTACACGACGAACCTTCAATTCTAACTGAGGCATTACATTGCCGAGAGCCTTTTCGAATACTTCCATTGGGTTCTCGCCTGTCTTCTTCTCAATCTGAGCGAATGCATCGTATAAAAATTGTTTGAGCTGTACCACGCTTACCATCAATCATAATCTTGTTGATCAACTTAGTGATTAACTTTGAATTATAAATTGGATCAGGAAGTACATCACGCTTTGCTATATAACCTTTTCTTGGCATGTTCTATTCTCCCTTCTCTTATTTAGCAGCCTTTGGCTTCTTTGCACCGTATAATGAACGGCTTTGATTACGGTTTTGCTACACCGGCACAGTCTAATGTACCGCGGATGATGTGGTAACGTACACCAGGTAAGTCCTTAACACGTCCGCCACGGATCATAACAACGCTATGCTCCTGTAGGTTGTGTCCAATTCCTGGAATGTATGCTGTTACTTCTAATCCATTGGATAGACGAACACGGGCATACTTACGTAAAAGCTGAGTTAGGCTTCTTAGGTGTCATTGTACCAACACGAGTACATACACTCTCTTCTGTGGACTGCTGAGTTTTGTTACACGCTTCTTAAGTGAGTTTACGCCTCTGTTTAATGCAGGGGACTTTGACTTGTAAACTTTATCAGTACGACCTTTGCGTACTAACTGGTTTATTGTAGGCATTTCAGTTTCTCCTTTCATTTTATGCACACATTTCCAAGTGTGCCAAACCTTAGTCTAAATATAAGCCTTTACTTTCGTAAAGCCAGTTTTTTTCGCTAAGCGTAATAATGATACCTTTTAATATCTATAAAGTCAATATATTTTGGATGCTGTTTTACAATGTTTCTCACAACTTCTCTCTCAGTATAATTCCTACACAAAAAGTTCATTCTTATAGCATGGAATATCATTGCTATATGTATTATAGTAATAGAAAGTCTAGTTAGTATTTTTAATATTGTCTTTTTATTAAAGGAGGTCCCAATGGCTAATAAAGTATGTGATTTCTGCCTAAGTGAAGGAAAAGGTCTTTTTAACCAACCTAAGAAAATAGAGGACGGTCATTATATCTGTAAAGACTGTCGTTCCATATTAACTTCTTATAATCTTCCTCTCAAGCATGATATCTTCCAGATACTCGTAACAGCACAAGAGAATATGCGTGATATGATCATGGATTCTTACATCAAGAATCACGATATTAATGAGATGATGGCAAAGTTCTTCCCTGTTGATGATATGCCACTACACCCTGGAGAACATTGCATCTCCAAAGTTAAAGCATTCCAAACAGTTTCAAAGGATTCTATTCCATATACACGTGCTGTTGATAAATTGCGGAGATTTCGAAGAATTCCATTCAGAATATCGTCGACTCTACAACACGTTCCAACTCTCATAAAGTCGAAGGTATTCTTTACGAGACAGATGTAGCGTTCTACTTCTTGTCTCCAAACTATGCTAACTGCCACCGTTTGGGATATGCGTTACGCAATCGTAGCGATACAGATCGTATTAATATTGTTACCCCAACTGCACGCTATACATACATGCTAGAAAATTCCGATTTAATTTTCATGCGTGAGCGTTTCTACCAGAAATTAAATGCAGCTAGAAACAATAAGGATACTCACTTAATCTATATGTCAGATGATAATCTGATACGTATTACACCAGGCGTATATGATATTCCAAAGAGTTTGCGCCCTGGTAAATATGTAGTTACTGCGATTCGTGATGCAGGTCTTCATATGAAAGATTCACTAGGTAGAGTGAAAGACTACTACGAAAACGAAGAAGTAATCGACTTGAGCGATGGTGGAGTACTAGAGTGTACTGGTGAATACGAATTAAAATGGGTTAGTCATAAATAAAGGATGTACTTAAAGTACATCCTTTTCTTGTTATTAATTTAGTTCATACATGCATTTAACATGCATGTATGAATAGAAATTTTATTAACGTAATTGCTTCTTGTAACCTGCAGCCACTAACATGAATGCCACAGAAACTGCTAGCATACCAAACATAAACATCATATTTGTTGTGCTATCACCCGTCTTAGGACTTGCTGGAGTTACATACTTGTTTGTAAATTCAATGTCAGTAACTACTTCTGTGCCCTTCTTGATTTCATAAGTAGAAACTAATTTGTTATCTGCATCTGTTGTTACATCAACAGTAACTGTATATTCTGTTTGATCGTATGTATAGTTTGCTAAGTTTGTATTTACTTCTACAACCTTATAAACATACTTACCTACAGCTTCATATTGAATCTTACCAAACTCAATATCACCAGCACCGTTTACAGATACTTCTTTCTTACCTGAGTTAGAGCCAACTGGCATTGGTACTTCAGCTACATTTGCTGTTGTACTTACTGCTGTTAATTCAAACTTGAATTCCCCAGCTGTTGTTGGTGTATCTCCAGTGAGTGTCTTCTTCACTTTGAAGTTTGCATATGTATAGTTAAATACATTCTTAAAAGCTTGGCTCACTATCAACTTCAGCCTTTAATTCACCATTAGCCTTTGTAACTGTAATTGTTACAGTCTTTTCAGAAGTATCGTAAGTTACACCTTCAAGTGGACTTGTTACATCTTCCTTCACACTGAACTTGAATGTTCCAGGCTTTGTAAACTTAATTTCTTCAAATTCGAAGAAGCCTTTGCCTTGTGGAGAAACCTGAATATCGGCTGTTAATGTTGTTGGCATTGTTACACCATCATAGTTTTCGCCAGGTAGCTGTGCTAGAACTGTCTTAAATGTATTTTCAGGAATTGAAATTTCATTTTCATCCTGATCTACATATTCCTTAGAACCTGTAATCTTCTTAGATACAGATAGATAGTTAGGGACGATAGTTGCAAAACCAGGGTGTGTTGCATTTGTAATACTAAACTCACCTGTTGTAGCTCCTAATGTACCTGCAGTACCGTAAGCAGCATTAGGCTTAAATTCATTGTTGTTAAATGTGTAATTACCCTGACTGTTTACTTGTACTAAACGATAATTTCCAACTGATAAACCAGAGAATGTAGCGATACCACTTGCATTAGTTGTAGCACTAGCCTTACGTCCTCTAATGAAGTAATCAACCCATGTATTGTTAATCTTTCTTTGAATCTTAAATTCAGCATTAGGAATCAATGTTGTGTCATCATTTCCATCAACAAGCTTCACAATAACTGTACCTGCTGCTACGGATGCTGTACCGTTCGCCTTATCAATTGTATAAGATATAGAAGATGTATCTGTTCCTTGATCAGACTTAGCTTCACCTGTATTCGTTAGATTTTCTAATCCAGTAATACTTGGATAATGTGTATCAAACTCAGCAAAGAATGTAACGATATTTCCGTTTGATGGACCGTTTACACCATAGATATCTTTGACTTTGTTATAGCCAGCTAGAGCCGGTTCTAAGTCTGTATACTTCAATGAATCGTTTGCCATATTTGCGATGAATGTATCACCACCAGTAGCTGGATCTCTATAGATACCATAGCTTAACTTCTGTGCCTTAACCTTTTGCATAGAAAGGAATCATATGTATCTGAACCAGACTGATAAATCTGTGTAAAGTACTGTTTTACAGGAATCCAGTTACTTCCAGATTCAATTGGCATTACTGTACCTGGAGTTGCTTGAGCATAGTGTGTATTTCCGGCAGCAGGAACTTCCATCCAGTTATAGCGTACTGCTGTAAATGTAACTGTATTTTCATCAATAACACCGTTTGCAGGAATCTTATCTACAACCATAAAGTTTTCATCTGCAACGTATGTACCAAATGAACTATCAATATTGTTATATGTGTTAAATAAGCGTAATGAACCTAATTGGTTCCCAATTAACTTGATACTCGCTGTATCATAACCAGATATCCAACCCTGCTTTTCAATCATACGATTGTTGATTGTTCTTGTGCTTGGATCAGGATTTCCTCCACCTGTAGTACCTGTACCTGGAACTGCAGGAGGAACATTAAATGTTACGTTTGTATTGCTGTCTTCAATTGTTAATTGCTTTGTGACTGGAGCACCTACTGCTGCTCCATTTTCTAAAAGCCTTTAAACGACTACCAGTATATACACTTCCTGAGAAGAAGTTATTATCTACTGGGAATTCTGAAATAATAGTTAACTTTAATTTCTGTTTCTGTGATTGTTGCTGTTGCAATCTGTTCTCCATTTGGTGCAAGTAATGGAATGTCTGTAATTGGAAGATTACCAAACATTGTTCCAATATTAGAAGACAGAGTAACAGTGTCTCCCACCTTCATTGCATTCTGTGACAAAGTATAGATACTAAAATCAAACTTTAGAGATGCAAGAGAGCCAACGTTCACTGTATTTGGTGAAACCGTCAAATTTGAGATTGTAATGTTGTAGCCATCTTTTTGTGTATCAGCGTGAACATTATAATTTGTTGAGAATAGACCTAACATAAATGTTAGAGCTACTAGTACTGCGAAAAAAATCGTTTAATAATTTTCATTTGTTACCTCCCGGTTTGCTCAAATTCGGTTAAACATAATAAAAATCCGATACTTTGGCATCCTGCAGATAAGATATCGGATTCAACCATTAAACTCAACTAATATGCTCTAATCTTAAATGTTTCTTAAATCAATTCTTAAGAATCAACTACTATAACTGATATTATGTAATTTACAACTAATTTCATTCTTACATATTTTTCTTTCAATATCTTTCCATCTCTAATTGGTATTAGAGATGGAAAAAGGTATCCACTACGAATGTAGATGCCTTTTTAATATGGCGTCTTATTAGGAAGATCTCCTAACAGAAACAGGAATAATTTCTCTGAATATAGTTTACATGAATATGGCTATACTTTCGAGCAGATTCTTTTGCAAGTTAAGTTTTCCTCAAGTGAACGATTAAATTCAACTTTCATACCCAGGAAGTGGGATTAAACTATTTACTTGAGGGCAAAATAACATTAAAAAAACGCTAGTTTTTCCTTTTAATTACATTATTGTAATGTAGTTGAAATTATCATCAAATTCTTACCCCCAGAGACAAAAAGGTAAGCACTAAGCAATAAAAGGTCTTATCAGCCATATGGTTGAAAAAGACCAGTATAGTTTTTATGAAATTGATGAACTTAATAAAATACTGAACATTAAGGGATGAGTATAACCCTAATAATTTGTTGAGAGAATCAAGATATTTTCAAAAAGCATTTGCTATTTACCTTATGTGTGAAAAATAAGAATACTTAGTATTTCTATAGAAGTATAATCAATTCGAATTAGGAAAGATTATTATTCTTTAGTCGATATATTAACATATATTAATAATATTAGCGACACAAACATAGTAAATACAATAAAAGCAAACAATGATGAGTGGTGGTATCTTATGCACGAACCATAAAAATAGTTGCTAGAGATAAGCCAAAAGAAAATCACCCAAATGCCTAAGATAATCTCAATTTTTTTAATGTTATATTTGTTTTTTTAGATTCAGAAAGTATATTATAACCTGCAATCAAAAAAATCTTCCTTTGCCTATCAATATTAGAATTCCGCATATCAATATCGGAATAGTTGCGAGTATAACAATTAATTTATCATTCATGTTTATTAATAGATATTGACCTTAGTGTACACGGCCGCATTCCTTTTATAGTTTCATCATATAAACTTCATCGCAGAATACAAGTCTATTATTGGTCCAAAAAGAGAGTTACAATAAATATATTGAACTTCTAACTTATTTATGTCGAAATATTACTTTTTCGACATTTTTTTATGTTCCGTACGAAACGTTTTCATATATCCTCACTCTTTTTTTGTCTGATATCATTCATTTCTTCTTTCTATTTCGAGCTTTATCTATAAAACTTGAAAAAAAGGTATCCACTACGAATGTGGATACCTTTTAATATGGCGCCTTAAACAGGGCTCGAACCTGTGACCTAGCGGTTAACAGCCGCTCGCTCTGCCGACTGAGCTATTAAGGCACGTGACTATATTACCATTTCTATATAATCATCGCAACACCTTTTTTCATTATTTGCAGAAAAGTTATTCTAAAATATTTAAAATTATTTATTGACTGACGGTCAAACTGATGTTAGTATATGATTGTACAGTCAGAAGACTATAAGGAGGAACTTATATGGGTCTCATTTCTACTGCTTTATTATCCGCTAGTTCAACACTTAGCGATTCTTGGAAAGAGTATTTCTATTGTGATGCTATTCCAGCTGATGTATTTGTTGTAAAAGGTGTTAAGAGAAACTCTGGGGGATTCTTCAGTGGCAATAACGGAAGCGACAACATCATTACTGACGGTTCAATCATTGCTGTTGCTGATGGCCAGGCAATGATTATCGTTGAACAAGGACAAATCGTAGATATTTGTGCTGAACCTGGTGAATTCAAATATGACTCATCTACACAACCATCTGTATTTACAGGTAGCCTTGGTGAAGGTGTTAAGAGAATGTTTGCAGAATTTGGTCGCCGTTTCACATTTGGTGGAACACCAGCTACAGATCAACGTATCTACTATGTAAACACAAAGGAATTAGTTGGTGTGAAGTATGGTACTCCTGCCCCAATTCCATTTAGAGTTGTTGATGCTCGTGCAGGTATCGATATCGATGTATCAATGAAGTGCTTTGGTGAATACAGCTTGCGTGTATGTGATCCTGTATTATTCTATACAAATGTATGTGGAAACGTATCACATAGCTACAAGTTAAGTGACCTTAACGATCAGTTACGTACAGAATTACTCACTGCTTTACAACCAGCATTTGGTAAGTTAAGCGAACAAGGTATTCGTTATTCTCAAATTCCAGCTCATACAGCTGAATTAGCTGATGCTCTTAATGAAGAACTCAGCAGTAAGTGGAGAGAAAAACGCGGTATCGAAATCGTAAACTTCGGCGTATCCTCTATCAAAGCTGATGAAGCTGATGAAGAAATGCTCAAGCAAATGCAACGTAACGCTGCATACACAGATGCAAACTTAGCTGCTGCTACACTTGTTGGTGCACAAGCACAAGCAATGCAAGATGCTGCCAAGAATGCTAATGGTGCTGCAATGGGCTTCATGGGAATGAACGCTGCACAAAGTGCTGGTGGTGTAAATGCTAACGCACTTTACCAAGCAGGTCAGGCTCAAAAGGCTGCTAACAGCGGTGACAAGTGGTTCTGCCCAGATTGTGGTAATGAAAACCACTCAAACTTCTGCTCTAACTGCGGAACAAAGAAACCTGAATAAACAATCAAAACGATAAGAACCCGTTCTATCGGGTTCTTTTTCTCAATTGAAAGGGGAAATATTATGGCAAATAACGCATTAACAAATTTCCAATGTCCAAATTGTAATGGTCCTCTTACCTTTGACCCAGGGCTACAGAAACTAAAATGTGGTAACTGCGGAAGTACTTTTGCTCCTGCTGAAATCGAAGAACACTACGACAAACAAGTGGCTCTTTCTGTTGAAGAAGGACAAAAAGAATATAGCGCTGAAGACACGCTACAATGGAGCGAAGAAGATGCACAAAACTTGCGTGCATACAACTGTCCTTCTTGCGGAGCACAGTTAATCACAGACAAGAATACTGCCGCAACAAGTTGTCCATACTGTGGCAATCCTACGATTGTTCCAGCACAGTTTAGTGGTGCACTAAAACCAGACTATGTGATTCCGTTCAAGATGAATAAGGATGAGGCAATCAAGAAGTTATCCGACTTCTATGGCGGTAAGCCATTATTACCAAATGAATTCAAGGAACGTAATCATATTGAGGAAATCAAAGGTGTTTATGTTCCATTCTGGCTCTATGATGGAACAGCAGATGCAGATATGGCCTTCCGTGGTACAATTTCACATTCCCACCGTGAAGGTGACTATACAGTAACTGTAACAGAAAACTATTCTATCTTACGTCAAGGAACCGTACAGTTTAACCGCGTTCCTGCAGATGGCTCTAGTAAAATGCCAGATGAATTCATGGACGCAATTGAACCATACAACTATAACGATATGATTCCATTCGAAATGGGCTATATGACAGGCTATCTTGCAGATAGATACGATGTAACTGCAGAACAAGATCGTGACCGTGTTAATAGACGTATGCGTACATCTGCAGCCGATAAAATTCGTGAAACAGTTAGGGGATATCATACCCTACTCCCACGTCGCTCAAATATCTATATTCGAGAAGATAAAGTTCACTATGCATTCCTGCCTGTTTGGATGCTTACCACAAAATGGCAAGGCAAAACTTACATGTTCGCCATGAATGGTCAAACAGGAAAGATGATTGGTGATGACTTACCGATTGATAGTGCAAAGTCTGTTCTTTACTTCTTTGGCATACTACTCATCAGTATGATATTGATTGGTATCCTACTGTTTGTAGCATTTTAGGAGGTAGGCAGTATGAAGAAAAAATTACTAGCACTCGTTGCAGCATTTACTTTCTTGTTATGCATGTTACCAAGTTTCTTGCTACCAACAAGAGCTGATGCAGATGATTATGTTGTGGATGAATATGGTTTGTTAACAAGTGCTGAAAGTACAAGCACTCAACAATATAGCAAAAGAATATAGTGAAAAATACAATATCGGCTTCTATATCCGTATTATGAATTCTCATGGAGCGTTGACTATCGAGCAATACTCAGAAAGTATATTCAACTCAGAAGGACTTGGAATTGGTGATGAAAAAGAGGGCATTATGCTAACTCTAACAATGGAGGATCGTAAATTCGATATAACAGTACACGGTCCAAAATCAAATAAAATTTTTGATGCCAACGCTAGAGAAAAAATTGCTAGTGCAGTTGTCTATGATCACCTAAAATACAATGAATACGGGGAAGGTGCAAAAGTCTTCCTAGATGAATGCTCTAGTACAATCCTTACACCATACGTAATTAAGGGTAGTATTACCGTAATTATTCCATTGATTATTTCTATCGTTACAATTATTGCCTTTAGAAGTAAGCATAAGACAAAAGGAATTTCACGTGAAGCATATGCATACATACCACAAGGTGGTCTAAGACTGCAAAGATCACAAGATATGTACTTGTATCGCTCTGAAACACGTACTTATAACCCACCTGCTAAAAAGTAGCGGTGGAGGTGGCGGTTTCCACTCAAGTAGCGGTGGTGGCTTTGGTCACACAAGCGGACACTTCTAATACAACAATGGCTTACCCAATTTTGGATAAGCCTTTTATTTTACCACTGCAATTGCGATACCATCTCCTACATCAAGATGGAATGTTGTCTCAAAGCGAGTATCTGTTTTGAGATATTCACGGAACTTTAAAATCTTGCGTGTCATTTGTACGGTAGATCGATTTTGTGATAACTTTGGACAATCCACAATGCCATGAAACTGCAAGTTATCAAAGAAAAATACAGTACCCTTTCTCGCATTTTTAAAGAAGTGTTCCATATACTTACGATATTGTGACTTTGCGGCATCGATAAATATTAAATCGTATATCTTCTTTTGTTTCAAATTGATAAGCATCTTGTAAGTATGCATGCACTCTATCCTGTAGACCTGCATGCATGATATTATCTACAGCCTGATGATACATTTCAGGATTAATCTCAACTGTATCGATTGTCATATCCCAACGTAGATTTGCCATCTGAATAGCCGAGTAACCAACTGCTGTTCCAATCTCCAAAATATCGCGTATCCCTTCATGGCTACGTATATATTCCAGCAAGAATTCCATACCATCATCTAACATGATTGGCACATGTTCCTTACGGGCTTTATCGTGTATTTCCTGTAATCTAACTTCATCCATATAGACAGTATAATATATTATTTCAATACGGTACATGTTAGAATGAAAGGATAAAGAAATGGAGGGGTATATGTTAACACTTGAGTTTGTACGTGCCTTTATAGGTGAAAAAATGTATGCCAGAGGTATGCAGGAGTATACTGAAGCAAATGTCTTTAATATGGAAATCACTGAAAATGATGAACATTACAAATTGATTACAGCCAATGTTCAAGGTGAAGAGTATTATAGTGTCCATACTGTTAACATTGAACTCAGTCCACAAAATGAATGGATTACAAAGATGTCGTGTGACTGCGAGTATTTTGATTACCGTCATACCCCTTGTAAACATATCGCAGCTGTACTAATTGCCTATGTAAAACGAGATGACGTACAACCTGAACCTTCTTTACGTAAAAAAACACAGATAAATCGTTTAAAGAATTCTTATCTAGTTATCAAGCGCACACAAATACTTTCACAGAAAGACCTCTAAATATCATTTTAGAACCTGAAATATCCCCAAAGTTTCGTTCAGATACTCTTGAGGTAGGATTTAAGATTGGTTTATTAAATGAACATCTCTATTCCATTCAGAACATTTCGGAATTTGTTGAGAATATGGATGGTGAAAAGAGTAAAAAATATGGTAAATCCTTAGAGTTCACTCACACACTGCTGGCTTTCCATCCACGATATCGCCCTCTTGTACAATATTTAGTTGATTATGTACATGATGAGACTTCCTATTCCCTTTATCAAAGTATGCCAGGATATCGGATGATGCATGCATCAGATTTACCACGTCGCACAATAACAGTAAAATCTTACGCAATCGATATCTTTTGGGATACAATCAAGGATCTTCCATTCAACATCAAAGAACATTACGGCATCTTACAAGCCTATACTCTAGTCGATGGGCAACCCTCTATGAATGCTTCTATCGAAAAAGTTGAAGATGGATATCAATTTAATACAACCGTATTACCATATATCACAGGAAAAAAACATACCTATTTCTTTGATAAAAATCGGCAGATAATTTATCGTGACGAAAGAGCCTCACAAGCCTTTCGCAAGTTAATCGATTATTTCCATAATGGTAAATCAGAAAATATCTTTATTGCGGAAGATGATATCGCAACCTTCGCAAAAAATGTGTTCCCAATCTTGCAAAAGAATTTAACTGTTCAAACTGACGGTTTCAACCCTACACAATATCTTCCAGAAGTCCCTACTTTTGAGATATATCTGGATATGCCACAAGATAACCTAATCACTGGTGAGCTTTTCGCAATTTATTCTCACGGTAAATACAATGTATTCATGCCGAGTGAAAATGCAAGTAATCGAGACTTATCATTTGAAAAAAATATGGATCATTTCTTCTCACCTTGGTTTAGTGCCTATGACCCATCCAATCATCGTATGACACTCGCAGATGATGACGATAAAGTATATCGCTTCATTAAATTTGGTATCTTAGAAATGCAAGCGAAGTCCGATGTTTTCATCACTGAATCCCTCAAAAAACTAAAGATTCATAGTCAAACACGTATTTCGATCGGTGTATCCGTTAATCATGACTTATTACAACTCAACCTATTAAGTGATCAAATCAATCTCAAACAACTTAACGAGATTCTCAGTAAATATGACCCAAAGAAGAAATACTACCGTCTAAAGAGTGGTGAGTTTGTCGATATTGATGAGAACATTCAGGCTCTAGCAAGCTTTAAAGACGCAATGAATCTTAGTAGCGCTCAGTTTACCCGTGGAACAATTGACATTCCTGCTTACCGTGCAGCCTACCTCGATCAATTATCAAAGACTTCTATCTTAGATATCCAAGCAGAGGAAAACTTTAGACGTCTCATCCGCAATATGAAAGATATCGAAGATATAGAGTACACTATTCCCCAGGAAATTGAACCAATCTTACGACCATATCAGAAAAAAGGTTTCCGTTGGCTCTATGCACTGAAAGAAAATCATCTTGGTGGATTACTTGCAGATGAAATGGGTCTAGGTAAGTCTATCCAAATCATCTCATTACTTGCGGCTTGGAAAGACCGCAAACGTGCACTCATTGTATGTCCATCTTCTCTTGTATATAACTGGGCTAATGAAATCAATAAATTCATGCCAAATATGCATTACATGATGATTTCAGGGTTTGCTAATATCCGTAAGGAGTTGATTCGTACTTCCATGGAAAATGATATCCTAATTACATCGTATGATGCTCTTAAGCGTGATATTGATGTTTATCGTACGATGGAATTCTCTTGTCAGGTTATTGATGAGGCGCAGTATATTAAAAATGCATCTACATTAGCCGCACAATCCGTAAAGGCAATCAACAGCCACTTCCGTATTGCCTTAACAGGTACCCCTATTGAAAATAGATTAAGCGAACTTTGGTCTATCTTTGATTTCATCCTTCCGGGATTCTTTGGCTCGTATCAAAAGTTCCGTACAAACTATGAACTTCCTATTGTACGTGACCAAGATGAGTTCTTAGAAGCAGAACTACAAAAGATGGTAACACCATTTATCCTACGTAGACGTAAGAAGGATGTATTGCATGATTTACCGGACAAGATTGAAGATATCTATTTTGGTCAACTTGAAGATGAACAGAAAAATCTCTATGAAGCTCGCGTTCAACGCCTCAAGTTAATGTTGCAAAAACAAAGTGATGAGGAATTCAAGGAGAATAAGATTGCGATCTTAGCTGAGTTAACACGCTTACGTCAGGTGTGTTGTGATCCTCACTTAATATACGATAACTATAAAGGTAACTCTGCTAAGAAAGAACTCTGCTTAGATATCGTAGAAAACGCAATCGAAGAAGGACATAAGATATTACTCTTCTCCCAATTCACCTCTATGCTAGATACCCTAACCCAAGAGTTTGATAAGAAAGGTATTCGCTATCATAAACTTGTCGGATCCACCCCACAGAAAGAGCGTGCTGAAATGGTAGAATCCTTTCAGACAGATGATGTTCCTATCTTCTGTATCTCATTAAAGGCTGGTGGTACTGGTTTAAATCTTACAGCAGCGGATATTGTCATCCATTATGACCCTTGGTGGAATACTGCTGTGGAGAATCAAGCTAGTGATCGCGCACATCGTATTGGTCAGACGAATGTAGTAAACGTCTTCCGTTTAATCATCAAGGATACAATTGAAGAGCGAATCATTCAGCTTCAAAAAGAGAAAAATCTAATCTAGCTGACCGTATTCTATCTGGTGAAGGTGTATCTAGTGCCACACTATCCAGACAAGATTTATTAGAACTGCTTTTAAACCAAAAAAAGAGACCTTACGGTCTCTTTTTGCTATTTACGATATGTTAAGAACTGATTGTTCTTATCTGCAAGCCACTTGTTTTCACCAATTTGATACCAAGTATAATCACTTGTCTGTTCAACGGATAGTACTGTAAACTTCTCTCCACGTTTTGCTGAGACCAACTACATCAAAGTTTGTACCTGCACCACCACGGATATTCAAGGAATCGATGACAACTTCAACTTCTCCCAATGTTTCTGGAGTAGGTTCTGGTGTTGCTGGTGTAGCAGTAGGTTCTGGTGTTGCATCAGAGTTAACGACTACACTCGTTTGGTCATTCTTTGAGCCAAAGAGTGATTTAAAATCAAACTTTCCACCCATTGAATCATATACAATCCAACCAAGTCCTGCTATTAACATTAATGTTAGAATCACAATCAAGAATTTCACGAAGAAACTTCCACCCTTAGATTCCTCTTCCTCAAGGTCTTCTACAGCCTCATCATTTTCATCAAATAATTCTTTCTTGATGACTTGTGTTGCGGAAGAACGGATTTCTTGTTCATGAGAAATTGGAGCTGGTTCTTCCTTTACTGTTGGTAGTGATAATGTATCCTCAATTTCATCAGATACTGTTGGCATCTGCATTGTATTTTTCATCTGAGCCTGATGTAGATGGTAAGTCTGGGAATTGTACCTTACTCTCTTCTGTTGGAAGTGATGGTGTTTCTACTGGCTTAACTGTTTCTTCTGGTTGTGCAAATACACCACTAAGGATATCGTCTTCTGCTGATTGTAGCGCAAGATCATCTTGCATCTTAAGGACCATTGCACGGTCTGATACTGGATTTAACTTATCCATTAATACGATGAGTGTTCCTAAATTGAATCCACTGCTCATTAGTGTATCCTTGGCTTCTGTCAACCAACTCATCACAGATTGTGGAGTACTCATCAAAAGTTTCGCACTTTCTTCAACAGATAAACCATCATATAAGTGGAGTGCTAAAGCTGCTCTAGCTCCTGTGCTAAGTTTATCCATCATCTCTAATACTTGGTACTTCTTACCTTCTGTTGTTTCAGGTAAAACTGCCATATAATTAGGGATTTCATCAGCTTCTGTATACATATTGCTATTGGTTGTTGACTCTTCTAAAGGCAATACATGTGCAATCGCTTCCTTACGAACCTTTTCAGCTGCCCAACATTCAAACCACTCAGGATTTGTTACTTCCTTTAAACTTGAAAATACTTTCTTTAGTCCCGCTTGTTCTACTTTTCTAGCTTGCTCATGATCTGCTACAAATAATCTAGTGATAAAGTACATCTTATCTGAGATACGTCTTAGTATTTCTTTCGCAGCTTCAATATCACGTTGTTTTGCTTTTTCTAATAATTCCTTGATTGTCTGATTTTCTGACATAATTCCCCTCCAGTATTAATTCTTCAAACTATGCATCGGGGCAGGAATTCTTCCACCACGATTGATTAGTTTATCTGCTTTAGTCATCTTAACTGGCATGATTGGACCTTCTCCTAAAAGACCACCAAATACTAGTTTATCCCCTGCATCCATACCAATTGCTGGTATTAATCTGCATGCGGTTGTCTTATTGTTGATCATACCGATAGCAGCCTCATCTGCAATTATAGCAGATAGTGTCTCTGCTGTCGTATCACCTGGCACAATAATCATATCTAAGCCAACGGAACATACAGCTGTCATCGCTTCTAGCTTTTCGATTGTTAGGATACCTTGCTCTGCTGCCGAAATCATTCCAGCATCCTCTGATACAGGAATAAATGCCCCAGACAAACCTCCTACACTTGAGGAAGCCATTACACCACCCTTTTTCACCGCATCATTTAACATTGCTAGTGCTGCTGTTGTACCTGGTCCACCACAAACTTCTAAACCAATTTCTTCTAATATTTGTGCAACAGAGTCACCTACCGCTGGTGTTGGGGCTAGTGATAAATCAACGATACCAAACGGAACATTTAAACGTTGTGAAGCTTCACGACCAACCAATTGTCCCATACGTGTAATCTTAAATGCAGTTTGCTTAATGCAAGCCGCAACTTCATCCATGCTCGCATGTTCTCCTAATTTTTGTAAAAGCAGCTCGTACAACTCCCAGGTCCTGATACACCAACATTGATGACACAATCTGGTTCAGATACACCATGGAAGGCACCTGCCATAAATGGATTATCCTCTACAGCATTGCAGAATACAACAAGTTTTGCTGCACCAAAACAATTATTATCTTTTGTAACTTCAGCACATTCACGGACTATCTGTCCCATCACCTTTACTGCATCCATGTTAATTCCAGCTTTTGTAGAACCAATATTCACGCTGGAACAAACAATATCTGTCTCTTTCAAAGCTTGTGGGATGGACATAATCAGTTCACGGTCACCTTGGGTCATTCCCTTTTTGCACTAATGCAGAATATCCACCGATAAAGTTAATACCTATCTCTTTACCAGCCTTATCAAGTGTCTTTGCGTACTTTACACAATCACCACCTGATACACTTTGCAATAACGCAATCGGTGTTACAGATACACGTTGGTTGATAATGGGAATACCATATTCACGAGAGATATCTTTTGCGACCTTTACTAAATCTTTCGCTTTTGTTGTAATTTTTTTATAAATCTTTTCACATGAGCGATCAATATCTTCATCTGCACAATCTAATAGAGAGATACCCATTGTGACTGTACGAATATCAAGACAATCTTCTTCAATCATGTGAATCGTTTCTAGTATATTATCACTCTCAATACGCATAGATTCACCTAAATTGTATGCATGCTGTTGAAGATATCTTCATGCATGACATGTACCTTGAGATGTTGTTCATCTCCTGCACCTTCTAAATCATCTGCTACCTTGCGGAAATTTTCTTCGTTGCTAGGTACTTCTACAATCATAATCATTGTAAATAAATCCTGTAATACCTTCTGTGTTACATCGACGATATTAATTTCTCTTTCCGCACATTTTGTAGCAATATATGCTAGAATGCCTGGCTTATCTTTGCCAACAACTGTAATGACCGCTCTCATATATTCTCCTCTATTCGGCTTGTAGTTTCTCTAGTGATAAACCACAATAGTATAATTCCATCTGTAGGAATAATTTTGTTTTCTTAATAAACTCAACTGTGCTTTCTTCACAGATCGATGTTTGACTATTATTTATAAAGTCATATTGACATGCACCTAAACTTCCGTTATCACCTTCCAACTATATACATAGGTGATAGAACGATTGCTATAAGTAAATGTTTTATTAGCAAAAATCTATGCGATAACTTTCATTCTCATTGAATTTATTGCTGTAGACATCTTCAGATTCTTTTTGTGTAATTAAGACGTGATACCAGTCTCTTTTTAAATGTTGCCGTAATAGTATCTTCTTCAGAATCATCATCTGTCGTGACTGTTTGGATTGAACTAGTATCAATATCTTTGTAATAAACATATGCACTTTCAGCTTGCTTTGTTTCATCACTGAGAGATACTATTGTTTCACCAAATTTTAGATAGTTAATTTCACTTTCATATTTGATATTTACTGACTGTCCATTTGTCGTGATTGTAGTATTGAATATTGCTGTTTCTTTTAATATAGTGCTGATTGTCATCAAATGAAACATGAATTTCATTGCTTGTGACCTCAAATGAATCAAAAATTCTTTAAGCCATAGGAATCGTATCGATTTAAGAAAATTTCTTTCGCACGATCTGCTTGGAGTTGGATCGTATACTCATTGTTATCTTTCTTGATAGATGCGATATCTTCTGCTTCAAATACATATGGATCAAGTGGTACTAACATTGTCTTTTTTTCAGATTACTAAAATCCATATCCTCATAGTAATTAACTGAGTTATATGTGTTATACAACCTGCCACCATAGTAATTACCATTTAGTTCTGATAGCATTCCATCCGCATTGATATGTTGCTCATAATGGGCAGTATCACCATCTACCTCTAATACTCCATCCATAAGATATGTATCTAGTGTTTTTATCACTATAAGTCATCGTATACTTGGACTGTACACTTACTGTCCACGAAGATTCAATCTTACGATTTTTTTTAGAGCTGAAGTATATTCTCCTAATGTAGAATCATCTACCTGAATCGTTTGTTCTACATTTGATTGTTGCAAGGTACGCTGATTACATCCTGCCAATAATAATGCAGTTATGCATAATATTCTAATCATTTTCATATGTAATTATTATATCAATCTTTAAACTCTTATACGATAAAAACCAAAAAATCTTACAGTATAACTAATCTCCAACAGTCCCAAAAAATACCAGAAGATTTTAATCTTCTGGTAAATATCTCTAATCTAATCCAAGAATATCTTTTACAGCTGTAGTAATTGTATTGACATGAACACCATAGATAATCTGATAACTCTTCCCATTATGAACACAGCCAATTGCCTCAAGATGCTTTTTGCCACTCCTCATCTGCTACAACTTTTTGTCTCGTCTTTCACTGTTACACGGAGGCGTGTTGCACAGCATGTAACACTATCAATATTTTCCGCACCACCGAATGCTTCAACAATTCTCGCTTCTAAACCATCGCTATTTTGTGTACCATTCTTAATTTGTTGATATTCTTTCTTACTCATTAGCTTAATATCATCATCTCCTCTTCCTGGAGTTTTAATATTAAACTTCTCAATCATGAATTTAAATGCCGCATAATATACAACGAATGTTAATGGTAATAGATACAGCAATGAGAAAATATGAACTTTATTTGGCTGGAATAAGTTTGGAATCATGAAGAATAATGCATTTCCATTAATCGATACCTTTGTTAATTCAGTTAAGACATAGCATAATCCACAAAGTGGTGCATATACTAACCAATATAGTACAGGAGATGCAAATAAGAATGTATACTCAATTGGCTCGGAAATGCCAACCAAAGCAAGCGTCAATACAGCAGGAATCAATAATGAAGCTACCTTCTTACGGTTTTCAACCTTAGCACACTTGTACATTGCAAATGCTGCACCAGGTAAACCTGCAAGTTGGAATAAAATTCTTCCTGTTGTAAAGTTACGAACGATATATCCTGTTGCACTAGCAGAACCTGCTTGTCCAACAATGATATTTCTTACACCTTCATAAACTGTTCCATCAATTGTCATTGTTCCACCAACTGCAGAATACTCAATTGGGAAAGCTATTAAGTGGTGAATACCAAATGGTAGTAATGCTTTTATCCACGAATCCGAATAACCATGTTCCAAAAATAACCGGAAGATGTAATTAAATGTGTAATAGATTGTAATACGCCAGCAATAATCGGCCACACATAGTAAGTTAAAATTCCTAGTGGAATTGCAATGATTGTAATCATAATGATTACAAATTTTGTACCTTGGAAGAAAGCGAACATGGAATTAAATTTTTGTCTCGCAGAATTTATTATGGATGAGACCTGCGGAAACGCCAGCAATAATACCGCTGAAAAATTCCCATATTGAAAGTAAATACACCTGCAACAGTATCCCATAAAGAGTTGAAATTTAATGCTGCTTCTTGTGTATAGCCAATTTCCATTAAATGCTCAACTGTAACTGTATCTGCTGTCCATCCCTGTGCTTTTTGCAAATGCACCAATGCATGTGATGTAGCAGAAGAACATGATAATACCAGCAAATGCTGCCCAACCCTTTTTCTTTTCTTTTGCTAAGGTAAATGCGATACCAACCGCAAACCATACAGGAAGGTAATTCATAAACATGAATCCCATTCTCGTAAACATTGAGAAAAATTGTATTTATGATATTATCTCCCGGCATAATGTAGTTTGTTACAGCAGCACCAATACCTACATAAAAACCAACTAGTACCAATAAGATAATTGGAACCATCATTGCTCCCGCAAATGATTGTAATTTCTCCTGAATATGTTTCATTGTATCCTCCTAATTATGAATTTAGTTTAACAAGGAAAAACGCTTACAAATTTTATCTTGAGATAACACTTCATTGTGGTAATTATATACAAACATATGTATTCATGCATATAATGGTACCAACGGAGTATCTATACTACATGTCACTAAACGTCGCCAATATTGCTATCGCAATGCTAACTGAAAAAAAGCAACATTTACTTACGAAGTTATTTCTCGCAAAGTTAATCTGTCGAATAAGACTATTCGAAATAACATGCCTGAGATTACTTTTGCTATTCAATAAATTTGATATTACAATTCAGAAAAAGTCCTGGAATTGGTATTCGCGTGCTTGGATCAAAAGAGGACATTTTAAAGTGCTATAAACACTGTGAAAATTTGATTCATAAAAGTACACAAATTTCATCAGAAATTCGTCAAAATATTATATCTTTTCTCTTATTAAATAGTTTTCGTAAAAATTACTATTTCCATGCTAGAAAGGAAGTTGTATATTACCCGTCCAAGCATCTATAATGACCTGAAACTAATCAAAGAATTCTTTTGCAAAATATTCAATTACACTTACTAAGAGTAGAAAGACTGGCTTATCTATTTCTTCTGGCGAAAAAAACGCATTCGGCATTGCCTTTTAGATTTAACTTTCCGAATGTTAGATTCTCAGCTGTCTGCATATTTTTTTTGGTTCCGGAAATATATCAATATTTATCTGATATATTTAAGTCCTCAGAAATACAAAAAGATTCGTAAGTTTATTCTTACTACTACTAAAGAAACTTCGACTGATATTACAGAAAGTGATTTGTATCGTGCAAGCTTATTTATTTATATTGCATTCTTCAGAATGAAGAATCAGCATTTTACTTCTTTAAATACGAGTATTGAGAAAAAAATAAAAAAATATCAAAGTTAGAAGTTATCTTGCCAATCATTTAAAAAGAACTTTCTCATTTTTTTAGTGTAAATCTATCTGAAGAAGAAACAATTTATATTACCGCACAATTATCCGTATATCTAAACTCACAGGATGAGTTTATTTATCATGAGTATGATAATCCAATATCCACAATTGACCTAACCCGTCAATTTACCAAGCACCTTAATACTTTTGTAAAAATCAACAATATAAAAGCGTTTGAACAAAAATTATTTCCTTTTTTAGAAAAGACAATTCAAAAATCTAATTTTGACTATGATTGTTATAACCCAAATACAAATATTATTATGCAAAGATATCCAAGGTTATTTAAACTTGCTAGTTCAATTAATACATTTACTGAGCAAACTCAATATCTAACCCTCCCTAATGACGCAATTGCAACAATTACTTTGCTACTTGCTGCAGTGCAAGAGAAGCAAGCGGATACGATTACTTGTGGTTTTTGGTCACAAATACATCCATTTAAGAAAGAGCTATTTTTAAATATTCTCCATACATCAGTCTTGCACATAAAGTTAATTGATATACAGAGTGAAGCTGAATTGCAATCCTTTAAAGGAGACTTAATTCTAAGTACTACAGAAGAGACCTCTACAAATATAGAAGTAATACCTATTCCTGAATTAATAAATCAGGAATTTATCCATTTACTAAACGAAAAAAATACTTGATATACGACAAGAAAAAAAGAGTTTCATTTTTTCGATAAAAATCAAACTCTCCATTCTCCTTTTTTTCCATTATCAATTTTATTTCGTTATTCTTTGAAATTGCTTGGATTGTTATACTATCATCACCAAACATTACATCTATATGATAATTGGAATAATTTAATCCCAATTTTTCAAAATCTTCTTTTTCAAATTTTGTTTCATGATTAATGCTACATGGATAAGCACAGCCAAGTGCTAGATGGCATGCGGCATTTTCATCTAATAATGTCGATTGAAAAACTACACAGGTTTTAGAAATTTCTGTTACTCCTGGTAAGATTGCAATCTCCCCAGGATACTGATTACTCTCATCTAAATTGATTATTTCATCTATGATTGAATAATCGTCTCTTGGATAATAATCTATAACCTTACCATTTTCAAAATGTAACTGGAAATCATCAACTATTCTTCCACCATAACTGAGTGGCTTAGTATTACACATAATACCCGTTATACCTGTTTTCTTTGGGGCTGTGAAAATTTCTTGGGTTGGAAAGTTTGGCATATATCGTATTCCTGTATTTGTGATCTCGCACCCACCTGTCCACTTGTGATTCTCGACCAGTTCAACATCTAGTCTTGATTTTCTTGTTATAAATATAAGTGATTTAAACTGTTGTAAATCTAGATATTTCACTCTGTTTTGAATATCATCAATTCGCTGGTTCCACTTGTCAATAGCATCATCTACATTCGCAAGTGTAATCTGATAATATATTTTCCAAAGCTTTTTCCAATGGATTTTTTTCTTTCGGGAAAAATAGATTCTGCCCAATATTGAGTAGGTATGACTGTTTTACAAGATACTATATTGCCGATTTCTCTTTTTTATTTCTGAATAATACATTATATTTCTTTTTCAATATTCTTTAACTTTCCCAAATCATCCTTTTTTTACATTCATCATAATAGTCGATACCTCTTTTAGCCTCAAAAAAAGACGCAATTATGTTTTTAATAGATTTATTTTCTTTTCCGTTATTTCTTCTAAATATTTATCATAGTTTTGATAATCATTTGAATATTTCTCTAGCAATTGGTCATATCCATCTGTAAATTGATATATCACATTAGCTACTTCAAGCTGTTTAGCTTCCTTATCAATGATTTCCCTCAATGATACATACTCTAAGGGAATGGTTACGTATAGTATTTGATTAGGTTGAACATTAACACCTACTTTTAGCCATATATTAACTAGATTATTGAGATATTTTTTTCCATAGTAGTCTCCTGCCTTTTTATATTATACATTTACTATGGTACACTATAACTTCTCTTTACCACATAACCTAGGCAATAAAATACAGAGCTACCTTAAGTCAGTATTTAATAACTAATTCCTTTTTATTTTGTATAAAATTACCACATCCAATGGGTATATATTAGCGAAAAACAAATATATAATTTCTTTTATAATTCATTTATCAGGAGGTACTATGGAATTTGTAAACTATCAACCAACAAAGATTATTTTTGGGGAAAAATAAAGTCGATTCATTACATAAATATGTTCTTCCTTTTGGTAAAAAAGTTTTTATCATAGGCCCAATTTTATGTGAACCTCTTAAACCACTTCTCTCGAGACTTGAAAAAAAGCACTTGTAAACGAAGTATCATTTCATACCTTTTATGAAGTGGAATCAAATCCTTCAACCAAGACAGTTGATACTGCACTCACAATAATGCGTGATTTTAAGCCAGATATCATTGTTGGTATTGGTGGTGGATCAGTAATTGATGTATCAAAAATTTGCTCTATTCTTTACAATAACCCAAATTATACATGGAATTATCTGTTTAGCACATTTGACGATTTCCATGCCTATTATGAGGAAATTAGAAATAAGTTACCAGTAATTGCAATTCCAACAACTTCTGGTACAGGTTCACAGTGTACTCAAGCATGTGTGATAACAGATATAGATAAACTAAAAAAGACTATCTTTCATCAGAATTTATATCCAACATTGGCTATCCTTGATCCAACACTTACGTTATCTCTTCCACTATCAATTACAAAAGCTACTGCATTTGATGCATTCTCGCATTGTATAGAGTCATTTCTAAGAACAAGTAATCCTTTATGTAACCTATATGCAAAGGAAGGGATTAAAAAAATAGTCTTCAATTTACCACTTGTACTAAAAAAGTAATGATATTAAATTTCGTGCAGAATTAATGATATCAGATACATTTGGTGGTATTTCTTTAAGTAATTGTGGAGCAATGTTACCACATCCACTTTCGGAAATAATTGGTAGTTATACTAATATATGTCACGGAGAAGCTTTGGCTCTTGTATATCCTTCTTTCTTGATAAACACAACAATAAAGTATTCAGAGAAATATGCAGAACTATCAAGGTATTTATTTCCTACAGAAATATTTAGCAATGATTTAGATGCAGCAAATTTCTTTGTTAAAAACGATAATTGCATTCATGCATGAATGCGACTTAGTAAAACACATATCTGATTACAACATAGAACAAGATACAATTGATTGGATCTATAAATTTATTACTGATATCCATCTGCCGATGGAGTCGCCAGAAACTATTGATACTATTCTTAATGAAATATTATATAAAGGAGATTAGATTATGAAACACATTAAAATCGCGGCAGGACTTGCCCACATCAATTACGGAAAACTAACACAACTAGTCAAAGAAGCAGAAGAAGCTGGAGTTGACTACATTCATTCAGATGCCGCAGATATGCATGACTTACAGAATATGAAGCTTATGGGTGGTTGGCAAATTATTCAAGCTATTCGTCCAGAAGTAAAAATTCCTGTAGAATGCCATATTTACACTATTTCAATGGATAAGATGTTCATCGAACAGATTCACTCTGCTGGCGCAAATATGCTTATTATCCCAGCTGAACATTTTATCGGCGCTCAGTTAACATATATTATTAACTGGTGCAGAGAAAGAAAAATTAAGGTTGGACTAACAATTGGATGCTATACGCCATTATGCTTTGTTGAAGAATCTATTTACGATATTGATCGCCTTCAAATTGTTACACATGGTGTAGATGAAACAGACGGTGCAGATAACTGGGGATGGAGAAGAAGCGTTACAGATCTTGTTAAACGTGCTCGCAAATTAATTGATGAAAAAAATCCAAAATGTGAGTTAGCATTAGACGGTGGCCTTCGTGTAGATAACATGGAACCTTTAATCGAGTGTAATCCTGATGTAATTGTTATGTCTTCTGCTTTATTTAAGGATCCAGATGGAATTACTGTGGCTGTTAAAAATGCCGCAAGGTTATTGATGACGCAGCCAAGAAATATAACTTAGAATAATGTTTAAAAATATCTATTAAAGGAAATTTTATTTCTATCATTATCTTCATTTTTAACTGCACTTGCTGTAAGATTATTCTTCATTGAATACTCCCTTACTCCAGGAGGTATCACTGGATTATCAATTACATTAAGTTCACTACTTCGATTGCCAATAGATTTGATATCGCTTTGTATATCTGTCCCATTATTAATTATTAGTTTCTTTTATTCTTGGGAATAAATTTGCATTTAAAAACTATTTTTTTGTGACAGTAACTATCCCTCTATTTCTTCGCATAGTTCCGCAGATTCACTTAGTAAATAATATTTTTACTTGCTGCGTTTCTAGGAGGTATCCTTGTAGGAATATCTATTTCAATTGCAATATGGAATGAATGCGCAACAGGAGGCACTGATACGCTAGCATATCTAATCCAGCATATATTAAAAAATCGAACTTTCAAAAAAATTATCTTTGTGATTGATATGATTATTGTTCTCTCATCATTTCTTATTTCAAAAACAATTTTATACTTCTATTTATTCATCTATATCACTAATTGTTATTGTTATTACTATACACTTTTTAACTAATTCAAAGTCTTAAAGTAAAAAAACATTTCATCTCTATAAGGGATGCTCCAAAAATTAGATAGGGTGCTGAAAAAGTAAATTGCAAATAAGCACAAAAAGTATATAGTTTTTATCGATTCAAATAAAAAGTGACCGTATATCATTGATATACGGTCTATCTTTTTGCTTAAAAAGCGATAATTCTATTCAGAATTACCGCACTCATCTATCTGTAATTTTTATTTCTTAGCGTATTCAGCTGCTGCTTGACCAGCTAATCTACCAGATGTCAGGGAGAATCCTAATCCTACACCTTCAACATTTTGATATGCTGCTACACTTACACCTGAAACGTTGTTTCCAGTAGCGTAAAGACCTTTAATAATCTTGTAATCGTCTGTTAATACTTCAAGTTTATCTGTTGTGTTTACTCCACCCAGAGCACCAATACTCCAGAGTGTCCACAAGTTACATAGAATGGACCATTTTCAACAGTATATGTTAAATCCTGTGGATCCTTAAAGAACTCTGTATCACTACCATTCTTAACGAATGTATTATACTTTGCAATCGTCTCTTTCAGTGTTTCTTTATCACATCCGATATATTCAGCTACTTCATCTAATGTCTGACAAATCTTACCAGCATTCGCATCTTCAAGTGCCTTCCAATCTGCGTTCCATGTATCTTTATCGATTGGTGCGTGATACAGCGTTGGCTTACCATTTTCATCTCTAATACCAAATCTATCCCAGTAATGTACCCATGAACCTGTATTTGGTTGTGTAGTATCTGTCCAACGATCGGCTGTTGTCTGGTCAAAGATTGTATACGCAAGACCGCCTTGTGCCACTACTGCAGATGAGAACTCTACTGTATCTTTTAGTAAGTCTTCATTCATGAAACGCTTACCTTGGCTATTAACCCAAAGAATCGGTGTATTTAAGCTTAATTGTGATACTGTTTCTTCCCCTGCATCCTTGGTAACAACACCATGGTTCATAGTAAGTAATTCACCCTTAGCAGCACCTTTATCCCACATCATTTCAATGCCAGGTAATTGATTTCCTTTAATAACCATAGCGTTGTTATAAACAGTTTCACCTAGAGTCTCCTTCATTAACTCTTGGTTAGCCGCAAAAGAACCTGTTGCAACAATTACTGATTTTGCATTTACTGTTAACTTGCCACCATCTTCCTTCTCACAAATAGCTCCTACAACATTACCATCTTTATCTGTAATAAGTTCATTAGCAGTTGTATTGTATTTTACTTCTACTCCATCTTTCTCTAGTTGTTCCGCAAAATGCTTGAATGGTTCTGCACCACCCCAACGATGATAGATAACATCTGTATTAAAATGAGCAATTTGCTGAGGCATTTCTGATAGATAGAACTTCACACCATTCTCTAAGCAATAGGCAACTGTATTCTTAGCTTCTGATACGAAACGACGAATTAAGCTGCTATTGCCTAACTGACTGTTATGGTCTTGCATAAAATCATACCAATATTCTTCATTCGTCTGCATCTGATCACCGTAACGTTCTTTCTGAAGTTCTGTACCAATCGCAAACATACCTTGTGCCGCATTACCAAAACCACCAAGAACATTAGTTGCTTCTACACCAATAACCTTAGCACCCGCTTCACTCGCTGCTAAGGCCGCAAGTGTTCCAGATGCACCCATGCCGATAACTAATACATCTGTATCTACTGTTTCATCTTCACCTTTTTTTAGTTGCAATTTCCTCAACGTCTAATCCAGCTTGTTCAAATACTACTTTTGCTGCTTTAATGATAGCTTCACTAGAAATGGTTGAACCAGATACTACATCTACATTAGGGACTTTGTTTTTCTTTAATTTCCTTTGCTATTTGTTCTGCTGCTGCACCACCCTTTATCAGGTGTTTCTTTTGATGCATCAATCGTAACATCTTCAACTTTTTCCGCCACTAACTTTTAGTGTGACCTTGATATCTCCACCAAAGCCTTTCTCACTTGCTGAGAATTCACCATCTTTTGCTCCACCAGCTTTTTTTGAGTACATCCAAATAAACTACATGCGAGCATGGTAGATAACATTAACTTACCAAACTTCTTCATTATTATTTCCTCCCTGAGACTTTATACATAGATAATAGTATTTTTGATATTTTTTTATCACAATGTGTATTTCTTATTTAAAAAAAGTGTTTTAATCTTAGGTATATAGGAATGAACACTATGGTTAAAAAAAGATATAAAACTATTTAAATCATCAAATGGGAAGACATCTACAATATCACTACTATATTGTGATGAAAGATACTGATATTCGACTTAAAAAAATCGTAGTTATCAAATGTATCCCTGGATATATTGTACTCTGCCATCCAGATATCACATGGGTCATCGACAAATAAGATTACTATTATTTCTTTTCCATGAGTCTTTTTTTGATTCTTTATTCTATAGTCAAATTGCAGACTGTAAAAATTATTTACGATTTTTATCACTACTAGAAATTCATGCGAGCATGATCATCTATTTTTAAGGCTGATACATCCAATGACTTTTAAAAAAATCTGTTTGAGTTCTTAAAAACGTGAGATTTATTATACAGATATTTACTCCGTGAAAACTGCAACATCTACTTGTAGTTGGATTATTTACTCTACTAGATCGAAAAGCGTCCTACAAATCTTGTTGTACAAAAACTCAACTATGCTTGCTAAAAAAATCGTTTTGGAAAAGATTCTAAAAGTATATGGGAGATCATTTTTGATGAATGTACCCTACAAGATGTTGCGTCAAAATTTTTCTTATAATCCTGATTATCTTTCTTCTATGTTTAAGCGTATTACAGGTGTCACATTTTTCAGAGAAACTACTCTACATTCGGTTAGAAGAATCTTGCCGTCTACTAAGATCATCTAAGTATTCGATCGAGGAGATTTCTTCTTTAATTGGATTTTAAAGATAAAAAGTTATTTTAATCGAAAAATTTAAAGAGCAATATCAACTCACTCCTGCAAAATGGAGAAAATCTCAAATTAAAAAAATGACCGTATATCATTGATATACGGTCTATCTTTCTGATTAAACTAATTCGATATAAGCCATTGGAGCAGCATCGCCACGACGAACACCTGTCTTAACAACACGTGTATATCCGCCCTTACGATCAGCGTACTTAGGAGCTACTTCTTCAAATAACTTCTTTAATACTGTCTGTCCTGTCTTTTCATCAGCTACAACATTTCTTACGAAAGCAGCAGCCTGACGACGAGCAGCTAAATCACCTTTCTTACCTAAAGTGATTAACTCGTCAACTACAGATCTCATATCTTTAGCTTTAGCTTCTGTTGTTTCTACTTTGCCATACATGATGACAGAAGTAGCTAAGTTTCTCAACATAGCTTTGCGGTGATCAGCATTTCTGCCGAATTTACGATTCCACATAAACCTTCCTCCTGTTAATCAAAGGATTTGAAGCCCAAACCAAGTTCAATGAGCTTATCCTTAACCTCTTTTAATGATTTCTTACCGAGGTTACGGACTCTCATCATTTCATCCTCGGTCTTTTGTGTCAGTTCATCAACTGTCTGAATTCCGGCACGTTTTAAGCAGTTGTAAGAACGTACAGATAAGTCAAGATCTTCAATCATCATCTGCTGTCCCTTGCTTGGCTGCTCTGTATTACCTTCCTTAAGTACTTCATCCATTTGTAGTACTTCATCGTTAATACCAGCTACGATATCTAAGTGATCTATTAAAATCTTAGCTGCCATTGCAATCGCCTTCTGTGGATTGATAGAACCATCAGTCCAAACTTCGAGTGTAACAGCATCATATTTAACATCTTCACCTACACGTGTTGGTTCAACGTTGTAAGCAACTTTTTCAACTGGTGTGTAAATAGAGTCAGTAAATACTGTACCAATTCCTTGAGAGGAACCTTGGTTTAGTTGCTTGTTTAAATCAGCACTAATATAACCACGGCCATTCTTAGCCTTTAATTCCATCTCTAATGTTACATCTTTTTCTAGGTGCGCAATCTCCAAGTCTTTGTTAATAACTTCAACTTGAGCTGGGCAAATAATATCACCAGCAGTGATTGTGCATGGTCCCTTCGCAGAGATCTGTAATGTATAGACCTCATCGTCCTCAATCTTCATGACTAACTGCTTTAACTGCAAGATAATCATGGAAACGTCTTCTCTCACACCTGGGATAGATGTAAATTCGTGGTATACGCCATCAACCTTGATGGAGAATACTGCGGCTCCCGGTAGAGATGAAAGTAGGACCCTGCGAAGCGCATTCCCGATTGTTGTACCAAATCCTCTCTCTAATGGAGAAAGGACAAACTTACCATAATTTTCAGATTCTACGTATTCCTGTACTTCGAAATCGGCGCGTTCAAATTTTTGCATGCTTCAATCCTCCTGTTCTAATGATTAACCACGCGGTCTCTTTGGCGGACGGCATCCGTTATGAGGGATCGGTGTTACATCATTAATAACGGTAATCTCTAAACCTGCTGTCTGTAAAGAACGAACTGCTGATTCACGACCAGCACCTGGTCCCTTAACATTTACTTCTACGCTCTTCATACCCTGTTGAACAGCTGCTTTACCAGCTGCTTCAGCGCATAACTGTGCAACATAAGGAGTTGACTTACGTGAACCCTTATATCCTAAAGCACCAGCTGAGCTCCAAGAAATAACGTTACCTGCTTCATCAGAAATAGTAACGATTGTGTTGTTGAATGTTGAATGAATATGAGCAATACCTTTTGCTACATTGCGGCGGGCCTTCTTCTTACGAATCACAGCGCCTTTTTTCTTTGTGTTAGCTGCCATTATACCCTCCTATTACTTCTTCTTATTAGCGACAGTACGACGTGGACCTTTTCTTGTACGAGCGTTTGTACGTGTACGTTGTCCGCGAACTGGTAATCCTCTTCTATGACGGATTCCACGGTATGAACCGATTTCCATTAGTCGCTTGATATCTAATGCTCTATCACGGCGGAGGTCACCCTCAGTCTTAATAGCATCAATCTTTTCACGGATTGCAGTTTCCTGTGCATCCGTTAAGTCGTTTGTACGTGTGTGTTCGTCGATTCCACAAGCAGCAAGGATATTCTTAGCTGTTGTAGGGGCCGATTCCATAAATGTATGTCAATGATACGCCGATAACTTTGTTACGCGGAATATCGACACCAGCAAAACGTGGCATATTTAGTTATCCTCCCTTTAATTAACCCTGTCTCTGCTTATGCTTAGGGTTTTCACAGATGACCATAACAACGCCCTTGCGCTTGATCACTCTGCACTTATCACAAATTGGTTTTACAGATGGTCTTACTTTCATTTTTATTTGCCTCCTGGACAATTCTACCAAAAACTTTTACTTATGTCTGTAGGTAATTCGCCCACGTGTTAAATCATATGGTGAAATCTCAACGGTGACCCGGTCTCCCGGTAAAATGCGAATGTAATTCATACGGATTTTACCAGCAACGTGGGCACGGATCTCGTGACCATTTTGAAGCTTCACCAGGAAATTTGCATTTGGAAGTGTTTCTTCCACAATGCCATCAATTTCAATTACGTCCTGTTTGCTCATCTTACTCACTTTCTTTATATGAGTTCTGGAAAGGGAAATCAATCCCTTTCCAACTCAATATTTTTAAGCATTCTTCTCAAGAGCTTTTTTAATATCTTCAAATACTTTTTCCGGTGCTTGTGCAGCATCAATATGTGTTACTACACCCTTTTGATCATAATAATCAATAACCGGTTTTGTACTTGATTCATAACCTTCCATACGAACCTTTAACTGTTCAACTGTATCGTCTTTACGCTGTTGAAGTTCACTTCCGCAAACATCACATACGCCTTCAACTTTACTTGGATGATTATGAATATGATAAATTGCCCCGCACTTTGGACAGATGCGACGTCCTGTAATTCTTTCTTCAAGAATTTCGAACTTCACCTGTAAGTCGATAACTGCATCAACTTCTTTTCCAATCTTCTCAGCAATCTTGTCGAAGACTTCAGCCTGTACTAATGTACGTGGGAAGCCATCTAAGAGATAACCATTTGCGCAGTCTGGTTGTTGAATACGATCTTCAACCATTGCGTTAATTAAATCATCTGGTACAAGTTTACCTTGATTCATATAACTTTGAGCCTCAAGGCCTAAAGCTGTGCTATTACGCACATTCTCTCTTAGCATATCGCCAGTAGAGATGTGTGCGATATTGTATTCCTTTAGGATTAGGTCAGACATTGTGCCTTTTCCTGCTCCGGCAGGACCCATGATCAGAATATTCATATCTTATTGCCTCTTTCCAAACTTATCTCAAGAATCCCTTGTATGACTTCTGTGTTAACTGACCCTTCAATTGTTTAACAGTTTCCATTGCGACACCGACAACAATGATGATACCAGTTCCACCTACAGCAGTTGCTTGGGATAGTGGAGTAAACATGGTTAGTAAATAAGGAACTACAGCAATTAGTGTCAATCCAATTGCGCCAAGTACTGTAATTCGGTTCAATACCTTATGCAGATATGTCTTAGTCTCATTACCTGGACGAATACCAGGGATATAAGCACCAGACTTACCAAGGTTTTCAGCAACCTTTTCTGGATCTACCTGCAAGTCAGTATAGAAGAATGTGAACAGGATTGTTAATACTGCATAGAGTCCAAGACCGGTTGGTGTACTCAATGAGAGCCACTGGTTTAGTTTATTATACAGGTCAGTATTAATAAAACTAATTACGATCTGTGGAGCCATCATAATACTCTGTGCAAAAATGACAGGAATTACGGATGCACTATTAATTTTGAGTGGTAAGAATGTAATATCGCTACCACTACGTGCTGCGGAACTGTTTGTGTACTGGATAGGAATCTTACGAACTGCTGTTTCCATAATAATTACGAATACAACAATTGCTAGATATAGAATGCAATACATTGCGAACTGTAGAATACCATTGAATAGTTCACCTTGTGTTGTTCCACCAGCCAGAATCTGATATACCTGCATGAATGTTGCTGGCATATTAGAAACAATACCCGCGAAGATGATAATGGATAAACCATTACCGATACCCTTCATTGAGATACGGTCACCAATCCAGATGAGGAACATGGATCCCGCAGTCATGACGGTTGCAGTATATAGGTATCCTGAAAGATTTGCATTTGTCAGGACTCTATACTGCTTATCGAATCCATATACCAAGGAATATGCTTGAACAAATGCCAATACAACTCCTAGGTATCTAGTAATTCGTTCAATTTTCATTCGACCTGTCTGTCCAGATTTTGTCATTTCCGTTAATGACGGAATAACATCCATGGATAGCAACTGAATGATAATACTTGCTGTGATATATGGTGAGACACCCATCGCAAAGATGGATAATCTTTCAAGTGCACCACCACCCAGCATATTCATAATGCTGAGTAGTGAGTTATTTGCAAGTGATTGAGCTAGCGATTCCGTGTTTACACCCGGAACAGGTAGAGCAGCTCCGACGCGATAGATCAGCAGCATTGCTAAAGTAAAGAATATTCTATTGCGAGTTTCCTTATTCTTAAACAAGCTGACGAACGTATGCATCATATTAGAGAACCTCTACTTTTCCGCCTGCTGCTTCAATAGCACTCTGTGCTGTCTTTGAGAACTTCTCAGCCTTAACAGTGAGTTTCTTCTCAAGCTTACCGCAACCGAGTACCTTAACACCGTCAAGGTGCTTCTTAACAAGGCCTGCAGCCTTAAGAGCTTCGTAATCAACTGTTACGCCATCTTCGAACTTGTTTAAGTCCTCAACGTTAACAATTGCATACTCCTTACGAGTATAGTTTGTGAAACCTCTCTTAGGCATTCTCTTGAAGAATGGTGTCTGTCCACCTTCAAATCCAATCGCAACACCACCGCCGCTACGAGCGTTCTGACCTTTGTTACCCTTTCCGGAAGTCTTACCTGTACCGGAACCTTGGCCACGACCGATTCTCTTTCTGTTAGAGCGGGAACCTTCTGTATATGTTAATTCATTTAGTTTCATCAGGACCCTCCTTATCGAATCTCAGCGACTTTCTTATCGCGAGTCTTAGCAATTTCATCTACTGTACGCATACCCTTTAATGCTTCTAATGTTGCGTAAACAACATTGACAGGTGTACGTGAACCGATAACCTTAGAAAGGACATCTGATACACCAGCAAGCTCTAATACGGAACGTACTTCACCACCGGCGATAACACCAGTACCAGGTGCAGCTGGAGCTAAGAATACAGTTGTTGAACTGTGCTTGCTCTTAATTGCATGTGGAACTGTACGGTAGTTATCAACGAGGTTAACGCTGAATACATTCTTTGTAGCTGCTTCTGTAGCCTTCTTGATAGCATCTGGAACTTCGGCTGCTTTACCCATACCGAATCCGATTCTACCCTTCTTATCACCAACAACAACTAGTGCTGCAAAGCGCATTCTACGTCCACCCTTTACAGTCTTGCTGACACGGTTAATGGAGACTACTACTTCTTCGAACTCTTTTGGTTCGCGTTTCTTGAAACTCTTCTTATCGTTCTGCATTTCGTACTCTCCTTCCTTAGAACTTCAAGCCAGCTTCTCTAGCTGCATCAGCTAAAGCCTGGACTCTTCCGTGATATACATAACCGCCACGGTCGAAACGTACTGCTTCGATCTTAGCTTCTTTGCACTTGTTAGCGATAGCTGCGCCAACCTTCTTAGCTGCTTCGATGTTTCCACCATTCTCAAGCTTTAACTCAAGAGAACTTACAGCACATAAAGTTGTACCTGTTGTATCATCAATTACCTGTGCATAGATGTTTGCATTGGAACGGAATACATTTAGTCTTGGGCACTCAGGAGTACCGTTTACGACGTTACGTACACGCTTATGACGACGAATACGTTCTGCATTTATTTGCTAATTTAATCATTACTTAGTCTCTCCTTTCCCTTACTTCTTGGCAGCTGCAGTCTTACCTTCCTTACGGCGAACAACTTCGTCAACATAACGAATACCCTTTCCACCGTATGGTTCTGGCTTCTTAGTAGCTCTAACTACTGCTGCGAACTGACCTACAATCTGCTTATCGATACCACTTACGTTGATAGATGAAGCATCTGGTACTTCAACCTTAACATCTGATGGTACTTCAAATTCTACTGGGTGTGAGAAACCAACGTTAAGAGTTAGTTTATTACCTGATAAAGCTGCACGGTAACCAATACCTACAATCTTCATCTTCTTAACAAAGCCTGTGTGAACACCTTCAACCATGGAAGCTAACAAGGCACGAGTTGTACCATGTAACTGCTTTGTATGTTTCTCTTCATTTGGACGTTTAACTGTAGCGATACCTTCGTCCACACTGATCTCCATTAATGGAGAGAACTTCTTAGTCAGTGTTCCCTTAGGGCCTTTTACAGTCACCTCATTACCTGCACCGATAGTAATTTCTACGCCAGCAGGAACGGTAATCGCTTTATTTCCGATACGTGACATTTTTTATTTCCTTTCTCTAATTACCACACGTAAGCGATAACTTCGCCGCCGATGTGTAATTTACGTGCTTGTTTGTCTGTCATCATTCCATTTGATGTGGAAATGATAGCAATGCCTAATCCGTTTAATACCTTAGGAATTTCATCACCCTTAGCATAAACGCGAAGACCTGGCTTAGATATTCTCTTGATGCCGCTGATTACACGACCATCTTTGAGAGTAACAACGATCTTCTTTTCAATTCCTTCGCCTGTTACAGCGTAGTTGTCAATGTAACCTTCGCTCTTTAAGATCTTAGCAATTTCAACCTTAACCTTTGAAGCTGGAGCTACGTCAACTGTTGTCATGCGTGCTTGAACTCCATTACGGATTCTTGTAAGCATGTCAGCAATAGGATCTGTCATATTCATCTCGTGCTACCTCCTTACCAGCTTGCCTTCTTAACTCCAGGAATCTGGCCCTTGTAAGCCAATTCACGGAAGCAGATACGGCATAATTTGTACTTTCTTAATACTGAATGTGGACGTCCACATCTCTCGCAACGTGTGTACTCGCGTGTGGAGAACTTAGCAGGACGTGACTGCTTAACTTTTAAACTTGTTTTTGCCATTCTCAGCTCTCCTCTTTCTACTTAGCAAATGGCATGCCCATTCCCTTGAGCAATGCATATGCTTCTTGATTAGATTGCGCAGTTGTTACGATAACGATATCCATACCACGAACCTTGTTAACCTTATCGAAGTTGATTTCAGGGAAGATTAACTGTTCCTTAACACCTAATGTGTAGTTACCACGGCCATCAAATGCTGTAGCACTTACACCACGGAAGTCACGTACACGTGGAAGAGAAATGTTGAATAACTTATCTAAGAATTCATACATTCTTTCGCCACGTAATGTAACCTTACATCCGATAGGCATATCTTCACGAAGCTTGAAGTTCGCGATGGACTTCTTAGCCTTTGTGATTACTGGCTTTTGACCAGCGATTAATGTTAATTCTTCAACAGCTTCGTCGAGAAGTTTTGAATTAGCAATTGCATCACCAACACCCATGTTGATAACAACCTTAACGATCTTTGGTGCCTGCATTGTACTTGTATAGTTGAATTCCTTCATTAAAGAAGGCTTAACTGTTTCCGTGTACTTTTCTAATAAACGGTTCATTATTTCTTGCCTCCTTTAACTTCTGCTCCGGACTTCTTGTAAACACGAGTCTTGTTACCCTTGTCATCTACCTTGATAGATACACGGCTAGCTGCCTTCGCCTTCTTGTCATAGAGCATTACATTAGAAGCGTCAATAGCTGCTTCCTTTTCAACAACGCCACCTTCTGGGTTCTGCTGAGTTGGCTTCAAAGTCTTCTTAACAACGTTAACGCCTTCAACGATAACCTTGTTTGTCTTTGGATTAACTGCCTTAACTTCAGCAACTGTTCCCTTATAGTGACCGCTGATTACCTTGACTGTATCGCCTGTCTTGATTTTCATCGATTCGGCCTCCCTTATAACACTTCCGGTGCAAGGGAAACAATCTTCATGAATCCCTTATCACGGAGTTCCTTAGCAACCGGACCGAAGATACGTGTTCCGACCGGTGTGTTGTCATCCTTGATGATGACAGCCGCATTGTCGTCAAACTTAATGTAACTGCCGTTTTCGCGACTGATACCGTAAACTGTACGAGCGATTACGCACTTAACAACCTGACCTTCCTTAACGGATCCGTTAGGTGAAGCCTTCTTAACTGCACATACAACGATATCGCCGATGTTAGCGCTCTTGCGCTTACTGCCGCCTAAACATCTGATAACCAATACTTCTTTGGCACCGGTGTTGTCAGCAACGTTTAATCTGCTTTCATTCTGAATCATATTTTCTCCTCCTGTGCCTTAAAGAATTACTGCTTTCAACAATCTTCACTAAGCGGAAATGCTTGTCCTTACTTAATGGTCTTGTTTCCATTACTTCTACAACGTCACCAATACGTGCTTCGTTGTTCTCGTCATGAGCCTTGAAAGTATTGGAATACTTAACACGTCTGCCATATAAAGGATGGCTCTTTGTAGTAGCGATTTCAACGACAATTGTCTTGTCCATCTTATCGGAAATAACTGTTCCGCGAAGGACTTTACGTCTATTTCTTTCTTCCATTTTTAGCCCCTCCTTTATTTAGCCTGCGCACTAGCGCGTTCTGTTAATACTGTCTTAATACGAGCGATAGTCTTCTTGATATCTCTCATTCGAGCAGGATTCTCGAGGTTTCCTGTAGCCTGTGCAAAGCGCAGAGTATACAGTTCTTCCTTCAAAGATGTGACTTCCTTCTCGAGTTCTTCATTACTTAGATCTCTGATTTCCTTCACATTCATGATGTTTATTTAGCCTCCTCTGCTGTCTTCTTTGTAAAGCGTGTCTTTACACAGAGCTTGTTTGCTGCAAGACGTAATGCCTCACGAGCAACTTCTTCGCTTACACCAGCAATTTCAAATAGGATTCTTCCCTTTTGAACTACTGCTACCCAATGGTCTGGTGAACCTTTACCGGAACCCATACGTACTTCCAAAGGCTTCTTTGTCTTTGCAAGTTGTGGGAACACCTTGATCCAAACCTTACCACCACGGTTCATATAACGTGTCATAGCGATACGTGCAGCTTCCAACTGGTTACTGCTTACATAAGCACCTTCGTCAGCTACTAATCCGAATTCACCAAATGCTAACTTTGTGCCAGCCTTTGACTTTCCTTCATAGCTTAAACGGTGAGGTCTTCTGTATTTTGTTCTATTTGGCATTAACATATTTATTCTTGACCTCCTTTAGCTTCTTCTGCTACAGGAGCAGCTTCTACTTGAGCAGGACGTGCAGCGCGATTGCCTGTTGGCTTTCTGTCATTACGGCCACCACGTCTGTTATTGTTTCTGCGGTCATTTCTTGCTGGACGGTTAGGAGCTTCTGGTTCCTTAACCATTTGTCCTGGAAGAACTTCACCACGGCAGATCCAAACCTTAACGCCTAACTTACCATAAGTTGTAGTTGCTTCTTCAGCAGCGTAGTCAATATCACTTCTGAGTGTATGAAGAGGAACAACACCTCTTGCATAACCTTCCTGACGAGCGATTTCTGCACCGCCTAAACGACCCTTAGCCAATGTCTTGATACCCTTAGCACCAGAGCGCATTGTCTGTTGGATTGCCTTCTTCTGTGCAATACGGAAAGGACTGACGTGCTTCCAACTGTTCACAGATACGACGTGCAACAAGACGAGCATCTAAGTCAGGATTTGCTACAGCAATTACGTCAACCTTAACGTTCTTGCCACCTGTTAACTTAGATAACTTCTTCTTAAGAACTTCCATCTTATCCTTGTCGCCATCTTTTCCAAGCATAGCACCTGGACGAGCACAACGAACGATAACCTTAACGTCCTTCTTGCCTGTACGTTCAATCTCTACGCGAGAGATATATGCGTCCTTCAATTCCTTTTCTAGGAACTTACGAACCTTGACATCTTCGTTCAGAAGATCTCCGAAATCAGCTTTATTTGCGTACCATCTAGAATCCCAGTCACGGATTACGCCGACGCGCATGCCGATTGGGCTAACTTTCTGTCCCATGTTCTGACCTTCCTCCCTTACTTCTCATCTGAAACCACAACTGTGATGTGGCTTGTTCTCTTTAAAATCTGTGCTGCATTACCCTTAGCTCTTGGCATGAAACGCTTGAGGACTACACCTTCATTAGCATAGCAAGCCTTGATATATAGGTTTTCTGCATTTAATTGATTGTTATTTGTTGCGTTGGCAGCTGCACTCTTTACAACCTTAGCTACTGCTGTAGCTGCGTGGTTAGGAGTGAACTTTAAGATTGCCAATGCTTCTTCAACGCTTCTTCCACGTACCATGTCTAAGACAAGACGAACTTTACGAGGAGTGAAACGAACTGTCTTTGCTGTTGCTCTTACATCCATGTTATTTTTCCTCCTTACGCCTTCTTGTCGTCGCCATGACCGCCGTACTTACGTGTTGGCACGAATTCACCAAGCTTGTGTCCAACCATGTCTTCTGTTACATAAACTGGAACGTGTTCCTTACCGTTATGAACAGCGAATGTGTGCTCAACGAAGCTAGGGAAAATCGTTGAACGGCGAGACCATGTCTTAATTACTTCATTCTTATGTGCTTCATTCTGTGCTTCAACCTTCTTTAATAGGCTAGCATCACAGAATGGGCCTTTTTTCAAACTTCTGGACATTTTTTATGTTCTCCTTTCAACTATTTTCCATTACGTCTTCTGACGATGTACTGATTACTCTTATTCTTTGGCTTACGAGTCTTAACACCCATAGCCTTCTTGCCCCATGGTGTCATAGGTGACTTACGTCCAACTGGCGCTCTACCTTCACCACCACCGTGTGGGTGATCAACTGGGTTCATTGCAGAACCACGTACTGTAGGACGGATACCCATCCATCTGGAACGACCAGCTTTACCTAAGTTGATTAAGTTATAATCACCGTTACCAACTGCACCAACTGTAGCGCGGCAGTTGCTATGAACACGGCGAACTTCACCGGATGATAAACGAATTGTTACGAAGTTTCCTTCAGAACCAAGGATCTGAGCAGAACATCCAGCAGCACGTGCCATCTGTCCACCCTTACCAGCTGTAAGTTCAATGTTGTGAACCACTGTTCCATCAGGAATATTCTTCAATTCCATTGCGTTACCAATCTTAATATCAACTGCTTCACCGGAGATAACTGTATCACCAACGTGTAAGTCAGCTGGGCAAATGATATAACGCTTTTCACCATCTAAATAGTGTAATAATGCGATGTTTGCATTTCTGTTTGGATCGTATTCGATTCCAGCAACTTTAGCAGGAACGTTGTCCTTATTTCTTCTAAAGTCGATAATTCTATACTTTTGCTTAACGCCTCCACCCTGATGACGAGTAGTAATGCGTCCTGTGTTGTTGCGTCCACCCTTCTTGTTTAGTGGAGCAAGCAGGCTCTTCTCTGGAGTTGACTTTGTAATACGGTCATTGCTCAGAGTGGACATATTTCTACGTCCGGCACTGGTAGGCTTGTATTTTACGATTGCCATTTTCTTTCACTTTTCCTTTCGCAATTTTCCGGAGATAGCGAATTCCTCCGATAGTTAATTCTCTTATTTATCGCTATTGAAGATATCGATTGTAGCACCTTCAGGTAATGTAACAATTGCCTTCTTATAAGCAGATGTTGTACCTTCGTAGCGGCCCATTCTCTTCTTCTTAGGATGAACGTTAACGATGTTAACGCGTTCTACTTTAATGTTGTAGATTTCCTTGATTGCCTGAGCAACAGAAACTTTGTTTGCATTCTTAGCAACTTCAAATGTTACCTTATTGAAGCTATCTTGAAGCTTCATTGTCTTTTCTGTTACGAGTGGTCTAACAATAATGTCACGTGCGCTCATTATGCAAATACCTCCCCAGCCTTTTCAGCAGCCTTTTCTGTGAAGACTACCTTATCAGCATTTACAATGTCATATACATTTAAGCTTGACACTGTTACAACTAATGCATTTGGAATGTTTCTCATTGAAACATATGCATTGTCGAAGTCCTCATCAGCCTCAGCCACGAATAATGTCTTGCGGTCGAAACCGAAAGCATTCATTAAAGCTACAGCCTTCTTTGTCTTGATCTCATCGAATGATAAGTTCTCAAGAACAGTTAATGAACTTTCCTGAAGCTTTTCACTCAATGCAGAACGTAAAGCTAACTGACGAACCTTACGGTTTAACTTGAAAATCATACTTACGTGGTTGTGGTCCAAATGCGATACCACCGTGTCTCCACTGTGTAGCGCGTGTAGAACCCTGACGAGCACGACCAGTACCCTTTTGACGGAATGGCTTCTTACCTGTTCCGGATACTTCAGCTCTAGTTAATGTAGCGTGTGTTCCCTGTCTTAAACCTGCTTGGTAGACGAGGATCGCATCATACATTGCTTGCTGATTTGGTTCGATGCCAAATACAGCATCAGATAGCTCGATGGACTTAACAGCCTTAGCTTCCTGATTGAATACATCAATTTTAGCCATTGATCAAATCCTCTACTTTCCTTCAGCTTCAGTAACTGCTGTAGCAGCTAATTCAGCTTCGATTGTTTCAGAAACCTTTTCTAGTTCCTCTGCAACAGAAACGCCTTCATAAGAAATTAATTCAGGAACTGAAACTTCCTTAACTGGCTTAACTGTTGTCTTGATAACAACCAATCCCTTACGTGGTCCTGGAACATTACCCTTAACAAGGATGTATCCTTCTTTAGCGTCAACCTTAACGATTGTTAAGTTCTGATTAGTTGTTGTGTAAACACCTTCTTGACCAGGCATTACTGTACCCTTGTTAACTACGCCGTTGTTACGACCGTTAGTTGCAAGAGAACCGATATGTCTGTGGTGGCCTGAACCGTGTGTCATTGGTCCGCGAGCAGCGTTGTTACGAACGATTGTTCCGCTGTAACCCTTACCCTTGCTTGTTCCCTGTACGTCTACAACGTCACCAGCCTTGAACAAGTCAGCCTTAACTTCAGCACCTACTTCAAGGTTCATCATCTCATCAGCTCTGAGTTCCTTGATGTAATGCTTAGGAGCTGTATTAGCTTTCTTAGCATGTCCGATAGCAGGCTTGTTGGAACGATGTTCCTTAACATCCTCATAACCTAACTGAACTGCTTCGTAGCCATCAGTTTCCTTTGTTTTCTTTTGTAGTACAACGTTCGGTTTTACATCGATCACTGTTACAGGAATCAGAGTTCCTTCGATCGTGAATACCTGGGTCATACCAAGCTTACGTCCTAAAATACCCTTCATTTGTATTTACCTCTGTTCCTTTCTACAACTTGATTTCGATATCAACTCCAGAAGGCAAATCCAATCTGCTTAATGCATCGATTGTTTCTGCGGATGGGCCGATAATTTCGATCAATCTCTTGTGTGTACGGATTTCGAATTGCTCACGAGCATCCTTGTACTGTGGACAGCGCGAAGTACTGTAATAACTTCACGCTCAGTAGGCAGCGGAACAGGTCCGACGATCTTCTTTGCGCCGTGGCTTGTAGCTGTCTTAACGATCTTTTCGCTAGCAGCATCTAAGCTTCTGTTCTCGTAAGCCTTCAGACGAATTCTTACTGAGTTCTTTGCCATGAATTTTTCCTCCTTATATTCACTCCGCTCATCTTGTAGCGGATCGCTCCGTGGAAGTTCCCTGGTTATCACACCATGCTGTGACAACGCACATCGGCGTGCCAGCAATCTTCCACATCTACACGAGTGCTTCAATATAGTAACACTACTAAAAACCCTTTTGCAATCACTTTTTTTGATATTTTTTTACTCTTTTTTTATTCCCTATGTGTTTTTGACCGTTTTTTTCAGCTAAAAACATACTACCATTTCCATCTGAAAGCCTTCTCATTTCATTTTTTTATTTCAGCATATTATTCAAGCTAATTTTTTTATTTATATATATTATATTGTTAGAAAAAAAGACCCTATATTTAGGGTCTATTCACTACATATTTTCGTATTATTTACTGGTTCCAATCTGTATTTATAAGAAACATATCACGAATTTCATCATAGTTGCTTACTTGTTTTACGTCATATAGAGAGACACCACGATGCTCATAACAATACCAAATCGGTAACATACCCAGCTCTCACAGCACCTACGATATCTGTCGCAAATGTATCTCCAATAAAGGCAATCTCTTCGCATTTTAGTCCTAGATCATCGGCAGCTTTCTGATAAATTGACACATCTGGCTTATGTACACCAAACGCTCCACTGATAACAACCGTATCAAAATACTTGCGCATGTCTAGAGAATCAATCTTTATAGCCTGTAAATTCTCGTTGCCATTAGTAATAATTCCAATTTTATACTTCTCTTTTAATTCTCCAAGCACTTCATAGGAGTGTGGCATCTCAACCTGGAATTCATGAAATGTTGCGTACCATTTATCTTTCCATGTCTCTACATCTAAATCTGGCACATAATGTTTCTTCAACATTTCTAGTACATGAGTTTGTTGATTGTTCCGTATTCATCCCATAACATACATTGTTGCACAATTCTTTCAAATTCGATGTCATGTACATCCATTTCCGGTAACATCTCATGTATCATCCAACGATACATGAAATACGCCGATTCAACTCGATTACTAAGCGTCCCATCAAAATCGAATAATATTCCCTTGATCATCTTATTCCCCTTTCAACTGGATTTGAAGAATCGTAATATCGTCTGTTGTTAAATGGCGATATTTCTGAATATATTTTTCAAATACAGAACCATTTATATCAATACCATTCATTAAAATAGATTTATCCTGCAATACCGCAGACATTCCATCACTATAAAGATAGATATTTTCTATGTCTTCTCTAGCAAGTCTTCCCCTGCTTACCATGCATACACCCAGCACCATCCAGAGATCCTATCCAATATCCTTCTGGATGATTTTTATCATTCAGTAGCATTCTCGTTTCACGATACAACGCAGCTTTATCTAACACATCTTTCTGATTTCTTTTGTTGATTCTATCAAAAGATTCATCACGATATACTTTACCATGCATGTATATCTCACAATCACCTAACCCATACCATTCAATATTCATATCATTCACTCTAACAATTGTAATTGCAAAAGTAGGTAATTTATATTTCTCGATTAAATCATAATCCAGGAAATTGTATGACGATATTCTGATTCAACATCTTTGCATGCATGATATAACACATCTATCAAGGATTGCTTATCGTCAACATGTCTTTTTAGTGAATCCGATATCTTATGCATTGTTTTTTGTACATCATTTCCACCGAGTAAATCATCACCAAACAGTGGTGTTGCACCATCAATAACCCACATCGTATTTTCTTGCCAACCGTAAATATCTTGGTTAACATGCTTTGTACCTTCCTGTGTAAATACTTTTATCATAGTTTCTCCAATATCAGAACTAGCTCATTTGTATTTTTGTACTGATATATCTATTATATCCTCTAAAAATGCAAATTCATTAACAATTAATTCATATACCCTGCTGTATAATTTTATTAGGAGGATTTTATCATGAGAGAACATCCATTAAAACATATTGTTCGTTTGCAAAAACAAGGCAAAGCTGTTGGTATCTATTCTGCTTGTACTGCAAATGAATTGGTATTACGTGCGTGTATGCAACGTGCTAAAGAAACAAACTCTGTACTTCTAATTGAAGCTACTGCCAATCAAGTTGATCAGTATGGTGGCTATACAGGCATGAAACCAAAAGATTTCATGAAGTTTGTTGAAGAACTAGCAGAAATCGAGGGTCTTTCTATGGACCGCATCATTTTAGGTGGAGATCACCTAGGTCCACTAACATTTGTACAATATGAAGAAGAAAAGGCAATGCAAGAAGCCTCTGAGCTAATTCGTCAGTTTGTGCTTGCTGGCTTTACAAAGATTCATATCGATACATCAATGAAAGTTGCAAGTGATGATCCAAACATTCGCTTAAGCGATGAAATTATTGCTAGACGTGGTGCTGAGCTTGCCGTTGTTGCGGAAGAAGCATACCAACAACTACTGAAGGATAATCCCTGACGCATTACACCCTGTTTACATCGTAGGTTCTGAAGTACCTATTCCAGGCGGTTCACAAGATGCAGTAGAAACTGGTCTACAAGTAACGAAAGTTTCTGACTTTAAGCAGACTGTCGCAGCATTTGAGAAAGCATTCCACGATCATCAACTGGATGAAGCTTGGAAACATGTTATCGGTGTTGTCGTACAACCAGGTGTTGAAGAAAAGGATGCTGGTTGCACACCATACGACCGCTCTAAAGCAGTTGATTTAATGGCATCAATCAAAGAATATAATAATCTTGTATTTGAAGGACATTCTACAGACTATCAAACAAAAATCAGTCTTCGTGAGCTTGTAGAAGATGGCGTTGGCATCTTAAAGGTTGGTCCTGGCCTTACATATATGATGCGTGAAGCCTTATTTGCATTAGCATATGCTGAAAAGGAACTATTGAAAGAACATCCAGAAAAGCAAAGTCACTTCATGGAAGTACTTGATGAAGCGATGGTCAATAATCCAAAATACTTTATAAAGCATTATCATGGTACTCCTGAAGAGATTGCATATAAGCGCAAATTCTCCTTCAGTGATCGCTCACGTTACTATATGCCTGTCGCAGAAGTTGTTGCAGCACAAAAAGTATTGTTTGATAACTTTAAGGATGGTGTACCTCTTGGTTTATTAAGCCAATTTATGCCTATCGCATATACGAAGGTTCGTGAAGGCAAACTCAATAACGATCCAGTATCTCTAGTTAAAGACCGTGTTATTTATACTGTGGATGAGTATATGTACGGTTCTCATCAAGAGGAAATTACATTTTAATGAAGCTTAGGTATGCCCTAAGCTTTTTATAATAATAAAACTGTGCATCTCTTGAACCTATTTATCAAGAGATTACACAGTTTATTTTTTATGAAACAATTTTAACAGTAATTACACCTGCATCATCTTTAGAGATTGCATTATAGTAATATCCTCCAGAGAAATATTCTCTAAAGATATTTCTAATATAACGTTCATTCTTTAGCAATTGTTCAACTGCATAGTAGAAAGATTCTTGATTGCCAATCTGGAATGAAATCTCTTGATATGGATTTTCATATAACTTCTGTAGTACATAGTCTCTGATTGCATAGTAGTCATATGTTTCAAAATAAGCTCCATTTTGAACATAGTAAGATAATGAATTATCTGTACATTGAGGGAATGTAAATGCGTCAATCTTGTCATATGGCCCTACTGGAACTTGACCATTTAGAGAAATATGAGTACGGAATAACAGTTCATCTGTCACCATAAAGTAGTAGTAAACTAGTTTTTGACTTCCATCATCAGTGACAGGGTCTCCCCAAGTAACATCAACCCAATAATACTGACCATTCAATTCAACTAGATTCCATGCATGTGATTCATTTTGTTTGTCCACGAACTGTTGTACACTTTAGCCCAGCCTTCTTACATAAATACTGGAAGGCTCTTGCATATCCTGCACAGATACTCTTCTTTAAGAGGAATACACCTGTATAGTCTTGATCACATTCATTTTCTTGGTATTCCGTCCAGTTGATAATCCACTCATAGAAATATTTCAGTTTATTGTAGTCACTTTCATTTGCAACAGCCGCCACAACATTATTTGCAATCGCATCAACCTGTGCCCACTTTGGACTCTAAATCTTCTGGAACAGGAAATTCAAGCTCAACTACCTTTTTATTAGCATCTATGCGATAACGATAATTCCACATCCAATAGGATTCTGGAAAGTCATACATAAATGCATATATCGCTGGTGAAAGATCTTCCAATTTCACTGGCTTCTTCAACTCATAAAGTGAAGTAGGCTTCTTCATGAAATCATATAGTTCTTCGTAAATCACCTTCTGAACAGATGTTAACTGTTCGTAATAAAATAAATAGAGTGATTGTAATTCTTTTTTCTTGCTGTTATCAACTAATTCAAAACCATTCTTTGTCTGATTTTTATTGTTCTTATTGTCTGAATTTTTTTACTGTGAATCCTTCTTTTTGTTTGTGTCTGGTTTTCTGTGTTTTGTTTCTTTTGTAATCATAATTATATGTATTAAGTGTTTGGTTTTGCGTATCCTCTGCTACGAAATCTAGTACCGTACAGCCAGATAAACAAAACACCAATAGTATAGAAATAAACTTTTTCATAATTCTCCTTGCTTTAGCGTAATATGTTTCTCGCTAATTGTGATTAATATACTTGGATACCTATTATTCCCGTATCACCCCAATAGTAATAATAGTATCTAAATCCATATCCAAAATATTCTTGTAGAATACCTGTCATGTATAGATAGTTGTCTGAGAATAAATAATCTAATGCTTGTTGGTAAGAAGCTTGATCACCAATTTGGAACTCAAAATATTGGTATGGATTCTCATTTAACTTCTGTAACACATAATTTCTAATTCCGTAATAATCGTATGTTGGGAAATATGATCCTGTCTGGACATAGTAAGATAGTGAGTTATCTGTGCATTGTGGGAATTTAAATACATCGATTGAATCGTAGCTATTTAAAAATACTGTACCATCAAGTGTATAATGTGTGCGGAATAATACTTCATCCGTTATCATAAAGTAATGGTAGTTTAATGTTTGTGTGCCATCATCATATAATGGATCTCCCCAAGTTACATCAACCCAATAATGTTTACCATTTAACTCTACTAAATTCCATGCATGTGGTTCGTCAGTATCTCCAGGAACATATGTACATTTGATTCCTGCTTTCTTACATAAATACTGGAACGTTCTAGAATATCCAGCACATACACTCTGCTTTAAGAGGAATACACTTGTAAAGTCTTGATCGCACTCATTTTTTTGATATATCGTCCAGTTGATAATCCACTCATAGAAATATTTTAGTTTATTGTAGTCACTTTCATTTGCGACGGCTGCTACAACATTATTTGCAATAGCATCTACTTGTGCCATTTTTGTTTCCAGATCTTCTGGTATAGAAATAGTTATACTTGTGACTCTTTTTTTGATTATCCGAGTAATAGCGATAACCATCCAGCCAGTATGATTCTGGAAAATCATATCTAAATGCAGTCATTGCCGTAAAGAAATCTTCAGTTTTTGCAGGTTTTTTAGATAGTACATTGAAGTAGGCTTCTGAAGGAAAGCATACAAGTCTTCATAAACTGCCTTCTGAGTAGATGATAACTGATCATAATAGAATAAGTATAAGGATTTTAATTGCTTATTTCCCTTTTCAGCAAGTTGAAATCCATTTTTTGTTTGGTTATTATCTGTTTCATTCTTATTCTTTGATTCATTTGAATTTTTTTTACAGTAAAACCATTTTTTTGTTTGATTCTGGTTCTCTTCAGTAGTATTTATTTCCTTATTCTTGTAGTTATAGTTATACTCATTATTATATGTATCATTTGTTTGATATTCATTATTTGCATCTATGAAGTCCAATACTGTACAACCAGATAAACATAATGCCAACAGTATAGATATAATCTTTTTCATCATTCCACCTACCTTCATAACTGAAACTGACCAACGTTCAGTTATATTTATATAATATCATATCTTAAAATTTATTTTTTTAAGATATGTTTAATTTTTATTGATAAACCTGTATGCCAATCACACCTACTGCATCTAGCTGATAATAATTACATTTATAGTTAGAACCAAAGTAGTCCTTTAAAAATACTATAAATTTGATTTAGATTCTTGCGTAAATAATAGCTGTAAAGCCTGTTTATAAGATTTTATATCCCCAATCTGAAATTCAATATATTGATATGGATCTTCGTTTATTTTCTTTAAAATATATTTTTTGATGGCATCATAGTCATATGTCTCAAAATACGCTCCGTTTTGAACATAGTAGGATAAAGAGTTATCTGTGCATTTCGGAAACTTAAACACATCAACTTCATTCAATGTACCTACCGGCACTTTCCCATTTAAAGAAAGATGTGTTCGGAATAGAATTTTGTCTGGCACCATAAAGTAATGGTAGTTTAAAACCGTATTTCCTTCACTATCGAATGAATCACCCCAAGTAGCGTCTACCCAGTAATATTTGCCATCCAATTCTACTAAGTTCCATGCATGCAATTGATCTGTCATCCCAAGTACATATGTACATTTAATTCCAGCTTTTTTGCAAAGATATTGAAAAGCCTTCGAATATCCCCCACATACACTTTGTCTTAAAAGGAATACGCCTGTTATATCTTGTTCACATTGATTTCTTTGATATACGGTCCAGTTAATAATCCACTCATAAAAGTACTTAATCTTTTCGTAGTCACTGGCACCCTTTACATCATTTATAACTTTATCTACAACTTGATCAACCTGTGCCATTGTTGTGGATAAATCAGACGGTACATTAAACTGCAATCGTGTAATTTTATCTTCATCATTTTGAGAGATAATGATAATTCCACATCCAAAAAAAGCTTCTGGAAAAATCATATTCAAATGCATAAAAAGCTATATTAAAAATCTTTTTATACTTGTCGGTGTTTTTAGTTCATATATTGCACTCTGATTCTGTAGTGCTTTATATAACTCTAAATATGCCTCTTTTCTGTGTTTGTGTCAGTTGTTCGTAATAATATAAATAGAGTTTCTGATTGATATTATCCTGATTCACAGTTCCAATTTCTTTGTTTGAATCAGCAGTAGATTCATTATCATCTTGTGTGGAATTCATTGAATCGTTATTTTTATTGTGTGAAAACAAGTCTAATGGTGTACATCCAGAAAGACACATCACTAGTAATATTGATATAACCTTTTTCATCATTCCACCTACTTTCTTATAAAGAATGAGCATGACCCCAATTTTGTCATGCTCATTATCATATCACATATTAAATTTTATATTTTAATACATCCTTATAATTCTTTGTTTGAATCAACTTTTGTATTTCCTGGAAATACGTTGTATCCTTCAACTTCTTAGCCGCATGATTGAGTGCACGCTCTGTACGGTCTTTATCATCCTTTAAGCAATAGGATTGTGCGGCCCTAAGATAACATACACCAGCAGGTACTGGATCTGTAATTGTATCTCCACGATCCATTAATTCTGAAGCATACTTACCATCACGCAGAACATGAATTGTATATGGATATTCAACTTCTTTTATGATTTCAGCATACTTTTCTTTCTGTTTATCTGTTAACTTATCATACGCTCTGTGAATTGCGTCATAGGATTCTACTGCCTTTTCATTTTCTTCCTGGGCAATACGGAATAATAATTCTTTCTGTAATACTAGTACACGGTCGGAAGAACTGAGTTTATAGGCTGCGGCTCTTTCAAAGAGTTTATTAAGTTGTTCCTTATCACCCTTGATGAGATTTGCATCAATTGCCATTAAAGTACGTAACTTCTTATTAAAGAATAAACGACTGGATAATGAATCTAATTCTTCTAGATAGCGTTCTGCATCACCTTGACGATATAGTAGTAACGACATATACATAACTTGTCTTTGTGCAAAGAACATCCACACAACGTACAGTACAATGCCGATGATTAATAAAACACCAAATACCAATAAACGATTACCCATAAACAACCTCCGTATTTCAAGAATATCATGAAAAACACTGTTATAATAGAACCATAAGGAGTTAATGCATACTTATGTCTATATCCGCAACACTCATTGCCTTATTCATATTTATCGCAGTCATCGTTGGATATGTGATACATAACAAGAAGCGTAATCCAGAAGAGAAATTACCTCTTAGTGATGACGTACAGAGAATGTATTACGATAAATATGAACAAGAAATAAAGAATCAAGACAATCAATAATCTTCATTTAGAACAAAAGGGACAACCGATAAGGTGTCCCTTTCGTATTTAATTACTTATGCCAAACGATGAATGAACTTAAGAATTCTGGAACCTTATAGTCTCCAGCCCAAATTCCAAATACGCATCCAACAATACCGATAACAAGTAAGAGCATAATGCACTTAGTTGGTGACCAGTTCTTCTTCTTAATCAATGTGTAGCACATTAATGTTAATCCCAATGGGATAAGAGCAGGTAAGATACCATCTAATAATTCTTGAATATTGATGAAAACATCTTTTAACTGTTCAACTTCTTGTTCTACTATTTTACCATTCTCGATAACAAGTTGCTTAACTTTTTCAGCTGTTTGTCCATTAGGAATCATGATACCAAGAGATGTTGCACCATAGTTGCATGTTAATGCACCTACAACGAATACACCTAACATAGAAGCAGCATGTGTAAATTCACGAGCGTTAGCAGTCAATACTTCGATAGCTTTTGTACCCATGTCATATGACCAGTACATTAACCAATAACGAAGAGCCATCTGTACACCGAAAGTAATGATGAAGTACAAGATTGGTCCTACTAAGTTTCCACCAATTGCTAAGTTAGCTGTAATACCAGCTGTGATAGGAACTAATGTAAACCAGAACAATGCGTCACCAATACCACCTAAAGGACCCATAGCTGCTACACGAACAGCACGGATTGAGTTGATATCAGCCTTCTGTTGTTCCATGGATAATACGATACCCATAACGAATGTTACTAAGAATGGGTGAGTATTAAAGAACTCAAGGTTGTGAGTCATGGATGTGGATAAGTCATCCTTGTTTGTGTGGATAGCTTCCAAACCAGGTAAGATTCCCCATAACCAACCAGCAGCCTGCATTCTTTCGAAGTTAAAGGAAGCCTGTAAGTTTAGAGAACGCCAAACCATCTTATTTAAAACTGCTTTTGTAAGTGGTTTAGCAGGAGCAGTGTCCTTATATGCTAAATTGAAATTAGATTCCATCTCCAGCACCTCCGTTATTAGATGTTAATTGTTTGATCTTAACATTTGTATTGTAGTCGTACATTGCGATTGCAAAGCCGATAAATGCTACAAGAATTAATGTTGCTCCAGATGTTGCCTTGATGTTTCCAAGAATAGCAGCAGCTGTGAAACCTGCGAAGTAGATACCCCACATGTCGTTTGCAAGCATGATCTTTAGTAATACTGCGAAACCTACGTAACGCATCATCTTACCAGCAGCACCTAAGCCACCCATGAGCCATGAAGCATTTTCAGAGAAGCTCTTTAATGTTTCACTAGCAGCATCTCCACCGAAGAACGCAACAAGTGCTAGAACTGCGAAGAGACCACCTAAGATGCACATTGATAGAATGTTTACACCAGTGATTCCAGCTGGATCTGCATTTTCAGCAGCCTTATCAGCCTTAGCCATGATGTATGACATAAATGTAAATGTGAATGTAACTACGTACTGTCCAAATACAGAGAATACAACTGCTAGACCTAAAGCCTGGTCAACAGGTAATCCTGACTTAACAGCGAAGATCATTGCTACAATAGAACCTAATACAGCGTTTGGTGGCTGTGCTCCACCGACTGGCATGTTACCAACCATCATCAGTTCATATGTACCACCGATGACAAGGCCAGTTTTTACATCACCTAAAATCACGCCGATAATTGGACAAGCGATAATAGGACGATACAAAAGCTCAGTCAGTGAGAATTGGTCAATTGCAAAGATGAATGTTGCTACAGCAAGTAATAATGCTTGTAATACCATTTGATTCAATCCTCCTTAAAATAGATTTTCTGTAATAAAACGGCTGGAATAATTTTTACCCAAAGAGCTTGCTGATGTCTTCAGCGTGTTCCTGCGGCACTCTGCGGATTTCTAACTCAACACCGAGTTCCTGTAACTTCTTGAATGCTGCTACATCTACATCATCAACAGCAACGCTAGTAGCGACCTGACGTTTTCCTTCAGCCATGTGCATGTTACCAATGTTTACTTTCTTAATTGGAACACCGCCTTCAACTAAACGTAATACGTCAGTAGGTGTCTCACAGACGATAAAGATGTGCTGTGATGGAGAAGCCTTGTGGATAGTTGTAATAGTTTTTTCAATTGTCCAGTAACGTGTCTGTGCATATGAAGGTGCAGCCATATCCATCAATCCTTGACGGAATGTATTTGCAGCTACATCATCATTTGCTACCAAGATTAAGTTAGCACCAATTGAACCGGACCATTGTGTTGCCACCTGTCCATGAATTAGACGATTGTCAATTCTAGTTAGTACAATATCTGGCATTTCCTTACTCCTTTCTCTTTGAGTATATGCGCATTTTCCAAAAACGGAAAGCGCTCTCATGTGTATATCTTAACATTAAGTGTCACATAATATTTACATTTTTTTGTTCAAAAACTAGTGTACTTTTTCGGTAACGAAAAAAATATTCTTTTTGTTGATTTTTTTCATTTCTTTCACCTGCAAAAGTATGCTATTTTACAGGTAAGGAGATGGTGAAATATGATTAGTAAGACCACTAGTTCTAATTTCGTTAAATTTGGAACAATTGTCCAAAATATTCCAGATGAGGATTTCATTGTTGAAGAGTTTACAGTCTCAACAAAAGTTATCCACGATATATATTCTTATAATCAAGCCGTTTATTTAGAAGCTTTTGAAGGAATGGCCATGGTTGGTATTGTCCGTGTTCCTGAGGTAGATTCTATCGAAAGTTTTGCATTACATCGCCGTGTGCGTATTGAGCCTGATGTTTATTTCAACCTAACATCAATGAGCGAACATATTGTCTATCGCTTATATATTCCAAAACATGCGACAAAAACAACCTATACATTGCCAAAACCATTTGTGTATGAGAGTATTTCACCAAAGATTCGTATCTCTGAAATCATTGCATATTATTATGTTGTAAAACGTCCAGCATACTCCTTCTTAGGAGAGACACATAATTACTATGAATTAACCTTCGTTGACCAAGGCTCTTTAGATACAACAGTAGATGGTAAGTCCTATACAATTGGTATGAATGAATGCATGTTATATGTTCCTGGACAATTCCATGACCAAAAAGTATCTTCTGATAATCCATGTTCCTACTTAACAGTTATCTTTGCGGCAGATGGTGTTCATACAGATTTAGTTTCAAATCGCGTTATCAGTTGTACACGTGAAATGCAGGATGATATCAATCGCTTTGTTTCTACGTCCGATCAAGAAAATCCATTTAAGTATGACGGAATGATTTCCTGTTTAGAGCAGATTCTCATTTCTTTCCACATGTATGCAAATGCAAAGAAGATGCCTAAGCCTATCACACCCGTTAACCAGCATTTTGAAGATCGTCTTGTAGAAGAAATTCTCGAGTACATTCACAAACATATTTTAGAACCGCTGCCAATCGAACAAATTTGTGATCGATTTGCTATCTCACGAAGTACACTACAGAACTTATTTAAAAACAATCTGCAAATTCCACCAAAACAATATATCAACACTGCGAAGTTGAATCAGAGTCGATTACTCATTCGTAAAGGTGATTACACAATTACAGAGATTGCATCCATGTTAAGTTTTAATTCTATTCACTACTTCTCTCGTAAGTTTACACAGAGTTACGGTATTACTCCTAGTGAGTATGCTCGCAAGATTTACGATCAAATTGATTAATTTAGTCAAGGTCATATCTTATTAAAATAGATATGACTTTTTTCTTATCGTTTACCCCTTCCATGTTTTACTATCTTTTTAATATTTTCACATTAGAGATATACTAAAAAGAACATAAGGAGATTATATATGAATAAACATAATATTTTCAGATATCACTTCCATAAATAACAGTAGTTCCTTTACGACGGAAGAATATAGTAAGCTTGAATCAATAGTACTTTTACCACCATGCAATCAGATAAATCGTCATTACCAATTTCAATGGTCCGCCTCAGGTTTTCAATTTGCATTTATTGGTGAATCTATTACATTACAAATATCAAGTCATCATACATTATATGGTCCTGTTATATTAGCAGTATTTGTGGATGAAGAATTACTTCAAAAAGATTGATTTGAAAAAAAGGTAGTCATACATATACAGTTTTGTTTCCAAAACAAGAAATTATACAAGTCAAAAATTATTCAAGTTACTGAACTACAATATGGATATTTTGAATTAGAGGAAATACGAACTCGTGGAGAAATTTCTAAGTGTGATAAACCAAATGAATCTATTCTTTGGATTGGGGATTCTTTATCTGCTGGTTACGGTTTAGAAGCAGATACTACACCACTTGTATTCAATACGCACTTTGAGGATTGTACACATGCATATCCTTATATCGTTTCGCATGCATTACATACCTTACCAATTATCATTGCATATAGTGGAAACGGTATCTTATCCCGCTGGATTCCAGAAACAGAAGACAATCCAAACACCGAAGATTTACTACCTAGTATCTTTCCTTATGATATAGATGAAAATCCATCTTGGGTGATTATTAATCTAGGAACCAATGACGCCTCCTATACAAGAGGTATTCCTGAACGTGAGCATCGTTTCAAGGAGCTATATATCGATTTTATTCAACAACTAAAGCAAAAAGTTTCCATACTCAAAGTTTTTATTATGTTATGGACTTATGGAAGAATCTCTTCTATCTTCTGTTCAAAAAGTTGCTCTAGAAACTTCTAGTCTATTTTTAAGATTTGATACTGCTACAGAAAAAGATGGTTTCTGTTTTGCAAGCCATCCTAATAAAACATCACATCTAAATGCAGCACGTACTCTTATCAAATTTATTCATTCATATAATCTGCAAAAAAATAATAAATTGTAGAATTCTATTAAAAATAAAAATCGATATAGCATATATCCTGCCATACCGATTTTTCTTTTTAGATACCGTCTTCGGATTCAACTTCTTCGTGCTGAACAAGTTCGAAACGCATTACTTGGGTCTTGCCTGTCTCAATTGTCTGAGCAGCTAAGGAATCAATATCACTTGCGAATCCTCTTGTTAGATTTGCCTCTACAAGCATACCTAGGTTTGAACCAGATAATACAACAATCTTGTATTGATCTTGTAACTTCATTGCTAGTTCAACAGAAACCTTGAATGGAGAGCCACCAACTAGGTCTGTGAATACGAGGATTCCATCTGTGCAATCCTTTAAGGAAGCGAAAGCTGCTTCTAATTTCTTTTCAAGATCATCAGTAGAATCTTCTTGAACGAAGTCTACTGCATGATAATGTTCTGGCTTACCACCGATGAGTTCCACTGAACTTGTAAGGCCACTCGCAAAATGACCATGTCCTGTAACAACAATTCCAATCATACTATTCCTCCTATTTAGAATATGGATATAAGATTACACCCTTAACAACACGGTTAACCTCGCCTGTTGGACATGGGTTATCCGGTGTGAAGTGATTGCGAATTGATGCAAATAGTGCCATCAATTGTGCAACTACGATAAAATCTAAACCTATAAAGATATTATCCTTCGCTGGTGTATCGAAACAATAATAATAGTTTGCAAGAGATTTGGCTAGTTCACATGGTGCATTACATACAACCATAATGCGATTTTCTTTACGCTGACCTGACATTTCTTTTAATAAATCCAGTTCATATTGTCTTTGGTATTCACCATCCGAAAGATATAGAACTGTTAATGTTGTATTATCAATGATGGACTTTGGACCATGACGGAAGCCTAATGGTGTATCGAACATTGTCACAATCTTACCAGCATTTAATTCCAACATCTTTAATGCGGATTCCTGAGCGATACCTTTTAGAGTATTTGTACCTAAGTAAACAATTCTTCCGTAGTCAAATGCTTCATCAAATTCCTTGATTGTTGACCAATCTTCTTCAACAAGTTTCTTGGCAGCCGCAATCACTTCTCTTACAGCAGCAACTGTCTCGTCATAGTGCTCTAAACTAAAGCATAGTAATGTTGCTAGATACATGTTTGTAAAGCTTGATGTCATCGCAAAACTCTTATCCAATGTTTCTGGTGTTAAGTTGATTGCGAGGCAACGGTCACCCTCTGCATCTAGCACGCTTGCTTAAAGCGCCATCTTTATTACATGTAATGAATAGATGATATAGGTTATCATTCACTGCTTCTACAGATTGAATCGCACCTACAGATTCTGGTGAATCACCAGAACGACCGTAACTGATTAATAAAGTTGGCTTATGTGCTGATACATAATTCTCTGGTGTCGCTGTTAAGTCTGTTGTAGCATAACTCTTAACTTTATAGTTTAATTGACGATTTAAATATGAATAGAGTGCGTTTACCAACGAAATTCACTTGTTCCTGCACCTGTCAAAATTACATCGTAATCTTCTTGGCTAGTAACCTTAGAGATGAATGCTTTGATTTCATCTGCACGAGAGCGTACTTGTTCAATTGTCTTTTCCCAAGTAAAAGGTTGTTGATAGATTTCAGTAGCTGTAAATGTTGCCTGTAATGATGCTAATTCTTCATTTGTATAATTAAATATGGACATTGTTACCTCCTTTTGTACTTGTCTTATCTAATTTGTATTATAGCAACCACTTTACGATTAGAATAAATTAACTGAAAGATGTCAAATCATTATCGAAAAGTATAAGTGTCAAAAGAGATAAATGAAATCAATAGTGCTATGATAAACATAGAAAGTTATTCATGAGGGAATAAAATATGTTTATTAAAAGTAATCGTGTATGGATAGCCGGTGACTTTATCCCAGCTATCATCGAAATTTCTGAAGGAAAGATTAAAGGGATTTACGCTGTAGATGATCGTACTGTAGATGTAGACTATGGTAATCGTCGTATTGTGCCTGGATTTCATTGATATTCATTGTCATGGTGCATATGGCTATGATACAAACTACGCAGAACCTGAAGGACTTAAGAAATGGGCTAAAGGGAATCACACATGAAGGTGTTACTGGGTTTCCTATCCACAACAATCACAGAATTAAACCCAGTCTTAACAAAGGCTGTTAAAAATGTTGCAGCTGTAAAGCGAGACCATGTAGCTGGTAGAGATGGTGCAGATATTATCGGTATTCACTTTGAAGGTCCATACCTTGATATGAAGTACAAGGGAGCTCAACCTGCCGAAGCAATCGTTCCACCACATGTCGAAGAATTCATTCAGTACCAAAAAGGATGCAGAAGGATTAATCAAAGTAATCACTTTAGCACCTGAACATGATCCTGAACTCGCATTAACAAAAGTACTGTAGTGCACATAATATTGCTGTATCAATCGGTCACTCTGGTGCAACATTCCAAGAAGGGTATTATCGCTGTCGCAAATGGTGCAAAAGTCTATCACACATACATACAATGGACAATCTCCATTTAACCACCGTGCAAATGGTGTAACTGGTTTAGCTCTACGTATTCGTGATATGTATAGCGAAGTCATCTGTGACTGCAACCACTCAACACCTGAAGCACTCAATATCTTCTATAATGCAAAAGGCAAAGACCATGCAATCATGATATCTGATGCCTTAATGGCAAAGGGATTTGAACCAGGTTCTAGATTCATGTTCGGTGGACACGAGATTGAAATCTATCCAGATGGTAGTGCTCACTTAATCGAAAGTGGTAGCCTTGCAGGTTCTACAATGCGCATGAACGAAGGACTTAAAAACCTTGTTGAAAAAGCGGGTGTCCCATTTGATTCAGCACTTAACTCCGCAACAATTAACCCTGCAACATTATTAAATATGCATGATCATATCGGTAAACTATGTACAGGATATGATGCAGATATCGTCGTATTAAACGATGACTATAGTGTTGAAGAAACATACTGCAAGGGTATTGCGCAGATTCATTAAAGGTAACACTATGCCTACAAATCCAAATAAAAAAAGACCATCTATTTTCGATGATGGTAACCAACAAAAACGTGGAGCGATTGCAGGAAGAAATATATACATTGATGACAAAGGTCAAACAATCATGTATATCTCTCGTACACAAACAGGTTATATCCTAAAGGAAAAAGATGCGAAGAACTTCAATCTTTACCACAATCGTATCGCCCTTGGTATTGCAGTAGCGATGTTATTAATTAGTTTTACAAATGATTGGAGAATCTCTATTATTGCTGGAATTATCCTATTTGGTGTACTGCAATATCGCTTTGTTAAATCTTGGTTACCAACATTACCACAGATTCCTAACTTTAAGCCAAAGAAGAAAAAATCCTTTATCGAAGGACTTGTAGAAACCAACAATAAAGGTCGTTGTATTCTACTTGCTGTATTATATGCAATGCTAGGTATCTTGTTGCTTGTAAATGGTATTATCATCAAGAGTGAAGCGATTGTAATTGCATTCGAAGCAGTTACTATGCTTGCATGTTTATACATGAGTGCACAGTACGTTATTGCAATTTCAAAAATGAAATAGAAAAAAATGAGTTGAGGTCATCCTTAACTCATTTTTTCGTTACAAGCACATCTATATTATCTTATCCTACCCTATACTTCCTTGAGTACTTGGTACAGGTCATTCATTGCCTGTATATCCTCTTTCGTACTACCCGCAAAAATACTACTTTCAAATACATTCTTTTTAACTCTTGCGATGAAAATTAACTTCTGATGATCTAGATTAATTTCTAACACTGTTTTCATCTTGCTTTGATTGATTGTGACAGATTGTACTTCCTCTTGATATTTTCTGCCACCAACTGTATTTATCAAAATAGTCTTTCCACTAACCTGTACTGTATATTTGCGGATACAATATCTTTTGACCAAATTCATAATTGAAAACCCGATGATAACACCTAATATCGCAATCCATCCAAATCCTGTTAATGATTTTGATAAGGGCTGATAGTCAGGTATGAAATACCATACAACAGCTCCCAAAATAGATGTTGGTAACATTAATGCAGCAGGAAAACAAATTCCCATTATCATTTCATCACGTGGTTCACTCGCAAAAAATTGATATTCTCTCATACATTTAGAATACTCTTTTCATTATTATTTTCAACATCATAAAAATGTAGCAGGATTACAACCCTGCTACATCAATCATATTTATGATTATTTATCTGTAAAATACTCAACTGCTGCCTTAAATAATAACTGCTGGTTTTCAATATCTGGTACGTTCTTATAAAGGTTATCTCCATTACGTTCAGAATGTCCCATCTTACCAAGGATACGTCCATCAGGTGAGGTAATTCCCTCAATCGCGTAAACAGAATCATTTGGATTGAAATGAATATCGGAAGTTGGTTGTCCATCAAAGTCAACGTACTGTGTCGCAATCTGACCATTATCAATCAAGGTTTGAATGACATTATCCTTTGCAACAAATCTTCCTTCACCATGGCTAATCGCAACAGTGTGGATATCTCCAACATTCATATATTTCATCCATGGTGATTGATTACATGCAACTCTTGTCTTAACGAGTTTGGATTGGTGTCTTCCGATTGTGTTAAATGTCAGTGTTGGACGGAACTCATCTGGTTCCATAATCTTACCGTATGGCACAAGTCCAAGTTTTACAAGTGCTTGGAATCCATTACAGATACCTATCATTAGACCTTCTCTTTGATTGAGTAAGTCCTCAACAGCCTCCTTGACCTTTGGATTACGGAAGAAGGAAACGATAAACTTTGCAGAACCATCTGGTTCATCACCACCAGAGAAACCACCTGGTAATGCGATAATTTGGCTACGATGGATTGCTTCCACAAATCTTTCAACACTATCTTCAATATCTTTTGCTGTTAGATTCTTAATCACAAAGATTTCAGCTTCAGCACCTTCTCGGTTAAATGCACGTGCTGTATCATATTCACAGTTCGTACCTGGAAATACAGGGATAAGCACACGAGGTTTTTCTACTGTATAACTTGCATGCATGTCAAATCGACGTTCTACAGATACAGGTTTGATTTCCTTTTCGCTTTGCTTGATATTGCAAGGATACACAGATTCTAGTTTATCTTCGTAGCGAGTCTGCAATTCATCTAAGCGGATTATTTCATCTTTTGTACGTAATTCAAATTCACCAATTGTTTTACCCAATAATTCTAGCTCTTCAACTGGTTCATCTGTCTCTAGTAGGAATCCACCATAGCACTTCTTGAAGAGACGATTGATATTAACATCATCTTCTAATACAAAACCAATGCGGTTACCAAGACTACACTTGAGAAGTGCTTCTGCTGTACCACCATGTTCAAGTGCACAAGCAGACTTCACACAACCTAAATTGATTAACGAATAAACCTTATCAAATACCTCACGTACACTCGCAAAATCCACAATACCATTTTCATCATATTCTGGCATGATAGCGTAAATATAATGATCTTTTGCCTTCCACTCATTTGTCACGATATGTGATGCTTTCGCAGTGGATACCGCAAATGCGATAAGTGTCGGTGGAACATCAATATTTTCAAATGTTCCTGACATGGAATCTTTACCACCGATAGCCGCCACTTCTAATTCTGCTTGGGCTTTCAGTGCACCCAGTAATGCCGCAAATGGTTTGCCCCACTTCTCTGGGTTATCACCTGTACGTCCAAAGTATTCTTGGAATGATAGCCATGCATGTTTAGGGTCAATACCAGCCGCAACAAGTTTTGACATCGCCTCAATGACTGCAGCCATTGCGCCCTTATATGGGGATAGTGATGATAATTCTGGATCATAGCCATATGCCATGAGTGATGCAGTATCTGTTTCACCATCTAATACTGGAATCTTAGCAGCCATCACTTGGCTTGGTGTCATTTGATATTTACCACCAAATGGCATACATACAGTACCGCTTCCAATCGTAGCGTCAAAGCGTTCAGCTAATCCCTTCTGACTACAGATATTTAAATCTTCTACAAGCTTATCCATACCTGCACGAAGACTTTCTACTTGAACCTCTTCTTCTGGTTGGTCTTCACCAACCACAACAGATGTATGTCTACTTGCCCCATTTGTATTTAAGAACTCACGAGAGATATTTACAATTTCTTCTCCCTGTAGGGTCATAATCATACGTGGTTCTTTCAGTAACTTCTGCTACAATTGTTGTCTCTAGATTTTCCATGCTTGCAAGTTCTTGGAACTTTTCAGCATCTTCTTTTCTTACCACAACAGCCATACGCTCTTGTGATTCACTGATTGCTAGTTCTGTACCATTTAAACCTTCATATTTCTTTGGAACTTTATTTAGATCAATCACTAATCCATCTGCGAGTTCACCAATGGCTACCGCTACACCACCTGCACCAAAGTCATTACAACGTTTGATGAGCTTTGGCGGCTTCTGGATTACGGAATAATCTTTGTAGCTTACGCTCTTCTGGTGCATTACCCTTTTGAACTTCAGCCCCACAACTTTCTAACGATTCAATGTTGTGTGATTTGGAAGAACCTGTTGCACCTCCACAACCATCACGGCCTGTACGTCCACCTAATAAAATAACTACATCCTCAGGTTCTGGTCTTAAACGGACAACGTTTTCCTCTGGAGCAGCTGCGATGACAGCACCAACTTCCATACGCTTTGCAACGTAGCCTGGATGATAAATCTCACGTACTAGTCCTGTTGCTAGACCAATCTGATTCCCATAGGAGCTATATCCAGCAGCTGCCGTCGTTACAAGCTTACGCTGTGGTAGTTTGCCCTTCATTGTTTCGTTAATTGGTTTTAATGGGTCAGCAGCACCTGTTACACGCATTGCTTGATATACATAACTACGTCCTGAAAGTGGATCTCGAATTGCACCACCAAGACAGGTCGCAGCGCCACCAAATGGTTCAATTTCTGTTGGATGGTTATGCGTTTCATTTTTAAACATCAATAACCAATCTTTATCTTCACCATTTACATCAACTTTAATCTTGACGGAACATGCGTTAATTTCTTCCGACTCATCTAAATCTGTTAACTTACCATATTTCTTTAATGCCTTAGCTCCAATCGTACCTAAATCCATTAAGCATACTGGCTTTGGTGTACGGCCTTCATAAATATGACTACGTAAAGTCTAAGTAGTTTTGATACGTATCTTTTGACATATTCAGGTTGAATCTCTACATCATCGATAACAGTATGGAATGTTGTGTGACGACAATGGTCTGACCAATACGTATCGATGACACGAACTTCTGTAATTGTTGGTTTCTGCATTCAATTTTTTGGAAGTATTCCTGCATGAACTTGAGATCTTCTAAATCCATCGCAAGTCCATGTTCCTTTAGAAATTTCTTTAAGCCTTCTTCATCAAGTTCGATAAAACCATCAATTACCGGTGGAAGTTCTGGAGTTTCAAAAGACATGATTATCGTCTCTGGCTTCTCTAAACTGGCGATACGAGCTTCCACTGGATTAATCAGAGTTTCTTCAATCAATTTCTTTTCATCATCTGTAAGCTTTACCTTTAATGTAATAAAGACGTGCTGTTTTTACAGTAGGCTTTTGTTTCATGGAACTGAGTTGAATACACTGTGCACAAGAGTCTGCACGTTGATCAAACTGTCCAGGTAAGTATTCTGTCGCAAGAATATATTCATCATAATCTGGTGTAGGTGCTTCTTCTTCATAGAAGAAATCTACTTGAGGTTCTGAAAGTATCGTATACTTTGCGGCAATGTAATCTTCTTCATCTACATTTTCTAAATCATAGCGGTTTAAAACACGTACAGCCTCAACATTCTGGTTGCGTAATGCAACGTGTAAATCATTTAATATGGATTTTGCCTCTACTGCATATGCAGGTTTCTTTTCCACAAAACAACGGAATACTGTCATTGTTTTACCACCTTTCTGCCGATATCTGTACGATAGTGCATATCTGTAAACTGTATTTCTTTAATCTTTTCATATGAGAGTTGAAGTGCTTGTTCTAGTGTGTCACTAACTGCACTTACACCTAGTACACGTCCACCATTTGTATAGTACTTACCATCTCTCCACGTTGTACCCGCATGATAAATAGTTACACCTTCAACTTGTCCATAGTCATCTAAACCACTAATTTCATATCCTTTATGATATTTCTGTGGATATCCTCCACTTGCTAGAATGACACAAGCACAGGCTCTATCTTCCCATTCAATCGCTAGTTCAGATAATTTCTCATCGTGGACTGCACGCATGATAGTTAATAAGTCTGTCTTTAGTAGAGGTAATACAACTTGTGTCTCTGGGTCTCCAAAGCGACAATTGTATTCCACAACTCTTGGACCTTCTGGTGTTAACATCAAACCAAAGTATAGACAACCCTTAAATAGTCTTCCTTCCTGTTTCATCGCTTCAACAGTTGGTAGGAAGATTGTCTTCATGCATGTATCCGCAATCTCTTTTGTATAGAATGGGGATGGTGCAATGGTACCCATACCACCAGTATTTAAGCCTTCATCATTATCTAGTGCACGTTTATGATCCATGGAAGAAACCATTGGTACAACAACATGTCCATCTGTAAATGCTAGTACAGATACTTCTGGACCTGTCATAAATTCTTCTATAACGATTTGTTTTCCAGCTTGTCCAAAAGCTTGATCAACCATCAATTCATTGACTGCTTGAACGGCTTCCTCTTCTGTCTGTGCAATCAATACACCTTTACCAAGAGCTAATCCATCAGCCTTTAATACCGTTGGATAACGGTTCTGTGTGCGAATATAGTTTATCGCTTCTTGAGCATCAGAGAATACTGCATAACCAGCAGTTGGTATCTGATACTTTTTCATTAAGTTTTTCGCAAATACTTTTGATGATTCAATAATTGCCGCATTTGCGTTTGGTCCAAAACAAGGAATTCCTTCCATTTCAAGAATATCAACCATTCCCATCGCAAGAGGATCATCTGGTGTTACCACACAGAAATCAACCTTCTCATTTTTAGCAAGTTCGACCATATTTGGCTAAATCGATTGCACTGACATTACATGCACTTGGCATCTGCCGCAATACCACCATTGCCAGGTGCACAGATAATTTCTTCAATCGTAGGATTCTCTTTTAGTTTACGTATGATTGCATGTTCGCGACCACCGGAACCAATTACCAAAACCTTCATAGACTACCCTCCTCCTTAGTGGTGGAACAAACGTACTCCATTACATACCATGACAATATCGTACTTATCACAAGTATCGATAACATGGTCATCACGAATAGAACCACCTGGTTGTACTACATATTTCACACCACTCTTGTGCGCTCTTTCAATATTATCTCCAAATGGGAAGAACGCATCAGAACCTAGTGCTACATCATTCTGTTGTTTGATCCAATCCTTTCTTTTCTTCTCTTGTAAATACAGATGGTTTTTCTGTAAAGAATTGCTCCCAAGCACCATCTTGCAATACATCTTCATAATCTTCCGAAAGATAAATATCGATTGTATTATCACGATCTGCTCGTCGAATATCTTCTTTGAATGGTAAGTTCAAGACTTTCTCATGTTGACGTAGCCACCAATTATCTGCCTTACTTCCTGCAAGTCTTGTACAGTGAATACGGGATTGTTGTCCTGCACCTACACCGATGACTTGTCCATCTTTTGCATATACAACAGAGTTGGATTGTGTATACTTCAGTGTAATCATAGCAATCAATAGGTCTAGTTTTGCTTGTTCTGTGAGTTCTTTATTCTTTGTCACAAAATTTGTAAGTAATGATTCATCGATATGTACATCATTTCTGCCTTGTTCAAAGTAGATTCCAAACACTTGTTTTCTTTCGATCTCTTCTGGAACATAAGTTGGATCGATTTGAATGACTGCGTAATTACCTTTTTTCTTTTCTTTCAAGATTTCTAGTGCTTCTTCTGTGTATCCCGGTGCGATAACACCATCAGATACTTCTTTCTTTAATAGTAATGCTGTATCTTTATCACAAATATCAGATAAAGCCGCAAAATCACCATAAGAACTCATACGATCTGCGCCACGCGCTCTTACATACGCACATGCAAGCATAGATAATTCTTCATCACCTGTAAAATAGATTTTTCTTTCCACCTCGCTAAGTGGTGTTCCAATTGCGGCACCTGCAGGACTAACATGCTTGAAACTTGCGGCACTTGGATATCCTGTCGCTTCTTTAAGTTCCTTAACAAGTTGCCAACTATTTAAGGCATCTAGGAAATTGATATATCCAGGCTTACCATTCAATACAGTTACTGGTAACTCTTGATTATTTAAGTAAATACGTGCTGGTTTCTGATTTGGATTACAACCGTATTTTAATGCGATTTCTTTTGTCATAAATGCCTCTCCTATTGGTTCTTATTAAAGATGATTGTTTTTACTTCATCACTGCCCGGTTCAATCTGTGTCACATATAGTGAAATCTTATTATCTTCATTTAAACTTTCCCACACGTGTTGTGCAAATGTTTCAAATGATTCTTTGACTAACTGAACGAGTACTGGTTCACCTTCAAATGAAGGAAGTGGGTTTTCATCATTTTGATATGTATGGATGATACGTCCATATCCCGGTAACTCATCTATATAGTCAAAGAAGTAACGACGTGTACTATTCGGATTGCCTTCTGCACTCTTTAAGATTGACATCTGATAGTTAAATCCATTTATCACTGCAGAAATACGTGGTGTATAGTTTGGTTCATCTGGTTCAAATGTACGTAGACGTAAAGCTTCCTCAAAAGTTTTACCTTCCTGCATGTTTTCATAGATTGTATCTGTTTGATCACCATTTGTGACAATCAATGTATTTTCTAATTTTCTAACTGGAGAATAGATAATCAAAGAAGGGTCTACTAATTTTGTAATATCATACGCTTCTGTACGAATACCATCCTCTGTTTCTGTAAAGATTCGATTTCTACTATTCTCACTACGTCCCATAATGAAGTATGCGATACGCATCTTTCTGCCACATGGTGTACGTGCGATTACAATTCCTCTTCCAGGATAGCTTTTACTTCCTAGGTATTCATATAAGTCTTTTGCCTGCATGTTATTTCCCTTCTATCTCTTTCGCAATCATTTCCGTAGCTTGTGGTAATAATATCCACTCAGCTTCTTCCATGACTCTTTGTTGTAGTGTTTCTGGTGTATCAAATGGTAAAATATCTACTGCTTTTTGGAGTAGGATCTTTCCACCATCTGGTATTTCATTCACGATGTGTACGGTAGCACCTGTAACTTTTACACCATATGCAAGTGCTGCTTCATGTACTTTTAATCCATAATATCCTTTCCCACAGAAAGGAAGGAATCAAAGATGGATGAATATTGATAATACGATTTGGATATGCACGAATAATTGTCTCATCCAAAATCGAAAGATATCCTGCTAGTACAATCATATCAATTTGATATGATTGCAATTGCTGTAATATTGCATTTGAAAATTCTTCTTGTGTTACATAATCACGCTTTGCGATAACACAGTGATCAATACTTGCTTGTTTAGCCCGTTGTAATGCATAGACATCTGGTTTTGATGAAATTACTAGTTTAATCTTACCATGTTGTAATACGTTTCCTTGTGCATCAATCAGTGCTTGTAGGTTTGTACCTCCACCTGAGACAAGTACTGCAATATTTATCATTCGTGGATAACGACCGAATGGTCGCCCTCTTCCATGACTCCAATTTGATATGCGTCTACATCACTTTCTTTCAGGATAGATATTGTCTTTTCAACATCTTCTGGGGATACAATCATCGCCATACCAATTCCCATGTTGAAGGTATTAAACATATCGTGTTCAGGTATATCTCCTTTTTCTTGTAATAAGTTAAAGATTGGCAAGATTGGCCAACTGCCCTTTGTGATACTTGCATTGAGTGTTTCGTTATATGCACGTGGTAAGTTTTCATAGAAACCCTCCACCTGTGATATGTGCGATAGATTTAACATTTACTTCTTTTAATACATGCAGTACAGGTTTTACATACAGTCTTGTTGGTGTTAATAATGTTTCACCAAGTGGCTTACCTAATACATCTGCATAGTCTTGTAATGTAGTACCTGCATCAATATCAAAAACTTTACGAACAAGTGAGAAACCATTGGAATGTACTCCACTAGAAGCTAGACCAATAATAACATCTCCTGCTTTCACATTATTTTTATCAAGAATCTTTTCTTCATCTACGATACCAACTGTAAAAGCCCGCAAGATCGTATTCATCTTCTGGGATAGAATCCTGGCATCTCTGCAGTCTCTCCACCAATGAGTGCACAGCCACTTTCAACGCAGCCATCTGCGACACCCTTTACAATCTCCGCTATCTTTTCAGGATTATTTTTTCCACATGCAATATAGTCTAAGAAGAAGAGTGGTTGAGCACCTGCACATACAACATCATTGACACACATCGCAACACAATCGATACCGACTGTATCATGTTTATCCAATAACATCGCAAGCTTTAGCTTTTGTACCAACACCATCTGTACCAGATACAAGTACTGGTTTTTTCATGCCAGTCATATCTGGTGCAAATAAACCACCAAACCCACCGATGGAGTCTAATACACCGGATGTTGTTGTACGAGATACATGTTTCTTCATCAGTTCTACTGCTTGATATCCAGCAGTTACATCAACACCTGCAGCCTTGTAAGCATCGCTATAACTCTTCGTCATGTTTGCTCTCCTTCTTTTCCAATTTTTCATTTCAAATTTTGATTTTTCAGAATGCTTAGGGATTGGTGCAGGATACTTCTCTGTAAAACATCCTGTACAGAAATCACAATCCGCATCCGATGCCATCTTTCTTTTACACCATCGACGCTTAAATATCCTAAGGAATCTGCACCGATAGATTTACATATTTCTTCTAAGTTCATTTGACATGCAATCAAGTTCTGTTTGGAATCAATATCTGTTCCAAAATAACATGGTGAGATAAATGGTGGTGCTGATACACGTACATGTACTTCTGTAGCACCTCCATCACGCAATAGTTTTACAATACGCGCACTTGTCGTTCCACGCACAATGGAATCATCCACCATGATGACACGCTTGCCCTTTACAACAGAGGAAACAACATGAAGTTTCATATTGACTGCATTTTCACGTTGCCCTTGTGTTGGTTGAATAAATGTACGTGCAATATAACGATTCTTAATAAAACCCATACCATAAGGAATACCAGATTCCTCTGCATAGCCTTGTGCTGCATCTAATCCAGAGTCAGGCACACCGATTACAACATCCGCATCAACTGGATGTTCCTTGGCTAAGATACGACCAGCATTACGTCTAGCCTCATGCACTGGTTGATGTTGGAGAATCGAATCACTACGTGCAAAATACACATATTCAAATACACACATATGAGGCTTTTCTTTACAGTGTGTACGAATAGAATGTTCAACGCCATCATGATCGATTACAACAATTTCTCCCGCATCAATATCACGAACATAGTCCACACCAACAGCCGCAAATGCGCATGTCTCAGATGCGAACTACGATTCTTCCATCTTTGTCTTTTCCCATCACCAATGGACGGAATCCCTTTTTATCTCTTACTGCAATTAGCTTTTCAGGTGACATCACAACAAGGCTATATGCACCTTCAATGCGATTCATTGCATTCTCAATTGCCTTTTCAATCGAAGAGGTCTTTAATCTTTCTTGAATGATGATATAACAAATAATTTCAGAGTCATTTGTTGTATGAAAGATTGCGCCTTTGCGCTCTAACTCTTCACGTAGCTCAGCAGCGTTGGTTAAGTTTCCATTATGTGCAATTGCTAGTTGTCCTTTAATATGGCGAACCAGTAAATGGTTGTGCATTCGTATGATTAACCGTACCAAACGTTGAATATCTGGTATGACCAATCGCCATCTGTCCTTTTCCTAATTTATCTAATTCATGTTGATCAAAGACTTCACGAACTAAACCCACATCTTTATGTGCTGTGATAACCCCACGGTCATTGACCGCAATACCACAACTTTCTTGTCCACGATGTTGCAAGGCAAATAAACCATAGTAAGTATCGGATACTACATCACTCACCATGTTTTTGTCGTAAATGCCGAAAACACCACACTCCTCATGAATCATATCCTGCATGTTCTCTCTCCTATATTTATAATGCCTGTACTTTTTCTTGAAGTTCTTGATCTTTCACTAATACTGCTGCGCTTTGTTTCTGACGATTTTCTAATACTTTCTTTGCAAGTTCTTCATCACCGATAGCTAAGATTTGTGCTGCTAGATACGCTGCATTCTTGGAACCATCAATCGCAACTGTCGCAACTGGGATACCACTAGGCATCATAACTGTAGATAATAGTGCATCTACACCTTCTAATGCATTGGACTTTAGAGGAACTCCGATAACTGGTAGCGTTGTATGTCCTGCCACTACACCTGCTAAGGCAGCTGCCATTCCAGCACCTGCAATAATGACACCAAAGCCATTATCCTTTGCATTTGAGGCAAACTCCGCAACCTTTTCTGGTGTACGATGTGCAGAATATACATGTACTTCTACTGGAATTTCGAAATTCCTTTAACACTGAAACTGCTTTTGACATCACACCGAAGTCACTGTCACTACCCATTAAAATCGCTACTTTTTTCATCTTTTCTTCCTCCGTTTTCTGTTAAAACAAAAAATCTGTGGAGACTCCTCCACAGACTGTATTCAAAAAGTATTCTTTCCACATTTTTGGGCGCAGAAAACCGCCATCAGAAATGTATTTGTCGAAGCATCGACAATATATTCTATTGTTCGGAGAGTCACAACACCTAAAGCCATAGCTCCATCCTTCCTGTCCTAAAGACATCCGTTACCAAACTATAAAACACGTTACTATCATAACAAATAGGAACTAGAAGTAAAGACGAAAAACAGAATAAAACAAGAATTGTTGTAAAACTCCTAAATGACTCTACGCTTTTTGTAAAAAGTTACGGTAAGTAATTGAAATAAAGATTGCGCCAAGTGGGGCTGTCACCAGGATTACGGTAACTGCAGCCGTCAGAATTAACTCCCCACTAGCAAGCCCTGCCTCTAACGCAAGTCCTCCAATCGCAGCTTGTACCGTTGCCTTTGGAATATAGGCAATCATCGTGAATATCTTCTCTTTCAGATTGAACTTTGTTTTCATTACACTCAGATATACACCAGTCATACGGAATAGTAGCGCTAAAATAATTACCACCAAAACAACTGGACCAAAGGACAATGCATAATCAATTCTTACGCTCGCACCTACTAAGGCAAATAAGAAGATTTCAGCTGGCTGCCATAACTTTGCAAGTACAGCAGAATACTTGTCTGCCATCTCTGGTTTGATATGACGTATCGTAGCTGTTAAAGCCATAATTGCAAGTAACCCAGAGAATCCCACAACACCTGTCATCATCCTTTCGATTGTAATGAGTACCATTCCAATCGCAAACATGCTTGCAAGTTCAATCCCTGTAGATAACTTCAACAATCGATATAACTTACAAAGCACATAGCCCAATACAATACCAGATATAATTCCAAATAAGATTGATGTTGGAATACGTAATAAGGATAATGCATTAAATTCTCCACTCTTAGCAAGTGTTAGTAATGAGGTAAATAACACAATCACATACACATCATCCATCGAAGCACCAGCCATAATAAGTTGAGGAATCCCTTCTTTTGTACCATAGCCCTTCATCCATTAGCTTTAACATGAGTGGTACAACAACTGCTGGCGATACTGCTGCTAATACAGTTCCAAGTAAAGCGGCATTTAACAGATCTAAATGTAGAAAAATTGGCGCTAGAATCATTAGTCCTATAATCTCAAAACTTGCCGGCACAAAACACATCAGTAACGCAGATGATCCAACCTTCTTTAAATCTGATATCTGTAAGTTCAAACCTGCACGCATCAAGATAATCATTAATGCAATCTGTCGAATGTCAGACGAAATCTGAAAGGTTGTTGTATCAATCACATTGAACACAAATGGTCCTAATATAATTCCGGCTAGTAGATAGCCCAATAAATTTGGTAAACCTAACTTACGCATAATCATCGCAAATCCTACACCAACTAGAATTATCATCGCAAAACTAAATAACATCACTCTATCTCCTTATATAAAAATGCTGATACCCGTAACAAAAAGAAGTTACAGGAGTTATCAGCACTTATCGCAGTTTAGATTTATAATCTTGGAAAACCCCATTTCCGTCAGAAATTATAGTTCTGATTCATCCCTTTGTCAAAAAGAAATCCCCGCTAGTCGTAGGGGGACTCTAGCAGGGATAAAATATTACTTATTGATTATAGTAATGCCTGGTTTAACATCCAGATTGTCTTAGCGTAAGATGCGATAAATTCATCCATCTTCGCAGATACAAGGTAGTTATTCTCAGCATCTGCAGCTTCCTTGATTTCTGTAACACTCTTTAATAAGTACTGATAGTCAGGTAATAATTCAGAGTATAAAGTCTTCACACTTGTTACGTATGCATCTGTACCTTCTGAAATCTTTGCATTCGCAAGGAATTCCTTAAGTGTTGAAACTGGCTTTCCACCATTCATTAGAATTAATTCACCAACTGTATCTACCTGTGGTAATACAGCATTATATAAATTCTCGAGTTCTGGGTGAATCTGGAAGAATGACTGTCCACTTACATACCAGTGCTTATTTTGTAACTTGTGATAGAAAACGACTAAGTCGGATAATAATACATTTAATTTGTTGTTCATAATTTATAATCTCCTTTTCAATATTTTCTACAGCTGTATCAGCTGACATTGATAGTATATAATCATTTATATATGTGCAATAGTATTATTTAGTCATAAAATAGTATAATATTATCAATATAAGGAGAATACATATGATGAACTTTGAACTTCCACTCATCATTGAAGATGAGGAATATAATGCACAATCTCAAGATGAGCTATCACACTGGCATAATTCATTTGAGTTGATTGAAGTTGTAGAAGGTAAATTCTACTGTACTGTGGATGGATCCCAATTTCTAATCAGTCAGGGTGATATCTGTATTATCAACCGCAATAAAATGCATCACATCTGCAATGAAAAGAAAACAAATCTCAAATGTAGAAAACGCACAATTATCTTCAATCCAGATTATTACATTAAAGACCAACATATCTATGAGAAATATATTTGTCCACTATTAGAAAAAGATGCCTTCGCACATATTCAATTCCACATGGATAAAGGTATTGGTCTAGATGTTTATACACTTATGAAAGAACTTGAAATTCTACAGCGTGAAAAACCGGTAGGCTATGAAATGGAGGAGTATGCCTTAATTTATCGCATCCTTCGTTGTTTATATATGGCATATGAGTACGGCCGTCAAACGATACCTTCTACTTATGACACAAATATACAAATCCAACGAAATATGACTAGTTATATCCATGAACACTATGGTTCAAAGATAGGTTTAGAAGATATTGCGGATGCTGGACAAGTTAGTAAGAGTACCTGTATCCGTTTATTCCACAAGTACACTGGTAAGTCTCCCATTGACTTTTTAAATACTTATCGTCTTCAGATGAGTGCTGAAAAGCTAGTCACAACTTCCGAACAAATTACAGAGATTGCATATTCTTGTGGCTTTGGACAACCTAGTTACTTCAACCGTCTATTCTTAAAAGAATATAATATGACACCAAACCAATACTCGCAAAACACATGCACGCATGAAGAGTTAAATAGTATATCTGGTTATATGATTTTCTATTAATCTGGTAATTTTCTCTTTTCTAGTATCTTCTATAATGAAAGTTATAGACTAGGAGATTTCTCATGAAGAAAATTGTGACAATGCAGGATATATCCTGTGTAGGAAAATGCTCATTAACAGTTGCTTTACCAGTACTGTCTGCGATGGGTATTGAAACTGCTGTTATCCCAACTGCCGTACTTTCAACACATACCATGTTTCAAGGCTTTACCTTCCATGATTTAACCAGTGAAGTAAATCCAATACTCGCTCACTGGCAAAAAGAAGGCTTTACATTCGATGGAATCTACACAGGATATCTTGGTTCCTTCGAACAAATTGATCTTGCAAAAAAGATATTTGAAGAGTTTGGAACACATGCCCTTCGTATCGTAGATCCATGTATGGCAGATAATGGAAAACTATATACAGGATTCGATATTCCATTTACCAAGAAGATGCGTGATTTATGTGCTATCGCAGACATTATCGTACCAAACCTAACAGAAGCTTCCTTCTTATTAGATATTCCATATCAGGAAAACTATGATGAAGACTATATCAAACATGTATTACGTCAATTAACAGACCTTGGTTGTCATACCGCAATTATCACAGGTGTAACATTTGAACCAGGCCGTATCGGTGCGTATGCATATGAAAAGGATACAGATACATACACAACATACTTTAATGAGGAAGAACCACAACACTTCCACGGTACAGGTGATATTTGGGCAAGTACCTTCAGCGGTGGTCTTTTACAAGGTTTATCCCTACTACAAGCAATGACACTTGCCTGCGATTACGTGAAGGAATCTATCCATAAAACATTGGAAGAAGAAAATCATAATATCTATGGTGTTAATTTTGAACAAGCAATGCCATTCTTAATCACATCATTACAGGAATACAAAAAGGAACACTAGTTCCTTTTTTCATGCAAGCATATTATTTTCGCATCTTCTTTCGTACGCGATTGATATGTCTTTCAAAACTTCCATTCTGTATTAACTCCGCAACGATATACTGCATCAATGTTGAAACTGTATTGGAGCGGAAAGAGATTCTGTCTTGAAACTCCTTTTTAAGTTCTTCTTTGGTAATATCATATATCCAATACGAACAGATGGTGCGATGGTATTGGAGAAAGTATTTAGATAGATTACTTGTTCATCATCTAATGCATATAGTGTTTCTCTACCATTCATCCCTAAGGTATATTCAGAATCATAATCATCTTCTACTATCCATGCATGATTTTCCTTTGCCCAGTGGATATATTGTTTTCTTTTGTTGATATCTGTTGTACTACCTGATGGGATAACTATGATATGGCGTCACATGTAATACATCCGCATGATTCTTTTGTAGTTCTGAATTTAGGATACCATTCTTACCAAGCTTCATACGTATGAGTTTTACATTCTCCGCTTCATACATGAGTGAGATTTTTTCGTATGATGGGTTTTCAATCGCATATACTTTATCACGTCCAATCATACTTACTAGAATTCCATAAAAGTATTCTGAACCAGAACCAATAATTATCTGTTCTGGATCCACATAGATTCCACGAACACGTGCTAAGTATGACGCGATTGTTTTACGTAGATATAACAAACCATTCCATGGTGACTTTGTCAGTAATACATCTTGTCGCATACTTAATACTTTGCGTGCAGCCATCGCAAATACATTGGAAGAAAATAACTTTTCATTGGTAATCTGTATCTCTGGTAAAATCTCGATATTGCTATCTTCTTTAGCACTAAAAAAGTCTTTCTCGAGATAACTTACAAAGTATCCACTTCTCATGCAAGATGTAATATATCCTTCTGAAGTTAAAAGTTCATATGCATGTGCAACAGTAATCACACTGACATTTTCCTTATCTGCTAGAATACGTTTTGAAGGCAGCTTATCGCCTGTTTGATATATTCCATGAATAATATCGTTACGAATCTTTAGGTATAGATCCATGTATGCTTTGGTTTTATTGTTCATATCTCATTCCAATCTGGTCATATAAATTATAACATTTCTGGGTATATACAGATAACCAGAATCTATTTAAAATATACGCATATTTGGAGGTTTTATGAATATTTCAGTTAAAAGATTTACTTTAATCGCAATGTTACTAGCGATGACGATAGTTTTATCTTCATTCAGTATCCCAGTACCAGGTGGACATCTATACTTCAATGACTTAGTCATTGTAACTGCCGCACTCATGTTAAATCCCTGTTGAGGCTTTCATCGTTGGTGGTCTTGGTTCATTCCTTGGTGATTGTTCTTCTATCCAACACCAATGTTTGTTTCACTTGTTACTCACGGTCTACAAGCAGTCGTGATTTCCCTATCATATCTAAGAAGGAACATCCTGCTTTAAAGGATTATATTTTTGCGGTAACGATTGGTGCAATTATCATGGTTGTGGGATATACAATCGGACGTTCATTCTATCTATGCAACTCCAAAAGGCCGCAATGCTCAAGCTACCATTCCAGATTGTACAAGCTAGCTTTGGCGCAATCATGGCAGTGATTTTGCATACACGATTACCACTCAAAAGATTTCTAAAGTAAAGGGCGTTGAGCCCTTTTTTTCATATCTGCTAAGATAAACTTACGAGGTAAATGTATGACACTATTAGATGAAAAACGCTTAGAAATTAACGATATTGATACCCAACTTGTTCAATTATTTGAGCAGCGTATGCATGCTGTAGAAAGTATCATTCAATACAAACTAGATCACCAACTTCCAATTCTAGATACAGGTCGTGAGGAACAAAATATCCTTCGCACAAAAGCACTGTTACAGGATTCTTGTCTTTCTGATTATTTTGAATCTTGGTATCGCTATACCATGCAAGTTTCAAAAGACTATCAGAAAGAAATCAAAAGATAAATATATGCAGAAGTAATTTTCAAAACATGCAAGCATAGTAAAAAGCCATATCGATTGATATGGCTTTATTTCTTTTCTTCTAAAAATCTTATAGAGTGCGTTGTACAAATCGATAGACTCGTCTTGGTTAAGACATACACAAGAACGAACTTTTGCAGGAATATCTGCACATTGTTTCTTCATGTTCTTGCCTTCTTTTGTTAACTTGATCATTACCACACGCTCATCTAATTTAGAACGTGTTCTTGTTAACCAGTTCTTATCTTCCATCTTCTTTGAGTAGTGGAGTGATTGTTCCACTATCTAGATATAATCGTTCACACAACTCACCTACAGAAATATCATCCTTCTCCCATAACACCAAGAATACAATATATTGTGTATAAGTCATCTCAAGTGGTTTTAAGAGAGGAGTATACGCTGCTGTAATCTTTCTAGCAGCCGCGTAGAGTGGGAAACATAATTGATTCTCTAATTTTAATGTATCGATTTTCTGTCCTGCCATAATAATCACCTACTGCTTCTTTCTCTTTAGTTCATCAATATACGCTACCGCAGATAATGCTGCGACATTTCCCTGTCCAGCCGCTTTGATATATTGGTATGGCTGTCCTGTGATATCACCTGCCGCAAATAGACCTGCTAGATTTGTCTTCATCTGTAAATCAACCTTAACCGCATTACCTGCAATTTCAAGACCTGGTACTAGAGAGCCTGGGAATTGCGTTGGTCGTAAGATAAATACACAGTCTACTGTATATTCACTTTGATCTGTCTTCAGTGTATTTGCCTTCATCATACCCGAAATTTCAACAGGCTTTTCATGATGAATTTCAATGTTCTTACTATTGAACTGTGGTTCATCCTTATATTGTGGGAAGTAATATACCTTTTCACATACTTCACCAAGGAAGTCAACTTCAGCTTCTTCTTCCTTACTTCCTGCCACAACTGCAACTACCTTTCCTTTATATAAAGGTGCATCACAAGTTGCACAATAGCTAACGCCACGACCTAAGAAGTTTTCCTCTCCAGTATATGGCTTACCAGCCACAACACCGATTGCTAGGATGACGGAAGTTGCCTCAACAACCTCACTATTATTTAACTGTAATGCGAAGTAATCACCCATCGCATATACATTCGAAACCTTCTCTTCTGTAATAGAGATTCCAAGTTCATCCAACTGTTGTTGGAATACATTAGCCATCTCTACACCTGTCTTAGATGGTAATCCTAGGTAGTTTAGAATTGGGTGTTTTACAACCTGTAACTTCTGTGTTAAATCCTTTGTACCAAATAAGATAATGTTTTTATTACGTACCTTTGCGGTAATGGCTGCCTCAAGTCCTGCTGGGCCAGTACCGATAATTGCTATATCATAACGTGTCATCATAATACTCCTTAATCGTTTTATATTGTATGAAAGATAATTGGTTTTTTCAAGGAATATACACATATGTGTCATGTATGCATGGAATTTATCTGTAGAATACCTATGATATTGCTTGATTTCTCTCTATCTCTAGTCATTCATTCTATGTTAAAATAAAACGCACTATGAGGTGATGTTATGCAATTAGTACTACCAAAAGACTACGATCCTGTTCTTGATGTACGACAAACACAAGAAGCTATCAAATATATTCGTGATACTTTCCAAAAAGAATTTGGAAGAGAGATGCACTTATCTAGAATCTCAGCCCCTTTATTCGTACCAAAAAGTACAGGTTTGAATGATAACCTGAATGGTATAGAGCGCCCTGTATCTTTTGATATCGCAGAGATGCCAAATGAAACAATTGAAGTTGTACAATCACTTGCCAAGTGGAAGCGTTTCGCACTGAAGAAATATAACTTTGAAGTTCATGATGGTCTCTATACAAATATGAATGCGATTCGTCGTGATGAAGAACTCGACAACCTACACTCTGTTTACGTTGATCAATGGGACTGGGAAAAAGTCATCACGAAAGAAGAACGTACAGAAGAAATGTTAGAGGAAACAGTACGTACAATCTTCAAAGTTATCAAACACATGGAACATGAAATCTGGTATAAATATCCACACGCTGTGTGTCATCTAGCTAATGATGTATTCTTTATCGATTCCCAAGAGTTAGAAGATATGTATCCTGATCTTTCTCCAAAGGAACGTGAAGACGCAATCACAAAAGAAAAGAAATGTGTCTTTATCAAACGTATTGGTCATGCTTTAAAACGCAGTGGACAACCACATGACGGACGTGCGCCTGACTATGATGACTGGAATTTAAATGGTGACCTATTTTTCTGGTTACCATCCCTAGAACGTGCATTAGAAATCTCCAGTATGGGTATCCGTGTTGATGAATACTCCATCATAGAACAGTGTCGTATTCGCAATGCGGAAGACCGTCTACAGTATCCATATCACCAAATGATTCAAAACTGCGAACTTCCATATACAATCGGTGGTGGTATTGGCCAATCTAGATTATGTATGTTACTGCTGAATAAAGCACATGTAGGTGAAGTCCAGGCTTCTATCTGGCCACAAGATATGGTCGATGAATGCGAAGCCCACAAAATACATTTACTCTAATATACTCCAAGTGGAGTATATTTTTTTACATACTATATTGCATTACATAATAGTATGTGTTATATTCTACTTGCAAGGAGGAAAAACAATGGATGCACAATTTAAAAAAGGTGTTTTAGAATTATGCGTTCTTTCGAGGTTAGTAAAAGATGATAAGTACGGATACGAACTAACTGAAGATATTTCCCAAGAAATGTCCGTCACTGCCGGTACATTATATTTAATTTTAAAAAGACTAAAAGATAATGGTTATCTTGAGACCTATCTTGTCGAGTCGTCCGGTGGCCCAGCTAGAAAATACTATCATTTAACAGAAGAAGGAAAACTTTACCAACAACAACAGAAAGAAGAATGGATTACATTCATTCAAAAGGTGGAAAAACTGATATGACAAAAAATGAATATTTAGCAGCTTTGAATCAAGCACTCGCAAACTACTCACCAAGTTTTAAAAAAGATATTCTTGATGCCTTTGAAGCACACTTTCAAGAAGGAATTAACGAAGGCAGAAGCGAAGAAGAAATCATGAATGATCTCGGTACAATCGATGATGTAATCGAGAATATCCACATGATGGGTGGAGAAAAAGAAACTGTTCATAAAGAACAGAAAAACAAAGACTACGAAAACTTAAAAGAAGGATTATCTACAGCCTTCCATGCGTTTACACGTATCGCAGATGAAGCACTAGGTCATGCAAAAAACTTTACAGCTAATATGGACCGTAAGAAGAATACTGCACAGTACTATTCAGATCCTCAGACTGAAACACTTCCAGATTCTATCGCTCAGCTTAGTCATTCACAGCGAGACATTACTGTCGTCCTTAGATATAACGTCTAGAAAAAGGAAATGAACTCCGCTATGAGTTTACGCAGTCACAAAGCATCTTTAGAAATCCTATCAACTGATGGAATTCGTTATGAAACTAAATGACTACAACTGCTAAGATTCTAGTAGACTGGTAGCGGTGACTTGACCGTTCAAATTCCATCATGGTGTTACAACAATCACAATGGAAGCCCCTGCTGGTGATGTAGATATCAACGATATTAAAGCTTGATGAATTCAACTGTCATAACAAATCTGGAGATCTTTCACTCAACCGCGTTGAAATGAAACGTGCAGACTTTACGATGTTGGCAGGCGACTTAGATATCTCTGATTCCAAACTTTCGATGAAATTAGCATGAAGCTATCTGCTGGTGATGTGGACTTAACAAATACAACAGGTAATCTATATGCTAATATCGCAGCTGGTGATATTGATATTCAAAAACACGCCGCCAATGTCATTCAACTCTCCGCAGCTGCTGGCGATATCGATATGGAAGTATCCTCTCCTATCATCGAAGTAAAAACAACTGCAGGTGACATCGATTTAGATGTTCATGGAGAAATCAAGAATATTAAAGTTACATCTACTGCTGGCGATATCGACATGGCAACAGATTCCAAAGACTACCAGGCAAGTCTTTCCACAAACTTTGGAGATGTTGATTTCGATGATGATTTACCATATCAAAAATTACATGGAAAAAAGTATATTGTCGGTAATGGAAAAGGTGAGATTCTCATCAAAACAAATGCCGGAGATATTGACTTTCCACTAACAGCCTACATCAGGCTGTTTTTTTACATATTTATTGATTTGTTGATGAAATGAAACACTGTTAAAAAAATTGCTTAAAAAAATCTTAATGAATACTTTAATATTATCTGAAATTTTATTTCGGTATATAATTCATTCGTGCATGGCAAATTTACACACTGTAGCAATCACGATTGATTCGCATCTTATATCAATCCTTTCAGTAAATAATTGCAGGTACACCATAATATCAAATCATAAATGAAAGGAAGTATTATATATGAAAAAGAGGAATTATCTAGCTGTCCTGTTGTCATTATTCATGACACTTACAGCACTTATCAGTTGGTCTAAGACAAATGTTATCGCTGAGGATGGACCAAAACAAGTGGATGCGACAATCACAAACTTTAGATTTATGAATCTTTCTAGAACAAATGTTGGAGATATCTACTATACAGATAACTTCTACTTTGATTTAGACTGGGCAGCCAATACAACAGGCGCAACATTAAAAGAAGGTGACTACTTTACAATCGACCTTCCGGATACAGTTATGTTCTCGGCTGATTCTAGTCCTATCGACTTTGATATCTATGACGCTGATGGAACAGGCGCTGTAATTGCGAAAGCACATATCACCGCAGGTACAAATGGTGCAACCGCAAAAGTTGTATTTACAAATTGGGTAGAAAATCGCTATAACGTAAATGGTAACATTCAACTCTCTGCTAGATTTGATCTAACAAGAGTTCCTGTTAACCAATCTACTTCATTCACTGTTTCTGTAAATGCCGGTAAGTCTAATACAACTTCATCATCCGGTTCAGTTAATGTAGCTGGCCCACAAGTTTTAACTGATGAATCATTAAATAAGTTTGCTTGGTACGATACAGAAAATCCTCATCTTGCGAACTGGGAAATTCGTATTAATCACAAAAAAGCAACACTACCAAACGTTACAATTCATGATACAATCGTTGGTTCAACTGAAAGAATCCTAAAGGATACAATCCGACTATCCACAGTTCAAATGGATCAGTATGGTAATGATATTGCTGGGAACATCTACACCAGTAGACTTAACTGGCAAATTAACAATGTCCGATAACGATCAAACATTTACTATTAATGTAGGAAATGTGAATGGCGAACAGTATCGTCTTACTTACCAATCCACATACACAGAAGGAACAAACCTTAACAACAAGCTTACATTGACATCTGTAGATCAAACTTATACATTTGATGCACGCTTCACAAGAGCTTCCTCTGGTGGTTCTGGTTCGGGTGATCTTGCAAATAAGATCAAGTTAACAAAGGTTGATGAAGATGATAACACTATCACTCTAGCAAACGCTGTATTTACAGTTACACAACCAGATGGCACAACATTTGATTTAACAACAGGCGCAGATGGAACTGTTACTTCTGAAGCTTTGGTACAAGGTACATACAAAGTTAAGGAAAAGACAGCACCTAGTGGATATGAATTGAACGATACAGAATACACACTAGAAGTTACAGCTGCTGGTGGTGCATTACAAACAATCACTGATAAGCCAATCAAAACAGATATCTCCGTTACTAAGACATGGGTTGGTCCTAAGGCTGGACCAGTCACAGTTCATTTATTCGCAAACGGAACAGATACAGGTACTACACTAACACTAGATGATTCAAATAACTGGACAGGTAGTTTCACTAACCTACGTAAGTACGATCAAAGTGGCACAGAAATTCAATACACAGTTACTGAGGATGCCATAAATGGTTATGACACTACAATCACTGGTGATCAAACAACAGGATTTACCATCACAAATACGGAACAACAAAAGAACGTTACTCCACCAAAGCAGAATACCACTACACCAAAGACAAGTGATAGCACAAACATCTATCTCTACTTCGGTATGTTGTTTGTTGGTATTATCACTAGTGGTTACCTCTTTGCAAAGAGAAAATCATATAGATAGTTAAAAAGCCATTCTACATAATGGCTTTTCTTTATATACAAAAGAAAAACTGGAATTTCTTCCAGTTATAGAATTTCGATAAATTTCTTTGTTTCTTCTTCTTTCTTCTGTTCTGTTGGTAATTCAATCTTTAAGATACCATTGTCAAAAGATGCGTGGATATCTGTATCCTTGATTGCATCACCTACATAGAATGTACGTGATGTACTACCACTGAATCTTTCCTGACGTAAGACTCTACCCTTATCATCAGTTTCTTCGTTAGAAGATGTACGAGCAGCACTGATTGTTAGATTACCATTAAATAAGCTAATGGATACTTCATCCTTCTTATAACCAGGAACTTCTACTTCTAAGATGTACTTTCCATCTTTCTCACGAACATCTGTCTTTAAAATATTATTTCCTGTAAATACTGGTGCTCTAAATACATCATCAAACATATCATTGAATAAATCATTCTTTCTTGTTGTCATATATTTCATATCATATACCTCCCTAAGGTCTTTCACCTTACACATATTAATATACTCATATTTTTTTAGCACTGTCAATACATTAGTGCTAAAATATTATTAAAAAAATATTTTTTTCTGTTTATAGTATATATACATAAAAAAAGCCTTTATTTAAAGGCTTTTTTTATTATTAGCATAGATATCCTATGATTGCTAATTAGTTTACCATATTTATAGAGAATAAATGACTCATCATCTGATTTTAGATGTATCTCTTTACCCTCTATCGTGTAATAATAGATCTTCTTTTCATCATTCATCGTCATCTCAAGTTGATTGCCATGATTCTTCCAATGAAAAGCAACTTTCGTCAAATCGTCATAATAAACACCTGAATAATCAGGGTTAAACTGAATTGTAACATCATCTTCATAGTCCGGAAACCACACTCCTACAAAGTCATACTTTCTTGTCTCTTGATAAAAGAAATTCAAAAAGAAAATCAACACAATGATTGGTATTACATTTTTTAATATCTTTACGATAAACGTTTTTTGTTTATTTGATATCTCCATTGTATTTCTCCACATGTAATCATATACCTTTCAGAGAATAATACAAAACGACAGATATATCTGTCGTTTATTCTGTATATAAATCTCTTAGTTTTTGTAATGCATTCTTATCAAGATTGAATTCTGTTTCAAAGTACTCATCATAGCTAGCGTACTTCTCTTTGATACGTTTTAGTGAATAAGCCGCATTGGTATATGTTACTCCCTCATACGCTAGTAACATACCCGCAAGTTCTCCATCTATTTTTGTAAGAGGAAAATCCTTCTTAAAACGATTGATATATTCCTTGCGATATTCATTCGTTAACATGTAGTCATACATCGCTGTTTCTTCATCAACACCAAGTGCCAAGAGAATTAAGAGCGCCGCTATTCCTGTACGGTCTTTCCCAGCAGAACAATGGAATAAGATTGGTACATTCCCTGCTACGATATCCTCAAATATTTTCTTATATGCATAGCAGAATGGTAAGTTACCATACACCTTATGTGTGAATTCATCATTATTTTCTTTAGAATATACATTTTCTGCGATAAGTGCAGCTGGCGAGAAGTTTACTTCCGTTCCATCCGCGTGTATTGCGGCTGATAAATGAATATATTCGGCACCGTCTAGCTCAGGATCTGGTGCTTGTTCAACTTCTTCCTTCGAACGTAAATCATAAATCTTCTGAATATGTAAGGAATTTAAGATTTCAAGTTCATTTTGGTCAAAGTCCATTAAACGACTGCTACGAAAGAAATATCCCTTCTTAACATGTTTACCATTCTGTGTCTTATAACCACCTAAATCTCGTAAGTTTCGTTTCTTTTCAATGCCGAGAATATCACTCATTTCTTCACACCCAAAATCCTTTCCGCAGTTTCAATCTGTTCTTTTGTAGGTTGTGGTGTATCCATTAGAGGATAACTGATTCCCATCTTCTCGTATTTCGAGATACCTAATACATGATATGGTAACACTTCTACTCTTTCAACGGAATCTAGCGTATCTATAAATTCTCTTAACTTCTGTAAGTCCTCTTCATTTGCGGTAATTCCAGGAACCAAAACATGTCGAATCCACATTGGGATATGGTGATCAGAAAGATACTTCGCACATGCCAAGATATTTTCATTTGATACACCCGTTAGATAACGATGTACTTTATCATCAATCTCTTTTAAGTCAAAGAGAACTAAATCCGTTACTTTCATGAGTCTTTCAAACTTAGAGAAAAATGGCTCATCGTATGTAAATGGATTACCCGCTGTATCTAGAGTACAGTGGATACCATGCTTATGAGCTAGTTCAAATAGTTCAATCATGAAATCCATCTGTAAGAGGGCTTCGCCTCCAGATACGGTAATTCCACCACCATTAACCCAATAGTTTTTATAGCGTAATGCCTTTTGCAATACTTCCTCAGCGGTATAAAGTTCTCCTCCAGCCATTTCCCAAGTATCTGGATTATGGCAATATTTACAACGCATATTACAACCTTTTAAAAATATGATAAATCTAACTCCAGGTCCATCAACTGCCCCGAAGGTTTCAAATGAATGTATACGTCCCTTCATATTCTCACTCCTTTATATCATTCTGTATAAAAAAATGACTCTGTAGATAACAGAGTCATTTTATCAAACTATAGTCTTGTTTTACACAAGAACGATTACATATGATCGTGGAATGTTCTTGCGATAACGTCTAACTGTTGTTCTCTTGTTAGAGAGATAAACTTAACTGCATATCCGGAAACACGGATTGTGAAGTTAGCGTATTCTGGCTTCTCTGGATGTTCCATCGCATCAACGAGCTTCTCCTTACCGAAGACGTTAACGTTGAGGTGGTGAGCACCTTGGTCAAAGTAACCATCTAATACGTTTACAAGATTGTTAGATCTTTCAACATCACTATGACCCAATGCATTAGGATCCATTGTCTGTGTATTAGAAATACCATCTAATGCCCAGTGATATGGAAGCTTTGTGAGTGAGTTCAAGGATGCTAGTAAGCCATTCTGTTCTGCACCATAAGATGGGTTAGCACCTGGAGCTAATGGTGTCCAAGCACGACGACCATCCGGCATATTACCTGTGTACTTACCGTAAACAACGTTTGATGTAATTGTCAAAATTGAAGTTGTAGCTTCAGAGTTACGATATGTGTGGTGCTTCTTAATCATTGTGATGAATGTCTTTAATAACCATACACCAATTTCATCTGCACGGTCATCATCATTACCATACTTAGGGAAGTCTCCTTCTGTTACGTAATCAACAACCAATCCATTTTCATCACGAACTGTCTTAACCTTTGCATACTTGATTGCGGATAGTGAGTCAATAACATGGCTGAATCCTGCAATACCTGTAGCGAATGTTCTTCTAACATCTGTATCAATTAAAGCCATTTCAGCTGCTTCATAGTAATACTTGTCATGCATGTATTGGATGAGGTTTAAGATATTTACATATAAACCTGCTAACCAATCTAACATCTGAACATATCTCTCTTCTACTTCAGCGTAGTCTAAGTATTCAGAAGTAATTGGACGGTATGCTGGACCAACTTGCTTAAAGCTCTTTTCATCTACACCACCATTGATAGCGTATAGAAGTGCCTTTGCAAGGTTTGCACGCGCACCGAAGAACTGCATTTCCTTACCTGTCTGTGTAGCAGATACGCAGCAGCAGATGCTGTAATCATCTCCCCATTCAGGGCGCATTACATCGTCATTTTCATACTGAATAGAACTTGTTGTAACAGAAATCTTAGCCGCATACTTACGGAAGTTTTCTGGTAAACGGGATGAGTACAATACTGTTAGGTTAGGTTCTGGTGAAGGACCCATGTTTTCTAATGTATGTAAGAAACGGAAGTCGTTCTTTGTAACCATAGAGCGACCATCCATACCCATACCTGCAACTTCTAGTGTTGCCCATACTGGGTCACCAGAGAATAATTCATTGTATGCAGGAATACGAGCAAACTTAACCATACGGAACTTCATAACGATATGGTCAATTAATTCCTGTGCTTCGCTTTCTGTTAATGTACCTGCTTCTAAGTCTCTTTCGATATAGATATCTAAGAATGTGGAGATACGTCCTACAGACATCGCAGCACCATTCTGTGTCTTGATAGCTGCTAAGTAACCGAAGTACAACCACTGAACTGCTTCTTAGCGTTGGATGCTGGACCGGAAATATCATATCCGTATACAGCTGCCATCTTCTTCATACCTTCTAATGCACGAATTTGTTCAGATAGTTCTTCTCTTTGACGGATGATGTCATCCACCATTGTGCCATCACCACAGTTTAACTTGTCTTCTTCTTTCCATGCAATCAATTGGTCAATACCATATAAAGCTACACGACGGTAGTCACCAACGATACGTCCACGACCATATGTATCTGGTAAACCAGTAATAACGTGACTGCTTCTAGCAACCTTCATCTCTGGTGTATATCCATCAAATACAGCTTGGTTGTGTGTCTTATGATACTCTGTAAAAATCTTATGTAATTCTGGATTTGGTGTATAGCCATATGTAGATAAACGCTTCTTCTGCCATACGGATACCGCCATAAGGCATAAACGCTCTCTTTAAAGGCTTGTCTGTTTGAAGACCTACAACCTTTTCCAAATCCTTTAAGGATTCATCAATATAGCCTGGGCCATATGCAGTTAAGCCTGATACTACATCAGCCTCTTCGTCTAGAACGCCACCCTTTAGCACGTTCAGCCTTCTGCAATTCCTGTAATTTTGCCCCAAAGCTTGTTAGTCGCATCTGTTGCGTCAGCCAAGAAACTCTCATCACCATCATATGGTTTTGTAGTTTGCTTGGATGAAGTCGCGAACATTGCATTCTTCCTTCCAGTTTCTTCCCTGGAAGCCTTGCCATTTTTCATTATTTAGCATTGTCTTCTCCTCCGTCTACCTAACGTTTTTTATTGTAAATGAAAGCAGTTTATACGTCCAATGATATTATCAGAATTATCAGATTATTTTTTTGTTTGTGAGTTTTGGTGAATTTTTACCCAAACTTCAAACACTATTAGTTAATCATTGATATAACATGCAAGCATCATAAATCACTATCATTTTCTCAGTTAGTTTTAGTAAACTAACTGAATTATACGCTCATGTTTTTTTCTCGTTGCAAGAAATAAGTTAATAAATTAACAAATGGTAGATTTTATATCTACCATTCATGCAGATTTAGCTAATTTTCAATACGCCAACCTTTTGCGTCTTTACGAGATTTGATGAAGCTAGCATAGATTCCACCATTCTGAATGAGTTCCTCATGCTTTTCCTTCTTCTTGTAGAGAACCATCATTAATGACAAGTATATGATCTACATTTTCTACTGTACTAATGCGATGGGCAATTGAAATGACTGTCTTACCTTTACATAGTGCATCAATCGCAGCCAAAATCTCAGCCTCATTTTCTGGGTCTACACTTGATGTAGCTTCATCCAACAGGATGATAGGCGCATCTTTCAGTAGTGCACGTGCAATACTGATACGTTGTTTTCTCACCACCACTGAGGTTTGCGCCACCTTCACCTATAATCGTGTCATAGCCATGTGGTAGTTGTGAGATAAATTCTGCGCAACGTGCTTTTTGACATACAGTCATAAATTTCTTCATCGCTTGCATCCGGTTTTCGCAAAAGCGAATATTGTTCATAATCGTATCGTTAAACAAATATACATCTTGGAATACGACAGACATCTGTTTAAACAGCGTCTCTACCGTATACTCACGAATATCCTTTCCCGCTAGGTATATTGTGCCCTTATCTACATCCCAGAATCGAGAGAGAAGATTCACAATTGTCGTCTTGCCACATCCGCTAGGTCCTACAATTGCGACCTTTTCATTTTGTTTAATCTCAAAACTAAGATCTTTGATTACCGGTGTATCTTTTACGATAACTAAACCATACATGGTCAAAGCGAATATCTAAAGGTCCACTAATTACAGTCTGTTTTCCCTCCTCCAGTTGAGGAATTTGGAATACATCATCCAAGTACTTTTGTTGACCAGGAATCTTTGCATACAGGAAGGCTGTATCACTTAATGGAGCTAGGCCTAAGAAAATCAAATATGACCCAACTAACATTGTCATACAATTCGCAAAGTTAATTTGTTCATGCATGTATAGATGAACCGTAAGAATGATTAAGATAACACTTGCCGCATTTACAATAAAACTATAAATCTTAGCACGCCACGAAAATTCTACTTCGCAACGGATATCCACTTTCTTTTTTTCTTCATAAAGGTCTTTTGCCTTTTCTTGAATCATGTTCTTAACAGGATTGTCTTCGTTAATCGGATATGTTCTTAAAACTGACATGCCACGAATCATATCGATTACCGCAAAATTCATCTCTTGTTCCACTTTATGTTGTAGTGGAACATTTCTCATTGCGATTTTATAAAGTTTTCCTAATGTAAATGACAGTATCACTAAAACTGGAATCATGAAATAATCCTAATGATACATTCATCTTTAACATTGCAATGGTTAGTAAAATTGAAATTCCAAATCCAGCAATCACACCAGTGACTAACATCATCGTATAGTTTTCAAGTGCGTTTATTGATGTTGTCATAGCACCTTGAATATTTCCTAATTTTGCGTCATCAAAGTATCCTAAAGGTGCTTTCTTTAATTCATCTCCCACCTGCAAACGGAAATTTCTAAACATGACATATCCTTCTGCAGAAACAAGGATATCCTCAAGGTAACGGAATACAAAGTGAAATAAGATACCACCTACCATAATCATTACGCAATTCCACAAAACTGTAGTTGTTATTGCATATATGTTTGAAAAAGCGATATATAATGCACCAAAGATGAACATGAAACTGAAAATTCTTGAAGAACGCAAAGAATAAGCCACAGATAAATTTCACTTTATCTTTTCCAACTAATTCAAACAATCTACGAAAGTAGTTCATTCGACCACCTCCTTGCCACTATAGCTCTTCCATAACTTCTGATATACAGATGAACCCTGTATCAACTCTTTATGTGTACCAATACTATTAATCGTACCGTGATCTAATACCATAATTTGATCTGCACCAACAATTGTATTCAAGCGGTGTGCCACAACAATTAGAGTCTTGTCTTTCATCAGTCGACTGAGCGCTTCCTGAATCTTCGCTTCATTTTCAACATCTGCATATGCAGTAGCCTCATCGAGAATTATGCACTTTGCATTAGACTAGCATCGCTCTTGCAAGCGTAATACGTTGTCTTTCACCACCTGAAAGGAACTTTCCACAATCACCCGCATTTGTATCTAAGCCTTCTGGCAATCGCTCAATTAGTTCTAAACAGTTAGCAGCTTGCAAAGCATTCATAATCTCTTCATCCGTTGCATCTGCTTTTGCAATCTTTAGATTTTCACGAATGCTTGTATCAAACAAGAAATTGTCTTGTGCAACATATGCAACATGTTTCATAAGTTGTGCTGTTGGTATCTTTTTGACATCATAATTACCAAAGGAAATTGTTCCATCATCCACATCAAAGAATCCCGCCATTAACTTTGCGATTGTAGACTTACCACTTCCACTTTCTCCAACAATCGCAAATACAGAATTTGGCTTAACTTCAAAATTGATATCATGTAATACTTCAACTCCCTTCTCGTATGAGAACGATACATTCTCAAATCGATAACAGTCATCTGATAATGCTACTTCTTGATTAGGTCTTATAAGTTCAGGCATTGTAAGTACCTTACGAATCATACGGAAACCCGTTTCAATGGATGAATAGATTTCCATACTCATCATGATTTGGAACGCATTTGGAATAATAGATAGTGGTAAGATTAAACCTAGCATTAATTGCCACATGTTGATGATTTGATGTGAATACAAATATAAACCAACCGGCAACGTTCCAAGGATTGGTGAATTTACAAATGCAAATAATATAGCCATTGCAATCCAGCTCTGTCTCCACCAATCTAATGTTGATGAGAAGTAGTAATTTACAGATTCTGTAAACTTCTGATAACTACGTCTACTCTGTCCAAATGTCTTAATAACATGAATTCCATTTGACATATTCAATAATTCTCGCATTTAATTCTTGATTAGAATTAAGCCAAGTATACATACGCTCTTCACTGTTATGATACATAAGGATAAACCCTAAAATAATAAATGGAACACTCACGAAGCATGCTAAGCCCAAGCGATAATCCACCACAAATAACAAGATGGTTGCTAGAATTGGGTGTAATAAACGAGAAGGTAACTCAGGCATGACATGCGCAATCCAATCCTCCAAAGAACCAACACGATCTACGATTAGCGCTTTATAATATCCTATCGGTGTTGATGTAACATACCCAAGTGGAACACGTTCTAATTTCTCACTTATTTTTTCTCGAATACTTCTAAGAATTTCGAATGATATTCGATGACTCTTCATACTAGATAAACATGTTAGTGTACATTGTAACGCAAGAGCTAGCAACGTTAATCCACCATATATATAAATCATCTGTAAATCGATATGATTTGTAATCACTGCAGTTGCAACATATGCCGCAAAAGAAAATAAGATGTAAACTTTAAACTTTCTCCGAAAACATGCAAGCATAATTGATAACCGCATCTTATTTTTTTGTAACTCAGGAGCAAAAGAGAATAACCATTTGATTGACCAAACTCGGGATTAATGGCATCCTTTTTTTCTTCGTTTCTATCGACTGCTTAACATCTTCTTTTATTTTCTCTTCAATGTCCATTTATTTCTCCTTCAAATGTCCCTTTAATATTGAATAGCCAATGTATACACCAATAACAGATAAAATAAATGTAATAACTGTTCCAAGAAGTCCCATTACACCTTGTGTTGCTTTTACCATCTCTAACATTTGATCTGGTTTTTGTCCTCTCGCAATCCATTCATTCATATATTGTTCCGCAAAGAAGCATGCAGGAATAATACCACCTAAAGCATTTCCAACATGGATCAGACCTGACGCAATCGCAACCTTTAATACACTAGGCTTTTTTCAGATGTTGATGCGATTACATCTGCTAGTACTGCACCAATCATAGAGGTAATAAACCATGGTAAGTATCCCGAACCCATGAGTGCAAATACAGCCATCACGATAAGTTCCATCAATGTAAACTGCCACATCTTACCAACCTTACGGCTAATAAATACCAGGATTGCACCAGATAACAAACCACAAACACCTGGACTAATCGCATGTCCGAATGGACCCATAAGCGAAATTAACATCATTGCCACAAAATATACAATGATGTATAAAGCTGTTAGTAAAGCAAGTAATACAAAATCTTTCATTTTCATACGCTATGTTTATCCCTCTTTTCTATAAAAACATTTTTATTATTTCTCTTTTAAATGTCCCTTCAATATTGAGTAGCCAATATATACACCAATCACCGATAATACAAATGTAATGACTGTCGCAAGAATGCCCATTGTACCTTGAGCTGCCTTTACCATTGCTAACATTTGTTCTGGTTTTTGCCCTCTTGCAATCCACTCATTCATATATTGTTCCGCAAAGAAACATGCAGGAATGATACCACCTAAAGCATTTCCAACATGAATAATACCTGACGCAATCGCAATCTTAAGTACACTAGGCTTTTCAGATGTTGATGCGATTACATCTGCTAGTATTGCACCAATCATAGAGGTAATAAACCATGGTAAATATCCTGAACCCATGAGTGCGAATACAGCCATCACGATAAGTTCCATGATGGTAAACTGCCACATTTTACCAATCTTTCGTGTGACAAACACAAGGATGGCACCAGATAATAATCCACATACTCCAGGACTAATTGAATCTCCAAATGGTCCTATTAGCGATATCAACATCGCTCCCACAAAATAAACAATTACATATAAGGCTGTTAATAATGCAAGTAATACAAAATCCTTCATCTTCAATTTCATTTTTCATCCCTCATTTCCATAAAAATTTGATTGAATTCGGATAGATGCTCCTTATCAAGCGGAATATCTTTCCTTATTGTTTTATTTTTTAAATACAGAACACGATCACTGATATGACGAATAAACTCATAATCATGTGATATGACAATGACACATGCTTTCTTTTTTAATTCTTGAATTTCTCTTGCGACTCTACGCATGGATAGAAGATCTAATCCGCTTGTAGGTTCATCAAAAATGATGACTTTACGATTGCTCAAGATTCCTAGTGCTACCTGAATACGTTGTTTCTGCCCACCACTCAAAGAGAATGGATGTGTATCAGCGTACTTTGTAAGTTGAAAATAATCCATTACATCCTGAATATCCTTCTGCTTTATCTTATGATCAGCGATTTCAAGCTCTGCTTGTACGGATGTACCAAACAATTGATAATCTGCATCTTGCATAATATAGAAAGGCATCTCTCCAATTATTTTTCCATGCGTGCATGATATACTCTTACAAAGTATTCTTGCTAGCGTTGTCTTTCCAACTCCGTTTGTGCCAATGATTGCAGTAACTTCGTTAGTAAAGAAATCTACTGTTATGTCTTGCAAGATATCTTTGTATGAAATATCCACTAATGAAAGTACTTTTTTTCTTTCCTCTCACAAGCTGTTTGAAATGGAATGTTCATCGCAAACAAGTCAAAGCTTCGTGTATCATAGCTCGATTCTTTAAATGCCTGTTCACTATCAAATATTTGCATTTTTCCATTATCAAATAAGAAAACACGGTTAATCAGTCCACTTAGATAATAGAAACGATGATCCGCTATTAAGACGGTATAGCCCTCTTGTTTTAATTTCTCAACCAATCCTCTAAATACATAGGTATTGTGATAGTCGAGATTGGCGGAAGGTTCATCTAACAATATAATTTGTTGTCCCATCATCATTGCGGAGGCTATCGCTACCATCTGACGTTCTCCTCCGGATAACTGAAAGATATCCCGGTTCAAAAGATACTGAATCTGTAATAAAGCACAGACTTTTTGTATACGCTCCTCCATCACTGCTTTATCTAAGCCATAGTTCTCCATACTAAACACAAGCTCTGAAGTGGTATTTGTTGTAAAAAACTGACTGCGAGGATTTTGAAATACAGAACTGATATGACGGCTGATTTCTGCCATACTCATGTCCTTTGTGTTTTGACGATTGAGTAATATTTCTCCTTGTAGTTTCCTTCCACAACGCGTGGTATAAGCCCATTCAGACATTTCAGAAATGTAGATTTACCACTACCACTATTACCTGTCACCAAGATGACTTCACCAGGTTGTAATACAAAATTAACATTTTGAATTCCTTCCAAACTATCTCGATATTCAAACGAAATGTTTTTACCCTCTACTACATACGAATCCATAACATTTCTCCTACTAATCCCAAACAGATTGCAATTGTGACAAGTGTATCCTTTATAGAAAATCGAATATCGTAATATGATGTTCTGATTTCTGTACAATCAATTCCCTTACACAGTCCTGCAGATGTTAGTTCATCTGCCAAAATCAAACAGCGGAATAATTGCGGTACCACAAAATACCCAAAACTCTTTATCATATTTTTCATTTCAAAACGAATTCCGCGTAATCTCATAGATTCATTAATGTAACGCAACTCTCTAAAGAATGTAGGTATATATCGTAGCGTTATACTTAACGCTATAATGAACGCTCTTGGTACATGGATACTCTGTAATGCAGAAATTACCTCTGATGGTTGATAATCGTACATCAAAATAAGAGCCACAATATACGTTGGCATCAATCGAACAATCATCATAAATAACATCGAGATAAACTGGACTGCCTCAATGTCACTCAACATTAAAAAGTTGCTGTCCCAAAGTAGAATAAAATTGTAATGAAAAATAACCTTACATAGTCTTTTTATATTTCTTCATGTAAAGCAAAAAAATAAACTACTGACAATAAAGAAATACAAAGGAATCCATTTATCATGCACAAACATTAAGATACATGGAATCAATATATTGTAGAAAAATTAAAAACAAGCGGATTAATCCGATATCTCACATTTTCCTCTTTTCTAAAGTTAGTTTATATTAACTAACTGAATTATACGCCCATGTATTTGTTCTTTCAAGAAATACGTTAATAAATTCGCAAAGGGCTAGATTTGAATGTATCTAGCCCTTTGAAATTGATTGTAATGCTTGTTCTAAAACAGTTACTGTCATGATTGATTTTTCTAACCATACATTCATCTGTTCTGTATTTTTTTGTGTCTATGATTTCCTGCATATATAGGAATTCATTCTTCATTGGATCTTCCTCTACAACAACATCAATCTCTTCTGTTGTGTTTGTAATACGATCATGTCTTTTTCCCATATCGTACATAACCCGGTCTTTCAGGATATACTATCGTTCCCTCTTCACCTTGAATTATTACGAATGGATCTAGATGTTGAATCCTTTTGCGGCTGTACATACCGCTTGGAAGTTAGAATATTCCATCATTAAGATGCCCGATGTATCTATTCCATTCTTTGCTAGATTTGGATAATATTGTACATGCCTTGGCATACCAAATAAACCTACCACAAAGTGAATATTATACACATTCAAAGTCCATGAGTGCTCCACCAGCATGTGCTTTATCAAAGGTTGGTGTAATGATACCTTTCCTAAATTCATCATAGCGACTGGAATACTTACTAAAGTTAGCTTGTATAAGTTTAATATTTCCTATCTTTGGAAGTTCTTCCATTAGATGTTCATAGTTTTTACTATATCTAGAAAGAATTGCCTCAAATAACATGCATTCATGTTTGATTGCTAGTGCTTGTAGTTCTTTGGCTTCAGCTACAGTTACAGTAAATGGTTTTTCCACAATAACATGCTTTCCCGCAAGAATTGCATCCTTTGCGTATTGATAATGTAATGCATTGGTTAAACCAATATAGACTGTATCAAATAAATGATCACTTAAAAACTCTAGATAATCTATGTACTGACTTGAAATCTGATACTTTTCAACAATTGGTTTTCCCTTTAATTCATTACGACACCATAGTGCAGTAACTGCAATCTCTCCTCTTTGCATCGCTTCAATTGCGATAGGAACTATCATTCCATTTCCAATGATACCGACCTTTCATAGATTATTTTCTCCCTTAGTCGATTAATCCAAAATGTTTGAATGCATGGTAAATACCATCATCAAGAATATCTTTCGTGACATAGTCTGCAATAGCCTTGACACTCTCTGCACCATTTCCCATCGCAATAGATACACCGCAATAGGACAACATCGGAATATCATTTCCACTATCACCAATCCCTATCGCATCACTACGATCTGCGTGATAATATTCCAATACCTTTTCAATACCTGTTCCTTTATTGATATCTTTGTTTGTTATCTCTGCACCATAGAACTTCTTGATTGGATCTTCGATAACACGTGTAAGAATATAGTGATCATGTAGAACTTCTTCTAGCTGGTCAAACTCGTGACCATCTTCACTATATACACAGATTTTGTATATCTCATCATCTTCGTGTGCCGCCTCTTCTGGATAGATACAATTTGCCATCGCATTCTGTACTTTCTCTTCATGACTTGCGTCTGGTAACGAGAAAGTATTTCAATTGAAAATCATATCCTAGTTGATTACCATAGGCTCCTGCGTTTCCTTCTAAACCATATCCAAGGCCCATACCATTTATTATATCTTTTAGGTGTTGGAGTTCTTCTTTTGAAATTGGACTATCATAGATACATTTACGGTCAGCATATACTTTTGCACCAGCCGCAAGGATATAACCATCAATATCATAATCTAGATATGTCACAATCTCTGCTAGGCTTCTACCTGTACACAAGAATACTTTATGGCCATTTTGTCTGGCTTTGTGGATAGCTTGCAAAGCACTTTCTGGTGTTTCATTCGTTGTTGGACTATATAAAGTGCCATCAATATCTAGAAATATGTATTTTGTCATATCAAATCCTCCGCCTCTATTATAGCCAAAAAAAAGATTGGCATGTACCAATCTCTTACATTCCTTGGATATTTGCTTTTTTAATTCGACTCATTAATACTGGAACGATTAATAAGCAGATAATCATTGTCACTAAGTTGTACCACAAGTTATAACCCAATGAGAACGTCCACGCTGGTAAACTTCCTGCCGCAGTACCCTCTGCCCAGAAATAGGCACCAGAAATCACTGTAGAGAAATACTTAATTACCATCACAATCACAATACCAAAGTGGCCCTTTGTGCTTGTTAGGAATAAACCTAACGCAATTACTAATCCAGCTAGTACGATACCACCTACTAGAGCCATTAGATTCATGCCGTAAGAATAATAAACAGCAGCACAAGCTGATAAACCAATTAGAGATACTACAGCTAGCACCACTGGCTTGCTTGCATGTTCAAATGGTTTAAACAATGACACCATTCCAACAATACTGATTGGTAGTACGTAGTCTAATACAATCTGCATTGGTTGAACAAAGTACATTGGGAAACCTAATGCAATTGTTAGTAAGAATGACGCAAGACCACAAAGTGCTCCATGCTTCCAACCAAGATGATACGATGCAATCATAAGTGGAATTAATTCAAGTTCAATTGATCCACCGTTAGGCATCTGTAAGAAAGGTATCATATTTCCTACCATTTTTAGCGCTACGTATAACGCCATGTAGATTGCCATAAATACAATCTTTTTAGTCTGATCGTTTTTCATAAAAAAATACACCTCCATTTTGAAGGCGCAAGGAATTAAAGAACTGAACTCCCTACGCTAGCTTTACCTAGATCAGGTGATAAGGGTTTTTCTCAGCATGCATGCACCCCTGTTCACGCAATTAATCATATCACTTTTTTTATAGTGAAAGAAAAAAAGAATATTGCTTGGATGCCCCGTCCTTACAATATTCTTTATTATTTCGCATATTCCAGTGTAATTTGAGGAGGACACGGATATGCATGGATTTTTTCCGGACATTATGTCAATTAGATTTTTTACAAGTCTGCCCATGACTTGTAAATAAAGGGTTCCGGAACACGCAGGTACTGATGTATAAAGGAGTGTGTGATGGAAAGAGTGAGACATCAGTTAGCCTGTGCTAACTGTATGTTAGCAAACACTAACATTCATGTCAACAAAGATTATCATTTTTTATCAAAAATTATTTCAAATCATTTTATATCTTCTAATGACGTTACAAAAAGACAATATATGTTACGCCATATATTGTCTTATGTATTGATTAGTCACTCATCTTTTGAATGAGTTCATATTGAGTACTTGTCATTCTAAAGTGTGCGATTCCACAGTTTGGAACTGGATGTATTCCAAGTTCGGAGGCTTCTTGGAAAATATCCTCCTTTTTGAATCCAAATAATGCTTCTAGACATACAAGATAGAAGTCTCCGTGAGAAACCAGTAATACTTTATCCTGATCTTGATGCGTATCATAGATTTCTTGGAACATCGAATACATACGCTTGTAACATCGCTATGTTCCTCGCCACCTACATCACCATAATGCGTATCCATAAAGCGTTTACTACTAGGGTCTGCCTCTTTGAATGTTAGACCCTCAAGATCACCATAATTTACTTCACAAATCTTTTTTTGTATAAACAATATTCCCTGGGTGATATTGAGCAACAATTTCTGCAGTATCACGAGCCCGCTCAGAAGTCGAAACATAAATGGTAGAGAAATGTATATCCTTTAACTTCTCAGCTGCCAATTTTGCTTCTTGAATGCCTTTTTCTGTTAAAGGACTATCACATCTGCCTTGCATACGTTCCTGTACGTTGAATCTTGTTTCACCATGGCGCATCAAGTAAATATCAATTGTCTTTGGATCATAGAGTTGTCGATACTCATTCACATCGATTGGTTCTTGGTCTAAGAAGAACGCTCCATCTTTATAATGGAATATCAACATACCAGTATTCGGCATGAGCCAACGATTCTGTTCCTTACAGCGATTTACATAATCATCTAAGTTCATACCGAACAAAATTTCTAAGATACGCACTGCGTAAGCACCATGGCTTACTAGAAGAATGGTATCTCCATCATGAGACTCATCAACGATACTCTGCATAGTAGAACGAACACGCTTTGCAAAACCTTCATTTGTTTCTCCACCTTTTGATGACCAATCATCAAAGAATGGAGAATCTAAAACTTCTTCCTTACGTGCACCATCTAGCGAGCCAAAAGAGAACTCCTTTAAACCTTTGGTAAGAATTAAGGGAATATCATGATACTTACAGATTTCTTTTGCAGTATCCCAAGCTCTTTCAGAGGTTGAACAATATGCACGATTAAATGGCACATTTCTGAGTGCAGACGCAACATTTTCTGCCTGTTGAATACCCTCTTCTAAGAGTGGACTATCACACCAGCCCTGCATCCGACCTTTACGGTTAAATAAGGTTTTTCCATGTCTAACAAAATAAAATTTCAATTCCATGTATTTTGTACCCCAATTCTTTGTATTTTTCTTTTTATTTTTTTCACAAATAGTGTTGGTATAAATCTCTATGAATACTATAATATTTTAGTCGTTATGATAGTATCATATACGTATATACTACATTCTGAAAGGGTATTATGAATTTTCTTAGAAATAAACTACACCTAACATATCCACAGATGATTATTCTGGGATTTGGCGCAATTATCGTATTCGGTGCATTATTACTGATGACGCCGTTTGCCAGCCAATCTGGACAATGGACTCCATTTATCAATGCGCTATTCACATCCACGTCATGTGTTTGTGTAACGGGATTGGTTGTATACGATACTGCCACATATTGGAGCTTCTTTGGACAGCTGGTGATTATTATTCTGATTCAGATTGGCGGACTTGGCGTTGTGACTGTTATCACATCCCTTGCACTCATTACTGGTAGAAGAATTGGTTATCTTGCTCGTTCCACTTTGGCAAACTCCATTTCAATTTCAGCGGTTGGTGGTATTATCCGCTTACTACACTTTATTTTTAAGATTACATTTATGGTCGAAGGCTTCTTTGCCCTACTAATGTCATTTACATTCATACCAGAGTTTGGACTCATCAAGGGTATTTGGTACAGTATCTTCCATTCCATCTCAGCCTTCTGTAATGCTGGTTTTGATTTAATGGGTGTTCGTGAACCATTCTCATCCCTAACAAGTTATGTATCTAATCCAATTATCAATATTTCAATTATGTTGTTAATTCTGATTGGTGGATTAAGCTTCTCCACTTGGGCAGATATCAAAGAATATAAGTTCAAACTACATCGTTATCACATGCAATCTAAAATCATCTTGATTATGACCGCGATTTTGGTTGTATTCCCTGCAATCTACTTCTTCTTTGTGGATTTTACAGGTATGCCTCTAGGCACAAGAATTCTAGCATCCTTCTTCCAATCTGTTACACCACGTACAGCTGGATTTAATACGGTAGATCTTACAAAGATGTCTGAATCCAGTATCTTCTTACAGATTGTGTTGATGTTAATTGGTGCTGCCCCAGGTTCTACTGGTGGTGGTATGAAGATAACAACCTTCTTCGTATTAGTCACAACAAGTATGGCAATCTTTAGAAATCGTTCTCGTACAGAGTGCTTTGGCAGAACAATCCCAGAGACAGTCGTACGTAACGCTGCCACAATCTTAATGCTATATATCTCATTATGTGTGGGTGCTGCTATGATTATTAGTGTCATCGAAGATGTCCCAATGATAACCGCAATGTATGAGACTGCTTCCGCAATCGCTACCGTGGGTTTAACACTAGGTATCACACGCGATTTAACAATCATTTCAAGATCAATCTTAATCTTCCTGATGTTTGCGGGACGTATTGGAGGACTTACCCTAATTTATGGTATGTTCCCATTCCGCAATCAATGCTTAGGTAGATATATTGAAGAAAACGTAGCTGTAGGCTAAATAGGAGAGAGTATGAAACAGATTTTAATTATTGGTATGGGGCGTTTTGGCCGTCATATCGCCCGCAAGTTAAACGATTTAGATATTCAGGTATTAGGTATTGATAACGATGAGGAAAAGGTAAGAGAAGTATTACCTTATGTTACAAACGCTGAAGTTGGTGATGCGACAAACCAAGACTTCTTAAAGACACTTGGTCTTAAGAACTTTGATGTATGTATTGTAGCGGTTGGCGATAACTTCCTAGCATCCCTAGAAATTACATCCTACCTAAAGGAATTAGGCGCAAGAAAAGTCGTATCCCGTGCTGCACGTGATACACAAGAAAAGTTCTTACTACGTAATGGCGCAGATGCAGTTGTGTATCCTGAAAAATTAATGGGTAACTTAACAGCGATGCGTTATAGCAGTGATAATATATTTGACTACATTCAGATTGGCAAAGACTTTGCAGTATTCGAAATCGCTGTCCCAAATGAATGGTTAGGTAAGACAATTGGTCAGGTAGATGTTCGTAAGCACTATAACATCAATATCATCGCAATCAAGAAGGATGACGATATCTCTGTTACACCAGGAGCTGCACACGTACTCAATTCCGAAGAATCTCTATTAGTATTAGGAAAAGACAAAGATATTCGTAGCGCATTCCATATTTTAGGTTAATCTTCATTTTGATACGCATGACTTGGAGATATTCCAAAATGTTTCTTATACAATCGACTAAAATATAATGGATCTTGATATCCTACATTCCAAGCAGCCTCTGTTTACTGAATAACCCTTTAGTAATAAAGTCGGCTGCTTTTCTTAATCGCAAACGAATCAAATAGTCGATTGGACGAATATGGTAGACTTTATTAAACTTATAGGAAAAATGTGCCTCATCCATCTGTGCAGCTTCTGCTAAATCTTTTAACTTTAAATTCTTATAATAAGCCATCTCCATTAGTTCAATCGCATTTTCAATTTGTAATAACTCTTGATTGATATAGGAATACCCAAAGGAACTTAGAATCAATTGTTGTGCGATTAAATTACGTTGAATCTGATCATCCCAGTTTGCACGTATGACACTATTTTTTAAACGATTCAATAACTCAATAGAACTACTATCTTGAAACGCAGAAATTTCATATACCATATTCATGATATCGCTGCTGCCATGCCATGGAACCTCTGGGTCATAGTAGATATTTAAATGAACAAACGGTTCTTTTGAACTTACTTCAAATAGAACTCTCTGATTTTTCGCTCCATGGATAATATGATTTGGATTGCATCAAAAGTTTGATCATTAAACGAAATTTTGCACTTCCTGAAAGAGGGATAAATAAAGGCACTATGCGTAGTATCATAGGAAATTTGTTTTCCACTCTCTTTCTTCTGCATAGATATACCTGTAATCAATAATTTACGACTGGTATACTCCTTTTGGCAGGCAATCATAAAGTCTTTTTTCTGCATTGTTTTACCTCTTCTTTAGACAATCTTTCTTACATGGATAATATTTTACATAATTATCCATGTTTTTTTACTATTCTACATTTAAAATGATAAACTTTCCATTTATAATGATACGGTGGTTAGTTTTTCTCTAACTAACTTACTTGAAAGGTATGACATAAACTCTAATGATAGCGAAGTCGAAACGTGATATTACATTTCCATATCTATTACTGTTCTTATGTATCTGTTTGGGGATTTCTTTACTCGTTGCCGTATCTCTTGGTGCTGTAAAGATTCCTATTGCGGATACATATCAAATTATCATCAATCAACTATTTCATATTGGAAATGTAGATCATATTACGAAATCTACAATTGCAATTATATGGAATATGCGTAGTCCTCGTGTCATTATGGGGCTTATCGCTGGTGCAGGTCTTGCACTTTGTGGTAGTACGATGCAGACGACGGTAAATAACCCAATATCTGAACCATACATATTAGGAATCTCTGCAGGTGCAACCTTTGGTGCAACTCTCTTAATCATTCTGGGTCTTAAATCCTTTATCGGTTTTGGCGCTTTCCTTGGTGCAATCATTGCAACAATCATCGTATTGGTAATTGCTTCTGCAAGCAAAAAGATTACAACCACAAGTCTTGTATTATCTGGCGTTGTCGTCAATGCCCTCTTTAGTGCAATTTCCAACTTTATCATCTCTATCGGCGCAAACTCCGACAGTATGATGACCATCAAATTCTGGACCATGGGCTCTCTTGCTAGCTCCTCATGGGGAAGTATTATCCTACCACTCACCATTGTACTTGTTGCTTGTATCTTTCTTTATGACACAACACCGCATCATGAATGCAATGTTGATGGGAGATGAAGTCGCAATTACTCTAGGTATTTCCCTACAGAAATACAGAATGATCTACATGCTAGTCATATCATTTATCACAGGTATTCTCGTTTCAAGTTGTGGAATTATCGGCTTTGTAGGACTCATTACACCACATATCGCAAGAACTCTTGTCGGTACAAATCACCAGAAAGATGATTCCTATCTCAATCGTCCTAGGAAGTCTCTTTGTGATATGGGCAGATGTACTATCACGTTGTCTTATACCGAATGCGGAGTTACCAATTGGTATCTTTACGGCACTTGTTGGTGCACCATTCTTTGTCTACATTGTCATTAAGAATCAGAAAGGTGGTTAAATATGGATCTAACTTGTAAAGATGTATGTTATTCCATCAAGGACAAAAAAATATTAGACCATGTCTCTGTAAGTGTAGATAAACATCGCTTCGTTTCTATACTTGGCCCAAACGGTTGTGGAAAGACAACACTACTAAAGAATATCTACCGTGTTTTGAAAAGAGATTCTGGTGAAATTTTATTCAATAATCAAAGCATCGATGATTTACACCTAAGAGAAGCCGCAAAGAAAATTGCGGTCGTAGCACAGTTCAACGAAATCAATTTTGATTGTAGCGTCAAAGATATGGTTCTTCTTGGAAGAACGCCTCATATCCCATTTATGCAATCAGAAACGCAGAAAGATTATAAAATCGTTGAAGACGCACTACAGAAAGTTGGCATGCTAGATAAAGCAGACCGTTCCTATCTCTCCTTGTCCGGAGGGGAAAAACAACGTGTTGCCTTAGCCCGTGCCATCGCACAACAACCAACTCTACTTCTATTGGATGAGCCAACCAATCACTTAGATATTCGATATCAAATTGAAATTCTGCAAATCGTAAAAGACTTAAATATCAATGTTCTTGCGGTATTACATGATATTCAACTTGCATGTCGCTATTCAGATTATATCTATCTGATGAAGCAAGGCACCATCCGCTATGAAGGAAAACCACAAACAACAATCACAGAACAATCGATGCACGACGTATATGGCATCAACTGTAAACTGACATGGACTCCTGATCAACAGGCATTAATAGAGTATATATGAAAGGAAAACTCATGAAAAAATTATTAAACGCTACACTCGCTGCAGTATTATCATTCTCATTGATTGGTTGCAGCAACAAATCCACAACATCCCAAAAGGACAGCACAACATCAACAACAGAAAACACAACAGAAACAAAAGCAGAAGAAACAAAGTATCCTGTAACAATCACTACATACAACGGTGATGGTACAGAAATTACACAAACATTTGAACAAGCTCCTGAACACGTAATTACAAACAACTTATCTGCTACAAAGATCCTAATTGATTTAGGTCTACAAGATAAGATTGTTGGTATGCTTGATCCAGATAACAAGGTTACAGATAGCTACGCTGAAGCAATCGAAAAGATTCCTCACATCGGAGATAAGAAGACAGTTTCTCAAGAAGTAGCACTCTCCTACAACCCTGATGCAATTATCGGCAGAAATATGATGTTCTCAGATAAGTCACTCGGAACTGTAGATACATGGAACCAAAATGGTATCAATATCTACTCCCAAAAGGCATCTGTTTCTAATACAGAACAAAGCTTAAACAACGTTATTGAAGACATCATCAATATCGGTATCATCTTCAACGTACAAGAAAAAGCAAACGCATACGCAAAGCAGCTACAAGAAAGAGTTGATTCTGTACTATCTGCTAATAAAAACCAACCAAAGGAATTAAAGAATGCGCTCATCATGTGTGCATACAATGATGAAACATATGGTGCATACAAATCAGCACTACAAGAAAGTGTTCTAAATGCATTCGGTTATACAAATGTCGCAACAGGTACTTCTGGATTAACTCTAGAAAACTTAGTAACATCTGCACCTGAATTCATTATCTACGTTACAAGTGACCGTAATCAGAAGTTAGATGCTAACGCTGTAGAACTTATGAAGAATAACGCAGTACTCGCTGATGTTCCTGCAATCAAGAATGGTAAGATCCTAACAATCTCTTATGATGAGTTCATGGATTATGGTCCATCTGTGATTGATGCTCTTGAATCAATCAACTCATTCCTAAAGAAATAAGATGATTCAAACAAAACTATCACTACCACAAAACTATGATCCACGTCAGGCATATCCACTCATTCTAATCAATGATGGTGATCTTCATCACTTCACTGCTTTCAAAGAAAAAAAGCAATTCTTATTGGTCTAATACCAGAAAATAGAGTAGTGGATTACACGCCATGGCACGCTACTGCAATCCGTTTGGGCGCAGAAAACTTTGGTGGTCAAGCAGATGAATACCACAACGAACTATTCCACAAAGTTCTACCAGAACTTCAAAGTAAGTATTCTATCGATACAAGCAAAATCTTTTATGGAGGCTACTCCTTAGGTGGACTAGCAGCAGTATATAGTTTGTATCGCACAAATGTTCCTAGTGCTGTATTCTCTATCTGTGGATCATTTTGGTATCCTAAGTTTGTTGAATTCTGTAAAGATAATCCCGTTATCAACCAAAACGCTAGCGTTTACTTGTATAACGGCAAAACAGAAGGTTCACAACACAACAATATTTTAGATAACGCCCCACAGTGTGCAGAGGAGATTCATTCGAGTCTGCATAAACAGTTGAATGAGTTTACATCTGTATTTGATGAGTTTGGGCATCATGAAAATCTAGCCAATCGTTATAAAGCATTATCTGATTGGTTAGAAAAACAACTATAAGTACTACATTATAAAAGGCGCTAGCTATAAAGCTAACGCCTTTTATCTATATTGGATGATACTACCCCTTATAACAAGAAAAAGACCTCCGCATGGTCTTCTCTTGTTTTTTTATTTAATAAGGGATAGAATTTCACTGATGTTTGCTAAGGGGAGCAATCATTCAGGGCAGATATTCCTATCTGCACTTATATACTACAAATTTATTGTCATTCAAATATGGCAAGATTTTGTAAAATTATGTGATGTACTATCCAAGAATTTTTGTGATGCTAGCTGCCTTGTTTTGACGTAGTAATGCTGTAAGTGGAGAAAGCGCACCACCTAGCGCTGCTACACACTGGAAGGCAAACATTGCATAGTAGTTCATCTTATCTACAAGACCTCTCTCCATTAACTCAGGTAATACCTGGAAAGAGTCCATCATACGAACATTGACATATCCTTCTTCATGGAAAGCCTGTGTAACAGTTAATGCAAAGTCAAACTTATTTGCATAATAAACACCAATAAACATTAATACGAAACAGATTGCAATTCCAATCTTACTTAACTTGCCCGCACCCTTTTGGTATGCAGTTAATGTCATAAAGCCCATCGCTACACCAGCAAGAATTGAGATATATCCTAACTGACCAATCACAACAATCAGAATAGCACCTGCAATAACACCACCTAAAGCAAATGCTGTACCTAGTGCATAGTTTTCAACGAAAGTAGGAGCCTGTGCTTGTGCTTCTGCATGATCTGCTAACATTTGTACTGCAACTTCTTCTGTAAAGAAGTGAATTGCACCTTGCTTGATGAATACTCTTGTCTCTGCTGGTTCTAATGTTTCTTCTGCACAATTAGAATAGCCATTCATATGGAACCAGTTAATGATTTCTGGGATTGAAGAAATAATATTCTTCGCTTTACCATTTGCAGTAAATGCTGTCTTGAATGTAATTGTTACAACATTGCCGTTTGCTTTTGCACTACCTACCTTCTTTACAGCACTTACAAGACCACGTAGATTTAAATCATTTGGTTTACGATTGTCTTGGTCAACAACACAGAACTTGGCAATGACTGTATATACATTCTGGAATATTGTTAATGCATATGTATAACCCATCTCTGTCGCACAAGCTACACCTGCGTCCTTATCATAGGTGATTCCTAAGCCACTTGCTACTCTACCTAAAATTGTATAATCCTTCATATTTCCTCCATAAAATAAAAAGATAGATTACTCTATCTTATTTTTACCATACTATTCTACTATTTCTGACATAGCAGATGCAACAATAGCCATATTTGTTACGAAAGATTTCTTATCTTCAGCACTTAAATGACCTAACGCTTTTTGTTAGAACCTTGCTAATTTTTTCTACAATATGGTCAGTGACTTCTTTGCCAGATGTTGTCAATACAGCATGTGCACCATATCTACTCTTACCATTTCGATATTCAAAAACGGATGAATTTTTCTTTTTTGCTAACTCTGCAAGAGATCTAGATACTGCTGCCTTATCCATCTTACTACATTCAACCAATTCTGTGTTTGTTAAGCCCTGAGGGGTAAAACCTAAATATAATAGTAACATTGTCTCTGCACCCTTTAGCTTTGTTGATTTAATTTCTTCTGCCTTAATTGCTTGAATGCAATAATTAAATGCATTTGCTGCAACCACGAAATCACGGCCCTTCTTGTTCATTTTATCATTTTCCCTTCCAATTATCATTCGCATGCATGGTATTTAACCACCGTAACTACATACCGACAATTTCTATTATAAATAATTATTTCAATAATTTATATAGTTTAAGAATAATATTTCATATTTTTTTGTACATTTTTTTGAACATTTCAGTGAAAATTTTTCAAAAAGTGCATGCATGTTACACGTTAGACATGCATGCACTTCATTAATTTTACTTTATATGATCGTTTATGCCTTACCAGCAGCCTCTGTATAAGCACTGATAATCCAATCATTGTTGATACGTGGGAAATCTGTCTCATCAATCGCAAAGCGATCTTTATCCACTTTCATCTCTTCTTCAAGAACACTAACTGGAATTAAGAAACGACATTCCCTTTATCGTCAGCTCGTACATTGATTTTCATGACATCGTTCTCTGTATGTTGATATTCAATACCAGTCACATCTTCAGCAGTTCCTTTTTTATTGTCGATATACTCAATAAAGCTGTCGTATTTTCGCAAGTTCTACCATGATGTCATCTACACCATCTTCAAAAGATCTGTATTTTTTCTGCAAATTCCTGTACTGTAGCACAACGTCTTAACTTAAAACCTTGCTTTTACAAGAGGTTGTGCCAACTGCTTCAAAGACTCTGCAGGCTCTTGTTGACTTAGCCAAATCAAGAACTTTCTAGATGGATCTGAATAAACCAGTGGTGGTTGAATCATGAATGCATGCTGACAATGAGGGCAGGTATGTCTAAAAATATCCCCACTGATACATGCTTCTTTCAAGTCTGGATCTTGTTCTGCATTAATTGCTGTATAGATTGTTGTATCAAAATCCTTATGGCAATAAGGACAAGTATATCTAATATCTTGACTCTGGCTCATGTTTTTCTCCTAGCTCTTCATTGAGATTCCAGAAAAATCAATTCCTAGTTTCTCTGTTTCATGTACGATTTTTTCTAGTACTGCTGATTCTTCATCACTTAGTGTTTCACCACCAAATAAGATAATCAAATGTGATACATCCTCCGCATAGTATGGTATTGCCCATACTTTATCCGCAAAGTGTAATCCAATTTCTTGGCTTGGCTCTTCATCCACTTCTCCAACAACAAATGGACCATGGATACCTGTTAAGCGTACTGTAATCTCATGAATAATTGATCCGTGCATTACTCCTGCTAGTACATTATCTGGATAAAATGGATCACGCAATGCATCTAAACGCTCATCTTTACGCAAGCGACGTAAGTCTTCATCTCTTGTTTCTGTTTTTTCAATCCATGACGCATTCTTCTTTACCATTTGAACTGTTTCATTGACAACCCTTACTTCACGGTCAAAGACTTGTTCCATTGTAAAGAAGCCAAGCATCTCTGGATCATCCATTCCTCTAAGACATGTTTCCCATGAATTACCGATTGATAGCACATTAAACATTAGCATTCCATCTTCTGTACAGTACGCTGAACATACAGCGTAACAGTCATCCTGATGCACTTCGATTTTATCTTTTAATAACTCTGTTAAATCGTCAGCTTCGATTGTAATGTACTTCTGATACATGACTGTAAAATTTAGTTCTGCGACTTTCATCATCAATCCTCCTTCCTGGTGAAAAATGACAGGTCTTAACGACCTGTCATTATTTTAACATTGATTTGTGATTAACGTCTTCTTCTACTACCTAAAATTCTTAATAAGTATAGGAACATGTTAACAAAGTCTAGATATAGCTGCAATGCTCCATAGATTGCAAGCTTCTCTCTTTCTTCTTCTCCATTAACTGCCATATAGTAGAACTGCTTGATACGTTGAATATCAAATGCTGTATAGATCATGAAGATAAACAATCCTAGATATGCAATTAATAAGTTATTACGTAATACTGGAATAAAGATGGATACGATACTTGCGATTAATAAGGCAACTAATCCACCAAATAAGATTCCACTATACTTTGTTAAATCAACATTTGTGACATGGCCAATGACAGCACAACTTACAAATAAGATTGCCGCAAATATAAATGCCTGGAATACAGTACCCACTTCATACGCTAGCGGAATCACACCGAATGTAATACCAGTTATCGCAGCGTATGTAAAGAACAATGCTGTACATGCACCCTTTGATAAATGTCTAACTGCCGCATTTAGAGAAAGTACTAACACAATCTGTGTAATTAATAATCCAATCTGGATAAATATTGCTGAATCACTAAAGAAGAAGATACGTGCTAATGTTCCTCCTGTCACTAGGGAATGGAAGATAAGATACGCTACTGCAGCTGTGATTGTTAAGCCAATACCCATGTATGTAAATACTCTTGTTATATAAGCTTTGAGGCCAGCCTCCTCGTTATATGTTCCATAATAATTTTGTCTGTCAAATTCACTCATGATTAAGTCCTCCTGACAATAATATTATATAATTGTTTGACCAAAAGTCAAACAACATAATATACTGTCTTTTTACTTTCTATGCTTCATTCTGATACCAATGTACCAAGTTTTTCCAACATTGCTTGACGCTCTAAAGCTGTTGTTATTTTCAAACCATTCTACTTCCATCTGGTGATTGAACCAGGTATACTGTCGCTTTGCGAATTGACGAGAGTGTTTCTGAATTTCTTCTTTGACTTCTTCAATGGATTTCTTTCCTTCGTAGAAACCCTCCCACTCACGATAGCCTATCCCCTTCATACATGCGTCCTGAAAGGAAACTCCTTGCTGTAGCAGTTCTCTATTTCTTTTTGCAAACCCTGCATCAAACATCTTTTCTACACGCTCATTAATTCGTGCATAGAGTTGTTCGCGTGGCATTGTACAGCCAATAATACGCGCATCATACAACATACGATGTTCCTGCTCTGCAATCATTTCACTTTGTACTTTTGGACTACGTCTTGCAATTGTCAAACTTCGTAGTAGACGTTGGCGATTATTTGGATGTATTTTTTCACTTTGTTTTGGATCTAATTCTAATAACTGTTGGTACAGTTCTTCATTCGTATAGTTTTCTAAGTCTATATCAACACCTGCACCACTTTCATCACTAAACTGATAATCATACAAGCATGCCTTAATGTATAGTCCAGTACCACCACAAATAATCATCGGTTTTTCACTTTGATCGATTAACTCTTGTGCTTTCGATTGAAAATCCGCTACGGTATAACTTTGCTTGGTTGTATAGATATCGATTAAATGATGTGGTACACCATCCATCTCCTCTTGTGTTACCTTACCAGAGCCAATATCTAAACCTTGATAAACCTGTATGGAATCTCCACTGATGATTTCTCCATTTAACTTTTTTGCAAGTTCAATCGCAAAATCACTTTTCCCTACTGCAGTAGGTCCAACAATGACGATTACCTTCTTCATCGTAAGAATTCCTTTACTAAAGTCTTCTCATCTAAGGTAATAAAAGTTGGTCTTCCATGTGGACAGTGATATGGATTATCGCACAGAGATAATTGCCGTACAACTTCCTTCATTTCATCCATTGTTAAGCTACGATTAAAGCGGATGGAATGATGACAAGCCATTGTCGCAATCTTTTTCTTTTCCATGCGTGCATATTTAATATCACGATCATTCTTAAACAAATCAATCACATCATTCAAAAACTGTGTTTCATCGATATCTTTCATCCACACTGGCACGCTATGTACAACCAATGTATCTTTACCAAATGGTTCAAATACAACATGAATATCTTCTACGGCCGCATTGATTTCTTCAACACGTCTTACAAGATCATTTCCTGCATGAATTGTAATTGGTACCAAACAATCCATCATGACAGGATCTTGATTTAACTTTGCCTTGTATTCTTCGTAATGTACACGCTCTTGTGCCGCATGTTGATCAATGATGACGAGACCCTTTTCAGTTGCACAGAGGATAAATTTCTCATGGAGTTGGCCGATGACTTCCATCGGTGGGAAGACCTGTTGTTGAGGTTTGTATTCAGGGTATTCCTGTTCAAACTGTGTTGAAACACGTTTGAGTTCAGCTTCTGTTTCCTTGATTTCTTCTTCCAAAGTTATTTCTTGTTTCTCAACTTTAACTTCTTGTGCTGTGGAAACGAATGGTTGAGTAACTGATTGTCTGCGCTCTTGTTCTTTACGATACTCTGCCTCTTGAATCAAGCGGTCTGTATCGAAAGATATCGGTTGATAGTATTCTTGTCTAACTTCACGCACTTCCGCTTCAGGCGCAAGAATTGTACCTCTTAACCTATTTTGCGACGTTATTTTTTTAATGAGTGTTTCTAATTGAATCTCTTTTGATAAACGTACTTCCCATTTAGAAGGTGTACGTTTACATCTAAAAGATGTGGGTCCATCGAAATATCTAATACACAAATTGGGTATCGACCTTTTACGATAAAATCTTCATATCCATCTTGTACTGCTTTATATAATTTATAGGTTCTTACCATTCTTCCATTCAGAAATAGGTTCATTCCTGTCCGACTAGCACGTGTGATACTCGGCTTAATGAGATAGCCTTTGACGGTATAATCAAAGTCGCTAAAATCCACAGGTATAGCATTCTCTGCAGCCATTCTACCAAACACCTGGTATACAACTTCTAAAAGATTCCCTTGTCCACTTGTACGGAAGGATTCTCGATCATCGCTACGCAAGATAAATGCAATCTCTGGATGAGATAAGGCAAACTTAGAAACAACATCTTGAATAAGGGATGCTTCATACGCAGCTGAACGCATATGCTTAAGACGTGCAGGTGTCTGATAAAACAGACCTTCTACCGAAATCTCTGTTCCTTGATTACATGGATATGGTGTGACACTCTCTACATTGCCATAGGCAACGACAACTCTTGTCGCATCCTTACCATCCGATGTACTCAGTACCATTCTAGATACTGAAGAGATTGATGGTAGTGCTTCACCACGAAATCCCAATGTATGAATCGACCACAAATCATTCTGTGATTGAATCTTTGATGTCGCATGACGACCAAAGCATAGTTGTGCATCCTGTGCATCCATACCACAACCATTGTCAATAACACTCAATCGTTGGATACCACCTTCCGTGATATTGACCTCAATACGAGTACTTCCTGCATCGATAGCATTCTCTACAAGTTCCTTTAACGACACCCATTGGTCTTTCTACGACTTCACCTGCCGCAATCATATTCGCTGTTAATGTATCTAATTGTTTAATTCTTCCCATATTTTTTACCTGCGTATATTATACTATAATGATTTATGAAAGAGGTTATCATGCGTCTAAAAAATGAATTCCGTAAAGAAACTGTTATCCAGAAATCACGCTTTATCGCTTGTGCAACTGTCGCAAAGAGCGAAGAGGAAGCGAAAGCCTATATTGACTATATCCGTGATGAATTCCGTGATGCGACGCATGTATGTACCGCATACATCGTCGGAGAAAACGATGCCTATCAAAAATCCAATGATAATCATGAACCTGCAGGTACAGCAGGTATCCCTATCCTTGAAGCAATCCGTAAAGCTGGATTATCTGATACGGTAGTCTGTGTTGTACGTTACTTTGGTGGAATTAAACTTGGAACGGGTGGGTTAATTCGTGCATATGGTGGTGCTACCAGTGCTGTTCTACAAGAAGCATATAAAGTAAATGATGTTTCTATCGCTACCTGGCATGTGAAATATCCATATGAATACATCGGTAGCGCAGAAAACTGGATACGCAATCATACAACTGATGCTAGCTTTGATTATGATAACTATGCACATGCGTACTTTGCAAGTAACGAAGAAGACTTGCAAACTATCTTCTCTGATCTAACAAAGGGAAGTGCAGAAATAGAAAAGACAGGCTTCACTCTTTATGAAGAACCTGTCAATGAATAACTATTTCTTTACAAACATGATGTTCATATCAACGTTTGTTGAGATACCATTAATACTTCCAGCATCTGTATATTGCCAGATACTGAAGTGATAATTGAAGTTTGGTGCATAAGAATAATCTGCGACCCAGAATTCATAATCATGTAAATAGTTCATCTCAAATACTGTCTCAAATAATTGAGAACTGCTGTATACCATCGCTTGGTATCCAGCATTTTTTATGTGATTCATAAATGTGACAGCCGCTTGTGTACGCTCTTGTGTAGTCGTATTTTCAATACGGTCAGTCGCATTACTTACTTCTTCTAAATCAAATACGATAGGTAACTGTAAGTTATATTTTCTTACACGCTCTAAAACAAAGTCTGCTTCAGCACGTGCTTCTTCTACAGAAACTGCCTGTGAGAAGAAATAGACACCTACATCAATTCCATTTTCGATTGCACCTTGGATATTTTCTTCGAAGTATGCATCATCCATAAGTGCACCTGTTTCATATCCACGATATCCAACTTGAATCATCGCAAACTTCACACCGCTATTTTTAACAGCTGCCCAATCAATTGATTTTTGGTGAGATGAAACGTCAATACCAATCACAGATGTATACGTATCATCTTCATAAGATGGAAATCCATTGTTCCATGATAAATTTGACCAGTTGTATGTATGCATGTTTGGATCAGACTCAACAAGCTGCTCCTCTTGTAATAACTGTCTTGCACGATGTGCTTGTGTTAACATATTGCGGATCACCAATAGTACAAAACAGATGACCATCGCACCCGCGATGGCCCACGTTCTTTTTATCCTTTTCTTTCTATGATAATATCTCATTTATTACCACATTGGTCTAAATCCTAGAAGTGAAACTAGGCCGAAGAACTTTCCAAGCGTATGTTGAGAAACAAGAATCGTAAGAATAACTGCATACATGAACGTTATAAATGCTATCATAATGAAACGGTTCCCTTTTTTGATTGTTGCAAAAAAATTGAACCCATACAAAATGACATGGATAGAAGGATTGCCCATACCCATAATGCTTCTAGCGTTTGGAATAAGATAAATATTCCAGCAAGTATCATAAACAATGTTGGTACAAAAATGATTCTTGCAATATCACAGTATACATCTTTCGGTGTTTGTCCTTCTTGGCGACTTAGATAACAGTACGTATAGATACTACCCACAAAGAAGATTGTTAATCCAATTCCACAGATAATACATCTTAGGATTAAAATATTTGCAATTAAGTTTAATACTACAATAACAACTGCTGCTGAGAAAGATAATTCACCTTTCTGAAAAGGGTTTACTGCTACCTTCCATAATGTATTAAAATCTGACTTGTAGAAGTGAAATTTTGTAAATATGCTTTCTTTAACAACCTCTGGTTGCTCTTGTACCGGCTGCTTTACAACTTTTGCACCGCAATACCCGCAGAACTTACTGCTTTCAGAAATTTCTTTTCCACAGTTCTTACAAATCATCTCGTACCTCCGCAATAGGATTTTATTATAACACCATATTCGTTATTCGAATTAGCGACGTGTATAATTTAATAATTCTTCTAATTTTCCAGAGATAATACCACTATCTTCTAGCATGCTCTTTGTCTTAGCGTTGTAGCTAAAATAAAGTAATAATGTTAAGAATGTATGCCAGCTCATTTCGCGTCTGCCAGTTTCCACTGCGCTATATGTCTGACGAGAGATTCCTAATATTAAACATAGCTCTTCTTGGGAAATACCAATACGGGCACGATACACTGGTAAATCATCAGTTAGCATCTGTATATATTTCTTCTTATCAGATGTTGATAACATCGTAATTTTTATATTTGACATCACAATTCCTCCATAATGACTATAAATAAATTATGATGTTGTTATATTATACGGTCAATGCACCGTTTCTTGAGATTTCCTAAATATTGCATGAAAAACCAGGGTATTCTCCTAAAGTACGTTCTATCACATTATAGTTTAATGCAAAGTGTAGCTATATAGTCACTTCCGTAACGGGATAATCTATGTCTTTTGTCACACGATTCATAAAAATCTATCATAGCAAGACCATTTTTAAGTTGTCCTCTAATCTGAGTTTCTAAAGTATGGCTAAATTCATATCCATATTCTAGATTTATGGTTATCTTGCCTTCCTCTTCAAGCTCTCTTGAATTAAAAGGTATTGAAAACTTTAACAGTAATTCCTCATCAGGCTTGTCCCATACAATATCAGCATCATACATGTATATCCAAGGATTCATAAATCCGACCATTAACAATCCACCCTTTTTCAATACTCGAGCGGCTTCTTTATATATGTTTCCCAAATCTTCTACATATACATTTGAAACCGGATTAAAAATAATATCAAACGTTTCATTTTCAAATGGAAATGGTTTTGTCATATCGCCTTGAACTGTGTTGATTTTTAAGCCTTCTCTTTTAGCAACCATATCATCTCTTTGTAATTGTGATTTAGAAAAAAATCCATTATAGTGACATCATAACCTTTTACAGCGAAAACCGGTCCCTGTTGTCCACCACCACAAGCCAAACCTAAGATCTTTTTCCCGTTTGTTTTTTCAAACCATTCTTTTGGAACTTTTTTTCCAACGGTTAATGCTACAGAAATTGGATTATTCCTAACTTCTTCTAATTCTTCATGTGTCAATGGTTCCGTATAGTCATTTTTTTACATTATTCCATCTATCTTGATTTATTTTTTTATAATTGTTCATTTTATAAATCTCCTTGTTAATTTATATTATCTGTCACTTGTCTTTATCTACATAGTAGTTTTCTACTTTGTGCCGTTTTTTTCTGTCTTACTGTTTCATATCAAAGGTTGAGGTTCAAGTAAACGGCTAACTGGTTACAATTTTTCCCCATCCATAAATTGTCTATAACGAGTTTTACGACTTTGAAAGCATCTTTATCGACTATCAAAAAAAGAAGTGTTACCACTTCTTTTTTGGAAACTATCTCTTTGTTACGTCTTTTTTTCTGCGTTAATTTCTAATAACTTATTTGTTAATTCATTTTTCAATACGACGTAGTTCAAGCTGTGCAGCTTCACGCTTGTCACGGCCTTCCTTCTGGATATTCAATACTTCATCCAAAGTAGAAATTAACTTTTCATTTGTATGTTGTAATGTTTCGATATCAACAATACCACGTTCGCTCTCCCTTGCTGTTTCAACAGTTGCTTGGTGCAATGTTTCCGCATTCTTCTTGAGAAGATCGTTTGTCATGTTTGTAACTTCGCGTTGTGCTTCCATCGCTTGCTTGGAGTGTGTGATACCTAAAGACAATACAATCTGGTTCTTCCAAAGTGGAATTGTATTCGCAAGAGTACTCTGAATCTTCTCTGTCATAAGAGTATCGTTGTTTTGTACTAAACGAATCTGTGGAGCCATCTGGATGGAAACTTGTCTTGTTAATTCTAAGTCATAGAGTTTCTTTTCGAAACGAACACAAGCCTGTTCTAGGTCATTTGCCTTCTGTGCATCTTCAGGTAAACCTGTCTGCTTAGCCTTTGCGATTAATACAGGTAATTCATTTGCACGAACATCCTTTAATTTCTTACGACCAGCCATGATATACATGGTTAGTTCCTTTGATGTTTACTTGGTTACGTTCGTAGAGCTCATCTAATAATGCGATATCCTTTAATAATTGAATCTGGTGATCCTCTAAGACACCTGCAATCTTTTTCAACGTTAGCTTCTGCCTTGTCATAGCGAGCTCTGAACTCATCAATCTTTGACTTACCTTTATCAAATAGGCTTGCAAAGAATCCTTCTTTTCATCAGAATCTGATGTATTCTTTAAATTTACAACAAGGTCCGTGAGGATATTTCCGATTTCACCCAAGTCTTTTGTACGTACATTCTTTAAAGCAGAGTTTGAGAAGTCAGTTACTTTCTTCTGTGCTGCAGAACCATACTGAAGGACTGTGTTGGAATCCATAATATCAATCTTCTCTGAGAATGTATCAATTGTCTTCTTTTCAGCTTCTGTGAATTCAGTTGCCTCAATTGGGTCAATTGCCTTTAACTTGTCATCTTCTTCAGCTTTCTTAGCTTCTAATTCATCTAATTGCTTTTGATTTTCTTTTTGAAGTTCATCAGGCGTTAGCGTAAGAGTGATTTCTGGCTCTGTTTGTGTCTGTGCCTGTGCTTCTGCCTGTGTTTGTGTTTGGTTTGTATTATTCTCGCTCATGTCATTCCCCTTCTGTCGTATAGATTTAGTATACCACGTTGTATTTTAATTTATATTCATTTTTTTCTCGCGCTGTCTGCGAATCAAATAAGTAATGAACTTGATAATTCCTAGCAGTGCTGCGATTGCGATAACGATTGCTAGATAGACGCGATAGCCAAAAGCTGATGTATTTTGGAAGAAGCGAATAAAACTGAAATGCTTATCCTTAATCTTCTGTGCTCTTGCGGTCTGGTATTGTGCTTTCATCTCAGATACTCCATTTACTTTATCCATATCTAAGATATAGCGTGTGACTGCTTGCCATTCTTTGAGTTCAGTTCCATCCGCGTTGTACAAGATCATATCACTGAAATCTGTAATCTCATGACCAGAAGCATCGTATGTATGAATGTCTAATTGGTTGAATGTTTTCTTGCCTACCGATGGTAACATATTTGCAATATACAAATTCGTTACTACTGGATATAGCTTATCTTTTTCTACTGGAATATAGAAACCTGCATTCGTACGAGTTTCTGCATCGATTACATGATTTAGGATAAAACGATAATCAGAGTAGTGATACTGCATACCACTAAAGAATAGCTGTCCATCCACCATCATATCCTTACCTACACTACGGTCTAATTCCGCAACCTTGATTAAATCAGATCCCTTCATATATACACGAATCAGTGGATAACCAAGTAATCCATCATTTCCTTTACCAAGGTTTACCGCATTATATACTTCTCCAACTGTGATATATCCCTTCACGAGTCCAGAGCGGATAATACCCTTGGCAGTTAAGCCGATGGTAAAAGTAGTATCCTTTGTGGTTAACTTGCTTGCATATACATACGCATCTGTAATTAGGTCTGCCATTGTGTTTCCAGTGAATGCTGAGTAGTCCTCATATACATCCGCAAGTGGAAAGTTTGTATAACCAATGGATTGATCCATTGAATATCCATACTGCTTTAGGTAATTCTCATTTACATCTGCTTTATACTCTTGAATCTTTGCGTTGATTGTTTGATCAACTGGACTTTCTGCCGTAATAGGAATCAATTGATAATCAATCTTCTCTTTTGTCTCAGCATTGATATCTAATAAGCCAAGATACTTACCAAAACATCCCGCAGATACAATCCATGTTTTATTCTTATGAATTGGTTCTGTTAATACAGTATGTGTATGACCACTGACAATCACATCAATACCATCTACTTTATCCGCAAGAATTTCATCTTCTGACTTACTAGCATCTTTATTGGTACCACTATGTGAAAGACAAACAATCACTTGTGCACCTTCTTCTTTCAGTTTCTGAACCATCTTCTTGGCTACTTCGATACGGTCAGGGAAAGTGTTATTACCAGCAGCTGTGAAATAGACACTGTCTTCACCCATTACCCCAAATAAGCCAATCTTATATCCACCTCGTTCAATAATTTTATACTCTGAGCCACCATGTTCTTGCCAGGCTTTCTTTAGTGCCTGTGATTCTTCATCCTCACCGAAAGTAAGATTGCTACATAGAATTGGAGGTGTATTGGTAGAATTTTCAATCATCTTTGTAAGGGAAGCAACACCATAATCGAATTCATGGTTTCCAAGTGTTGTCGCATCATATCCCATAAGTCCTAATAAGGATAAGTCAGGTGCACTCTTTTCAAATAAGGCGTTATAGAATGTACCCATTGAGAAGTCACCTGCATCTACTAATACAGTATGATCATTGCGATTTGCCGCAATGGTTCCTGCTAGCGCCGCATATCCACCAATGGTTTCTGGCTCTTTTGTTTCGGTATTTGTCACACGATAAGAATCAATATGATCATGTAAATCGTGTGTAAACAAAATACGTACAGTAGAACCTTCACTGGTTGTCTGTTCTTCATCCGCATATACAACTGTAGAAACGGTACTTGTTAGTACGGTTATCGCAGTTATAATTTTTAATAAAAGTTTCTTCATGTTGCTACCACCTCTGCGCATTAGATTATATCATTTTGCATAATGAAAAGAATGAGGAAACCCCATTCTTTAACATTTTTCAACAATTTGTAATTGATTACGCAAAGTTATATTCTGTCACAATTGGCTTTCTGCCTTCTGCCTTATCTCTGTAGTATTCATAGAAACTGATACCTAGATAAGAACCAGAGATATTATAGACATTTGTATAGCCAAGCTTCTGTAATGCACAGATTACATTATAGCTACGTTGTGAAGAACGGCAGTGTAAGTATACAGGAACATCTGTAGGAATTTCACTGAGTCTCTCTCTAAATTGAGACATTGGGATATTCACTGCATTGATTAAGTGTCCCTTTTCAAACTCGTCTGCTTCACGAACATCGATAATGCAAGCGTTGTTTTCTACAAGTTCTCTAACTTTATAAACTGGAACCTGTCTGAACTTATCATGTAGAAGGTTTAGTCCTACAAGAGCTGTGTGATTCACAACATCCTTCGCTGTTGAGTAGTATGGGGAATAGCAAAGTTCTAATTCCTTCAAGTCCTCAAGTGTTGCATTCATGCTAATCATTGCCGCAATCACGTCGATTCTCTTGTCTACAGCACCCTTACCAACAGCTTGTGCTCCTAAGATTCTTCCCGTAGGCTTTTCAAAAATAAGCTTAAAGAAGAGCGGGTTACTATCTGGCATTAAACCAACCTTATCTCCTGGGATTGTATACGCAAAGTCATAGTTATAACCATGTTGTTGACAATCTCTTTCATTTAAACCAGTATTTGCTACATTTAAGTTAAAGAGGTGGATACAACTTGATCCGATAACACCTCTATTAATATGTGACTCTCCAAACATATGGTCTGCTGCAGCTCTTGCCTGTCTTTGTGCAGGTCCTGCAAGCGGAAGTCTAGTCTTATCATTTGTAAGTCTGTTTGTAACTTCGATTGCATCACCGACTGCATAAATATCAGGATAGTTTGTCTGATAGTTATAGTTTACTAAGATAGCACCTGTCTTACCAAGTTCAATACCACAATCCTTAGCTAGCTTTGTTTCTGGTGCTACACCGATTGCCATAATCACTGCTTCAGCTGGAAGATGTTCTCCACTAGAGAGGATTACTTCACCCTCACCAACTTCTGTTACAGTCTTTCCTAGATAAAGGTTAATACCATTATCGATGATTTCCTTGTGGAGAATCTGTGCCATGTCCTCATCAAGAGGTTTCATAACCTGTGGTAAACCTTCCACAAGATTTACTTCTTTTCCTGCTTCGCGGAAGTTTTCAGCCACTTCAAGACCAATAAAACCACCACCAACGACAGTTACCTTATTTACATTCTTAGCAGCTACAAAGGCTTCAATCTTCTTAATATCTGTAACATTCTTTACTACAAATACATTCTCGCGATCGATACCCTTGATAGAAGCTGGCAAGATTGCGTTAGCTCCTGGGGATAGTGCTAACTTATCATAGCTTTCTGTATAACTTTCTCCAGTAACTAGATTTTTAACAACGACTTCTTTCTTGTCTGGATGAATCTCTGTAACCTCATGCTTTACCAAAGCCTTAATTCTGTACTTATTCCAGAATTCTTCTGGATTCATCAATACTAGCTTATCGCTATTATCAACGATTCCGCTTAAAGCGAAAGGAAGGCAGCAGTTAGAGAAGGATACATTTTCTCCTCTTTCAAACATAATAATTTCTGCTGTTTCATCGATTCTTCTAGCTCTTGCGGCAACACTGGCACCACCAGCTACACCACCTACAACTACAATCTTCATAGTTTCTCCTTTTCTTCACGAAACATTCTTTCTTTTTCTGAATTGATATACCAAAACACCACATAGTGTCCATAAGATTAGACTAATGAAAGCTTCCTTTGATAGCTGTGCTGGAGATCCCGGGAACATTAATAGTACAATAAATCCCTGCAGAAATCAGTGCACCTAGCGCACACTTTACCTTATCAATCTTTGATTTCGCAAGCGAAATACTAATGAAACTAACGTACATATACGCTACTGCCGCAAGAACACTTGCCATATCTACGATGTAGATAATTACTCGTCTTCCAACAAAGGCACCAATCAAACTAATTGCACAGACAAATAGAATTGCATAAGGTTGTACACCTTTTTCATTTGTGATGCTGTATCTTTCTCCAAGATGCTTTCTTTGGGATAGACTTGCAACCAGTTTACTTGACGCAATCATAAAGCCATTGATTCCACCAATCACCGCAGCTGCCAAGGCAATTAACATGATATAAAATCCTGTTTTCCCTAAGTGTTGAATTACTGCATCCGCAACGGCCCAGTGTGTTTTCATAGCTGCTTCAGGTGAAAATCCTAATCCTGCTATAGTGTTTAAAGCACCATAAATGAATATACCAATCAATACTGAAATACCTACTAATATTGTAGATTTTTCAGGCTTAAAAGCCTAGTTCCTCGGAAACCTGTGGCACAACATCAAACCCTACAAATAAGAAGGGTGCTATCGCAATAATTTTTGAAATCTCACTAAACGAAAAGCGGTAGTTATCCACATAATTTTGATGGAAGGCTTGTAAGTCACTTCTCATAAACATCAAAACTAGAAGTCCTGATACAATGACTGCCAAAAGAATGCTCATGACATTTTGCACTTTCGTGCTAATTTTTAATCCTTGAATATTGATGTAACCAAATAAGATGATGACAGCTGACATCACAAGCACATCTGTAAGATAGATTGGATATCCTGAAATAGAATATAGATAGAAAAAATCCATCTTCGCTCCAAATATCTCACGAAGCAGTAACACAAAGGCTCCTGCATTCAGCGGTACCATGCTTAAATAACAAAGACTTAAGGACCAACCAACTACAAAGCCATGTCCTGTGCCTAGATGATTTAAAAGCATAGGTAAATTCTCCACCATCTTCTCTATGATTCTCTAGCATGATGTGATAGCCATTCTGTATCACCATGATAAAAAATGCCACCAATCAAAAAGTCCTATAAAAGGTATTGATTACACCGCTTCTCTTAGAAACTTTGTACCGGAAGCGTAAAGGAACCCCAGCCTATTATGGCTCCAATGACTAATCCAAGAACATCAATATATCTTAATTTTTTATCCATTTATTTTATAAACGAACTTTTTTTAGCAACGATATTTCCAACAACACCACCAGTTACCATGACAATTAAGAAAATCCATCCTGATAATGAGAAGTTTGCGATTGGTGTATATAGAGCTCCTACGTTACATCCGTTAGAAAGTCTTGTACCAAATCCCATTGCAAATCCACCGATTGCATAGAACAATGCTTGCTTTGGACTCATCTTCCAGCTTGACTTGCAGAAAGATACAAAGTTATTTGAAGTTAACATGTAGATAAATGTACCTAATACGATACCTACGTTCTGTACATTAATTGGGTGCTCAAAGAAAGGCATTTGGTAAGGACCAGCTGCTCCCTTTGTAAACTCAACGATAGCTTCAACCTTAACACCAAATAACATGAGTAACTTACCGAACCAGAATCCGTAAGGAGTACTTGCTCCCCAACCAGCTTTAGTAACACCCATTAGAAGTACGAATACAGCAGAAATTACAAGAACAGATGTCTTTAAGCTCCAAGGACGAGCAAAGTATTTCTCATATCCATCTTCACTACATGGGCAAACTGGTTCTGTTTCATCTAAAGACTTCTTTTCAGCAGCTAACTGTACTGTTTCGCTACCAATACCAAAGTAAGTTCCTGCTTCCTTTCTCTTCTTTTCATAGAGATAGCTTAACTTCACTACGATCAAGCAAAGAATACCAGTTAGAATTAGAGCACCTAAGTAACCCTGTAAACCATCAAATCCAAATAGATCTGGGAAGTATACACCATTCTTATCACCAAACTTGATTAAAGAATCTTGTACCCAACTTGCTGTATTCTGAATTGGGAAGCCTACAAATACACCAATACAGAAGAATAGTAAGGTAACAATACCTCTAGGAAATGCCGCAACTAAGTCTGTTAGTACACCAGATGCACAGCATGACGCAAAAGCCATACCGAAACCGAAGAGAAGTCCACCTACGATTAAACCTAAGTTAATAGGGTTTACCCAAAGGTCAAACTGGGAAACGTCTGCGTTATATAATACTGCTGTACTAACTGCAGCCGAAACGAAGAACATAAACATTAATGTTCTCATTAACTTTGTAGAACCACCCTTATAAGCACGGTTTACACTTCCCGCAAATCCCATAAAGCCTCTAGCAAGAGCGTAACCTAAGATACAACCCATCGCTAATCTAAAATACAGCATTGAGGAACTCAATCCAAACATGCCGAACAAAATTGTAATTGCAAGCAAGACAAAGCCAGCAATTCTTTCTGTTTGTTTCATACTTTTAATTTCTCCTTTTTCATCCATGATAAAACTATCCCCCTCATTGTATGGAAGCTCTATCATTTTCATATTGTTTGACATAGAAATGTGCAGAGCTATTGTAGGCTGGTACTCTGTGTCTATGTTTTTATTACTATATCACACTTCTATTTATCTTGAATTTATAGTTATACTATGTAAATCTAATTGAATCCTATATTGTAAAATTTACAAACAAAAACCTCTATTCAATTTGAACTTCTTGAAAAATTCAAATCGAAATAGAGGCTATTTTAATGATTATCCTTCTAGATAATATGCGTAAGCTTTTTTTCAGCACGTCCAGCTGTATGAGAAGCACCTTCGTATCTTGATACGAAGATTGTAGCTGCCTCTGCTGCACCTTCTGCTGAGTCCGCAACATTCTGTAAACCAACAAGTGTACTGTTGTATGCACCTGTTAATTCATGAGTCATAAATGCTAACTGTCCTTCTACTGTTGTGTAGTCTAGACCGTTATTTGCACAGTAGTTTACTAAGTTTGTATATCGACCGCCACCCCATTGGCATAAGCCATAATAGGATGAACCCGCAGTTGGATTAAACTTGGACTCTTGCCACATGTTCGCAAGAACACCACAAGCTGCTGCCCTAGATAAGCCAAGTGTACCAGTTAAGTAAGAGTAGATTGTCTGATAGTTACCAGAAGTATCAACTGGTCCACTAGATACATACGCTCTTGTTACATTAATAGTATAAGAGGCTGTAGAAACATTCCCGTTCTTATCTGTCGCTGTGACTGTTGCTGTATAAGTACCAGCCTTGGAGATATCACCATCTACCGAAACTGTGTAGTAACCCTTACCGTTTTCGGTTGAAGCAGTTAAGCTACCATCGATTGGATCAATTACCGAGGAAATATTAGAGAATAAATCGTAAGAACTTCCCGCTTTAATATCCACGCTACTAGCTGCTAAAGTAATCTCTGCAGGTTTTGTATCCACAACATTTACACTTGTTGTAAATATCTTAGAATTTGTTAAACCAAACTTAGACTCTTTACCAGACAATATCAGTTTGATTGGGTACGTACCAACTGCACTGGCATCAATCTGTCCATCAATCTTTAAGTCACCAGTATGTTCCGCAACTAATGTATGTAAGTCAAACGTACTTCCATACTCAGCTGTCGTAATACCGCTCATGTTAAGTTTCAATGAATCATATAACTTAGCCTGCGATAATAACATCTGTTTATTCATATAATCGTTTCTTGCAAACACATAACCAAGTGCTGTGCCACCCAACATGCAAGCAGCCAAACCAATCGCAAGAAACTTCTTTGTCGTCTTTTTGTAATATATTTTTTTCATACAAAAATCATACACGAAAAAATAATAAATCGTCAAATTTAGCGCATAGAATACACAATTTTCACACAAAATTACCACAATATAAATTGTGCAAAAAAACCATGCATGCATAATATGTTTAAACGCTTACATAAAATACTTGCATATTCAACTATTTATAATTGGCAAATCACAAAACGTGCATGCATGTATATATATATATATATAATAAAAAGTGCTAAATAATTTCATTTAGCACTTTTCATAACTACTTCTGTGTCATCTTTAATAAATCTTCTAGTGTAGGTGAATCACTAGTCTTTGGAGGTTGAATCTTAATTGTGAAATCGAAGTCAGCCTCTATGAGTTCACTCATATCACTATCTGGACTAGATACAAGTCTTGTGGATTGACGTAAGATTGCGTCTTCAATCATATTACGTGCTAGTCTACCATTACCAGCTTCCATTGGATTAATACTCTGGACTTCATTGAAATACGCAGTTAGCTTATCCTTAACAGCTTCATCAATATGATAACCTTTACCCTTTGCTTGTAGACAAGCAATCTGATAGAGTTCTTCACCTGTGTAGTCCTTGAAGTTGATGATATTTGGGAAACGTGACTTTAGACCAGAGTTAGACTCTAGGAATACAGACATTTCCTTCTTATATCCCGCTAAGATAACGATTAAGTTATCACGGTTATCTTCCATCGCCTTTACAAGTGTATCAATACACTCTAATCCAAACGCATCATCTTTACCACGATGTAGCGCGTACGCTTCATCGATAAAGAGTACACCACCAATCGCAGACTTAATGACTGACATTGTTAATGGAGCAGTCTGTCCAACATACTGCGCAACTAAGTCTGACCTAGACACTTCCACAAGTTGTCCTTGCGTTAACGCACCGATAGCCTTCATATAACGAGAAATTAATCTCGCTATTGTTGTCTTACCTGTACCTGGATTTCCTGTAAAGATCATATGCTTTGAAAGTGTCGCAGTCTTCATACCTTGTTCACGACGCTTTTGTTGCATCGCAACCAAGGATTGCAAGGAAGTAATATAGGGACTTCACTTCATCAAGACCGATAATCTCACTTAATTCACGATTTACTTCTTCAAGCTCCTCGCTACTATTACGTGAACGACTCATCTGAATATCTTGTTCCTTAACTGTAATGACAGGAATATCATTCTTTACAGTCATTGGAATTTCTTCCATATTACCCAGGGAATGGTCTAATACAGCCTGTCCAAGGGACACATAAAAATCATAGAAGTTAGAACTGATAGATGCAGCACCTAAATCCTTATTAAAGTGTTGCGCTACCCAATCTTGTACAGAATCTTCAACCTGTAACTTAATCTTTTAGATTTTCTTCTGCCTTCTTAACCAAGTTTGTTGTTTGAACTTGGATAATAGAGCGAATACTATCCTCATCTAGCTTCTTTAATGTAACGGTATCTAAAACATGATACATAAAGTCTGCACCGAAGGCGTCTTGAACCTTCGATACACTACCAGTTGTCATAAACACAAGATACTTACCACCAACGCTTAAAGTATCTACGCTATCTTTTACAAGTCCAGTCTGATTCTCTACAAGTACTCCCTTATTTAATACATAACGCTTGTTCAATACACAACTACCTGTCGTTACAAGCGAACTAATCATACGTAAGAATGCTGGGAATCCATTTTCAAAGTTCTCAAAGCAGATAACAGAACCATTACCTGAGATTGCCTCATACAGGTCCTGTAAGAAAATCTGTTCTTGCCCTGATGATGTATAACGACTCATATCAATTGTATATACTTCATCACTGACAAATACTTGACGTTCGTACAAAGAACGAGCCATCTGTGTAACAGCTTCATGTCTACCAGAACCCACTGGGCCAGAGACAAGAATGACATTCTTTGCCTTTCCTGCTTCCTCACCCATCAAATATGGTCTTCTAAACGCATTTACCATTTGTTGGATAGCGTCTTTTTGACCCATTACTTTTTGAGATAATGACGTTATAAATATCATCAAATAACTTCTGTGAATTAAATTCCTTCTTCTCAACAGGTTTTTGTTCAACTTCGCTTAAACCATAATCACGCTTTAAGTCTCTTTCTAAAACATCCATACTCATTGCAGAGATATCTAATGGTTCATCTTTCTTCTGTAATGCCGCATGCATATCTTCTAGATCCTTCTGCTGTTTACGCAAGATTGCATTCAATTCCTGCATTGCTTGGTCTGGTTGTTTTAGAATATTCAAATTCTGGCTTTGTTCATTACCATCAATGCTTAAAGTAATTTGCTCCGATGCATCTGTGGATTCATAAGCACGTTTTTTGCCTAAGACCTCATTCCAAAGTCTTTCTTTTTCCTCTGTTCTACGATCCTTCGACATTACTCGTCTCCTTTGTTTCCAACTTCAATCATCCCATCACTTGTTAGGCCATCCTTCTTTAATACAGCATTTAAGGTAGCCATATCAGCAGATAGATTAATAAAGTCTTGGTCTGTGTAACTTGCAATCATATTCTTCATCGCATCGTTAATTAATACAACTGTCTTCCCAAGCTTCTCTTTTGTTTCATTGTAGTTTGGATCTGTCTGTGCAGTCTGAAGAGCGTCATACTGTTTTAAAATACGTACAAGGATTGGTAAATAATAATCATATAACTTCTTGAGCTTTCCTTTGGATGCAGGAAAAGTTGTTTCTAATTTCTGTGCTTGTTTTAGAAGTGCACATGTTTCAAACAAATTATTTGAAATTTCTTCATCTGGGATAGAATCATTCAAAGCGTTAATTTGATCAATATAGCTCTGTGCACTAGAAGATGGTTCTTCAACTTTTACTTCTTCCTTCTTCACATTTGTTGGTGTAGCTTGTACATCAATTACATCAGTGTTCTGATAATCATCAGCCTGCTTAGAAACTTCTCTTAAAATCTGTTCATAGGATTCTGGATAGTTTGCCCCAAATACATTTAAACCACTCACCAAAATACCATTGCGATATACATCTAAATTAGAGAGTGACTTGTATTCACCATTACGTACGCGTAGTTCAATACCTGTACTAACGTTTAACGCAGTATGTGTTCTAAACCACTTACGTAAGAATATGTTATTCTTCGCCATCTGTGATGCGGAAATATTTGAAGCACGATTTCCAGCATAGTATGTAGATGAAGAATAGCTAGCGTATGGGTTTGAACTTTGCTCGTTTCTCTTTGAAGCATTTACCGCTGCCATTACAATCGCAAATACGATACCAATAATAATTAACATAGGTATAAACGTTCCTCCTCCAAGAAAAAATATTAAGAAGAATATCCAACCAAAATCAGAGTTCTTTCTGTTTCTCATTTTTTATAACCTCTCACTAGTGAATTATAGCATAATACACGATTTTTTTATATCTCTTCAATTGCATTCTATACACGCAATTTTATTTACTGATAGTCGAAATAATGCTAGTGTTGAATTTAAGAAAACGAGGTTACATGAACAAATTCGCTAAACTATACATTTCTTGGTTTAAAATCGGCTTATTTACCTTCGGCGGTGGATATGCAATGATTCCAATGATTCAAAAAAAGAGGTTGTCGATAAACACCACTGGGTAACAGCTGAGGATGTATTAAATTTCTATGCAATTAGCCAATGCACACCAGGCGCAATCGCAGTCAACTTATCCACATTTATCGGTAATAAGATTGATGGCTTCTTCGGTGCTTTAATAGCGACACTCGGTGTCATTACACCATCTATTATTATCATTAGTATTATCGCAACCTTCTTATCTAACTTTTCTTCCCTCGATGTAGTAAAACATGCACTTGCTGGTATTCAGATTGCGGTGTGCATATTAATGTTTGGGGCTGTGAAGAACTTATTTAAGACAAGTATTGTAGATATTCCTAGCTTAATCATCTGCCTTGTGGCATTCTTACTAGCATACTTTACAAATATTCCAACTGTACTTCTTGTAATACTAGCCGCTGTATTTGGCTACGTATTCTATACTTATAAAAAAATAAGATTCACCTCAAATAATCTGTATTTTTTTCACAACAATCATCAAGATTGTTGTTTTTTTATGCTATTTTAGTTATCTATAACTAACTTATCGTGTAAAAAATAATCTGTACGAGAGGAATTCTAGACATGATAGATAAGAAACTTTTAGCCCTTTTGGGTGATAATAAAAAATATATATTCTATGCAGTTGGACTGATGATTGTGGGTTTGTTTGCTAACCTCGCAATTACTGCATCCATCTGTTATGCCATTCAGTATGCAGCAGATTTCACATCCTCTGCCACTGGGGCACAAGGCTTTATCCTTCCAGCAGTGATTGTCGTCATTGCGATGGTAGTTCGTTATGTCACTTCTCGAATGATTGGTGACCTAAAGGATACTTTAGGCAGAAATGTAAAGAAGGATCTACGTCAGAAAATCTATGACAAGATTATCAAGTTGGGTGTTCGTACAACCGACAACATGAGTATGGCTGGTTTAACCCAGTTATCCATGGAAGGTGTTGAACAGTTAGACCTATACTACTCTGCATATATTCCGCAATTCTTCTACGCGATGATTGCACCTATTATCTTGTTTGTAGTTACTGTACGTATCAATTGGGCAGTCGCACTCGTATTGCTTGCATGTGTTCCGCTTATTCCAATGTCAATTATTGCAGTATCTCGTTACGCAAAGAAAAATCTTTGCGAAGTACTGGGGTAAATATACATCCATGGGAGATAGTTTCTTAGATAGTGTACAAGGTCTAAAAGAACTAAAGATTTTCCAAGCTGATGCAGCACAAAATATCAAGATGAACGAAACAAGCGAAGAGTTCCGTAAGATTACGATGAAAGTATTGGTTATGCAGCTGGCTAGTACAACAATTATGGACATGGTTGCCTATGGAGGTGCAGGTCTTGGCATTGCCTTAACAATTCATGCCGTTGTAAATGGAAATCTATCTGCCTACTCTGCATTGTTCTTAATTCTTGTAGCAGTAGACTTCTTCTTACCACTACGTGCATTTGGTTCTGCCTTCCATATTGCAATGAATGGTGCAAGTGCAGGTAATAAGATTCTATCCTTGCTTGCTCAACCAGATCCTGTATGGGGTAATGAAACAGTAGACAGTACAGAAATTACAGTAAAAAGATGTCACCTTCTCTTATGATGGAACTCGCGATGTATTGAAACATGCATCCATGAACTTTGGCTCAACTGGTATGTGCGCAATTGTAGGTGAATCTGGTTCAGGCAAGTCTACAGTTGTAAATTTATTGTTAGGTGCATATCATCCTCAACAAGGTTCTATTCTTGTTGGTGATAAACCTCTGGAGACATTAAGTAGAGAATCCTACTACTCTCACATTTCAGTTGTAAGTTATAACACCTATATCTTTAATGAGACAATCCGTCAAAACTTTATGCTTGCAAAAGCGGATGTAACAGAAGATGAAATCTTCGCTGCTCTTAAGAAAGTAAATCTATACGATTTTATTATCGATAACGGTGGCCTCGATAAAGTTATTACAGAAGATGCCGCAAACATTTCTGGTGGACAGAAACAACGACTATCACTTGCAATCAATCTAGTCGCAAACAAAGATATCTACATCTTCGATGAAGCCACAAGTAACATTGATATCGAAAGTGAAGCAATCATCATGAATAACATTAAAGAACTCTCTAAAGTGAAATCCGTGGTTGTTATTTCACATCGTTTAGCAAATATCATTGCGGCTGATACCATCTACTACATTGAAGATGGCGAAGTAAAAGAACATGGTACACACAATGAACTCATGAACATGCATGAAGGTTATGCAAAACTATATACAACACAAAAGAAACTAGAAGAAGGCTATACGGAGGTGGTCGCATGACAAACGAAAAATATGTCCGCCGTAGTGGCGCTGTAATTATGGCAAGTCTTATTACCTTACTAGGTTCACTAGCATATATCATGATTCTTGCCGTAATAAACGGTTCTGTAGGTTTCATTGTTGCGATGGGTGTAACTCTTATGGGTGCGGTTGGCATTGCCAAATCACTTGGGGAAGCAATTCCTCTCTCATATGGTGCGATCATTGCCCTAACAATCGGCTTTGGTGTATTACGTGGTTTCTTACGCTACCTAGAACAATATAGCAACCACTACATCGCATTTAAGCTACTCGCTGTATTACGTGACAAGATTTTCCGTGCATTGCGTATTCTTTGCCCTGCAAAACTTGAAAGTAAACAAAAAGGTGCAATCATCTCAATGATTACAGCCGATATTGAAACATTAGAAGTATTCTACGCACATACGATTTCTCCAATTTGTATTGCGATTATCGTATCAACCTGTGTAACTTTATTTGTTGGATTTACAGTAAACTGGTATCTCGCATTGATTGCATTACTTGGATATCTAACAATAGGTATTATTGTGCCAATGATTTCTTCCAGTCGATTAAAGGAATCGGGTGTACGCTATCGTGCAGAATTTTCATCCTTTAACGCTTACTTCTTAGATAGTATTAAGGGTATTAAGGATATCGTGCTTATGCATGCACAAGATCAGCGTAAAGATGAAGTAAACAAACGTTCTGATTCACTTCTTCTTGAAACAAAGAAGATGAAGCACGATACAGCAAAAGCAACTGCAGAAACAGAACTAAGCGTTTCGATCTTCATCATCCTTACACTCATTGTAGGTATTATCCTAGTCGCAAATAACAGTCTAACAATCGGTAAGATGTTAATCGGTGTAACAGCAGTATTTGGATCTTTTGGTCCAGTTATTGCTATCTCTGCACTACCAGGCAACTTAACACAGACATTTGCATCTGGTGACCGTGTTCTAAACTTACTATCAGAAAAGCCAGCAGTAACACCAATTACAGAAGGTGAAGATTTTACATTTGAAAACTTAGAAGTAAATCACTTATCCTTCTCTTACGATGGACAAACACAGGTACTGAAAGATATCTCTATGCATGCAAAGACTGGTGAGATTGTTGGTATTGTTGGTGAGTCTGGTTGTGGTAAATCAACATTCCTAAAACTATTACTTCGATTCTGGCAAAAGGAAACAGGAGACATCCTCTACAACGGCATTGATATTAATGAAATTAATACAGATAGTTTATTATCAAATGCCACAATGGTAAGCCAAACAACATATCTCTTTGATGACACTGTTGAAGAAAAATCTTCGAATCGCTAAACCAGAAGCTACGATAGAGGCAATTCAAAATGCATGTCGCATGGCATCTGTTCATGACTTTATCATGACACTACCGGATGGCTACCAAAGTAAAGTTGGAACACTTGGAGATAATCTTTCTGCAGGTGAAAAACAACGTATCGGTCTAGCCCGTGCATTCCTACGTGGAAGTAAGTTAATCCTATTAGATGAGCCTACAAGTAACGTAGATAGTATCAACGAAGGCATTATTCTTAAATCTTTAAAGCAACAAAAACACGATAAATGCATTATCTTGGTATCACATCGTGAATCAACAATGGCAATTGCGGACCGCATCTATCGTGCATCAGAAGGTGTCATGCATGAACAAAATTGAAGAAAAACGTCAACGTGAGATTTCTATCGTCACAAAGATGATTGAAGTCTATTGTAGAAAGAAACACGGTACAAAAAGATGGTCTTTGTCCTGAATGCCGAGAATTGCTTGATTACGCTACCTTTCGCAGCAATCATTGTCCCTTTATGGAGACAAAAACATTCTGCGCAAATTGCCGTGTTCACTGCTACAAACCAGATATGAAAGAAAAGATAAAAAACGTGATGCGCTTTAGCGGACCAAGAATGTTGTTGTATTATCCACTCGCAACGATTCGACATCTCATTGAAAGCATCAAAGAGAAAAGAAAACTGGAGAAACAGAAATGAATTCAAAAAGATATTTTTGGATAGCACTAGGAAGTATCAGCCTTGGAGTTGGTGTTATAGGAGCATTCATTCCACTACTACCATCTTTCCCATTCTTACTACTCGCAGCATATAGCTACAGTAAGAGTTCTGAAAGACTGCACAACTGGTTTATCAACACAAAGATATACAAAGATAACTTAGAGAGTCATCTTAGTGGTAAAGGTATGACAAAAGCCGCTAAAATTCGCGTGATGTGTACAGTTACTGTATTTATGTTATTCGGATTTATTATGATGATTCGTAAGGCATTGTATATTCCATGTGCAATTCTTGGGGTTGTATGGTTAGGTCATATGATTTACTTCATCTGGGGTGTCAAAACTCGAGTAGATGATTCTGCAGAAGAATAGTTTTACAACAAAATTTGTCGTGATAAGATACCAGTGAGGTAATTATCATGGCAAATTTTTTATTGTTGTGCTGGGAATTCTTTAAAACAGGTTTATTCTCCATTGGTGGTGGACTTGCAACAATCCCCTTCTTACAAGAGATGTCCTTAAAGTATGGATGGTTTAGTCTAACAGACTTAACGACCATGGTCGCTATCAGTGAATCAACACCTGGCCCAATGGGTGTCAATATGGCAACCTATGCAGGGAATCACGTATACGGTTTCTTCGGTGGTATCGCTACGACTCTATCTGTTACAGCACCAGCATTTCTATCTATTATTCTGATCGCAACAGCACTCCAAAAATTTGAAGATTCTGTGATTGTACAAAATGCATTTATGGGCTTAAGACCTGCAGTAGTCGGTTTAATCACATCTGCAGTCATAGGTATCTATTTACTAGCATTATTTGATGTTACAGCATTCCAAACAACAAAATCTCTTTTCAGTTTATTTAAATGGAAGCCTATTATCATATTTGCATGCATGTTAACTGTTTATCACTTTAAACCGAAGACACATCCAATACTATTTATTCTCGTAGCTGCAGTTATTGGAGTTTTGTTAAAACTATAATTTTATATATCAAAAGTAAGTATCTCCCAAACAGGAAATACTTACTTTTTCACATTTATAATGTGCATATGAAAATATGTCTCTATTGAATGTCTTCTACCGTACGTACTTCATAGATTCCATCACAATATAATCCGTCAAATTGATGAGCTCCTTTTAATGTATAAAATAAGTAATTAATTGCATCCACTTTATAACAAATTGGATAGAAATAGATTGTAATAACAATATCTGAAGATGGAATAAATTGTATTTGGCTTAAGTTATGTGATATTGGAAGTATCGTATTAAAAACCAATAATACGTTGCAATATATTTTTCATCTGTATGTTGTCATTTTCAACACTTGAATAACTTGCAAGATTTGCAAATTCAACGTATTGATCTTTTAAAAACTTTATAATTTGCATCAATCTTAATAGGAGATAAAAATCACTTCACTAATGGATATAGAACAATCATCAATTATATAATATTCACCTCTTTTTTTAATGATAACTCACTCGGATTAATCGGATTGCATTCCAAATCATAAAAACTGTGATGTATCAGAAGATACTAAATCATTCTGATTAATTTCATGTAGGTCGGACAATTTGTATGCATATCCAGATTGTACTTCAACTTGTGTTACTTCATTACTCGAAGTTACTTCCTGACTTACTTGTCTTCGAGTAGAACAACCTGCTAACACACACGAAAATAATGTAATTATTATTATCGGAATCGTCTTTTTCATAGTCACCTCCAAATGATTCTTCATTTACTGACAAATCCGTAAAGTCCTATGATTTTATCTGTAATTACATTATAGCACTACCCCCCCATAATAAAACCCTGGGACAAATGCCCGGGGAAAAGATGGGGAAAAACCACAATATATTGTTACTGTTATTTGCTAGCTTTTGCGCTTGCTTCTGCAATCTGCTTTTCAATCTCTGCAATCATCTTGATATCTTCTTCAAGTGTCTTTAATTCTTCCTCAGAGAAAGATGCCTTGTTTGCTTCAACTTGTTTCTTTAATACTTCGTCATATGGTATGCTCTGTGTTTGCTCAATCTGATCCTTGGACATTGTTGCGAATACCTTATTCCAAATATCTTGATGCTTGCCGAAGATTTCGCTTTCCTTTGCATAAAGATCTGTTAATTCATCATTTGCTCCTGCAGACTGTCCTTCTGTTACTGTTGTTGTAACACCACTTCCGGATTTCACTTCTTCAATCATCTTGATGATTTCTTCTTGTTTCTTTTCATCTTCTAAGTTACCAACGATTGGATCACCAACGAGGTTACCATTCTTATCAACCATAACTGTTGTAGGGAAGCTGAAGATCTTAGCTAGGTAAGCCTTCGCATCATCACCACCATTGATGACGATGTTTCTGTATGTAGCACCCTGCTTAGATAGGATATCCTTTGCATCCTTTAGTGTTGCTTCATCAGCAGCTTCAACGTTTACACCAATTAATTCTGCACCATGTTCCTTTAACTTCTTATTAAACTTTCAAGTGCTGGCATTTCATTTACACAAGCTGCACAACCATTGAACCAGAAGTTAACAAGTGTTACTTCATTCTTGCTGAATAAGGATTCATCAACATCCTTACCATCAAAGTCCTTACCCTTAAACTTAGGGAACATTTGCGCATCAGCTGTTTCTGTTGTAGAAGTTGTTGTAGTTGCGTTGTCTTCTTTCTTGTTGTTGCATGCTGCTAATGTAACTGCCATAACTGCTGCTACACCAACTAGGGTAAATCTCTTGAACAAATTCATTTTCTTTTTCCTCTTTCTGTTTTATGCCTTTTGTAAATTCTTATTTGCTACTTTTTGATTCTTAGCTTCACTCTTTTTCTTCATTGCTAAGTAAGTACTGATTGCCTTGGTTGGACATGCAGTAATGCATTCTCCACAACGAATACATTCCATGTCACCAGTATTCTTTGTAATATCGACATCCATCTTACAAACTTTTTGCACACTTACCACAGGATACACACTTGTTCTTATCAACGTTATAGTTGAAGATTGAAATCTTGTTGAATAATGCATAGAATGCGCCGAGTGGACAAATCCATTTACAGAATGGACGATATACAAATATAGATAAAGTTGTAATCGTAATGAGAATTGTAAACTTCCAATTAAATAATGCGCCTAATGTTGCTCGAATATTTTTTTATCTGCGATAGAGAGTGGAATACCACCTTCCAAGATACCTTGTGGACAAATATACTTGCAGAAGTAAGGTAATGCAATACCCGCCTTATTCGTCATAATAATTGGAAGTAATATTACTGCTACAGCGAGAACAATAAACTTTGTATATGTTAAGAATCTTAAATTCTTCGTACTAAACTTCTTTGTTGGAATCTTATGTAATAAATCTTGATACCAACCAAATGGGCACATAAATCCACAGATTAATCTTCCGATCAACACACCAAATAAAATTAGAATTCCACTGATGTAATATGAGAAGTTATACTTTGATGAACCTACAACTGCTTGGAAGGAACCTACTGGGCACGCTCCTGTAGCAGCCGGGCATGAATAACAGTTTAAGCCTCGGTACACATACCTGCTTAAGTTTTCCATTATAGAGAACACCCTTGAAAAAAAGTTAGGTATATGCATGTTTGTTAAGAATGTCGCAAACATCTGAATTGTATTACGTCTCTTCAGGAATCTTAGAAACGCTCTTGATTTAGCTGATGTCATACCTATCCAATTCCTACACACTCTAGGCAAAAGACGAATTGCTTTTTACCGAATACACTTTCTACTTCTCCACGAGAAGCACCAATCAGAATAAACACAACTGATAATACAACTAAGAATGCCTGTGTTGCGATTCTTATTTGTGTTGGATATTTATTAATAAAAATCCATTGATACGTCCTCCTTAACACTCAATTTCTTTCTGACGTGAAAAAAATATAACAAAGCAGATATAAAATTTGTGTTAAGAAATTTAACATTTTTATTTTTACTATTTTATACAGATTCATGCGTGTATAAATGCATCTATATGGTTTATGGGTTGCTTGTCTTGTTTCAAGACGGATGTGCTATACTGAGTTAAGATATACTCAGTTTCTGACAATTTCGTAATAGTATGAAAGGAACATTTTGCATATGAGAATATTAGTGGTTGAAGATGAAGTCACCCTTTGTGAAACAATCGCAAAGGGTTTACGTCTTGATGGATATGAAGTAGATACATGTTTTGATGGTGGTACTGCTTGGAATATGGCTATAGCTGAAAGTTATGACTTGATCATTCTAGATTTAAACTTACCTGTTATGGATGGTATGGAAGTACTTCGTAATATTCGTAAAGAGGATTCTGAAACAGCTGTACTGATTCTATCTGCACGTGGACACCTACAAGATAAGATTGATGGTCTTGATAGCGGTGCGAATGACTACCTTTGCAAGCCATTCCACTTTGAAGAGTTAGAAGCTCGTGTTCGTAGTCTGACTAGACGTCGTACCGTACAAAATAATGTCGTTCTTTCTTGTGGAGAACTATCTTTAGATACAAAGAGTCGTACCGTGATGGCTAGAGGTGAAAAACTTCCCCTTACGCGAAAAGAGTTAGGACTATTGGAATACTTATTACTACATCAAGAACGTCCAGTCCCACAAGAAGAACTCATCCAGCACGTTTGGGATAGTAGTGTTGATAGTTTTAGCAACTCAATCCGCGTACATATTTCTGCTTTACGTAAGAAGTTACGTGCAGCGCTTGGGTATGACCCTATCGCAAATCGTATTGGACAAGGGTATGTAATTGGGGGACAACAGGATGAATAGACGCCGTTCTCTACAGTGGAAACTAACCGTCATTACTGCCATTATCGTTATCTTATCTTGCCTTGCGATTAGCTATGCCATCAGTAAGTCGGCAATCTCCTCTATGACTAAGATTTCCGATTCTGCAGTTGCGATTTTACCATCCACCGACCCTACAACGAGTGAAGAAGGTGAAGTTGTTCAAGTGCAGATTTCTTCAAAAGATCTCATTTCGGATATGGTCAAAGAAATACAAACAGACTTCTGGAAGAGTAGCTTACTTATTACAATTATCATCACAGTCGCAAGTAGTTCTATGATGTACTTCTTTATCGGTTATGCTTTAACACCTCTAAAAAATCTTAGTGAGCAAATTGAAGATATTCAAGCAAAGAACTTGAAGCATCTTGTTGTAGCAGATCATAGTTCAATTGAAATTGAACAACTAACAAATGCCTTCAATGAGATGCTAGAGCGTTTAAGTAATACCTTTAGGGCACAAAGACAATTCTCTGCTAACGCTGCACATGAGTTACGTACCCCTCTTGCAGTAATGCGTACAAAATTAGAAGTTTTTGAGAAAAACAAAAAAGCCAAGTGACACTGACTATCAAGAAACAGTCAATATGATTCGTATGCAAACATCGCGCTTGTCACACGTCATTGATATTCTCCTTGAGATGACAGATTTACAATCCGCCCAAAAACAAGACCACATCTCCCTAGCAGACATGGCAGAAGAAGTAATTTGTGATTTGACGGCAGTTGCAGAAAAAAGAATATTACAATCTCTCAAAAATCCGAGGGACTGCCGAAATCATTGGTAATGATACCCTTGTCTATCGTGCAATCTACAATCTTGTAGAAAATGCCATCAAATATAACAATCCCGGTGGAAAAGTAACTGTATCCATCAAGGAAGATACTGAATATGCTAACGTAATCATTCGTGATAATGGTCCCGGTATTGCGCAAGAAGATTGGCAACATATCTTTGAACCATTCTTTAGAATTGATAAATCACGGAGTCGTGATATGGGTGGTGCCGGTCTTGGACTAGCCCTTGTAAAAGAGATTGCTCGTCAACATGGTGGCGATGTATATGTTGTACAAAGTTCAAAGAATGGAACAGAAATTGTACTGAAACTACGTCGAAAGTAACAAATAGTCGCTTTATTGGCGACTTTTTTTCATTTTTCTGCCCTGTTGAGCGTATATGCAGGGCAGTAGAAGAATGGTATAATAAAGGTTATGAAAACTGGATTATTTATTACATTTGAAGGACCTGATGGAAGCGGCAAGACAACCGTAAGTACTGCCGTTACAAAGATGCTAGAAGCAGATGGTTATCAGGTACGTTATACAAGAGAACCAGTGTGGTTCCAATATTGCTGAACAGATTCGTCAAGTTATCTTAGATCCTAAGAATACAGAGATGGACGCTAGAACAGAAGCTTTACTCTATGCCGCAAGCAGAAGACAACACCTTGTGGATAAGGTTTTACCTGTCCTTGAACAAGGTGTACATGTCATCAGTGACCGCTTTGTGGATAGTTCCCTCGCATATCAAGGCTGTGGTCGTGAGATTGGCATGGATGAAGTTTATGAAATCAACCAATTTGCGATTGAAAACCATATGCCTGATAAGACAATCTTCCTACAGATTGATGCGGAAACAGGTTTAAAGCGTATCCGTAGAGGAAGAGAAGTATTAGATCGACTCGATCAAGAAAGTGTCGAATTCCACGAGCATGTTCATGAAGGTTATCAAAAGGTTATCGATAAGTACGCTGACCGTATGATTATCGTGGATGCGACTGCAGATGTCGACACGGTGATTCAAAAAGTCCTATGAAAATCGTGAAAGGATTATTAGATGCGCAAGGATGAGTTACAGCAACAACAACCTCTGTTTTATCATGCATTAGAAAATGCATGTATGAATCATAGAGTTGCGAATGCTTATCTTTTATCTGGTCCTCATGGAACCCTAAAACATGAAGCTGCTCTTTTATTCGCAAAGAGTATCTTTTGTAAGCGGCATCAAGGAATTGCTTGTGAAGAATGCAATACATGTCGTCGTGTAGAAGATGGCCTATATGCAGACATGGTTTTATTAGATGGTTCAAAGAGTGCAATCTCCAAAGATGATGTAGACGCAATCCAAGAGAAATTCTCTAAGACTGCATTAGAAGATGGTGATGGCTCTCGTGTATACATTCTAGAAAACGTAGAGAACGCAAGTATCTCTGCGCAAAAACAGTATGTTGAAGTTTTTTTGGAAGAGCCTTCATCTGGTGTTGTCGCAATTCTTACAACCGACAATATCGACCGCATCTTACCAACCATCGTTTCACGCTGTACGTTAATCCCCTTCTCTCCACTTTCCGAAGAGTATCTACTTTCCAAAGCGAAAGAAGTTGGCGTACAAGATGTAGATGCTTACTTTATCTCTCATCTTGTAAAAGATATCAACCAAATGAAGGAATTTGCGGATAGTTCTATCTTTGAAACCTGCAAGATGATGTTTAAACAATACTTCAATCTTGAAGGAAGTCGCGAAGAACTATTAGTAGATTACGATATCTCCTACCGTTCAAGCGAAAAAGACAGCGCAAAAGCTAAGAAAGAAAATATTCTGTTACTCAATGGCTTCTTCGATTTGATGTCATTATTTGCACACGATATTGTATGCAAGCATATTGAAGGACCACATTGGTACAAAGAATTATTACAACAAGAATTACACAAACAAAAAGATTATGGAGAATTGATCATTATCTTACAAGAACAGAAAGATAAGATTAATCGATTTATTGATTTAAATCTATTAATGGATCAAACCTTCTATAGATTGGAGGAATTCAACCATGAACATGGAATGTGAACACGGTTCATGCGGTTGTCATATGCACCAAGAACAGGAACAACCGACAGTGAAATATGACTATTCCGTCGCTGTACGATTTAAGAATGCTACAAAACCGTATTCTTTTGGCTGCGATACTGCAGATATCAAAAAGGAAGCTGGGTTGTTGTAGAAACAGCACAAGGAATTGAAATGGGTGAGGTAGATGCAGATGCTTTTATGTATTGAAAGATACAATCTACATATGCCAACAAAACCAATTATTCGTCTCGCTACAGAAAAAAAGACCAAAAAGATGTACGCCGAAAAATGCCATTGCGGAAAGTGAAGCGTATCGTATCTGTAACGAAGAAATTCAAAGTTTAAATCTCGATATGAATCTAATGAGTGCGCAATATACACTTGATCGCTCAAAGGTTCTATTTGTATATCTCGCTGATCAACGTGTCGATTTCCGCGAACTTTTAAAGGTTCTAGGAACACGTCTACACTGCCGTATTGAATTACGTCAAATTGGCGAACGTGATAAGGCAAAGATGGTCGGTGGTATCGGTATGTGTGGTATGGAAACATGTTGCAGCCGATTCAAGAATCACTTTGATGTCATTTCTATTAATATGGCTAAGACTCAACAGCTTGCCCTAAACGTAGAGAAACTCTCTGGTATGTGCGGTAAGCTAATGTGCTGCTTAAAGTATGAGGAAGATGACTATAAGGAACTAACAGTCTGGACTGCCTAAGATGGGTTCTCAAGTTGAATATGACGGTATGATTTATCGTCTTACAAACATGAATGTCATGAAACAGGAAGCGAAGCTAGAAAATCGTGAACAAGTGCTCTTTATTTCCCTGGAAAACTTACGCGAGAAAGCTATCCCACGTAAGGGCTTTGTTCAACAGAACAACAACCAGAAGAGTGATAAACCAGTACATCGTACAACTGTTCATGAAGGCGTAGCTGCACCAGTGAATAAAGATAAAGCTGTACATGTATCCACAGACTTACCAAAGACAGTTAAGGTAGAGTCATCCAAAACCACAAAACAACCGTCCAAATAACAACAATAAGAAACCACACAAAAATCATTCCAACAAGCAGAATCAGCCACGTCCAAATGTGGAAAAAGAATACTGCTGAACGTAAGAATGTGACTGTGCGTACATTTGGACGCAAGCAAAAAGATGAGGGCGATAACGCATGAACCGCCAAAAATCCTTCGAAAATGAAAAACCAACACTCTATTTAGTACCTACTCCAATTGGAAATCTCAATGAGATGACTCCACGTGCTATCGACATCTTAAATAGCGTCGATGTAATCGCATGTGAAGATACCCGTAATAGTGGGCAGTTACTAAAGCATTTTGGTATTTCAAAACGATTGATTGCTTATCAGAACTTTAATGAAGCGTCCAGCACAAAAGGCATTATCAACCTATTATCACAAGGAAATAACGTTGCCTTAATCTCTGATCTCGGATATCCATTAATTAACGATCCAGGACAACGAGTTGTCAGTGAAGTGACAGCGCTTGGATATAACGTTGTGCCAATTTCAGGCTGTAGTGCTTTCTTAAATGCACTCGTTGCCTCAGGCTTAATTGCACAACCATTTATCTTCATTGGTTTCTTACCACCATCCACACATGATTGTGTTAAGAAACTACGCCTGTACCAATCCTATCCAATGACACTGATTATGTATGAAGCACCACATCGCATTGAGAAGATGCTACAAAGTTGCTTAGATGTATTAGGTGATCGTCATATCTGTATCGCTCGTGAATTAACAAAAGTACATGAAGAGTTTATCCGTGGTACAATTTCCGAGATACTACCGATTGCCTCAGAATTAAAAAGGTGAAATAGTTGTTGTGATTGAAGGCAATCAAGATGACTATGAAAAAAAGATATCGATATGGGGCAGATTCTCAATATGGTAAATACTTCTATTGAAAGCGGAATGTCCACAAGTGCCGCAATCAAAGAAGTTGCTAAACAGACAGGTATCTCAAAAAATCAGATCTATGATTTAGTTCATGGAAAAACTGATCAGAAAGGTGTGTGTTAACGAATGTTAAATCAATACGGACAATTAACCTTAGAACAAACACTGTTCTATCTTGCGATTGCGATTTTACCTGCAATCTTCTTCATGATTTATATCTATCGCAATGATGATAAAGAAAAAGAACCACCACTCTTATTACTAAAGTGTATTATTGGTGGTCTACTCTCTGTACCAATCGCAATCATATTAGAGATGATTTCCGAACAGGTTGTCTATTATCTTTTGGAAAATGTAGTAACTGCTACACAAGTCAATTACGGTATCCTAACCGCAATCTTTGTTGGACTCATCGAAGAAGGCGCAAAGTTCTTCTTCCTCTATCGATTCACATGGAAAGACAAAGCATTCAATTATCGCTTTGATGGTATTGTATACGCTGTATTTGTATCACTTGGATTTGCGGCATTAGAAAACGTCTTCTATGTATTTAATTATGGAACAGGTGTTGCTTTACAGCGTGCACTTCTCACAATTCCAGGACACATGAGTTTTGCGGTATATATGGGCTTATACTACGGTCACGCTAAAGTATCTGAAGCTGTCAATAACCCAGACGCAAAGGCACTCAATCTAAAAGCATCATATGCATTTGCGGTATTACTGCATACAATCTTTGACGCAACTCTGATGGTAGAATCCGATATTGGACTAATCTTCTTCTTTATCTTCGTTGCAATCCTAGATATTGTCGTATACCGCACGATTCGCTTAGAGTCCAAGAATGATATTCCTATTGTTCCACCAACAGAAGAGGATATCTACGCAGAGACAAAATTATCACATCCTTCACCAATCGTTGAAATTACAGACAATGTAAGTGAACGTGAAAAATGTAATGTTTGTTGTATGATAAGGTTAACGATATTAATAAGAGGAGTAATTTATGTTAAGTGATCCAACAATTGTCAAATTGATTATCATGGGCCTAGTAGGTACTAACGTTGTTCTACTTCTAGCCGTTATCTATTTGGCATTTAAGAAAAAAATACATATTATGTAGATGCGGATGGAAATGATATTAGTACAACAAAAAAAGCCACAGGCTAAAAAAAGTTGTACAAGCTACACCAATCGCTCCAAAACCAGAACCAGTACAACAACCAAAGCAGAATGAAGAAGATGCACTCAGCTGCGACAACAGTTCTTACTGATTTAGAAAAGACCTGTTATGCCAGTATCCCCAGCAATCAAACCAGTAAAGGTTGATTCCTTGGATACACCAATTCGCGAAAAGAATAATGATGATTCCGCAACATTATTTGAAGAAATATTCTCTACAACAAACTTAGATGAAGCTGATCCTAAGATTCTCGTGACAATCAAAGTGGCAGGACAAACAAAGGACCATACAATCAGTAAATTACCATGCTTGATTGGTCGTGAAGCCACAAGTTGTGACCTTGTCATCAATGAACCAGCAATCAGCCGTAAACATGCACGCATATTGATTGAAAGTGATACATTCTATTTAGCAGATGTTTCTGAACATAATGGAACATACCTAAACGGAATTAAACTACCACCTCTTGGTAAGGCTCGTATCCACGAGGGAGATCATATCAACTTAGGACGTGCAGAAATCGTCATCAACCAAATTATTGACTAAAGATGCTTGCAAGCATCTTTTTTAACTTCTCACAAAAACAGGATAAATCTATTCGAAATATCCTGCCTTTTTCTATAAATATTCAATTTAATTTAATACTGCTTATTTTGTGTTCTACGATATATAAATATAAATAAAAGAGAAAGTATAATCGTAATCAAAAAGGAAAGCTCTGATAATTTCATTTTAAATAAGAAATATTGTTGTATTCCATTAATTACTGCATATATCACAAACAATTTTATGTCATTCTTCATTTTTTTCTCCCCCTTTGTTATATCTAATTAAATTGTATGACTATCGTGGATAAATAACCAGACTTCACACTCCTGTTTCTAAGTTGCATAATTACTCATATTGTTCAATGATGCTTACGAGCATCTTTTTTTCTGATTCTATACAATAATGATGTATGATTAACGGGTATGGAGGTTCACTATGAATTTAGAACTAAACAACAAGCTACATGGATTTGTCCTTGAACAAATCAAAGATATTGAAGACGCAAAAGGAACTTTATATATGTTCCGTCACGAACAAACAAACGCAGAACTCTGCTGGTTAAAACGTGATGACAACAACAAGACTTTTTGCAATTACTTTTAAAAACAATCCCCGATAACGATACAGGTGTTTTCCACATTCTAGAACACAGTGTTTTAAAATGGTTCAAAGAAATATCCTGTACGTGAACCATTTGTAGAACTATTAAAGAGTAGTTTACAAACATTCTTAAATGCTTTTACGTATCCAGATAAAACAATGTATCCGGTAAGTAGCCGCAACAACAAAGACTACATGAACCTTATTTCTGTATATATGGATGCGGTATTCCAACCAGCCATCTACACAAACCCAAATATCTTCCTACAAGAAGGTTGGCATTATCAGATTCATGATGTAAATGAAGAGATGGAATATAGTGGTGTTGTACTCAACGAGATGAAGGGTGCCTTCTCCTCTGTTGATGAAACAATCGTAGATGAACTCAATCGTATGTTATTCCCTGATAACTGCTATAAGTATGTATCTGGTGGTGACCCACGGTATATTACAGATTTAACATACGAACAATTTATTGAAACACACCAAAAGTTCTACCATCCATCCAACGCGCGTATTTGGGTAGATGGTAACTTAGATATTGATGAAGTACTTCGCTTTATCCATGAAGAATACTTTGTTAACTATCAAAAGGAAGAAATGGATTTTGCAATACCGATGCAGAAAGTTCTACCCGCTGTACATAATCGTATCTCCTACGAAGTCAGTGAAAATGAACCTACAGAAAATCGCTCTCATATCTCTTTTGCGAAGATTATTTCTACATACGATTCTTATGTACAGAATATCGCATGGTCTGCACTATCTTCTACATTAGTAGCCAATAATGAATCACCACTAAAAAAAGCTATCCTCGATAACAACCTTGGTGAAGATGTTGATTTAGACTTATATGATGGTATCCAACAGCCGTGGCTCGTCTTAACTATTCGTAATACAGACGCAGAGAAGTATGATGCAATTTATGAAACATTACGCTCTACAACAAGCAAGCTTGTAGAAAATGGCTTAGACCATGAAGAACTACACGCAATCATCAACCAGATGGAATTCCGTTACCGTGAGAGTCACGAACCTGCGGGACTAATGTATGGACAACGCGCAATGGATAGTTGGTTATATGGTGGTGATCCAGCAGAACCATTATCCAATGGAAAGATATTCGATATCTTACGTGAAAAAGATTGAACAGGGATATTTTGAAGAACTCTTAGCATCCTTCTTATTAGATGAGGAACATCTAAAACTCTCTTACAGTTGTGCCATCCACAACAATGGGAGCTCAGCGTATCGCAGATGAAAAAGAAGCGCCTAGCAGATATCAAAGCTTCCAGCCAAGAGAATGTTCTAAAAATATATCGAGCAAAAACAAGGCATTAGACCTTTGGCAACAATCTACCGACACAAAGGAACAGCTAGCTACCCTACCAAAGATTCATCTTTCAGAGATTGATGAAAAGCCAGAAGACCTTCCACTACAAATTGAAAAAGTACAGTCTGTTAAGACACTGGTTCACCCTGCACAAGAATCAGGTATTGTATACCTCTTCTTCTACTTCTCACTTGCAGGAATTACAATCAAGCATTTACCAGCAGTTGGATTATTTACCGATTTACTCATGAACCTACCAACTACAAAGAAGACCGTTCGCCAGTTACAACGTGCTGTACGCAAAGACCTTGGTTCATTAAATATCGTTACAGATGTATACTCACCAGATAACCGTTCTGATGCATGTATTCCAGTCCTTGCAGTATCTTGTTCTGTACTTGAAAGAAATGTAGATAAGGTTGTTCCACTGATCTTAGAAGTAATCAAAGATACAAAGTTTACAAAGGAAGAAATCTTGCCTATTCTCAAACAAGGCAACGAAGGCGCAAGACAATCCATCATCATGAATGGACATTCCTTCGCAATGCGTCGTGTATCTGCACACCATAGTGCTGAAGGTGTATTCCGTGAATATATCGGTGGATATGAAAATGCATTATTTAGTAAGCAGTTAGAAGATCACTACGATGAAATGATTGATGAAGTAATCAATGAGTTTGAAATGTATCAGGAAGTATTATTCTCTAAGGACCGTCTGATTGCGAGTGTAACTGGTGAACATTTAGATATCGTAAAAAGAATTCATCGCTGGTATCAATCGCATTGAAGCACAGGGTAACGTTGTACACTACCCACTCTTACAAGAACCAAAAAGAAGCACTACAGATTCCTGCAGGTATCTCCTACTCTGCCGCAGGTACTAATATCAAATCTTTCAACTTTGAATATGATCCACGCTTGCAGGTAATCGCTCATCTATTGACATACGATTATCTATGGACCGAAGTCCGTGTGAAAGGTAACGCGTATGGTACAGGCTTTAGCGCCAATCCAAACGGAAATATCGCCGCATACTCCTATCGTGATCCAAGTCCTCTACATTCTATCGAGGTCTACAGAGATACATACAAACGTATCAAGCAACTCGCAGAGGATGAACATACTGATTTAGCTGGATACATCATTGGTACAATCGCTGCTGCAGAACCACTTCTATCACCAGCTGCGAAAGTACGTTTAGCAGATATTCGTTATTTCCGTAATACCACATACGAAAACTTATGTGCTGCACGCAAGAAAGTTCTTTCTATGACAAGAGAAGATCTTGCAAGATACGTAGAACTCTTTGAAAAAGCATTACAAAATCCAACATCCTGTATTGTCGCAAACGCAGAAACAATCGAACAATGTAAGGAAGAAGGCTATACAATCCTTGATCCACTCTCTTAAAAACGGCTGAAAATGCCGTTTTTTTATTGTATAAATGTGTCTAACTTTCACTAAAAAAATGAAATATTTTCAGGTTAGTTATTTCTAACATGCGAAAAAAATTCACAAACTTCTTTTGAGCAAAGGTGTTGAATTCAAAAATAAATCATTCTATAATGATAATAGTTCTCAATAAGTGGTGATTATGAAAAAGAAGACAGACTTATCAAAAAAACAAGAAATATTAAATATTATCCAAGGAATTGGAACGCATATGACTGCGGAAGAAGTTAAGTCTGCTTTTGGATCAAAAGGAGACCGGTATTGGTTTAGCAACTGTATATCGTAATCTCAATCTTCTCGTCCAAGAAGGTGTGATTCGTAAATATACAGGTGAAGGCTATAACTTCTATGATGGTAATCCTCGCTCCACACGATCACTTACGTTGTACAAAGTGCGGAAAGATGATCGACCTTGGTGAAATGCCTTATGACTCTTGCCCAGATGAAAAGGTAGAAAAAAATTCACCGGTGGAAAAGTATTCAGTCATGTCACTATTTTTGAGGGAATTTGCAAAGATTGTCTAAATGAGGAGGACACAAGCAATGGAATTAAAGGGTTCAAAAACTGAAAAGAATTTAAATGATGCATTCGCTGGCGAGTCAATGGCTCGCAACAAGTACACTTTCTTCGCTGAGAAGGCTCGTGAAGAAGGTTACGAACAAATCGCAAACATCTTCTTAGAAACAGCACGTAACGAACAGGAACACGCTAAGCAGTGGTTCATCGCATTATGCGGTGGCGCTATCCCAACAACTCATGAATGCTTACAGATGGGTGTAGATGGTGAAAACTACGAGTGGACAGACATGTACAAGAGAATGGCTCAAGAAGCTCGTGAAGAAGGATTCACACGTATCGCAGCTCAGATGGACATGGTAGCTAAGGTTGAAAAAGGAACACGAAGAAAGATACGAGAAGTTAAAGGCTAATGTCTTAAACTCTCAAGTATTCGAAAAGGACGAGCCAGTAGTATGGCAGTGCGAAATCTGTGGTTATACAATTGAGTCCAAGAAGGCTCCTAAGATTTGCCCACTCTGCAGCTACAAGGAAAGCTTCTTCGAAGTTAAGAAGGAAAATTACTAAAATTTATCCTTCGGATGGTATGAAAAATACCATCTTTTTCTTTATGATTATGTTAGTGAAAAAGAGGAACATCATATGTCACAAGAAATCTATGTGAAAACCCAAGAAAGTTACAGCCTTAAATATCCTACTTATTCTAATAGGATCATCTCTATACGCATTATCAGTAAACTTCTTTTTAGTACCTTTAAAGCTTTACTCTGGTGGAGTTCCTGGTACAGCACAGATGTTAAGAACAGTATTCTTTTCTAATGTGCATCATGTGGATACTGCAGGTCTAATCAACCTTGCGTTTAATATTCCACTCTTTCCTTCTCGCTTTAAAGAAGATGAAGAAACGCATGGTTGTAGGAACCGTGTTATCTGTTGCCTTACAAACAATTATCTTTACATATATCATCGCCCCAACTGCACCTATCCTTGATGATAAACTTGCATGTATTGTCATTGCTGGATTATTGGGTGGTGTTGGATGTGGATTGATACTTACCAATAGTGCAAGTGCAGGAGGCTTAGATTTATTAGGTCTATATCTAAGTCATAAGTCAAAGAAGATTTCTGTGGGAATCTTTAATGTTATTTACAATATTATTCTATATACATTAATGGCAATACTATTTGATGTCTCAACTGCACTATACTCTATTATTTATATTGTTGTATTCTCTGTGACAATTGATCGTTGGCATTATCAAAAATATTGAAGTTGAACTTATGATTTTTCACACATGTTCCTGAAGTTAAAACAGATGATCATGCATGAATACGCAAGAGGTGTTACTTGTTGGGATGGTAAAGGTGCTTATACCAACAATCACACAGAAGTACTCGTCACAATTGTCGCAAAAAAAGTGAGGTTTCTTCCGTTCAAAGAGAGATTCGGAAGCTTGATCCAAATGCCTTCGTAATCGCTCATACACGTGTTTCTGTATCCGGAGGATACCAAAAAAACGCCTAGTTTAGCACTAAAAATGCGATAAATAGTGGATTTATTTTTTTCTTTGTGATACATTTTTGTATTGTAGAAATCGTGAGGAACATATGAAAACAACACATACAATTTTAATTGTGGATGACGATATAGATATTTTAGAAGCCCTGAAAATCTATTTATCTAAAGACGAGTATCATTTATTAACTGCTCGAAATGGAAAAGATGCCGTCGATATCGTTAAATCAGAAACTGTGGATTTGGTATTAATGGATATTATGATGCCTATTATGGATGGCATTAAAGCAACCGAAGAAATTCGTAAACTTACAAATATCCCAATTATCTTACTAACTGCAAAGAGTGAGGATAGTGATAAAGTTGTAGGTTTAGATTGCGGTGCTGATGACTATATTACAAAACCTTTCAATCCATCTGAAGTCTTAGCACGTATTAACTCACAGTTAAGAAGATATCACCAACTCGGTGGCGTCAGTGCTGATTCAAATGAGCTTGTGATTGGTGGAATTGTTTTAGATGACTCCACAAAGAAAGTAACTGTTGATGATAACGAAGTTGCTCTAACACCTATGGAATTTGGTATTTTTAAAGATGTTGATGAAACAGCCAGGAAAAGTATTTACTTCTGCTGAAATTTATAAAAAAATGTATGGAATGATGAACCAATTGGTAGTGAATCTGTTATCGCTGTTCATATCCGTCACTTACGTGAAAAGATTGAGATTGATCCATCTGAGCCAAGATATATCAAAGTAGTTTGGGGACAAGGCTATAAGATGGAGGACAGTCATGAAAGAGCGCAGTAAAAAAAGATTACGTTCAAGTTATCTATGGAAAGTGATTGCTTTCCTTCTTTTTGCGCTTGCGGCTACACTAGATTTAATTGGTATGAATGCGATTGCGTACTTATCTACTGCCGGAGCCTACGATGGAATTTCTAGATATAGTGATACTGCGGACGCAAAAGCACGTGCAGCAGCCACCGCCAATAACTGCGTTTTATATGCATTAAGTATCGATTCATCTTATATTGGTGATTCGAATCGAAGTTATGACCGTGAAAATTCTAATCTTGCGGTGGAAATCTATGATTTTACCACGAATCAGCTAATCTATAAAAATTTTGATATAGAAGAATCCACATTGCATGGTACTGCCTATTTCTATGGCGATACTTCTGATGGTTATTTCCAAGATTATATTGATAAGAATAGTGTGCCAACATATCGTATTGAATATGCACTTGCGAAAGATTTAAGCGCAAAAGATGACTTCTACTATTGCGATACGGTTTATAACATCCAGTATAAATTCCGTTATATTGTATTCCCGATTGAATTAATCAGTATTATCGTCCTCATCGGCTCTGTTATATTCCTATTCTATGGTTCAGGACACGTAGATGATAAACCGGGTATTACTTTAGCATGGATTGATAAGGTTCCTCTTGATATCTTTTGCCTTTGTTGTTTTTGCTTGTTTGGATAAACGCTAGTTACTATGTTTATAATCATGGTTTCCCCTGATATCGCAATCAATTTCTATCAACAAGGATATTATTACGGTTTTTGCGAAAGCTAGTATCATTAAGTACATCATGGTAATTGTTGGAGGTGTAATTCCGTCCCTGCAATTTACATTGTTGTTCTTCTTAAGTCTTGCGGCACGTATCAAATATGGCGATTGGTATAAGAATACATTAATCTACTATATTGGAACAATTCTCTCAAATCTTCTACAGATTGGAGGATATTTCCCTACTTTCTTATTAGGCTCCTTCGTATTCTGGGTTATATTCTACTTCTTAGTACAACTCCAACTATATGTATTGTTAGGTATCTTCTTATTTATCGCATCGTACGCTCTATTCTGGCGTGCATATGAATCCGTACTCTTAAAGAAGGCAATTCATAAATTCGCAAATGGAGAAACTGATTTCTCATTTAGCACTTCAAAGTTATCGAATTTCTTTAAAGTACAAGCAAAACGACCTATACAAGATTAAAGACTTTTGCGGAAGCGGCTGCTAGAAAAATCAATTCGTGCTGAACATTTGCAGAATGAATTGATTACAAATGTCAGTCATGATATTAAGACTCCTCTTACTTCAATTATTAACTATGTTCATCTTTTTGCAAAAATGTTGAAGATCCACAACAAGCTAAAAAAATACTTAGCAGTATTAGAAAAAAACAATCAAAACGTCTTCAAAAAAATTAACAGAAGATCTCATCGAAGCCTCTAAGGCAAGTACCGGTAATATTACTGTTAATATTATGCCAAATGATTTACATGAATTATTAGAACAGGCAATCGGGGAATACTCTGATCGTTTCGAAGCTTGTAAACTAGATATTGTGACAAACATTCCAGATAATGCACGTTCTGTCATGGCGGATGGAAGACTCTTGTGGCGTGTATTCTCTAATTTATTCTCTAACTTAGTAAAATATGCGCAACCAGAAACCAGAGTCTATATCAATAGTATTCGTACGATTGACAACAATATTATGATCTCAATTAAGAATGTTAGTCGTGAAGCACTCAATATTTCTGCAGAAGAGTTGACTCAGCGTTTTGTGCGTGGTGATGAATCTCGTCATAGCGAAGGTAGTGGCCTAGGTCTCAATATTGTAGAGAATTTGGTAAACCTACAAAACGGTCATTTCAATATCGTTATTGATGGCGACCTCTTTAGAACAAACATTATCTTGGCCGCAAAATCAGAAGAATTCACAAAGAAGAATTCTACAACAGAATCTAATTAATCCTACAAAAGTAAAGATGGAGATTATACAATTCTCCATCTTTTTTCTTATTCAATGTTAATGGCTTGATCATGATGTACAGACCATGCATACGCATCAATTCTTTTATCTGGATAAATCAATTGTAGTGCTTTTCTGTATGTATTGATTTGTTCTGTATACAACGATTTAATCTTAGATAATGCGGTGTTGTCTGTCTTAAAATCAATCAGAATAATTCTATCTTCTAAGATTGACACAAAGTCCATAATACCATGTATCTTTTCTTTCTCTGTTTGTACATAGAAAGGATACTCATGATGAATTTCACCTTCTACTGCTTGATGGTAAATCTCTGCATCACCAAATGCGAGTAGATGTTTTCTTTCTGTTGAAGAGAGATTTAGGGATGCTAAATCATCTTCATTAAATAATCTTGGTGGTAGTTGTTCAAAAACATGCATGAATGTGTGTGCCATATTCTCTTCCAGCATTTGTCTCTGTTAGGTCTAGATGCTGGTAAGTTACTACCAAACTCAGTAGAACTTGGTGTTAATACTTCCTTCTCTTCTATACTTGTATATCCATAGTGTGGAAGTTCTGTAACAGTTTCTGTTTCTTTATGTTCTAGGAAAACATTCCATGATGGATCAATATCAACCTGTTTCATAATTGGTTCATTTGCCATTGTGCTTAGAATCAACCCAGACATACCATTACGAATGAGTAAATCACCTAACATGAACTTCTTTCCACGATATGGGATTGGTTTTGGTAATGCGTCTACGATATAGAGTCTACGTACCGCACGTGTAACTGCGACATATAAGATACGAATAAATTCTTCCGCATCCTCAAGGTTCGCTTTGTATTCGATTGCACGCTTATGGATTGTCTTTCGTTTTGCACGATACGGATTTGTACATAAGAAGTTTAATCCTAGATATAAATCATCATCGACATTGACTGCCTCGGCACTATCTCTAAACGGATTTGTTGCATTACTCCATAGGAATACATACTTATACTGGAGTCCCTTTGAGTGGTGGATTGTTGTAACGGTAACGATATCATCCGCTGAACCTTTTGAGATTGCTTCATTGGATACCTCATCTTCAACTGCTTTTAAGGCATTTAAGAATTCCGCAACAGAATGGTACTTCGCAGATACTGTCATTTCAAATAGATAGTCAAAGTTTGACTGTTGACTGATATTTAGACGATTAAAGTAAGTATTGTGATTTGCAAGTTCTGATAACATTCTTGGAATACCATAGGTATCCGCAAGCTCTTTATACATCTGCAAATCATCATAGAGACCAAACTCTTTAGCGACCGCTTTGATTGAACCTAGTCTTATCTTTGCCCTAGCAATCTCTTCATCACTATAGTTGTAGAGATTAGAAACCATGCATGCAAATAGAGCTGAATCTGCTTCTTCGTCTAACATTGCAGTACACAATGCAATGACTGTTTGGCATAACTCTGAACGATAGAATCCTTCACGTGTATCAATGCTATAAAGGGATTCCCTTTGCTTCAAAGGCTGCTTTTAAGATATGCTTTATCACCATGACTTCGTAAGAGTATCGCAAAGTCATGGAAGGATGGTAATTTTTGTATCATTCTTTCTTGCTAGTTCAAGTTCTTGGTTATAGGTATCAATAATCTTATTGGCAATCCAATTTGCCTTAATCATCTTGATATCCTCATCCTCGTCCTCATCATCACTAACAATCTCTGTTTTATTCTTCGGAGTATAACTTGCAAACTCAATAAGTGCATCTGGACTATCATTCTTTGGGAACCAGTCTACGATATCATCTTCACCATACTTTTCTGTACTCTCTTTTACATTCATAATCTTTTGAAAGAGTATATTTGTAAACTGAATAATCCGTGCATCTGAACGATAGTTTCTAGATAGGATAATCTTTCGCTGATTGCATGGATGAATTGATTGTTTCTTCAACAATCTTTTTCTGACTCATTTAATTTAGAACGCATTAGCGCAGGCTTTGCCTGACGGAAACGATAGATAGATTGCTTGGTATCACCTACACGGAAGATACAGTTAGGACTAGCAATCATTTCTATGATTGTATCCTGTAGTTTACTTGTATCCTGGAACTCATCAATCATGACTTCTTGTAAGTTATCACGGATAACCTTCGCTACATTTTCATGTTTTTAGAATTTCATACGCATAGCGTTCCATATCTGAGAAATACATTGCAGTATTTTTCTTGCTTTGATTTTGTACGCAATTTTGATATGTATGCTTTGCTAGATTGATGAGAGCTGTATTGATGATAGAAGCATCTCTTGCGTCCGAAACAAAAATCATCTTCGTTTAGACGTTCCTCTACCATATTCTTGAGAGTCTTTTTCAAATGATCCATTGCACGTGCATGTTCAGGATAATTCTCTTTCTTATAACTAGAAAGCTTTTATATCATCCATCATTTGAATTTGTTGTTTATAGTTTTGATATATCTGCAAAAGTATAGGCAGAACTTTCATCTTCCGGCATTAATTCAGTTTGTAATGTTTGAATGATATTCAAGAAAGTATCAAAAGCTACAGAATTATCAATTACTTTTCCACGTCCATTAATCGCTTCTGGTAACTCCTGCAAAGATTTCTATATCACGTTGTAATACTGCTAGTTGTCCATACAAGGACGCAAAAGAAATACTTACGAATATTGATATCAAATGCATTAAATGATGTGAAATGATTTGAACTCGTGGAATCAAACTTTTTCAGGATACATCTTGAATGCATGGTTAAACCATTCATGTGGATCTACGGATGATTCCGCATGACGATTGATTTTTAACAACTGCATCATATAGTCCTTCATAATCATCCGCACGACTTGAAAAAAATAGGAAGCGAGCGCAACAATTTCCTGTGGATTTATCTGATATGCATATTCTAATGCGTTCATGAACGCATCACGTTGGATATTTTCGTTTTGTCCACTTGAGAGAATATTTTCTGTTGTTGCTGGATCTAGACCGATGATGTTGTAATACTTTTTTTGATAATAGACAAACAGAAAGAGTCGATGGTTGTGATATTCGCACTTGCAAGTGCGATAATCTGATCATCAATATATTGAATCAAATCTTGATCAACTGTTTCTTCTTTTTCAGCTAACTGTTTAATTTCATTTAGTTCTTGGGCAACACGCTTTTTCATTTCACTTGCGGCTGCTTCAGTAAATGTTAACGCAAGAATGCGTGATAAAGGGTACACGTGGATTATCCTCGATACATCTTTTTTTACCAAACGGGATACGAGTACTTTTTGTCTTACCGGCACCAGCAGATGCGGAAACGACAATACCCATCCCAGAAGAATTACAGGCAACGGACTGTTCAGCAGATAATTGATTTTTCTCAGAGATTCTCATCTTCTTTTGCCCCCTTTGCTGCAATTTCTTCTTTATCTAATTTAAATGGAATATCTGCTGGAATACCCTCCACTTCCACTGCTGTCGGAATACGATATTCACCATTAAAGTGATACATTGCCATATATGGTAATGTTGTATTTTCAATTGGAGATAGTTCAATATTTCCACTTAGAACTTGTTCATGGAAATTTGCATAGATTCCTTGGATATATGCTTGAATCTTATCGAAAAGTCGTAAATATTCTTTGGACTCTTGATATGTCTTGCGTCTATATCCACATCATCACGATGTTCGTTAAAAATCCATACTGCACACTTTCGACTCTTGATAAAATCTTCCTCTAAGCTATTTAGTAATACTTGTTTTGGCATATCTCCACATTTATTGTAGACATGATTTAAATCAATCGTTTCATCCTTCATAGAGATATACTGTACAGCAGTTGGATTGTATTTCTTTCCTTGAAGATTGTTTGTGACTATCATCATGTACGTTAACATCTGTAGACGTAATCCTTGTTTTTACTTCATCTTCACTAATAGATAATACAGATGATTTGTAGTCAATGATACGAATTAAATCTTGATATAAATCAATGCGATCAATAATGCCACGGATATTTACATTTCCAATCATTGTTTCAGGCAAACGGTATTCAAAAGTGCTCTGGGAATAAAACTAGAATCTTTTTTTCTAAATCATGCATGAATATCATAAATTTAGATAATGAATCTGCTAGTCTTTCCAAAAGAAATATCATATAAATAGTGTTCGTTTGGATGTGTCATCTTAAGTACATCAAAATATGGTCTGAGTACTTCCTTAATATTAATCGCTGTTAAGATATTTCGTTCCATCTTCTTGTAATGCATACTGTTTTACGCTTTGCGTTATCATGCATATATTTATTTTTATAAGAAGATAGTAATGTATACATGAAAATGATGTTGAATATTTCCAATTGTAATTGGATCTAATGCTGAGAATTCTTGGTCAATAATTCCTAGTCCCTTTTTGGATAAAAGTATCCATATGGATTACGGTAGTATGACTCTACCGTACTAACAGAGCCATTTAATACTCCTTTTTCATCTAAGAATAATTGTTGTGCAGTCTCTGGTGTTAATTCATGTTTTACTTCTACATGATTATCCACAATCAAAATTGGCCATGGTGTATTTTCTTTCTTCATGTCCACTTTGGATTGCACTTCGTAAGCTAGTTGCATTTCTTTTGCCTTGGTAGTCATTTGGTGGAATAGGAATAGTAGATTTCTTCCGCTGAGGAATCAATCCATCGTAACGCATTCATATAGTAACCCATAACGCTGATTCATACTTGGATAAGATGGTATCTTTGCAAGGTAATCTTCATCAAACAAGCCATTATGAACCGGAAAGCCTGGATAATTCTTTCCACTACATCCAATCACGTAAGTTAGTTCTTGTTTCTTCACTGGATGTGTTAAGTCTGTTACCGTACAGATTGCGTCTGTAAATACAGCACTATCTGAATGAATCCCTTGCAACATATGCATGATAAAAGGGATGTTCTCTACATCATGTTTCTCACTTGTCAAAAATAGACTGTAGAACATTACGTAACTGTCTACCTTCTTTTAAATTCATGTTTATTCTGTAGAATCTTTTTGGTTACGAATGATTTCAAATGCATTCATCAATATATCTTCAAATGTAGATGCTTTCATCAAGCTATCTAAATCTTGTTGGATATTGTTAAATAGCTCATCTGCTCGCTCTTCAAAAGTAAGCGTAACGCGTAGATTCCTTTTTAAATACTTCTGATACCTCTAGATACTTTGATAAATGCTTTTAGGACATTCTACATTTACTAATACTTGGTCTAAATATTTTAAAAACAGTAAATAGAGAGCGATTCTGTTTTTTTGATCATCAACACCAAAACGCATCAATATATAAAGCTTTCATCAAAGCTTCTTTATTTTTTTCGATATGCAAGATTGACTAATGCAACATAGCGTTGAATTAGTCTAGCAGATACATCATGATGTACTGTTGAAAATGGGATTTCATATCTTGCGAAAACTTGTTGTACAACTGGATACTGTGTCTTCCATGAAGTAAGCACCAAGTTGCATGGTCTTCGATATGTTGCGATATCTTGTGCAATCGCTTCAATCTCACGACGCGTACTTAATGCATAACGTAAGTGTTTTTGACTTGTTATGCTGTCGGTTGGTTTTGCTTTGTCTTTGAGTTGTTCTAAGATTTCCACATAGTATGGATCTGCCTCAAAGAAAGGATATATTTCTACATCATCTTGTTGTAATTTCTGAATTGCAGCTTCCTTATTTTGTATATTCTCTTTTTCCACAAAAGGAAGATCTAAAAGTATGCGGATGATTTCCTTTAGTTCCTTTTCTTGTTCGTTTGTCTCAGGTAGTGAGTCAATGTGAATGTTGCGTTGAATACACTCTAATACAAACTGAAAAATCTCCTGAATAAATGCAGGATAATCAAACATCTTTTGATATATTGGAAACTCGTCATTTCTCTTTTTTAAAGTATGAGAAATCTTCAACAGTGCCGCATATTTATCTGTATGTTTCTCTCCTAAAGCAACAGAAAGGGGAACTGCTAGTACATTGGCAACGACGCCATGATTATGTTTTGCGAGATCTTCATAGATATACTCTTTTTGATAATTCGAACATAAAATTGTTTTTCATATTTAGATTTTTATCATAGGCAATCCTGCATATTTGTTAAAAATATCCTGTTTTGTACAAAAAATTTGGACAATCTTACTGGATTTTTCAAAATCTGCGTGCCTATAATTAATTTGACAAACACTACATAAGCATCAACTAACAATACAAAACTAAATACAATTACTCGGAGGGAAGTATTTACCATGGCAATTTGTGCTATTCTAGGCCAGAAGCTAGACAGTAGGAAAGACGGAGATGACTGTCTATTTAACGGTTATTTAGAAGATTATCTCAGCCTTAAGGAAAATGAGATTGAAGACAATTTAAAAGAAACATTTGAAAAAGTATTAGAAACAGATCCAGACACAAAGATTTGTGTGGATTTACATTGTGCCGTCAACGTTGAAGCAATTAGTAACCAAATCATCCGCTATAAAGATATCTGCAAGCTTAACGGAAAACCACTCGTGATTCCTTACATCTTGTATTTTCACCATGATGATGAAGATAGAGCTATCATCATCTATGATTGCAAGCAGTATGGATATATCTATGCAAAGGGTCTTTACTACTGCATGACAGAGCCAGCTGGCGAATTTATTGACTGCAAGAATGAGATTGTTGCGATTTCTTCTAAACAGGAAACAATCTTAAAAGTTCTTGATCAATTATTCACTGTCAAAGCAGGTTCTATTCAACGCAGTATTGACCATGAACTTTTCCACAATTACGAAGAGTTAAAAACTGCATCCAAAGAAGCTGCGAATGCGTTAAAACTTGAAGCGATGGAAAAACTTCCTGCATTAGAAGATCGTACACACGCTATCTATCACTATGTAACAAACTGGTTCCTTTTAAAGAAGGTTCTCTATGTTCAATACATGGTAAATAAGAATATCTTATCCAGTGTTCACGAAAACAATATCAAGAAACAGAGAAATCAAGCAAAGATGAATTCTGAAGAAATTGATATTCTCAGTTTCAGTGAAATGTGGAGATTGCCTAAACAAGAATCTCTTGCATAAACACATTACCTCGACTGCTCGTCGAGGTTTTCATTTACCCAAAACAGTGATTTTAATGCCTAATTACGCGTTATATGGTAACATTTTAAAGTAAAGAGGTGTTATATGACAAAGAAGCTAGCTGTAGCAGCACTACTCATGTTTCTGATTATCGCTACTTTAATCGGTAGTACCTTTAATCAAAAAAATGATTTCTTGAAATCCAGAAAAAAAGAGCCAGTCGTTACTACAACAGAAGATAAAAAAAGAAGAGGAGAAGAAGGAAACCCCTAAAGCCCTGAAGTTGATCCCTGAAACAGATACACGCTTCAGCGATACAAACAGTATCCTACTTCTTGTAAACAAAAAACATAAACTAGAAGAAACTTATGTTCCATCTGATTTAACAACTGTAAATGTTAGTACAAACGGTACTGAATGGACTCTACGTAAAGAGGCTGCGAAAAGCCCTTGAAGACTTATTCAATGCCGCAAAAGAAGATGGCATTACATTACGTTTAGGAAATGGATATCGTTCCGGTTCTTACCAAGGGCAGTTATATCAATCCAGTGTTAATCGTATCGGTGAGACAAGCACAAATAAGACCACCGCAAAAGCTGGATATTCCGAACTACAAACTGGCTTAGCAGCTGCGATTCTCGGTGCGGATACAACCACAGATTTTAATACTAGCTTTGCAAAATCTGATGAATATAAGTGGCTCCAAGAAAATGCATATAAATACGGTTTTATCTTACGTTACCCAGAAAAATAAAGACTCTATCACTGGATATTCTTATATGCCATGGCATTATCGTTACGTTGGAAAAAGACATAGCTGAACAGATTCATGAAGCAGGGTAACGATACGACATTCGAAGAATTCTTTGGCCTTAAAGGTGGAGACTACGAAAAAGAAAGCTAAATAACGCAATAAATCCTAAAAGTAAAAAAATCCCGTACGGCAATGGGATTTTTTTATTTTTATTCTACGAATAACTTTGTTTTATCTAATGCTTTGACTAGGAAGTAACCAATGACTACTGAGATTAATTCTCCGATTGCGACGAATGAACCATTGATGAGTGTTCCTAATACAATTTCATTTGGCATAAATAGGTATGCAAGTTCTGCACCTACGAAGAAGAAGTTAAAGATTACAGGCATTAAGCAAGCAAGTACTGGGATATCATTTACTTTCTTATCTTTTTAATACCCATGTGCAGTAAGCTGCACCGAATGTTGCGATTGTTCCGATAATCGCATCTAAGAATCCAGTTGGATTAACACCTATCATCGCACCAATTAGGTTTGTTAAGAAACAACCTAGTGTTACACCCCAAATAGATGGTTTGTAAATTAATGGAAGTAGTGTTAAAAGCTTCTGCGATTCTGACTTGTACATTACCATATGTAAATGGTGCTAGTACTAATGATACGACAGTATAGATTGCCGCAATCATCCCAACCCTAGTTAAGGTCTTCATGTTCATAAAAAAATATCATCTCCTTATTTTTCATTTAACGTCAGGTAGCTGCTACTGACGGGATTGTGTCCGGTTATTTATTTTACGCTATTCATTTCTTTTTCGTCAACATAGAATCTCTTTTATTGTACTTTATTCTGTTTAAAAATATCTTTTTTCATAAAAAAGATACTATCCTTTCGATAGTATCTTTACATGCGTGCATGTGTTATTTAGTTACTCCAAACACTTTCTGCAATTTCTTTTACAAGTGCTAATTTTGCCCACTGTTCTTCTTCTGTTAACTTATTGCCTTCTTCAGTTGACGCAAATCCACACTGTGGAGAAAGATATAAATTTCTCTAATGGTACATATCTAGCCGCATCGTGAATACGTCTGATGATACGATTCTTATCCTCAAGTTCTGCAAACTTTGTTGTAATCAAGCCTAATACAACCTTCTTTCCTTCTGGAATATATTTAAGCGGCTCAAATCCACCTGAACGTGCATCATCATATTCTAAATAGAAAGCATCCACATCTTCCTTTGCGAAAAGGTATGGTGCAATTGGGATCGTATGCACCTTCACTTGCGTATGTACTATGGAAGTTTCCACGACAAACATGGGTTGTAATAACCATATCTTCCGGATGATTTGCGATAGCCGCATTATTAATCTCAATTTCTTCTTCCGCAATCAGTCGTAAACTTTCTTCTGTGATATTAAAAATCTTCCAGAATGCACGGTCTGCATAGAGTGTCCATGTACAATCATCTAACTGTAAGTTACGACAACCTGCTGCGTATAACTCTTGAATCACTGTCTGATATGCTTTAACAATATCCGCCTTTAATTCATCGTCTGTTGGATAGTGCTTTCTAGTCTCTGCAATAAACTCAGGTAAGCGTAATTGAATTAATAGCTGTGCTGGTGATGGGATTGTCTGTTTGGCAACTGTATTTTTCATCTTCCTGCGCTTTTACAAACTTGAAAGTGTTCTACAAATGGATGATTTTCACCTGAAATCTTTCCTACAACTACTGCTGTTTCTGCCTTTTGTTTCTTCATCATGGAAACGTAAACCCTGGCTAGACTTCTGGAAAGAGATTCCATTTAATCCCCAGAAGAAATCTAAATGCCACCAACCACGGCGGAACTCACCATCTGTAATTGTATGATAACCAGCTTTCTTTCTGTTTCTCAATGAGGTCAAGAATGTAGTAATCTTCTACTTTCTTTAATTCTTCTTGTGTTATTTCGTTATTTTGAAACTTTTCTCTTGCGACCTTGAGCTTTTCAGGTCGTAGAAAACTACCTACGTAGTCATAACGGAATGGTACATGATTCTGTGTCATTGTTTTTGCCTCTTATTATCTTTCTTTAGATTTTTCCCTCTATTCTTCATCTCTTGAATAAACATTGCCATGGAAACTGTCTTCGCATCAGGAATTTTTTTCCTTCCATAATTTCGTTCTATCAATTCCTCTAAACTATATTTATAGATTTGAATCTGTTCATCTTCATCTAAGTGTTGACCAATGTATTGATCTACTTTTTGCATAATATAAGTCGATGACTTCTGTATCATAGGCAGGAGTCGGATATATCTTACCCATATAGATCCAATCTTTTCCTGTATATCCTGTTTCTTCTTGGATTTCTCTTTTCGCAGTTGTAAGTGAATCTTCGCCTTCTTCTTTTTAGCCAGCTGGAAATTCTAATATTTCTTCTTGTTGTGCATATCTAAACTGTTTAACGAAAGAAGAATTTACCATCATCATCTTCAAGTGCGATACCAACTCCACCAATGTGCTGTACAACTTCTCTTTCAACTGTCAGATTTTTCTTCTATTTCAACTATATCTTTATATACATGTAAAATCTTTCCTTCAAAGATTTCTTCTCTTGTTAGTAATCTATTCATAATGATGTGCCTTCTCCATGCGGATATCATACATCAGATAAATTTGAAATACCGTGAAGAATTGATGAAATACAATAGATATTGAAAAGCTATTATTTATACTTCTTCTTTTATATTTCTTGTAAATATACATGCATGCATATTTATAGATAATTTTTTCATGCATGCTATATCGATGAAAAATATTTTCCTATTAGAAATGATATTTTATTACATCATTTTCAGTATATTCTTTCTCATATCTCTATCTACTATAGATAAAAATGTATATTTTCATCTTTTTTTCTTGGGTTCATGTTTTCTATTTTGTTCTATAATTAATATGTTCTATACGGGAGGAAAAACTATGAACATCAAGAAAGCATTGGCTTCAGTTTTGACACTTGCTTTATTAGCAGGTTGTACAGGCGGTAACTCAACAGCTTCAAACACTACAGCTTCAACAAATGATAATGGTCGTAAGCAACCTGCAGAAACAGGTTCTAAAGATATCGACACATTGAAGTTCCAATTTGTTCCATCAAGACCAGTTGATGAAATTAAGGCCACAACAGAAGGCCTAGATCAATTAGTCATCGAAGCAATGAAGAAGAGAGGCTACAACATTAAGAATGTTGAAATCTCTGTCAGTGATTCTTATGAAGCCGCTGGTGAGGCTTTATCTGCTGGTTCAGTAGACGTTGCTTGGTTACCAGGTGGTACTTATGCATTATATTCAAATGAATCAGATGTTATCTTAACAGCTACACGTAAGGGCTTATCCAACGATTCTGAAAAACCTGCTGACTGGAATGGCGATGCACATATGACTGTGAATAAGGATACTCCAGTTACATATTACAAAGGCTTAATCTATGCAGGACCATCTGAATATGGACAAGAGCTTGCTAAGAAAGTAAATGCTGGTGAAGCATTAACTTGGGAAGACTTAAACAAGGCTAAGTGGGCTGTTAGAGACGTTACAAGTTCTGCTGGTTATATCTATCCTACAATGTGGTTAATGGACAACTACGAAGGTAAATCCATTAGTGATTTAGCTAACGTTACAACATTAGACTACGCTGGTGAATTCATGCAGGCTGCTGCTGGACAGATCGACGTTATCGTATGTTACGCTGATGGTCGTCAAGACTATGCAAAACAATGGCAAGAAGAATGGGGTCGCAAGGATTCTATTTGGAATGAATTGAATGTTATCGGTGTTACAAAGAATATCTATAACGATACAGTATCTGTAACAATGGCTAAGGAAGACATCTATAATAAGGAATTCATCGAAGCAATGCAGGATTCCCTCATCGAAATCGCAAATACAGATGCAGGCAAGAAGATCTTCGGTATCTACAAAGCATACAGGTTATGCTAAGGCTGAAGATTCCGATTACGATGGAGCTCGTCAGGCTTTATCTGTAATTGAAAAATAAGATACAGATATTTATGTGGGCGATATTCAAAATATCGCCCATTTTATTTCATTTTTAATGTATGATTATTGCGTAAATAATCTATATATAGTGATGGAGAATAGACATGATTGAATTTAAAAATGTTTCTAAGACCTACCCAAATGGTACAAAAGGTCTACAGAATGTGAATCTAAAGATTGAACAGGGAGAGTTTATTGCGATTATTGGTTTATCTGGTGCAGGTAAATCTACACTCATTCGTACAATCAATCGCATGATTGATATTACTGAAGGTGAATTGATTGTTGATGACACTCAATGTTAGTGAACTCAAGGGAAAATCACTACGTCGCTTTAGACGTAAGATTGGTATGATCTTCCAATCCTTTAACTTGGTAAGTCGTTCAACTGTTATCCGCAACGTTCTAACAAGTAATGTTCCAGATATGCCTTGGTATAAGGTTCTACTTGGAATTTATTCCAAAGAACAAAAAACTCATGCATTAGAAGCTTTGGATAAAGTTGGTATTTTAGAGAAGGCTTATAACCGTTGTGATGAGTTATCTGGTGGACAACAACAGCGTGTCGCATTAGCACGTACACTCAACCAGAATCCTTCGATTATTCTCGCAGATGAGCCAGTCGCTTCATTAGACCCTATCATGGCTGATGTTGTTATGAGTGACTTTGCAAGAATCAACAAAGAAATGAATATCTCTATCCTATTAAATATTCACCATGTCGATCTAGCGTTGAAATACGCTACCCGTGTTATCGGCGTTCGTTCTGGTCATATCGTTTATGATGGTCCAACCGATAAGATTACCAAAGAAATTCTTGATGAAGTTTATAACGGAAAAGCAATTCCAACCTTAAAGGATGATGCACAGGAAGTTGAAGGAAAGTAAACATGGCGAAACAGAAAATGTTAAAGACGCCATTGTTTGACAGAATCTTCAAACCCGAACTAATTACACTGCCAAACGGGCATACGGTTGAAAGACCTCGCAGTAGAACCCCTTTGATTCTTCTGTTATTTACAGTTGTTGTGATTATCTCTATTCGTGCAACAGGTTTTGATTTATCCATCATTATCTCGCGAGCAAAACAATTAACTGTGATTCTATCCAAAATTTTCCATCCAAATTTAAATTACTTTCCAAAAGTAATTTCACCATTAATTGAGACCATACAGATGTCCATTGTTGGTACAATCATTGGTTCCTTGATTGGTTTGCCGCTCGCAATTCTCGCATCTAGTAATATCAATAAAGAATAAACCAACACTACTTGTATGTCGTTTTATCTTATCTGTATTACGCTCCATTCCAACTTTGATTTATGCATATATCTTTGCGTTAATCTTTAGTTTAGGTCCACTTGCGGGTACAGTCGCTATCGCTGTATTTACGATTGGTATCGTTGCGAAGATGTTATATGAAAGTATCGAAACAATCGATATGGGTCCATATGAAGCGATGCAATCATTTGGTGCTTCCACATTACAGTCCTTCTGGGCTGCGTGCATGCCACAAATTTTACCTACTTATTTAGCGGATTGCTTGTATTGCTTTGAGATTAATGTACGTGCATCTTCCATTCTAGGTTATGTAGGTGCTGGTGGACTTGGTATCTTAATTCGTGAACGTACTGGATTACGTGCTTACTCTGACCTCGGTATGATTCTAATTACATTATTTGTTGTCGTTTGGCTCATTGATATGATCAATGATTACCTGCGTTCAAAGTTATCTTAAACAGGAGGTCATATGTCAGAAAATATTATTGCCAAACTAAATGAAGAACCTAAAACAATTTGGGTTAGACTCATAACAGTTGCGATTGTTGTAAGTCTTATGACTTGGGGTTCTCAATCTCTACACTTTAGTGGATTTACAGATTCAGGATTGAATGTCGCAAAAGGGTCTTGTGAAATGGTCTATTACACCCGAATATCTCTCTTATCTTCGATATGAGTGATAGTGGTATCCCATTCTTACTCTTACAGACGATTGCGATTGCAGTACTTGGTACTATCATCGGTGCGATTCTTGCGATTCCTGTAAGTTTCCTAGCTTCTACAAATATTGTACCTAAGCCTATCGCTATGTTCTTCCGTGCACTGATCCTATTGATTCGTACAATCCCTGCACTCATTTGGGCGCTTGTATGGATTCGTGTGACTGGACCTGGCCCATTCTGTGGTGTTGTAACACAGTCTGTATGTTCCATTGGTATGATTTCAAAGATGTATATCACAGCCATCGAAGATTTAAATACAGGTATTCTTGAATCACTTGATGCGGCTGGCTGTACAACATTCCAGAAGATTCGTTGTGGTATCTTACCACAGCTAAGTGCTTCCTTTATCTCCACTGCAATCTATCGTTTCGATATCAACTTAAAGGATGCGACTATCCTTGGTATCGTTGGTGCAGGTGGTATTGGTTCTCCACTCAATAACGCAATCTCATCTGGTAAGTGGTCTAACGTTGGCGCATTCCTATTAACACTCATCTTACTTGTTATCTTGATTGAGTATTGTTCTACAAAGGTTCGTGCTCGTTTAGCACATGGAAGAAAAATAAAATAGTAAAAAGCACCTGCATGCAGGTGCTTTTCTTTATTCTGTATATATACTTTCTTAATCGTTGTAGTTCTTCTTGATTGATATTAAATTCTTTTTCAAAGTACGACTCTATACTTCCATATTCATTAAAGATTGCATCTAGTACAATCTTACCAATCTCTTCTGTTACACCAAAATGTCATGCGGTCTAACTCTTCACGTTCTGGATGTTTCAGAATAATATCTTTATCTTCTTCTAGTTTCTTTTGAATCGCTTCGCGATGATATACATTTGTTAGAAGATAATCTTCTAATACGATTTCTCGATCAACACCTAACGCAAGTAAGATTAACATGCATGCTACACCAGTACGATCTTTACCGCTTGCACAATGGATTAAGATAGGCACATCACCCTTTTGGATATGCTCAAATAGAATACGGAAGGCTTGGTTGTTAAATGGCATTCTTGCATAATAATTCTTTAGTAATGCAAGTTGTTCTTTGCCACCTTCACCAATACGATTCATTCCTTCGCTAGAGAAGTTAATTTCTTCGCCACCTTCAGAAACAGCTCCACTGTGTTTAATCATCAAGATATTTGGAAACTCTGGATCTGGTCTTTGCAAGATTTCTTCGTTTGAACGTAGGTCCATGATGGCAGCATAATCCTAATTCTTTTAGAACTTCAATTTCAGATTCATTCATGCGGAATGGTGCACCACTACGATAAAAAACATTTTCTTTTACACTTCTACCCTCGGTTGTAACATACCCACCGAGCTGTCTAAAATTTAATTTATCTCGAAATCTAGTATCTTTTATCATCGCTTTCTATCCTCAATGTTTTCATATCATACCACGATTTATGAATCTAACATATTTTGATGCTCAACATGTGATAAAATAATGTGGCAATTGAGTAATCAATAGAAATGAGGTTTTCATGACAGGTCGAATTCGAATTTTAGCCACTTCTGATGTGCACGGGTACATCTATCCACACAGTTACGCTGATGGTTCCAGTAAAGATATCGGTTTAGCTAAAATCAAAAGTTTAATTAACATTCTTCGTGATGAGAATACACTTGTATTAGATAACGGTGATGTTCTAGAAGGTTCGCCTTTAATGTATCATCACTTTGTAAAAACACCTGATGAAGTTAGTCCGATTACACGTGCTATGGCTGATTTAAACTACGACTATATCAATGTGGGTAACCATGACTTTAATTATGGTGAGGAAGCTTTGATGATGCACCTACAAAATGCTGGAGCACCATGTATTACTTCTAACTTCTTCTACCATGGTAAGCCTTTTGGTCCTAACTATGTAATTCGTCAGGTTGCTGGTAAGAAGATTGCGATTTTTGGTATTGTTACCCAATATATTCCTCATTGGGAACAGAAGTCTCATATCAAACATATGCGCTTTGTGGATGCGTATCTTTCTGCCGAAGCGACTGTAAAACTACTTAAGCGTTTAGAAAATCCTGACTATATTATCTGTATGTATCATGGTGGATTTGAACGTGACCTCGTTAGTGGAAGATTAACGGAAGATGAAACTGGCGAAAACTGAAGGATATAAGATTCTTAGAAATATCCGTGGTATCGATGTCATGATTTCTGGTCACCAACATCGTACAGAGGCTGGTAAGCTTTATGATACTTACTATACGCAGACAGCTGCTAATGGTGCTGAACTTGCATGTATTGATATCTATCCAGATAACAATACAATTGAGCCTCGTATTCTAAAAGCAGATATTGACGCTGATCCAGAGATGTTAAACTCTTTGAAACGGAAGAAGCTTCTTGCCAAGCGTGGTTAGATCAAACACTTGGCACAACAAATGTTGATTTACGTGTAACTGATGAATTCGATGCCCGTCTACATAAATCTCAAGTCATCACTTTCCTCAATAAAGTCCAACAAGAAAAGACAGGTGCTGATTTAAGTTCTAATGCCCTCTTCCTTGGCGCAACAGGCTTTGGCAAAGATATTACAATGCGTGATTTAGTCAGTACGTATGTCTATCCAAATACTACAGTTGTAAAGAAGATTACTGGTAAGATTCTACGTGAGTATCTTGAAAAGACAGCTGAATTCTGGATGATTCATAATGAACATATCATTGTAAATCCATCTTACGATTGGCCAAAACCACAACACTATAACTACGATATGGTAGATGGCATTGAATATACAATCAAAGTTTCTAACTCTGTTGGTCATCGCATTACATCTCTTACCTATCAAGGTAATGATGTAACAGATGATATGGAATTTACGATTGCGATGAATAACTATCGTGCAACGGGTGGTGGTAACTACAATATGATTAAAGAAGCACCTACTGTTTCTACTGATCTTTCCAGCATGGTTGAGTTGCTTGCGAATTATATCCAAGAACACAAAGTCATCGATTTTGAACCAGTTAACAATATTACTGTCATTAAATAAAGAAGTGACAATCCTTGTTTCTTACGACAAAGATTGTCACTTTTTCTAACACTAATTTATTTAAGATTATTCATAAACTTTTCAATCAATTGATTCACGATATCCGGTTGATCTGTATTAGAATTATGTCCTGCATTGTCAATCCACTCTACAGACTTTCCTGTATATTTCTCATAAGCTTTTAAATAACGTATACACGAGCCAGCATGGTCTTCTTTTCCACAAATTACTAGAGTTGGACATTGTGGCTCATACGATAAATTCTTTTCTACTGCATCAGCCAAACACTTATATCCATGTGCTGCGAGACTAGCATATCGTTTTTTTGTCACCATCATACACCTTCATCATTTCAAGCATTAACTGCTTTCCGTATGTCGTTGTGGAAACACCCTCTGAACCAACTTTTAACAATGATTTCCATGGATAGATTTGATAGATAGGTCCTACAACTTTTAAGAGCCATAGTTCAATTGCAGTATAATACCTTCTTTGTAAAGATGGGTGAATCTATCATCACAAGTCCCTTTCAATTTATGGGGAAATAATTCAGCGTAAATTTGTCCTAAATATCCACCCATCGATTGACCAATGATAACTGGATTTTTAATTCCTTCTTTCTCTAATATTTCATCTAGCCATTTTACTTCGGTAAATAAATCAAAGTCTAATTGAAAAGGATAGGATACCGCATGTCCAGGTGCATCCCAAACAAATACCCTATATTTATCTTCCATATACGCTAGTTGCTTTCTCAAATAATCTATGATCTGCTGTTAATCCCGGCAAAAAGACTAGTGTATATTCTGACTTAGACACATTCTCATTTATCCAATAATGGATATTTCCTGATTTTGTTTCATATTTTTTCTCTATCATCACGATGCCTCTATATTTTGTAAACTTGTAACTATCAAAAAGAATGAATCATTTATTTGACTCATTCTTTTTTTCTTATCTGTTTTGTCTGGTAAGAAGAAGATCTGTTCTCCATCTTTTGAGAACATGTAGTTAGAACGTGCATAACTCTCCACATAATCTGGGTCTTGGAGCTTTGTCTTTTCTTCAACCAGTAATTCGTTTTCTTCTTGCATTTGAGCTAACTTTTCTTTGGCTTCTGCCATCTGCTTACGTAGCTGTAGCGTTGTCATGACTTTCTCTTCCAACTGCTAATAACATAGCCATCGCTAGGCCAAGTGCGATGAATGCGACGAATTTTGAATTTAGTTTCTTTTTTCTCTTCTTTGCCATGTCTTTCCTCAATACAGTTTTTATAACACTATTCTGTTTCTACTTCAAGTGGAGAGGCTATCTTTTCCTCTGAGATAATCTCATAGAGTTCAGATGCGTCTTTCTTCTTTTTGACTTCTTCAACCGATAATACACGTACCGTAAGTTTGCGATTACCAAATGTAATCGACACAATATCACCTGCCGCAACATCATGTGCTGGCTTTACAATACGGCCATTAATTTCAATACGTTGATTTACAGCTAACTCTTTAGAAACAGTTCTACGCTTGAGGATACGCGATACCTTTAAAAAAACTTATCAATTCTCATTTCTCATTGACTCCTTTGCGGCATAAATAATCTTGATTGCCAGGGAAATATTTTGTGCATTCTTTGGTAGGATAACGATGATTGTACCATTGGTATAGCGCAAAGTCGCATCCTTGGATATCTTTGTAATCTTCTCAAAGAGCTTTACACCATCCGCTCTTTGTGAAAAGAGTGGAGAGAATGTTAATTCTGTCTGTCCTCGAATTTCACGATAGTTTTCTACAATTGGTTCTTCTAGTGCAAGGTCTAATTGTTTCTTTAGGAATAATGTGCTGACTTCCTTTGGTAACTTACCATACTGGTCGATAACATCATTCTTATAGGCTTCTAACATCTTCTCATCTCTTGATTGCGTCAATACGTTGATACATATCCAACTTATCAAAAGTCATCTGGTGCAAACTCCTCTGGAATATAGCTTGTTGTTTGAATATTGGTCTTTGGTTTTGGTGTAAGGTCTTCTTGTTTACGACCATCTTTCTTGGCTTGAATTGCCTCTTCTAGCATTTCAATATACATATCAATACCTACAGTATCGATAAAAGCCAGATTGGTCTGAACCAAGTAAGGTCACCTAGCACCACGGATTGTTAAATCTCGCATCGCAATCTTATATCCACTACCAAGACGAGCAAACTCTTTGACTGCAGTTAATCTCTTTTGAGCAACCTCAGATAATTGTCTACGTGGTGGAATCAGTAGATATGCATACGCTAAACGATCACTGCGTCCAACTCTTCCCTTGATCTGATAAATCTGTGCTAGGCCAAAGTCTTGCGCATTATCCACAAGAATCGTATTCACATTTGGAATATCAATTCCATTTTCAACGATTGTTGTACAGACAAGAATATCAAGTTCCTTCTCGATAAATCTCTGCATGATATCCTCAATCTCTTCTTTGCCAAGTTTACCATGAACGATTCCAACTCTAGACTCAGGCACAAGATTTTGTATAGTTCTTGCGATGTTATAGATTTGGTCAATATTGTTGTGAAGATAGAATACCTGTCCATTTCTGGATAGTTCTTTTTGAATTGCGTCGCGGATTAAATTCTTATCTTTTTCGACAACATAGGTCTGTACACTATAGCGATTTAATGGTGGTGTTTCTAATAACGATAATGAACGAATCCCTACAAGAGACATCTGTAGTGTACGTGGAATTGGTGTAGCACTCAGCGATAATACATCTACCCCATTCTTGAGTTCTTTAATCTTTTCCTTATGTTCAACCCCAAAACGTTGTTCCTCATCTACCACTAATAGTCCAAGGTCTTTAAACTTTACATCCTTGGATAGTAAACGATGTGTACCGATAATAATATCTATCTTACCTTCTTCTAGTTCCTTTAGTACTTGTTTTTGTTCAGCTGGACTAACAAAACGATTTAGTACTTTTACTGTAACTGGAAATTCCTGGTAACGTTTTTGGAAGGTATGGAAGTGTTGTTCAGCAAGGATGGTAGTTGGACATAGTACAGCAACCTGCTTATTATCACAAACAGCTTTAAAGGATGCTCGGATTGATACTTCTGTCTTACCAAAACCAACATCTCCACAAACTAAACGGTCCATTGGTTTATTACTTTCCATATCTTTCTTGATTTCCGCAACCGCCTTTTCTTGGTCAGGTGTTAAATCAAAGGAGAAGGAATTTTCAAACTTCTTTGTCATCTCATTATCTTTTGAAAAGGCAAAGCCAATATGTTGTTCACGATTGGCATAGAGTGTTAATAAACGTTCTGCGATATTTTCAACATTACTTTGAAGGCGTTGTTTTGTCTTCTCCCAATCACCAGAACCAAGTTTATTTAACTTTGGTACAACCCCTTCTCTTGATACAAACTTACGTACAAGACGGAATTGTTCTAATGGTACTAATAACTCAGTATTGCCACGATAGATAATCTTTAAGAAGTCTCTTTTTCACTTTTTGAATCTCACGATTTTCAATACAGATGTATTGTCCAACACCGTATTGGGCATGGACAACATAATCACCTGGTTGAAGTTCGTCATAACCATGAATGACTTCCGCATTACGGAACTTATTCTCATATCTACCTTTGTGGTGATGGTAGGCAAAGATTTCCGCTGCCGTATATACCTTTAGATTTTCATCAACGATATAGAAACCTTGCGCAAAAGAGTTTGTATAGATGTTGATACCTTCAACTGGTTCACCATCATCTGTTAATAGATGATATGGAAGTTTCATCTCTACACATTTATCAATGACTGTTACAACTTCTTTTTCCGATAGTGCCAAAACAACCGGCATCGGCTGATGAATCAGTAATAACTTTTGTTCGAGTGTTTCATTAGGAATATGTAATTCTTCGATATTGACGATATTCTCCGTAAATGGATCTTCTACAACTTTCTTACCGTGCTTAGAAATACTGTGGATATCATGCCACATCGCAAACTTCGGTAACATCTTCTCTTCTTGAACCATCTCTTGAATGTAGGTTACTGTTTCTTCATTTAATTTCTTCGCAGAGTCAAGGATGAGTTGTTCATCAGAATAGACGATCAGTGGATTTTGCATGTAATCCCAAATACCTGCTGTCTTTGACAGTAATGCCATATAGGAATACATATGTGATGCGAATACCTTCTCACGTAATGCATGTAAGTTCGATTCAATTTCAGCAGCCAAGATTGGTTTATTTTCTTTTGATAATAGTTCTTCTGATTTGGTGCAGATTTCTTCAATCTGTTCATCTGTAAAGAATACATCGCCTGCCGGTATGATGGTCACTTCACTAATCTTTTCAATTGTCTTTTGTGTAGCTACATCAAAGAAACGGATGGATTCTACTTCTGTATCAAAAAACTCAATACGAATTGGTGAATCATAGTTAATGGAATATACATCGACGATACCACCTCTTGCGGCGAAGGTTAATGGTTGATCGATATGAGCTGTCTTCTGATATCCACCAGACAATAATTTTTGTTTGAATGCATGCATGTCCAGCGTATCACCTGTTTTGAATCGTGATACAGCGATCTTTAAAATCTTCTGGAAATGGTAGTTGTCTTAACAACGCTGATGGACAAGTAATAACTACTTGGTTTGGATTTCGATAAACAGTCCTGCTAAGGTCTCTACTTTTTGTGCAGTCAATTCAGGACTAGATGCGATAGCTTCTACGCGTAAAGATTCATCCGCGCCAAAAAGAGCACAATCTTTTTCATCTAAGAGTGTCGCAACCCTCTCATATAAACGCTGTGCTGTATAGAGATTTTGTTTTACAACCAGAATTGGGCGTGGCTTCTTTTGGAAAGAAGTCGCAATGACTAACGCTTCTTCAATCAAAGAAGTATATGGAATTGGGGACTTTGCGTGATCCAACAGTTTTACAGCTGGATTATCCACCATTCTTTCATACAACCAATTTGGAATTTTCTGTATTGAACTTTTTCAAGTAATCTCCTTTTTGTGTCTTCTTATTTTATCATCATTACCCTTTGAAAAAAACAGAAGAACACTTAATCCATCTTTCTCATAGATAAGAAAAAAATTGCCACAAATCATGGCAATTTTAACTTACTTTTTCTTTTCTTTGATGTTGTATTGATTCATCACTTTATCTAAAGGCTCATTGACCCAAGCTTCTGCCGCATCTGCAGCGATAGAGATGATACGTTCAAATTCCTCTCGTTCTACCTTTGGAACTGGGAGATAATACCCAATCAGGAACCTTTGCGTGATTTCCTGGCTCACTATGACCAACACCAATTCGTATACGTGCAATTTGGTCTGTTCCTAGTGCATTGATAATAGACTTCATACCCTTTTTGTCCACCACCAGAACCATTCTTACGAATACGTAAAGCACCAACTGGAATATCCATATCATCATGTAAGATTAGAATATCCTCTGGCTGTAACTTTATAGAACTTCACAGCTTGTGAAATTGCACTACCTGATTCATTCATATATGTAAGTGGCTTCATGAGTGTTACTTGTTCACCATTGATTCTAACGCTAGCGATAAGTGCATTCCACTTTTCTGATGTAATGGAAGTTCCTAACTTTTCAGCTAGTTTATCTACGGCTAGAAATCCACTGTTATGTCTTGTCTTTTCGTATTCCTTGCCAGGGTTTCCTAAACCTGCAATTAACTTCATTACTTGTTATCCTTTTCTTCTAAATCCGCATCTGTTAATCTCTCTAGAACCATTGTCTCAGATAGATTTTCAGATGGTTTCTGATCTAACTTTTCAATATCGCTGTCTGTTAATTTTTCCAATACCATAGTTTCAGATAGATTTTCTTCAGAATGAGACTTCTTGTTTTCTACAACTTCTGTTTCAACAGCTTCTTCTGTGCTGCTATCTAAAGTAATATCTAAACTTTGAATCCATCTCTTACCAACACCTGTTTGTGCAAATTGTTCTAGCATTGGCTTTAGTTCTTCTTGTTGATCAAACTTCGCTTGGTCTTGGTAAATCTTATAAAGTGTAGCGTTTGCGAGATTCTTATAAATACCAATCATCGTTCTAGAATAGATATATCCTTCATAGTCACCTTCAAGTAACTTTTCAAAGAATATCTGACCACGGTCATCTATTGAATCATAATATTTATCAAGCTGGTCTGATAATGCCTTTACAAGTTGATTTCCTAATAATTCTTCATATGGTTGTAACTTTGCATGCATGGTTGCACGTAAATCATCTCTACCAATATGATGTAATACATTTGGAATTGCTAGATATAAATAGAAAAATGAATCTTCATTTGTGTCGATTGACTTAACACCCTTCTTATCTTCAATTAAAGAATCGATATCTAGTTCTTGTAATGTAGTATCAAATTCATGAAAGTCTTGGTGATATGCACATCCCCAAAGTTTTAATACACGTCCTTTATTGGCAAATTCTGGATCATTTACTGTTGAAATTAATTGATCCACACGATTAAAGAACATCTCCTTCTCATTGATTAAGCGCACTGCATCAATAATCATCTTATTTTTTCCATTACGCTTTGAAGATATAAAAAAATCTTTAATAATTAAATATGCCATTGCAATATACATTGCGAATGTTACAAATCTTGCTGGGTTCATATTTTTCCCTCCCGTACTTATCTATATATTATACAGAAATATCCTAGACTTGTTCAAAATTTGCGAATCATTTGTTATATGGTAAAATACCTATACATTATCTAATGTATACATATATAAAGGAAAAACGTTATGGAAAACGAAAAGAAGATAAAAACGAAATTTCTCAGTGTTCCTACACTGCTTAAATTCTTACTACTAGTATCTGTATGCTTATTCTGCGTAGCACTCTACGTCAATAGTCATCCAGAGTTATTAAAGAAGACAACACCTACTCCAGAGCCTACGGCAACTGCTTCTACAGTAGAGCCAACTGCATCTGCTTTACCAGCCCATTTAACAGATCCAAACAGCGTTACAGTATTGGTTGATAAAAATCACTCCCTTTCACGTGACTTCGTTCCTGCAAATCTAGCTTCTCCGTATTTACAGAGTACTGCAGATGTAATTCAAATTCGTCAGGACGTTGGTGATGCGGCTAAATCTATGATTTCTGCTGCAGAAGCTGCTGGTATTAAACTATATGTTACAGCTGGATACCGCTCTTATGATGAACAACAGACACTTTATGAAGACCGTGTTAGTAAGTTAGGTGAAAAAGAAGCCTCTGATACAACCGCTAAAGCAGGTTATAGTGAAAACCAAACAGGTTTAGCACTCGACTTTACAGATACAGCGACTGGTACAAGTTCTGTAGACTTCGCAAATACACCTGCTGGTAAGTGGTTATATGAAAATGCGCATACTTATGGATTTATCCTACGTTATCCTGATAAGAAGCAGGATATTACAGGATATAGCTATATGCCATGGCATTACCGCTATGTTGGAACAGATGTTTCTAGCGCAATGTATGAACAAGGTGGCGCTGATTTAACATTTGAAGAATTTTATCAGATAACAAAGTAGAAAAACTCTACTTTGTTTTTTATTTGTGTGTAAATTTTCTATAATTCTTTTTCATCTATTTTCATTCTGGCGTTGACATTTTTCACTGCAAAAAGTATTATTTATGAGCATATGTTCAATATATAGTAATTTGGAGGTGGCATGAATGAAGAGAACATACCAACCAAGCAAGAAAAAGAATAAAGCTACACACGGCTTTAGAGCCCGTATGGCTACTGTGGGTGGACGTAAAGTTATCAACAGACGTAGAGCTAAGGGAAGAAAGGTCTTATCTGCTTAAGAAGCCACCATTGGTGGTTTTTTTCTTACTGTAGAGGTTAGAGATGAAAGTAAAGAATCGAATTAAAAAAGCGGAAGAATTTCAATCCATGATCAAAAAGGGGGCAAAGATTGTAAATCAATCTTTTGTCATCTATTACGGACAAAAAGACGATGATGAGGCACGTATTGGTATTTCTGTTTCAAAGAAGCTAGGAAATGCCGTACATCGCAATCTATATAAACGTCAGGTTCGTATGATGTGTCATGAATTAATTGATTTTAAAAATACAAATCATGACATGGTCTTGATTATTCGCTTTAACTATTCTTCTCTTAGCTATGAGGAGAATAAAAATAACTTGGAAAAACTATTAATAAAGGCTAAAATTAAATAGTTGAAACATAAGGAGAAAATATGAAGTTTACCCCTCGTACAAAGAAACTACTTGCCTTAATGGCAATTGTGACAATCGTAGTAACAGCTACTGGTTGTACAGCTCCAAAGGATGCTAATGGACACATTATTTTGATTTCCAACACAACAACTTTTGGAGATATCTTCCAGTCTGAAAACTGGTTTAATGCATTATTTGTTTGGCCACTAAGCTGGGTACTTAACCACTTAGCACCAATTATCACTGTTGGTGGTGCAATCGCTGTCGTTACTGCGGTTGTAAATGGTTTACTTGCAGTCCTTACATTAAAATCCCAGATGGGTATGCAAAGAATGCAGATGTTACAGCCTGAATTAAACAAGATTCAACGTAAATATGAAGGCCGTGACGATCAAGCATCTAAGATGCGTATGGCTCAAGAACAACAGCAGTTAATGAAGAAGTATGACGTTAACCCTGGTTCTATGATGTTAGTACAGTTCATTCAGTTACCTATCATCATGGCTATGTTCATGGCTATCCAACGTGCAGAAGCCATTGTAAATGGTACATTCTTAGGAATGAACTTACAGGTTAAGCCTAGTGAAGCATTTGGTTTATTATTTAAGGGTGATCTCAGTGGATTACCATATATCATCTTGTTCTTATTAATGGCTGTTACACAGGTAGTATTAGTATTATTACCAATGTACTTCCAAAAGAAGAAGGCTGCGGCTGAAGCTGCCAAGCATCATCGTAAGCCAGAACCTACAAATAATCAGAACATGATGATGCAGATGTACATGATTGTTATGGTACTTGCATTCGGTTTAATGTGGCAATCAGGTATGTCCTTATTCTGGTTCATCCGTAATATCGTAGATATTATTAAGACAATTATTGTCCAAAATATCATGGAGAACAATTCACAGAAAGAAGGCTTAAGATAATGCAAATCTATACTGCAAAAACACTTGAAGAACTTCTACAAAACGCTGCTGAAGAAAAGGGAGTTACAATCGATGAATTAGAATATACAGTTGTGGAAGAAAAAAGGGATTATTAGGAATTGGTAATTCTGTATCCGCAAAGGTATTCTGTGCTGAAGATGTTAAGGAATTTATCTTTGACTACTTAGGTGAATTCTTTACACATATCGATTTAGATATTGAAGTGGCTTTAGAAGAATTAGATGATAGTTATGTCATCAATCTAAATTCTGATAACAACGCTATTCTCATCGGTAAGATGGGTAAGACATTAGCTGCGTTTAATACAGTATTACGTGCTGCTGTAAACTCTGAATTTGAAAAGCGTATCGATGTATTGATTGATATCAACCACTACAAAGAAGAGCGCTATTACAAAGATTCGTTCTATGGCAAAAGCGTATCGCAAAAACAAGTACAACGTTCAAAGGTTGATGTAGAACTTGATCCAATGCCAAATGACGAAAGAAAAGTGATTCACAAGGTATTAGGTGATTGGCACAACATCAAGACAGAATCAGAGGGTGAAGGTAGTTACAGACACATCTGCATTCGTTATGTTTCTGATGAACCACAGGAAGAAATTCCAAATATGTCTGAATAAGAATTCCTTAAAATGGAATTCTTTTTTTATTGTCGTATATAAAAATTTTCATAAAGTGAAATACTTATTACTTGTTTGAAAAAAATGATAGGTTTATAATTATTTTAGTGAAATTAATCACAAGTATTTACCGGTGATACCTATGATAATTCCATATGATTTACTTTTTAAAAAAGGAGATAAAATTTTTATGTCTGAAACGCAAAAGGAGACAGTAGGTTCATTCATTTTAAAGGTATTAAATGGTGCAACAATCGCAATTGTTGTAGCGTTAATTCCTAACGCAATTCTCGCAACATTTCTTAAAAACCATTCGCTTCAAATCCATTATTTGCGAATTGGTTACACATCGTTCAAGTATTCCAATACTTTACACCATTAATGGCTGGTTATTTAATTTCAATGCAGTTTAAGTTAAATCCAATTCAATCTTCTTGTGTGGGTGGTGCAGCTTATATTGGTTCTGGAGCTTGGAAATTCGTTGAAGTAACGATGGATGGAAATGTTACTAACATCTTCCGTTTAGCAGGAATTGGCGATGTTATTAATACGATGTTAACAGCAGCTCTAGCAATTCTTGTCATTCGTTTGATCAGTGCTAAACTAGGTTCTCTTAACCTTGTATTCCTTCCAATTATTGTTGGAACAGGTGTAGGTTGGGTAGGTACTTTAACACTTCCATATGTTTCTATGATTACTTCTCTAATTGGACAGGGAATCAATTCATTTACAACATTACAACCAATTTTGATGAGTATCTTAATTGCGATGTCATTCTCACTCATTATCATTAGTCCACTATCTACCGTTGCGATTGGTTTAGCAATTGGTTTAACTGGTATCTCATCTGCTGCTGCAGGTATGGGTGTAGCTTCCGCTGCTGCTTTACTTGTATGGGCATGCGCTAGAGTTAATAAGCCTGGTGTTCCTATCGCAATTGGTTTAGGAGCCATGAAGATGATGATGCCTAACTTCCTAACAAATCCTATTATTGGTTTGCCAGTTGCGATTACAGCCGCAATTAGTTCTCTCAGTGTTCCTATCTTTCCAGATGGTTGGTACTCCAGCATCAGCAGGATTTGGATTTGTAGGACTTGTATCCCCATTAGCAGCACTCAATGCAGGGAAATATCAATGTTGTGATTATGTTAGTTGCCTGGATTGTTGTGCCATTTGTAGTTGGCTTTATTGTAAATAAAGTATGTTGTGATGTATTACATCTTTATAAGAAAGAAATCTTTACATTCAAAGGATAAAGGAGGAAAACAAAATGTTTGTTTATATCGCAGGTGCAGGTGCAATGGGTTGCCGCTTTGGCTATCAATTACATAAAGCAGGAAATGAAGTTATTTCTATTGGATATGTGGAAAGATCATATTCAAGCAATTAAAAATGATGGCTTAAAGATTGTTGGTGATACAGAGGATTGTGTCAAGATGACTATCATGGAACCAACAGAAGCTACAAAAGAAGCTGAATTAATTATCTTATTTACAAAGGCTATGCAGCTGCCAACAATGTTACAAAATATCAAGCAGATTATTGGTAAGAATACAAAAGTACTTTGTTTATTAAATGGCTTAGGTCACGAAGATGTGATTAAACAATATATCCCTGAAGAAAATATCTTAGATGGGTGTTACTGTATGGACAGCTGGATTAAAGGGTCCAGGTGTAGCAAAACTCATCGGTAAAGGGTTCTGTAAATCTACAATCTATCGATAAGAATGGTGAAGAAGCTGCTAAGAAGATCGTAGAAGTATTAAATCAAGCAGGTCTAAACGTTACCTATGATGAGGATGTATTACCATCTATCTGGCGTAAGGCTTGTGTCAATGGCACAATGAACTCTACTTGTGCATTACTTGATTGTACAATTGGTGAATTCTTCGCTAGTGAAGAAGCTATTCGTGTCGTAGATACAATTATTCACGAATTTGTAATGGTTGGTGAAGCCACAGGTGTTAAATTAGATGAACAAGCAATTAAAGACTATGTTATGAAAACATCTGTAGCAGCAGCTGCACATTATCCATCAATGCATCAAGATCTCATCCAAAATCATCGTCCAACTGAAATTGACTACATTAATGGTGCAGTCGCTAAAAAGGGTGATGCCTTAGGCATTTCTACTCCATATTGTCATATGATTACAGATCTTATTCACGCAAAAGGAACATGTATTAAAACATTAAATAATGAAAATAATCCCTGTGTACTTCATTGTACACAGGGACTTTTTACTTCACATCAGTTGGTTTTAGGATGATCTGGATTAAAGAATTGTGAATAAGAATTAAAAACGAATAAAGAAATAAACACAAACCATCACAATCATTACTGTCTCGAAAGAGACGATTAAACATTTGTGAATCGTGGATATCAAAGAGAATTGCTTTTTCAGTAAGCCTAATGGTAACGCTAGTAACCAAAGATACTGTTTTTTTATCTTTGACAACGATCCAATTAAAGTAAGTTTTCATACTTTTTTTCCCTAAATATATCCCTTTCTAATTTCAATATAGTACGAATTGTATAGAAATTCAAGCATTTTTTTATATTATTTTTTGGGGATAACTATCTATTTAAATGTATGTAATAGTGGGTTATCAACAGTTTATTCACATCCCACAATCAGTGGTTATCCACAATTGTGGATAACTGTTGAAAAAGTTTAAATAATCCTTTATTTATAGTATTATTTTATAAACACTATTCTGTGTATAACCTATTTTTTTAGAAAAAGTTATCCACGATTTTTTTATACTTATCAACAATGTTTATAAACTTCTCCACATTTTTATCCACATCAAATTTTTGTGGAAAAACTGTGGAAAAACCTCTATATATCATATCTGTACTATATTTTTCTAAATTATCTAGTTGTGGATAAAAAATTATCAACATTTTTAACTATGGATTTATCCACAATTGAGTCTTAAAAATAATAGTGCGACTTAATAAAGGGGATTTTTTTATGGAGTACAGGAATGAACAATATTTGAAGGAAGTCTGGGATAAAACTTCTTCAATATTTGAGTGATAACCAACTAGTTGATATCGTTATAATTAATAATTTTTTTAAACCTTGTTTTTGTATGCAATCACAGATGAAAAGTAATTATTGTTGCACCATCTATTATTAATAAACAAATTTTACAGAGTCAAAAATAAAGAAATCGAGGCTTCTTTTTATTGATATTTTAAATGTTGATCACAATTTCATTGTAGAAGTGCTTTTAAAGACTGAATTAACAATCAATAAAGTAGTAACAACACCTATTTCTAAAATCGATACAAGTGACTTTGTCTCTTTACCAATTCAAAAAGATCGTAATTTTGATAATTTCGTTGTTGGTGACTGTAATCAGAGAGTCATGCTGCTGCATTAGCTTGTGCAATGAGTCCTGGTAAGTTCTTTAACCCTTTATTTATCTATGGTAATTCTGGTTTAGGGTAAAACACATTTATTAATGTCGATTGCCAATTATGTATTAAAAAGAAGATCCTACAAAAGAAGGTTTATTATACAGAATCTCTAAAGTTTGTTGAAACTGTTGTAAATGCTATCAGAAATAATAAAAATTGATGAGTTTAAACAATACATGTATTCAGTTGATTTTAGTTACTTGTTGATGATATTCAATTCTTAGCTGGTAAAGAAAAAAATCACATGAAGTATTCTTTCACAATTTATAATGAATTAGTAAATAACCGTAAGCAAATTTGTATTGCATCTGATCGTTTACCAAAGGAAATTAAAGGTCTTGAAGAGCGCTTAATTAGTCGCTTTCTCCAGCGGTTTATCTGTTGGTATCGATTCACCTGAATTTGAAACATCTCTAGCAATTCTTCAAATGAAGATTAAATCTAGTAGTTATTCCATCGAAGATGTTGATAAAGATGGATTAAATTATATTGCGTCTAACTTTTCAGGAAATGTCAGAGATTTAGAAGGTGCTTGGAATCGTGTATTATTCTATGCAATTCAATTCCAACCAGATGGAGGATGTATTCGTTTTGATACGATTATGAATGCATTAAAGAATCAGTCTGTTGTTTCTGACAAGACTGGTTTATCCCCAAAGAAAATTATCAAAGTTGTCGCAGATTATTATGGCTTAACAAGACAACAAGTTACTTCAAAAACACGTACAAAGAATATTGCGAATGCTCGACATATTTCTATTTACTTATGTCGTAAATTACTTGATATTTCTTATATTAAGATTGGCGAAGAGTTTGGTGGTAGAGATCATTCGACTATCATTAGTGCATGTACGAAAAGTCGAATCACAAATCGCTAAAAGATAAAGCAATGTCTGCAGCAGTAAAAAGAAATTGAAGATTACTTAAAAGCTTAAGTTATTCACAATTTTATCCACTGTAAAATAACATGTTACAATGCTAAAAATAGTATAGTAATTAAAGGCTTTATAAGAGTTTTTCCACATTATCCACATACTTAATAAGAATAAATACTTAAAAATACTTTAAATACACAGGGAGAAAAAAATATGAATTTAACAATTTCTAAAAACAGAGTTCTATAACACATTACAGTTAGTATCGAGAGCTATCTCACCAAATTCTCCACAGACATCTCTAAGAGGATTAAAAGATTGATGTTAAAAGATAAATCAATGGTTGTGACTGGTAGTGATGCGGATATTTCAATCCAACGTACAATCACAGCAAATGAGAAGAATAAATTAAATATTTTTAGAAGAAGGATCTATCTTAATTGAATCTAAATACTTACTAGAAATCGTACGTAAGATTGATAGTGAAGAGATTCATGTTGAAATTATTGATGGTTCACTTACTAAGTTCTCAGGCAATTCAGCTGTATTTAAAATCAATGGTATGAATCCACATGATTATCCAACAATTGATTTTTCTAAACCTAGCAAACTCTGTTGTGATTTCTTCTAGTGTTATGTCAGATATCATTGAACAAACAACATTTGCGACATCTATCAAGGAAACAAAACCTGTATTAACTGGTGTTAATTTCCATCTAGTAAATAATACATTATGTTGTACAGCTACTGACTCTTATCGTCTAGCAAAGAAGACTATTCCATTTACAAGTTCTGACAGTTTCAATGTTACAATTCCTTCTAAGTCTTTAAATGAAGTGAAGGCTACAATGCTTGGTGATGATGGTGAAATTCAAATCTTCTTGAATGATAAGAAAGCACAGTTTGTAAATGAAGATATGATATTACAAACTAGATTATTAGATGGTGGATATCCAGAAACAGATCGTTTAATTCCTAGAGAATTTAAATATACATTAGAAATCAGTCGTAGCGATTTGATTCATGCAATTGATCGTACAACTTTCATTAAGACAGATAATATGACAATTAACCGTCTACAATGTTCTACAGATGAAATTGTATTAACAAATAAGAGTCAAGAAATTGGTGAATCTCATGAAACATTGGTTGGTACATTCACAGGTGAACCTCTTGATATTAGTTTCTCAGGTAACTATGTCATGGAAGCTGCTAGATCAATTAGAGGAGATAAATTAAAGATTGAATTTGTAGGTGAAATGAGACCATTTATTCTTAGCAGCGAAGAAGATACTACTATCTTACAACTTGTTCTTCCAGTTAGAACTTATAACTAATTTAATATTCTATTTATTCCAGGAAAAAAATTAGTAATTTAAAAATATCGTGGAGTTTTTCAAAAAAACACGCAATAAAAATCTCGTGGGTAGGAATAGATTTAATAACAGGCAATACCATAGAGTAATCAGCTAAGGGATTGCCTGTTTTTTTCGTAAAATTAAGTATTAAAGTAAAGTTTTTAGATAATTCTATTCTTGTATGTCTGATAAGAATAAGTGGTAGATACTTTAATTCAGTAATAAAAGTACAATATAAAAATAGCCAATAGGTTGACGTGATAAAAATCATGTACATCCATATAGGGCTACCTCCATTTCTATTTGATTCTCCAGACAAGAAGATAATAGCATGGAGGTTTTATTATATTTTGGTCTCCCCACAAAAAATGAGCACAATGATTTTTCGTGCCCACAAAAGTTTATAGCCTATCCCCAACCCCATGAGATTTTAAAGTTTTCGAAAAATATTTGAATAGATTACACAGTCTTTTTCATGCAGTGTAATAATTTATAATTTTAATGTTTTAATTGTATGTATATCTTTTTGTTACTATAGCTGTATCAAATTTTTAATTCAAATAGTATCAATGATTTTCCTGCAAACTCTATAGTATTTTTGTAATCTGGGATTTTTAGCAATAAATTGATCAACAACATCAAAAAAATAGTTTTAGAACTTTGTTTAACTGTTCCTTTGCCTTTTGACATGTTCATTTCCTGAGTGAGGAATTGTTGTAAATGCCACGTATGGATTTGATTTTGATTTCTTTTTACTTTGTCGTTTCCTTTAAAAAGATGAAAAAGTAAAGTATATTTTCATCTGAATCAAAATAATAATTTACTATTCTTACATTTGGAATATTATTTTACAGAAGTTGCTAAGGCTATCTCTGTTTGTTCAGCCATAATTTTTAAAAATTCAGTTTTTATATTCATTTAAGAAGATCTCCTTTTTGATATTTTTAATTATATAGAATAAATGTCATATATTTCTAATCCTTTAAAATTGAGATATAAATAAAAATAAAATTAACAGTCTTTTTCAAAAATTATGGTAATTTTAGGTTTTAATTTTTGATATAAATAATGTTCACAAATGCCTTTGTATAAAAGGATTTTTTTATGGTTTTTATGATATAATTATTTTAGTTTTTAAAGGTTTTTATGAAGGAGTTTTAGGATGGAAAAATCACAACAGAATACATTACTTTACAGCAATTTATGAAACTCTCTGGCATTGTTTCCACCGGTGGTGAGGCAAAAGTTAAGAATTAAGGAAATGGATATTGTTGTGAATGGTGAAAAAGAGAATCGTAGAGGTGAAAAACTCTATCCAGGCGACAAAGTAAAAAAATTGAAGGAAAGACTTATGTGGTTTTCTAATGTATATCAAAAAAATATTCAATTAAGAAATTTTAGAAACTATGAGAATGCATATATAGAGTTTAATCCAAGTATCAATTTAATCACTGGCGCAAATGCGCAGGGAAAGACAAATCTATTAGAGAGTTTAGTTTATCTTTCTTTGACACGATCACATCGTATTGTTGATGATAAGAAATTAATTCGTAATGATGAGATGTTTTGCGGGGATTGATTGTAATTTTGTGGATACAGATGAAAAAAGATATAGAAGTTATCATTCATCCTAATGGAAAAAAACTCTGATGATTCACAAAAGCCCACTTAAAAAGTAGTGAATTTATTGGTTTATTAAATGTTGTTTTATTTTCACCAGATGATCTAAGAATTTTTTTAATGATCAGCCTAAAGAGAGACGACGTGTAATGAATCAAGAAATCACAAAAGTTTCTACAAAAATATCTATTATCGCTAAATCAATTTCAAATGTATTTAAAAAGATAGAAATGCTTTGTTAAAGAGTGAAAAAAATTGATTTGAATTATCTAGATATTTTAGATGAACAAATGTCTAAAGTAGAAAGCACAGATTATCCGTGAAAGAAGAAAAGTTTATTGAAGTCATTCAATCTGTGATTTCTAAGATTTATCAGGAATTATCAGGTAGTGAAATTAAACTTGAAGTTATGTATAAAACTTTCATTGAGGATACAGAAGAACTAGAAGAAAAGATTCTAGAGATTCATAGAGAATCACGTCAGAAAGATATGGAATATCATATTACAAAGGTTGGTATTCATTTAGATGACTTAATATTTAAGATGGATGATCAAAATCTGATTTACTTTGCAAGTCAGGGTCAAAAGAGATGGTAATGTTGTCGTTTAAATTAGCTTTATTAAATTACATTAAGTTAATGACGAAGAAACAACCAATTCTACTTTTGGATGATGTATTAAGTGAATTAGATTACAGTCGTCAAAAGAAGTTATTACAGATGGTACAGCGTGATTTTCAATGCATTATCACGACGACAGAAATTCCTGATTTTTTGAAACATGCAGATATGACGGAATTTCGTATAGAAGGTGGAAAAATCTTTCCACTTACAGGAGGTAAGTAATGAGCGATAAATTAGAGCAGGTAACTGAAGTATCTGAAAACAGTGAACTTGTATTAGGACAAGAAATGGATATGAAAGTTACACACACTTATAACGACTCTGATATTCAGGTCTTAGATGGCTTGGAAGCTGTACGTAAAAGACCAGGTATGTATATTGCATCAACTTCTTCAAAAGGTTTACATCACCTTGTTTGGGAAATAGTTGATAATGGTATCGATGAAGCAATGGCTGGTTATGCATCAACGGTTACTGTAACTGTTGATAAAGACAATATTATTAGTGTTGAAGATGATGGTCGTGGTATGCCTACAGGTATTCATGAAAAGACTGGTAAATCTACAATTGAGACAATCTTTACTGTCTTACACGCTGGTGGTAAGTTTGGTGGTGGCGCTTATAAAGTATCTGGTGGTTTACATGGTGTAGGTGCATCTGTTGTAAATGCGTTAAGTAGTTGGTTAGAAGTAACTGTTTTTCCATGATGGTAAAAGAATATTTTTATTCGTTTTTGAAAAATGGTGGTCATCCAGTAGGAACTCTTGTAGAAAAGGGAACATGTCCTGCAGATAAGCATGGTTCTACAGTACGTTTCAAAGCTGATCCTACAATCTTTACTGAAACAGTTGTATATGAACATGAAATCTTACGTGATCGTTTACGTCAATTAGCATTCTTAAATAAGAGTATCTGTTTGAAATTTAATGATTTACGTGAAGAAGATGAATCAAAGCGTCATTATGTATTTAAGTTTGATGGTGGTTTAAAACAATATATTGAATTCTTGAATCGTAATCGTGATGTTGTAAATCATGAAATTATTTATAGTGAAGGTTATGAAAATAATATTCAGGTAGAAGTAGCTTGTCAGTATAATGATGGTTATAATCCTAATATTTATACTTTCTGTAATAATATCAACACAGGTGAAGGTGGTACACATGAAGAAGGTTTCCGTCTTGCATTAAACCGTGTTATCAATAAGTATGCTCGCGAAATTGGCTTTTTAAAGGACAAGGATGATAATTTAACGACAGATGACTGTCGTGAAGGTTTAACTGCTGTTATTAGCGTTAAAGCATCCTGATCCTCAGTATGAAGGACAAACAAAGACAAAATTAGGTAACTCTGAAGTACGTAAGATTGTTTCTGATATCTTTGGTACACAATTAGAGCGTTATCTGATGGAAAATCCTGATGAAGCAAAAAGCTATCTTAGAAAAAGGTTGCGTTAGCTTCACAAGCACGTATGGCAGCTAAGAAGGCTCGTGAATTAACAAGAAGAAAGAGTGCTTTAGAAGTTAGTCCACTTCCTGGTAAGTTAGCAGACTGCTCATCTAAGGATGCGTCTATCTGTGAAATCTATATCGTCGAGGGACAGTCAGCCGGCGGTTCCGCAAAACAAGGAAGAGATTCACACTTCCAAGCAATTCTACCGTTAAGAGGTAAGATACTTAACGTAGAAAAAGGCTGAACAGTCTCGCATTTATGAAAAATGCAGAAATTCGTTCAATGATTACAGCATTTTGGATGTGGTGTGAGTGATGAAATTGATCTTGAGAAGTTACGTTATCATAAGATTGTTATCATGACCGATGCCGACGTCGATGGTGCACATATTCGTACATTATTATTAACATTCTTCTATCGTTATTTACGTCCATTATTGGAACAAGGTTATATCTATATTGCACAACCACCACTTTATAAGGTTCAAAAAGGTCAGACAGTGCGTTATGCATATACAGATAACCAGTTAGAAGAAGTTAAACGTGAACTGGGTGATCGTCTCAGTATTCAACGTTATAAGGGATTAGGGTGAAATGAGATCCTGAACAGTTGTGAGGGAAACAACAATGGATCCTAAGAATCGTACATTGATTCGAGTTGCAGTAGGTGACGCGGAAGCAGCAGACTATAACTTTACAATGTTGATGGGTGAAGAAGTTGAACCACGTAAGAACTTTATTGTGAAAAACGCTCACTTTGCGGAAAAACTTGGATATTTAAGAAAGGAGATAAATTACAATGGCTTTAGATGATTTTTATGGAATTTGACGAAAGTAATTTTGATCTGGACATATTACAGAAACAGAATTAACAAAAGAAATTCGTCGTGACTTCTTAGAGTATTCGATGTCAGTTATTGTATCACGTGCATTACCAGATGTACGTGATGGTCTAAAACCTGTACAGAGAAGAATTCTTTACTCCATGCATGAAATGAACATCGGACCTGACAAGGCATATCGTAAGAGTGCACGTATTGTTGGTGATACGATGGGTAAATATCACCCTCACGGTGACTCTTCTATCTATGGTGCATTAGTTTATTTAGCACAACCATGGAATATGAGAACTGTATTAGTTGATGGACATGGTAACTTTGGTTCGATGGATGGTGATGATCCAGCTGCGATGCGTTATACCGAAGCACGTATGTCTAAGATTGCGGTAGAAATGTTACGTGATCTTGAAAAAGATACAGTTGATATGGTTGATAACTATGATGGTCAAGAAAAAGAACCTACAGTTCTACCATCACGATATCAAACTTAATTGTAAATGGTTCTTCTGGTATTGCGGTAGGTATGGCAGCCAACGTTGCGCCACATAACTTAGGAGAAACAATTGATGGTATTTTTGCGGTTATGGATAACCCAGAAATTACAGCGACTGAACTCATGAATTACATGAAGGTACTGACTTTCCTACTGGTGCATATATTTTAGGGTAGATCAGGGTATCCGCCGGGCATTTGAAACTGGTCGTGGATCAGTTATCATGCGTGCTAAGACAAAGATTGAAGAAATGCCAAAATGGCAAAATCTCGTATCGTAGTCTATGAATTACCTTACATGGTAAATAAAGCTAGCTTGGTAGAAAAGAATTGCAACTCTGAGTTAGAGATAAAGTAATCGAAGGTATTACTGACTACGTGATGAATCTAATATGGATGGTATCCGTGTTGTAATTGAATTACGTAAGGATATCCAACCAGATGTCATGTTAAATCAGTTATATCGTTCTACACCTCTACAATCGAACTTTGGTGTAAATAATGTTGTATTATTCAACGGTGTTCCTCGTCAAGCGAGTATGATTGATCTTCTAAAGGGATATATTGCATTCCAAGATGAAGTAATCAGTACGTCGTACACAGTTTGATTTAGAAAGCCCAAGATCGTGCACATATTTTAGAAGGTTTACGTATTGCGGTTGATAATCTCGATGCGATTATTCATACAATTCGTGATTCACGTGATCCTAATGAAGCGATGCCACGTTTGATGGAAGGCTTTGGATTAGATGAAATTCAAAGCCAAAGCAATCCTAGATATGCAGTTTAGAAGATTAACAGGTCTTGAACGTGAAAAGATTGAAAATGAATATCAAGATTTATTAATAAAAGATTGCGGATTTCCGGGGATATTCTTTCTAACCATGCAAGAGTATTACAAATTATTCGTGATGAATTGAGTGAAGTGAAAGCGAAATTTAATGATCCACGTCGAAGTGAGATTATTGACGCAATCGCTGATGTTGAAGATGAAGACTTGATTCCAGTTGAAAATATCATTATTACATTATCTTCAAACGGATATATTAAGCGTCTTACAACCGATACTTATCACGTACAAAAACCGTGGTGGTAAAGTATCAAGGGTATGGAACTCCATAAGGATGACATTATTGATCAGTTTATCAGTATGTCTACGCATGATCACTTATTAGTATTTACGGATAAGGGTAAGGTATATCGTATCAAGGGATATAACGTACCTGAATTCAGTAGAACAAGTAAGGGTATTCCTGCTATCAACTTAATCAGTATGGATAAGACTGAAAATATTCGTGCTCTTGTACCATATAGCAAGGATCATGATTCTAAGTTCTTATTCTTCGTTACAAAGCAAGGTATTATCAAACGTACTACATTTTGATGAATATAGAAAACATCAATAAGAATGGTAAGATTGCGATTAAGCTAAATGAAGATGATGAACTTGCATTTGTAAGAAGTACAGATGGTAATGCGGAAATCATCATTGCAGGTTCAAATGGTAAGGCTGTTCGTTTCCTTGAAAATACAGTTCGTCCTCTAGGACGTACGGCACGTGGTGTAAAGGGATTTAATGTTGATGGTGGTTATGTCATCGGTCTAGCTACAAATCTTGAAGGTGAATATATCTTAACAATTACAGAAAATGGATTTGGTAAGAAGTCATCTCTAGAGGATTATCGTATGACACGTCGTGGTGCGTGGTGTTAAGACGGTAAATGTTACAGAGAAGTCAGGCAAAGCTTGTATGTATGCGTGCTGTAAGAGGCGATGAAGACTGCATGATTATGACTGCTGGTGGTATTGTGATCCGTATCTCTCTAAACCGGTATCTGTATATAGCCGTTCTGCACAAGGTGTAAAGGTTATCAATGTGAAGGATGATATTGTTTCATCTGTAGCAATCCTTGAACCTGAGGAAGATTCAGAAGTTGTAGATATCTCTCATAATGAAGTGTTAGATGAAGGTGTCTTTGAAGAAACATCAGAGGATGAAGATGACATCATTGAAAAACGATGAGGAAGAAGTAACAGATTCTGATTCAGAGGAATAAAAACAAGACAGAGTAACTAAAACACTCTGTCTTTTCTTATCTAAAAATAAAAAAACTTCCGTAGCGAAATGCAGAAGTTTTATTTAGAGACTACTTTTTTTCTTAGTAGTCTTCTTTGCTGGTTTAGCAGCTTTCTTTTGTTACTGGTGCCTTTTTGTTGCTTTCTTTGTAGTTACTGGTTTTGCGACTGTCTTTTTAGTAACTTTCTTTGCAGCAGGTTTAGCAACTGGCTTAGCAACAGCCTTCTTAGCTACTGGTTTTGCGACTTTTTTAGCCGGAGTAGTTTTCTTGGCAATTTTCTTTTCAGCCTTTACTGGCGCCTTCTTTGTTACTTTCTTTGTGGCAGTCTTCTTTCCATTCTTTTCCATATCTGCAAGAATTAGATCACATAAGTAACCCTTTACAGATGATTTAGCTTCAAGCCGAGCGATAACTGTTTTCTCAACTTTATTGTTAAAAGCGGGACTGAGAATGAGCGGTAGTTGTTTCTGTTGTAGTTGTTGTTATACTCTAACTTCTGTTTGTACTGCGACTTTTTGCCATACCTATTCTCCTTATTATTAAAAACAACTATGTTGTTTAATCACCTTAAATATATCACTGTTTTTGTAACATTGACAAATTTCTATCAAGATGATTAAATAATTTTATAAAAACGTCGATAGAGAATAGTAGTACAAAAAGCATTTTCAGAAAGGTAACGGATGATGTGAGTTGCCATTGTGATGTATGAATCCGCTCTTGAGTGAAACTAATACTTTCCGGTTGTCCCGTTATCGCTATGAAGTGGTTAAATTGTTTCACGTGAAACAATTTAACAAAAAGGGTGACACTCGCGTTGACATCGTCCCTTTGATGGATGATGCTTTTTATTTTTAGAGGAGAGGTAAATTATGATAGATATTAATCTAATTAGAGAAAATCCAGAACTTGTTAAAGAAAAATATCAAGAAGAAGTTCCAAGATGAAAAAGTTAGTACTTGTTGATGAAGTATTGAGTATGGATGCTGAATATCGTGCAGCGAAAAACACGTGGAGATACTCTACGTGGAGAGGAAATAAGATTTCTAAGCAAATCGGTCTCTATATGAGAGATAAGAATATTGAAGCTGCAGAACAAGCTAAGCAATCTGTAAAGGATATGGATGCCGAACTAGAAAGTTTAGAAGTAAAGGAAGAAAAAGCTTGCTGAAGAAATTAAGAATAGAATGATGGTTATTCCTAATATCATTGATTCTTCAGTTCCAATTGGAAAAGATGATTCTGAAAATGTAGAAATTCAAAAAAATATGGTGAACCAGTCATTCCTTCATTTGAAATTCCATATCATACAGATATCTTAGAAAACTTGCTGGTATTGATATTGATAGTGCAGGAAGAACATCTGGTAATGGCTTCTACTACTTACAAGGAGATGTAGCTAGATTACATTCTTCGATTCTTGCATATGCTAGAGATTTCATGATTAATAGAGGATTTACATACTTTATCCCTCCATTCATGATCCATAGTAGTGTTGTAACAGGTGTTATGAGTTTTGCGGAAATGCAGAACATGATGTACAAGATTGAAGGTGAAGATTTATATCTCATCGGTACTTCAGAACATTCAATGATTGGTCGCTTTATGGGACAAATCCTAAAAGAAGAAGATTTACCATATGCTTTAACATCTTATAGCCCATGTTTCCGTAAGGAAGTTGGTGCACACGGAATTGAAGAAAGAGGTCTTTACCGTGTACACCAATTCGAAAAACAAGAAATGGTAGTAGTATGTAAGCCAGAAGATTCTATGGAATGGTATGATAAACTATGGCAGAATAGCGTAGACTTCTTCCGCTCATTAGATATTCCTGTAAGAACTTTGGAATGCTGCTCTGGTGACTTAGCAGATCTTAAGGTAAAGAGTTGTGATGTTGAGGCTTGGTCTCCACGTCAGAAGAAATACTTCGAAGTTGGAAGTTGCTCTAACCTAGGGGATGCACAGGCTAGAAGACTTGGAATCCGTATCAAGGGGTGAAAAGGGTAACTACTTTTGCACATACACTAAATAACACTGTAGTAGCTCCTCCACGTATGTTAATCGCATTTGTTGAAAATAACTTAAATGAGGACGGATCACTTAATATTCCAGAGCCACTTAGACCATATATGGGTGGACAGGATAAGATTGTTCCTCAACAAAGAAGAAGAGTTTCTAAAATTACAAAGGATTGTTTCACGTGAAACAATCCTTTTTCATCACTCTTGGATAAGTAAGATAAATTTGTTATAATCATACATGGCACAGCATATATACATTGAACCTGGTCAGGTAGGAAGGCAGCAGCCATAGATGTCCCTGTATCGCGTGTGCCACTTTTATTTTATGAAAACACACGAAGAATATATGGAACTAGCTCTAGAAGAGGCTAGAAAAGCTGAAGAAATTGATGAAGTGCCTGTAGGATGTATCATAGTATGTGGCGGAGAAATTATTGCACGTGGACATAATCTTAAAGAACAACTAAACCAGGCATATGCACACGCTGAAATGATGACTATCCAGAAGGCAGCAGAAGTAAAGGGGAACTGGTGTCTGAATGACTGTGATTTATATGTAACACTTGAACCATGTATGATGTGTACAGGGATTATTAACCTTTCTCGTATAAGAACGGTATATTATGGTACAACAGATCCAAAAGGTGGATGTTTAGAGACAGTAATTGATTTAAAGAAGATAAATAGACTCAATCATTGCCCAAATATAGTTGGGAATATTCTCCAAAAAGAGTGTAGTGAGATACTAACAAATTACTTTCGCAAAAAACGAGAAATCACAAAAGAGAAAAAACAGAAAAATAAAGCCAATATACAGTGAATTCCTACATGTGAATGTAGGAATTTTGTTATAATGAATATACTGGGAGAAAAATAATGTCAAAGCAAGCGTTATATCAAAAATATCGTTCTGCAAACTTCGAAGAAGTGGTAGGACAAGAGTATATAGTTCAATCAATTAAGAATGCAGTGCGTGAACATAAAGTAGGACACGCATATCTTTTCTGTGGTCCAAGAGGAACAGGAAAGACAACAATGGCAAGACTTCTGGCAAAAGCAGATAAACTGTGAACATCCAGAGAAGGCTCCATGTGAAGAATGTGATAACTGTATAGCCGCAAATAACGGAACCCATCCAGATATTATTGAGATTAACGCAGCAAATGAGACTCACGTGGAAGATATCCGTGATTTAATTGATCGTAGTAAGCTAGCACCGATGCAAGGTCATCATAAAGTGTATATTGTCGATGAGGGTACATCAGCTATCCAGTGCTGCATCTAGTGCATTACTAAAAGACATTAGAAGAACCACAGAAAATGTTATCTTTGTACTAGCTACAACAGATCCACAAAAGCTACTACCAACAATCATTTCAAGATGCTAACGCTTTGACTTTTACGAAGTACGTAAAGATCAAATTAAAAATCATCTATTAGATATCGCAAAGAAAGAAAATATCTACTTAGATGAAGAAGCAGCTGAAAATATTGCGGTGTTATGTGATGGTGGTATGCGTGATGCCTTAAGTATTATGGATCAATGTGCATCCTATACAAGTGATCATATTACAGCAGAGGAAGTAGATCATATTTATGGACTAGCATCTGTTGAAGAGAAGATAAACTTAATATATTCAATTCATGCAGGAAATTTAGAAGATATCCTAACAAGAATTAAGAAGTATGAACACCAAGGAATCGACTTCCAAAAATTTACAGATGGAATGATAGATATTCTAAAAAGATGTTGTCATCTACCATTCTACAAAGAAAGATACTTTGTTAAAACTTATTACAAAGAGCAAGCAGAATCTTTATCAGAAACATTAAATAAAAACATGCATGCATATAATTGAAAAGATGTTTGATTCAGAAAGATAAGTTTAGAATTGCAACATCTTCTGCAAGTTGATTTTTGAAGTAATTTGTTTAGGTCTAGCAATCCAGTCTGCTGCAGAAACAGTAATGGTTGAAAAAGCATGTAGAAGTACCTGTTCAAAGCAAAAAGAAACTGGTTATATTGTTCCTACAATAGAACTAAAAGAACAGGAGAAACCTATAGAACAACCAAAGGAAAAATAAGGAAGAACAAAAAGCCTGTAGAGCCAGTAAAGACAAAGGTTTCTATAAGTTCTAATGAATTATCGGTTGAAGAAATATTAACCCTACTTGTGCAATGCCAAAAAGGCTATTAAATTTGAAGATGATGAGAAGTTCAACAAAAATTCATAACTTATTTGATATGGAAAGCAAAAGTACACCGCACTTCTTGAAGAAACAAGAATTGTCGCAAGCGGACTTGATTGTGTTGTATTAGCTACTGATTCTAAAGTGCTTGCAAATCGAATGAATGAACCAAAGATGAATCAAGAGTTATATCAATTTTCCAAAAAGAAACTATAGGTATTGATAAGATGTTGTATATTGCGACAAATGAAGCAATGAAAGATGCAACTCTTAAATTTATCGAATTAAAGAAAGCGGGTAATTTGCCACAACCAAAATCAATTGTTCGATACACAATTGAAAAAAACCACAAGAAGTATCAACAGAAGATAAAGTAAAAGCAATGTTTAACCCAGAAATTTTAGAAATAGAGGAATAAAAATGGATATTCAGAAATTAATGGAACAAGCTCGCCAGATGCAAGACAACCTTGGCAGAATTGAAGAAGAACTTAACGCAACAGGTACAGAAGGCAAAGCTGGAGGAAATGGTGTTAAGGTTGTTGTCAATGGAAGAAATGAAGTGCAATCTGTAGAAATCGCAGATGATCTTATGTCTGTAGATAACAAAGAAATGTTACAAGACTTAATTTTTAATCGCTGTAAATGAAGCGGTTGAAAAGGCATTCAAGATAGAGAAAACAAACTTGGCTCTGCCACAAGCGGCTTAAATCTTCCGGGGATGTAAAGAATGTATCCAAAGAGTTTAACCGAATTGATTGAACGTTTAAAAATTCTTGCCTGGTGTTGGTGAAAAAACTGCAGAAAGATATGCGTTTTCTATTATGGAAAATGAATCTTCAAGAGGCAAAAAGAATTCGCGCAGGCAATAAATGATGTTCATGAGAAGATAACTCATTGTAGGATATGTGGAAATCTTTCTGAGAAAGACGAATGTGAAATTTTGTCGTGATGAAAAATCGTAATCAAAAACAGATTTTTCGTAGTACAGTCCCCTAAAGATGTTATCGCAATGGAAAAAACAGCAGAATACCGTGGTAGCTATCACGTATTAAATGGTTTGATTTCCTCAAGCAAAGGAATTATGCCAAATGACTTAAATATTGAGTCACTACTTGCAAGACTACCTGAAGCGGAAGAAGTGATTTTAGGAACCAACATTACAATTGATGGAAACGACCGCAATGTATTTAGATAAACTGATTACATCACGCTACCCACACGTGTTAGTGACTCGAATTGCACATGGTCTTCCATCAGGTGGAATGCTAGACTACGCAGACGAAATGACGCTAGCGCACGCATTAGCAGATCGTCGCAAGATGAAATAGAAAAGAGGTGTTTCTATGAACACAGATTTAAAGATTGCACAAGCAGCTGTCCTAGAGCCAATTGATAAAATTGCGCAGAAAGCAGGAATCCCAGAAGAGTACTTAGAACTTTATGGCAAAGAAAAAGCCAAAGTAAACATTAAACTCATGGAAACACTAGCAGACAAGCCAGATGGAAAACTGGTATTGGTAACTGCAATTAACCCTACAAAAGCAGGTGAAGGAAAATCTACTACTACCATCGGTTTGGCAGATGGTTTAGCAAAGATAAATAAAAATGTTATGGCATGTTTACGCGAACCATCTTTAGGACCGGTATTTGGTTTAAAGGGTGGAGCAACTGGTGGAGGATATGCACAGGTAGTTCCGATGGAATCTATCAACCTACACTTCACGGGTGATATGCATGCAATCACAACAGCCAATAACTTAATCGCAGCAATCTTAGACAATTCAATCTTCCAAGGAAATCCACTCAATATCGACCCGACAAGAGTAACTTGGAAGCGCTGCTTAGATATGAATGATCGTACATTACGCGATATTACAATTGCGCAGAAGAAAAAATCAAATGGTGTTGAAAGAGAAGATCACTTTGTAATTACAGTCGCTTCTGAAGTAATGGCTATTTTATGCCTTTCAAAAGACTTACAGGATTTTGAAAAGAGAATTGGTAGAGCGGTTGTTGCGTACACATATGATGATCAACCAGTGACTGTAAATGATATTCAAGCTGCTGGTGCTGCAACTGTCGTTATGAAGGAAGCTATCAATCCTAACTTAGTACAGACTTTAGAACATACTCCAACATTCATTCATGGTGGACCATTCGCAAATATTGCGCATGGATGTAATTCAGTTATCGCAACGAAGATGGCTTTAAAACTAGCAGATTATGTTGTGACAGAAGCAGGCTTTGGCGCAGATCTAGGTGCTGAGAAATTCTTGGATATTAAGTGCCGCTTAGCAGAATTGAACCCTTCTGCAGTTGTAGTAGTCGCAACCATTCGTGCTCTAAAAATGCATGGTGGTGTTGAACAAGAAAATCTTGATCAACCAAATGTTGAAGCGATGCTTGCAGGTGCGAAGAACATACAAAAACATATTGAAACAGTTCAAAGTTTCAAACTCCCATTTATCGTTGCTATCAATAAGTTTGCAAAAGATAGTAAAGAAGAAGTGGATGCCCTACTTACATGGTGTCATGAAAATAACTATCCAGTTGCGGAAGCTGATGGATGGGCAAAAGGTGGCGATGGTATGTTAGATCTAGCAAATAAGGTTGTGGATATTACAGACCATGCATGCAAAATACCAACCAATCTATGATGTGAATGATTCCATTGAAACTAAAATCACAAAAGATTTGTGAAACAGTATATGGTTCACCACATGTAGAATTTAGTGAACTAACAAATACAAAGATTCAGGACTTTATCAAACATGGATGGGATAAACTACCAGTATGCATGGCAAAGACACCATTATCACTGAGTGATGATCCTACTCTAAAGGGAAGACCAGAAAACTTTTGTAACACATATTACAGATATCTCAGTATCTGCTGGTGCAGGCTTTGTGGTTGTTTATACTGGCAATGTACTCACAATGCGGACTTCCAAAAAGTACCAGCAGCAGTGAATATGGGAATTGACGAAAGTGGAGAAACCTACGGCTTATTCTAATTAAGATAGAAAGGAGGAATCATAATGGGATCTATTGCATATGTAACAGATGAAAATATGCTTGCATATCATCGCTTGTGTCGAAATCAATCGATACTATTTTGGCGATTATCCAATAAGAAGTTTACAGATTTCCACAAAGGAGATTTACTATTCTTCTTTGCAAGACCAAATCATGGACGCAAGAAAGCATTGATTGGCTATGCACATTATGATTCTGAAATAAATCTTTCACTTAAGCAGATGTGGAATCGTTATGGTGATTCTACTGGATATGACACACAAGATGGACTCTACGCAGCGATAGAAAAAGCATCTCGTGGAAATATACCACCACAGATGAATTGCTTATATCTAACAAACGTTGTGTTCTTCTTATCACCTGTCTATCCAGAAGATGTAGGTATTTCTATACAAAACAATCTTGAAAGTTATTGTTATCTAGATAAAGATAGTCCAAAGATAACTGCCAAGATTTTACAACAAACACAAAAACATGGCATTGACCTTTGGAGTGCAAATCAAATATCACTCCAGAAGAAATCTTTAAAGAAGATGCTACAAAAACATTATCTAGCAGTTATCTCTCAAGAGATTGGTAAAGATAGTGGAAATGAAAGACAACAACGCACGCTTGAAAAAGTATACAAAAACAGAAAGCGAAAAGAATCTGGTTTGGGAGCTCATTCGTAGTAGTAATACAGAATGCATTCGCATGAATGGAGATGAAATCAAATTGCAATTCCGTTTTGTATCACAAGTGAAGGAACAACCCCAGAAGATTCGAGAATATATAGGAAGGCTAACGATGTATCGCTTGTTGGTAAAAGCATCAGGGTTTGGAAGGCAAAATCAGATTTGAAATACTTTCCCCAAAAATACCTGACGTATTAAAGGAAATGGTGGAAGAAATAAACAATGAGTGATTTTGATATTATTGTCATTGGTGGTGGTCATGCGGGTATTGAAGCTGCACTGGCTGCTGCACGACTAAAAAAGAAACATGTCTTCTTACATTGAAGATAGAAAAATATTGGAAAGATGCCATGTAATCCATCTGTAGGTGGACCAGCAAAAGGAATTGTTGTAAGAGAAATTGACGCTTTAGGTGGTCAAATGGCGATTACCGCCGATAAGACAGCGCTGCAATTCAAGATGCTAAATGGCGCAAAAGGTCCAGGTGTACGTGCACTCCGTGTGCAGTCAGATAAACTTGCGTATAAGCGTATGATGCAAGATATCTGTTTACATCAGGAAAACCTAAGTGTGATTGAAGGTATGGCTAGCAAACTTAACGTAACCGACAACAAAGTTACAGGTGTTACGTTAAAAGATGGAACTGTGATGAATGCCAAGATTGTGATTGTAACAACAGGCACATATATGGCAGGTGTAAATATGATTTCATCAGAAGTTATACCAGGTGGTCCTGATCTTGAACCAACAACCGGGGACTTATCAGAGTCTCTACGAGATCTAGGATTAAAAACCTTCAGATTAAAGACAGGAACACCGCCAAGAATCCTGCGTTCATCCATTGATTTTAGCAAAGTGAAATTGGAACCAGGTACAGAAGGTTTCTTACACTTCTCAGAATTAACGACAAAAGAAGATGTATTGCCATATGATAAGCAAGTATCTTGCTATATGACATATACAACTCCAGAAACACACGAATATATTTTAGGAAACCTCAATAAATCCAGCATGTATTCTGGTGTCGTAAAGGGAGTTGGACCTCGCTATTGTCCATCTATCGAAGATAAACTTGTACGTTTTAAAGATAAGCCAAGACATCTATTATTCTTGGAGCCAGAATCACTGGAGTTAGATACCATATACCTACAAGGATTCTCTACATCACTTCCAAAGAGACATCCAAGAAGAGATGGTACATTCATTGCCAGGTTTCGAAAATGCAATCATCAAGAAATATGCGTACGCAATTGAATATGACGCAATCGATCCAATTCAAAATGAAACCAAGTTTTGAATCAAAGATGATTGAAAAATCTATTCACTGCAGTAGAAGTTAATGGAACTTCTGGTTATGAAGAGGCTGCTGGACAAGGACTACTTGCAGGGAATTAATGCATGTATGAAACTTGATGGAAAAGAACCGCTCATTTTAGCAAGAAATGAAGCGTATATCAGTGTTATGGTTGACGACTTAACAACCAAAGGCACATTAGAACCATATCGTTTATTAACATCACGTGCAGAATTTAGATTATTGTTAAGACACGATAACGCAGATCAAAGATTAATCGAATACGGAAGAAAAATTGGGCTAGTTAGTCAAGAAAGATATGATGCATACCTCGAAAAGATGGAGAATGTGCAGAAGTTAATACAACATCTATCTGAAACAATATTTGTACAAGATGAAGAAAAGGTACATGCATACCTTACTTCACTAGGATATGAAAGTGATGCACATATTGGTATTAATGGAATTGATTTAGTAAAACGTCCAAATGTCACAACAAAAGAACTTCTCGCTACGATTGGAGAAGAAGTTGATGAAGAAATTGCTAACCAATGTGATATCGAACTAAAATATGCAGGCTATATCGAAAAGGCAAAACGAGAAGCCAATAAGCTAAAAGAGATGGATAGTATCAAGTTAGGTGTTGATTTCAATTATGATGAGGTTGATAACCTATCCATTGAAGGAAGACAAAAGCTAATGAAATATAAACCAGCGACGATGGGACAGGCATCCAGAATTTCAGGTGTTAACCCGGCCGATATCGCGGTACTTGCGATTGCTATTAAACAAAAGAAAAGGAAGATAAGAAATGAAATATACAGATGTAGTATCAAACGTAAATGTCTATGGAATGGATTCAGCTGTTATGGGTTCAAAATATCCGATGGCAGTTGATTTAACAAAAGTAGATGGAACAATCGTTCCACGCACACACGCACTAGCAAGCGCAAAACCAGGAAGTGGTCATGATAACTTCTTAAATGGAATTATCGTACAGTTCGACCTCACATTTTACAAATAAGGCGTGGGTTGAAGCAGAACGTTATCACTTCCTCGACTTTTATTAGCTCACAATCGACAATGCACCGTATCACAAAGTTCAACTTAGATGAGGTGTATATCTCTTATACAGATCACGTATTATCGAAATCATGAAAGAAAAGGTTAATTCTTATAATGAATTAACACAGAAGATTTCTGATAAAAATAGCTGGAGAAGATGTTACAGAGTTAAATGAACAAGCGAAAGTGAAATATCTTGAGATCCTCTATTCTAATCCGGCCGGTTTTAGAATTACTGCACGTATGACAACAAACTACCGTCAGCTCAAGACAATCTATGCACAGCGCAAAACACACCGCTTACCAGAATGGCGTGCGTTCTGCGACTGGGTTGAGACATTACCTAATGCATCATTTATTGTAAATAGTGACTTAAAAATAAGGCTAATTTACAATCTGTGGAAAAACTAATTTATCCACAAATCAGAATAGTTTAATATAAATTGTGGGAAAATAAAAATTATCCACAGTTGTGGAGAAAAAAAGTTATCAACATATTTTTTTATCTTTCACGCAGTACGTGATGATGATAGAATAGGTCACGAAGAGAAATTATGACAATACAAGAACTCATAGAGAAAGCAGCAGAGCTACAAATTTCACTATCAAAAAAACAAGTAGAACAACTTGAAAGATACGCTGAACTTTTGGTTGAGTGGAACGAGAAAATGAATCTCACAGCCATCACAGAACATGGTGAGGTATTAGAAAAAAACATTTCTACGATTCCATTCTTCCTTTGGGGAAAAGGTAAGATTTTTGGAAAAGTAGCAGATGTTGGAACTGGAGCGGGGTTTCCAGGACTGGTTTGGAAAATCGTCAAACCAGAATTAGATGTGTCACTCATTGAACCAACGGGGAAACGGTGCACATTCTTACAAGAAGTAATTCATCAACTGCATTTAGAAAACATCCATGTTTATAACACACGTGCAGAAGAACAGGTTAAAACAGACCAGTGAATTGTACGATGTGGTAACAGCAAGAACAGTCGCAAACTTACGAGTCTTATCTGAATTATGCATTCCGCTAGTCAAAGTGAATGGACTATTTCTAGCGATGAAAGGTATGCAAGGTAATGCGGAAGCGGAAGAAGCAGCACATGCGACTAAGGTGCTTGGTGTAGAGCTAGAAGAAACACAGGATACATCTTTATATACAGGAGATATGCGCGTGAACCTATATTACCGCAAGCTAAGTCACACGCCTCAACAATATCCACGCAATTACGGGCAAATAAAAAAGAAGCCTTTATAAGGGAGGGTTATATGCCAAGTATTTTAAGTATATTTGATCGAAAAGATACCAATCGTATTGTAGATATCCCAACGGAAAAAATTGTTCCATCAAGATATCAACCACGATTAGTGTTCGATGAAGAAGCTTTACGTGAATTAGCACTATCAATTAAAGAGAATGGATTAATTCAACCAATTACAGTTAGAAAGGTTGATGATATCTATGAAATCATTACTGGGGAAAGAAGATTTCGTGCATGTAAGATGATTGGTTTTAAAGAAGTGCCATGTTATATCATGTCACCAAATGAAAGCCAAGCAGCACAAATGGCTCTCGTTGAAAATATCCAACGTGAGAATTTAACTGCTATTGAAGAAGCGAAGAGTTACTTACAAATCATGCGTCAATCTGGTTTAACACAAGAACAGGTTGCACAAAAAGTAGGTAAATCACAATCTGCAGTAGCCAATAAAATACGTTTATTAAATTTACCAATAGAGATTCAGGATGCGGTAATGGAATCAAAAGATTACGGAACGCCATGCTCGTGCATTATTAACTGTGCCAAGCGATCGACAAAAAGAAGTATTCCATCATATCGTCGCAGCTAGAATTTAATGTAAGACAAACTGAAGACTTTATCGCGAAGTCTAGATGATATTCCTAAGAAGAAACATACACGTCAAAAAGACAAAAAGGTTTCTCAAGAAATACTCAGATTGCGGTAAATACAATTCATCAAAAGTATCAAGATGATTAACAAAATGGGTATTCAAGCAAAAAGTAGAAACGGAAGACAGACCAGAAGAAGTGTGCATGATCATCCGTTTCCCAGAAGAAATTCATAAAGGGAGAAGTATTATGGGAAAGATCATTGCAATCGCAAACCAAAAGGGTGGTGTAGGAAAAACAACTACATCAATGAACTTAGCGTCTGGTTTATCATATATCGGCAAAAGAGTCCTATTAGTAGATTTCGATCCACAGGAAATGCGACTCATGGTATCGGAGCACATAAAGTAGGTTTTGATAAGACGGTATACGATATCTTGATGAGAGACGAAAATGTGGAAGATGTAAAAGTTACACTACAAATGCCACCACTAGATGTACTACCATCAACCATCGACTTATCTGGTGCAGATGTCGATATGGACAATATGAAAACAGGTCGTGAACAACTATTAAAGAGAAAACTAGAAGCGGTAAGAGATCAATATGACTACATTATCATTGACTGTCCACCAGCACTAGGTCTATTGAATACAAACGCATTAACAGCAGCAGATTCAGTGATGATTCCAGTACAGTGTGAATACTTTGCGCTAGAAGGATTAACACAGCTATTAAGTACAATTCGTTTGGTTCAGAAATTATGGAATCCAAGACTATCTATCGAAGGCGTACTTCTGACAATGTTCGACGTGCGTACCAAGTTATCGGTAGAAGTGCAACAGGAAGTACGTAAATACTTTAAGGAAAAAGTTTACCATTGTTTTATCCCACGAAATGTACGCTTATCAGAAGCTCCATCTCGTGAACAATCAATTTTACGAGTATGATACCCGTTCGGAAGGTGCGCGTGCTTACGCACAACTTGTAAAAGAAGTAGTTACACAAAACGAAAGGATCAAACGATAGAAAATGGCAGACAAAAGGCTTAGGACGTGGTTTAGATTCTATCTTCGGGTCGAATGTTGAGCAGTTCCTTGACGATATTCAAAGTAGCGCAAAGGAAGTGCCAGGAAGAAGAGAAGTAGAAATCGCAATTGAAGAAATTAGACCAAATCCTTATCAGCCAAGAAAAGAATTTGATCAAACTGCGTTAAATGAATTAGCAGATTCCATTCGAACACATGGAATCTTTACACCATTACTCGTACGCAAGAGTGTCAGTGGTTATGACCTAATCACTGGTGAAAGACGCTTACGTGCAGCGAAGATTGCTGGACTTAAGGTTGTACCTGCAATTTCTGTAGATTTTACTGAAGAGCAGATGATGGAAATTGCCATCTTAGAAAACGTACAACGTGAAGACTTAAACGCAATTGAAGAAGCCACAGCCTATGACTCACTTGTAAAAAAACTAGGCTATACACAAGAAAAACTAGCAGAAAGAGTTGGTAAATCCCGTGAATATTGTGCAAATATCATGAGACTCTTAAAACTTCCTTCTGAGATTCAAAAATTAGTCGTAGATAAAAGACTAGCAATGGGACATATTCGTCCATTACTAGGCTTAAAAAGATGAGATGGAAATGCTTGATGCGGCTGAGAAAAATCATGAAGGAAAAGATGTCTGTTCGTGAAGTAGAAGCCTACATTAGAGATATTAATGCAGAAGAAGTAAAACCAAACAAAACAAAACCAGAAAAGAAACGTGATCCAATCATTCATGATCTAGAACATCAGATCTCTGTGAAGCTTGGTACAAAGGTTTCAATTCAGAACAAGAAACTTACAATTCGATATACAGATACAGAAGATTTAAACCGTATCTTAGAAATCTTGAATTGTTTAGATGAAGACTAAATAACGTGAATAATACATTTCACGAATACTTTAAAAAGGAATATAATGCAAGTAGTTGGAAATAGAAAATGACAAATCATTCTTGGAAAATTTACTATGCATTTGTTCTGATTAGTTTTGTTTTCTTGCCGTTCCACTGGCAATGGACGACAGGTTTGTTGTTGGGATCATTAGCCGCATTCATTATTTATAAAAGAACAGAGAATTTCGTAAGACAAGTTGTAAGTATGCAGTCCACATCTGGAACATACGGAAACTTCGCTATCAATTATTTCTTGATGGCAGCAGTGCTAGTAGTCAGTGCAGTCTTTCCGCAATATCTCAATGTTCTTACATGCGCAATTGGTCTTTCAACAATTAAATTAGCAATTATATTTCATGTGGCAGTCATAGAGAGAGGACGGTGAAGACATGACAATACAATCGGACGTATATGTAATCATTCTGATTACAATCGTCCTAGCAATCGCGATGATATTATTGTCAAAGAAAATCGAAAAGGCAGATCCATTAGAAAAACCAAAAGGTATCGTCGTACCGGTTGTCCTTGCGACAGAAGCAGTATATAAAACGGTACGCACAAATGTAGGTAAGAAAGTAGCGGATAAGTTAACACCATATATCTTAGCATTATGGTTTCTATATCTTTGTCAGTAACACAATTTCGCTATTTGGATTAAGTTCACCGACAGCTAACTTTAGTGTAACGATTACACTGGCATTCCTGACATGGCTTATGATTCAGGTTGCACAGCTAAAATACGGTGGCTTAAAAGCTTACATGCATGCATTCTTAGAACCGATAGCACCGATGTTACCAATGAACATCATCGGTAAGTTCTCAACGATGTTATCAATGGCATTACGTCTATTCGGTAATATCACCTGTGGTTCTATTATGATGTCCCTTGTATATATGGGGACAGCAAATCTATCCAATGGAATAGCTGGACTTGTTGGTATCCAAGGAAATGTATTTAATTTCATGGCGCCAATTATCGCTCCAGTATTACACATGTATTTCGATTTATTTGCAGGTTTTATTCAAACATTGGTATTTGTCACTTTGACAATCGTACTTTTAGGAAACGATATTCCTGAAGAAGAAAAAATTTAAAAAAGGAGAAAAATTATGGAAAAGGGTTTAATCGCAATTGGTGCAGGTATCGCAGTATTTACAGGTTTCTTAACAGGTTTAGGTGAAGGTACAGTAGCCGCTCACGCATGTGACGCTATCAGTAAGAATCCAGAAGCAGAATCAAAGATTCGTTCAACAATGATTTTAGGTATCGCTTTATCTGAAACATGTGCTATTTACGGTTTGTTAGTTTCTATTCTTCTCATTTTCGTATACTAATTGAGGCTTTCAGGTAACTATGGAAGTCAATATTGTTGAACAGTTATTTCCAAACGTTTTGACAGTGTTGGTTCAGCTTTGTAGTACATTCGTATTATTTCTGATTGCTAAGATATTCTTATGGTCATCCGTAAAGAAGTTCTTAGATGCTAGAGCAGAAAAGATGCAAGAAGAACTTGCGTTAAGTCAACAGGCAAAAGAAGAAGCCTTGGCAGATCGCAGGGTTGCATTAGAGCAGTTGAATACTGCATCTACAAAAATCAGAAGAAATCGTAAGTGCTGCAATTCAGCAGGCAAAACAGGAAAAAAGAAACAAATCCTTGCGCAGGCTGATAAAGAAGCTGCAGCTGTAAAACAGCGTGCACAAGAACAGATCGAAGCAGAACGCAGAGAAATGTACGCATCTATGAAGCAGGAAATGGTTGATGTCGCATTCAGTGCTGCCGGTAAGTTAATTGGCGAACATGAAGGTGAAAAAGTTGATCGTCAGGCAATTGATGCGTTCGTAAAGGAAGCGGTTGGCGATGGTGAATGAGATAGCTGAGCGCTATGGACAAGGACTGTTCGAGTTAGCAACTGAAAATAACACAGTACGCGAGAAGAAAGCACAATGTGAATCATTGTTACAAATCTTAAAAGAAAACAATGAAGTTGAACTATTCTTACGCGCAGTAAAAATAACAAAAGAAGAAAAGAAGAACTTTATAACAAATGTATTTGGTAAAGTTGTTGATCAGGGATATTTTAAATCTACTGAAATTACTAGTTGATCGTGGAAGAGTCACATATATTGATGAGAAATTCTACGCAAGTTTGAAGTACTCGCAAATGAAAGAGCTTGGTATCGTCAAAGCAGTAGTACATTCTGCACGTCAGTTAAGTCAAGAGGACTTAAATAGAATTCAGAAGCACTCATCCAAAAAGACAAAGAAGACAGTTACAATTGAAAACCATGTCGATCCACAAATCATCGCAGGTATCAAAGTGACCGTCGGCAACAACGTTACAGATATCACAACAAAAACAAAAATTGAACGCATGAAGAATGCGATATTGAAAGGAGGACAGGCATGAGGTCAAATCAGACCAGAAGAAATCAGTTCTTTGATCAAAGATCAAATCAAAAACTATGAACAAAAGATTCAGTCCGATGATGTCGGCTACGTCATTAGCGTCGGCGATGGAATTGCCATGGTCCAGGGCATCGATAAAGCAATGTCCTCAGAACTTTTAGAATTCCCACATGGTGTTATGGGAATGGTATTAAACTTAGAAGAAGACCATATCGGTGCCGTATTACTCGGTCACGATACTTTGATTCGTGAAGGTGATGAAGTAAAACGTACTGGTAGAATCGTTGAAGTACCAGTCGGCGAAGCATTACTTGGTAGAGTCGTAAACGCACTTGGTGAAGCAGTTGATGGTGGTGAACCTATCGTTAGCACAAAGTCACGTCCAATCGAAAGAGTTGCGCCAGGTGTCATGACTAGAAAATCTGTATACCAGCCATTAATGACTGGCTTAAAGGTGATCGACTCAATGATTCCAATTGGTAAAGGTCAGCGTGAGTTAATTATCGGTGACCGTGAAACGGGTAAGACTGCAATCGCAATTGACGCAATCATCAACCAAAAGGGTAAGAACGTAAACTGTATCTATGTCGCTATTGGACAAAAGGAAAGTACAGTTGCTCGTTTAGTACAGAAGTTACGTGAAAGTGATGCGATGTCATACACAACAATCGTTAACGCTGGAGCTTCGGCAAGTGCTCCATTACAATACATTGCGCCATATGCAGGTTGTGCAATTGGTGAAGAATGGATGGAACAGGGTAAGGATGTATTAATTGTGTACGATGACTTGTCAAAACACGCAGTTGCGTACCGTACAATGTCTCTATTATTAAGAAGACCACCAGGACGTGAAGCGTATCCAGGTGATGTATTCTACTTACATAGTAGATTACTTGAAAGAGCTGCGAAGCTATCTGATGCCTTAGGTGGAGGATCATTAACAGCACTTCCAATTATTGAAACACAAGCTGGTGATATCTCAGCATATATCCCAACTAATGTTATCTCGATTACAGATGGACAGATTTTCTTACAGACAGACTTATTCGCAGCTGGTATAAGACCAGCCGTAGATTCTGGTCTATCTGTATCCCGTGTAGGTTCTAATGCACAGACAAAGGCAATGAAGAGTGTATCTTCAACCTTGAAGTTAGACTTAGCACAATACCACGAAATGTTGTCATTCTCACAATTTGGCTCCGACCTAGATCCAGTCACAAAGAAGATTTTTAAGCCATGGTGCGAAGTTAACAGAACTTCTCAAGCAAGGACAATACCAACCATTATCTATGACAGAACAAGTATTATCCTTGTTCGCTGCGAAGAACGGTTATTTAGACCGTGTTGAAATCGAAGATATCGCAAGCTTTGAAAAGAGTATCCACAGATACTTCAAAGAAAAACGCAAAAAGACGTATGCGACCAAATCAGAGACAGAAGCAGTCATCAATGATGAACTACGTTCTAAGATTACGGAAGTGATGGATAAAGTTATCGAACAGTACGTACTTGTTAAAGGGGTAAACTAAGATGGCACAATCCAGACAGGCTTTGCGTAGCAGAATTAAGTCTGTCAACTCCACCAAAAAAAGATTACAAAAAGCGATGGAGATGATTGCCAACATAAAGCTTCTAAAAACAAAGAAAAAAAGATGGAAGCCAACCGTGAGTATGCACAACGTTTACAAGATACAGTCAATGATATTGTCAGCAAATAACCAAGATGTTGAAAGCAAGTATCTTGTACATAACAAGAACACACATACAATGACGATTATCTTCTGTTCTGATTTAGGCTAGTGTGGTGGATACAACCAGAATGTCTTCAAGTTAGCAAGAGAAACACTAGATCCTGCTGACCCAGTATTCTTAGTAGGAACCACAATCCATCACCAACTAAAAAGAAGCAGGATTTAATATCATTAACGAGGAACAAATCTCCTCAGATAAAATCTCATTTGCGGATTTAAAGAAATGCGTTGAAGATGGTGTTGCACGCTATCAGGCAGGTGAAGTTGGCAAGGTACAGATTCTGTATACAAGATTTGTAAATACAATGACATTTACACCTGAGTTTGATGTGTTACTACCATGTACAATCAATCCAGATCAAAAAGAAAGAAAAAAACTGGAGAACATCAAGAAACACTATTCGAGACCAGATCCAGCATCTATTTTTGGATAGTTTGATTCCGATGATGATCACTGACGTAACTTATTCTGACTGGATGGAATCCACAACCGCAGAACAAAGGAAGCCGTCGTGTAGCGATGAAGGCAGCTTCAGATAACGCAGATGAGTTAAGCACAACACTGAAACTCGAATACAATAAGGCAAGACAGTACGCAATTACCCAGGAAATAACGGAAATTGTTGGTGGCTCAAGTGCCGTATAGAAAGAAGGTAAAACAATGAGTGTTACAGGAAAAAAATTGTACAGGTCATTGGACCGGTCATTGACATTCGCTTTGACCCGGAACACTTACCTTCCATCAATAACGCAATTAAAGTAAAAAATTGACGATCAGACATCAATGACCGTAGAAGTAGCACAGCACATCGGAGATGATGTGGTTCGCTGCATCGCGATGTCATCCACAGATGGACTTGTTCGTGGCATGGAATAGTACAGATACAGGGGCACCAATCGAAGTACCAGTTGGTGATGAAGTATTAGGACGTATGTTTAATGTACTTGGTGAGCCAATTGATGGATTAGGTGAGGTACACGCAAAACACAAATTACCAATTCATAGAGACGCTCCAACATTTGCACAACAACAGACAACCAGTGAAATCCTAGAAACAGGTATCAAGGTTATCGATTTACTCTGCCCATATTCTAAGGGTGGTAAGATTGGTTTTATTCGGTGGTGCAGGTGTAGGTAAGACAGTCTTAATGCAGGGAATTAATCCACAATATCGCAATCGAACATGGTGGACGTTCTGTCGTTGCGGGTGTCGGTGAACGTACTCGTGAAGGTAATGACATGTATCATGAAATGGAAGAATCTGGTGTATTGAAGAACACAGTTCTTACATATGGACAGATGAATGAATCACCAGGTGCGAGAATGCGCGTAGCACTATCCGCCCTAACAATGGCTGAATACTTCCGTGATGAAGAACATCAAGACGTATTATTATTTATCGATAACATCTTCCGTTTCACCCAGGCAGGTTCAGAAGTATCCGCGCTACTTGGTAGTATGCCATCTGCAGTAGGATACCAGCCAACCCTGCGACAGAAATGGGTAGATTACAGAGAGAATTACATCAACCGATCAAGGTTCTATTACATCCGTACAGGCAATTTATGTGCCTGCCGATGACTTGACAGACCCAGCTCCAGCAACAACATTCTCTCACTTGGATGCACGTCTAGTATTAGACCGTTCTATCGCTGCGCTAGGTATCTATCCTGCGGTTGACCCATTAGGATCTTCTTCCCGTATGTTAGATCCACTCGTGATTGGTGATGAACATTATGAGGTTGCCCGTCAGGTTCAGCAAATCCTACAAAGATATCGTGAACTTCAAGATATTATCGCAATCTTGGGTATGGAAGAGTTAGGTGAAGAAGACAAGAAGATTGTCGCAAGAGCACGTCGTGTTCGTAACTTCCTATCACAACCATTCTCCGTTGCGGAACAATTCTCAGGAATTCCAGGTGTTTATGTGCCAGTCGCAGATACAGTTAGAAGCTTCAAAGAAATTCTTGAAGGAAAATACGATGAATTACCGGAAGCCGCATTCCTAAGTGTTGGAACAATCGAAGATGTTGTTAAGAAGGCAGAGTCACTGAAATGAGTATGATTCACTGCCGCATCGTAACACCACACGGTGTATATAAAGAGTTAGATACATCCATCCTTAACATTGAAACACAAGATGGACAAAGAGGTATCTTACCGGAACATATGCCAATTGTGACAATGTTACGAATTGGTAAGATGACAACAGTCGAATCCGGCAAACGAATGGAATATGCGGTGACTGGAGGACTATTCTACTTTAGAGATAACAACGCAGAAATCATGGTCGATGCAATCGAAAATAAAGATGAGATTGATGTCGAACGTGCAATCGCTGCTAAAATCCGTGCAGAACAACGTCTACAGTCAAATGATAAGAACATCGATCAAGTTCGTGCAGAAATCGCATTAAAGAAAGCGCTGAACAGATTAAACGTCAAAGGATAAAGAGAACAGATAATGAGGAGATTCTTCATTATCTGTTTTTTAAATATGGTATGATTGGAACGTTGAGGTAACAATATGATTAAAAAATACTATCAGTCACTAAATAGTTTATTGTATGGACCATTCATGACACCACTTGTATTCTTAGTGTTTGCACTCGCATTCTTCTATGAAAAGAAGGGAATTCAAGAGTTACGTTATGCCATGATGGTAGGTACAGCAATCTTAGGGGTAATCCTCGTGATGTACTATACAAAGAAATTCAAGATAGCAAGAGCACTGAAGTCCATTCGTAATATCGAAGAATATGAAAAAGGGCGGGGTGATTGACCGTAGTTGGATTTTAAATGACCGTATGATCGCATGCATGGGATTAGACATGCATGAAGAATCCACAATGGATATCCAAGTCATGAAGGTAGAAGAAGGTGCACATGGTAAGTTGACCATCTATCTTACAAACAAAGAAAAAAACTTCTCACTTAGCTGCCGAGATAAAGGCGAAGCGAGAAGATTTGCAGGATACTTACAAAAGAGAAATCCAAATATCAAACTAGAAAATATTCAACCAGAAGGTAATGGTACATTACAAGATTTAGGCGCATTATAGAAAAACTGTGATACATACAGTTTATATTTGTTGGAAAGAGCGAAAATGATGAAAAACCATATTATTCATAAATTAAGAAAAGATATATGGAAAGGAACACTGTTACCTATTGAGTACACATCGAAAGAATACTACGATGTGAATATGCAAAGAACAGATGATGGTTTTCAGATTTCAATTCAAAAGAAAAAATTTACGAAACCATTTATACATAGTTTAGAGGACTGCGAATATCAAGATAAAGCTTTACGAAGACTGGTGGGAAGATGCGGAAGCCTTTGGTATTATAGAAGATAACAAATTACTTGCGGCAATTGAAATTTGCCCAGAGAGTTGGACAAATCGCTTGATTATTACAGAACTATTTGTTGATGAGAAGTTGAGAGGGCAAGGGTATGGTAAGAAGTTGTTAAACATTGCCAAAAAGATTACAGTAGAAAAAAACTATCGTACATTGATTTTAGAGACACAATCATCAAATATAAATGCAGTTGACTTCTACCTGCACGAAGGTTTTACCTTAATTGGTTTTGACAGTTGCTGTTATACGAACATTGATTTAGAGCGAAAGGAAATTCGTCTTAATATGGGATGGTTTCCTATAAAGACAAAGTAATGTAACTTAAATATGAACCTCCTAAGTTATTATAGAAAACTTAGGAGGTTCACTTTATAATTGCATGATTATTTTTGTGGTAAATCAATTTGTGTAAAAGGTGCACATGGAAAGTTGACCATCTATCTTACAAACAAAGAAAAAACCTTCTCCCTTAGCTGCCGCGACAAAGGCGAAGCGAGAAGATTTTGCAGGATACTTACAAAAGAGAAATCCTAATATCAAGCTAGAAAATATTCAACCAGAAGGTAATGGAACCTTGCAAGATTTAGGCGCATTATAAATAAACTATAATGCATATATTTTGTGTTTGTTGGTAATAATCATTCAAGTAAATGGTCTTTATTTCTTTCAATTAATATACATAATACAATTCCTGAAACATGAAATAATATAAGTGTGATTTCTGTTTCATTTATGAAGATTAAATAATGAATTTGTTGCAATAAATGGAAGTATATACAATATGAATGCATATACAGCAATTAAAAATAATACGTTTCATGATTTCCTCCTTTTTGATATCAAAAAAATGAATACATTATAAATATTAGTAAAAATTTAAACCGGAATAGAATAGTTCAGAAATAAGGATACTGTAAACTTCAAATGAATCCGATAAATTTGTTTTGAAGTTTATATTTTTTTATTATGTAGTAGGAGTATCTCTACAAAATTTAAATACTATTGTATAAAAATTAGATGTCGCTGGAATATTACTAACAAATTTGAATACTAAAGAAACTAGATCTCCATTCATCTCTACAGGAACAGATACAGTATCATGATTGATACTCATAAAATACTTCTTATCTTTTTGTTTTGGATAAAGTATGAGTCTGTGTATTGTGTCTGTTCGTGCTCTAGAGTACCTTCTAAATAAACCTTATCTAGGAAAATCTTCACAGAATGATCTTCATAGATTTCCATGTTGTAAGCACCATTTGTATTTGAATCCATCGCAAGATAATGCCCTTTTCCTATAGAAATTGATGCGTTAAGCTGCATATAAAGATAAATACTAAAACAGATAGACGCAAATAAGATGAGTAAAAAACCGGAGATTAAAACCTTTGTGCTAGTTTTATGCATGCTTTCACCTCACAATTTTAAGAAATAATGATAAATAGTAGATGTATTGGTATTTTTAGTATATCGCTTTTGTAAAGAGAAGTGAATATTTGAAGCAAGCTTCAAATTTATCGATTCAACAATTCAACTTTTCTACGTTTTCCTTTGATAGTAAAATCTTCGAAACGAGATAAAATATCATCCTCTTTGCAAAGAATTGTAACAGTTGAGAAGCGGTCTTGAATTTCAAGTGTGCCAATTTCATCAAAAGAGAATATAGTACAAAGTGCACCGATAATATCCTTTGGACGTATCTTATCATTTCTACCTGCTCGAATTAGAAGCTTTGTTACTTGTGTAGAAGGCACAGCCTTTTTTTGATAAGGAATCGATAAATCAACAGGATGTGTATCTTGTGGTGTATATGCTTGACTATGCATGCGAATATATATACCAACTTCAGATTTCATTTCTTCTGATGTAAGAAGTGAAATAGAAATACCTTCATCCCCTTGGTGGGCAGTACGACCAGAGCGGTGGATAAATGTTTCGGTATCAATAGGAATATCATAATGAATCACATGAGATAGTTCATGGATATCAATACCTCTAGCAGCCGCATCTGTCGCAACTAATACGCGTATATCACCTTTGCGGAAGTCACTCATGATGGCGATACGTTTCCACTCATCAAAATAACCAGAGAACGCAGAACTGAGGATGTTATTTCGTAGTAACAAATCAGATAGCTCTATTGCAGTGCTACGATGGTTGACGAATACAATCGCTGATGTAATTGGCAGTGATGTGTAAAAGAGATGGTAATGTGTCTTTTTTTATTATCCGTTTCAAGATAGTAGGATGTAATTTTTTTCATTGACTGCGATTTCACCTTGGAATATTTCTTCAAAAGGAGTATCAAAGTAAGTGTGAATTTTAGCGTTCTTTGTGGCAGAAAAGACAAATGGTTTGAACACCTTGAATTGCGTTTCTTAGTTGATTCACTTCTTCTGATTGTCCCTGTGGAGTAGACTTGATCAGCCTCGTCAATGACAAACAGTGATAGCTTTGAAAGTTCAAAAGCGGCTTGTGCATACAAATCTAGTAATCTACCAGGTGTACCAATAATGATATGTGGACGATGACGCAATGCATTTAGCTGCTTTTTCTGCGTCCATTCCACCAATCAAAGTGACAATATGTACCTGTGTATAGGAAGCGAGTAACTTGGCTTCTAATGAGATTTGAATCGCAAGTTCTCTTGTTGGAGCCACAATTAAAGATGAAGTAAAATCATCATTTGGATTTACTCGTTCAATTGCAGGGATTAAATAGGAAGCAGTCTTTCCACTACCTGTTTTAGCTAAAACAAATAAACTTTTTCCCTTCTTGAATCTTTGGAATGACAGTTTCTTGAATTGGTAATAGGGAATGATAGCCCATTTCATTTAGGGCATTTTGAATAGAATTTGATAGTTTCATGATTTTATCTTAGCACACATTGAAAAAAACTGCTGAGATGTCATGCAGAGAATGGATAAAACTAGTACAATAATAATGGAAAACTGGAGGGACAACATGTTTCAGGATACTATAGCCGCAATCGCCACTGCCGATGCGATGGGAGCCATCTCCGTCATTCGTATTTCTGGTAGTGACGCAATTCAAATCGTTACCGACTTATCAGGTAAAGATTTTAGCGATGCCAAGGGATATACAATTCATTACGCAACCATTAAAGAAGGAAATGAATCTGTTGACGAAGTACTCGTCAGCCTTTTCCGTGCACCAAAATCATATACAGGTGAAGATGTTGTGGAAATCTCTTGTCATGGTGGCGTCTATATCACAAGAAAAGTTTTGTCCCTCATTCTTGGCGCAGGTGCACGTATGGCACGTCGTGGAGAATTTACAGAACGTGCATTCCTCAGTGGAAAAATGGACTTGTCGCAAGCAGAAGGTATCAATGACTTAATTTGGGCAAAAGATGAAATTAACGCGAAGAGCGCAATCCATTCATTAAAAGGGTCTGTCGCAAAACTGATGAGACCATTAGAAGAAGATTTGACACAAATTATTTCGAATATAGAAGTAAATATTGATTATCCTGAGTATGATGATGTACATCAATTAACGGAGGAAGAAATTCTACCGAAGGCAGAGAAGTGGATTGATGATATTCATCAGATTATCGTAACAGCCCAACAATCGGCAGTGATCAAAGAAGGAATTAACACCGTTATCCTGGGGAGACCGAATGTTGGTAAGTCCTCCTTATTGAATGCATTGTTAGAAGAAGATAAAGCTATCGTTACGGATGTGGCTGGAACGACAAGAGACCTTGTAGAAGGAACTGTAAGACTGAATGGAATCACATTAAATCTAATCGATACCGCAGGTATTCGTAAGAGTGATGATGCGATTGAACAAATTGGTATTAACAAATCCTTACAAGCATTAGAAAAGGCACAGCTTGTGATTGTTGTATTAGATGGTTCTGAAGAATTAACCGAAGAAGACCAAGAACTATTAGAAAAGACAAAAAATCATAATCGTATCGTTGTATACAATAAGAAAGATAAAGATAGTATGCATGCAGGTATATCTATCAGTGCTATTCAGAAAGATATTACAGAATTAACAAATGCGATTGTTGAGAAATATCATAGTGAATATATCGCAGCTAATAGCGACACATTAAATAACGAAAGACAGATAGGTTATGCTTTGCAGGCAGAACAAGCAATGAACGATGCAGTAAATGCATTACATGCAGGTGTGGAGCTTGATTTAGTAACAATCGATTTAGAAAAAAAGCGTGGACTGCATTACGACAGATCACTGGAAAGGCAGGCAAAGAAGATCTCTTAGATGAAATCTTCTCACGCTTCTGTTTAGGAAAATAAGATGAGTGAATTACATTATGTAGATACCCATTGTCATTTGATGGGAGAAGAGTTTCAAGAAGATTTAGAAGAAGTTATCGCACGCTGTAAAGAAAAGCATGTGGATAAATTAATGATTATTACATTATCACTAGAAGAAACAAAACAAGCCATTGAATTTGCAAAACGCGACCCTGAAAAACTATAAAGGTTGCGGCAGGGTATCTTCCCAGAAGATACTACGAAGGTAGATGAAAAATATTGGAATGCATTTTGTGAATTGGCGAAAGATCCGATGGTAACTGCAATCGGTGAAATTGGGCTAGAGTACCACTGGGTTACAGATGAAGCTGAGCGTGCTGTACAGCGCGAATACTTTGCAAAGTTAATTGAACTAGCTAGAGAAGTAAATAAACCAATCCTAGTACATTCTAGAGATGCGATGCAGGATACCTTCGATATTATGAAGAAACATCACTGGAAGGGATTATTGCATTGTTTTCCAGGTTCAAAAGAGATGGCAAAAGAATTTACGAAGTTAGGTTACTATATCGCACTTGGTGGTGCCTTAACATTTAAGAATGCAAGACATGCTGTAGATGTAGTAGAGATAATCGACTTAAACTACTTGCTCAGTGAAACAGATGCACCATATATGGCTCCAGTTCCAGTACGTGGCACTCGAAATGAACCATCAAATATTCCATACATCGTAGCGAAGATGGCAGAGATTCGAAATATGCCAGTTGAAGATATGGCTGCACAAATCGATGCCAACTGGACAAGATTCCTGGAGGAAGCTGATGGATCGAATTCATGAGATAATCGTTGTAGAAGGAAGACATGATACACAACAATTAAAGAAATACTTTGATTGTGAAACGATTGAGACTGGTGGTAGCAGCATTGATGATAAAGTCATTGAACAGATTCGCTATGCCGCAAGCACAAGAGGTGTTATTGTCTTTACTGATCCAGATACACCGGGCAATCAAATACGACATATTATTAATCAACATGTTCCAAACTGTAAGAATGCATTTGTTGAGAAGCGTAATGCACGTACAGAGAAGAAGGTTGGTATTGAACATGCGGATAAAGATACATTGTGGAACGCATTACAGAATGTCGTAACGATAACCAATGAACCAAAAGGTAATTTAACGATGAGTGACCTATTTGAACTTGGTCTAAGTGGTCAATCTGATAGTGCAGAATTACGACGTAAAGTTGGAGAATACTACCATATTGGAGATGGCAATGCGAAAACCATGCTTGCAAGGTTAAACTGTATTGCGGTTTGCAAAGAAGAATTACGAGAGGTTATAGATAAATGAAGAAATTAATTTCAACACCGTCTCGCACAAAAGAGATACTAGATCAATTTGGATTACGAGCGAAGAAAGGATTTGGTCAGAACTTCTTGGTTGATCCAATTATCGTAGAACGCTGTGCTGAAATGTCACATTGCGAAGGTGCAGTCATCGAAATTGGTCCAGGCATTGGAAGTTTAACCGAACAGCTGGCGATGCATGCACAACACGTACTTGCATTTGAGATAGATGAAGGTTTAATTCCAGTACTACAGCATACTTTAGAAGATTATTCCAATGTAGAGATTATCCTACAGGATTTCTTAACATGTGATTTAGATGAAGTTGTACATGCATTAAAAGAAAAGTATAAAACTGTATCTGTATGTGCAAATCTTCCATACTACATTACGACACCAGTACTATTTAAAATATTTGAAAATCCAGATATCTCTTATATTACAGTTATGGTACAGAAGGAAGTTGGTGACCGCTTTGTCGCAAAGCCAAAAGATCCTGAATACAATGCCTTATCTGTAGAGGGTCAGTATTTATTCGATATCAAGCGTTTATTTACAGTGCCAGGTAGATCCTTTAATCCTTCCCCTACTGTTGATAGTGTCATCATTCAATTCGCAAGAAAGAATCTCGATGCAAGTAATGAAGAGATTCGAGACTTCTTCGAACTCGTAAGAGCCTGCTTCAAGCAACGCCGTAAAACCATTTACAACAATCTGAAAGAATACGTAGATGATGGTAATAAGGCGACAGAGATACTAGAGAGGCTAATATTCCAGCCAATAAACGCGCACAGGAATTAACCATCGATGAATTAAAAACAAATTCATGAGGTCATGAAAATGAAAAGAGCGAGCATACGCAAAAAAATTAATTTGTGTTTAGATGTTGTAGGAAAACGAGAAGATGGTTACCATGATTTAAAAAAATGATTATGGTTCCAATTAATTTCTATGATGTTTTAGAAATGGAATTTGCAAAAACAAACAACGCTGGAGTTAAATCAGGACTACTTACCAATCAATGATAAGAATACAATTATCAAAAGGCGATTCATATCATGCAGGAAAAAGTATACTCTTAAAGAAGAGTTTCGCTGTCGTTTGGAGAAACATATTCCTACAAGAGCTGGTCTTGCGGGTGGTAGTGCAGATGCGGCTGCCGCAATACGTATGATTAATCGCATGTGTAATCTAAATCTTACAAAAGAGGAGATGATTGCGGTGGGTAAAGAAGTTGGTGCAGATGTACCATTCTGTATCCTCAATCGACCTGCATTTGTGGAAGGGGTTGGTGAGAAGATAACAACATTCTTATGTAAACCAGATTTCTCATTATTGTTGATTAAGCCACGCAAGGGTGTATCGACTGCAGAAAGCCTTTCACATCGTGGATGAACAAGAAGGTATTCATCCTGATTGTAAAAGCAATGCAAGAAGCACTAGAAAACAACGATTATAACGGCATTATCCACTGTTTAGGTAACTCCATGGAAAAATGCCGCAATGACATTGGTTCCTGAAATCCGAAAAGGCAAAACAAGATTTATTGGACTTAGGGATTTGATGGTAGTACTGATGTCAGGGCAGTGGTTCAACTGTGTTTGGTATCACAAAAGACACAGAGTTGTTAGAGCGTTCCATCGATGTATTAAAAAAGAAGAGATACTTTGTCAGAAAGACAACAGTATATACACGATAAGTCATGCTTGCATGAAATATAGGAGGAAATAAAATGAAGAATGCAATTATTATGGCGGGTGGTAAAGGAACCCGCATGCACTCAGAATTGCCAAAGGTATTACATAAGATTCTAGAAGTACCAATGTTAGGTATGGTAATCAATAGCTTTAAAGAAGTCTGGGTACAGAAAAGAATTGTATGTGTAGTTGGTTATAAGCACGAAGAAGTTGAAACTGCGATGGCTGGAAAGTGCGAGTTTGCGGTACAAGAACCACAACTTGGAACAGGACATGCGGTCATGCAGGCACAACAGCTCACAAATGAAGAAGGGTATTACTCTAGTTGCTAGTGGAGATACACCATGCGTAAAACCAGAAACATACCAGAAATTATATGATTTGATTGGTGATGCGGATATGGCAGTACTTACTGCAATTCCAGAAGACAATGGAGCGTATGGTCGTGTCATTCGTAATGCGGATGGAACAGTTGAAAAAGATTGTTGAGTTTAAAGATGCAAATGATGCGGAAAAGGCAGTACGTGAAATTAACACAGGTATCTATGCCTTCAACAATCAATCTCTATTTGAAGGTCTCAAGCATTTGAATAACAACAATGCCCAGAACGAATACTATCTAACAGATTTAGTTGAGATTTTAAAGAAACTAGGTAAGAAGGTTGTCGCAATTCCATGTGATGATTGGCAAGAAGTACAAGGTATTAATGGAAATGTGGAATTAGCACATGCCGCAAAAATATATGCAAGAAAGAATTAATACAGAGTGGATGAAGAAGGGTGTTACAATCTACGATCCCTAATACAGCGTATATCGGACCATAATGTAACATTTGGAACAGATGTGATTATTCACCCAAATACATATCTCTACGGAGATACCATCAGTTGAAGATTACGCAGAAATTCTACCAGGGCACATGGTTAGAAGACACAAAAAGTTTCAAAAAGCTGAAATAGTAGGACTCATTTTATACGCCGTAAGGGTTGACGAATAGTTATAAAACATCTTTAATTAATAAGGATAAGCAACATTCATATGGGAGAAGAGAAAAAAATCATGGTTAAAGGAAACTGTCGTATTCGCTCTAACATCTAGCACCGATCTAGCAGCGTCTATTTGTAAAGCATTTGGGATTACCTTTAGGTAAAAATCAAGGTTGAGCATTTCGCAGATGGTGAGATTTTAGTCGAACCACAAGAGTCAGTCAGAGGTCGTTCTGTTTTCATCATTCAGTCAACATGTAACCCAGTATCAGAGCGTTTAATGGAAGTTCTCATCTGCATCGATGCATGTAGACGTGCAAGCGCTGGAGAAATTAACGTTATTATGCCTTATTACGGTTATGCTCGTCAGGATCGTAAAAGCAAAAAACCACGTCAGCCAATTACATCGAAGTTAGTCGCAAACCTATTACAGGTTGCAGGAGCTAATCGTGTTGTAACATTTGACTTACATGCAGCACAGATTCAGGGCTACTTCGATATTCCTATCGATGATATTACAGCAGTACCGATGCTTGCTAGTTACTTCAAGGGTCTACATATTCCAAAGGATGAATTAGTAGTTGTTTCACCAGACCATGGTGGAGTTACACGTGCTAGAAGAGTGGCTGATTTATTAGATGCACCTATCGCAATTATCGATAAGCGTCGTCCAAAGCCAAACATGGTTGAAGCACAAAAATATCATTGGTGATGTTAAGGATAAAACATGCATCGTCATTGATGATATCTGCGATACAGCAGGATCACTTGTAGCTGGTTGCGAAATCTTGAAGCGCCATGGTGCTAAGGATATCTACACTGGAATTACACATGGTGTATTCTCACGTGATGCAATTGCGAAGATTGAAAACTCACCAATCACAAAGATGGTGATTACAGATACAATTCCACTTCGTGAAGACCAGAAAGACAAGTACAACAAAGATTCAAGTATTATCTATCGCTGAAATGCTTGCGAATACAATCGAATCAATCGAAAAATCATACACCTGTATCCAAGGTATATGAAGAATACTCATTCGACAGTTTTAAATAAGAGATATAAAAAGATGGCATATGCCATCTTTTTCTTGATACTAATCAACAATAAAAAAAGAACGGATAATCCGTTCTTTTTGTTCGTACAATGTTCTTAATTAGAGCTTTGTTACGTTGGAAGCCTGTGGTCCACGATTAGACTCTGTGATGTCGAAGCTTACTGCAGCGCCTTCATCAAGTGTCTTGAATCCTTCACTCTGAATTGCTGAGTAATGAACGAAAACGTCCTTACCTTCATCAGTTGTGATGAATCCGTAGCCCTTTTCAGCATTAAACCATTTTACCTTGCCTGTTGCCATTGTGCCTTTGAATCTCCTATTCTATGATACGGAAGTAAATCCTGTATTCTCTATAATGATATACTGTCAAGTTTAAAAAACACAAGGTTTATTTATATAGAACGCTTGTATAAAGGCGATAGAAAAAGGCTTTTAGACAACACAAATATACATTCTGTGTATTTGCAAAAACACACTTTCAACGTATAATAATACCGATAACAGCAATGAAAAGAAGAGTACATTTTCTTTAGAAACGTAGAGAGTATGTGGTAGGTGAAAACATGCATGAAGGGAAAAATGGAATATGGTCTTGGAGCTGGTTATGTGAAGAGTATGACCCGGAGACGTCCGTTACAACGAAGAGAGGCAGATGAGTGATTCATCCGCAAGACAAAGGTGGTAACGCGTGCAAGACGTCCTTTCATTTGGGATGTCTTTTTATTTTTGAGGAGGTACGCAAAAAAATGGAAAAATAAAAAAACCGTATTACATTACAACCGCAATCGCATATACATCAGGAAAAACCACACATCGGAAATGTTTATGAGATTGTACTAGCAGACGCAATCGCTAGATTTAAGCGTGCAGAAGGCTATGACGTACGTTTCCAAACAGGAACAGACGAACATGGTCAAAAGGTAGAAGAGAAGGCAAAGGCTGCAGGTAAGACACCTAAACAATTCGTAGATGAAGTAGCTGCTGTCATCAAACAACAATTTGATGTCATGAATACTTCTTACGACTACTTCATTCGTACAACAGATAAGCCACATGAAAGACAAGTACAAAAGATCTTCAAGAAGTTCTATGACCAAGGTGATATCTATAAGGGCTACTACGAAGGTATGTATTGCCAAGAAGATGAAGCATTCTACACAAAGAGTCAGTTAACAGAAGAAGGTAAGTGCCCTGTTTGTGGTGGTGAAGTTGTACCAATGAAAGAAGAAGCTTACTTCTTTAAGATGAGTAAGTACGCTGACCAGTTGATGAAGTATATCGATGAACATCCACACTTCATTCAACCAGAAAGCCGTAAGAATGAAATGGTAAATAACTTCTTAAAACCAGGATTACAAGATCTTTGTGTATCACGTACATCCTTTAAGTGGGGAATTCCAGTAGAGTTTGATCCAAAGCACGTTGTATATGTTTGGATTGACGCATTATCCAACTATATTACAGGTCTTGGATATGATGCGGATGGTAATCATGATGAACTCTATAAGAAATACTGGCCTGCCGATCTTCATTTGATTGGTAAGGACATTATTCGTTTCCATACAATTTATTGGCCAATTATGTTAATGGCATTGAATGAACCATTACCTAAGCAGGTATTTGGTCACCCATGGCTATTGATTGGTGATTCTAAGATGTCTAAGTCACATGGTAATGTAATCTATGCGGATGACTTAGTGAAGTTGTTTGGTGTAGACGCTGTTCGTTTCATCATGTTACATGAGATGCCATTTGCACAAGATGGACATGTGACATATGACTTAATGATTGAACGTATTAACAGTGACCTTGCGAATAACCTAGGTAACTTAGTGAATCGTACAATCTCCATGCAGAATAAGTACTTCGGTGGAGTTGTTGCGAATCCAAATGTGAGTGAACCAATTGATGATGAACTCAAGGCAATGGCTACTGGCACAGTGAAGAAGGTTATCGAGAAGATGGATGAACTCAGAGTGGCTGACGCAATCCAGGATATCCTTGATTTATTCTCTAGATGTAACAAGTATATCGATGAGACAACACCATGGGCACTTGCAAAAGGATTCCGATAAGATTGAGCGTCTTGCGACTGTTCTATATAACTTATTAGAATCTGTACGTATCGCAGCTGTATTAATGGAACCATTCTTCCCAGAGACATCTAAGAAGATTTCTAGATGATTTAAATACACAACAAAGAGACTTCGGAACAATTTCTGAATTTGGTAAGCTTGAAACTGGAATTCACGTTGCAGAGAAGCCAGAAATCTTATTTGCACGTATTGATGAAAAAGGCAATTCAATCTAAGATTGATATGATCAATGAAATCAATGCGAAAGCACGTAAGAAGGAAATTGAAAAAGAAGCCAACTGTTACAGTAGAAGACTTCCAGAAGATTGACCTGCGTGTTGGTAAGGTTCTTTCTTGTGAAAGACATCCTGATGCGGATAAGCTCTTTGTTCTTAAAGTGGACTTGGGTGATGGTGAAGTACGTCAGATTGTTTCTGGCTTAGCACAAAGCTATACACCAGGACAAGTTATCGGTAAGAGTATTGTAATGATTGCTAACCTACAACCAACAGTCATCCGTGGTATTGAATCACAGGGTATGTTACTAGCTGGTAAGGAAGACAAGACAATCGGACTTGTTGAAGTCAACGGCTTAACTCCAGGGCACAAAAGTTCAATAAGTACTAAACCTGTATTGGGAATATCTTGATACGGGTTTTCTTTTGTTTCAGAATATGAGAATCAAACATATAATAGATATAGATTAAGAAAAGGAGAAATCTTCCATGGTCGCCATCCACGAAAGCAAAAACAATCAGACATACAAAAGACTATTAGAATTATCTTTAATATGGGAAAAAGAAGAGAGTTGCTATGGATATCGAGCCAATACAGAAAATGACTTTCAAGATTGTTATATCCTAGCAGCCTATGATGATGAACTGATAGCTTATGTTTTTGGCAAAGAGGAAATTCAAGATAAACAAACAAGTGTGATAGATAAAAACATGCATTACTTTGAGATAGAAGAACTTTATGTACATCCATCTTATCGCTCACGTGGGATTGGGAAACAATTGATGGAAAGCCTTGAAAAAGAACTGAAGAAAAAAGGGTTGGAAATGATGATGTTAAGTACTGCTACAAAGAATTGGAAAGCAATCATGCACTTTTACATTGATGAAATAGGGATGAATTTCTGGAGTGCAAGATTATATAAACGTCTATAATCCACTTGGATTCAAGCAATGTGATGTATAATACAAACAAGGAAGTAATTTATGGAAAAATTTACAATCGTAACAAGATTTGATGAACTATCAAAACAGATTGGTGACAAAATCAAACAAATATTACAAAGTCAATCAATATGAATATAACGAAGAGAGTCCAGATACAGTCTTTGTGGTCGGTGGAGATGGAACCTATATCAAAAGCCATTCATGACTACATGGAACTGATACCAGACGTAAAATTTCTTTAGGGTTTACATACAGGAACGCTAGGTTTTTTTACAGACTATCAAGACAATGAAGTAGATGCTTTATTAGAGATGTACTTGTCTGGTAAATATGAAATTAATGAATATCCATTACTAGTAACGGAAGTAAATGGGAATATTTACCATGCGGTAAATGAAATACGTGTTGAAAAATATTGCACGTACACAAATCTTGGATGTTCATCTAAGCGATGAATATCTAGAAACATTCCGTGGTACTGGTATGTGTGTATGTACACAACTAGGTTCTACAGCATATAACCGTTCATTAGGTGGTGCAGTCATTCAAGAAGGTTTAGATTTAATTGAACTTTCTGAGATTGCTGGTATTCATCATAGTAAATCACGTTCACTATTTGCGCCAATCGTATTAAGTAAAGATACAAAAGTAAAGCTAAGCTCCGCAAGCTTTGAAAAGGCAATTCTTGGTGTAGACTCTGATGTCTATCCAATTGATGAGATTAAAGAATTAGAGATTCGTGTATGCGATCAAAAAAAGCGTGTACGGATGATCAAAGGAAAGAAAGTATCCTATTTTACAAAATTAAGTTCACTATTTTAACAGGAGGCTAGTATGCAATACATGCATTCATATTTTCAAATTTTGAAATTTCCACTGATTGTAATTGCATTCGCATGCTTTCTGTGTGGTGTATCAAATATAATCCTTCATCCTGCATATGGATTAGTCACCATCATCGCAAATGATGGTGTCTTCTTGGTAGGGGAAACTATTAGGTATTATTGCACGAACAATCTTTAATGTATGCGCCATTACTCATTCTATTAAGACTATTAACACAAAAGAAAAACAGCTCCGTAACAGTAGTTGCTGGTTTAGCTGGTTATATTGCGTTCCACACTGCTACGATGTTTGTACCAGCACCGGCACTACCATCCCTATGCATATAATGCGGTATTTCAATATAGGTATCGCATCTTCATCTGTTAGTTATTTATCAGGTTCTGCTAAACTATCCATTATTAACAGGAATGGTCGGCACAATTATCGTGACAATGTTTAACGTATATCGCTTGTCGAACAGGAAGCCATCATGGAATTGGGCAATCTTCACTCATTAAAACAAACTGATGCGTTATTCAAAAAAACAGTTATATATTGTATATTAGCTGGTACTGTATTTGGTGTTATTTTGGCCATACTTTATCCTATTCATTGTACGTTTGGTAAACTATATTTCTTCTGACTTTAGGTAGTCCCATTTAATATGATTCTGTATGGTAGTCACTGATCGTTTCTTGCAACTGTTCCATTTGAATGCGCTCATCCGACAACCACTATGGTATTCATCATCTGGTGGAGTGTGGACAAATATCGCAGGTGCTACGGTTGTGGGTGACGCAAATGTATGGACTGCACAGCTAGGCGCAGGAACACTTATATCTGGGGCAGGGAAGATTATTTGCGCCATATTATGTTATGAATATCTTTGCGATACCTGCAATGATTTGGGGGAATCTACAGTATCGGTACATCAAAAGAACAACGTGCAAAAGTTACAAAAATTATGTATTGTAGGTACACTCATTTCTATGATATCTGGTACGACTATACCCACTACAAATTATGATGTTTATGGTAAGTCCATTATTATTCTTCTTTCCATCTTGGATATAATGGATTCTTATACGGATTATTTTTCAACATTACATGTCAAATCTTGGCTATGTTACAAGTAGATACCAAATGCAGTAACTGCAACAGTAGGAACACTACCAGAACTATTAAGCTATTTAAAAATATACAAGTTTATATCGTAACTTGATCATCATCGTGATTGTTGGTGTGATTTCTGCAATTGTCTACTTCTTAGCTACAAGATTATACTTCCGCCATCTATCTACAGGATTTAATCTATTCGAGATGAAGGCGAAAAAGATGGTAAAAGCAAATCATCAAGCATATTGGTGGCAAGAGAAATATCAAACATGTAGATGCTGACGCAACATCACTTAGTCATTACGGTATATGATAAAGAAATTGTGCATGAGAAAGAACTAATGGATCTTGGCTCAATTAGCATCACACACGATGAAAAATGCATATACATTACTCTATGGTGCAAAAATCGTATTTACTTGCAGAAAGGGAATTATCAACTCCTTGCGTACAGTGATGTAGGAAAATAATAAATCAATGACTCTACAGTGAATTGTAACTGTAGAGTTTTTAATATCTTAGAATACTAGGTATCATGTTTCGACTATAGTCGAAACATCTCATGATTTTTGGCTTAGTATTTCGATTATATGTCGAAATGAGTAAGAAATGATATCTAAGTATGATATCTGATGCAGTATCCATTGGTCTTAGGTCATAAGGAATGTGCATAATTATGCTATAATACATATGTTTTGAGAGGCGAATATGGCAGAAAAATTATACACCGATGATGCAGCAGTATCTTGCAGTCAAAAAAAGAATATGAAGACGCAATCTTGTTCTATCGCATAGGAGATTTTCTATGAGATGTTCTTTGATGATGCGAAGATTGCGTCCAAAAGAATTAGACCTTGTACTAACAGGCAAAGAATGCGGGTGTTGAGGAACGTGTACCGATGTGTGGTATTCCACATCATGCGGCAGCTGCGTATATCCCACGACTTGTATCTCGTGGTTTTAAGGTTGCGATTTGTGAACAGACACAAGATCCAAAAAGAAGCGGTTGGTCTAGTTACACGTGATGTCATTCGTGTGATTACACCGGGTACTGTCATGCAAGAAATCTCTGATGAAAAAAAGCCTCTGTATATTTAGCTGCAATTACAGATTATGGATATGGGTATTCGCTAGCAATTGTAGAAATGAGTACAGGTGAAAACTATGTACAAAATATCGAGCACAAAGATGTATTATTGATGCAGACACTACTGCGTTCAAATGTACGTGAAGTCGTAGTATCTAGTGATTTTAAAGAAAAGACACTCAAGAGTTTTAGAGAACTGCAGATTGTCATTTCTTATTGTGATGAAACACGTATTAAAGAGGAGTATCTACCATTAACAGAAGGTATCCTCAAAGACTATGATATGCATGCATATGGGTCGAATGTTAAACTATCTAGAAAATACCCAGAAGCACATGTTAGGTCACTTGCAGGTAACACGTATCGAGCGTGAAGATGAAGTATTATATATGGACTTTGCGACACGCCAGAATTTAGAACTCGTACAATCCTTACATGAAAATGGTAAGGCAATTACACTATGGTCATTTTTGGATACGTGCAAGTCTGCGATGGGCTCAAGACAACTACGTAAGTGGATTGAAAAGCCACTTGTTTCAAGAGAAAAGATTGAAGCACGCTTTAATAAGACTGAATGGTTCATTCAAAACTTCATGCAAAGACAACAGTTGCGTGATAGTTTTAGTAATATTTATGATCTTCAAAGACTGATTGCTAGATGTGCAATGAATACGGCAAATGCGGTGGATTGTCAACGTTTGACAAAGACGTTAGCAGAAGTACCGTCTATCATGCATGCATTAGATGAGACTGTCTTTGATGAAAAAGCGTAAGGTTGATCCTTTACAAGAACTTTATCAGAAGTTGAAAGATGCGTTTGTGGATAATCCACCAGTACAGATTAGTGATGGTGGAATGTTTAGAGATGGCTATAACGCTGAACTAGATGAAGCACGTAAGATTCAACATAGCGGTAGAACTTTCATTGCGGAACTTGAAGCCAAGGAAAGAGAAAGAACTGGTATTAAGACACTCAAAATTGGCTACAATAAAGTCTTTGGTTATTATATTGAAATCTCTAAAAGCAGCTGCGCAAGCTGTTCAAGATGATTGGGGTTATATCCGTCGTCAAACATTAACAAACAATGAACGCTTTATCTCTCCAGAATTAAAAAGAGAAAAGAAGATGCAATCTTACATGCGGAAGAAAAATGCAATTCGTATTGAGAAGCAATTATTCCAAATGATACTAGATGAAATCCGTGCATATCTACCAAGACTTCAGAAAGTTAAGTAAAGTTTCTTTAGCAGAGGTCGATGCACAGGTTGCTATGGCAGAAATATCTGCGAAAGTACGGTTATGTTCGTCCACAGTTTGATGAGGATCGTCTCTTTCATTGAAAAATGGTAAGCATCCCAATCTTTGGATGACATGATGAAGAATCCAAAAGTACGTCGCAAACTCTACAGATATGCATAAGAGACCAGGATATCTTACTGATTACTGGTCCAAACATGGGTGGTAAATCAACCTATATGCGTCAGACTGCGTTGATTGTTATCATGGCGCAGATGGGATGTTTCGTACCTGCAAAGAGTTGTATGATGCCTATCTTCGATAAAATCTTTTACACGTATTGGTGCTTCGGACGATATCCTCAGTGGACAATCGACATTCATGGTAGAGATGTCAGAAGCTAACCTCGCCCTGCAGGAGGCAACTTCCTCATCCTTGATTTTATTCGATGAAATTGGTCGAGGAACATCCACTTATGATGGTATGGCATTAGCACAGGCAATGATTGAATATATCGCAACCTGTATTCACGCTAAAAACGATGTTTAGTACACACTATCATGAATTAACAGTGATTTCAGATAATCTTCCAAACGTGAAGAATATGCATGTTGTGGTCAAAGAAAACAATGATGAAGTCACATTCTTATATAAGATGGCAGAAGGTCCCTGCTGGACATTCTTATGGTATCAACGTCGCAAGACTTGCAGGATTACCAGATACAGTATTAAATCGGGCAAAAGACTTTACAGAAAGGAATTAGAATCAACCAAGAGAGTTGTACAACAAAAACTATCAGTTGGTAGAAATGTATAAAGAAGATCCACGTACAGAAGCTTTGATGGAAAAAAACTCAAAACAAGTTGATCCAGATAATCTTTCCCCACGTGAGGCTTGGGTGATGTTAAGTGACCTTTGTGAGGAGGTGAAGAAGTAATGGAATTAGATAAGATTACAATACGAGGTGCCAAGGAGAATAACCTTAAGAACATTTCCTTGGAAATACCTCGCAATAAAATGGTGGTAATGACAGGCCTTTCAGGAAGTGGAAAGACCTCACTTGCCTTTGATACAATCTACGCAGAAGGACAAAGACGCTATGTAGAATCTCTTTCCGCATATGCAAGACAGTTTTTAGGTGGAGTTGAAAAAAGCCAAATGTTGAGTTAATTGAGGGATTATCTCCAGCAATTTCCATCGACCAGAAAACAACATCCAACAATCCACGTTCTACGGTTGGAACTGTAACAGAAATCTACGATTACTTACGTCTTTTATACGCAAGAACAGGTGTACCATACTGTCCTAACCACAATATTCCAATCACAGGACAGACTATTACAGAGATGGTGAACCAAGTGATGGATTTACCAGATCGTAGTAAGTTAACAGTACTTGCGCCTACGGTCAGAAATAAAAAAGGAAGCTTCAAAGATGTATTTGCGAAGCTTTTGAAAGATGGTTATATCCGTGTACGCATCGATGGTGAAGTTATGATGTTGGAGGATGAACCAGAGTTAGAAAAGAACAAACGTCATGATATTGATGTGGTAATCGACCGTATCGTAAAGACAGATGAATCTAGATCACGTGTATATGATTCTATAGAAACAGCACTGAATCTAGCAGATGGACGAGCAATCGTACTCAATGGGGAAGAAGAATTAGATTTCTCTACACACTTTTCTTGTCATATCTGTGGTTTTACAGTGCCAAAGCTAGAACCACGTTTATTCTCCTTTAATGCGCCAATCGGTGCCTGTGATAACTGTCATGGCTTAGGGATTACAGAAGAAGTTGATGTGGATAACTTAATTCCAGATCGCTCTAAGTCTATCCGTCAGGGTGGTATTCGCTACTACAAGAACATTATTGGTACAGATAATATTGAGTGGCAAACATTCTCAGTCTTACTAAAGCACTACAAGATTGATTTAGATACGCCAATCAAAGATCTTACAAAGAAACAGTTAGAAGTTATTCTCTACGGTAGTGATGCGCCAATTCGTTATACAATTACTTCCTCTGGTGGTAATAGTTATAACCGTAATGACTTTATCGAAGGGAATTAAGAATATGATTGAACGTCGTTACGTAGAAACAACTAGCTCGATGAGTAAAGAGTGGTATCACTCCTTCATGGTAGAGTCAGTGTGTCCAAAGTGCCATGGACAAAGACTTAATCCAGAAGCACTCAGTGTACGCGTTGGAGATAAAAAAATATCAATGAGATTTACACAACTATCCGTAGGTAAAGCATTAGATTGGATTAAATCAATCTAAAGCTAGATGTTGAAAAAGACAAAGATAGCGGAGTTAGTACTCAAAGAAATTCGTAACCGTTTATCCTTCTTGAAAGGACGTAGGTTTAGAATACCTATCACTTGATCGTTTAGCAGGAACGCTCTCTGGTGGTGAAGCACAACGTATCCGTCTAGCAACTCAAATTGGTTCAAGACTATCTGGTGTTTCTATATGTATTGGATGAGCCATCCATTGGTTTACATCAACGTGATAACAGTAAGTTAATCAAGACACTACAAAATATGAGAGATCTTGGAAACTCACTGATTATCGTGGAACACGACGAAGATACGATGCTACATTCAGATTGGATTGTGGATATTGGACCTGGTGCGGGTATTCATGGTGGTGAAGTTATCGCAAATGGCACGCCAGAAGAAATTAAGAATTCTCCAAACTCCATTACAGGACAATATTTATCTGGTAGAAAAGTGATTCCAATGCCAGAAACACGTCGTAAGGGTAGTGGTAAAGTCGTAGAACTCAAAGGTGTATCAGAACATAACCTCAAGAATATCAATGTGAAATTCCCACTTGGGAAGATGGTGCTTGTGACGGGTGTATCTGGTTCTGGTAAGAGTACATTAGTTAATGATGTATTTATGAAAGCCGTCCAGCAAAACCTTGGAAAACAAAAAGCCAATCCAGGTAAATATAAATCGATTAAGGGACTTGAGAATATCGATAAGTTAGTACAAATCGACCAAGACCCGATTGGACGTACACCTCGTTCTAACCCAGCCACATATACAGGGGTATTTGATGATATCCGTGATATCTTCGCCAAGACGCCAGAGGCGAGATTACGTGGTTATGAAAAAGGTAGATTCTCCTTTAACGTTAAAGGTGGACGTTGTGAAGCTTGCCAAGGAGATGGAGTAAAGGTAATCTCAATGAACTTCTTACCAGATGTTTATGTACCATGTGAGGTATGTCACGGTAAGAGATATAACGAAGAGACATTACAATGTACCTACAAGGGTAAAAATATCTATGATGTATTGGAGATGACCGTTGAAGATTCTTTAGATTTCTTCGCAAATCATCCAAAGATTAAGAATAAATTACAGACACTCTCTGATGTAGGATTAAATTACATTAAGCTTGGACAGTCTTCTACAACTCTTTCAGGTGGTGAGGCACAACGTGTTAAACTCGCCAGTGAATTACAGAAGCGTCCGACTGGTAAGACTATTTATATCTTAGATGAACCTACAACTGGTCTACATACAGATGATGTCAATCGCTTAATCGCTGTACTAGAAAGAATTGTGGATAATGGTGATACAGTTATTATCATTGAACATAATCTAGATGTAATTAAGTGTGCTGACTGGATTATTGATTTAGGTCCTGAAGGTGGCGATGGTGGTGGAACAATCGTTGCCCAAGGAACACCAGAAGACATCATCAAAGTTGAAGAAAGCTGGACAGGGTCAGTATTTAAAGAAAACAATTGCGTGGACGAAAGAACACCAAAAAAATAAATCAAAAAGCAGGATATAGTTAATTAGAGCACTAGATGCACTGTTATAACTAGCCTGCTTTTTGATTCTATAAAATAATGTTATAAATAATATAAGGATTGGCACATCAATGCCAAAGAGTTATTACATGAAAAAAATTGGCTATGGTTATTAAAACCTTATATAAGATATGCAAAAAAATATTTTTGTTTTTTTCACTAGTATTCTTTGGAATATTAGTGCCTTTTCTAAATTTTTTTGTGACGTTATCTTTCCTGAATTTATTATTTCTTCTATAGATACAAAGAGTCCGGCTGTAAAAAAATTATTATTGGTATTATTGGATTTCAGCTAATTGATTTTTTTGATTCCAGCAATCGAAGATTTATACAATATTTATTTTAAAGATATATCAGAGGCCCTTGTAGAAGCGAACATCAATAGGGAAATTTATGAATTTTCTGCGAAAATAGATTATTGTCATTTAGACAAGTCAGAGTTTTATGAAAAACTATACCGGGCAATAGAACATACTGCAGAACAATCGAGTAAAAGCATTCGCGGTACTAACTAGATGTATTTCATCAATAGGGCAAATACTATCCTTAGCAGTACTTTCTATTTACAATTAATCCTATTATCTTGGCTTTTAATTCTAATTGGGACAATATTAAGAACATATGGATATTTTTAAATATAATGAGTTCTATATTGAAAGGCAGAATAAGGTTGTACATACCAATCGAAAATTCTCTTATATACAGCGTTTATTTTTATTTGAAAAGAGTATAGTGCAGATATTCGTACAACAAGATTAAAAGACATTATTCTAAAACAATATGACAAAAAAATACCTCACAGCAGAAACGTTATATGCAAAGATTATGCAAAGAGCCTTTGTAAATGGGCTGTTTTTAGTGGCTTTGCATATCATTTCATGATGCTATTATCTATGCTTTTCCTATTGAAGAGTATAATAAATAATTCGTTACTTGCGAGCGCCGTCTGGATAACTGCAATCTTATCTATCAATAAAATCAGTGATTGTTTAACAGAACTATTTGATCAAGTTAAAGATATCCATCAGATTAATATCTATGCAAAGCGAATCCAAGAGTTTTATCAATTGAAACCGGTAATTGAGGATTGTGTAGGAAGTTCAGTACAAATTCCATATGAAATTACATTTCAAAATGTGAAGTTTGAATATGATAAAGGGAAACCGATATTAAATAATGTAAACATTCATATTAATGCCGGAGAAAAAGATAGCTATTGTTGGTAAAAAAATGGTGTAGGTAAATCTACACTGATAAAAATTATTACTAAGACTATACGACCCAACTGATGGCTATATTAAAGTAAATGGCATAGATATCAAAAAGTATGATACTAAAGAGTATAGAAAGTATATTGGAACAGTTTTTCAAGACTCAAATGTATATGCATTTTCTATAAAGGATAATTTAGATATTTATTCAGAGCACCAAAAAGATGGCATATCCTTTACTATAGATAAAGTTCGCCTCACGCAACAATTAAAAAATCATGAAAAGTGAACTAACAAAAGAATTTTCTGATAATGGAATTGTATTGTCTGGTGGTGAGATACAAAAACTTGCGATTGCTCGTATATTGGATGGTGAATTTGGATTGCTATTATTTGATGAGCCAAGTTCAGCATTAGATCCAATCGCAGAAGAGCAAGTGATGCAACTAATATATAGTATGGCAAGTACTACAACTACAATTGTAATTGCACATCGACTATCAAGTATTCGTGATATGGATCGTATACTAGTTGTAGATAATGGAAGGATCATAGAGGAAGGTAATCATAACCAACTAATGAATAGCAAAAGGGTTATATTACCAAATGTGGAATACACAGGCTGAAAAATATAAATAGTGATAAAGGATGGCTGAAATTGCCATCCTTTATATAAGGTATTTACACAATTAGAACTCTGCGTATATCATCGCAACAATATCATATCCAGGACCATAGGCACCAAATATAAGGAGTGTAAATATACAAGTATAAATAATTGACCAACGTACCCATGTTGGTTTTCGTTCGATTGCGTTACGAATGGAACCATAAAATTCTTTATAGAAATCTACTAAGAAAATAATGACAACACTTATAATCACAATCGTCCAGTCAATCATATCCAAACGTAAGAATGGCAATGTCTCTTTAAATGTGGATAGATGGAAGTTTGTAAAGATACTGCTAAACATCGTCCATCCGACTGTCAATGTCTTGGCTCTAAAGAATAGTTCACCAATGATAACAATGATGAATAGTTTTATAAATCTAAAGATTCGTAGACCAATATGATTGTCATCTATCTGATGTTTCTTTAAGAAAGTATCAATAGGTTTTTTCAATATAATTTCTAGAACCATAAAGCAGAAGTAATATAGGCCATAGAAGATGTAAGACCAATAAGGGCCATGCCATAAACCGTTTAAGAACCATACCGCAAATAGTGCGATAAATGGTCCGATAAACTTTACCAGCACCTTTACCAAAATGTTTTTGTAAAGAATTTTTGATAGACGGTGGGTTGGTTTTGGCAAGTGAAATTGGATAGAAGACATAGTCACGTAAGAAAGTGCCTAGTGTGATATGCCAACGACGCCAGAAGTCGGAAGCGTTCTCCGCAAAGAATGGCTGTTTAAAATTTTCTGGTAATTTGATGCCAAAGATCTCGGCACTGCCTAAGCAGATATCTACAATACCTGAAAAATCCATATACAACTGGATTGTACATAGTACTGCACCAATCAAACTAAATAGTCCATCCTGTGTGTAAGACGTAAAGATTTTACTCACTGCCGGATCGAGTCTATCTGCGATAATCATCTTCTTCATCAATCCAAATAAAATTCGTTGACTACCAAACTTTAGATTTTTGATATGTGATTGAATTCCCATGCATGAATACTATCTTTGATTTCATTGAAACGTGTAATTGGTCCCTGAATCAAAGTAGGGAAGAAACTTGCGTATACCGCAAAATCTACAATACTATGATCAGTGTGAATTTTTCCACCATTGATGTCCATCAAATAGGAAATCATCTGTAGGGTATAATAGCTAATTCCAATCGGTGCGATTAAGCGTATAGGTGTAAATGGTTGGTGGAAGATAGCGAAGATATTTTCCCCAAAGAAGTTTGTATACTTTAATACAACCAAAACACCAAGGTTAATTAAGATTGCGATGATAAGAGATATCTTTTTGATTTTTTTATTCGCTGTATGGTCAATGACTTCTGCAGATAGATACGTTATGACCATGGTAATTACTTGATATACAAGGAAGAACTTTGACCATGTATAGAAGAATGCATAGTTAGCCAGTAACAGTACATACTTTCTAAATTTCTGTGGACAAAGCTGGTACAGTATTATGACTCACTGGTAAAAAGGCTATAAAATAGAGCGGTGCGGAGTACATTAGTTTATTCATTTTGTACCTCCGTAGAGTTTTTGATAATCTTCTTCCCAATCAGCGTAATCATTATCATTGCGATGGTCAGTTAGATTATAATTTTCTTGTAGGTATTGGCCTAACAGCATTTATAAACTTTTGCAGCACCCATTAGAGTTTAGGTGGTCACCACCATCACGAGAGTCTTCTTGCCAGTTTATATTTAACTCATCTAATTTGAGATTATAGTCAATATAAGTTACTTGGTTCTGATCACACCATGCTTGAATGGCATTGTGCTTTAGCGCTATTCCAATAGAGTGGATTTGGTGCACTGACTAGCAGAAGTTTTGTGCCTTGTTTTTTTCCAAGGTTTTCCTTGACCTGCTGTAAAGTAGTCTAATGTCCATGCATCAATTGGATAATAGGATGTATCTTCCATCATGTATTCTAAAGAACCAGTAAATGGTACAGCCTTATCTGTTGGGCTAAATCCTTTTAATATATCTGGTTTATCAGGATGTATTAGATATTGTTTATAGAGTTCATGATAATTAAAAGATAGGTAGATACTTTGCTAGAAGGATACGTCGTTTTTCGAAGAGTTGTAAAGAAATAAAAGCTCGCTTCCATCACAACAAGTTTTGGTTTTTTTGTGACGCATACATATGCTTTGTAAGAGCTACTGTATCAATTGCCCATTGGAAAATTTGTGCATAGATTATAGGAACTAATACCATGTTCATGGAAAAGACTGAGTGAATCGAAAAGCAGCTTTTTCCTTCACTATCGCCTAAAAAAACATGACATCGATAGAGTTATCTTTCTCCATGGAAAGAAACTTTAACTTTTGTCATGACGTTTTTTTATATTGATATCCATATTCCTGACCCCTTATAAAAAAAGGGAACCTGTATGAGCATAAATAGAATAGATAATATAACTGTAAAAAAAGTATAAAAATGTTTGGAAATGTTGATGGATGCGATGCACTGGATAATTCACCTCTTCTAAAAAAATATGATCAAGTAGTTAGTCAACATTAATTGTATGTTTTATTCTCTATTTTTTTTCGAGTACTTTTATCAAAATAAATAAAAAGATAAAAATACCCAAGTTACTATTAGGAGTACTGGGGTATTTCTTTAGTATGCATTCATACTAATTAAAAAGTATGTTCCATGCGATTTCGAGTTAAGAAAACACAAGCTGATAGGATTAATGATATTCCTAGTATGAGCGCATCACGTGATGTATGGCTGTTATCAGCTGTATTTGGGGTACGTCCTGGTGTGTTTGGGGCAGGAGGTGTTGTTGGAACAGGAACTTTTGTATAAATATGAGTTCGATCTACCGCATTCTCTACACGATTATCATCACGAGTGCCTACCACAAGATTTACAAAGAGATGTTGTACAGAATCCATACGATTTAAATCATAAATGAGTGGAGATAGAGAATATGTTATGCGATATTCGCCAACTGCCAAACTATCATCAGTAGCTGTTGTATATAAGATATCTTGGAAAGTATTGTCATAGTAGATAGGATTTCCATCAATATCTGTAACACGAGGTGACCCATCCGCATAGTATGAGATATCTTCAGAAAGACCATCTTCTTTTAATATGGAGATACTGTAAAGTATCATTTATCGTTTTTCGTGATGACAATATCACCAACTTGTGTAGCATTAGCAAATACCTGTGTTAAATCCTGCGCTTTGATCTGGTTTAGTAAACGTTCTGTTACCGCATCAACATCTAATGTAGGGGAAGGGACTGCTTCATCTGTGTGATTATATGTATAGGATGAAATTGTAGCTGGTGCAGGTTGTAGACCTGCATCGATTGGTTGTAATGTTGTGCCATCATCACTAATATACGCTGTATGTGCTAATTTATAGTAATAGTATGTACGTGTAACATGTACCGCAGGACGAACAAGATTCCCATTACCTTCTTTTCCTTCTGGAATCAGATAGTGAACTACTTTCTTGTGGTCTAAGATATCATTTCCTAGCACTGCTGGTGCAGTGTATAGACCTTGTCTTTCAGTTTCGTTTCCATTACTATCCACAAATGTAGTAATCTCACGGGAAACATCAGCGCTACCTACATTTAATTGATAAATATAGTAGAAGCCGTGTTCTGTATCATATGTTAATATCTTATCTAAAGTATATTGGCCAATTGGTTGTGTTGGATCGAGTACTGCTATATTGTCACGACCAACTGCACCAGCTGGAAGTAAGCCGTTAGCAAGGGTTGTATCAAAGTAGTTTTGGAAGCTAGCCAAATCATTGTCTCGATCGAATTCAAATACTGGTAGAAGGATACGATGATCAGTAACACCGGCTAGTTCAGGATGTGCATTTATATAGTTTTGTACGGCATCTTCATCTGTAGTGTATTTCAGTGTCTCTTCGGAGAATAAAGAATGATCAAATGCATCAAAAATCAGGAACTGTGAGTTCAGAAACTCTTTGGAATGTTGAAGTTGTTGGATTTTCTACAACAGACTCATACGGTTTTATTTGATTTAGATTTGATAGAGATGAGTTATCTCCCTGTAAAGTTGTATAGTCACTAGAGCTAGGTATATATGTATATGTCTTTGTGGTCATCTTCCAATGGTCACTGAAACTATCTTCCGGTAAACCGACAGGAGTATCTGTTGTATAGGCTGTTATTGTCTCTGCTTGTACAGAAAGAGGTCGACTAAAAGAAGTACCAGCAATCAAAGTACACAACAATCCAAAGAATATTGATTTGTTTGTAAAGGTCTTTGTATATTCATTTGATAAATCTAGTATCCTTTCTATTTTACCTATTATATACATGTGATTTGATAATAACAAACTAAAGATATATTTAGACAAAAAGTAAAAATTTATATACATTTTATATTGAAAAATAATGTAAATATACATGATAAATAGAACGTATAAGTATTAATTATTTATGATTGGTGTTTATATCTTACATAAATTCAGAAATATATAAGAAGAATTTGATGATTTTGGTTGTATATTTTTGTATAGAACTAACATATCTACATGATTTATAAGTCATGTTATAATAAATAGTATTGATGGAGGACGATATGTCAGAAAAAACTTATGAGAAAAAAGTAGGGATTCGTGATATTGCATCTTTCTTTCAGTTAGAACAACTAACAGGAGATGATTCTTCTTTAGATAGATGGACAGTGATTCAGGACTTAAATCGTCCCTGGTTTTGAACTTGCTGGTGTATTTAAGAGTACGGAACCTCGTCGTATCGTTATCATCGGTAATAAAGAATCTGAATTTATTCGAACGATGAGTGAAGATGATCAAAGGTCTAGATTTCAGTTCTTAATGGATGGTCTTACTCCATGTATTATTATTACAAGTGGAAATGAGATTCCAAATATACTTGAGAGAAGTCGCAATACATAACAACTTCCCAGTATTTCGTACAAATTTAGAAACGTATCGTTTAACTGCGGATTTAATTACATTCTTGGATGAAAAAGTTAGCACCAATTGACACAATGTCTGGTGTTTTAATGTCGGTATATGGTTTAGGTGTCATGATTCTTGGTGAGAGTGGAATGGGTAAATCTGAAACTGCTCTAGACCTTATTCGTGATGGTCAGGTGCTCATTTCGGATGACCGTGTTGACGTACAACATATCCAAAATAGTATTTATGGACATGCGCCAGCAATTACAAAGGGTTTACTAGAAATCCGCGGTATCGGTGTAATCAATGTTGAAAAGATGTTTGGTGCTTCTGCGGTCGCAGATCGTGCTGAAGTAAAACTTGTTATTCGCATGGTGCCGTTTGAAAGAGATGCGGAATATAACCGTATCGGAGATGAAACACAACGCTATACAAAGATTTTAGGTGTGCTTGTTCCAACGATTGTGATTCCAGTTAGTGCAGGGACGTAATACCTTTATATTAGTTGAATCAGCAGTTAGAAACTTTTAGATTACAGGAAGCTGGCTATAGTGGGGCTGCCGAACTCAACGAACGATTTTCTCGTTTTGTAGGAAAGGATGAATAAAATGACATTTTTTTCCCCGATGATAGAACTTTATTGATGATAGGGAATTTCCGCATTCCAACATATCTTGTCACAGCGATATTCGCTGTCATTGTAGTATTTATATTCTTATTAAAAGAAAACAAGAAACATGGTTATAAACGTATCGTAGCAGTAGAGTTATTCCTATTCTGTGCTTTGCAGGTGGATTTTATCTTTAGCCGTTTATTCTGGGTATTAGGTAATCTTTCTGAATATATGAAATATACACCATATATCTTCTTGATTACGGATGGTGGTTATGATGCGACTGGTGGATTAATCGGTGTAGCGTTAGGCACATGGATTTATACCCGTGATCACTATATGAGTTGGCGCCGTGCACTAGATATGACAGCACCACTTGCGATGTTGATGATTACAATTACAAGAATTGGTCGAGTAATGGCTGCTCGTACATTATGGTTTGTAATCGCACTAGACTTTATCGGTTTCTTGATTATCTGGTTTGAAATCCACCGTTACCGTGAAGGAAGAAGACGTGGTGAAACAGCAGCTACTACATTTATGTGGTTTGGCTTAATTTCATTCTTAGCTACTGTATTCAAATGGGATGTACGCGGTACACAGGATGTTATCATGGCAGGTCTTAGTGTAGTGGTTGCCTTAATTGGTTATATCTATCTCCATACACATCCATTAGATAAGCCAGTTATCTTATTTGACTTAGATGGAACACTGATGGATAGCCGTCGTATGGTATTGTTATGCTTTGGATATTTCTTCAAAAAATACAGCAATATCAAAAACTTTACGATTGATAAACAAAGAAAGGTATTCATTCAGCCTCTACGTACTTCCTTCAAGGAATTCTTCCCTGAACAGGATGATGCCAAGTTAGCTGAAGAATATCGTACATACCAAGGATCATTCTCATGGTCCAATGACGTAACACTATTCCCACATACAGAAGAAGTTCTACATGACTTATGGGAAGATGGTTATAAGTTAGGTATCGTGTCTTCACGTTTAACTGAATCTTGTGATTCATGGTTAAGACAGTTTAAGTTATCTTATTTTGATGTAGTAGTTGGTCGTGACCAATATGATAAAGGCAAAAGCCATCTCCTGCAGGTATCTTATATGCATGCAAGAGATTAAAGGAAGGCCATGATAACTGCATCTATATCGGTGATAGTAAGTCCGATATCCTAGCAGCGAAGGCAGCTGGATGTTATGCAATTGGTTTCTATCCAAAGCGTAATGACCCAACAGCAGATGAACGTGACAAGTTAAAAACTTGGAGAACTAGAATCTGCACAACCAAATGCTATTATCGGAGATTTATTGGAATTAAAAGAGATTTTAAAAGAAACACACGGTTGGACATACGAAAAGTTATAGAAAATAGACCAAGCTGAGATATTCTGGCTTGGTTTTTTTATAAGTGTTGTTAGATTTTCTCTAAAGATGATTGATAGAAAATGATATAATTTGAATAAAGAATAGCCATCTCAAAAATTTAAAAAGATAAATGTAAACATATGTTGCGTATATGTAAAGTTCTTGTGATGGAAGTAAACTAATAAGGATAATAGAATGAAGTTATAAATGAGAGGGGGAAAATCATAAATGAACATCTCAGAAAAGATTAGAACCCTACGTAAGTCAAAGGGGATGTCTCAAGAAGAACTAGCAGGGCAAGTTAATATATCTCGCCAAGCAGTTTCACGTTGGGAAAATGGTACAGCTTTACCAGATGCAGATAATATTGTTCAACTGAGTAAGTTATTCGGTGTCACAACAGATTATCTTTTAATGGATTCGTATGAAAGTGATGAAGATTCACCAAAGATAAAAGAGAACAATAAAATACTGCATGCAAATTTAACTAGTTTAGCAATTATTTTACAGGTTACCTTTTTGAATATATGCATGTTACCATGGGAAGATCCAAATACAAGAGGGCATGCGACGGCTATAAAAGTGTTCTTGTTGCTTGTATGTTCAACATGGATGGCAAGTAATCATCGATATGAAAAAGATCTGAAACAACGGGCGAAGAATACAAAGATTGAACTAGTATATTGCTTAATACAAGGAGTTGTCGCGGTTTCGGGGTATTCCTTACTACACATAGGATTCTGGGCTGGAGTCATGCTTTGCATAAATGCGTATGTATATATAGTAATTGTGAACCCAAAGTATATGAATCGTAAATTAACACGATGATTCTATAGGGACACAAACACCATAGAAGGAGTAAGAGAAATGTTTCAGTACAAAAAATATTTTGATGAATATTGTAAAGAAAACAAACTTTCACTATCACTATCTTATACAATGCCGCGGGGATATGAAACGGCATTTGGTACATTTGATTTGAACTTACGAAATATATTTATAAACAAGAATCTATTAAAAAGATAAAGAGGAGTTTGAGCAAGCGTTTTATCTATTTCATGAATTACGACATGCATTACAGTATATTAATCCCCAATCATTTAACAATATGATTAATGATAGCTTATCGTATATCATTATGTACGATGGCACGTGCTATAAAAAAGTTGGAGACAAATATTATAAATATAAAAATTAATGGTGATGAGGAATTTCCTAAAGAATTTGTATGTAAGCCAACCATACGAGATGGATGCGAATGAATATGCATATAAGAAAGTAAGCGAAGTGATGGGATTCTCAAAAGAACTAGAACAGCTTTATCGTAGCTGGATACCCGAGCGTCGAATTTCAAATGAAACATATAGATTAATATATAAAGAAATTGACAGGGGTATAAATGAATAATACAACCAAGTCGGATGGATGTTCTGGCTTGGTTTTTTTAATATAAAACTTAAAAAAATTACAATTAATGCTAAAGGTCATAAAGGAGATAATATCCAGAGTTTTTTTCTTTTTATTTTCTTATGGTAAAAAGTTCAAAGTTAAACTACTCACATAGTTTATATCGAATATACTATTTTTTTTGACTGATATAAGGTAGAGTTCATATGAGTGACACCTATGCCATGCTAGCATAGATTTAAATTTTGGTTTCTACTGGAAGAATTCTAAATAATAGATTGTATTATTTAGTGTAGGAGAAGCATTGTAATGAAAGTCAATATTTCAACTATGAGCATAATAATTCCAATCGATATTTTTTTCATGGCTTATATCAGCAAATTTAGAAAAAGATAACTGTAAATAATCCAACTAATCCTATAATGAACAGATGAATTACTATATTTGACAAACTCCAAAAAGGAAATATGAAATATGATTAAGAATACTAATGAAAGTAATATGTATACTGAAAAAAATACAAAAATATGAATTGCAAAAATTCGAAATTCTACTCACATGCACTATTTCATCTATTTTCAGTCTGCGATCAAGAATATACTGGCGTAATAATATATCCGTCGCAACTCTGCCAAATAATGTAATCAATAACAAATTAGTAATAAATGGGAATGGTAATGATAATTGGAGTTCTTTAATAAACAGTCCAGATCCAATGGTCATTAAAAGCAAATATCCGATTTTTTTCAAGTGTAGTGTATGGATTATACAATTTTGAAGCAAGATTAAAAATCCAATTATTAGATAGATATCCTGATGGTTTTTGAGCTTGATTATAAATGTGTTGATCTGAAAAATAATACAATTGTGTAAAGAAAGAGTGTTGTAATAGTGCATAGGTAAATTAGCACGGCTAGAAACATACCAAATGTATATCCCAAGAGATATATTAAAAAGCACAATCAATCCGGTTATAAACGCTGTAAGAGTATAAGCTTCTCTTGTGATGATTTGATTAAATTTTAAATATATTGTAAGTGTAGAAATATTTGTTAATACAACAGTCAATATTCCAAAAGACTATATACCAGAAATTGTAGGGTATATAGTAAGCACCTTTGGTTGAAAAATAGAAAACAGGATATTATTCAAAAAGAATACTCGAAAAAAATAATATCACACCAATAAATACAGGTATTATCATTTTTGCAAACAGGAATATAACAGGCGAAATTTTACATGTCCAAATAATTTCAATCGTCTTCTGTCTATATTCATTATTCATCATCTCGAATACGAATTCAGTAGAATATGCACCAATTAATAAATAGCTATATGGTAAGAAAACAGATGGAGAGATACCTGTCATAAAAAAGAATGCGGGATATATTGGTTCAGTAATGGGAGAAATAATATCAGAATTGGCACAAGCGAGAAGATGCGTTTATGTTTTATTGTTTCTTTTAATTCTTTTTCCAAGAAGATATGCAATGTTTTCATTCCATCAACCTTCCTTCTTGCATTTTTAAAAGAACTGAGGGTACTTCAGATAATAGTTCCTCATCATGAGTGACAATTAGAATGCATTTCTGTTTCAAATTAATCTCTTTAAATAAAGAAATTATTTCGATTTTTTTGCATCGTGATCAATACCACCTGTCGGTTCATCAAAAAAATGTATACATTTGCATGAACAAGAGTTGTAGCGATAATTGCGGCTTTCTTTTTTTCATGCCTAATGATAAAGAAGAGATAGGTTCATCCCTTTTTATCATAGAGATGATATTTATTTAATAAAGAATAATATTCATTTTGAATAGTACTAAAACTTTGCTTATATAAAAGCAAGTCGAAATCTAATATTATCCGTAATGGATAAATCTTCGTATAATCCATTATGATCTGGCAAATATGAAATGATTGCTTTTTTTCCTCAAATTGAATACTTCCTCTTTCAGGTTTTAGAAGACCCAAAAATTAAGCGTAGTAATGTTGTTTTTTTCCGGATCCATTTTCGCCAATAATTGTATAAATGTTCTTTGGATAAGAAAGAGAATGATAGCTCAGTAATAACAGGAGCTCCGTTATATGAATATGTTACATCCTTAATTTTAATCATTTGAAATTCTCCTTCGGAGCAAATAAATAAAAAGTTACTTAAATTATAATTATAAATATATAAATAAGAGAAGATTTTTTTGACGTACAAGCTTTTTATTAGAATAAATGCTTGCTTTTACCATATTGATATAATAACGAATAGCAAATGATGAATTAAAAAAAGTATCCTTATAACAATTTCTTGCGAATATTTTTCGTAGATTGTCTCTTCTGTGGTTTGTAGTAATTTTTTTGTGTAGAAGAATCAATACCCGCAAAAGCGAATAGAGTCAAAAATCTTGCGTTAGCTGATTGAGTTGTCTAGTGATTGGTTCTGCTTTTGAAGTCAGAGAATAGTAAGTTTCAAAAATCATCTGATGTGACTCTTGTAACAAACTCATTAAATACAAGTTTTTTTCCAATAAAGGTAATAATAAGAATTGGTTGATATCTGTAAATAGAGCCATATCTTTCGTGATATTGGAACGTTGGAAACAAGAAAGATAATGAATGACCATGAGTTCGTTTGTACTTAAACCAGTTTCTGTTGAGATACGTTGTAGTAAACGTTCTAGGAGCTTTATGGTGTAGTAGTTATGTAGTATCGCATCCTGTTTATGATCATTTAGTTTTGCGACTGGAACAATTTCTTCTCCAAGTTTCTTTGTGGAGAACGAGATGGCTGAGTCATCTGTCGCAAAAGCCTACTAAGAAGCTAAGAATTTCTGAGCGCTTACGAGCGTATTCCTTCTCATCGTAAATAGATTTATAGAAGTTATCATAGTATTTAATGACAGACAACTTCATATCAACGATATTACGAATATCAAAGCGGCTTTGGGATACAAGAGAGCCCTCTGTTCTTATATAATAATAAATTGGTAACTGTAATGGAGCTACATGTTCTACATGGAGGAGATATTCAAGATTGAAGATAAAATCCTCTGACCAAGAAAGGCTAGCATCCATCTTAAGTTGATAAGTATCAATAATAGATTTCTTATAGAGTTTATTCCAAAGAACGCCATAGTAGTAATCTGCTGGATTTTGAATCATGTAGTCCGCAAATTCATCTCTTGTAAGCACCTTATCAGAGTCAATTCTACCTTTATGGGATGTGTTTTCTCCTACGACACGATAGAAGTCTGCGATAACTAAATCTGCTTTTGACTCTTCCATTGTACGTACAAAGGGATTTCGTGGCATCGGTTGTAATCCAATCATCCGCATCGAGGAATTGAATATACTTTCCACGTGCATTCTGCATCGCTAGATTACGCGTGTTTGATACACCTGAATTTTCTTTATGGATAACTTTGATACGTTCGTCTGTTATGGCATATTTATCAAGAATCTTGCCAGATTCATCTTTACTTCCATCATCCACAACAATTAATTCAAAATCACGGAATTCTTGATTCAAAATACTATCAATACAGCGATGTAATACAGTTTTATCTCCATCGAGAGGTTTTGCGGCATTGTATACAGGTACAATGATACTAACAATTGGTGTGTTCATTTAACTCTCCTATTAACGTTACTGTTATAAATAGTATAATAGTAATAGTGTAAAAATAAGAAGAGTAACGATGACCTTCAAACTAGTTGAGGTCGAATCTCGGATGTTCAAATAGAAACGAGGTAATTGGATATGGAAGTTAGTAAAAGAATCATACTTGTAAGTGGAATGAGTGGTGCTGGTAAGAGTACAGCAACGCGTATTTTAGAGGATATGGGTTATCACATTATTGATAACTATCCTGTTGTACTTGTAGATCAGTTCGTCGATATGATTGAAGTTTCAACCGACCCAAGATATAGCTTTTGTTGCGTTAAGTACATCGGCTGAAGACTTCCCAATTTTCTCTCGTAAGTTAAATGGAATTAATGCGTCCGTTAGCGTACTCTTTATTGATGCCAGTGATAGTGTGTTACTCAATCGTTATAAGAGCACAAGACGTATTCACCCATTATTATTGAGTAATACTGCAAATACACTGGAAGAAGCTATCACGGAAGAAAGACAAAGATTTAAGCAGAATCTAGATAACAACGTCATTACAATTGATACATCCTTCTCTTCGGAAAAAGAATTTAAAAAGAAGTTAGAATCTTACTTTGCAAAGAAGCAGATACCATCATTCTCTATTTCATTTATTTCTTTTGGCTATAAGTATGGTGTGCCACTTGACGCAGATTTAATGATTGATGTGCGTTTCTTGCCAAACCCATTCTGGGATGAGAAGCTTCGTTATTTCTCAGGAAATGATAAAGAAGTATATGACTATGTTATGGATAAGCCTGAGACACAGGAATTTATCCAGCGTTTAACTGCTTTTACAGATTATGCATTTGAACAGTATACAAAGGAAGGTAAGAATCATTTTACTGTTGCGATTGGATGTACAGGTGGACAACATCGTTCTGTTACTATCGCAAACTACTTATATGATGTATATAAGGAAAGATATAACTGTTACTTAGATCACCGCGATCAGAAGGAATGGCTAACACATGAAGAAGCATAAAGTTGTCATTATCGGTGGTGGACATGGACAGTCATTAATCTGCCGTGGTATTAAAACAATTCAAAATATTGATTTAAACGCAATCGTAACAGTCGCTGATGATGGTGGTAGTACGGGACGATTACGTAAGAACTTTCATATTCCTGCGATGGGTGATATTCGAAATGTTATGATCAGTATGGCAGAAAGTGAGAATATGTTAAGCTCCCTGATGGATTATCGCTTTGATGACCCTGATGGAAAAGAAGATGATATTCTAGGGCACAATCTAGGAAATCTTATCTTAACAGCACTGACACAACAGACTGGTTCTTTTATGACAGCCATTCAGGAAGTCAGTCATATCCTAAATGTAAAGGGTAATATTATTCCTGCAAGTACAGATGTAATAACATTATATGCTTGCATGGAAGATGGTGTCATTGTGCGTGGGGAAGCGAATATACCAAATCATAATCACCATATTACACGTGTATTCTACCAAGATGAGGTACATGCATGTAAGGAAGCAGTTGAAGCGATACAAAGTGCAGATCTAGTCATCTATGGAATTGGTTCTGTCTATACAAGTATTTTACCAAATGTAATTATTCCAGAAATTCAAGAAGCGCTATGTAGTACAAAGGCAGAGTTAGTATACTTCTGTAATGCGATGACACAACCAGGTGAAACAGATGGATATACTGTAGAAGATCACGTAGACGCACTGTTATATCACCATGCGCCAGTTGATAAAGTCATTGTCGCATGTGATGATATACCAGAAAAGATATTAGAACGCTATTCGTTAAATGGAAGTACAAAGGTAAATCTTGTAAGCATGGCCATCCATATCAGGTAGTAACGAAGGAATTACTAAGCTTCCGTAATGGATTTATTCACCATGATCCAGATAAGATTAAGGCAGTGATTCAAGAATTGCTGGAGGTGAAGTAATGTCATTTGCGGCAGAAGTAAAACAAGAAGTAGCACAAAAGATTATGGAAGGGAATGATATACGTGCAGAACTATCCGCACTCATTCAAATGACATCATCTCTTTCCTTATCTAGTCGTGGTATGACTTTATTAGTGAGTTTAGAAAATGCGGCGGTTTCACGTACGATTTATCGTTTGGTAAAAGAACGATATGGCGTAGAAATTAGTTTGTTTGTAAAAAGAAAGATGAATCTTCGCAAGAATCGTATTTATGGTATGCGTATTATGAGTGCTGCCCCAAAGATCCTTGAAGATTTAGGGATTTATAGTACACGTGGTTTATTAGATAAGCCACTTGCAAAAATCGTACAGACAAACAATAATGCACGTGCATATTTAGCAGGAGCGTTTATGGCAGGCGGCTCTATCAACTCGCCAGAAAAATCATCCTATCATTTGGAGATTACAGCTACCAGTGAAGAACATGCATTATTTATGGCATCCTTGTTAGAGAGATTTAACATTCATGCAAAGATTACAGCACGTCGTAAGAAAGTAATTTTATATGTGAAGTCAGCCGAAAAGATTGCGGATTTCTTACGATTGATAGAAGCAGACCAAGCAGTTTTAAAGTTTGAAAATATTCGTATTTCAAGAGACTTTAGTAACTCTCTTCAACGTATGAATAATATGGACTTAGCCAATGAAGTAAAGGCAGTCGCGGCTGCCAGTGGACAATTAGATGATATTCGTATCTTAGAAGAAAATCAGAAGATAGAAACATTAGACCGTAAACTACAAGATATTATCGCACTCCGTAAGGCAAACCCAGAGGCTTCCTTAATGGAACTATGTGGTATCTATGAACGTCAAACTGGAGAAATTGTTTCGAAGTCAGGGCATGAAACATCGCTTTGTAAAGCTTCACGAACTAGCGATGAAAGAGGTAAAACAAGATGAATAAAACACAACTACAGACAGCGGTATCCACAATTGTATTAATGGTTATTGTTGCGCTGATCTTCCGCTACCTATGGTGGCTTATCCTATTGTTACTATTACCAATTATAGGATTTGTGATTTATGGATTAATTCAAGCTAGAAGATTAAACAAGCAGATGGAAAAAAAGCTAGTGTGGAAGAATTAGATATTGATCGTACTTTCTATCAGTCATATTCATCCCCTAAGGAAAAATCAAAAGTGATATCATTGATGTCGAATATGAGGAACATACAGACGGAGAATAAGTACTATGGAGACAAATGTAACCACCGAAATATTAGAAAATGATTTTACAACCTTACAAGTGATGGATTGGCCTATGGTTCAAGAGTATTTACTGCGTTGTAAATATGAAGAATCCAATCACAATATCATCAATATGATTATGTGGTTACAGACATATCCGCTGTTCTACTATAAAAAGGAAGAATATCTATTATTGTTGGGCATTCATGAGGGATGTTTCTTCATGTATATGCCACTATGTGAAAAGCAATATATCGCCGAAGCGATAAAAAAGGGTAAAGAAATCTTTGACCACTATGGGCATGACTTTACACTTAGTTGCTTTACAAAAGAGATGGTGGATGAAGTTATTAAGCTGTATCCAGAATATACAGCCATCCATGAAAGTTGGGCGGATGATTATGTCTATGATGGGGAACGCTTACGTACCTATACAGGTAAGAAAATGCAGAAAAAACGCAATCATTTGAATGCGTTCTATAAAGACTATGAAGGCAGATGGTCATACGAAACTCTCGATGAAACAAATATCGATGCTTGTATTGGATATTTGAGAGATTGGAAATCAGAAGATCCAGATGATTTCTTACAGAGTGAAAGAGTCGGTACATTCCGTATCTTAGACTTATATAATGAACTTCCTTGTAAGGGTGGACTCATCCGAATCGATGGCAAGGTACGTGCCTTTGCGATTGGTTCGATGTTATCAGACCGTATGTGCCAAGAGAATATTGAAAAGGCAGATGGAGATGTCAGAGGTCTTTACCAGTGCATCATGAAAGAGATGTTGAGTCATGAATTTCCTGGTATTGAACTAGTTAATCGTGAAGATGATACAGGTCGCGAAAAATCTAAGAGCTGCCAAACTGTCCTATCACCCAGTCAGTATTATTGAGAAGTATCGTATTAAGAAAGGTGTTGAATCATGATTACAAAAAGCAACGAAAGAACAAACTACCGAAGTAAAGAATCTTTGGAAAGTATGTTTTCCACAAGAGGATGAAGGCTATATTGATTACTATTTTAAGAATCTATTTGTGCCAGAAAATTGCTTTGTATATGTAGAAGAGGGACATGTAGTCTCGGCAATCATTCGAGCTCCACATGCAATGATGTTTAATGATAAGGTTTTACGTACTAGTATGATTCTGGGTGTAGGAACATTACCTGAATACCGCAAGCGTGGATATATGAAGCGTTTAATGGAAATTGTATTAGATGCATGCGAGCATACTGAACTGATTACTCTTATTCAGGCATATGACCAGAAACTATATGAACCATATGGATTCCGTAATATCTACAATCGCTCCACCTATCGCTTAACACGCGATGATGTAAAAGCGCAGTACAAACTTTGGCTGTTCCTATGAACCAACAGCGATTGATTTATTAAAGGTATACTCTGCATTTATCCGTCGATTCAACGGGTACTATGCAAGAGACCTAGAATACTTTGTAAAGTATAAGAAGGAAATCAACGCACAAGGTGGAAAGATTGTAGCTTACTACAATGGAAAAGACCAAATTAGAGGTTATGCGACGATGCTACCAAAGGGTGACGTTCTAGAAATTGAAGAACTCATCTACCTTGATTCCACTGCACTCATGAAACTATGTAACGCAGCACTATTTGAAAAGGATGTAGTGGAGCTACATGTTTCAGAAGCAGAAGACTTAACACTCGTATTCCCAGAGACAAAGATTGAAACATATGGTTCTACAATGGCAAGACTCAATGACGCAAAGCTATTCTCCAAACTTGTAGGAAGAGATATCACGACTGTTGAGCAAGCATTTGCGACAAGCATTAAACCACTGAATATAAATGAATTTGCATAAGAAGGGTGTATATCCTTCTTTTTCTGTGCGATATAATAAATGAAAACAGAAACGTATATCATTGAGGTGATTGTTATGAAAAGAAATCATTACAGCTTTATTCGCCTTGCAATCTTCATCGTAGTTATCATACTCGCAGCATGTATCATTCCATATCTTCTGCCAAGGATTCCAGGGCGAGCGGAATTCTTTTATGAAAGAAACATCAATACTACCAATCAAGATGAAATCAAAGAACTAAAAGAAGAGGTATCAAACGAATATCATTTGCGATTTGATTATGATGATGTGTTAGGTTGTAAAACCGGTGAACCACCATGGGATTGTGGAATTGAGAACTTACAGATTAATGACATCTATGTTCAAAAGAATTACTTTGCATCCAAGCAGTATATTGGGAAATATTTTGAATATATTGTAAATTCATATCGAAATAAACAAGGGTATACCTTTCGGTTATATGTTACGAAGGAAAAAAACTGCCACATCAATTTACAAATTTGCATCCTATTGATTCGGCAATAGAAGAATACACCATAGGTGGAAGAATTGTAACAGTACAGAGGTTATCTGATGAGGGAGATAAAGCACTAAATTTTTATCTGACTAGTGACGATTGGTATGGCTACAAACTTATGGGACTTATCGTTTATGAAAACCAAGAAATGATTGATGGTACTACATCAGATATAATTCAAGAGATTCTTGGAAAGTTATTAAAAGACCATTAAAAATTAGTATAAAAAGTCTTTAAATTCACATGGTGCCAATTTATACGAATAGTTAGAAGAATTTTTAGTGAAATTCATCACGATAGCGCTTACATTCAAATGCTCTTAATTGACCGAAAACATATTAAAACATATAATATAAATGCAACAAAAGGAGGTCTTTAAAAGACAATATGACAGATGTAAGAGTTGCTATTAACGGTTTTGGCCGTATTGGCCGTCTAGCTTTTAGACAAATGTTTGTAGCTGAAGGTTATGAAGTAGTTGCAATCAACGACTTAACAACACCTCACATGCTAGCTTACTTATTAAAGCATGATACAACACATGGTAAGTGGGATCATGAAATCTCTGCAGATGATGAAAAGGGAACAATCACTGTAGACGGTAAGGAAATTACAATTTATAAGGAAGCTGATGCTAGCAACCTACCTTGGGGTCAATTAGACATCGATGTAGTTCTAGAATGCACAGGCTTCTACACAAGCAAAGCTAAGTCTGAAGCACACATCAAGGCTGGTGCTAAGAAGGTTGTTATCTCTGCTCCTGCAGGAAACGACTTACCAACAGTAGTTTACGGCGTAAACGAAAACATCGTAACAGCTGAAGATAAGATTATCTCTGCTGCTTCATGTACAACAAACTGCTTAGCTCCAATGGCTAAGGCATTAAATGATTTATATCCAATCCAATCTGGTATCATGACAACAGTTCATGCTTACACAGGTGATCAGATGATCTTGGATGGACCACAGCGTAAGGGTGACTTACGTCGTTCCCGTCTTTGGGTGCTTGCAATATCGTTCCTAACTCAACAGGTGCTGCTAAGGCTATCGGTCTTGTAATTCCTGAGTTAAACGGCAAGTTAATCGGTGCTGCTCAGCGTGTTCCTGTTCCTACAGGTTCAACAACACTCTTAATCTCTGTAGTTAAGGGTAAGGATGTAACTGTTGATTCTATCAACGCTGCTATGAAGGCTGCTGCTTCTGAAAGCTTCGGATACAACGAAGAAGAAATCGTTTCAGCTGACATCGTTGATGAAACACATGGTTCTATCTTCGACGCTACACAGACAATGGTAGCTAAGATCGATGATGAAACATACCGAGGTTCAGACAGTTGCTTGGTACGACAATGAGAACTCATACACATCTCAGATGGTTCGTACAATCAAGTACTTCGCTAACGTTAAGTAATTAACTTGAGCAATCTAAAAAAATCACACTTCTAATGAGGTGTGATTTTTTTAATGTCACGACACAGAGTTAACTGGTAAAAGTACTTTTCTTCCTAAAAAGCCAAATACTTAACTTGATTAAATGGTAGAATATGAGAATATTGACATAATATGAATCAAAAATTGATTTACCAAAATTATGGAGGAACAGTTAATGAAAAAAACGTATTGCGTTATTAGTATATCCTGACTTTAGTTTACAAGAAGTAACTAATTTGATGTATTTCTTTCGATGGGCTTTTTGATACTTTTACGGATGTTATATATACAGATTTATCTCCTGTTAAGAGTGAAGAAGGGATTTTTAGTATAGCCAGTAAAAAAACGTGTGATAAGTTTTGTAAAGAGGATTATGATTGTTTAATTCTTCCGAGGGTGCAGTAATTTAACACAACCTATACGGAATAAAAAAATAAAAAAAGTTTTTTTAGAATCATTCATAAATGATAATACGTTTTGTTATTGGTGCTATTTGTGCTGGTCCAGTATTCTTAGCGCAAGCGGGTTTATTGAGGAATAAAAAAATATACCGCTTCGTTATATGCTGAAATGATGGAATTGTTTAATTTCATTGAAGAAGAGAATTTTTTTACCACAATCAGTAGTTGAAGATGAAAATATCATCACAGCTGTAGGCAGTGCATTTAATGAGTTTGCAGTACATGTTGCTAGAAAAACTTGGTTATGACTGTCCGGATAAAATACTAAGTGGTTATATGGATTCGGATGACGTTAATGATTATATCCATCATCTTACAGAAGAAGATTTACTAGAATTTAAAAAGATATTTAAAGAATTCATTGCTTAAGAGTATTATTAACTTAGTAATCTAAAAATCACACTTCATACGAGGTGTGATCTTTTATGGCTATTTATCAGATTTTTGATAGACAATCTTACCATTAATGATTGTCATGCATACATTAAATTTCCTACAGTCCTTTGGGTTAGTATGTAAGATATCGCCATCAATTACTGCAATATCTGCAAGTTTTCCGACATCTAAAGAACCTAAATCATCTTCACGATAGAAATCAAAGGCACCACCAGATGTCCAGCTTTCGAGAACTTCAGACGTAGTTAGACAGTTTTTCTTTGTTAAATGGCTGACCACCTTCTGGGAATAAACCAGTAACTGAATAGTAGATAGACTCTGGAATATGATCGATCACTAGTGGTAAATCTGTTCCACAACAAAGTGGAACGCCATAGTCTTTCATTTTTCTGCGGTTCCAATAATTCTTTCCACGTTCTAACCCAATCTGTGTTTGGATCATTCCAACTTTGTCACGATAACTGGTAATAGATTGAATTTGTGGGTAGTATTCACAAATAATACCCAACTTTGCCATACGTTTTAAATCCTCTGGGTCACTAAATTCAGCTTCCGTAATAGCATGTCTATTTACCAGTTTTCCATCATTATCTTTTTACATAGTTCGAAGATATCTACTGCTTTTTGCAACTGCACCATCACCTTGTGCATTTAATGAAAAGCGTGTTCCTAGTTGATCTGCTTTTAATACCTCATCTTTGATTAAGTCCCAATCAATATTGAGTTTGCAATTGTAACTTTGATTTTCATAAGGTTTCTTTAGCAAACCATTGCCCTGTGAAATAGAACCATCTGTCATCCGATTAAAACCAGAAAAAGCGAATAAAAGGAGAGTTATATTCGTTCATCATTTTTTGAGCATATTCAAAGTTTGCGTTATAGCCAACAGGTTGTGACATGAAATGTACACGAAGATGTAGTTCATTCTCTTCTTCTAGCTCTGATAATATTTTTTTGAAATCCACTAAACTCATCAAAACCAATTTCCTTAACAGATGTAATTCCGCGAGAATTAAGAAGAGACATATACTGTTTGAATAAAGGTTTAATAAATTTTTTTATCACTAAGAATTTCATCTAATAATTTCCAAAATGCTTCATTGCAATCGGCAGATAGGTCAAAACCATAATAATTAATAGCTGTTCTATTTAGCCAAAAATGATCGCCACTATTAGAGAAAATGACTAGTCTACAGTTTGGGAAAATTTTTTCCAAAGTATCAGGGTTTGGAGTAGTAAAACTATCGGATATGCCATGACCAAAAAGATGGTCCTGTTGAGAAAAAAATGAGATTTCAATAATTTTTATGACGTCATCTTCACTTTCAGCTTCTGACAGGTCTACACCTATATGACGTAATGACCAACCAGTAAAAAAATGTATGTGCATCAAAGAAACATGGTAAAACGGTTTTGCCAGTTAAATCATAGACAGGGAACTTTTCTTCTAAATTAGATGGAATTGTTCCTTTTTCGATAGATTGAATTTTATTATCTTGTACGAATATATAGCCATCAATAACTGCTTGCTGATTAGAACAGAAAAATATGATTTGATTTTTAAAATATATTGGGTAATAGACATTTCTCCTCCGGTGGAACCCAAAAAGCATATGAATATATGCTTGATGTAGAGGATAAGTTTAAAGTGTAGATGTTAATTTGAATATAGCACAAATAATAATTAAATTACAAATTATTCTGACTTGAAAGTTTCGAATCCATATTCCGCTTTATCACAAGGCATATACGAAGTTGTGAATTCGACAACATCGCCACTACTGTCATGACCAATATACTCAAGATTATAAATATAACTTTCAGAAGAAATATTCATAATTTTTGTGATTGGATGAAATGCTTTTCTGAATCGTTAATTTCTGTTCAAATGTTATCGGGAAATGATCCTTTTTGCTTCATATAGTCATAGAGAGATGCTTTAGAAAAGTCATGTCCCTGAATATCATCGAAAAAAATTTGAAAGGAAGGTAACAGTATTCAAGAGCAATACTTTCGTTATCAATCTTGCGTAAGCGGTGTAGTGCATAGATTGGTTCCCCATGCTGAAGATTTAGTTTCTTTTTCAATATATGTTTGGTTTTCAATAATACCTTCTTCAAGGATAGTATTTTTTTAGGGTGAGGCCATGTTTATTAATAAATGCGCCAAGACCAATACTCTTACCTGTAGAATGATCGTTTTAAGTATAATATCTTATTTGTAATTTTCTTTTGTAACGAAAAGTACCATTGTTCTTAATACGAAATAAATATCCTTCATCAATGAGAGTGTTAATTGCATGTTTTTACAGTCATACGATTAATGTTATAAAGTGATGACATTTCGCGCTCACTTGGAATTTTTTTCGCCGGTAGATATTCGCCGTCTTTTGATACGTTGGATTATTAAATTTTTTTAATTGAATATATAAAGGAATTTGATAGTTCATAATAGTCACCTAAAAATAATTCAAATGCAAAACGGGTGTATTTCATATAACTTTCCGTAAAAGCAAGAACATGATTATTCTTATCGTAGATACAACCTGATAAAAGAGCAACATGAGCATCATGAGGCAATTCTAGTGCATCACGGTAATTCTTTTCAGCTTCGATAACTCGAATACGCTGTGTTGTTCTGTAGAAGTCGAGGTGATATTTCTTTATAAGAATATCGTTTAGATTTTCAATTTCATCTTTATAATCTAGAAGCTCTGGTGCAAGCGAAACCGGAATAAAACAATAGTCCATGCATACAGGTTCACTATCTGCAATTAATAGTCGTTTAATCTTAAAGAACTTAGTGCCAAGTGGTAAGTTCGTTTCTCGACATAGATATTTATCTGCTTCAATTTCATCTAGATTAAATAGTTTAGTCTCATATGTTGATACATGATCCTTAATGATTTCTGATATTAATCGGATTGTATTAACATTTTTTTAGTAATACGTTGTTTAGCTACAAAAATACCCAACTTTAGGCACAACATAAATAATTCCCATTTCTTCTAGAATCTTCATGGCTGAACGAAGAGTTAAGCGCTGAATTGAAAAATAACTCACATAATTCACGCTCGCTAGGGAGTTTATCCTGATAGTTTAAATGTTGATCAGTAATATATTGTCGTAATTCATTACTAATCATAATATCCAATGTCATAACTTTCATGTACATATTTTAACCACTTTGTGCATATTTAATCAAATACATAAATGTAAGGGGTTTGCAAAGTATACTTCGACTGGTATAATAAAAATTAAATAGTGGTATATATGTAAACCAAATGTAGAGGAGATAAGGTTTCAAAGTGTAGATATACCACAAGAAAGAGAGGAACAAATAATATGTCTAATCAGAACACCCAAGATTTAAAGCGTAAACTTGGATTAGGTGCTGTTATTGCACTTGGTGTTGGAACAACAGTAGGATCTGGTATTTTCTCATCCCTATCAGAAGTTGCTGGTGCTGCAGGTAGCAGTTTAACACTAGTACTAGCATTCTTAATAGGTGGATTATTACAGATCCCAGCAAATTTTTGTTATGCAGAACTTGCATCGGCATTTCCTGAGGATGGTGGACAATACGTCTACTTCCGCGAAGTCGGTTCTCGTCCACTAGCTTTCCTATGCGGGTGGATTAGTTTCTGGGCAACAGACCCACCATCAATTTCAATTATGGCTTTAGCGATTGCAAACTATTTAGGTTTCTTCTTACCTGTCCATGGTTTAATTCTAAAAATTAGTTGCAGTTGTGTTAGTAATTGTATTTATGATTATCCATATTCGTAGTGTTGAGGGTGGAGGAAAAATTCCAAACTATCATTACTGCATTAAAGATTCTTCCTTTTGCATTAATTATTGGAATTGGATTATTTAACATTAACTCAAGTTTATTCTTATCAAGTAAACCACTAGAAGGTGCAGCAACAGGTTTTTGCAGCATTATTAGCAGGCATATCTGCAACAACATGGTCTTATGATGGTATGGGTGCAGCGTGCTATATGTCTGGTGAGATTAAAGATCCAGGAAAGAACTTGCCAAAAGGACTAATTTTAACTGCAGTAATCGTATTAGCGTTATATGTTAGTTTAACGGTTGTTTCTTCTGGATTATTAACAGTTGAAGAACTAGCAGCTTCTGAAGCACCTATTGCTTTATTAGCCTCTAAGATTCCATTAATTGGTAATGCGGCCGGTGTAGTTGTAGCTATTATGGCTATTATTGTTGTAATTGGATCGCTTTCAAGTTGTATTATGTTCCAACCAAGAATAGAATACGCAATGGCAAAAGATGGTTTATTCTTTAAACATTTTGCACAAGTGCATCCTAAGTATGAAACACCTGCATTTTCAATCGTAGTGCAGTGTATTGTAGCAATCATTCTAATTTTCGCGACAAACTTATCTGATTTATTGGGTTATTTCACCCTAGTAGCATTATTAAAGAACTTCTTAACATTTGGAACAATCTTTGTATTACGTAAGAAGGAACATTATAAACCAGTATATCGTATGCCAGGTGGAGTATTAATGCCTATTATCGCAATGTTTATGACAGGAACTCTAATTTGGTCAACATTTATTTGGGCTCCAATTCCTGGTTTAATCTGTGCAGGTTTGGCCGTAGGAACAGGACTACCAGTTTATTATTTCTGGGAGAATCAGAATAAGCATAGAAAAAATGAGGCTGCTGTATGAAACTAGCAGCAATTGGAAGTAATTGCATCGACTATTATCAAAATATGAATGGGGGTACCGCCTTCCCTGGCGGTGGCCCCGTTAATATGGCTGTATATGTAGCGCGTTTAGGAGGAAAATCTTCATATATAGGTCCAGTTGGAAATGATGAATTTGGACATGTAATGTATAACGCGATTAAAGATAAAGGTGTTGACGTGAGTCACTTACAATTTAAAGAAGGAAAGACAGCTGTTACTCAGGTTGAACTTGTTAATGGTGAGAGAGTTTTTGGTGACTATGACGAAGGTGTTCTCGCAGACTACAAATTGAGTCAAGATGATATTTCATTTATATGTTCACACGATATTGTGATATGTGACCTATGGGGAAAGGTTGAAGGATACTTTGAAGAGTTACATGAAAGAGGTATTCTAACAGCTTTTGATTGTGCAACAAGACCTGATGATGAAGCTTGTAAGATTGCTATTCCGCACAGTGATTATGTATTCTTTTCTAATGATGAAAGCCCAATAGAATTACTAAAAGAACAGATGAAAGAGATCTATAGTAGAGGACCAAAACTAGTTATTGCAATGCGTGGAGAGAAAGGTAGTATTTGCTTTGATGGTACAAACTACCACGAAATGGGTATTGTTTATTGTGATAATGTAGTAGATACGATGGGTGCTGGAGATAGTTATATTGCAGGATTCCTGAATGCAATAATACGTGGAAGATCAATTAATGATAGTATGCATGCAGGTGCAATGAATGCAACTGAAACAATTAAGTATTTTGGAGCCTGGTAATGGCAATCATTAGAATGACATTCTTCTCTACTGCTTTAAGGGTAACAACAAACTGTAATGTATTAATACCTGATAATTCAAATGATGTAACCCCTATAAGTGATGACCAATATAAAATCTTATATCTATTGCACGGTTTATTTGGTAATGCAGAGGAATGGATTCGTTTTACAAAAACTTGAATATTATGCAAAGAAATTTGGTTATATTATCGTCATGCCTGAAGTAGGACGAAGCTTTTTATACAAATATAGATGGAATTCAATATGCAAAAATATATTGCAGAAGAACTACCTATTTTTTTCTAAAGCAGTGGTTTAAGATACCGACACAAAAGGAGAATACTTTTATTGTCTGGCGAAAGTATGGGAGGGTATGGAGCATTAAAAATTGGATTATCTTACCCGAAACAATACCAATCAATTGCAACATTATCGCCAGTAATTGATTTAGAAGAATTACGTTGCATGATACAGAATAAAGTGTTTGAAGAAATGAATATTGATGAGATAGATAGAATCATTTATCAAGATGATTATTTTGATATTTATAAATATCTAGATAAGGAATTAAATAAAGACTTGCCATCAGTTATTCAATTATGTGGGACAGACGATTTCTTGATTGAGAGTAATCGCAGATTCTATCACTACGCAAAAGAATAAGATAGATATCACTTATCGAGAGTTGGATGGAGATCATGAGTGGCCTGTATGGGATATTGCAATACAGAAAGCTCTACAATATTTTTGAAAAAAATATGACATTGATCACTTTCAACTATATTGAGAAAGGGAGAGATTAGATATGATAACAACAGAATTATGGAAAGAAGACGAAGGTGCTAATCTCCGTAACTTTCATGAAGATCAAGATTTAAAAAGTGTAAATGGGGCATTGGCTTTACGAAAAAGACATTGAAAAAGATTATTGATAAAATTTGGGACGAGGAATTTGATAACATTTTCTATATAGGTATTGGGGGTACGTATGCTTCCGCGATGCAAGTTGAAGTATATATGCGTGGTAGAAGCAAATTACCAGTGTATGTAGAAAATGCGGCAGAATTTTTAACAACAGGAAATAAACGATTTACAAATAAATCTATAGCAATTATTTCCTCTGTATCTGGAAATACTAAGGAAATGATTGAGCTTGTTGATAAAATTCACGAGATTGGTGGAAAGGTGTTTAGCTTTATTGACACACCTAATTCAATTCTAACTAAACCGGACAAACAAGATTATCTAATTGTATATCCCAAAAATGAACAATTAAAAATTCTACATGACTGCAAACTACTTTATGTGTAAAAATGGAGAGTTTGTTGATTATGATGAATACAACTCAAATATGGAACAATATTTAGCAAAAAGCTCTTGTTGATGTTGAAAAAGAAGTAGATACTTGGGCATATCAATATGCTAAAAATAAAGTTGCTTTCTTAGAGAAACATCCAGATTTGCCGCATTACTTTATAGGAGCAGGTAATCAATATGGCGCAACATATTCATATGCTATGTGCTATTGGGAGGAACAAATGTGGATACGAACAAAAATCTATTAGTTCTCCCGAATTTTTTTCACGGCATGCAAGAAATAATAGTAAAAGACACACCAATTACCTTATTCATCGGGGAAGATGAACAAAGACCGTTGTCTGAAAGAGTTGCACGCTTCCTACCACAAGTAAATTCAAATTACGTTATTATTGATACAAAAGAATTCGAATTAAGTGGAATCAAGCAAGAATATCGCGGAAGTATATCTCATCTTGTCATGCATGCAGTGAATAATCGTGTAGATGCATACATGGAAAAGTTCTTGAGACATCCGTTAAGCATAAGAAGATACTATCGTCAGTTTGATTACTAATATAATTATTTGAGAATAACTAAATATTATCGAGCAATCCGATAATATTTATGTTTCAAATGAAGAAACAAAAAAATTTTTATCTATTTAGTAAAAGTATTGTAGGTTTTCATAAAGAGAACTAGGAGAGGGTATTATGAAATTTGGGTTATTTACATGTGGGTACCAAAGATTTGATATTGAAAAAAAGCATTTCAAGATGCAAAAAAAGATTTGGATATGATTACGTTGAATTATGGGGTGCAAGACCACATGCATATCCTTATGACCTTGAAATTTGTGCAGACAGAATTAATGATTTAATAAAAAAATATAATATGCCTGTAACTGTATATACACCAGAATTGAACGCATACCCATTTAATCTGATGTGGGAGAATGAAAATATGCGTAATAACTCTTTGGAATATGTATATAAGTCATTAGATTTTTGCAAAAAGCTATTGGAGCAGAATATACTTTAATCTCTGCTGGGCATGCTGGATTTGATGTAACAGAAGATGAGATTAAAAAAATCGTTTATATGATAGTCTAGAAAAAGATTTTAGAATATGCCACAAAAAGTTGGTGTAAAGATTGTGTATGAACCACTAACAATTTATGAATCCAATGTTACTACTACATCAAATCAGTTATTAGAAATATGTAATCATTTTAATTCGCAGTATTTTTTTATGGAATGAATGATATCGTTGTACCATACATTCAAGGGAGAATATAATTTCGTTTAATAAGAAGCTTGGAAATAAGTTAGCACATATGCATGTTGTAGATAGCGATGGACAGACTGAGGATCATTACTGCCCTGGGTTTGGAAATCTACCAATTAAAAACTTTATGCAAGAGTTAATTGATAGTGGATATGAAAAGACAGTAACAATCGAATTGGTTACAAAGTATATAAATGAACCAAGTATTTATGCAAAACTAGCAATTGATAACTTGAAAGAAGGTCTATAAATATGTGGATGCAGGAATTGTGGCACAAAGAAAAAGTAATTATAGGAATGCTTCATCTAGATGCACTTCCAGGTGATCCAAGATATTCTGCAGGAGATAGTTTAGATACAATTATTGAACATGCAAGAATGGACTTAAAAAGCGTTGATTAATGGTGGCGTAGATGCTGTATTAATATCAAATGAATTTAGTTTTCCGTATCAAAGAAAGATGGATTTTGTTACTGTTGCATGTATGGCAAGAATCATTGGAGAAATAAAAAAAGATATTACGGTTCCTTTTGGCGTTGATGCAATATCTGATGGTGCTGCAACTTTGGAACTGGCTAGAGCTGTGGATGCAGATTTTTGTAGAGGTACTTTTTCTGGCGTGTATGTTGGAGATGGTGGTTTTTATAATAATGACATATCAAAACTTTTTAAGAAGAAAAAAACGGAATTACATTTATCTGATTTAAAGATGCTTTATTTTTATTAACCCGGAATCTGATATAAACTTGGATACACGAGAACTAGCTGAAATTGCAAAATCGACAGTATTCAAAAACTGGAGCAGATGGATTATGTATATCCGCTAGTGCGGCAGGACAAGATGTTAATGAAACTCTAATCCGATCTGTTAAAGATGCATGCCCAAATATTGCGGTCTTAGCTAATACAGGCTGTAGACCAGATACAATTGAATCCAAATTAAAGTATGCAGATGCTGCAGTTGTCGGTACATATTTTAAAAAGGGGCGGTAAGTTACAAGATGATGATGGAAATAATATTCGGGTTGATGTAAATAGGGTAAAAAGAATTTATGGGAGTCGTTGATCAATTTAGAAAGGGATAAAAAAATATGTCATCAAAATATTTTTGTTGGAATAGACGTTGGTACAAATGAGACGAAAAGGTATTTTTGATTAATGAAGTTGGTAAAGAAATTGCTTCGGCAGTGACATCCCATAGTGTTGAAAATCCTAAACCAAATTATTTTGAACACGATGCAAATGAAGTTTGGTATAAAGATGTGTGTATCATTTCTAATAAGTTGATTAATAAATCTCATATTAATGCAAAGGATATTAAATGCATTGGAATTAGTGCTCTGAGTTCTGATTGCTTACCAGTAGATATTAATGGAAATCCGCTTAGAAAAAGCGATACTTTATGGTATTGATGCACGTGCAATGTCCGAATGCCAAGAATTAACAGAAAAATGGGGAGAATCAAAGGTACTTGAGTTATTTGGGAGACCTTTAGGTTCTAGCGATGTTGTCCCTAAAATACTATGGATTAAAAAAATAATGAACCAGAAGTTTATCGTAAAACTTACAAATTTTTAACTGCGTCATCGTATATTACATATAAACTAACCGGAAATTACACAATCGATAATTTCTTAGGGTTGGCTAGTTTTAATCCTCTATATAATCAAGATGGTTCGATTAATGAGGAATATGCTGAGGGGATTTGTGATAGTAACCAACTAGCAAAACTCCAAAAAAACAACTGATATAGCAGGGGTACATTACCCAGGTGGCTGCAAAAGATACAGGGTTTGCAGAAGGGACTGCTGTAATCACGGGTGGAGATGATTCTGGTGCAGAGGCAATAAGTAGTGGCGTTATGACACCGGTGATATGCTGATACAGATGGGATCCACGGCATACATGATATTATGTACGGACAAGTTGTATAACGATAATCGTTTATGGCGTGAAGCATTTATTGTACCTAATACATATGATGTATCAGCAGGTACAAATACTTCTGGAGCATTAACAAAGTGGATTAGAGATACATTTTATCCAGATAAAGTTAAGGAACAAAATGAGGGTGGAACGAATGCTTACAGTGCAATGATGAAGGACTTACGAGAAATACCAATTGGCAGTGAGGGGTTGATTGTGCTTCCATACTTTGCCGGAGAGAGAACGCCGATAAATGATGCTCATGCAAAAGGAATAATTTTTGGTTTAAATCTATCGCATACAAGAAAGCATATTATGAGAGCTGCATATGAAGCTGTATGTTACTCAATAAAACACCATTTCGAAATATTTCGTGAACTAAATATTCCAATTAACCAAATTATGATCACGGGAGGTGGAATAAAGAATGAAGAGTGGGTACAGATGCTATCTGATGTGTTGGGGGTCAAGTTGCAAAACACCTTCTATAACAATTGGTGCAAGTTATGGTGATGCTTTTAATGGCAATGATAGGGATTAATCACATTAGAGATTTTTCTGAAGCAAGAAAACTAATTGAGGCAGGAAGAGTCTATTATCCTAATTTAGATAACACAAAAAAATATGAGCCATTTTACCGTTTGTATATTGAGTTGTATAAACAAAATAAAGAACTTATGGCTACAATCGATAAATGTTAAATCACACTTCTAATGAGGTGTGATTTTTTGTTTTTCTTTTTAGATATTGTATATATGTATCTTACATCATAATATTTGCATCTTAGCGAAAACAGCGAGACAGCATGAAATACTTGCAGTAATATCACAGTAGAAAAGATATGAAGGGAGAATCGAAGATGAAAGTAAATGTAGAACTATCAAAAGAATTTTCTCCTCCACATGTAACGATTTATGCGGATGTGATTACGGATGAGGTACAAAGAGTGATTGATTTACTAGACTCTAAGGACATACCGCTGATCGTGCAGCGTGAAAAATCGAATGATAGTCTTGAAAGCGGAAGAGATATATATGATACGTGTGGAGGGTGGAGATACTGTTATCTATACAGAAAACGAGAGGTATTATTCCCGAAGACGTTTGTATGAGATTCTGAACCAGATCGGGACTGGCTTCATGCAAATCTCTAAACAGACTGTTATTAATCTTTCTTGTATAAAAAGTATAGAGACAGGCTTTGGTGGGACATTATTACTAAAGTTAAAGAACGATTGTTCTGATTATGTATCAAGAAAGTATCTACCTGATTTAAAAAGATATCTAGGAATTTAAGGAGGTTACACATGAACACAAAGAAACAAACACTACTATTTAACGTATTCGTATCAATGGGTATTGCTGCTATGATGTTTATTCTGGCAGGGGTTATCATTGATAGAATCTTTCATGGAAATATGCAAATGACAAATTATGCATTTTCTAAGATGGCTATCGCAACCGTGGTAATTGGACTTGGGTTTGGGTTACCTGCGGTAGTTTATGACAATGAGAAGTTATCTCTTTTTACACAGACAATTATTCATATGGGTACTGGTTGTATTGTTATGACAGTTACAGCTTTCCTTGTAGGTTGGATTCCTATGCATCATGGACCACTACTGATGATTGCGATTCTTTTAGAAGAGATTGCACTTGCATTTGTTATTTGGTTTGTATTTTATCTACAACAAAAGAAACTGGTAAAACAGATGAATCAACGAGTGAACGAAATAAATAAATTATGAATCGTTTAACGGTCTATCATAAGTAGGCCGTTATTTTTTGATTTGGGATGATAAATTATAATTTACGTATTAAGATAGAGAGGTGCTTTCAAGGAGATTTATTATGAAGTGGTATGAGAATGCGGTGTTCTATCATATTTATCCATTAGGATTAACGGATGCACCGAAGAATAATGATTATCAAATGACAGAACATCGTTTGAATCAATTATGCCCATGGATCAAACATATCAAGGAAATTGGTTGTAATGCGTTATATATTGGGCCATTATTTGAATCGGTTGGACATGGATATGAAACAACCGATTATTACAAGTTGGATTCAAGACTTGGAGATAATGAGGATTTAAAGAAGTTTGTACAAGATTGTCATAATCAGGATATACATGTAATTTTTGATGGTGTATTTAACCATACTGGTAGAGATTTCTTTGCGTTCAAGGATATTCAATTAAACCGTGAAAACTCCCAGTATAAAGATTGGTATTGTAATGTCAATTTCCAGGGGAATAATGAATACAACGATGGATTCTCGTATGATAACTGGGGTGGATATAATTTACTAGTGAAACTCAATCAGCATAATTCTGCTGTCAGACAATATTTATTAGATGTGGTTAGGTTCTGGGTTAGTGAGTTTGATGTGGATGGTATACGCTTAGATGCGGCGGATGTATTGGACTTTGGTTTTATGCATGAGCTACGTATGCTGGCAAATGATATCAAACCTGATTTTTGGTTGATGGGCGAAGTGATTCATGGCGACTATAGTCGTTGGGTAAATTCCGATACGCTACATTCTGTGACGAACTATCAACTATATAAAGCACTGTATTCTGGACATAATGAACATAATTACTTTGAGATTGCACATACAGTGCGCTATCTATTAGATAAAGGTAATTTACCATATCATCTTTATAACTTTGCGGATAACCATGATGTAGAAAGAATTTATACTAGACTTCATAACAAACAAGAGTTTGTACCATTACATATTTTGATGTATACACTACCAGGTATTCCTTCTATCTATTATGGTAGTGAATTTGGTATTGAAGGCAGAAAAGAGAAACATTCTGATGAAGTACTACGACCTGTAATTAACTTGGAAAACTATATAAATGCAGTAAACGAAAATGGCTGTACTAACATCATTGCTAGACTTGGCGAGATTCGACAAAAGAATGAAGTTTTTGCGAATGGTATTTATCAAGAACTTCGCTTAACAAATCGCCAATATGCATTCTCACGTACAAATGATTTTACGCAGGCTATTGTAGCGGTAAATAATGATGAATTTGAATCATCATTAGATATACCAGCAAATGGGACATATACGGAGCTATTGAGTGGAGAAATCCAAATAGCTGAAGGAAATCTACATATTCAATTGCATGCATGTTCAGGACAAATCTGGATTCGAAATTATGATGAGAAAGTTGTTAAGTATCAGGAAGCTAAGATTCCAGAAATCAAACAATTTGATGTAAAAGAAGAAATGATTCAACAGGTAATAGTAGACTATAGTAAATCCTATGAAGAGATGAGTGTGGAAGAACTACAGGCATGTATTCTAGAGAAACTAGCAAAGAATGGTCCAGTGACAGATCAAATGAAGCGTGATGTCGCAAACAACGTCTATCATAATTCATTGGTGAATTGGGTAAAGAGCTTTAGAAATTAAAAGTACCGCAGCGTAAGCTGCGGTATTACTATGTTTAGACTTTACGTTCATGCATTAAAACTAATGGAATCAATAGAACTATACAAGAAATCCAAATAGTTGGATAACCTAACTGTTTGGAGATAACTCCACCAAGTCCAGCACCGATTGCGAATACTACAATAATACCGAAGTAATGCATAGATTGGTGAAAGTATGATATATCTTTTGTTCGAAAGAAAGCGGAGAGTCTTGCGGTAGCACTCTTAATATTACCAATGCACATTGTACTAGCATATGTATTCCCGTTTACTTTGCGGAAGGATTGTACTTGTAGGGCACAGGAAAATGAGACAAGCATATTTGCAATGTTGTTAAGATTACCTGGAATAAAACCTACAAGGAATAGTGTGATAATTTCAATGAGTACAATATATTGTCTCCAGTGAAGAGATTTCTTTTCTTTTAGTCGTCCTTGTAGTTGTTCTGCTACAAATACACCTACAATGAAGGCAAAGATTGGTAAAAGGTAATTTAAGCTATGACTTAGATTTCCTTCCATCAGGTTCTGTGTCATTAAGACTAGATTACCTGTTTGTGCATTTGCGAACACACGATCTCGTGTATTAAATGTATATGCATCCTGTAGCCCTCCACTAAACGCAAGGAAGGCTGAGGTTATAAATGCGTCTGACATCTGTTGTTCTTTCATAGTTCACCATCCTTTAAAACTATTTCTAGAAAGTTCAGTCTAATATTAGGATGAATTGTAAATGAATACAAGACTAGTCACTAGAATGTAAAGGATTCTATGTAAGAAGTAAGTAAAGGTGATATGATAATACTGGTTATTAATTTTTTCACACATCATCGATTTTAACTAAATTATTTTTAAGTGGGTAAGGGGACATGGAAAAGAATAATTTATTTCAGCGTTTTCGCTATTGGCTAGATAAGCGAATGGCAAAGGGTACAGGGTAGTATGATTCGTGCTCTATCGTTTACGACTATTATTGTGATTTTATTTTTGGCTGGTATTCTAATTTTATTTGGAGTGAATGATGAATGTTCACCATTGCATGCAATATGGGATAGTTTTGCGACTGCAATTAATGCGGAAATTCCATCATCTGGAGATGGATCGCTATTATTCATTATCATTAATGCGATAGCGGCTATTATTGGTCTTTTCTTTACGAGTATTTTGATTGGTATTATTGCGACTGGTATTGAGACAAAACTTCAGAGTCTTAGAAATGGCAATGCGGAAGTTTTGGAAAAGAATCATACGATAATACTCGGTTGGAATGATACAACTTTTGCGATTCTTGCGGAGATTATGGAATCAAATCTAAATCGAGAGATGCAAACAGTTGTGGTGTTAGATAATGCATGTGAAAAGGCAGAAATGGATGATCAAGTACGTGCATTTATCGTGGAGAAGGATAAAGAGCGTGAGAAAATCGCAAAGAAGAACCATGAGCTATTTATCCCATATGCAAAAGCATACACAAATCTTATGTCGTTATGGAATGACAGCACATTATAGCAATTTAGAAAATTGTAATATACAGAACTGCAAATCAATAATCGTAAATGAAGACGATGATGAAGAAACAATAAAAAGTCATTCTTGCATGTAGTGGTATTATTAATGAACTACGCATGAGTGGTGTAAAGGGAAAGAAGCTTCCTTATATTACAGCGATTATTTATAATAAGGAAAAATATGAATACCGCAAGACTAGCAGGTGGGAAAGATTTGGAAGTCATCTGTTATCCAGAACTAATGTCACGTATCATGGCAAATTCTAGTAGAGCGGCAGGGATTATCACATGTGTTCACTACCTTATTTAATTATGAAGGAAGCGATATCTATTATGTAGATAAAAAAATAAGATTCAACTATCTGGTAAAAGAGTTATCGCAGCCGATGGACATAAGAAGCATATGAATGATTTAACCCTCTATGAATTGAATCAATATCTAACCAATGCGACAATTATAGGTGGTTCACATGGCAAAATTAATACTCGCATTGAACAAGGAAGACTCAATGAGAATCGTTGGGAAGGAATGGAATCCTGCTTACTACCAACAATGAAGAGTAAATTAGTAAAAGATGTAGATCACTTTTATGTATTACAGATGGATGATAATCCAATTGAAGTCACAAAGAATACATGTACCGTCTCTTGTAAGGAAGTTAGGGAAAAGAGCTTCAATCTAAATAAAAGACCAGATACAATTATTGGAGTTAGCTCCTTATTAATACAGGTATTAAAGGAGTTAGAAACATTCTTGCACGAAGAAACGGCTGTCTATATTTTAGAAACACAAGATAAATTAGAAAGATATCTAGCAGATGAAGCTGTACAAGAAGAAATTCAAAAGATTACAAATGTACGCCTCGAATGGGTGGCTCTAGATATCGATGATTACAATAGTATTTATGATTTTATGAATACAACAGAACACAAGGAAATTTACAGTGCAATGATTCTTTCGGATAATCTTTGTGTGGATGAAGAATTAACCAGACAAGAACAGAAAGAAATTGCGGATAACCTTACAATCTCTCGCTTATTATCCTTACGGAAAATAAAAAGTGATTTATTGCCAGAGTTATTTATTACTTGTGAGATGAATTATGATGAAAACAAGAATCTCGTAGAACGCTCAGGCTCAGAAGATTATATTGTAGGAAGTAATGTGGCGGCCTCTGTCATGACACAGATTTCTCAGTCAAGAGAACTACATCGTATCTTCTATGAGATTCTTGATTGGAGTGGATCTGAAATCTACTTACATAAAGCATTTAAGTATTTAGGATTTGAAAACCGTAAGGATGCAAAAGAAAAGATAGATCTACCAACACTGGCTGCGAAATTAGCACAGCAGAATGCAGTGTTTATTGGTTACTGTAAGTATGGTCAAAACGGTAAGTATCTAAAGCCAAAATTAAACCCACCAAAATGGAATAAAGATGGTACTCCATCCGAGTTGACATTTGGGTATCGAGACTACATTATTACAATTGCAAATCAAAATGGGTGATACATTTTGTTGTATAAATAATTCATTAAGAGATATATTATGTATGATGCAAAAAAATAGTCAAATTAAATTCTACGATGACACAATCAATTATGTTTCATTTGGTTATGGAAACAAGAATTTATTATTGATACTAGGTTTGAATACCGAGCGAATAAAAGGAAAAGCCTTACAACTTGCTTTTTTTACTATAGAAATTTTTTTGAGAGATTATAAAGTTTTTTTATATTTGATCATAAAGAACATCTCAATGAGAATTATGAGATTAGCGATATGGTGGAAGAGATTGCTTATTGTATCAAAAAAGTTAAATTTAAATAAAGTAGATGTTGTAGGGGGTATCTCAAGGGGGAATGATTGCTCAACTATTAGCTATAAATTACCCTGATATTGTTAAAAAAACTAGTTTTAGTGGCAACTACATCAAGAAATAATCCTACAACAAACAAGGTTGTAGATAGATGGATTGTTTTAGCTGAAAAATGGTGAGTTACAAGAACTGCAAAAAAATATGCTTGAAACTGTTTATTCAAAAAAAGATATATAGCAAAAAAATAAGTGGTTATCTATATTAGTACAAATTCTATCTAAGCCAAAAATTAGATCAACTGAATAGATTTGTTATTTTAGCTAGATCATGCTTAAAAATTTGATGTTTTTTTGATAAATTAGATAAAAATTCAATCTAAAAACTCTAGTTATAGGTGCTGCATTAGATCAAGTTATACCAGTAGAATTTTTCTAATGAACTTGCTGAAAAAAATAAATTGTCAGAAAAATTATTTTTTTGAAAAATAGTGGTCATGCAGTACATCAAGAAGTTTCTGATTTTAATAGAATAGTTTTAAATTTTTTTGATAAGTAGTAATTAAGAATTTAACTTTTCACTTGCGCATGGCTAAGCATTCACTAACCCTTCAGGTTAGGTATATTGAAAAACTGTACTTTTAACCATTAGAATAGAAAGGCAGGAGGTAAACACGAATGCTAAATAAATTACCAGAGAAATTAACACTTCTTCGAAAACATTACGGTCTTTCACAGGGTGATGTCGCAACAAAAAAATTAATGTGAAGTTTACCGATTATATGAATTGGGAAAATGGCAACAGTATCCCATCAATATCAAATATTCGTAAGTTATCTACGTTATTTGGTATTCCGGTTGAATCGTTTATTGATAATCGTAAAGTAATTGAATTACCTGAGGTAAAGGTAGTACCACCAGTACAGCCAGAGTCAAAACCAGAACCAGAACAAAAGCCAGATGAAACTGTCAAGGCTGATACAATCCATACGCAGAGAGTGAATTCTGTTAAGAATGACTTAGGTAGTACACGCGTAATGGATGCGGGGAAGATTAAGACAGCCGCAAAGGCTATGGACACAAACCAGCCTAAAAAAACAAGATAGTCAAAAAGAATCGCAAGAAGATATCTTATGCGATCATCGCTGGATGTTTGGTTGCGGTTATCGCAGTTATCGCAATTATCCTACGCTTTACAGCTGGCGGAAAGTCAAATTTCACTGTAGAAGTTTCTGAAATTAACCGTATCGCAGAAGGTGATACTTATACATTATTTATCAATAAGAATAATGCTTTAGAAGTGTATGGTGATTTCCAATATAAGAATGAATTCCAAGACGTTGTACAGGTTAGTGCATATGGCAGTCATGCGGTTGGTCTTAAGAAAGATGGTACAGTCGTAACAACTGATAAAAATGAGGAAGTTGCGAAGTGGAAAAATATTAAGGCTATCGCAGCTGGTAAAGACCATACTGTTGGTCTAACAAGTGATGGTAAAGTTCTTTGTGCGGGTAGTGAACTTGCGTGTCAGGTCAGTGATTGGACAGATGTAGAGAGTGTCTACGCTGGTGATGATGTTACATTTGCGATTGTAAATGGACAGGTAAAAGTGTCAGGTAACTCTGCAAACTTTAGTTCTATTAGTGACGCAAAGAAGTTAGCTGTTGGAGAATCACAAGTACTTGTTTTAAAGAAAGACGGCAGTGTTTCTGCTGTATCCCTAAAGGGAAACAGTACAAGTGATGTGTCTAGTTGGGCTAAGATTGCTTCAATTGCAGTTGGTAAAAACTATGTAGTTGGTGTACATGAAGATGGTACGGTCAGCGTTGTTTCAGATGATAAGGACTTAAAGGAAACAGTTGAAGCTTGGACAGATGTGAAGTATATCGCAGCGTATGATGATACGTTAGTAGCCTTCAATCGCTCGGGTAAGATGTATGGCTATGGAGATAACTCCAGTAGTCAATACGATAATTCGTTTAAGTCAGACGCAAAACAACTATCTCAAGTGAAGAATATTACATTCACAGTCACAACAGCGAATGTAAATATCGCTTGGGATCCAGTTGAAAAATGCGGATTACTATGAATTAACAATAAATACAAATCCAATTACAGAACATAAGAATATTATTTCAAATAGTGATAGTATCGCATCCTCATCTCTTAAAGATGGAGAGACATACGTCGTAACAATCACAGCACATTCCAAGAAGGAAGATAAGTATAAGACAAGTGAGAAGACTTCTATCAACTTCGCATATAGCGCAAAGACAGTACAGCTCAACTCACCAACAGATATTACATCTACTGGCTTGCAGAATGCATGGCACTTTGCATGGTCTGCTGTAGAGAATGCGGATAAGTATAACATCTCAATCGATGGAACACTTGCGGCATCTAATGTTGAAGGAACATCCATTACGATTGATGGTATCTCATTTGCAGAAGGCTCTGAACATGAGATTAGTATTACAGCTCTTTCATCAAATCCAGCATACACAGAAAGTGTGCCAACGAAGGCTAAGATGAAGTATACTATCAGCAAAGGTAAGATTAAGGTTAATCTTGAAAAGCCAGATGGTAGTAGTGCTGGTTCAAAGACATATGAACTCAATGTAGGTTCATACTATGTTCAGAATATTGTCAAACCTAGTGATATCCCAAGTGGATTCAAACTGACAAGTGAACCTGTTCAAGCTGAAGTTATGAATGGGCAAACAACAGAAGTAACGATTAAATTAGAAGCGAATTAATTGCAAGGAGAAACACATGGACAGACTTTGGTATTATACAAAACGAGGTAGCACAGAAATTTGGCCCATTTACAGATGCGGAATTAGTGCAGTTCATCAAACAAGAAATTCTTTGCAAGGATGACTATATCTGGATGCCAGATTTGAAGAATTGGTTGGAAATATCAAATTCAATCTATGCAATCTATTTACCAGACTTCAGATACAACAGTAGAAATATAAAGAAAAGAATGTATTTTTAGGAAATCCTATCAATACATTCTTTTTAAATACATGCATTATTTTCTACGAATACTTTGGAGTGTTGTTGTTCCAATGATTGTACCAAGACTAAGAGCTATAAGAGATAGTCCACAATCAAATGCTTGAATTTCTGCTAGTCTGATATTACCAGTTACGATAGAAGCAATCATATAATGAAACATGTCTCCGGGAATAAGTGGAATAATGGATGGATAGATAAAGTAGGCAGTAGGAACCTGAAGCTTACGGGACATAAACTCCCCATACAGTGAAGCTACAAGTGCAGAAACCAAAGTAATCCCAAAATCGATTTTGCACAAAACTAGAGAGTGTAATATTCACAAGACGTACTAAGAACCCACCAAGACCTGCATACACTAACTTGTCTTTTCCATGAATACCGAATGTGATACTAAAAGCTAACGAAGCAGTAAAGGATAATAGTAAAATCAAGATATTGTTTACCATGCGCCTGCTCCTCCCATCAGAATAACCGCGAAGTACATGCCGGCAGCTAGAGATGCACTCTCTAAAAATACATTTAATAATTGTAGGATACCATTGAACTCATGGCCACAGATTAAATTACGGAATGCATTGACTAAAGGGATACCTGGAATCATTAGTAAGCTGATAGAAATCAAAGTCCACTGTGTATCTGCAATCAATCCTACTCTGACTAATAGGAAGGATAGAATTGTGCCTAAGAACATACTAACAATATTGTTAATAATCTTTTCAGTACGTAGTTTTGAAAGGCCGAAATTTATCCAGTATAGACAGAATGAAACAAGTGCAGTGGCTATCATATCAGTTGGTTTACCACCCTAGAATAAAAACAAATACAAGTGATGGCAAGTACTTGGTAAAAATAGAGTTGTTACAACACTATACTTCTTTACGTTTTGAGCTTGGTCTAGTATATTCTGCAGTTGTTCAGTAGGGATAGGGGTGATTACCAACTTGGTGCATAATATTGTTTAAAACACGTAACTTTTCCAAGTTGATAGATATTGTAGAAATATCTAACTGCTTCATATATGTATTTCCATCAGTACCACGGAAACAAATACTTACATACTGATGTGTCATAACAGTGCTAAGTTCAGTTAACTGATACGCATGTGCATTCTTTTTCAATGGCAAACTCTACATGTTCAAGAGTTGAACCGTTCGATAGTAGTGCATGTGCTAGTTTTTGTCAGATAATTTAATATCTGTTCCATTTCTAAACGACTATTCATTATGTTCTCCTTGTTCGGCTTATAGTATATATTTAGTTTTCATTCGTTAGCAAGGGGAAATGTAGAGATAGTAATTTCATAGTTATTGTTCAAATGATGTTATAGTAAAACAGGGTGATAAAATGAAAGAAAAAGTTGGTTCAGTTTATTCAATTGCACAGGATAACCCATGGGTAACAAGTTGTACAGTCTCAAAAAGAAGTAATGAGTCAGGTCAGTTATTACTCACTTGCGGAGAATACAGATATCAGTGCAGAAATCTACCCGTATTACAAATTGATCTATGTTCATACAGGAAGAGCAATTGTTTATACAAACGATGATGAAAAGACAGTCAATGTCGGTGAAGCAATTATCGCACATATTAATATTCCTGTAGGAATCAAAACAGATCAAGGAACCATTTATACTGAAATCATGATAGGAGAAAAATAGTATGATGAACAGCGCAGTAAAACCAGGTGAAGTATTTGGATTAAAGGATTTAGTACCATATCAGGATGGTAAGATTGTAAACATGGATGTTGCACACAATGAAAAGATGAAGTTTGTTGTGATGGCATTCGATGCAGGAACAGGCTTATCTGAACACGCAGCTCCAGGCGAAGCATTAGTATTTGCGTTAGATGGTAGTGCAACAATTATCTATGAAGGTGTAGCACATGAAATTCATGCAGGTGAACAGTTCTGCTTTTGCAAAGGGATGGCTTACACGCAGTAAAAAGCAAACGAAAAGTTCAAGATGGCTTTATTATTAACTTTATAAGAAATGTAAAATGTCTCAGTGATGAGGCATTTTTTTTTTGATAAAAAGAAAACTGTACTTTCTTTTATAGAAATACAGAAAGTACAGTGAGAAAGAAACCTACAAATATAAACCAACCTAATATATAACCCTTTAGATAATGCTTGCATAATGCAACATATTCACGAATCATTGCGCTAGGCCAGAAATAGAATGCAATAGGAGCACCGATACCAATCGCTGGGATATTTAACGAACGGCATAGTAGAAGTGCACGATAAACATGGAAGTTGGAAGTAACTACCGCAATACGCATGCGACCACCTCTACGCTTGATGATTTCAAAAGAATTACGCATATTTTCAAATGTATTGACACTCTTATCTTCTAAGATGATTTGATGGTTTTTAATTCCCTTATCGATAAGGTATGTATGCATGGCCTCTGCTTCGGATACCTTTTCGTCAGAACCTTGACCACCAGATACAACAATATAACAAGATGATACTGACTTGTTAAATACACGAATTGCTTTATCAAGACGATTACTTAAGATCTTTGTTGGTGTTAGACCATCGACTAAACCTGCACCGAGGACAACAATGTAGTCAAAATCAACATGTCTTGGAAGTAGTTGAATAAATATGGAATAGAACATAAATGCCACAAATACAAGTGAGATATATAAGACACTAAAGCCAAAACCCCATTTTAATCAAAGTAGGAAAAATCCTGTATTAGATGGATTGAGTAATCCATAAAATTGTTAGTAGCTGTAATGAAGGATGTAAACAGATAAAATTCACCAGCTAAAATAAAGATGCCAAACGCACTTGATAGGAAACTTATAATATGGAATCCTTCCTTACAAAACATCTGGATACTATTCACTATTAATAAGAATGGAATGATAAATATCAAGAACATAAAGGTAGTGACAAATATACTTGAATATATAGTCGCAATCCTGGATATACCTGAATGCTGCACAGAGAAAAACAAAGAGTGCAAATAGTAGGATTAATAAAAAAATACTGCATTACGAAAACGTCTAGAATCCTTGAAGAAGGAATACAAGAATATCGCAAGTGATACAATCACCATAAATTCAGGTGTAAGAATATAATTCATGAATGTAAACATGGAGAAATAGTAACACAAATGGCATATGTTGTGTAAAAAATATCTACATCAACTCTGTATTATACTTTTAAGCTTCCTAGAATTACGCTATAATCAAATAAACCGTTGATTGGAAATAGTACTACAATATACCGGCATAAGAGAGAAGCATATTTGGTGAGAGTGCTTTGGCAAATGGTGTTGATGGGAATGCCTCCGAGAGGGTCTTCTTGATATGTAGAGAAGGACGTTGCACTAATGTTATCAGTGAAATTCTAAAGAGTGGATACGCATAGCGTCTTTTTAAGGAAGACGCTTTTTTAACAGGAGGAAGAATATGATCAGACTGTATAATACAAAGACTTTACAAATCGAAGAATTCAAACCAATTCATGAAGGACATGTGGACATGTATGTATGTGGGCCAACTGTGTATAACTATGCACATATCGGTAATGCACGACCAATGATTGTGTTTGATGTGTTGAAACGTTTATTCGAAGCAGAAGGATATAGCGTTACGTATGTATCTAACTTCACAGATGTTGATGACAAGATCATTAAGAAAGCTGCTGAAGAAAATACAACAGAGGCAGTGATTGCACAGCGATATATTGATGCATACCAAGAAGTACGTACATTACTCAATACAGAACTTCCAGATATTACACCGCGTGTTACAGAAACAATGGATAAGATTATTGAATTCATTGATAAACTTGTTAAGACAGGTCATGCCTATGAAGCAAATGGTGATGTATATTTCTCTGTTGAATCTGTACCAACTTATGGTGAGATTTCTCATCAGCACATGGATCAATTAGAGGCTGGTGCACGTATTGAAACGAATGACCAAAAGAAAAATCCATATGATTTTGCGCTATGGAAGAAGACAGATATGGGTATCAAGTGGAATTCTCCATGGGGAGAAGGTCGTCCTGGTTGGCATACGGAATGTGTTGTAATGATCAATGATAATATTGGTGATTGTATCGATATTCACGGTGGTGGTATGGATTTGAAGTTTCCTCACCATGAAAATGAAGCTGCTCAACAAGAAGCGATGCATGGCAATACGCTCGCTAACTATTGGGTACATAATGCCATGGTAAATATCGATGGACAAAGATGTCTAAGTCACTAGGTAATACGATGTGGGCAAAGGATGTTGTTGTATCTCTAGGTACAAACCTAACAAGATGGTTAGTATCCTCTGTACATTATCGCAAGGAATTAAACTTCTCTGATGAGACAATTGAAACTGCCCGTAAGGAATTAGATAAAGTATTAACACCACTGAAGCAATCATATATCAAAGCTGCACTTGCAGATTATGTCATGGGCGATGATTATGATAAGGAATCATATCGTGCATTCTTGGATTGCTTGGATGATGATATGAATACACCAAATGCGTATGCGGTTATCTTTGAAACTGTGAAGAAGTTAAATCAAACATTACGTCAAAGAGAAATTGACTTTGCACAGTTAGCTCTTTACAGCAATGCTGTGGAAAAGATGTTGAATGTATTGGGTATTGTTGTGGATAAACCGGTAATTGACGAAGCAGAGAAGGAATTATTTGCGAAGTGGAATCAAGCCAAGGCAGATAAAGACTTTGATAGTGCAGATAAGTACCGTAATGAATTAGTGGAAAAGGGCTTATTGTAATGAACCCATTAGAATGCAATGGTAGAACACTAGCATTTCTTGGCGATGCGGTTTGGTCTCTTGCGGTTCGTGACTTCTTGGTTCAAGAAGGGCAGGGCAAAGGAAAAATGCTCCAAAAGCTAAGTATTTCCTTTGTTTCCGCAAAAATCGCAAGCAAGATTCTATTCGCTTCTTCATGAAGAAAACTTCTTTACTGAAGAGGAAGAAGCGACGTATCGTCGTGGACGCAATGGAAATACAGGTAGTGTTCCAAATAATACGGATGTTGTGACATATCGTATGTCGACAGGATTTGAGGCAATCTTAGGTGCTTTATATCTTGAAAATAAACAAGATCGTATTAGACAAATTTGGGACAAAGTACGGACACTTTAGGGAGGACTTCTATGGCACAATTTGTGTACGGGAAAAATGTTGTAAAACAGATGTTGATGGATAACTCCAAGATCAAACAAATTTACATGTCAGTAGACGATAGAGATGTAGAACAGTTGGCTCGTAAAACAACGAGTACAACTCAAAAGAGTGGATAAGAAGACATTAACACAGATGACAAAGACAGACCGTCATCAAGGTGTTGTGGCTGAAATTGATCCATACCGTCTATATAGTGTAGATGAAATTGTACAGAGTGTTTCTGAGGATGGTAAGGGTCTTATCATTATGCTCGATGAATTAGAAGATCCACATAACTTGGGAGCGATATTACGTACAGCTGATGCGATTGGTGCTACTGGTGTCATCTTTAAGAAGACCAATGCAGTAGGCTTAACGCCTACCGTTGCGAAGGTTAGTGCTGGTGCAATTGATACAGTGAAATGTGCTTCTGTTACTAATCTTTCTAGAACGTTAGAAGACCTACAGAAAAAAGGTTGGTGGGCTGTTGGAACAGATATGGATGGACAGGATTATCGTTCTGTAAAGTATGATTTCAATACTGTATTGATTATTGGAAATGAAGGTAAGGGTATCTCAAGGCTCCTACGTGAAAAGTGTGACTTTGTAGTATCACTACCAATGAGAGGAAAGATTGAATCGTTGAATGCGGCAGTATCTGCTGGTATTCTAATGTATTCGATTTACAACATGCGTTTCCCACTATAGGGGGAGTGTTGTATGGAAAAGGACAATCCAAGTGAACTGTTATATATGTGTAGAATGGGTGATGCGCACGCGCAATATCGCTTATTTGCACAGTATGAAGGTTTACTTACATCGCTGGTGAATCAAACAATACAGGTATATCCACCGGTGAAAAACTATAAAGATGATTTATTGCAGGAGGCACGTCTTGGTTTACTTGTGGCGATACATTGTTATCGGGAGGATAATCAAGCTAGTTTTAAGACCTTCTTGTGTATCATCGCAAAGAGAAGAGTTTGGAATGTCCTACGACAACTTTCAACGATTGGAAGAAATGAAGGTGCAGATGTACTGGCATTAGATGCGATGATGAATGAAGATGAAATATTCTATGATGTTGTAGAACAACAAAATAAGATGTTTAACCCAGAGTATTATTATCAGTATGTCGATGCATTTAAACAAATGACACAAGGTGTCATGTCATTATCACATCGAGAAGTAGATGTAATGCGCTCTTGGTATGATGGGGATTGTTATGAAGAAGCAGCCCGCAATCAGAACTGTACGGTAAAGGCATATGATGGTCGTTTACAGAGAGTGCGAGCCAAGATTAAAGATTACATATATCATAATCAATGATAAAACTTGACAGATAGTGTATGATAGTAAAGTAAACTGAAACAGAAATAGTAAATGCATGTCAGCGATGATTATCGATGGCATGCATTTTGTCATTTTATAGAAGATTTGAATATTCGCTCAAGTGTCGGTTATAAAAACAAACTGCTTCAGTATAGTTTGAAAAGGAGAATACTATGAAACTTAAAAAAACTAATGACAGGGAGTACTTGCGGCATTCATGCTTGCAGGTTGTGCTCCAAAACAACAACAGAACGCTACAAAATTAAAAATCGTAGCTACAACATTTCCACAATATGATTGGATCCGTGAGATTATCGGGAAAGACAATACAAATGTGGACCTACAATTATTGATGAAGAACGGTGGAGACTTGCATAGTTATCAACCAACTGCGGGTGATATCGCAAACATCTCTGATGCAAATCTATTTGTATACGTTGGTGGTGAGTCTGATGAATGGGTGGATGATGCGTTAGAAGAAAAAGACCAACAAAGATATGAAGGTTGTTAACATGATGCAGACACTTGGTGATGACATCGACGAAGAAGAGGAAGGTTTAGAAGATCACGACCATGATCACGATCATGATCATGATGAAAAGGACCACGATCACGATGAAAAGGACCATGATCACGACCATGACCATCATGATGAAATTGAATATGATGAACATGTGTGGTTATCACTCAAGCGTGCTCAAAAAATTGTAAAAGCAATTGCGGATGAATTAGTAGAATTGGATCCAACAAATGCGAAGAAGTATCAGGCAAATGCGGAAGCGTATATCGCAAAGTTAGCTGCTTTAGATAAGTCCTATGAATCTACAGTGAATGCTGTAAAAGATAAAACTTGGATCTTTGCAGACCGTATGCCATTCCACTATTTAGCAAAAGATTATGGTATTACAACATACGCCGCATTCAATGGTTGCTCAACAGAGACAAATGCAAGCTTTGATACAATTGTCACTCTTGCCAAGTACGCAGATGAGTTTGGTATCAACCATATTATGACAATTGAAAGCTCAGATCATAAACTAGCAAAAGCAGTTATTGAAAAATACAGCAGAAAAGAATCAAGAAATTCTAACATTAAATTCACTACAGTCCGTTAGCCAATCAGATATCGATAAGGGCTTAACATACTATGGTGCAATGGAAGAGAATTTAAAGGTACTAGCACAAAGCTTTAACACGGAGGTTAAGTAAGATGACACATTTGATTACATGTAAAAATCTATCCGTTGGACATGAACGCATGAAAGTTGCGGGACCTTTTAACTTGGAAATCAACAGTGGAGATTATTTATGTGTAATCGGTGAGAATGGATCTGGTAAATCCACATTCATGAAAACCATCTTAGGCTTAATCAGTCCTATTGAAGGAACGATTGAACATGATGAATCCTTCAACGCAAGAGAAATTGGATACCTTGCTCAACAGACACAGGTACAAAAAGATTTCCCATCTTCCGTTGAAGAAGTTGTTTTATCCGGTTTTGTAGGTCACTTAGGACATCGCTGGTTCTATAACAAGAAAGAAAAAGAACTTGCAAAGAGTATATGGCCAAAACTGGTGTCGATAAACTTGCAAAGCATTGTTACCGTGATTTATCCGGTGGACAACAACAGCGTACGTTACTTGCTAGAGCGTTATGCGCTGCTGATAAGATGATTCTATTAGATGAACCTGCAGCAGGGCTTGATCCAGATGCAATGCAGTATATGTATGATTTAATTTCGAAGTTAAATAAAGAAGGCATGACAATTGTGATGATTACGCATGATGTACCTGCAGTGGCGCAATATGCAAATCGTATTGTTCGCTTCATGGATGGTAAAGTTAAAGAAATATCCACAGATGAATATCGAAAGGTGGTGGAAGAATGCTAGCTGAATTACTACGCTATCTTGAATATCCCTTTTGTAAGATATGCCATCGTTGCGGCGATGTTAATATCCCTATGTTCTGCACTTGTAGGTGTTATCCTTGTACTAAAGAGATACTCCTATATCGGTGATGGATTATCACACGTTGCCTTTGGTGCGATGGCGATTGCTCTTGTGCTTGGGATGATTCAACAAAAGATGTATCTTGTCTTCCCGATTACAACAGTAGCGGCTATCCTAATTCTAAAAATCAGGCCAAAAATAAAAAGAGTCCGAGGTGATGCAATCGTTGGTATGATTTCTACCGGTGCACTCGCACTTGGGTATCTATTAATGAATTTATTTCCACCAAGTGCAAATATCAGTGGTGATGTATGTAGTACACTCTTTGGCTCTACATCGATTTTGACACTTTCCAAAGCAGAGGTTTGGTTATGTGTAATCGCATCTATTATTGTTTTGATTATATTTGTGATGTTATATCCAAAGATTTTTGCGGTAACCTTTGATGAAAACTTCTCCAAGGCAATTGGTCTTAAGGCAAATCAGATTAATCTAATCTTGGCAGTTATTATTGCGGTTATCGTTGTTCTAGCAATGAATCTTGTAGGTTCATTATTGATTTCTGCATTAGTCATCTTCCCTGCATTATCAGTCATGCAGTTGTTTAAGAGTTTTAAAGCTGTATTGATTGGTGCTGCAGTACTATCGGAGATCTGTACGATTACAGGTATGCTTGTGGCAATTCTTTGCAGTACACCTGTAGGTGCTACGATTGTTACAGTAGATATTATTGCGTTTATTATCTGTTGGTTGATTCGTGCAATGAAAGCGTAAGTAGTAATGAAATATATTAAGAAGTTTGTCTTAATCTTTCTAAGTGTTGGAATGATTACATTAGCCTTTCTATACACTCATCAACCAAATGCAGTAACGCCAGAACAAAGTAAAGAGACAGAAGTGGATTATGACTTGTCTGTACTAAGTGGAAATGTTGTTTATTCGCAAGTATATGCAATGATGACAAATCCAGAAGAATATGTGGATAAGACATTTAAGATTTCCGGAGTCTTTGCGCTAGGCAAAGATAAAGATGGTAATACAATGTATGGCTGTATTATCAAAGATGCGTTGGGATGTTGCCAACAAGGTATTCAATTCCAATGGAAGGGAAATCATAAATATCCAGAGGATTATCCGGACTTAGGGACAGAGATTACAGTTGTAGGAACGTTTAGTTATCAAAAGGATGGAAATATTGTTTCCTTATTATTAAAGAACGCAGAAATGAAGGTGGATTAAAACCCACCTTTTTGTATGTAAATGCTATTTTTGCCTTATTTATCATTTGTTGGTAAATATTATACAATTCTTGTTTTTTTGACTTTCTGATAATTGGTCATTTTTATTTATATCGTAATCATCTACTAAAGACACATGATAGGCTACCATTTTTGCCATTCTTTACAGCAATGACATCTGGAACGAACATTCCTTTTTTACCATTGCTATCTTCTTGGAAACTGTCAGAAATATATTTTGAAAGATTTTGATAGTTTTCTTCTCTTTCGGCACGTGTTTCTCCCATCCCTTTATTTGCGTCAATATAATAAATTGAAATGTTATTATCTTTTTGCGACTGCATTCAAAAATAGGTACAGCACGTTCACACCATGGACAACCAACTTTCCCGTAGTATAGAATCCCTGAATAACCTTCTGTAAAAAAATTTGATTGAGCTTTCAAATGTGATTTCTTTGAATACAGGGTTATCATCAGCTAAGAATGAATAACTTTTTAAATCGGATTCTTTTTGATCAACATAAATTAGGTTTAATACCTCTGTAGTGTTAGAATTTTGGCTTTCTGATGTAGGTTTGCAACCAAATAATAAAGTAGATGATAGTAAAGCATAAAGCAACTTTCGAAAGTTATGCATAACACCTCCATGATTCAATTGTTCCGTATAATTCATAAGAATTAATGGAATTTGATATTCACTTTTTTTAAATATGATATATCCAATCATAATTCCAAATGTATCGATTAAAAATATCTACAACATCAAAGATACCTCGGTGACTAATAAATTGTAATATCTCAATAGAAGTTATCAGGAACAAGGATATAAGTAGTGCTGAGGTTACTTTAAAATGTTTGAGCCAATATCCAATTGGAATAAAAAAACAATCAAGTTTAATATAATTTGAGAAAGATTTGCTATTTCAAAATTAAAGAGTTCAAGAAGATTTAGGTTAATGTTGTTGTCATGATAGACTCTAAAAAAATAGTAATAAAAATCATTACAAGAAAAATAAATTACCCAGAGTAGTCGCAATACAAATGTTGGAATACGATGAGATGGATTCAATAATAAATAGCTACTGCCATAAAAATATGAGAGTTTGACCAAAATAAAAATCAAAAAGATATAAAAGTGGCTCAATTACACATAATCCTTGGAAGTGAGAGTCCAAAAAATTACTAGTAACATAATAGAAAACTAGGAAACTAATGATACAAGTTAAAATGATATGTAGTATTCGGGATGATTTTCTCATATTAATATCCTTAACTATTATTATCATATATCAAAATGAAACTGATTTGTGATTTTCATATGAAACAGGTGGTTGGCTCGTTGCGAGTTTGCGAATTATGTGCTATTGTAATCAAGACTTTGAAGGAGTTTTTCGTAATGGCAAAAGAGGCAAGAAAAATTATTCTTGCGTGTGAAGAATGTCTTGCACGCAACTATACAACAAATGGTTCGAAAAACAGCACAAAGAGATTGGAGCTCAAAAAGTTCTGCCCAAAATGTGGCAAGATGACGCTCCATAAAGAAACAAAATAGAAAGTAGGCAAGGCGATGTCTGAAGAGATGAAAGATAAGAAAGCTGCGAAGTCTGAAAAAGCAGCAGGCTAAGGAAGCTAAGAAATTAGCCAAGAAGAACAAACCAGACAAAAGACCATTGGTTTACAATCAGCGGTATTACAAAAAGAAGCAAAGCGTGTTCGTTGGCCACATTGGACTAACCAAGGTAGCGAAGAAGGAACACTACAAAATACTGCTGAAGTATTAGCATTCACAATATTCTTTGCACTATTCTTTGTGTTGTGTGATTTAGGTGTTGCATATCTAATGAAAGTTTTCGGGATTGGAGCGTAACAATATATGACAACAAATGAGAAGGCAGTAATTTCTGCAATTGATGATGAACATGAAACTAGATGGTATGTTGTAAATACATACGCTGGTCATGAAAACAGAGTTAAGGAAAAATCTTGAGAAGCGTGTTGAAACAATGGGCATTCAGGATTCCTTATTCCGTATTGTAGTCGCAGAAGAAACAGAGACTGTTATTGGCAAGGATGGAAAACCAAAGGATGTTAAGACAAACGTATTCCCAGGTTACCTCTTCGTTGAAATGAAGATGACAGATGAAGCTTGGTACGTTGTACGTAATACCCGGTGTTACAGGATTTATCGGTTCCTCTGGTGGTGGTGCAAAGCCATTCCCAGTTGCACCAGATGAAATGGAAGCTATCTTACGCCGTATTGGTCAAAGTGATAAGAAGATTTCAATTAATTTCGAGATTGGTGATACAGTGAAAATTCTTGCTGGTCCATTCAGTGGAATGGAAGGAAGAGTTGCGTCATTGAATGATCAGACACAGACGGCTAATGTATTAATTATGTTGTTTGGTCGTGAAACACCAACTGATATCAACTATGGTGATTTAGAAAAAGTAGAATTGTTCTAGGAGGTTGACATGACAGTAGAATTAACAAAAATCCTAACAAGTTATGCGATTTTCGCGGTAATTTGGTATGTCCTACAGACCTTCGGATATTTAAAAGTATTACGTAAGACACCTGAAAATAAGATTCTTGCATTTGTTCCAGTATTACGTGAACTTGTGATGTTCAAACTAGTTTGGAAATCTAAGTATGCTGGAATTATATGGTTTGTATGTGCACTCGGTGGTCTAGCATTATTCTTGGCTGCTGCTAATACAGGTATACAGATTATTGGATGGCTTGGTCTTGTGATGATGATTATATCAATCGCAATTCATATCAAGCGATCTGGAAAGCAAGCAAAAGCATTCAACATCAGTGGTGGTATTACAACATTATTAATTTTCGCTAACCCAATCGGAAATATCGTAATCGGTATGGGGCAAGCTGAATACAAAGGTGCAAAATAGAGGGTGTAGGAAACTACACTCTTTCCTTTTAGGAGATATGCCATGAAAAAACGAAAGATGAGTTTGAAGCATTTAAAGAAATATCATAAAGAAAGTATTCTTGCGCCCTTATTTAAATTATTAGAGGCGTTAATGGATTTAACAGTTCCATTAGTGATTGCTCAAATCATCAAAAATGGAATTGGGCAGAATGATATGGGTTTTGTCTTGAAGATGTTTGGAATTTTGTTGTTGCTTGCGGTATTAGGGATGATATTCTCCTTTACTGCACAATGGTTTGCGGCTAAGGCAAGCACTGGGTATGCAACAGATTTAAGACAAGAATTATTTGATAACATTCAAGATTTAACGTATGCAGAACTAGACCAACTTGGAACGGATACATTAATCACACGTATGACAAGTGATGTATTACAGGTACAAACGGGATTAAATCTTGCTTTACGTCTATTACTAAGAAGCCCATTCATTGTATTTGGGGCAATGGTTGTCGCATTTACTATCGACGCAAAATCAGCACTTATCTTTGTGGTAACGATACCAGTCCTTGCAATCGTTGTATTTACCATCATGTGGATTAGTATTCCACTTTATACAAAAGTACAGGGTGCATTAGATAAATTATTAGGAACATTACGTGAAAACTTATTGGGTGTTAGAGTTATTCGTGCATTCCGTAAGGAAGATGCGGAGGTCCAACAATTTAATCAAGAGAATGATATCTTAACAAAGTATAACGAACATGTAGGTCGCTTATCCGCATTAATGAATCCACTCACATACATTTTGATTAATGTGGCTATTATTACATTAATGTATGTGGGTGCGATCCGTGTTGATGGTGGCGTCATTGCACAAGCAGATATTGTTGCGTTATACAACTTAATGGCGCTGATTATTGTAGAACTAATTAAACTATCATCTCTTATCATCACAATAAATAAATCGCTTGCATGTCTTGAACGTATTGAAGCAGTGCTTATGGTAAAGCGTCAGATGGTTTATCAGATAGAACCTGTAAAAGAAGATGATAGTGCTCCAGCGGTTGTTTTTTTGATCAAGTATCCTTTTCTTATCCACATGCGGTGCAGATGCGATATCGAATATTAGTTTTTGAGGTAAATCGCGGTGAGACGGTTGGTATTATTGGTGGAACCGGTTGTGGTAAATCAACAGTTGTACAACTGATACCACGTTTCTATGATGTACAAAGTGGAAAAGTATGCGTGAATGGTGTAAATGTAAAAGACTATCCACAGGGCGAACTTGTGGCAAAAGTTGGAATGATTCCTCAGAAGGCAGTTCTATTTGAAGGAACAATTCGAGAGAATATGCAGTGGGGGAAAGAAGATGCGACGGATGAGGAAATCTGGCATGCATTAGAAATCGCACAGGCATCAGATGTAGTGAGAAGTAAGAATGGATTAGATGCAATGATTGAACAAAATGGTCGTAACTTATCTGGTGGGCAGAAACAACGTCTTACAATTGCACGTGCATTATTAAGGAATCCTGAAATATTAATCATGGATGATTCCGCAAGTGCTTTGGACTTTGCGACAGATTTAAAGTTGCGACGTGCAATTCAAAATTTAGGAAACCAAATGACAGTTTTCATCGTTTCACAGCGTGCTTCTACAGTGCGTGCAGCGAATCAGATATTAGTATTAGATGATGGCAATCTAGTTGGAAAAGGAACGCATGATGAACTGATGGAAAATTGTAAGGTTTATCAGGAAATCTATTACTCTCAATTTCCAGAAGAAAAAAACCTCAGGAGGTGATGGCATGAAAAAAGGGCACATCATTCCAGACCTTAGGGAAAGTTTTAAAGTTTATTGGGAAGTATAAAGTTTTACTCGCATTTAGTATTAGTTTATCTATTGTGGCGGCGATATTACAGTTGTATGTACCAATCTTGTTTGGTGACGCAATCGATACAGTTATCAAACAAGGAGAGGTACACTATTCACAACTTCTTTCAGTTTTAATCAATATTGGAATCTGTATTACGATTGCATCAATTAGTCTTTGGGTTATGAATCTAATCAACAATCGTTTAACATATCAGACGGTTAAAGAGATTCGTGCAAAGGCAATGCGACACCTTCAACATATTCCACTCTCTTATCTAGATGTACATAGTACAGGGGATATTGTTCAGAGTGTTATTCCGGATGTAGATCAATTGTCGGATGGATTATTGTTGGGATTTACGCAGTTGTTTACAGGTGTAGTGACAATTGTTGCGACGCTAGTATTCATGTTATCAAAGAATATACTTATTACGTGTTGTGTGATTGTGTTAACACCAGTTAGTTTCTTCGTGGCAAGATTTATCTCGACACGTTCGTATCGTTTGTTTCAAAGACAGACAAGTATACGTGGAAAAACAGACTGCATTCATTAATGAAATGATTGGTAGCGAGAAGGTTGTAAAAGCATTTGGCTATGAGAAGCGTGCTTCAACACGTTTTGAAAAGATGAATAAAGAACTACAAGAATATAGTCAAAATGCACTATTTATTAGTTCTCTTACAAATCCATCTACACGCGCAGTCAATAATGTGATTTATGCAATTGTGGCAGTGCTTGGTTCTTACAGTATTATGAAAGGTAATTTAACGGTTGGCGGACTAACGGTGTTACTATCATATGCCAATCAATATATGAAACCATTCAATGATATTAGTTCTGTAGTGACAGAGCTACAGAATGCGATGGCTTGCGCAGATCGTGTATTTACTTTGATTGAGGCTCCAACTGAAAGTGTAGATCCAAAACTAGATTTGGTTGAAAAAGGAAGGTACAATTGATATTCAAAATATATTCTTCTCTTATCTACCAGACAAAAAAAGCTGATTGAGAATTTTAACTTTAGCGCTAAAAGTCGGCACGACAACTGCTATCGTAGGACCAACAGGTTGTGGCAAAAACAACTTTTATCAACTTATTAATGAGATTTTTATGATGCAAATCAAGGCGCAATTATGATTGACGACCAGAACATCTATGAAGTAAGCCGCAAATCAATTCGCAAGAACTTTGGTATGGTTCTACAGGATACATGGTTAAAGAATGCAAGTATTCGTGATAACATCGCTTTTGGTGTCGAGAACGTTAGTGATGAAGAAATTATCGAAGCCGCAAAGGAAGCGCATAGTTGGGAATTTATTCGTCGTATGCCACATGGATTAGATACAATCGTTACAGATGATAGTTTAAGCCAAGGACAGAAACAGTTACTTTGTATTACCAGAGTATTATTGAGCAAACCTAACATGTTAATCCTTGATGAAGCGACTTCTTCTATCGATACACGTACGGAGCTTGAGATTCAAGAAGCTTTTAACAATCTTATGAAGGGACGAACTAGTTTTGTCGTTGCGCATCGCTTATCAACGATTCGAAACGCTGACCAAATTATTATCATGAATGCTGGTAGAATTATTGAACAGGGCAATCATGATACATTGATGGCACAAAATGGCTTCTATAGTCAGTTATATAACTCCCAATTTGTGACGACAAATGAATAAAACCACTTGAAATTAGCGCAAATAGGCTAGGTTAGCATCTTTTATCTTGACGCAAAACCTATATTAGCCTATTATATAAAGGCACTTTTAGTGCGCTCATGCGTGGGAGGATAGCAATGTCCGCTGACCACTGCATGTGGATTCTAATATAAGGAGGAAAACCACATGGCAAAGAAAATTGCAAAAGTAGCTAAGCTACAATTCCCTGCTGGTGGAGCTAAACCAGGACCAGCTCTAGCATCTGCAGGTATCAACATGCCTAAATTCTGTACAGAATTTAACGACAAAAACTAAGGACCGTCACGGTGACATCGTTCCTGTAATCATTACAGCTTACGAAGATAAGTCATTTGACTTCGTCATCAAGACAACTCCAGCTGCTATCTTATTAAAGAAGGCTGCTGGTATCAACAAGGCTTCTGGAACACCAAAGACAGTTAAAAGCCGGTAAGATTACAATGGCTCAGTTAAGAGAAATCGCTGAGTATAAGATGCCTGACCTCAACGCTAATGACGTTGAAGCGAGCAATGAACATCATTGCTGGTACAGCACGTAACATGGGTATCGTAGTAGAAGGCGAGGCTAAGTAACAATGGCAGGGAAAGAAGTACAGAGCAGCGTTAGAACAAGTAGATAGCGCTAAACTTTATGATTACAAGGAAGCGATTGCTTTTAGCTAAGAAGATCAGCACAACTAAGTTTGATTCTTCAATGGAAGCTAGCTTCGTATTAAACGTTGACCCACGTCAGGCTGAACAGAACATTCGTGGCGCAATGGTATTACCACATGGTACAGGTAAGACACAGCGTGTATTAGTAATTACACAGGGTGCTAAGGAAGAAGAAGCTAAGGCAGCAGGTGCTGACTTCGTTGGTGGCGTTGATATGATTCAACAGATCCAAGGTGGCTGGTTCGACTTTGACATCATCGTAGCTACTCCAGACATGATGGGTCAGTTAGGTAAGTTAGGTAAGCTTTTTAGGGTCCTAAAGGGATTAATGCCAAACCCCTAAGACAGGTACAGTAACAATGGACGTTGCTAAGGCAATCGACGAAATCAAGAAGGGTAAGGTAGAATACCGTGTAGACAAGGATGGAAACATCAACGTATTATTCGGTAAGGTATCTTTCACTGAAGAAGCTCTTGTTGAAAAACTTCAAGGCTTTTATATGACCGTATCTTAAAAGGCTAGACCTGTAACAGTTAAGGGTGCATACCTCAAAGGGTGTAACAGTATCCACAACTATGGGTCCCGGTATCAAAGTTACAGTTGAATAAGTAATTTAAAAAACTCACAGCAATGTGAGTTTTTTTGTTTTAAACAATATGTAGATAAAGTTTTTAGTACCAAATATCTCTAAAAGGAGATGCGCTTTAAAGTATCATATATTACAAGGAATTGGATAAGGATAATTTAGTACATAAAGATAATATATATGATTTAGAATACTATTGTAAATATAAAGTTTATTAAGTAAAATAATAGCAAGATTATCCATACAACGTCTATTCATATGTTGTGATTATCTACATATTTTGTGGTCTAACTTATATTGAAGGGAGATATATGGGTTATGAATAAAAAGAAAAAAAGTTAATTATCGTTTTTACTTCTATTGGCATTAATCGGTGCAATAATCTTCGCTGTTAAGTCTTGCCGCTCTAAGACAGTTGAACAGTCTAAGACCACTGAAACTGCTAAAAAAATGACAATACTACTAAGGAAGACAAGTCTGATAAGAAGGAAGAAGTAAAGGCTGATGATAAGAAGGCTGAAACTAAGGAAGAGCCGACACCAACTCCTACTGAAACAACTACTCCAGTTGCTCCTGAGAATGATGTTCCTACTAATACTGAAACAAACACTTATAGTCAGCCGACACCTACACCATGTGTGCCTACTTATACAACAGTTACTCACCCAGAGGTAGGCCATTATGAGCAACGTGAGGTTGTGCCTGAACATATCCGTGGTATTTATGAAGATAAATTTGTGGGTAATCAGACGGGTCGTGTTTATGACAGCCAAGCTGAATGTGAGAGTCAAGGTGAAGGTTGTTCCGTCAAAAAAGTTCAGGTTGGCGCAGAGTATGTTCCTGCACAGTATGACAGTGTATGGGTTGTAGACCAGCAAGCATGGACTGAAACGGTAGCATCTGGTTGCTAAAACCAATTTTGTACAGTAACAACAAAAAAACTATTAAATTTTCATATATATGCAAGTTAAAAATATAGTTGTAAACTTTAATTCTGAATGACCTCTATTGCTATTTTAATCTCAACAGAAGATTGTAGAATAGAGGTTTTTTTAATATGTAAAGTTGAAAAGAGTACATTCATTTTTTTGCACAAAAAAATAGATGGTATTCTTAAAGTAAGAAATATTTAGATTATAATCCTTGCTTGAAAGAATTTACGGAATGCGGATACCTCTTCCATAGATTGTGTTACGGAAACACAGTACTTTTGCACGTTCACCAATTCCCTCGGTTCGTAAGTAATTGGTTCAAGTTGGAAGGATGCTGAAGGACTTTCCGCAAATGCAGTAGCCCATAGATGTACGTATCGATGAACCATTTTCTTTGTTAAAGAATACTGGCTGCTCATATGTTGAAAGAGATGGGATCAACATAAATAACAACTACTTCACTGGTTTGTATCCCAACGATGAAAAGTTGTAATGATGAGTAACTGACGCAATTACAGCGCTGTGGTAATTTTTCGGAATGACAATATACCAGTTGATAATCATCACCATTTGGAACAGCTTCGTTAAAAGATTTCGCGCATACGAGCTTTATTTTTTTGATGTTATCTTCGTCAGATGCACCTGTGAGTGCCTTTTTGAATAAAACCAAGAATGTTCATAAAAGATCTCCTTTAAGTATTAGTTATAAGAAAGAAATTATATGGATTCAAATTGCACTTCAACTCAATATTGAGATGATCAAATTTTGAATACAGAAAAACGTGATAAAAATAGAAGTGAAAGTAGAGGTGATACTATGTTAGATCATGCAAGACTCAGTCGTGTTATTGATAAGATGACAACAGATTGCTTATTAATTACGGATCCTCTTTCCATTGCATATCTTTGTGGGAAGAAAATAGAACCAGGAGAAAGATTTCTTGGATTTATTAATTGGAAAGAAAATCGAACCAGTTTTTGATTTTGAATCAATTATTCCGTTTTTTTCTGAAGAGATTGGCGTAAGAGTAGAGTATTATAAAGATACAGATAGAATTACAACGATCATTTCAAAGTTTATCGATAAAAATAGTAGCTTAGGTGTAGATAAGATTATGCCAGCTAGATTCCTAATTCCTATGATGGAAGAAAGGATAGCAGCTGAATTTAAACTTGGATCTTACGCAGTTGATCATACACGCGCTGTGAAAGATGCTCGTGAACAAGAACTCATGCGTGCAGCATCTCATATTAATGACTTAGCGATGGCAGAGTTTAAGAAACTCATACACGAAGGTGTAACAGAAGTAGAGGTTGCCTCACAAATGCTAGCTATATACCAAAAACTTGGCGCAAGTGGATATTCTTTTGAGCCTATCGTTGCCTTTGGAAAGAATGCGGCAGATCCCACATCATATGCCAGATGACACAGTATTACAGGAAGGTGATACAGTACTCTTCGACGTTGGTTGTGTGGTAAATGGCTATTGTTCAGATATGACAAGAACCTTCTTCTATAAGAAGTATCCAACTGCAGAACAAATAGAAGTCTACAACCTTGTTCGCAAGGCTAATGAACGTGCAGAAAGTTATTGTAAACCAGGTGTAAGACTATGTGATATTGATGCGATAGCTCGTAATATCATCACAGATGGTGGTTATGGTGAAGACTTTACACATCGACTTGGGCATTTCATTGGTACAGAAACACATGAATATGGAGATGTATCACAAGCATTTACCGATTTAACGGTAGAAGGGAATATCTTCTCGATTGAACCGGGTATCTATCATCCAAGTATCTTAGGTTGTCGTATTGAAGACTTTGGTTTTGATTACAAAGGATGGTTGTGAAGTGTTAAATCATTATCCACATGAGATAGAAGTTATTGAGTAAATGTATAAAGGAGGAATATCCATTGATTCAGAACATGAAAAAGAGCAGACTTTTAATTCTATCAGTCATCGGAATAATTGTTATTTCCCTGGGAATATTAACCTGGAACAAGCCAGCTAAGAAGGCAGGAGAAGATGTGACGAAGTATGATTATGTTGCAAGTTTCTATTCCATTCATCAAAATGGAAAGATGAATCCACAAACGAAGATAGTTTTTGCAAGTAGTGATAAGGAACAACTAGAATTCAGCGATAAAGTATATACTGCAGGTAGGCTATTCCAAGAAGGAAATACGATACTAGCATATTCTTTTGGCGGAAATAAATCTTTACTCTTTGAATCTACTGCAGGATATTCAACATTCTCAATGACCAAGGGCGTATTTGAATCAACCATATATACAGTAAAAGCTTGCTCTCAATGGGACAAATGGCAGAATTGAAGTGATTAACATTGATGATGGATCAGTAGGTGAAATACGGGATATGATCCAATACACAAGTCCAGATCATAAAGTAACCACATCGCCAGTGATTCATTCATCGATTTATCGTGCAGTTGAAATTGGTACAAGACTCTACTTTGTAGGATATGATATGGTTCAAGATCAGTATGAATTTTCGTATCTCGATGAAGAGACAAAATGAACTTCATTATGTAGATAACTGGCGTTATACTTCTGTTGAGTTTTGAAGAATTCTTATATGTAAATGGAAAAAAATTGTGACTATAGAAAAATCCTTATAATAGTCGCTTTTATGAAGGATATTACATTACCAGAGACAGCTAGCTTAACAAGTATGGATCCTAATACCTTAGATCCAAAGAACGTTTCACTAGATACAAAGAGAATTATTTCTGCATATGCGTATAATGACCATATTCGTTTAGTAACGGCTGATAATCATCTACTGGAATATACAACGGATTTAGAATTAGTATCCGATAAGGATTTATCGGGAACTGATTTTGCGAACCTATTTACAAATACAGATTATAAGTTGCATGGAATTCGGTATTTAGGAAATAAGGCAGCCGCAATTGTAACACCAAATACGGAAACAACAACAGAATTAGGAAAGATCTTAGAATTTGATGCGGATACATTAACTCTGCAAAAGAGTATTACAATTCCTCTATCAGAAAATACAGGTTGGAAAACAGATTTTGTGGATTTATTAATCATTGAAAAATAGTAGATTAGACGACAATTGATAACTGATAGAGTGATTGCATAGTTTTTACACATGGGGGGGAATGACCATGAAGAAAATGTGTAGAATCTTGGCATGTGTAGGCACGCTATTCCTTACAGCATGCACAGCCTCAAACAACCGTAGTACACAAACAACATCTACATCCGTTACAGAACAAAAGAAAGAAACTCCTGAGCCAAAGGAAACTGTTTCTCCAGAGGTGACAGAAGCACTCCATGCATACAATGAATTGTTAGATAACATTGATGTATATGATTTTGGTATGGGTGATACAGTCTCGGATGATGTAATGTATGGCATTGTGTATCTGAATCATGAGATCCCACAGTTGATTGTGGAAAAGTTCTATCATGCTCAATTTATTGGAGTGGCCAAGATTTTTGGATATGATCCAAAAACCCAAACATGCATTGCCTCGGATGCCGTTTTCCAGACAGATAATCCGTCTGAATTGAAATCGAGTACATCCGAAACATATGGATGGTTTACACTTTTACAGGATCACAAAGGGGCTGGTCTATGCTAGATAATAAGCGTAGCACTCATGAAATTGTGAGTATCAAATTGCTTGAGTGGAAAGATGAGATGCTTGTTGAAACGGAAATTTCGGAAATGGAATTCAATAGTCTTTCCAAAGGGGAGAAGCTCATTATGTACAGTATTAAGGATCGGAAGATATTAGAATAAACAATAAAAGTGTATCCTGAAATTAACGGGATACACTTTCGTTTTGTTTGAGCCATGTTTGTAATAATTGAATATATTGTTCTGTCGCTTCAGCAAATACCATATGACGACAGTTAGGGAATAACTGCCATGTAGAATGTTTGATGTTGTCATGCATTGTTTTTGCGACGAGTGGAGTGCATAAGTCGTTTGTTCCAGATATAATAAGAGTAGGAATATTGATATGCTTTAATTCATCTGTCACTTCAAAACCTGCTAGACTTCCAGTAGGTGTATATTCATTTGGTCCCCAACCATAGAGGTACGCTTCTTTTACCTGTCTTTTTTGGGCGTGTTAAGCAATCGGGTGCTTTACCAATTTCATATACACCTGCACAATGTGCATGCATGAAGTGAGTGTTTGCGATGATGTAGTCTTCACTTTCATAATTACCTGTTCTTTTCCGCAATCTCTATGGCACGTTGATCAGATTCAGACATGAAACGAATCATGCGATGTTGTTCGCTTGCCCAAAGGGAAGCGGAAGATAATGTGCTAGATAGTATCAGGGATTCAACACCGCTAGGGTTGTAATGTAATACATAGTCTAGCGCAAGCATACCACCCCAAGATTGACCTAAAAGATGAACCTTTGTTAAGTTTAGATGCTTGCGTAATGCGATTAGCTCATTGACCCAAGTTTCAGGTGTCCATAATTCAGGGTGACCTTCAACGTAGGAATTTCCACAACCAAGTTGATCGTACATGACAAGACAATAATCATCGCAAGCAAGTGAATCAAGTAGTTCAAAATAGTTGTGCGTAGAACCAGGACCACCATGTAATAGAACTAAAGCAGGTTTGGTAATATCACCGACAATACGGTAGTAGGTTTGATAGTTTAAATATGGCATGTAGCCTTCTGTAATTTTCATATGCATAGTATATCATGCTAGAGATAATGAATTTCACATTTTTATGGGAAACATATTGTCTGAAGGTTTTTTAGACAATACGTATAATTAGAATAGAGGGTTTATAGCATGGATAGACAGGATAGATTACTTTTCTTATTAGTGAAGGAAAATGATCGCAGTAAATCAATTCGAGAAATTGCGAGATCTTTTTGGTGTGACTGCTCGTACAATTCGTAATGATATTGAAGCGCTCAATGATGTGCTTATTTGTAATGGGGCAAGAATCAAGATAGAACGTAAAGGTATTTCAATTGAAATCCAAGATAAAGAAAAGTTAGAGGATTATTTACAGTCTATCGAGAGTAATCGTGAAAGAGTTTTAACAACTCAAGATCGTATTCGCCAGATTATAGAAACCTTACTTACTTCTGATGAAAGTGTGCGCATGGATGATCTTGCGGATGCGATGTTTATCAGTCGTGCAACGTCTAAAGAATGATATGAAGACAGTCCGTAACATTCTTGCGGATTTTGGAATTGAGATTGATTATCGTGCATATCAAGGTATGCGTGCAATTGGTAGTGAACAACAGTATCGTCTTTGTCTTACTAGAATTCAAATGGAAGAACCATTCTATACGCAACAACTGCCAGAAAATAATCAATTAGATATCATTCATAAAAATTATTTACAGATAAAGTTGTGAAATACAATTTTATGATATCGGATTTATCACTCAAATAATTTAACCTTCCACATCTATATCGCAATTCAACGTATCCTAGATGGCAAAGTGATTCATCTTGGTAAAGAAACAGAACAGCAGATGGAAAATGATAGTGATCTTGCGATGACCAAAGCTATTATCCAGGATATTGAAAAAGAATTTGATGTAAAGTTTCCAGATAGTGAAGTGTATTACGTACTAATGCATTTGAGTAGTAAGAAGATTATCCGTCTTAATAATGGACAGCAAAGTAGTTCTGTTGTGGATGAAGAAACATTTGAAATTGTTTTAGCAATGTTAGAAGCAGTCAATGAAACCTTCCGCATTGATTTGCGGTATGACTTTGAACTTGCGACATTATTATCTCTGCATGTCATACCGTTTAAAGTCAGATTACAGAATCACATCGCAAGTTATAATCCGCTAGCGAATCAGATTCGAGAGCATTTTGTGCTTGCATACTCAATGGCTACTGTTGCCTGTGGTGTATTAAAGAAAATGTATAACCGAAGTATCTGCAAAGATGAGATTGCATACATTGCACTGCATTTTAATGTTGCGCTGGAAAGAAACGTGAAAGCAGATAAAAGAAAAGTGTTAATTGTCTGTGGAAGTGGACGAGCAAGTTCTGAGCTACTGCGTTATCAGATTGAAGAAAAGTTTGGTAAGAATTTGGTTGTTGTTGGAACAGCGAGTTTAAATACTTTGCATAATCAGAATCTTGATGGAATTGATTACATTCTGACAACTGTACCAATTGAAGAAAAATTAAATATACCAGTTATTGAAGTGAATGCTTTCCTGGGAAAGAGTGCAATTGAAAATGTTCATGCGATGATTCAGAAGACACGAGACTTACAAATCTTTAATTACTTCCGTGAGGATATGTTCTTTGGGGATTTAGCATATAACGATAAAGAGGAGGTTATCCATTTCTTATGTATGCAAGCACAGAAGAAAGTGGATATCTCAAATGACTTTGAGGAAAGCTGTGCTAGAAAGAGAAAGTGTTGGAGCAACTGCATTTGGGAATATGGTTGCGATACCACACCCAATCCACCCAATGGGTAAGGAAAGCTTTTGTTGAGATTGGTATCTTACAAAAACCAATCCAATGGGATAAGGATACCGTACAAATCATCTTCCTTTTATCTATGAAGGAGAAGGGCGATGATACCATGCCTGCATTCTATAAAGTACTCAGTCAGATTGTAAGTTCTGATGAATATACAAAGGAACTAATTCGTACACAAAGTTTTGATAAACTACATGAGATTGTTCTGAAGATTGAAGAAGAATCCGTATAATGAATTTCCATTTCTAAATTGAAAAAAAGTGAACTGTTCTGTATTGTCTGAATAGATGGACAATGTAGATACAGGCGAAAGGAGGAAAAAAATGTTTGCAAAAGAATTAACGATTTTCACGGACAAAGTTTATCGTGACAAGTATGAAGCAATTGAAGATATTGCACATTTACCAAATGAATTTGTAAATAATTACGATGAGTATGCTAAGGATGTTATTGACCGTGAAAACGTAATCGCAACCTATATCGGATATGGTATTGCGATCCCACATGCAATCTCGGCTGCAGTCAATCATGCATTTGTTATCTATGTAAAATTCTTGAATGGATGCGCATGGGCAAATGAAGATGGCGAAGACAGGGTAGATCACATGATGATGATTGGTGTACCTGCTGATAAAGGATCTACGCAACATTTGAAGATTCTAGCAGAGCTCAGTAAGAATTTAATGCATGAAGATTTTCGTGAGAAATTCTTAAATACAAAGAGCCCTGATGAGTCTTACGAACTTTTGAAATCAATTGAAAAGGAGATGGAAGCATGAAACTAGTGGCAGTAAGTGCATGTACAGCGGGTATTGCACATACGTACATGACACAAGAAGCAATCGAGCAGGAATGCAAGAAGAGAGGCATTGACTGCAAGGTTGAAACACAAGGTGGTATGGGTATCAATAATGAGTTGGAACAAGATGAAATCGATGCGGCTGATGTTGTTGTACTAGCAATCGCTATCGGCATCGAAGGCGATGAACGTTTTGAAGAACGTGATGAGGGTAAGGTTATCGAAGTTGATCCAACACAAGCAATCAAAGACATCAAGAAATTAATTGATAGAGCGGAGGCTTTGGCAAATGAGTGAGATGAATCATAAGTTGAAAGAAACTGGACGTAGTTTATTTAAAGCATTTAATACAGGTATCTCGTATTTCTTACCAGTTATTATCGCTGGTGGTATGTTATTCTCATTTTACTTTATTTACAGGTCATATTGAGAATGGTGCAATCATTCCAAGCAACCAGTTCTGGCAGAACGTGTATAGCTTAGGTATTGCCGGCTTCTCCATGATGGTTCCGGTTATCTGCGGATACATCGCATACGCTATCGCTGGAAAACCTGCATTAGCTCCAGGTTTGATTATGGGTTATGTTGCAAATAATCCTATCGGAGAAGATCAATTATCTACAGGATTTATTGGTGCGTTACTATTAGGTTTTATTGTAGGTTACTTCGTTAAGTGGATGAAGACTTGGAAGGTTATCGATTCCTTGAAACCAATGATGCCTACATTCTTTATTCCTCTATTAACAACATTTGTTGTTGGTATCTTCTACATCTATGTATTAACAGGACCTATCAATGCGTTTGTACAGGTTATCGTTGATGTAATGAATGGCCTAAGTGGAACAAATGCAATTCTATTAGGACTTGGTATTGGTTTACTTGCGGCTGCTGACTTTGGTGGACCATGTTCAAAGGCTGCTACAGCATTCACTCTTGCGTTAATGGCTGAAGGAATCTATGGACCTAATGGTGTATTCCGTATGTGCTGTGCAATTCCTCCACTCGGTATGGGTCTTGCGTCATTCATCTTAAGAAAGCATTATACAAAGGCAGATCGTTCTGTAGGTATCTCTGCATTCCTACTATCCTCAGGTGGTATTACAGAAGGTGCTTGGCCATTTGCAGGTAAAGGACTTTAAGCATACTTGGATTGCATGTGCAATCGGTACAGCAATCGCTGGTGCATTAGGTATGGTACATGGTGTATCTTCTGTTGTAGCGTTCGGTGGTATCGTTGCGATTACCGGTGTCATTGAAGGACAAGTTTGGTATGTGGTAGATATGTTAATTGGTGCACTTATCATCGTGGCAATCTTAGCAGTCACAAAGAAACCATTAACAGCAGAAGAATTAGCTGAAGGTAATAAATAATCAAGAAAGCATAACCGCAATTATGCAATAAAGGGTGTGATATAGGTCACATCCTTTTGTATTTTTAGACAGCTGGCAAATAGTTCATATAAATTGAATTAGATGCTTCTTTTGAAAATGGATATAAAAAAACACTTTAGATTCATTTGGCTCTAAAGTGTTTTGTGAGATATCTGAAATAAACTATAGGAATTAAAATCAAGATTCTTTGATTTCAGAATCAATTTTAAGCCAGTGTATCTGCAAGTATCTCTTTTCTAAGCGAAGTTAGCCATGAAGAGAATTGTACAACATTAAAGGCATAGGTTTGATTGAGTTCATATTCATTCTCGGACCATGTATCAATCGGTGATTCATTATGTTGGATAACTGCTTCTAGTTTATCTAAGGCTTTTGTATATTTTTAGATTCTAGGGTTTTCCTGTTTGTTCATTTCACTATATAGTTCTGTCATTCGTGTTGAGATGTTTTTCAGGAGAGTGTTTACCCATTGCGATAATAATGAATCTTCAATATCACGGTCATGATCAGTTTTGAGGAATGTTGGGATATCGCCGGTAAAACATTCGCCTAAATCATGAATTAAGCACATACTGATTACTTTATCAATATCTGCATTGGGGAATTCATCCTTCAAAAGAAAGGCCATAAGGGAAATTCTCCAACTATGTTCAGCGACACTCTCGATTCGTCTCTTACTCGTTGTGCAGTGCCGTGGGGTATCTTTCAATCTCTCTGCGATATGTAGTATCTCTAAAGTATTCTCTTGGGATTCATAGTAGGGTCTCCTTCTGAAAATCTATACTTGGTAAGTAAAATCTAGTACTCATTTAAAAACATCATTCTTAGTATATACCATCATAGTTTTTAGTGGGTATATTTTTATCGGGCAAAGACTGAAACTTTAATGATAGTTTGCTAGAAAGAACTATGGAAATAATAATGTAGATGGAACTTGACAATCTGAGAATGCGTGGTATCATATCATCGTTATCAAATACCACAGACAGTAACGGCGTATGCTTAATAAGGTTACCGAGGTAGATGAAAGTTCATATCAATGTACTTTTGCTCTCGCTGTCTGCGAGGGCTTTCTTTCTAAATGTGTATTCGATAACAGAGAATAGGAAGGTGAAGTATGAATCAGACTGTATTAGAGTCTAAGCAGGGTGTCGTTTCCGAAATTAAGGAAAAATTCACTAACTCTTCATCCACTATCGTTGCCGAGTACCGTGGCCTCTCAGTTGCTGAGGTTACAGAACTCCGTAGAGCATTACGTGCTGAAGGTGTTGAACTTAAGGTTTATAAGAACACATTAGCTAGTAAGGCTGCTGAAGATGCAGGATTTGGCGATCTTAAGGATTGCTTAACAGGTCCTAACGCATTGGCATTCGGTGGAGATGAAACTGGTGCTGCTCGTGTAATGGCTAAGTTTGCTAAGAAGCACAAGGCATTAGTTCTTAAGGGTGGTATTGTTGAAGGCAAGGTTGTTGACCTCAACACAGTAAATGAACTCTCTGCATTACCAAACAGAGAAGGCATGCTCAGCATGTTGCTATCTGTATTGAACGCTCCAGTATCTTCATTCGCACGTGCTGTGAATGCTGTTGCTGAAGCAAAGCCAGCTAACGGAGCTGCTCCGGTTGCTGAAGAAGTAAAAGAAGCTGCTGAGGCAGCTGCCTAAGAAAGAAATAGAAGAGGAGAAATTAATCCATGGCAAAGTTAACACAGGAAGATATCCTAGCATATCTTGATGAAGCTACAATTCTTGAACTAAATGAACTCGTAAAGGCTATTGAAGAGAAGTACGGCGTTTCTGCTGCTGCTCCAGTAGCAGTTGCTGCTGCTCCAACAGAAGCTGCTGCAGCTCCTACAACAGTTAATGTTGTATTAGCATCCGCTGGTGACTCTAAGGTAGGCGTAATTAAGGTTGTTCGTGAAATCACAGGTCTTGGACTTGTTGATGCTAAGAAGCTCGTTGATGGAGCTCCTGCAACAATCAAGGAAAACGTTTCTGCTGAAGAAGCTGAAGAACTCAAGAAGAAGCTCACAGATGCTGGTGCAACTGTTGAATTCAAGTAATCTAGAAAATAACAGAAAACACATGAAAAGCCGAATAATCAATTGTTCGGCTTTTCGGGTATTAGAAAGGAACGGTTAATGGCACATTATTTTACCGATAACCGAAATCTGGATGAGAACCGGAAGGAACATACTTTCCGGTTTTTAGACCGTTTATATATCTTTACGACTGACAACGGCGTCTTTTTCAAAAAAACAGGTGTGGACTATGGAAGCTATGTCTTACTGAAAAGCCATCAGTAAAGAAGTGCTCCATGGTAAGGTCTTGGATATGGGTTGTGGATATGGAACGCTAGGCATCATTACAAAATCATTATTTCCTAGCTGTGAAGTCACAATGGCAGATATCAATCCACGTGCTGTAGAACTGGCACAATTAAACTGTGGCTTTGAATCAAGTAGAGTGTACTGTGCTTGTTTCGGATGGATATGCCGAAATCAAAGACCAATATCATTTTATTATTACTAATCCCCCGATTCGAACAGGAAAGAAAGTTATCTATAAAATGTTTGAAGATGCATATAGTCATCTAACAGTAGGTGGTTCTATCTATGCGGTTATCCGTAAACAACAAGGTGCAGAAAGTGCTAAGAAGAAGTTTGCGGAGATATTTGGAAACTGTGAGGTAATTTCTAAGGATCGAGGGTACTATATTTTGCAAAGTAGGAAGTTGACGGAATAAAAAAGTTGTTCTATTATAGTAAATTGCAAAAGAGTCGAATAGGGATGGGGTTATTCTACCCTTTTTCGACATTTCTGGCGGTGCAGGCGAAAGGATGGCGAACAAATGGAAAATAAGCAGACATACCACGTTGTGCATTATGGCAACAAGGCAACTCGTAGAGATTATTCTAAAGTTAGCAGTGGTCTAGATCTACCTGATTTAGTAGAAATTCAGACTGCAGCTTTTGACTGGTTTTTAAGAGACGGTATTAAAGAAGTATTTAACGATGTATATCCAATTTCAAACTATGCGGGTAACATTCGTTTGAAGTTCCTAGATTATGAATTCGGGGAACCAAAGTATTCAATTAGTGAATGCAAATACAGAGAAGTAAATTACAGCGCTCCTCTTAAGGGTAAGATGGAGTTAGAGGTTATGGATCCAGAAACTGGTGAAGTAATTACGAAGAATGAAGAGGTCTTCTTAGGAGACTTCCCTTTAATGACGCCAACAGGCACATTTATTATTAATGGTGCTGAGCGTATTATTGTATCTCAGATTGTTCGTTCTCCAGGTGCGTACTTTGATATTGAATCAGAAGAGCGCACAGGTCGCGATACATACAAATGTGAATTGATTCCAAGCCGTGGAACATGGTTGGAATTTATGAGTGATGATAAAAAAGCTGCACTTGGCCGTATATTAAACGTATCAATTGACCGCAGAAGAAAAGTATTAAGCTCAATCCTATTTAAGGCAATTGGTTTATCCTTGAACCTTGAACGTGGTGAAAATGCATTCGATACAACAAGCATGAAGAAGTTCTTAAAGGCATTAAACTTGCCTGTACATTCAGATGTTATCGTGCCAGAAGAAGAACGTGAATTCCAGAATGACTACATGTTATTGTATACAGCTATCTTCGGAAACTACGAAGAAGTTCGTAATACGCTTGCGGCAGATAAGACAAAGACTAAGAATGAAGCACTCTTAGCTGTCTATGAAAACCAGCGTGCTGATGAAATCGCAACAATTGATGGTGCGGTTACTTTAATGGACGCTAAGTTCTTCGACTATAGAAGATATGACTTAACAAAGGCAGGTCGTTATAAGGTTCATAAGAAGTTAAGTGTCTTAGACCGTATGGAAGGCCTATCTCTTGAAAAGGATTTGGTAAGTGCTGAAGGCAAGACTCTTGTAAAGAAGGGTGTTGTGATTGATAAGGAATTAAGAAATGAGTTACGTGCTGAAATTGATAAGGGTATTAATTGCCGTGCGTTACCATTTACACATACATTCTCTCACCCATCGACAGCAGTGATGGATACATCTTGGAAGAATAGCTTAGTAGGACGTATCTTAGCAGTTGATTTAGATGGTAAGACAGAACGTACAACATTAGAAATGGGTACAGTTCTAACAGAAGAAGATGTAAAGGCTATCGCTAAGGAATTTAAGCAGGTAACTGTTTACTCTGGTATTATCGCTTCCCCTGTTAAGGTAACAAACGATAATGTGAATGCAGTTCTTGACTACGGTTCCCGTATGTTTGAAATCGGTCGTGTTACATTAAACGGTGAAGATTTAACAAACGCTGATGGTGAAGTAATGTGTCCAACATACTTACCAGATGTTGAAGTGACTAAGCTTTCTACAGCTGATCAAGAAACAATCGTAGCTGAGGCTACAAACCATTCAGGTGAAGTAACTATTTGGTTAGTAGGTGCTTGTGTACAGGAAGTAACTGTAATGCAGGAAGATCACCCAGTAAACTTGATTGGTATCGATCCATTAAATGACAGACACACTATCACAATGAGTGATATGTATGCTCTATATAACTATGAACTCACAATGTTTGATGGTGTAGGTTCTCAAGATGATATTGATATGCTTGGCAACCGTCGTATCCGTACAGTTGGTGAATTAATTCAGAACCAATTCCGTATTGGTTTATCACGTATGGAACGTGTTGTTAAGGAAAGAATGTCTATCGCAGATACAGCAAACTTAACACCTAAGCAGTTAACAAATATTCGTCCATTAACAGCTGCGATTAAGGAGTTCTTCTCTTCATCTCAGTTATCTCAGTTTATGGATCAGGAAAACCCACTTGCGGAGTTATCTAACAAGCGTCGTATTTCTGCGCTAGGACCTGGTGGTCTTACACGTGAACGTGCGGGCTTCGAAGTGCGTGATATTCACAACTCTCACTATGGACGTATCTGTCCAATTGAGACACCTGAAGGACCAAACATCGGTTTGATTTCTTACCTTACAACTTATGCGAAGGTAAATGAATATGGCTTCATCGAAACTCCATACCGTAAGGTTGTAGATGGCAAGGTTACTGACGAAATCAAGTACATGCCAGCGGATGAAGAAAATGATCACGTAATTGCACAGGCAAACGAAATTAAGGATGGACACCTTGTGGGTGATAAGATTATCGCTCGTATCAAGGGTGAAACTGTGATGGTTGACCGTAGCCAAGTCGACTACGCCGACGTATCTCCACGTCAGATTGTTTCTGTAGCGACTGCGTGCGTTCCATTCTTGGAAAATGATGACTGTACTCGTGCCCTCATGGGTGCCAACATGCAGCGTCAGGCCGTACCTCTTATGAATCCACATAGTCCATTTGTTGGTACAGGTATGGAACATGTGATTGCGCGTGACTCAGGTTCTGCTTGTGTTGCGACTGGTCCAGGTGTTGTTACATATGTTGACGCAACAAAGGTTGTTGTGGCAGAAGATAACGGCAATGAGAAGACATATGAATTGACAAAGTATCGTCGTTCTAACGCTTCTACTTGCTTAAATCAAAGACCTATCGTTTGGAATGGTGAACGTGTTGAACGTGGCACAATCTTAGCGGATGGTCCAGCAATGGAAAATGGTGAACTTGCTTTAGGTCAAAACGTTACAATCGCGTTTATGACATGGCATGGTTATAACTATGAAGATGCGATTATCATGTCTGAAAAGATGCAATCGCAGGATTACTACACATCTGTACATATTGAAGAATATGACATTGAATGTCGTGAAACGAAGTTAGGCCCAGAAGAGATTACTCGTGATATTCCTAACGTTGCTGAAAGTGCATGCCGCAACCTTGATGGTCGTGGTATCGTCATGGTCGGTGCAGAAGTGAAGGAGGGAGATATCCTTGTTGGTAAGGTTACTCCTAAGGGTCAAACAGACCAAACTCCGGAAGAGAAGTTATTGATGGCAATCTTCGGTGAGAAGTCACGTGAAGTGCGTGATAACTCCCTCAAGGTACCACATGGTGGTGCTGGTATTGTTCACAGTATCCGCGTATTCAAGCGTAAGGAAGACCATGAACTTCCGCCAGGAGTAAATGAAGTTGTTAAGGTTTATATCGTTCAGAAGCGTAAGATTTCTGAGGGTGATAAGATGGCTGGACGTCATGGTAACAAGGGTGTCATCTCTCGTATTAACCCAGTTGAAGATATGCCATATATGTCAGATGGTACTCCTATCGACATTATGTTAAACCCATTCGGTGTACCATCTCGTATGAACATCGGACAGGTATTAGAAGTACATCTTGGTTTCGCCGCAAAGCAGTTAGGTGTGAAGTTTGCGACTCCAGTATTTGACGGTGTATCTAACACAGACTTACGTGAAATCATGAAGGAATCTAACTCTTCACCAGATGGTAAGTATGTTCTATATGATGGACGTACAGGTGAAGCGTATGATGACCGTATCTCTGTTGGTGTCATGTATATGATTAAGCTTGCACACATGGTCGACGATAAGTTACATGCTCGTGCAACTGGTCCATACTCACTTGTTACACAACAGCCATTAGGTGGTAAGGCACAGAATGGTGGTCAGAGATTTGGTGAGATGGAAGTTTGGGCTCTTGAAGCATATGGTGCATCTCATGTATTACAAGAAATCTTGACTGTGAAGTCGGATGATATTACTGGACGTACAAAGACATACGAAGCAATTGTGAAGGGTAAGGATATGCCAGAAGCTGGTATTCCTGAGTCATTCCGTGTATTAGTACACGAGTTACAAGCTCTTGCGATTGACGTACGTATGATGGATGACGCTGGTAACGAGATGGATCTCAAGCAGATGGAACAGGAAGAACTCAAGGAAGAAACAGCACTTGATTTTAACCCATCCACACTTGTAAATGATGCGGAATCAAACGAAAATCTAACAATCAAAGATGAATTAGATGAAGAAATTCCTGAGGCAGCGACCGTAGGGTTCGATGACTTCGGGGAAGAAGATCAATAAGGAGGATGCTTAGATGAATATTAATAACTTTACAGCGATTAAAGTCGGTCTGGCATCACCAGAAAAAATCCTTGCTTGGTCATATGGCGAAGTTAAGAAGCCAGAAACAATCAACTATCGTTCTCAGAAGCCTGAGCGTGATGGTTTATTCTGCGAACGCATTTTCGGTCCTACTAAGGACTGGGAGTGCGCTTGCGGAAAGTTCAAGAAGATTCGTTATCAAGGCGTAGTCTGCGATCGTTGTGGTGTTGAAATCACAAAGGCTAGCGTTCGTCGTGAACGTATGGGTCATATTGAACTCGCTGCTCCAGTAGCACATATTTGGTATTTACGTGGAATTCCTTCCCGTATGGCACTTCTATTAAACGTAGCGCCTAGTCATTAGAAGAAGTTGTATACTTCGTATCTTGGATTGTAACTGACCCAGGTGATACAAAGCTTGAATACAAACAGATTCTTTCTGAGAAGGAATACCGTGAAAATAACGCTATCTATGGTGCTGGTAGCTTCGTTGCGCAAACAGGTGCAGAAGCTATTAAGACATTGCTTGAACAATGTGATGTTGAAGCTGAATATACAGCAATTATGTCTGAACTTGAAAAGTCTACAGGTGATAAGCGTAAGAAGTTAATCAAGCGTTTGGAAACAGTAGAAGCTTTCCGTAGTTCAGATAACAAGCCAGAATGGATGGTATTAACTGTATTACCAGTTATCCCACCAGATCTTCGTCCAATGTTACAGTTGGATGGTGGTCGTTTTCGCGACTTCTGACTTAAACGACTTATACCGTCGTGTTATTACTCGTAACAACCGTTTAAAGAAGTTACTTGAACTTGGAACTCCTGCAATTATCGTTCAAAACGAAAAGCGTATGTTACAGGAAGCTGTCGATGCGTTAATTGATAACGGTCGTCGTTCTAAGGCAATTACAGGTGCTGGTGGACGTGCACTCAAGTCTCTATCTCACTCCTTAAAGGGTAAGCAGGGACGTTTCCGTCAGAACTTATTAGGTAAGCGTGTCGACTTCTCAGGTCGTTCTGTTATCGCAATTGGACCATACCTCAAGATGTGGCAGTGCGGATTACCTAAGGAAATGGCAATTAACTTATATAAGCCATTTGTTATTAACGAATTAGTAAACTTACAGATTGCATCTAACCCTAAAACAGCTGAGAAGCTAATTGGTCGTCAAGACCCACGTGTTTGGGATGTTGTGGAAAAGGTAATTGCGAACCACCCAGTATTCTTAAACCGTGCACCTACACTTCACCGTTTAGGTATTCAGGCATTCTTCCCACGCTTAGTTGAAGGTCGTGCAATTCGTGTACATCCGTTAGTATGTCCTGCGTTCAATGCGGACTTCGACGGTGACCAGATGGCTGTCCATCTCCCATTAAGTGAGATGGCAAGAGCTGAAACTGAAGTCTTGATGTTAGGTTCTAACAATATCTTAGGTCCTAAGGATGGTAAGCCTATCGTTACACCTGGACAGGACTTAGTATTAGGTAACTTCTACTTGAACATGGAAGAAACAGCTGAAGAGTTCAAGAAGAAGGCAGATGCTCTAGAACAGCTTGGTGAAAAGACTGAAGCAGCAAGATGGAGAAGATACAGTGAGAATGAAGGACACGTATTCAAGGATGTCAACGAAGTAATGATGGCATACCAGACAGGTGTTGTTCACTTACATAACCGTATCGCCCTTCCTGCAAGAGCAGTTAATAAGACAGGCTTTACAGAAGAACAAAATAACAAATACTTATTAACAACAGTTGGTAAGATTATCTTTAATGGTGTATTCCCTGCAGATTTCCCATACCTCAATGAGGTAACTCCAGAAAATCTAAAGGCAACACCAGATTCAGAGTTTGTTCCACTAGGTACAGATATCAAGAAGGAATTTGCTAGCCGTAAGGTAGCATCTGAATTCAAGAAGAAGGACTTAGGAAACTTGATTGCAGCTGTCTTTGATCACTACAAGACAAACGGCACATCAGACATCTTGGATAGCTTGAAGGATATGGGATACCTCTATTCAACATTAGCAGGTATGACTGTAGCCCTCAGCGATATCTCTGTAGCACCTAACAAGGAAGCATTAGTAGCGGCAGGTCGTGAAAAGGCTGAACAGTTCAATATGTTACGTGACAGAGGTCTATTAACACCTCAGGAATGGGAGGCGAAGTTCTCCTCACTCTGGAATGATGTTAAGAATGATGTTGGTAACAACTTGATGGAATCCATGGCACGTATGAACCCAATCAACATGATGGCGGTATCTGGTGCCCGTGGTAACAAGAACCACTTTACACAGTTAGCTGGTATGCGTGGATTGATGGCTCGTCCTACACAGTCTAAGTCCCGTAAGGAATACCAACCATCTATTATCGAAGTTCCAATTTACTCATGTTTCCGTGAAGGTATGAGCGTATCAGAGTTCTTTATTTCCACTCACGGTGTACGTAAGGGATTAACAGATACAGCCTTAAAGACTGCTGAATCTGGATACTTAACACGTCGTCTTGTCGATGTTGCTCAAGAAGTAATTATCGGCGAAGAGGACTGTGGAACAGAACGCGGATATCTTGTTAAGAACATCTATGAAGATAAGATTCTACGTCCAGATGAAAAGCCAGTATTAATTGAAGGCTTATTCGATCGTATCGTTGGACGCTACACACAAAAACCAATCTTAGATCCTAAGACAGGCGAAGTGATTGTTGAAGGCGATACATTAGTAGATGAAGACTTAGCACAGAAGGTTGTTGCGGCTGGTGTTGAAGAAGTTTACATCCGTAACGTATTCACATGTGAATCCACAAACGGTATCTGCCGTAAGTGCTATGGACGTAACATGGCTACAGGTAACCTCGTTGAAGAAGGCGAAGCTATCGGTATCATGGCCGCTCAGGCGATCGGTGAACCTGGTACACAGCTAACCATGCGTAACTTCCACACTGGTGGTGTTGCGACACAGAACGGTGATATTACACAGGGTCTTCCTCGTGTAGAAGAATTATTCGAAGCACGTGCACCTAAGGGATTAGCTGTCATCTCTAAGATTGATGGTGAAATCACTGATGTACATGACAATGAAAACAAGACAGGTACAGTTATTGTTGTATCTAATGAAAATGAATCTATCGAACACAAGTGCGACTTAACACAGGTGAAGCGTCAGAACTTAAATATCGGCGATCATGTATCTGCTGGGTGATAAGTTAACTGAAGGTCCAATCGCTCCTAAGGAACTGTTGGAAGTAGCTGGTGTAAGAGCAGTTCAGGAATATATCTTGAAGGAAGTTAAGAAGGTTTACTCTTCACAGTCCATCGATATTTCTGATAAGCACTTGGAAGTAATGATCAAGCAGATGTTAAAGAAAGTCATCGTTATCGAAGGTAATGACTCTGGCTTAAGTGCTGGACAGACATTATCACTCGCTAATATGAACGCAATTAACGAAGATCTATTGTTTGATGGAAAGAAACCAGCGAAGTTTGGTCCGTTACTCTTAGGTATCTCCAAGTCAGCTGTTGAAACAGATTCATTCTTATCTGCTGCATCCTTCCAGGAAACAACAAGAGTTCTTACAGAAGCTGCAGTTAGAGGTAAGGTCGATAAACTTGAAGGTCTTAAGGAAAATGTTATCATCGGTAAACTTATTCCAGCCGGAACAGGTAGAAACTTTGACCGTGAAACATCACGTCGTATTGAAGAACGTGCGATGGAACTTAAGGAAATTCGTGAAGAAAAGGCTAGAGAACTCGCAGAAGCAACTGCAAACAGATTGCCTGATGAGATTCTCGGAAGCAACGCAGATGTGCATGTAAGTAGTGCAGAATCCGCTCTTGCTTTAGCTGAACGTATGAAGTCAGAACATAACTTTGATTTCTAATGAATGCATGAAATGAAGCAGTCTGGAAACAGGCTGCTTTTTCTATGCAGACATGGAAAAAATCTTGAAAAAAATGATAAAAAAACATTGACATGAAGTCAGATACTTGGTATATTAATACAGCACTCTTCGAAAGAAGAGAGGCAGAGATCTTTGAAAACTGAACAGGAATAAGACACATAAACAACGTCAAGCAAAAGGATACGAAGGAAAGACTTCGTAAAATAAAAGAGTCAATCAAATGAAGAGTTTGATCCTGGCTCAGGATGAACGCTGGCGGCGTGCCTAATACATGCAAGTCGAACGCTGGAAATCTAGCTTGCTAGATTGAAGGAGTGGCGAACGGGTGAGTAATACATAAGCAACCTACCCACGAAGACTGGGATAATCTCTGGAAACGGGGACTAATACCGGATAGGTAATCGGAAGGCATCTTCTGATTATTAAAGGTTAAAAACACTGGTGGATGGGCTTATGGCGCATTAGTTAGTTGGTGAGGTAACGGCCCACCAAGACGATGATGCGTAGCCGGCCTGAGAGGGTGAACGGCCACATTGGGACTGAGACACGGCCCAGACTCCTACGGGAGGCAGCAGTAGGGAATTTTCGGCAATGGGGGAAACCCTGACCGAGCAACGCCGCGTGAGTGATGACGGCCTTCGGGTTGTAAAGCTCTGTTGTAAGGGAAGAACGGTAGATAGAGAATATCTAAGTGACGGTACCTTACCAGAAAGCCACGGCTAACTACGTGCCAGCAGCCGCGGTAATACGTAGGTGGCGAGCGTTATCCGGAATTATTGGGCGTAAAAGGGTGCGTAGGCGGCCTGTTAAGTAAGTGGTTAAATTGTTGGGCTCAACCCAATCCAGCCACTTAAACTGGCAGGCTAGAGTATTGGAGAGGCAAGTGGAATTCCATGTGTAGCGGTAAAATGCGTAGATATATGGAGGAACACCAGTGGCGAAGGCGGCTTGCTAGCCAAAGACTGACGCTCATGCACGAAAGCGTGGGGAGCAAATAGGATTAGATACCCTAGTAGTCCACGCCGTAAACGATGAATACTAAGTATTGGGGAAACTCAGTGCTGCAGCTAACGCAATAAGTATTCCGCCTGTGGAGTATGCACGCAAGTGTGAAACATAAAGGAATTGACGGGGGCCCGCACAAGCGGTGGAGTATGTGGTTTAATTCGACGCAACGCGAAGAACCTTACCAGGCCTTGACATCCCTTGCAAAGCTGTAGAGATACAGTAGAGGTTATCAAGGAGACAGGTGGTGCATGGTTGTCGTCAGCTCGTGTCGTGAGATGTTGGGTTAAGTCCCGCAACGAGCGCAACCCTTGCCTTCAGTTACCAGCATTCAGTTGGGGACTCTGGAGGGACTGCCGGTGATAAACCGGAGGAAGGTGGGGATGACGTCAAATCATCATGCCCCTTATGGCCTGGGCTACACACGTACTACAATGGCTGTTACAACGTGCAGCGACCTAGCGATAGGAAGCGAATCACTAAAAGACAGTCTCAGTTCGGATTGAAGTCTGCAACTCGACTTCATGAAGCTGGAATCGCTAGTAATCGCGGATCAGAATGCCGCGGTGAATACGTTCTCGGGCCTTGTACACACCGCCCGTCATACCATGAGAGCTGGTAATACCCGAAGCCGGTGGCCTAACCGCAAGGAAGGAGCCGTCGAAGGTAGGACTAGTGATTGGGGTCAAGTCGTAACAAGGTATCCCTACGAGAACGTGGGGATGGATCACCTCCTTTCTAAGGAGAAAGATGTGAAGTAAAAAAAGTTGTTTAAGAGTTTTTATTACCTGTTTAGTTTTGAGGGATCTCGCAAGAGGTAACTCAAAAAGGGAGTAACTGTTCTTTGAAAACTGAATAACAGAAGAAGACAATAGATAGGTCTTTTTTTCGAAAAGTTGTGATAACAAGATTAACTAAAAAAAGTCTAAAAACGAAATAGTTAACAGTTCTCGTAAAGCATAAACGTATATAAGTGATTAAATTAGTAAGAGCGTACGGTGGATGTCTTGGCATATAGAGCAGAAGAAGGACGCAGATAACGGCGAAACGCCTCGGGGAGTCGTACACAGGCAACGATCCGGGGGTATCCGAATGGGGAAACCCGATAAAGTTGAAAAAGCTTTTATCATCCTTAAGCCAATACATAACTTAAGAGAAGGCAACCCAGGGAATTGAAACATCTTAGTACCTGGAGGAGAAGAAAATAACAATGATTCCGAGAGTAGTGGCGAGCGAAATCGGAGCAGCCCAAACCAGCAAAGAGCTGGGGTAGTAGGACCACAGAAAGTGATTGAAAAGAGATAGTCGAATGGCATTGAAAGGTCAGCCGCAGAAGGTGCAAGCCCTGTAGGCGAAATCTCGATTCACGCGAGTGGTATCCTGAGTACGTCGGAGCACGTGAAACTCTGACGGAATCAACCGGGACCATCCGGTAAGGCTAAATACTCCTATATGACCGATAGTGAACCAGTACCATGAGGGAAAGATGAAAAGAACCGCGGGAGCGGAGTGAAATAGATCCTGAAACCGTATGCTTACAAAAAGTCAGAGCACATTAAGGTGTGATGGCGTGCCTTTTGTAGAATGAACCGGCGAGTTATCTTTGCATGCGAGGTTAAGCAGACAATGCGGAGCCGTAGCGAAAGCGAATCTTAATAGGGTGGCAAGTATGTAGAGATAGACCCGAAGCCGTAGTGATCTAGTCATGAGCAGGTTGAAGGCTGGGTGAATCCAGCTGGAGGACCGAACCGACCCCCGTTGAAAAGTTGGCGGATGACTTGTGATTAGCGGAGAAATTCCAATCGAACACGGCGATAGCTGGTTCTCCCCGAAATAGCTTTAGGGCTAGCGTTGAACGAATCTACCCGGAGGTAGAGCACTGAAATCATGCGGGCGGCATCTCGCCGTACCAAATGATATCAAACTCCGAATGCCGGGCAAGAATATTCAGCAGTCAGACTGTGGGTGATAAGGTCCATGGTCAAAAGGGAAACAGCCCAGATCATCAGATAAGGTCCCAAAATTTACGCTAAGTGGAAAAGGATGTGGAGACGCGCAAACAGCTAGGAGGTTGGCTCAGAAGCAGCCATCCTTCAAAGAGTGCGTAACAGCTCACTAGTCGAGTATCTCTGCGCCGAAAATTAACCGGGGCTAAGCGTAATACCGAATCTATGGATTTATACTTAGGTATAAGTGGTAGGGGAGCGTTCCATACAGCATTGAAGGTATACCGTAAGGAGTGCTGGAGCGTATGGAAGTGAGAATGCCGGTGTGAGTAGCGAGATGTGGGTGAGAATCCCACACACCGAAAAACCAAGGTTTCCCAGGGGAAGGTTCGTCCGCCCTGGGTAAGTCGGGACCTAAGGCCAGGCCGAAAGGCGTAGTCGATGGACAGCAGGTTGATATTCCTGCACCCGCGAGTAAAGTGATGGAGTGACAGATAGGGTTAACCCAAGTCCTGAATGGATTGGGCAAGGCAAGCAGGAGAGTGGCGTAGGCAAATCCGCGCTAGATACTCAAAGGCTTGACTCAAGCGAACGCGCGAGCAAGTAGTGAAGAGGGTGATACCAGGTCTCAAGAAAAGCTTCTAGCGATAATTTACTAGCGGCCCGTACCAAAACCGACACAGGTGGTTGAGGCGAGTAGCCTAAGGTGAGCGAGAGAACTGTTGCCAAGGAACTCGGCAAATTGACCCCGTACGTTAGCAATAAGGGGTGCTCGAAAGAGCCGCAGTGAATAGGCCCTAGCAACTGTTTAACTAAAACATAGCTCTCTGCGAAGTCGCAAGACGAAGTATAGGGGGTGACACCTGCCCGGTGCTGGAAGGTCAAGGGGATTTGTCAGACGCAAGTCGAAGCATTGAACCGAAGCCCCAGTGAACGGCGGCCGTAACTATAACGGTCCTAAGGTAGCGAAATTCCTTGTCAGGTAAGTTCTGACCCGCACGAAAGGTGTAATGATTTGGGCACTGTCTCGGCAGCAGACTCGGTGAAATCTTAGTACCTGTGAAGATGCAGGTTACCCGCAACTAGACGGAAAGACCCCATGGAGCTTTTACTGTAGTCTGCTATTGAGTTTCGGTTAAGTATGCACAGGATAGGTGGGAGACGATGAGACTGGTCTTTCGGGATCAGAGGAGTCACTGTTGGGATACCACTCTTACTTAATTGAAATTCTAACTCTAAGCCGTGATCCGGCTAGAGGACCGTGGCAGATGGGCAGTTTGACTGGGGCGGTCGCCTCCCAAAAGAGTAACGGAGGCGCACAAAGGTACTCTCAGAATGGTTGGAAATCATTCATCGAGCGCAAACGCAGAAGAGTGCTTGACTGCGAGACAAACAAGTCGAGCAGGGACGAAAGTCGGTGTTAGTGATCCGGCGGTGCAGAATGGAATGGCCGTCGCTTAACGGATAAAAAGCTACCCTGGGGATAACAGGCTGATCTCGCCCAAGAGTTCACATCGACGGCGAGGTTTGGCACCTCGATGTCGGCTCATCGCATCCTGGAGGTGAATTCGCTTCCAAGGGGTTGGGCTGTCCGCCCATTAAAAGCGGTACGCGAGCTGGGTTCAGAACGTCGTGAGACAGTTCGGTCCCCTATCTGTTGTGGGCGTTGGAAATTTGAGGAGAGCTGCCCCTAGTACGAGAGGACCAGGGTGGACGTTCCTACGGTGCACCAGTTGTCACGCCAGTGGCATAGCTGGATAGCTGAGAACGGACCGGATAAACGCTGAAGGCATCTAAGCGTGAAACCGACTCCAAGATTAGATTTCCCATCATTTCAAAATGAATAAGACCCTTGAAGACGACGAGGTTGATAGGTCAGAGATGTAAGTGTAGCGATACATTCAGTTGACTGATACTAATAGGTCGAAGATTTATTCACGAGAGAACGCACACACAACTGTTTGAAAAAGACAAAGTCAGAAACTGTTATTTAGTTTTCAGGGAACAGAAACCTGAAAGAAGCAAGATCCGGTGATGATGGCGCAGTGGCCACACCTGTACCCATCCCGAACACAGAAGTTAAGCACTGTAGCGGCGAAAATAGCGCAAGCAAATCTAGCACGTTGCCGGGTCATCGAGAGCATGGTTTTCCATCGCTCTCCCTTTTTTTATACTTTTTATGGGTTTAGATAAATTTGAATCTTATGTTCATTATTGAAACGTTTTAAAATGATATATTTTTAACAAATGAAGAATAAATGATGGTTGCAAATGCAACTAATAGAGATATGAAAAAATGCCTTAAAATAGGCACTTTTTTGATGTTTTATGCTTTACAAACAAAGGCGTGGTGCTATAATAAACAACGTACCGAGTAAATTTAAATTCAGCAAATGAAAAATTTGAAATATAATTTTTCAAAAAAATATGTTGACAGGTAATTTGATACTTGGTATATTAATACAGCACTCTTCGAAAGAAGAGAGGCAGAGATCTTTGAAAACTGAACAGGAATAAGACACATAAACAACGTCAAGCAAAAAAAGGATACGAAGGAAAAGACTTCGTAAAATAAAAAGAGTCAATCAAATGAAGAGTTTGATCCTGGCTCAGGATGAACGCTGGCGGCGTGCCTAATACATGCAAGTCGAACGCTGGAAATCTAGCTTGCTAGATTGAAGGAGTGGCGAACGGGTGAGTAATACATAAGCAACCTACCCACGAAGACTGGGATAATCTCTGGAAACGGGGACTAATACCGGATAGGTAATCGGAAGGCATCTTCTGATTATTAAAGGTTAAAAACACTGGTGGATGGGCTTATGGCGCATTAGTTAGTTGGTGAGGTAACGGCCCACCAAGACGATGATGCGTAGCCGGCCTGAGAGGGTGAACGGCCACATTGGGACTGAGACACGGCCCAGACTCCTACGGGAGGCAGCAGTAGGGAATTTTTCGGCAATGGGGAAACCCTGACCGAGCAACGCCGCGTGAGTGATGACGGCCTTCGGGTTGTAAAAGCTCTGTTGTAAGGGAAGAACGGTAGATAGAGAATATCTAAGTGACGGTACCTTACCAGAAAGCCACGGCTAACTACGTGCCAGCAGCCGCGGTAATACGTAGGTGGCGAGCGTTATCCGGAATTATTGGGCGTAAAGGGTGCGTAGGCGGCCTGTTAAGTAAGTGGTTAAATTGTTGGGCTCAACCCAATCCAGCCACTTAAACTGGCAGGCTAGAGTATTGGAGAGGCAAGTGGAATTCCATGTGTAGCGGTAAAAATGCGTAGATATATGGAGGAACACCAGTGGCGAAGGCGGCTTGCTAGCCAAAGACTGACGCTCATGCACGAAAGCGTGGGGAGCAAATAGGATTAGATACCCTAGTAGTCCACGCCGTAAACGATGAATACTAAGTATTGGGGAAACTCAGTGCTGCAGCTAACGCAATAAGTATTCCGCCTGTGGAGTATGCACGCAAGTGTGAAACATAAAGGAATTGACGGGGGCCCGCACAAGCGGTGGAGTATGTGGTTTAATTCGACGCAACGCGAAGAACCTTACCAGGCCTTGACATCCCTTGCAAAGCTGTAGAGATACAGTAGAGGTTATCAAGGAGACAGGTGGTGCATGGTTGTCGTCAGCTCGTGTCGTGAGATGTTGGGTTAAGTCCCGCAACGAGCGCAACCCTTGCCTTCAGTTACCAGCATTCAGTTGGGGACTCTGGAGGGACTGCCGGTGATAAACCGGAGGAAGGTGGGGATGACGTCAAATCATCATGCCCCTTATGGCCTGGGCTACACACGTACTACAATGGCTGTTACAACGTGCAGCGACCTAGCGATAGGAAGCGAATCACTAAAAAGACAGTCTCAGTTCGGATTGAAGTCTGCAACTCGACTTCATGAAGCTGGAATCGCTAGTAATCGCGGATCAGAATGCCGCGGTGAATACGTTCTCGGGCCTTGTACACACCGCCCGTCATACCATGAGAGCTGGTAATACCCGAAGCCGGTGGCCTAACCGCAAGGAAGGAGCCGTCGAAGGTAGGGACTAGTGATTGGGGTCAAGTCGTAACAAGGTATCCCTACGAGAACGTGGGGATGGATCACCTCCTTTCTAAGGAGAAAGATGTGAAGTAAAAAAAGTTGTTTAAGAGTTTTATTACCTGTTTAGTTTTTGAGGGATCTCGCAAGAGGTAACTCAAAAAGGAGTAGCTGTTCTTTGAAAAACTGAATAACAGAAGAAGACAATAGATAGGTCTTTTTTTCGAAAAGTTGTGATAACAAGATTAACTAAAAAAAGTCTAAAAACGAAATAGTTAACAGTTCTCGTAAAGCATAAACGTATATAAGTGATTAAATTAGTAAGAGCGTACGGTGGATGTCTTGGCATATAGAGCAGAAGAAGGACGCAGATAACGGCGAAACGCCTCGGGGAGTCGTACACAGGCAACGATCCGGGGGTATCCGAATGGGGAAACCCGATAAAGTTGAAAAAGCTTTTATCATCCTTAAGCCAATACATAACTTAAGAGAAGGCAACCCAGGGAATTGAAACATCTTAGTACCTGGAGGAGAAGAAAAATAACAATGATTCCGAGAGTAGTGGCGAGCGAAATCGGAGCAGCCCAAACCAGCAAAGAGCTGGGGTAGTAGGACCACAGAAAGTGATTGAAAAGAGATAGTCGAATGGCATTGAAAGGTCAGCCGCAGAAGGTGCAAGCCCTGTAGGCGAAATCTCGATTCACGCGAGTGGTATCCTGAGTACGTCGGAGCACGTGAAACTCTGACGGAATCAACCGGGACCATCCGGTAAGGCTAAATACTCCTATATGACCGATAGTGAACCAGTACCATGAGGGAAAGATGAAAAGAACCGCGGGAGCGGAGTGAAATAGATCCTGAAACCGTATGCTTACAAAAAAAGTCAGAGCACATTAAGGTGTGATGGCGTGCCTTTTGTAGAATGAACCGGCGAGTTATCTTTGCATGCGAGGTTAAGCAGACAATGCGGAGCCGTAGCGAAAGCGAATCTTAATAGGGTGGCAAGTATGTAGAGATAGACCCGAAGCCGTAGTGATCTAGTCATGAGCAGGTTGAAGGCTGGGTGAATCCAGCTGGAGGACCGAACCGACCCCCGTTGAAAAAGTTGGCGGATGACTTGTGATTAGCGGAGAAATTCCAATCGAACACGGCGATAGCTGGTTCTCCCCGAAATAGCTTTTAGGGCTAGCGTTGAACGAATCTACCCGGAGGTAGAGCACTGAAATCATGCGGGCGGCATCTCGCCGTACCAAATGATATCAAACTCGAATGCCGGGCAAGAATATTCAGCAGTCAGACTGTGGGTGATAAGGTCCATGGTCAAAAGGGAAACAGCCCAGATCATCAGATAAGGTCCCAAAAATTTACGCTAAGTGGAAAAAGGATGTGGAGACGCGCAAACAGCTAGGAGGTTGGCTCAGAAGCAGCCATCCTTCAAAGAGTGCGTAACAGCTCACTAGTCGAGTATCTCTGCGCCGAAAAATTAACCGGGGCTAAGCGTAATACCGAATCTATGGATTTATACTTAGGTATAAGTGGTAGGGGAGCGTTCCATACAGCATTGAAGGTATACCGTAAGGAGTGCTGGAGCGTATGGAAGTGAGAATGCCGGTGTGAGTAGCGAGATGTGGGTGAGAATCCCACACACCGAAAAACCAAGGTTTCCAGGGGAAGGTTCGTCCGCCCTGGGTAAGTCGGGACCTAAGGCCAGGCCGAAAGGCGTAGTCGATGGACAGCAGGTTGATATTCCTGCACCCGCGAGTAAAGTGATGGAGTGACAGATAGGGTTAACCCAAGTCCTGAATGGATTGGGCAAGGCAAGCAGGAGAGTGGCGTAGGCAAATCCGCGCTAGATACTCAAAGGCTTGACTCAAGCGAACGCGCGAGCAAGTAGTGAAGAGGGTGATACCAGGTCTCAAGAAAAAGCTTCTAGCGATAATTTACTAGCGGCCCGTACCAAAAACCGACACAGGTGGTTGAGGCGAGTAGCCTAAGGTGAGCGAGAGAACTGTTGCCAAGGAACTCGGCAAATTGACCCCGTACGTTAGCAATAAGGGGTGCTCGAAAGAGCCGCAGTGAATAGGCCCTAGCAACTGTTTAACTAAAACATAGCTCTCTGCGAAGTCGCAAGACGAAGTATAGGGGGTGACACCTGCCCGGTGCTGGAAGGTCAAGGGGATTTGTCAGACGCAAGTCGAAGCATTGAACCGAAGCCCCAGTGAACGGCGGCCGTAACTATAACGGTCCTAAGGTAGCGAAATTCCTTGTCAGGTAAGTTCTGACCCGCACGAAAGGTGTAATGATTTGGGCACTGTCTCGGCAGCAGACTCGGTGAAATCTTAGTACCTGTGAAGATGCAGGTTACCCGCAACTAGACGGAAAGACCCCATGGAGCTTTACTGTAGTCTGCTATTGAGTTTCGGTTAAGTATGCACAGGATAGGTGGGAGACGATGAGACTGGTCTTTCGGGATCAGAGGAGTCACTGTTGGGATACCACTCTTACTTAATTGAAATTCTAACTCTAAGCCGTGATCCGGCTAGAGGACCGTGGCAGATGGGCAGTTTGACTGGGGCGGTCGCCTCCCAAAGAGTAACGGAGGCGCACAAAGGTACTCTCAGAATGGTTGGAAATCATTCATCGAGCGCAAACGCAGAAGAGTGCTTGACTGCGAGACAAACAAGTCGAGCAGGGACGAAAGTCGGTGTTAGTGATCCGGCGGTGCAGAATGGAATGGCCGTCGCTTAACGGATAAAAGCTACCCTGGGGATAACAGGCTGATCTCGCCCAAGAGTTCACATCGACGGCGAGGTTTGGCACCTCGATGTCGGCTCATCGCATCCTGGAGGTGAATTCGCTTCCAAGGGTTGGGCTGTCCGCCCATTAAAGCGGTACGCGAGCTGGGTTCAGAACGTCGTGAGACAGTTCGGTCCCTATCTGTTGTGGGCGTTGGAAATTTGAGGAGAGCTGCCCCTAGTACGAGAGGACCAGGGTGGACGTTCCTACGGTGCACCAGTTGTCACGCCAGTGGCATAGCTGGATAGCTGAGAACGGACCGGATAAACGCTGAAGGCATCTAAGCGTGAAACCGACTCCAAGATTAGATTTCCCATCATTTCAAATGAATAAGACCCCTTGAAGACGACGAGGGTTGATAGGGTCAGAGATGTAAGTGTAGCGATACATTCAGTTGACTGATACTAATAGGTCGAAGATTTATTCACGAGAGAACGCACACACAACTGTTTGAAAAAGACAAAGTCAGAAACTGTTATTTAGTTTTCAGGGAACAGAAACCTGAAAGAAGCAAGATCCGGTGATGATGGCGCAGTGGCCACACCTGTACCCATCCCGAACACAGAAGTTAAGCACTGTAGCGGCGAAAAATAGCGCAAGCAAATCTA